>OLIH01000003.1_pt1 | contig 388887 bp, 363 predicted proteins | sample 1609721 | NCBI WGS metagenome assembly OLIH01 (sample SAMEA4350157, study PRJEB24818) | metagenome | biome: human; feature: gut; material: faeces | place: Denmark | collected 2013-09
TGGAGAAAAGCTGGTAGCCAGTATAGGGAGTGAATTCATCGAGAATAACGGGGAAGACCGGAAACGCCAGGAAAAAATGAGTGCGGAGGAGATCAAACAGGATTGTGAGACCAAAGCATTTACCCGAGAACAGCTTCATCTCTTCCTGCATCCGCCTTCTCAGAACACCATCTGTACCAGCAGCATATAGCACACTGTCCCTCCCGCAATGGACAGCAGCATCTGTCTCTTCCATACATGGAGGACAACGACCACGATGATGGCGATCAGCTCAGGGATGCCGTGGCTTCCGCTCAGGATGCTCACATCCTTTAGGCTGTAGATGACGAGCAGTCCGAACACCGCCGCAGGAAGGACCTTTCCGAGATACTGTACATATTTCGGCGTCGGTTTTCCCGCCGGGAATACAAGAAACGGCAGGAACCGCGTGACCGCCGTCCCCAGGACTACCATTCCGATCGTAATGATCTGCTGTGTCAATGTCATTGTACCTCTCCTCCTTTCTCAAACGGCCGCCTCAGCAGAGTGAGCACCGCAGTGATGGCAAGCATCGCCGGGATGATAAAATTATCTGCTCCGAACGCGATCAGGCAGAGTAGGGAGATTCCCAGTCCCAGCAGCGAGCTTGTATGCTTTTTCTCCTTCAGCCACTGCTCCAGGAAGATCACCACGAACATGGCTGTCATAACAAATTCCAGTCCCTCTGTATCAAAATGGATCAGTGATCCGAATATGCCTCCCAGCGTTGCCCCCGAGAACCAGTAGATATGGTTCAGAAGGGTGACAAAGAACATGAACCATCCACGATCCACATCCTCCGGGATATCTGCGGTATAGTTGATGGAGAAACTCTCGTCGCACATCCCGAAGATCAGGTAGAACTTCTTCCAGCCCAGTCCCCGGAACTTATCCAGCATGGAGATCCCGTAAAACAGATGTCTGGCATTGATCATCAGCGTCATGGCAAACGCCTGCAGTGGATTGAACGCTCCGAGAAGCATATTGACCGTAACAAATTCTATGGATCCGGCAAAGATCGTGATACTCATCAGCATGGGATACCAGAAGCTGAAGCCGGACACATTCATATAGATTCCATATGTAATTCCCAGGAACCAGAACCCGGCAAAGATCGGTATTGTATAAGGAAAGGCTGCCTTAAATGCCTTTTTCAGTTTCTCTGATCTCGAAACTGTCATTTTTGTCTGTAAAGCTGTTGATTCTGACTGCATGGCTCTCCTCCGTATTTAAGTCACATAATCCTATTACAGACTATCACCACATTTGCATACAATCAACAAGATAATTGTATGGATTACAATTTTTGCACATCAGTTCAGCCATAGGGTAAGGGGCAGGCTGATTTATGCTGGCATAAGAATCGGACTGCCCCCTGGTCGATGTGATCGGCAGGTGCGGCATGATCCGGATTGAGGACGATATCCATGCTTTCCTGAGCGCGCTCTTTAATATAAATGTCAAGACATCTTCGCTGGATGCCACTGTCAGAGAAAAGGAGCGGCTCAAGGAAGGGCTTTCCATACTGGCAGAGCATCTGTGACTACCGGGTGCATTTCCCGCAGTCCGAGCAGCCGTTACAGGTCAGCCGGCTTGCGCATTCTCTGCATGTTACCGGATGATAATGGGGGCTATACAGGTCCTCCTCCGGAATGTCATACCCCCATTCATCCGTCAGATGAAAGGAGATTTTCTTTCCCTGATAGTTGAGTCCGGATCTGTATGCCTGCTGCGACTGTGTTTTTTTGCCCGGAATCCGGTAGACTTTTCCCTCTTTGACAAAGCAGGTCCCGGTTTCAATAAAGTTGAACGTGACGTCATATTTTCTGCACACGTCGCTTAAGAGCTTCACCCATTCATACCGGCACGGGCGGGAGCCGTCATAGTTCTCTCCTCCGCACATGACCTGCTCGATCTGTCCCTCGGCAAGATATTTCTCGATATCCACAGGACCGATCAGCGGAGCTGTCATGATCCCTTTATGTTTAAAAGGCAGCCGAAAAAGGATGGGGATCCTCTCATCCGCCCGTCTCTGGTTCTCACATGTCACATTGAAAAAAATATGATCCCAGCCGTCTCCCCAGTCATAGGGCAGGCAGGAGGATACCCGCTCCGGGCGTTTTGTCAGCAGATAGAAGATCACATCTCTTCTCTGGCGCATCACCGTCCACGCTTCATCCCGCCACACATCCGCCTCTTCCAGAAAGAAGTCCGATGTCATGCAGACACGGATCATCTCACCGCTTCTGATCTTATACCGTCCCTGTCTGTCCCTGGACAGAGGATAGCGGAATCCGTTCTTCGTCCTGTAGATCCGGCTCCCGTCCTGGTCCCGCATTCGGTCCAGGAAATACATATAACAGTTTTCACAGCCCTCCGAGCACTTTCTGCAGCCGTGCCAGGGATTCCAGATGTCGTGCATTGGCTTTTCCGCTCCTTTCGTACAGCGAAGATATACCACGTGCGCAGAGAAGGAAGCGTCGCGAAGCGGCATTTACTTCCCAAACCGTGGATTGCGCTTTTGCGCAATCATTATACCCTATCCCCCGCAGGCGCACAAGCGGCAACACCCTCTATCACTTCCCCGATATCCCCGTCAATGCAGATCGACCTCTTCGCAATCTCCTGGGGACACGCCGCCTGTCCTGCATTGACGCAGGCATAGACGGCATTTTCATTGCGGGCGGTCAGCTGCCAGAAGGGGTACTTGATGATTCCCGGAGTGTTATATCCGACTCCCAGTTCCAGATAGAGGATCCTCTTCCCCTGATGCTTTTCTGCGAATGCCAGATACCGCTTTGACGCCTCATACCAGCCCTTATCCTGAACGAAGGTATCGTCTGCCCGCAGATTCATGGTCAGCGGCTTCCCGCAGTGGGGACAGCGCGGGATCAGCTCTGCCGGAATGCGCATGTCCTTCTGCTCTTCCAGCATCCTGCGGACCGTCTCCTCATTGTCCCACGTCTCCTGACAGCACGGCCCAGAGCACTGGAACAGCCCGTAATCCCCCTGGGTGTAAAACAGTCTCTTCTTGTCGAACCCTGCTTTCTGGAAGCAGTGATCCACATTTGTCGTCAGGACAAAATAGTCCCTGTCCTTCACAAGCGCGAATAATTCCTCATACACCGGTTTCGGAGCGTCGGTATACCGGTTGATCCAGATATAGCGGCTCCAGTACGCCCAGTGCTCTTCCAGCGTATCATAAGGATAAAATCCACCTGAATACATGTCGTCAAATCCATATTTTCTCCCGAAGTCTGAGAAATATTTTTCGAACCGCTCACCGTCATAGGTAAATCCTGCTGATGTGGAAAGCCCTGCGCCGGCGCCAATGATGACTGCGTCGGCATCAGCCAGCGCTTTTTTCAGGCGCCTGATCTTTTCAGAATTTGTCTCTGCATTTTTCCTTGTAAATATATTTGCAAACATGGAACTCCTCCTTCAGCACGCAGACGGCGGACGCTGATCCATACAGCTTCCGCCTGCCGTCAGTCATTCTTTTTTTATGATACCATTATAATAAAATCACGTGAGGAGATGAAGTACGCACTTTTTTATTACCCGGTTACCAGGAAGTAACCTTTCCCGCCTACGGACAGAAAAACAGCGGGAACCGCCGTAATGTGTTCCCGCCATTCGTATTTATTTTCCTTTTCGAAGAAAGCCGCACAGTGTCTCTCCTGTCTGCTCATTATTCCAGTACCACAGGTTTTCCGGTTCTGTCACACGGATCATGCTGAAGAGTTCCGCACTTTCCGGGCAGATTTCCGGGAAGAGGTCCGGCAGGCCGTCAAAAAGGCTCTCCTGCCAGGCGGCTGTCCTGTCATCTCCCCAGAGCGCACAGTAGAAGATCCCGGCCTCCACCAGATCCTGAAACATATGGCTCCCATAGCTTAGTTCCGGCATATATCCGGCTCTGCTGTCTGATACTTCACAGATACCGCGGAAACCGGAAATCTGTGCAAAGCTTACGGGTACGCCCAGCTCCGGAGAGGAGGTTCCCACCCTTCCGGGCGTAATAAAAAGGATGTTTTTCCCTTTTCCCCTGTACCATGCATTGACTGCGCCGACTGCATCGGCCGCGCGTGGTTTGAGGGCATAGGGATATTCATAATAGGCTTTCGCATCGATCTGAAGCACCACATCGATCTTCTCCTCTGTGGAGCTGCCCATTGCGGAATCTCTCAGATGGAAGAATACATCCTCTGCAGGAAGCTGCGGGATCTCAGTGACATTGCCCCGCGCCCCGGTATAAAGAGGTCTGCACTGGAGCAGATTGACTACAAACGCCCCTGTTTCATCCAGATTGACCGTGTATTCGATATCAACAGGATTTCCGTAGGCCTGATCCAGCTTTTTCAGCACGCTCTGCATCAGGCCGGTAAATTTTCTGTTCTCCAGGAGCCCCTGGCAGGTCGTAAACCAGACCTGCCGCCATCGGTTCATCCGCTTCAATGCATCCTCCGCCTCATAATCTCTTTCCATGACCGCCTTTTTGTACCAGAGAGGAAAACTTTCCAGGATCGAATCGATCTCTATGCTTTTCAGAATATTTTCTCCGGTGTCGAGCACATCCATAACACGCTGGGAGAACCTGTGGCGGTCCGCCGTGCTGTTCTGCATCGGTACGGCAGGACGGTCAAGGTTTGCAAGTCTCGGATAATCGTGATCCGGCCGGTCCACAGCTCTTGTTCCAAGCCCTGCTACGATCCTTAAGAGTCCCGCCGAGGGATCCATATATTTATTCCACCGGTAGGAGCTGTAGCTGTAGCCCACTCCGGCAGCCGCCGGGAAGAACAGATCTTCGTGGTAGGAGCCGGAGACCCTCTGGACCAGCACCGCCATCTGCTCGTCGCTGTGCTGCAGACCTCTCTGTTTTCTGTACTCAAGAGCCGAGAGATCCATCGTGCTCGCATATACGGTCCTCACCGCATTCTCAAAGGCCTCCAGACATTCCTCTGGCGTTCCCTGATTGACACAGAAAACAGATTCATATTTTCCTGCGAATGCATTTCCGAACCCGTCTTCCAGGAAGCTGGAGGATCGGACGATGATCGGACTCTGTCCGAAATATTCCAGCATGGAGCGGAATTTTTCTCGAATATCAGCCGGAAAGCTCCCTGTGAGAAGCGCTTCCCTGAGCGCGCCCGCCTCTGCAAAATATCCCTCGTCCGTCCGCTGGGCGATCCGCGTCTCCCAGCAGCCGTTTGATACAATATAGGTGTAGAAGACGTCTGATCCGATATAATAGGAATCATGCGGCTCAAAACACTCCCTGTATTCGGGCAGCTCAGTGCGGATGATCTTGCGGGCGAGCAGCATTCCGCATGCTTTTCCTCCAAGGGATCCGCTTCCGATCATGCGGTCCCGAAGCTGGAAATAGTCTTTCGGGCGGAAATACTTCCGAATCATATCCTGCAGCCTCTTATCTCTCGTCAGCGTGCTCTCTATGATCTGCTTTTCCGTTTCCCGGCTGAACGTTCCTCTCTGATATTCCATCTTTGCCAGAGCAAAAAAAACGGTCATGGCTGTCATAATTCTGGTCCTGGGTCTGGGCGTCTTCCTCCTCCACAAGCTGATAATATCTGCTCATGGCAACGCCTCCGTCCACAGTCTCAAACGAACAGTCTTCCGGCAATCTAAGCGGACAGGAATGGGGGAGGAACATCCTGGTGGAATACCGGTTCCACACCTTCAGCGGATGCAGATACATCCTCTCTTCCCCGCGATACACGTCCATAAGAAGCTGGGTCGTATCCCTGATCCTTGCGACTGCGTCAAAGGAATGCCTGCCCCGAAGGAGCGGGAAGTACGCTACTGTATCAAGACGGAAAAGATAGGGACATGTCACGCGGAAAAAATTTCCCATCATCAGATCCGTATACCAGACTGACTGAAGCGAAGACAGGCTGTCAAACACATAGAACGCGTCTTTCCCCTCTCTGGTGATCGTATTGTATATGTCCACGGTAAATGCCTCGAACCCCTGATCCGGATCAAACTCACAGATCTTAAGTCCGGGTCTCGGAGAGAGCAGCGGTTCATGCTCCGCAAAGCGCATATAGATCAGATTTCTCCCGTCTTTTATCGCCTGCTCCGCAAACGGGACCGCAAAAAATCTGAAATCTTCCAGATCTGATACGCTCCATACTACATTGTCTCCCATTCGAATATAGTTCAAAAGTTCATCCATCCCCGGCAGTCCGCTTTGTATTTTCTCAAACGCTCCCATCACATACCTCCTGCTCTTTCACGGTCACATACTTTTTATGCTGCTTTTTCATTCTGCTGGACGGCTCGAAAAACATTCCTGTAAAATGAAAAAGGACAAAGAAGGTCATCTCCTGGTGAACTTCTTTGTCCGATTTCATTATAATACAAGAGTCCGGGCATAGCAATGAAATCTCTGTTGATTCATTTTGAATCCTGCACTATAATCTGAATGTAACATTCCTTTTTGAACTATTGGAATAAAATTCAGTCTATGTAAGATGAGGTGATAAAATGCTGACGAAAGAAGAGATGCCGGCATGTCCGGTGGCGACCACCGTACAGCTGATCGGGAGTAAGTGGAAGCTCCTGATCCTGAGGAATCTCCGGGTGCGCCCGTGGCGCTTCAATGAACTGCGCAAGGATCTGGAGGGGATCAGCCAGAAGGTGCTTACAGACAGCCTCCGCGCCATGGAAGAAGACGGGATCGTCAACCGCACAGTCTATCCGGAAGTTCCGCCCAGGGTGGAATATTCCCTGACGCCGCTGGGCGAATCCATGGGACCGATCCTGGATGCGATGGCTCAGTGGGGGATTGAATACAAAAAGAGTATTCAGGCACAGGATATATAATGCACAATACAAGAATACCGCCCTTGCGGGATAACTCCTTCGAAGGGCGGTATTCCGATCAATACGAAATCCTTTTACTCAGCGCTCCTGTCTCTCCTCACATGCCGGATCATCCCTTCCACCGCTGCATTTGCATTGACCACGGTCAGTTTGATCTCAGGATGCATGTTCTGGAATACTCGAAACACTTCATCGGCAAACCCCTGCCCCATGAATCCGATCCCGCGGAAGTCAAATATAATCTCCCGGAACTCTTCCAGCCTTCGCAGGATTCTCCTTGCCTGAGAACGTGCCACCGGATCCCCCAGAGGGCACATATCCCGCATGGGGATCATTGTCTTTACAAATCCTTCCTCCAATGGTGCGAATTCATCGAACACTTCTGCTGACGTCCGCACTGCTTCATTCTCCAGCTTCATCACAGCCATGGTTCCTATTCCCTCCATTTTTGTATAATAAGAAATCAGATGTGACTGAACAAACCTATCCCTGTCGCCGCAGCGGTAAGAATACACCATATTCTCAGACCAGATGGCGAACTCGGTGAGCATTTTCGATACAAAAAAGATTCCTTCCCCGGAGTGCCTGCTCGGATCTGTCGTCAGTCTTCCCTTATAGAGTTCCAATGCGGCCTGCTGCCGATCAAGCGCAAGACCATACTTTTCTTCCGCATACTTCTGTATATTGCGGAAAATCCCCACTCCATTGTCCACAATTGAAATTTCAGTATACAGCGGGTCTTTCTGCAAAGAAAAAATGATCTTATCACCGCCAGAATGGTCGATCGCATTGTTCATAATTTCAGTGAAGGCATACGACCAGATGTCCTGTACATTGTTCGAAAGGTCTACAAGGAACGGCAGGATCTTCTCACAGTACAGAATATCCTCCTCCAAAGTGCCGGAATTCTCTGCCTCCCAGGTTTCAGAGACCGTACTGAGCCGAAAACCGGCCGGTGCTTCCCTGTCTTCTTTCAGCAGCCCTCTTTCCAGGCAGTCTCTGATATAACGCCGCACGGATGTCTCGGAAACCGCAAAATTTTCTGCTGTCTTTTTGAGAAACTCTGCGTCTCCACAGCGGATCTTATCAAGCATGTATTTTCGAATTGCTTTTCTTTTTGCTTCTGTAAACGACATACAACCACCTTATGCAAAATTTATAGAACTTTAATCCGTATATTTTGAACTATAACATATCATTCCAGAATTTTCAACGCACTGACAGACTTTTGAAGAGATATTTGATAAAACCGTTACCGCGAACAGTTACTAAAAACTAAAAGCCCCTTATCTCAGAAGCACTCCTCAAAAATCTGCAGTACCTCATCCGAATCCAGTCTCCGGTATCCTCCCGGCGAATAATGGCAGGACTCTGCGATCTCCCGGAGCTGCTTTTTATCCTTCATCCCCAGTTCCCGGAGTGTGGCGGGAAGTCCGATCTCACGGATGAAATTTTCCAGCGCGTCGATCCCTGCCTCAGCCTGTTCATATTCGTCTCTGCCATCCGCTGAGATTCCCCACACATTCTGTGCAAATCTTGCGAACTTTAAGACTCCGTCTCTATAGATATGCCGGTAATATGCCGGGTGCAGCACTGCCACTCCCTGCCCGTGATTGCAGTTGATGTACGCGCTGATCTGGTGTTCCATCAGATGGCAGGTGAAGTCGCACTTCTTGCCCATCTTGATCAGACGGTTCTCCGACATTGTAGAATCCCATAGAAGGCTGCTCCGCGCCGAATAATCTCTCGGATCCTGAACCGCCTGTCTCAGATTTCTTATGACGTTTCTCATCAGCGCCTCTGCGATCTCGTCAGATACATTCTGTTCATCCGGCTCGCTGAAATAGGTTTCCATGATGTGAGAGAGACTGTCGAATGCGCCCGACACCATCTGCTCCCTCGGCACGCTGAACGTATATGCCGGATCCATCAGGGCGAACTTCGGATTACACGCGGGATAATCATACCCGGTCTTAATCTTCTGCTCTTCATTTGTGATCACCGCCGCGCCGTTGCACTCGCTGCCGGTGCCTGCGGTGGTGGGGATCACGCCCACTGGCAGCAGCTCAAAGTCGATGATCCCTTTTCTCTCCCAGAAGTTCTCCCATGCGTCTCCGTCGAATCCCGCCGCAAGAGAGACAGCCTTCGCGCAGTCCATGACGGAGCCTCCGCCGATCCCCAGGATCAGCTGTACTTTATTTCCCCTGGCAAGACTGACTCCTTCCATCACCTTTTTGTAAGTCGGATTTGGCATGATATCCGGGAACTCCACCACGTTCTTTCCTTCTTTCATGAGTATGTTCAGGACTTTGTCATAGATTCCGTTTTTCTTCACAGAGCCCTGCCCATAGGCCATCATGACCGTATCATATTCTTTTGCCAGACAGGTCAGGAATTCCTTCACACACCCCCGTCCGAAGTAAACCTTTGTCCTATTTTCATAAATAAAATTATTCATCCCCTGCTTTTCCTCCTGCCGGTTTAAAACGCTTCAGCTGCGGAAGTTCCCTGCCGATTTCTTTCAGCCGCAAAACCTCACGCAATAATTTTTCTTGTACTTTCTGACATTAATTATAGAAAAAAAAAGACTTCCGCAGAAGTCTCGATTAGTTTCGCAGTTGTTACCTTTTACTTTATACTGAAAACGCAGGGTATCTATACCGCCTTTTTCACTGCTTTCAAAAAATGCTTTACCAGGTCTGTGGGTTCCAGGGAATACAGCACTCCATACGGGATCGTATATTTCCACTCAACCGGGATGACCTTCAGAAGCGGATGGACGTCCCTCCAGTTCTCCACCACCATAAGGATATCGTTGCTGTTCTCACACTGATTGAAAATATCCACGCTGTAGATATCAAAATCCACCACATTGACCTGGGGATGATTCTTCCATATGTCATCCCGCAGTTCATCCACATAATTGCTCCAGCCCCTGTGCATCATAAGGAAATTCTCCCCGTACAGATCCTGGTACGTAAGGATCTCCTTTTCTGCCAGACGGTGATTGACCGACACCGCGCAGCAGATCCGCTGCCTGGACAGCTCCAGGCCGGCGCACTGCCTGAGTTTGAGCATTGTCTCATCAAAGATCCCCGCTACCACGTCGATATTCTGCCCGAGATTTTTCAGAATCTCCCTGGCATTCTCCAGGCTGTTCATATAGGGAACCATGTGGAGCTTGATGTCCGGATAGTCCTTCTGCACTCTGGACCAGATCTGCACGAGCGGTGCCGCCGGCGTCATGGGCGACGTCCCGATCCGGATCACATTATCCTTCTCCTGCATGGCCTTCTTAGCCCGTTCCACAGACTCCTTGCAGTACTGGATGATATATTTTGCATCTTTGTACAGAGACTTTCCCGCCTCTGTCAGAGTCAGCCCGCGGTGAGTCCGGATAAAAAGCCTCAGTCCCAGATCCTTCTCAAGAAGATTGATCTGCTTCGTGACAGCAGGCGGAGTGATATAAAGAGCCTCGGCAGCCTTATTAAAGCTCCCCAGATCTGCCACAACGATAAATGTCTCAAGCTGCAGGTTATACATGGTTGTCCTCCTCTCCGATATCGCCCCCACTTATTCTTATACCACGTTATCTGGCAAAAAGCCAGCCCATAATCTCTTCATCTTCCGCAAAAAGATTTCCTCCGCCGTGCTGGACCGTCACTCCCCGGCTCTCAAAATAATCCGCATCCTTAATATCCAGCACAAGGAGCTCACCGATCTCCACGTCAGAAAGTCCCTCCTGCCGGTACAGATCATACAGGTTTCGATAAGCCTCCTCTGAAGGGCCGGAACCGTAATACTCATCGCTTTCACCCACGACGAGATACACCGGCGTCCTGCTCGCCGCCACCGGCTCGTATGCGCCGTCCCACTGGGAGCTGCAGTGGAGATATGCAGTAAAAAGATCCGGTCTCTTTCCCATCACCCGCGACATGGTCTCGCCGCCTCCGGAGTAGCCTTCCGCATATACGTGATCCTCATCAATATTATAGCTGGCAAGGAAATATTCCGCCAGTGCGATAGTCTGATCCGCTGAGGTTTCTCCCCAGTCGGAAAGCTGAGGCGCGACAATGATCATCTCCGGATCATATTCCTGAGCGGTAAACCCGAACGTCTCGCTGTACAGGTTTTCTCCCACGCCCTGAAAGTACAGCCCTTCATAACCCGGGAGCGTAAAAAACAGCGCATATGGCCTGCTTCCGTCATAACTGTCCGGGACATAGAGATTATAATGGATATCACCGTCATTCTCCGAATGGAGTACATTGTCCAGTATGAATCCCCGGTACTCTTCTGTACCTTCCGTAACGGAATCGGATGCCTCCGGCGTCTGCCCCGGATCTTCCTGTGCCGCATCCTGCCCGTCTGCCGCACCCTCCTGCTGCGCTGTGGCTTCCTCCGCCGTATCTCCCGCAGCTGCACTTTCCGCCGTCTGCCGGCTCTCCGTCTGTCCGCATCCGGTCAGCAGGAGCATAAGTCCTGCCGCCAGAAAAACAATCGATCTGTATTTCATTTTCAATCACCTCTCAATGCCATCATAAAAAGATGCGGCCTGCCCTGAGCGCCGCTCATACGGGTAAACCACACCTTCCTTGGTCCTGTAAGAGTCTCCGGCATTTTCGCCGGAGACTTTACCTCTTTTTATTTTACATGCACTCCATCAGGATCTCATAGATCTCGTCACGGCTCAGTTCTCTCGGTCCGCACTTGATCACGTTGCAGGTATCCGCTACTTTTCTTAAGATCTCCGGAGTGATCTCGACTTTTGATCTCAGCTCTCCCATTTTTGCCGGCAGTCCGCATTCTCTGATAAAGTCAGCCAGGGCCTCGACAGCCGCCTCCGCTGAATCCACGCCGAAGACTTCTTTTCCGAATCTTATGAATTTCTCTTCGGCATCCTTCATAACATGGCGGTAGTATGCCGGGTGGATGACTGCCAGTCCCTGTCCGTGGTTGCAGTCCGTATATGCTCCGAGCTGATGCTCAAGCTGGTGCGCCTGGAAGTCTGTCACTCTGCCGACCTTCAGGATGCCGTTCTCTGCCATCGCAGAGTCCCACATCAGATTGCCTCTCGCCTGGATATCATCTATGTTGCCCAGCAGGCGTCTCATATTGGCGACGGTATTGCGCATAATGGCAAGCGCTGCATCATCGGATACATTGTCCTGATCTGAATTCCCGAAATACGTCTCCATTGCATGGCTCAGCGTGTCGAACGCGCCGGAGATCACCTGCATTCTCGGAACGGACATGGTATAAGCCGGGTCAAGAACAGCAAATCTCGGAGCCGCAGCGGCCATACCCGCTTTGATGACTTTCTCTTCATTTGTTATGACCGCTCCTCCATTCATCTCAGCCCCCGTTCCCGAAGCGGTAACGACCGCACCCATCGGGAGTACGTCCGTCGGGAACTGGTGGTCTGTCATCTCCATCTCCCACAGATCTTTCTCTGTTTTTGCCTGCGCTGCAACGATCTTGCAGCAGTCGATCACAGAGCCTCCGCCGACCGAAAGGATAAAATCTATGTTCTCTTTCTTTGCAAGCTCGGCGCCTTCCTGTACCTTTGCATAGGTCGGGTTGGACATGATACCGGAGAAGTCTGTCACTTTCTTTCCGGCACCCTCAAGGATCTTCTTTATCTCGTCATAGATGCCGTTCTTTTTAATGGCGCCGCCGCCGTACGCCAGCATCACATTTGGTCCGTATCCTGAGACTGCTTCTGCCAGATGCTCTTTTGCCGCGCCTTCGCCGAAATAAACCTTTGTCGCATATTCATATACAAATTTCTTCATTGTAATTCTCTCCTTTCTTTCTACGCATCATTATAAACTCATTTTCATTTTGGTTGAAGAAACAATAAGTTCCATTGTATATACCAACAGGTTTTATCGCTGCCCTCTTTGTTGTTTCGAAAACAGAAACTTTTATTTTTACAAATAATGTTGAAATAACAGTTGACATTTTCGAAATAAATGTTATTATATAGTCAAGGTTGTTGTTACAACAAGCAAAACTGTTAAAGTAAAAGGAGGTCTGCAATGATTTACACAGTAACATTGAATCCGGCCCTGGATAAGACAGTCGAGATCCCGTCTCTGACGGTCGATGCAGTCAACCGCATCACGACGATGCGTACAGATCCGGGCGGAAAAGGGATTAATGTCTCGAAAGTGATCAGCAAGCTGGGCGGAAAAAGCATCGCCGCAGGAATCCTCGGCGGAGATACCGGTAGAGCGATCCTGTCGGCGCTCGAAGACATGGGGCTTGCGACCTGCTTCCATTTCGTTGATGGAGAGACGCGCACGAACATGAAGATCATTGATCCGGTCAGCCGCACGAACACCGACATCAACGAGCCGGGAGTGACCGTATCGGAGGAGATCCTCGATAAACTCCTCTCCGTGCTCACCGACAAGGTCGTCGAAGGCGATATCGTAGTCATCTCCGGAAGTATGCCGAAGGGATCGCCGAAGGATACGTATTATACCTGGACGAAAGCATTCAGCGCAAAAGGCGCCAAGGTGATCCTGGACGCCGACGGCGATCTGCTCAGGGCAGGACTGAAGGCATCCCCGTATCTGATCAAGCCGAACAACCATGAGCTCTCCGCTCTCGTAGGAAGGACGCTCAAGACACCGGAAGAGCTGGCGGAAACAGCAAGGGAACTTATGAAAGAGTACAGCATCGCCAAGATCGTGGTATCCATGGGCGGCGACGGCGCATTGTATGTGACTCCGGACGAGACCATCTATGCGGAAGGCCTCAAGGTTCCGGTCGGAAGCACAGTCGGCGCAGGCGACAGCGTGGTAGCGGCTCTCGCGGCAGCAGAGGAATCCGGCATGAGCCTGGAGGATACAGTCTGTCTTTCCACAGCCTGCGGGGCTGCGAATGTAATGTGCAGCGGAACACAGGCGGCAGAATATGAAGTGATCGAAAGTCTGATCCCCAGGGTAGTGTTCCATCGAATTTAAGTTTTTATTTCACAAGGTTTTACTGTTGCAAATTTATAAGAATTTCATTATGATGAAGAAAGGAGTTTTATTATGAAAGCAAAAGGTGTACGACTTCACGGAGCAAATGATCTGAGACTGGAGGAGTTTGAACTTCCCGAGATCACGGACGATGAGATCCTCGTAAAGGTGGTCTCTGACAGTATCTGTATGTCCACTTACAAATGTGCGATCCTCGGAACAGCACATAAGCGTGTGCATGAGGATGTAGCGGAGCACCCGGCGATCATGGGACATGAGTTTGCGGGAGATATCGTAAAGGTAGGAAAGAACCATCAGGACAAGTTCAAACCGGGCATGAAATTCACTCTCCAGCCGGCTCTGAATTACAAAGGAACGATGTGGAGCCCGGGATACTCCTATGAGTTCTTCGGCGGAGACACTACATACTGCGTGATCCCGTCTGAAGTAATGGAGCTCGGCTGCCTGCTGGAGTACAAGGGACGCGCTTACTATGAGGCATCCCTGGCTGAGCCGATGTCATGCAGCATCGGTGCATTTAACGCAGCTTATCACACCCAGATGGGCGTATACACACACCAGATGGGTATCAAGGAAGGCGGAAAGCTCGCCATCATGGCAGGCGCAGGCCCGATGGGACTCGGCGCCCTCACCTATGCGCTCCACCGCGACGTCCGTCCTTCTATGATCGTTGTTACAGATCTGAACCAGGAGCGTCTCGACAGGGCTGCTTCTCTCTTCCCGCCGGAGGAGGCTGCAAAAGACGGGATCGAACTGCACTTTGTAAATACAGGAAACTTTGAGGATCCGGTTGCTGAGCTTATGAGAATTTCAGGCGGCAAAGGCTATGACGACGTACTCTGCTACGCTCCGGTCGCTTCCGTTGTGACTCAGTCCAGCGCGATCCTCGGAAGAGACGGCTGCCTGAACTTCTTTGCAGGTCCTACAGACAACAAGTTCAGCGCATCTATGAACTTCTATGACGTACATTACAACTCTACACATGTAATGGGCACAACAGGTGGAAATACAGACGACATGATCGAGTCTCTCGAGCTGACGGCTGCCGGCCGGATCGATCCTTCCGTCATGGTGACACACATCGGCGGACTGGATGCTGCTGCTGAGACAACACTGAATCTGCCTAAGATCCCGGGAGGCAAGAAGCTGATCTATACCCACCTCACCATGCCCCTGACGGCGCTCACTGACCTGCGCGCAAAAGGCGAGGCAGAGGGAGACAAGAGATTGGTTGACCTTGCGGATATCGTAGATGCCCACAACGGACTGTGGTGTCCGGAAGCAGAGGAATACCTGCTCGCAAACTTTATTGAAGAGTAATCAGTGTCGGGATATCCTGTCCGTGTTATCCTGACACGGACAGGAGGAATTTATATGGATTCAATGGAAATGCGCAGAGATGCGATCGTTCAGCTGATCAACGATAAGGGAACAGTAAGTTTTGCACAGATCAAGAAAGAATTTCCCAACGTATCGGAAATGACCCTGCGTACGGATCTGAAGACCCTCGATGAGGAAAAGAAGATCCTTCGCGTCCACGGAGGAGCAAAATCCGTCCAGGTCATCATCGGGACCGACGATTTTCTGAACAGAAAATCAGTCCGCAATATCACCGAGAAACAGGAAATCGCAAAGAAAGCCCTCACGCTGCTCAAGCCGGATACCACTTTCTTTCTGGATTCCGGCAGTACTGCCACCGCATTTGCAAGGCAGATCCCCGATCAGTCCTATCTGATCTATACAACGGGGCTGAGCTGCGCAACGGAGCTGGCCAATCTTGCAAAACCTACAGTGATGCTTCCCGGAGGCAAGTTAAACCGCTACAGCCAGAGCGTATTCGGCTTTTCAGCCATCAGAGAGCTGGAGCGCGTGAACTTTGACCAGGCATTTTTAGGCGTTACCGGTTTCCATTCTTCCGTAGGATTCTCCTGTGGCATCAGCGATGAAGCGCTGCTGAAAAATACTGCGATACAGCAGTCCGAACAGGTCATCGCTCTGATGGATTCCTCTAAGATCGATGTGAAATGCAGCTTCAGCTTCTGCGGGCTTTCAGATATCGATATTGTGGTTTCCGACGGAAAGCTGCCTGAGGAATTTCTCGACGAATGCCGGAAATACGGCGTACAGGTATTGTAAGCGCCACAGTCGGATGACAGCTGACCCCCACTCCATTGAAATGCGAAGAAGTAATGGAGGTCGGTTTCGTGAAAAATAGTGTACAACGTTTTGGTAAATTTTTATCGGCAATGGTTATGCCGAACATCGGCGCGCTGATCGCTTTCGGCTTTCTCGCCGCGCTGTTTATAGACACCGGATGGATTCCGAATGAAGGATTCAACAGCTTAGTCAGTCCCATGCTTACCTATCTGATCCCCATCCTGATTGCCTCCACAGGAGGCCGCATGGTAGGCGGTGACCGCGGCCGCGTGGTAGGCGCTATCGCTGTGATCGGTGCGATCATGAGCGACACCTCGATCACAATGCTCATGGCCGCTATGGTCATGGGACCGCTGGCAGGCTTCTGCGTCAAGAAGTTTGACCAGTTAATGGAAGGCCGCATGCCTGCCGGCTTCGAGATGCTGATCAACAACTTTTCTGCAGGCATCATCGGAATGCTCCTTGCAATGCTCGGATATATTGCGATCGGTCCTCTTATGAGCGCGATCCTCGCAGTACTGTCGGCAGGAGTGAGCATCCTGGTGGAACACGGACTGCTCCCGCTGGTATCGATCTTCATCGAACCGGCAAAGGTACTGTTCCTGAACAATGCTATCAACCACGGTATCTTTACTCCGCTCGCCACAGAACAGGCGGCAGAATTCGGAAAGTCCATCATGTACATGCTGGAGCCAAACCCGGGACCGGGTCTCGGCGTCCTGCTCGCCTACATGTTCTTCTGCAAGGATAAGACGACAAAAGATTCTGCACCCGGCGCAGTGATCATCCACCTGCTGGGAGGTATCCACGAGATCTACTTCCCGTATATCCTGATGAACCCGCTCGTGATCGTTGCTCCGATCCTCGGAAATATAGCTGCCATCTTCTGGTTCAGCATTACAGACTGCGGTCTGGTCGGTCCGGCGTCTCCGGGCTCCATCATCGCCTACCTGATGATGACTCCGGGATCTGATATGATCAAGGTGATCATCGGTGTACTGATCGCAACAGGAATCTCCTTCGCGGTCGCCTCGCCGATCGTCAAGATGGCGGGCGGCAAGAGTCTGGAAGAGGCGCAGAACAAGATGGCGTCCATGAAGGCAGCCTCCAAGGGCGAGACAGTCGTTCCCGGTACGATCGAGCGTTCTGCTGAGGTCAAAAAGATCATCTTCGCCTGCGACGCAGGCATGGGCTCATCCGCAATGGGAGCTACGAAGTTCCGCAACCGCATCAAGAACGACCGCCCGGATATCACCGTGGCAAATACTTCCGTGGACAATATCCCGGCAGACTGTGATATCGCAGTCGTACAGACGACTCTGGCGGCCCGTGCGAAGAAATCCGCGCCTCAGGCACAGCTGGTCACGATCGGCAATTTCCTTGCTGATCCGGCTCTCGACGCGCTGTATGTACAGCTCACCACGGGAGACGCACCGGCGGCTCCGGCGGGAGAAAATACAGACATCGTGATCCCTGATACGCCGATCAAGAAACAGGTCATCATCGCAGACGGCATCAAGCTCGGCCAGAAGCCTGTCACGAAGGAAGAGGCGATCCAGGCAGCAGGCGAACTGCTCGTAAAACTGGGCTATGTAGATGAGTCATATGTAGACGCGATGCAGGAGCGCGAAAAACTCGTATCCACCTACATGGGAATGGGCGTTGCTATCCCGCATGGAACAACACAGGCCAAAGGCACAGTAAAGAAAACAGGAATCGTATTCCTGCAGTATCCGGAAGGTGTTGACTTTGGTTCTGAAAAAGCTCAGCTCGTATTCGGGATCGCCGGAATCGGCGACGAGCACCTTGACCTTCTCAGCAAGCTCTGCAATCTTCTGGAGGATCCTGCTCTCCTTGAGACGCTGAAGACTACAGATGATGTAGACTGGGTACTTGAACAGTTATCATAAAACAATCAGATAAGCACGTCCGGACAGATTCCGGGCGTGCTCTTTTTTCAGGTGGATACGGGTATCTTCATCCCGTTATCCGCCTCTTTCTTATCTTTCTTTCAAAATCCTCCGATATATTTGAATCTCAGTCTGTGCAGACCTTTCAGTTCCTTCCTGATCCATCCCTCTGTCCGAAAATAAATTTCCCTTGCGAACTCATTTTCTTCCTCCCGCGGCCCGCCGCTTCCATATGCCGCCCGGCTGACAATCCCGACCAGGCGCTCTGCTTCTTCCCTGCTCAGACACGGAAGCCGCGCGGACAATGCTTCCGCGAATCCTTCCTCTGCTCCCGTGTACCCGGACATATATCCCGCACAGCGGAGCATCTCCAGGAATCTTCCGAAGATTCCCCGCAGTCCATCCGCTCCGCCTGCCTGCGCCTGAATCTCCTCCGGAGGTAAAGCGACAGAGCCGCACAGAGCAGTATCACCACAGCAGCCGCCGGGATCAGCCGCCGATATCCGCTCAGATCGTCAGAGAACTCCTGCAGGATACTTCCACTCTCATCCGCACTGTCGGTCTCTGTCCGCCCGGGATCTTCTCTTCCCGCAGCATCATTTTGTTCCGGAGCCGCTGCGGAGATCATCTCCTCCAGCATATCCGTATCCAGCCCCGGATAAGAAGTACTGTAGCTGCCGTCCGACGAAGGCGTCACCTCCACAGGAGTCCAGCCGCAGTCCTCCAGGAAGATCTCCTCTTTCAGATCAAGGAAAATACTGACACGCCCCGTCTTCTCCTCCTCATATTCCTTCACCCACAGCTGTCCGCTCCTGGCAGTCTGATTCCAGTGGATATGGCGGATCGAATCACTGTCTCTGTACTCTCTGATCTGACGCACCTCGTCATGATCCCTGCCGGGCAGGAACGGATCATGACGATAGGGATCCGCGCCTCCCTCAGCGGCAGACTCTGTCTCTATCCGCATGTCATATTTTCTCGGAAAGACGATCACTTTCATCTCATCTTCCATTTCCTTTGTCCTCGAAAACAAGGACAGATAATCATACACCTTCACTCTTTCCGCGCGGAACCGCTCGATCCCGCAGTGCTCCGGCACATCCCGGAACTCGCTCGTCTGTATGCCGCATTCGCTGCTCCCCTGCACCTTTTTCCGTTCCTGCACCCGTCTGCCAATCCGGCTGATCCGGATCTTTGTCAGGAACCGGCTCACAGGAAGCCTCCCGCTGTTCTCCGCCTGCAGTCTCCAGGTGAAGGGGAGGCCTTGTTCCGCATATACTGTTTTTTCTGCAAACGATACTGTCAGATGTCGTTTCAGATAAACGGACAGAAGGAACATCACCGGCAGCAGAAGGAGCTGGGTCAGGAAGAGCACCATCAGCGCCGGGCTCTCATACATCCCTGCAATATAATAAATACAAAAAAGAAGGGCGAGAAATGCAAACTTCGTCATCTTTACCAGCGCGATCGTAGCCCTGGGGCTGGCGCCCCTCTCGATATACGGATGGCTGCGGGTGGCGCGCACCAGCTTCAGGATATACTCATAGATCACATCCTTCATATATACCTGGTAAATCTCTCTGTATCTCCAGCAGCGTCCCGCCAGTGAGCACAGGCTGTATCTGCCTGTATTTTTCCTCCGATCCGATCTCCTTCGCCATGGCAAGCTCACTCTCATAATCCGGGTATCCCAGGCTTAAGCTTACCATGAAGCGGTCCATCTGTGCCTCAGGGAGATACTGTGTCCCCGCGGCGCCAGCCGGATTCTGGCTGGCAATGACAAGGAACGGGGCAGGGACCTCCCTGGTCACCCCGTCTACAGTCACCTTCCGCTCTTCCACGACCTCCAGGAGAGCAGACTGCGTCTTCGGAGAAGTCCGGTTGATCTCGTCTGCCAGGAGCAGGTTGCAGAATACGCTGCCCTGCTGGTAGACGAACCGCTCTTCCTCTCTCCGATACATAGAGAATCCGGTCAGGTCCGACGGCAGGACGTCCGGCGTGAACTGGCCCCTCTTATACTCCAGCTGCATCGCCTTGGAGAACGCCACCGCCAGCGTCGTCTTCCCCACGCCGGGAATGTCCTCCAGCAGGACATGGCCGTTCTTCTCCGATGCCGCACAGTTCGTTGTCCGCCCCATATTTCCGTTCTCTTACATCATCCCATATTATTATAGCTTCTCTTCCCCAGGATGCATATTACCGATTCGTTTTTCTGTATATACCCCGGGGTATGCAGTATATCCACCTCATACTTCGATTATATGGAAACCGCGGTATAAAGTCTAATACCTTTCCTCTATGCGTTTTCTGTATGCCGTCAGCTCAAGGCCTTGTCCTGTCCCTGCTCATGGGGGCTGTTTTCGGCGGCATCACATTATACCTGTACAGGACAGAGAACGGCGCATTTTACTTCGGCGCGCTCCTTTCAGTGCTTATGCTGGCTGTCATCCTGCTCGCGATCGATGTGCCCTATCTGCTGTACACAGGAGAGCTGGGTGTTCCCGCCTCTTTTCTGATCCCAGCCTCAGGCATAGCGTTCGTCGCGGCAGCATTTGTTGTACTGACCATCCGCTATCGCTGCTTTAAGGTGCGGATCGAAACAGCGGGAGGTACAGTCAGAAGATAAGCGTCTTCTGGCTGTACCTCCCGCTTCATCCAGCTGAGAGATGTCCCTGCGGCATCGTCTTACGCTGTCCGCGCCTGCAGCTGCCGCACACACTGCTTCCGAACGAAATAGAAGCACACAGCCTGCATGACGATCGTAGCGATCCACGATCCCGGATAAGAGATAAACAGGAAATACAGGGATCTGTGCTGTGGAAAGAACACATAGATCCACAGTACCCTTGTCCCCACTGTCCCGATGATAGAAAGGAACATCGGCACTGCCGAATGCCCCATCCCGCGCAGGGCGCCCGGGATCAGATCCATGATCCCGCAGAGGAAATACGGGACCGTAGTGATGGACAGGATCTCCAGTCCGCACCGGACTACTTCGCTGTCCGACGTATAGATTCCCAGGAGCTGCTGCCCGAACACATAGGCTCCGACGCCCAGCACGCCTGCCACGCCCGCTGACAGGATCATACAGTCAATGAGCACCCTGTCCATACGCTTCTGTTTCCCCACGCTGTAGTTCTGGCTCGTAAAGCTCATGCACGCCTGGGTCACGGCATTCACCGCTACATACAGAAAGCCGAGGATGTTGTTGGCGGCGGTATATCCCGCCATGGCGGTCGAGCCGAAGGAATTGACTGACGACTGCAGCAGCGCGTTGGAGAAATTGATCACCGTGCTCTGGATCCCCGCCGGGATCCCCACCTGGAATATCCTCTTCAGATAGACCCAGCGGATGGCAAGTTTTGAGAAGCGGAGCTGATAGCTTCCTTCTGATCGATACAGGCATAAGAGAACCAGGATACAGGAGATAAACTGAGACGTCACCGTCCCGATCGCCACTCCGGCTACGCCCATAGGAATGACAATGACTAAAAGAAGGTCCAGCGCCACATTCGCTGCTCCCGCCGCCGCGAGGAAAAGAAGCGGCCGCTTTGTGTCGCCGACTGCCCTTAAGATCGCAGCCCCGTAATTATAGAGCATAAAGAACGGCATTCCCATAAAATAGATCCGCATATAGACTGTCGACAGATCGATCACGTCCGGAGGAGTATCCATCAGCTGAAGCGCCAGCCTCGAGGCTCCCACACCGACGAACGCCATGACAATTCCGCTGACCAGAGCCAGCGCGACAGCCGTATGTACCGCTTCCGACATCTCCTTCTCCCGCCCGGCCGCAAAATACCTCGCCGCCAGGACATTGGCGCCGAGGGAAATGCCGATGAACAGATTTGTGAAGATATTGATCAGCGCGGTCGTCGATCCCACCGCTGCAAGCGCCTGGCTTCCGCTGAATCTTCCGACCACAATGATATCTACAGCGTTGAACATCAGCTGCAGGATACTGGAGAGCATCAGCGGGAGCGAAAAGGAGATCAGTTTGTCCATGATCGATCCATTACACATATCTATCTCATATTTACTTTTTTTCAATGTTACCCCTCCACTCATTTTTTGCATTGCATATCTTACTCCGTTCTCCTCTGTTCGTCAAGAGATGACATGATCTGCCGTCAAAAAAATATCAGCTCTGCCCGCGCCATTCGCAGCGAGAAATACCGGCCTGCTGGAAATCCTCCCGCAGGCCGGCTGTTTTCTCTCGATATTATTATTACCGCATGTTTCTCTTTCTGCTGAAGATCAGAGCCAGTGCAGCCGACATTCCGATAAGTCCGGCCCAGAACAAGAGCATACCATTATCTCCCGTCCTGACCGCCTTCTGCACTCCTGCGTTCCTGCTTCCAGACGTATTTGCCGCGCCTGTCTGAACGTATTTTCCGGTCTGGCCATCTCCGCTGTTCTGGCCGTCTCCGCTTCCCTGGCCTGCCTGGTCAGCCGGATCATCCGTGTTTCCATCCTGATCTCCGCCGCTTCCCTGGCCTGCCAGATCTTCTTCCACAGCCGCGATCGCATTCTGGAGGCTCTCCGCTGCAGCGGATACCTCTTCTGCCTCGGCCTCGCCGTCTTCATATACCGCCTTAGCGCCTTCCAGTGCTGCACTGAACGCAGCCGCCACTCCGGGATCTACATTCTCAAGACTCATTCCCTCGGCTGTCTGTATCAGCGCCTCCAGCAGCTCCTTGCTCGGTTTGAGCCTCAGGCTGCTCATTGCTTTCAGAAGCTCCTTCCATGCGGTGTCCACTTCATCCTGCATGGCGTCCGCGTTATCCATGACCGCATTCGCCGCGTCAAGAGCCGCGGTAAACTCTTCCTTTCCATCGCTCAGATACTGGTCAAGGTCGATGCTGTCCGCCATCTCGATCACCTTTTCCAGGTTCGTCTTATCTCCCTGCTTAAAGGAAAGATACTGCATGATCCGTATCAGATCCTGCCAGCTCTGGTCCACCATCGCCTGGGTGATCTCTGTGTCTCCGGCCTGTGCTCTTTCCAGAATGGACTGAGCGTTAGAATAGATCTGCTCGAAACGCTCTGCCACTGTCGGGATCACGCCTTCAGTATCAGCCTCTGCCGCAAGCTCAAGCGCCATCTCCAGGATCTGTGTGTCGAGCGTGACTGTCTTCTCACTTACATTGACCCAGATCGGATTTGCATAGAAACACATGCTGCTGTAATTATGATCGTTGATCGTATCGAACCGTGTGATGTTATCTGTGATGCCGGAATAATCCGGATCCGGAAGCGGATCTCCGTTTTCATCCACCTCGGACACCGTCGTTCCGCGCAGACGGTAATAGCAGTTCTTCTCTGCGTCTGCCGTAAATGTCAGTGTATAGTATCCGTCTTCCCCTTTTGCGGCTTCCAGTTCCTCTTTTGTAAATGTCTTTACGATCTCCGCATCGCTGCTGATCTCTCCGTACCGATCCTCGCTCACTTTTCCTGTCACGCTTCCGGAGATCAGGTCTACGTGATCAAGCTCCGGTGTGTTATCTGCTTCGATTCCGGTATCTGTCCCGTAAAGCGACTCGTAATTGTTGCTCTCCGGCACCTTGAATCTGACAGTGACCGTCACCTGATCGCCCTCAGAAGCTGCGAGTTCGCCTCCCATTGTGGCGCTGGCTGCGTCTGTCTCTGCCGTAAAGGTCAGGTCTGAGATCAGATTGCCGTAGGTGGAATAGCTGTTTCCGGAGCGCAGGCCATCCACTACATCGCCATAATCATAGACACCGTCTTCGCCCGGCTCCACATAGACATTGTTTGCAGAATACTCGCTTGCCCAATATCCGCTGGAATACTGCTCATCTGCGCTGACCTTAAAGTGGAAATCCGAGTTTGCAAAGTTGTAGATCTTCCTGCCCTCTGACAGGAGAGAATCCCACACGCCTCCTGTCACGGCGATCATCTCGTCCGCTCCGTTGCGGATATCGCCTGCCGGAAGCTCAGCGCGCCCGCTTCCGGACATCTGGTTGCCCGGCATTCCCTCGAATCCGAACACTACATCCGGCGCCGCGTCATTCAGACGGCGGAGATTTTCGATCGTCACCTCTCCGCTGCCGCCGTTGTGGCGGGACGGATGGTTCGGCAGGATATAGCTGTCCGGATAGTTTTCCTGAAGCCATGCCGCTGCGTCATAAGCAGTCTGCGGATCGCCGCTGCCGCCCTGGCGGTCTCCCCACACACTCTGCTCGTCCATATCGTCCGCCTTGTCATCCAGTGTGAAGAGTAAATCCGGATCATCTCCGGTGCCTGCGTATTTCCACTCAAATTCATGAACTCCGCTGATCGACGTCTCTCCGTTCTCATCCAGGATTCCCACTGACGCATGATCCAGCCCCGGCATATCCCACTCGAAACCGCTGGAGATGATCTTATCCGTGTAAAGTCCCTTCACCTGCATCTTCTCGATCTCCCTCATCTGAGTCTGGAGCGCGACGTAGAATGCAGTGTTGTACTGTCCGTTTCCATTTCCGTCTGTTCCGTTATAAGAAGCACGGAGGTGGTCCGCCAGACCAAGGAAATCAAATTCTCCGTCGTCCGTGAGGCTGGACAGTTTTGCCGCCGGATCCGCGCTGCTCAGCACGGATTCATTTCGGAACGCCGCCCCGAGCACATTGTCGAGAGACATATAGGAAGACGTTGCATCTCTGGACTGCCCTGTATGCGTGTGGTATTCCCCTTTCATGTATCTGCCGCTGTCCTCAGCCGTATCGTCCTCAATCTCCATGCCGGGAAAACGCGATGTAAAATCAAGATCGATCTCGCCCTCATTTCCCTCGCCGGTCATAAAGTTCACATCGAAGAAGCTCTTCTCTTCTTCCGGGAGAGAAGCCGCATACGGTGAATAGGTAGAGTAATATATCTTGTCTGCGCTCTCATCAAATTCGAGATAACGGAAGAATCCGTTTCCGCCGTTATATGCGAACTGATAATCCGTCAGAATGCTGACCACCGGTTTTCCATTCGTATTCTCCAGCATCTGCACGCCGGAACCGTGGCTGTGGCCGCCAACCATCATAAATACCTGGTCATAGTCCTTCACAATGTTCCACAGCCTCGTACCCTGGCTGCTCAGCTGGATCGAGCTCGGCTCTGTATCGGAACAGTTCTGAAGATCGTGGGTCGTTACGATCGTCGGGCAGTTCGGATATTCCTCCAGCACACTCCTGAGCCATTCCTCATCCCGGCTGTCCCAGGAGGTATTGTTATTCTGTCCTGATCCGCTTCCGCTGCATGAAAGTGAGATAACGAGATAATTGTAGCTTCCTCCCTGTACGAACATGTAAGAGCTGTTGCCGTCCCCGTTGGGTGAGTTCGTCAGATACCATGACGCCCTGCGCAGGAAGCTTGTGCTCTTTCCGGAAAAGCTGTTGTAATAGTTATGTATCCCGCTGGACCAGCCGTCATGATTTCCCATCTGCACAAGGAATTTAATGCCTGCATCGGGAAGCTTGTAGAACGCGTTCCGCGCGGTGACATACTGCGCATCGTCGTTATTATCGTCTACCACGTCACCGAGATGGACCACACCTTTGACGTTCAGCTCGTCCGCCGTGTCGATCAGTCCCTCTACCGCCGCATCCATGACATCCCCGCGGTATTCCACCGTGTTCTGCGTATCCGGGATCAGCACGATATTGTAGTTATCCTCATTTCTCAGCTCATAACTCTCATTGCTTCCGTACTCGCCCAGATACTGCTCCGGATCCTCCACCAGCCATTCGCTTTCATCGAGACAGCCGGAAGAGATCCTTACCTCCTGGAGGCTTCCCTGAAGGAACTTGTCCAGCGTCTGTCCGCCTTCCTGCCACCAGCTCGATCCGATGCGGAAACGTCCGTCTTCGGGATCCGCATAGAGTCCCGTCATCTCGTCGGAGACATAATCTCTAAACGCTTCGCATCCGTTTACATATGTGCTGATCTCATGCCCGTCGGAAGTCACCGCGATATGATACCATACACCGCCCTTGTCCATCGAGACAGACCATGCTGCCGTTGACATCATATGGCTGTCATCCTTATTCGCCGCGATAAACTGGATCTCCTTACAGTTTGACACAGATGTGAACATCGTCCCCTGCTGCCATTCTGATACTGAGTCTGCTCTTCCCTGACGGGCGATGAGGCTCATCCAGGAGTCCGCAGTCGTCCAGTCTGTCGGGAAATAATAGATGAACTCCATCGTATATCCATTGTCAAATGTCTCTGAATTGATCTCTGCGCCGTCGACAGTGATAAAATCCGCACCTGTATTACTGCTGTCTCCGTTAAATATCATGCTGCCGCCGCTTCCTGTCATACTGTCGCCTGAAAATGACAGATATTCCGTCCAGTCTGCCGCAGTGACATCCTCCGTGGGCTGTTTGCCCGTATACAGCTGCATCCTCAGGTCATTTCCGTTTCCGCTCTGATCGGCAATGATCAGGTCGCCGCCGGCTATGCTGCCGCTCTTGATCCCGCTTTCGCCGAATTTCCAATCTGCTACTACATCCACGGCACTGCCGTCCTGAATCTCTTCGGCATGTACATCAGCGGCCGGAAGATACCCGGCAGCGATCGCTGCGCAGATACCTGTTGCGAGAAGGCGCCTGAGCCATTCCCGGACACGTCTTTTTTTCATTCCGTTTTTCCTCCTTCAAAGTAAGCTTGAGCCTGATTGTGCCGTGTCAAGCTTATCATAATGGAGCGGACCGGGATATCTTCACAAAGTTAAACTTGTGCAAGGTTTACGTAAAATGAGCACTCTTCCTATAAAGGGAATCCCGCCTGCAGCCTCATCTCACTGCCTCGAACGCACGATCCAGCGCCGCGATCAGATCCTCCGCCTTCTCGATCCCGATCGACAGCCGGATCGTGTTCGGACGGATCCCCTGTTCCGCGAGCTCATCCTTCGTACACTGACTGTGGGTGGTCGTCGCCGGATGGATCACCAGCGACTTCACGTCTGCGACATTTGCCAGCAGGGAGAAGATCGGCAGGCTGTCGATGAACTTTTTCGCCGTCTCAGCGTCCCCTTTGATCTCAAAGGTAAAGATCGAGCCGCCGCCCTGGGGCAGATATTTCTCATACAGCGCATGCGTCGGCTCACTCTCCAGAGAGGGGTGATGGACCGCCTCCACCTGCGGGTGGGCGGCAAGATAGTCCACGATCTTAAGCGCATTCTCGGCATGCCGTTCTACCCTCAGGGAGAGCGTCTCCAGCCCCTGGAGCAGGAGGAATGCATGGAATGGAGAGATCGAGGCGCCCGTGTCCCTGAGAAGGACAGTCCTCACATAGGTGGCAAAAGCAGCTCCCGGCGCCGCCTCGGCAAAGGAAACGCCGTGGTAGCTCGGATTCGGCTCTGAGATCCATGGATATTTTCCTGATCCTTTCCAGTCAAACTTTCCGCTGTCGACGATGACTCCGCCGAGAGCCGTGCCGTGGCCCCCGATGAATTTCGTCGCGGAATGCACTACGATATCTGCGCCATACTCGATCGGGCGCACCAGATACGGAGTGGCAAATGTGGAGTCCACCACAAGCGGGATCTTATGCCTGTGTGCGATCTCTGCAAGTTTCTCCAAGTCCGCCACATTGGAATTTGGATTTCCCAGTGTCTCTGTAAAGATTGCTTTCGTATTCTCCCGGATCGCCGCCTCAAATGCCCCCTCTTCCTCAGGGTCAACGAATGTCGCCGTGATTCCGCTGGTCAAAGGGAGCGTATGCGCCAGAAGATTGTAGGTTCCCCCGTAGATCGTCTTCGCCGCCACGATATGTTCTCCCGCTTTTGCCAGCGCCTGGAACGTATATGTGACCGCCGCCGCTCCTGACGCAGTCGCAAGCGCCGCGGAGCCTCCCTCCAGTGCAGCGATCCGGCGCTCAAAGACATCCTCTGTAGGATTGGTCAGCCTGCCGTAGATGTTGCCTGTATCCCGGAGGGCGAACAGATCCTCAGCATGACAGCAGTCCCTGAACACAAAGGATGCAGATGCATAGATCGGCACCGCACGCGCGCCGGTCGCCGGATCCGCCTCTTCCTGCCCGATATGGACCTGTTTTGTCTCAAAGCCCCAGTTTGCCGAATTTCTGATATCTGTCATAGTATATTCCTCCTTTTTCTGCCGATACAATGTGCTGCTGACATCTGCGCCGGACTTTTATCCCGGCTCTCCGTCTGATTTCTGCGTCTATCCTACCATAGCAGCGATATTCGCGCTAATACACAAAAAAGATACCCGGTTATAGTTTCAATCTATAACCAAGTATCCCTTTCAAACTTAATATACAGTCAGCTTCCTATCCTGTCCTTTTTTCCATCCGTTTCACATGTCACAGGCTCTCTGTCCACTTTTTCAATTCGCTCACAGACGGATTCCCGTTCAGGAGCTTTCCTTCCCGGATATCAGCCCCGGGACAGCTCGGCGCCAGCGCCTGGACCGTCCTGCCGAACCCGCTTCCTCCTGAAGTTGCAAAGAGAAGGATCTCCTTTCCCGAAAAATCATAGCTCTCAAGAAATGTATTGATGATCGTCGGAGCCACATACCACCAGATCGGGAATCCCAGATAGATCCTGTCATAGGATGCGATATCCGCGTCTTTGTCTGCCAGCTCCGGGCGGTAAGACGGATCATTCATCTCCACAGAGCTGCGGGACTGCTTATCCATCCAGTTCAGATCTGCCTGTGTATAAGGCACGGCAGGCCTGATCTCGTACAGGTCGGCTCCCCATAGACTGTGTTCTGAAGGCCGCTGCTTATTTTCCGAAAATCTCCTTCGCCTGTGCCATATTCTCCATGATCGGCACGCCGAAAGGACATCTCGTCTCGCATGCTCCGCAACGGATGCATTCTCCTGCGTGGTGCGCGAGCACTTCGTAATGCTCTCTCACGGTCTCAGGCACCGTCCCCTGGGCTTTCGCCAGATTCAGAAACTTCGTGACAGAAGCCACGTCGATCTTTTTCGGACATGGGGCGCAGTGGCTGCAGTACATACAGTGCCCCTCCCAGCTGATATTCGGAAATGAGGCAAACGCCGCCGCATAATCCCTCTCTGCCTCTGAGGCGTCCTCGTAGGCAGTGCTCTCACGGAGCTGTTCTACGCTGTGCGCTCCCGAGAGAACAGTCGCGACGGCCGGACGGGTCAGCGCATAGTGGATGCACTGGTTTACCGTCAGCGCCCTGCCTGCCGGCGACAGCTTCGCGTCGAGAAGGTCCCCGCCTCCAAATGCCTTCATGACTGTGATGCCGACTCCCAGTCTTTGGCATGTCTCGTAGAGCTCCTGGCGCTCCGGATCCATATTCACAAGATGCTTTTCATAATTTTTCTCTGCCCACAGCTCTTCCACATCCTCACTTGCCGGCTGCAGATCATAACATGGATTGACACTAAACATCAGCACTTCGATTTCTCCGCTCTTGACCGCCTCCAGAGCGACTTCCGGATTATGGCTGCTCAGTCCGATATGACGGATGACGCCTTTTTCTTTCAATTCTTTTACATACTCGAGCACCGGACCGTCCGCGATCTCCCGCCAGTCCTTCATCGAATCTACATAGTGGATCATCCCCACGTCAATATAGTCTGTCTGGAGCAGAGACATCATTTCCTCCACACCTGCTTTTACCTCGTCAATCTTTCTTGAACGCTTATACTGACCGTCCTTCCAGATGGAACAGACATGGGACTGGATGATAAACTTTTCTCTCCTGCCTTTGAGCGCCTCGCCCACACTCGCCCTCACCTTCGGATCAGATGCATAGAGATCAAAATAATTGATCCCCTGGCGCTCTGCCTCATCGAACAGCCGCTTTGTGTTGCGGCACTCATCCTCTGAGAACCCCTCGCATCCCATTCCGATCTCGCTTACCATAAGTCCTGTGTTTCCTAACTGCCGATATTTCATTTTCTTTCTTCCTTTCCGTCACATACTGTTTGTCGAATAAGTAATCTTTTGCTTCTGACAAGCAGCACAAATCACAATATTCTTCACTCTGCTCCGTTTAGCTTAGCAGATATGCCCCTTCTCAAGTATCTAAATAAATATGAAAAGCAATGTTCCCCCTACTGCTGTGAAATGGAAAAAGCGGCCATACTGCGACATGACCGCTTTCGCGTTGGGTTAATACACAACTATCCGAAATAGGAATTTTATCTATTAAATACTTTTGCTGATTTTTTGAATCGCCTCTTCTTTTGTAGTGACAAAGAACACATCTCTGCCCTTGTTGCTCTCATAAATGAAATCTTTCAGCGGCTTGCTGGTATATTTTGAAAAATCCCCGTATATGGCGATTTTCCCACCATAATTGATAAATTTTTGAAGAATTTCTCCCGCCAAACCGCTGCTTAAAATGAAGAAATCTTCAATAATGCTTTTTTTATCCACGACAACATACTTCGTGCCTGCTTCATATTTGGCAGACATAAGCAGATCCAGCGCAGAAGCGACGTCAGTGATCACCATGTTGTCGCTTGATACAGCAGCCACAGTCCCGCTGCCGCAGTCAATTTTTTCAAACTTCATGCCTGTACCTCCTTTTCTTCTCTGACTCTCATTTTAATTGTTTTCTAAAAATGAGCAATTCGGATTTCGAATGATATCGATAAGTTATACTTATGCGATTTTTGTGCAAAATTACCTTTGAAATCTCCGGGCAGCTTCAGATAAAATAACATCTGACGTGTAGCATTTCACTGCGTAAATCCAGTTGAAACCTACACGTTTTTTTATTGTCATCCAAATTAGGGAAAGGAGTTGATAAATATGCCGAAGAACAAAGTACAGGGATTTATTTTCGGCGTCATCATGTCCTATGCCATGGCATACGGCATGGAAGTCTACAATATCGCTGTCAAGGAGGGGGTAAATCTGGCTGCCGGCGGATTCAGCAATATGACAGGCGGCATATTCTGGGACGCACTGATAGAAGCACTCTATATGGGTCTGTTTGTTCTGCTGTTCTCAAATCTCTGGGGGAACCGGATCGGCGCGGCATTCGCCGCAAGACACTGCGATCCGCAAAAAGATAATCCTTACATATGCCTGCTTCTGCGCCAGGCAGGGACTGTCGCCGTCATGTGCCCGACGATGAGCCTTGTGGCTTCCATACTGTTCAACATCATTCTTGGCGGAGCACCGGCCGTACAGCTTCCCGCCATCTGGATCGGTACTCTTTTAAAGAATTTTCCGATGGCCTTCTTCTGGAATATGTTCGCTGCAGCGCCGTTCACACACTGGCTCTTTGGGAAGATCTTCCCGGAAAGATAAGCATAGTGATGGAGCAGGATCCATTATCAGATCCTGCTCCATTTTCATCTTCAGTTCACGATATCAGTTGATATTTCCCAGCTTATTCACAACCAGTGAGGCCGGTCCGTAAAAATAGTCCTCCCCCTGACCGATCATTTTGATCGTCGTCGGCACAGACACGACCTTGATGATCTGAGTAAATGCCGCATTGCTCGTATCCGCCGTCGTGTGGAAGGTGTGCTGGACTACTGTTCCGGGCACCTCTGTCCCCTGCTGCTGCAGATACATGGATACTGTCATCGGGAAATCCGCACCCGTTGTCGGCCCCATGGTGCTATGGAAGGATACCTGATAGAAGCCGGTCTGCTGGATCACGATATCCGCGCTGTTCTGCGCATGACTGATCGCATTCCCGTTTATAACAGCGTTCCTGTCGAAGATCAGGGCGCCTCCGCTCGTTCCCACCTGAGGCGGTGTAGAGTAAGCCGAAAGGAGCTCAGGAGAGGCTGTTTCTCCCGCCGCGCCGGTTGCTCCTGTGGGACCTGTCGAACCCGTTGCACCTGTCGGACCTGTTGGGCCCGTGGCTCCGGTTGAACCTGTCGGACCTGTCACTCCCGTCGGACCCGTCGCCCCTGTTACTCCTGTCGGACCTGTTGGACCCGTCACTCCCGTCGGACCTGTTGCTCCTGTCGGACCTGTTGGACCCGTCACTCCCGTCGTACCTGTTGCTCCTGTCGGACCTGTTGGACCCGTTGCCCCTGTTGGCCCCGTCGGGCCTGTTGCGCCTCCGGCCGGCCCTGTCGGCCCTGTCGGACCGATCGGTCCCATGGGCCCCATTTTCCCACGCGGTCCTCTCTGCCCGCAGGGCTGGGGACAGCCCGGACAGCTCAATGACTGCGCCTGCATTTCAGAGGACTGCTCTTCCGGAGCTTTTCTGTTTTTAAACCACAGCATATCTGTGTCTCCTCATATTTCATTTTCTCTATATACTATATGACGCAATCCTTTTTTTTGCCTGTTTCTCCACCTTCGCCGGCATCTGTATCTTCTCTTGTCTGGCCAAAGCCGCATTTTTCGTCCGATTCACTCTTCTGCAAAGTACTCCTTATTTCTCAGATAATAGATAGAATCCGGCCTGTATCTCCCCGCCAGTTCATTATATTCTTCCGCCCTTTTCCGGTCTCCCAGCCGGTCATAGCATACACACAGTGAGATCGCAGGCAGGAACCCGTAACACGCTTCCTCCACGAAAGCCCCCGATGTAATATCTTTTTTCGCCTCCAGCGCCTGTCTGTACCAGTATATCGCCTGTTCATATCTCCCCCTGTCCTGAAAATGTCTCCCGATATCGCAGCAGGTCTCGCCTCTGGGGACATCGTACTCCAGGGCTCTCAGAAGAGCTTTCAGCGCGCCTGTCTCATCCCCGATCCCGTACAGGCATCCTGCGAGCTGCCGCGTGGCGTCGATCTGGTTTTCCACCCAGCCGTCCCCCCTGTCGAGGAATTGCTCCAGGATTTCTCTCCCTTTCTGATATTTTTTGTGGAAATACAGTTCTCTTCCATAATAATAGAGTGCCCGGCTGTCAAATTCATCTCCGGCTGTCTCCATCGCTTCGTAGATCCGCAGGTTCCGGCCGCTGTCCCCCGCCTTCTCCTTCCTGTGCTCCACAGGAATATCTGCATAATACAGCTTTCCCGACGGCGGGACCACCTCATGCACTCTTCCGCAGAACCGGAAGCCTCTGTGATTTTTTATGATCCGCTCTCTGTAATAGGAAAATGCAGTCTTCCCATCCGTCCCAAACGCAGCCGCATACGGCATCATGACCATATCCACATCAGGTTCCAGATCCTTTTTCAGCCGGATCAGTTTTTTTCTGCTCTCGTCCGGGATCACATCATCCGCATCCAGCCACATCAGATACTCTTTCTTTCCCTGCTCCAGGGCAAAATTTCTCGCCGCAGAAAAATCATCCTGCCATGGGAAATCATAAACCTCTCCCGTATATCTCAGAGCAATATCCTTTGTGTCATCCTTTGATCCGGTATCTACGATTATGATCTCATCCGCTATATCCTTCACACTCTCAAGGCATCTGCCCAGCACATCCCTCTCGTCCCTCACGATCATGCACAGGCTGACTGTGATCATATTTCCCATCTCCTTCCCCTTCTATTCTATGGGGCAGGACGCGGTCAGGGTACTAAAATGCCGAAATATTCCCGGACGTGATTCCTGTCCTCAGCATCCCCTGCTCTGCGATGATACGGATCCTTCTTTTTCCTCTTTCGTTTTCGTGTATATTTACACATGAATATGCACGTTTTATGCATTATTTATACATTTTATGCAGAATTCTAATTTTTATAAATTTTCCCTTGCATAATTATAAAATGTAGTGTATAGTATGTTGTAGCTCAGACGAGCGTGGAAAAATGCGATAATTCCGTTCCCTTCTATTGAACGGAAATGCGGATAAAATACATTCAGGAGGCTGTATAAAAATGAGTAAAGAAAAAGTAGTTTTAGCATATTCAGGCGGACTTGACACGACAGCGATCATTCCGTGGCTGAAAGAGACATTCGGTTATGACGTTATCTGCTGCTGCATCGACTGCGGACAGGGCGAAGAGCTGGACGGACTTGATGAGAGGGCCAAGCTTTCCGGCGCTTCCAAATTATATATTGAAAACATCGTTGACGAATTTGCTGAAGATTTCATTATGCCGTGTGTGAAAGCCGGCGCTGTATATGAGAACGCATATCTGCTCGGAACATCCATGGCGCGTCCGGCCATCGCGAAGAAGCTGGTCGAGATCGCACGCAAGGAAGGCGCTGTCGCTATCTGCCACGGTGCAACCGGAAAAGGAAACGACCAGATCCGTTTCGAGCTCGGCATCAAAGCGCTTGCCCCGGACATCAAGATCATCGCTCCGTGGCGTATGACAGATCTCTGGACAATGCAGTCCCGCGAGGATGAGATCGAATACTGCAAGCAGCACGGCATCGATCTTCCGTTCGATACAAAGCACAGCTACAGCCGCGACCGTAACCTGTGGCACATCAGCCATGAGGGACTTGAGCTGGAGGATCCGTCTGTTGAGCCGAATTACGACGATCTGCTCGTCCTCAGCGTTGCTCCGGAGAAAGCTCCGGATGAACCGGAATATGTGACGATGACATTTGAGGCCGGCGTTCCGAAGACGATCAACGGGAAAGCGATGAAAGTAGCCGATATCATCACAGAGCTGAACAAGCTGGGCGGAAAGCACGGCATCGGCATCGTAGATATCGTAGAAAACCGTGTAGTAGGCATGAAGTCCCGCGGTGTGTATGAGACACCGGGCGGAACGATCCTGATGGCAGCTCATCAGCAGCTCGAAGAGCTGATCCTTGACCGCGCTACATACGAAGTGAAGAAAGAGATGGCTGACAAGCTCGCTCAGGTCGTATACGAGGGCAAATGGTTCACACCGCTCTGCGAGGCGATCCGCGCATTCGTCGACGTGACACAGCAGTATGTGACAGGCGAAGTGAAGTTCAAGCTGTACAAGGGCAACATCATCAAAGCCGGAGAGACATCCCCGTACTCACTTTACAGCGAGTCTCTGGCAAGCTTCACGACAGGCGATATGTACGACCACCACGACGCAGACGGATTCATCACACTGTTCGGACTGCCGCTCAAGGTCCGCGCGATGAAGATGCAGGAGCTGTCAAAAGAAAATCAGAAATAAAGACCGAGGACTGATTGAACAGATCAGAACGAATCTATATGAAGCAGGACATCATGGCATTTGCTGTGCTGTCCTGCTTCTTCTTTTCCCTTCCATGGCCTGCCCGTTTGGCGGAGCCGGGTTTATCTTCCAATATAAATCTGTACTTCGTAATTTCATTTGTAAATGAATGACTGCTCCTGATACATCCCCGCGTTTCCAAGCTACTCCGGCCTTTAATCATATGTTCGGATCAGCTCCTGAAACTCCTCGTCCTCCCACAGGAATGAATACTCTTCCTCTGTCTTCATCTCTGTCAGAAGCCCCGGGAGCACCTTCTCCGCGTAAGTCTCCAGAGCTTCATCATACTTTCTGCCAAGCTCCTTTTTCCCGTATATATGGCAGTAAAACACGGATTCGGACATATGCTGCGGCTCGGTCAGCATTTTGAGCATCTCACGGATATATGAGATGCTCTTTTTCGCATCCTTTTTCTTCACAGCCAGCTCCATCGGCAGGATCAGCGGGCTGTATCCCCACTGATCATATAAGACAGCAGTCCGCTCTCCCGCAGATGCGATCTTCTCCGCCCGCTCCATATCCCCTTCCCGGAAAGCAATATCCATGAGCATGGAAAGTGCCGAAAAGAGGTCTCCCAGCATATATGACAGCCGCCTTTCCAGCAGCACCGCAGCCTCATCGTACTTTTCCTGGGCCAGCAAGAGCCGTGCACTGAGGATGTTCTTGTCAGGTTCCTGTTCCGGCAGAGAATCCAGCATCTTCTGTGCCTTGTCATACTCTTCCTTTCTCATGTATTCACCGGCAAGCAGATATGCAGCAGAGCTTTTCACGCGTTCATCCCCGCTGCATTCCAGCACTCTCTCATACCATGAGCAGATCTTTCCCTCGTATTTTTCTCTGTCCCGTCCCCCGGACATCACCAGCAATCCCTGTACCATAGATGCCATCATGTGGATCAGTTTCCCGCAGTTCGGATACTCGCGCACCATCTTCTCCGCCGTATCGACGGCTGCTTCCATTCCGTCCGTTTCCATGGTCTTTGCGATCTCATTGCAGATCTGGGCAATCTCCTCGTCTGAGAGTTCTTCCTGAAAGCAGAGGAGCGTATTGATATCTGTGTTTAAAAGCCGAGCAAGTGCAGGCAGTATCGTAATATCCGGATATGTGCCGCCTTTCTCCCACTTATTGACCGCCGGAGCAGATACCCCGAGGCGCCGCGCCACCTGCTCCTGGGTCAGTCCCAGTTCTTTCCTTTTCTCACGTATCACTTCGCCGACTGTCATCCCACATCCTCCTGTCCGTTTCATACAGACATTATAGCAGTAAAAAGCTCCGCCGCACAACTGAACCCTCCTCACAAATATAGGCAGAAAAATAACCGGCAGTTAATACGGATAACTGCCGGTCAGCTCATATATCTCCACTTTGACTATGCCCAGGCCTGCTTTTCTCAATACGAGATGAAAGACAGCCTCTGTCTTCAATCAGGCCGCTGTAAACGCCCAAAGATTATTGATCTGGTATTCCAGCGTCTCATATTCCCACAGCTGTCCGCTGCGCACCCGGCTGTTCGGGTCATTTACCCGGATCTTCCCATCCTCGATCCCCACAAGAACGATAAAATGCCCCGTCGACGTAAAATCTCCCGGCCGCATGCTGCAGATGATCGGGTGTCCGCTCTCGAGCTCCGCAAAGATTTCGTCTCTGCTCATCCCCAGCTCCTTCCCCTGCACGCCGAAAACCGCGGCGCCCTCTGTCATCAGAGCCCAGCTTGTCCCTGCTTCACCTTCATAGTATCCCTGCTCCGCTGCATACCGGGCGACTCTGTAAGGGGTGATGCTTCCGTCTCCGGTGAGCCCTGCCGCAGCCATGGCAAGGGCCGTGGGCCCACATCCGTTTATCGCGATCATATGATCTCCATAGACAGCGTATCCCCAGCGCTCATCCCACTGCAGGAGGTGCGGGATCACGCCGGCGGTCACCTCGCCAATGCTGTCTGCCGGCGTCTGATCCTTCTTCTGAGGGTAGTCCAGCACGAAGTCCGCCGTCTCCTCATTGTTTGCCAGCAGTTCGAGAAGCTCCTCCGGATACTGATCCGAGTGTTCCAGGATCTGCCTTACCGTCTCGCTGGATGCCGCCATCTCTTCCAGCTTTCCGCGCACGTCTGCGCCGGACACATATTCCGCCGCGCCGCCGTTCTGCACGTTCGCCCCGTTCTCTATCGCGATCCCGGAATCCGTCAGGATAAAATGATCCCCGATAAAACTCATTCCCCTGTTCAGCAAAAAAGCAGATACGACGATTCCTGCCGTCAGTTTTATCAATCTTCTAAACCGCCTTTTTCTCTTTCTTTTCTTCCTTTTTCTATGCGGATATTCTTCCTGCCAGCCTGACATCTTCATACGCCTCCTTCACTACAGGACAATTTTATACCCGGCTGGTTTGGAATTTTTTAAACAAATTCTTAATATTTCCGTAACTCTTCCTCTGATCTTTGATATCCGGTACACAGACAGGGAAGGCACCCTATAGAATATCTATAGTATGCCTTCCCTGCTTTATTTCCTGCTGATCCATTATTCTATTTTCCGGATACACTGCGCTCTGCCTATGCGCCCTGCCCCGGGATCGGAAACGGGATCTGGAGCACTCTCCGCAGATTTCCTGAAGCGATCTTCTCAATCTGTCTCGGTGTGATCCCGGCCTTCCGCATTGCCTCCCACACTCGTTCCATATCCTGTACGCCGCGGATCCCCTCCGGGAGAGCTTCCGCTTCGAACCCGTCAAAATCTGTCCCCAGAGCCGCCGCGTCTTCCCCCGCCTTATCGATCATATGCACTGCGTGGCGGGCGATGTCCTCCGGCCGTGCTCTCCCGCTGCCGCACAGGAACGCCGAGTAGAAGTTCAATCCCGCCACGCCTCCGTTCTCTCCCAGCGCGCGGAGCATCTCATCCGTCAGGTTCCTCGGATGGGCGCAGAGCTCCCGGCAGTTCGAGTGGGACGCCACGATGGGTGCCCGGCTATAGCGGATGCAGTCCCAGAATCCGCCGTCCGACAGATGGGACACATCGATCAGCATCCCGTATCCGTTCATCGCCTCCAGCACCTCCCTGCCAAAAGACGTCAGTCCTCTCTCCATCACGCTTCGCTCTCTGCTGTTGGGACTTCCTATGGCATTCTCATAATTCCATGTCAGCGTGATCAGGCGCACGCCTCTGTCGTAAAGCTCGCCCAGCCGTTCCAGCTTCCCGTTCAGGACGCCTCCTTCCTCCACTGTCAGTATCCCGGCCGTTCTTCCCTCCCGAGCCGTTAGATCTTCTGCCCTTTGTGCGATCCGGAATCTGTCGCATTCCTCGCTGTGCGCCCGGTCTATCATGCTCAGGACGTCTTGATAGGCGCGTTCCCAGACCGTTTCTGTCAGAGAGAAGATTTCCGCCTGATATTTTCCTGCTTTTCCCTGCTCTTCCTTCCCATCTCCGTAATCCGCGGCATTGACAAAACAAGCGAAAAACTGCGCGTCCGCTCCCGCTCTCCCGAGCCTTTCCACATCCACGCACAGCACGTTTTTTATCAGTGACATATGCTTTGCATCCCTGTTACCGCCGCGTTCTCCCATCAAGATCCCGCTGAGCGTATCACAGTGCATATCGATCCATCCCATTAGATTTCTCCTGTTTTCCTTTTTTCTATGATATGAATATATTTCCGTTTTCTTACATATTCTATCATACATGATCCTGGGGACAAAAGGTATTTTCCCCATAGTATTACGGAAAAGGAGCACCCTATGGAACCGAAAATCGGAATCGTCGTCTGTGGTTTTACCGGAGACCGGCAGTTCGTCACTAACCCATATATCCAGTCCGTCCGCTATTCACGCGGTCTCCCCATCGTCCTCCCTCTCGTCCGCAGCGACCGCGTGCTGGAGCAGTATGTAAGCCTCTGCGACGGTTTTCTATTCTGCGGCGGGGAGGACATCACCCCTCTGCTCTTTGGCGAAGAGCCGAAGAACGGAAATGGAAAGACATGCATCACTGTTGACCTCTTTCAGATCCGCCTCATGAAAAAGATCCTCGCCTCACAGAAGCCTGTGTTTGCGATCTGCCGGGGCATGCAGGTGCTCAACGTCGCCTGCGGAGGCACGATCTGGCAGGATCTGTCTCTCATTCCCGGACATGTCCTGGACCACATGCAGCAGTCCTCCTCACGCGGCGAGGTGAGCCACCGGGTCCGCACGGAGCGGGGAACGCTTCTCCGGCAGTACACAGGAAGCTGCCTGTATGTGAACAGTTTTCATCACCAGGCGGTCAACACGCCGGGCAGCGGAGTCTCGGTCAGCGCGCGTGCCCAGGACGGCACCATCGAGGCCATTGAGCTGAAAGCCCATCCCTTTGCCCTGGGCGTCCAGTGGCATCCCGAATGCATGTACCGGCGCTCCGCTGAAATGCGCAGTCTTTTTCACGAATTTATCGCCCACTCGCTCATAACAGGACAGAAAAAGGGACATACTACCTCCTGAACAACGTTTCACTTATTATTTCTTGTAAAGGAGGAGTTTAACCATGTCAGAAATATCCATTCTTGACCTGCAGAACCTTCGCCATCTGATCGGCGGCTACAACACGACACACTGCAAAATGACCGAGTACGCTTCCCAGGCACAGGATCCGGAGATCAAAAAGCTGTTCCAGGACGCCGCAGATTCCGCGATGAAGAACAAACAGGAACTGATGAGATTCCTTTGATCTGATGCCGCTCAGGCAGAGAGAAGACACACAGACACAAAAATGAGCAATCAATGAGGTGATAACATGGAAGAAAAAGCAATGGTTGCCGACGCGCTCGTCGGCGTCAACGGAGAACTGAAAATGTTCGGAGATATGATCCCGCAGACTGAAAATAAAGAACTGAAGCAGTGCCTGAAGCAGATCCGCAATCAGTGCGAGATGTCTCAGGAAAAGCTGTATGAAGCGGCCCGGGCAAAGAGCTACTATGTACCCGCCGCGAAGGCGACTCAGGCAGAGATCGACCACGTAAAATCCATCCTTTAAACTAATCAGGGACGTAGTGAGATCCAAAATCCCACTACGTCCCTGACTGCGCAAGGATATACCTCTCGACAGCCTCTGCCACCCCGTTCCGGTTATTCGACTCGGTCACAAAGTCCGCCTTTTCCTTCAGCTCCGGCACGGAATTTCCCATAGCGATCTTAAGACCGGCCGCGTTAAACATGGACAGATCGTTCTCCCCGTCTCCGATGCAGGCGATCTCTTCCTTCCGTATCCCGAGATGAGCCGCAAGCGCGGACAGCGCCGTCCCTTTCGATGCGCCTTTTGCAAATACTTCTACATACAGTCCGGTATATGCCGCCTCAAGCTCCGGGAAACGGCGCAGCACCTTTTCCACGTCCTTCCTCGCTGACGGAGACATGAAGTAGAACTGCAGCTCTTCCACCTCGTATCTGCTCTCCCGCACCGTCCTTCTCATATCCTGTACCCAGCGCACGCCGCCGGCGTCTCTCCCATAGACAAGATGCCCCAGAAGGACAAGGATCCTCCCCTGGAGCAGATACTCATGGTTTATATGGGAAGTGACCCCCACCCGGATCCCCCGGCACGCGTCCAGGAGCGACAGCGCCGTCCCCTTCGAGATCATTTCCCGGAAGATCACCTGGCTCTTCTCAATATCTGTCACCTGCGCCCCGTTGGAAGTAATGACATAGCGAAACAGTCCGCGGTTCTTCCGCGCGTCGTCCGCCGCCCGCCCTTTTCCTCCGGACGTCTTCCGTATCGTCCCGGCGGCCAGCCTGTGTGGAACGCATGTCATGCTCCGCCCTGTCGTCGGCACGACCTGGATCCCTGCTGCCGCCGCCTTCCGCAGCGCGCCGATCGTCCTGTCCGTAATACGGCTCCTGCTGTCCAGGCAGGTTCCGTCCATATCAACTGCAAGTAATCTTATCATTTTTCACCTTTCTCAAGTAAACCGTATACTTCGTACATGCCAAGCATGCTATGATACGTCATCTTCCGTCCCATAAGCTGTCTGTACGTGGCCGATTTTGTCTTCCCCTGATCTTTCAGGCCGTCCATCTGCCGCTGGATGCTGTCATGCTCTCTCTGTATATTTTCCAGCATCTTTTCAAAAGCTTCAAGCCTCTTTTCGTTCATACCGTCTGCTCTCCTGTTTCTTTTTCATCTGCTTTTGTCTTTCAATCCCTTCGTGCACTCCCGACCGGCCGTTTGGATCAGCTCCTTATGAGCGCCGCAGCTACAGCTGCGAGGAAGGCCGCCCCCAGCACGACTCCCGCCGCGGTAAGGTTCAAAAGCAGCGGCCAGAATCTCGTAAGATACAGCACAACACCGGCCGCGCCGCATCCGAGCGCCAGATCGGATATTATAAAACCGATCAGCCCCGATTCTTTCGCCTCTGCCGCAGCCATTTCATCATATTCCGTGTTCCCCGGCGCGTCCATACCGCCATGCGGATCCTCCGCCGCTGCGGACATCCCGCCATACCGTTCCGCATCAGGACCGCCGGACTCCTGTGACGGGAAACCGCGCCACACGCCCCGTACAAACAGGATAAACACGGCGATCCCCGCCATCAGGACCACGAATCCGCCTCTCCTGTCCTGGAACCAGAATAAAAGCTTTCCGCCCTCATACAGAAACATGCCGGAAATCAGCGCTGACAGCATACTGATCACGATCCAAAATTTTCTTCTCATCTGCTCTACCTCCTAACCAGCCTGATCCGGCGTATCATCCGCGATCTCTTCCACAAATGTAAACGTCTTTCCATCCTGCGACTGATACAGCGCCTCCGCCAGTTTTCCGTCTTTTACATAATCTCCGTCGTCGCCCTGTCCCACGACCGCATAGAGTATCCCGTCCTCTTCATACATCCTCTCCACTGTATCGAACGGATTGAATCCCAGTCCAGCAGTGACCTCCACCGCCTCCGGGATCACGATCTCTTGGAACGAAGCGCCGTTGTCCTCTGTCATGCTCAAGGATTCTCCTTTTGCATAGTATCCTTTTCCGTCCTTTGTCCAGAACGAACAGGTCAGGTTGGACCATCCCATCTCCGGGCTCTGCACGGCAGTCCATGTCTCCAGATCCTGTGAGCAGAACGTCTGATAATAATCGCTCCCCAGAGAACGGTCAACCGCAAGAGTCACATAGCAGCCGTTGTCCGTCATGGAGACATATGCATTTGCCCGATGCGCTCCCTGGTAGATCAGGCTCTCTGTCCACGTCTCTCCCATATCCGTGCTGTATAACAGTGAATCACCGGCCACAAACGTGGTAAATTCTTCCGTTACGATGTAGCTGTTATAGGCCAGGAGTTCGTTGTACGCTCCGTTCGCCTGAACGCAGACCTTCTCATACCCGTCCGGCACTTCCACAAAATTTTCGCCGCTGTCATACGTCACATAGAGGACTTCATTCTCGATATAATATGTCATCGGCTCATCCGTCCGCATCAGGTAATGCTCCGTCTGAGGCGTGTTCTGCTCTTCCCGGAACTCCGGCGTCATGATCTGATACTGCACCGGCCGGAGCTTCTCCGCTATCGTATATGTATTGTCTCCGTTGTCCTCCCAGCGGATGACCATCTGACCGGTATACACTCTCCGTGTGTCTGTTCCGATCAGCTCAAGATTCTGCACGATCCTGTCATTCGCACTTGCCACATAGATCGTATAATCAAGCTGTACATACGGCGTCTCCAGATCTGTGAGCACTTCCATATTGTCGATCCTGGCATCCGTGATCCGGTAATCATAAGGCACGCTCCACCCTTTAAATTGATCAAAATAAGAGGAAAACCATCTCCAGCTCATTTCTTCCAGATCATACATGCTGCTGGTGACCGTCTCCCCGACCACCGGGCGCATTTCAAATCGATACCAGACGACTTCCCTGAAACCGGCTGCAAGCAGCGTCACTGCGAGAAATCCCGCCGCGCTTAACAGTATTTTCTTTTTCATTTTCAGTATTGTCCTTCCTTTTGTTATCTTGTCATAGCATCTTACGTTTGTAAGACTCAGAATACTACCAAAGCCATTTTCTGTCAACCTTATGCCTTATTTTCCGGCTGTCCGCCAGACAAGTCAAAACCCTTTCGTATATACTTCATAACCAAAACACGGCTTCTTTTGCGCAGCCTTCTGTCTTATAATATAAAAATAAATAGAAGAAAAACAGGAGGTAAAGCTGTGAAAAAATACAGACTGCCGGCATTGATCCTGGCAATAATGGTCATTTCCGCCGGCTGCAGCGGTCAAATTAATTCCGAATCCGAGTATCCCGGAACTCTTGTAGAGCTGGAATATGACACTTACGAATCCATGACTTACGAAGAACAGGAAACAGTGCTCCACAAAAGGGCGATCGTTTATCTTCCCTACGGATATTCAGAGGATACTCAATATAATGTTTTCTATCTGATGCACGGCGGGTGGAGCGACGAGACGACTTATCTCGGCACACCGGAGCATCCCAATGTATTTAAGAATATCCTGGACAACGGAATCGCGGAAGGAAAGATCCTGCCCATGATCGTGGTATGTCCTACCTATAACAATGAAAGTGATACGGACAGTTCCGACTATTCTCTGGCTCTGGAACTGACGGATAATTATCACAATGAGCTGATCAACGATCTGATCCCGGCGGTGGAGAGCACCTACAGCACTTACGCGGCGGATACGACGCCGGACGGGCTCCGTGAATCGCGGGACCACCGCGCTTTCTGCGGTTTCTCGATGGGATCTGTGACGACCTGGAGGACCTTCCAGTACTGTCTGGATTATTTCCGCTACTTTATGCCGTCCAGCGGAAGCCTGACAACAGATGGAGATTATATGGCATCCATCGTGAGGGATTCCGGACATGACTGGGATGACTTCTTCATCTTTGCGGCATCCGGCACGGATGATTTCGCTTATTCTTCCTTCAAAGCCCAGATCGAGGCAATGGCTGATGTCAGCGACGGCACTTTCCGCTATGCTGATAATGAAAGAGAAGGGAACCTGTACTTCCTCGAGCAGGAAGGCGGCGTGCACAACGGTGACTACGCCATGGAATATTTTTATAACGGACTGTGCTGGATCTGGCAGTGACAGCCGGCACGATTGATCATTTGAAAACTTAACGATCGGAGGTAAAAAGAATGAAACGACCTTATGTAATCTGTCATATCTTAAGCTCCCTGGATGGGAAGATCAACGGTCCCTTTATGGGAACAGGATCTGCCGCCGGACTCGCCGGAACCTACGCCTCTCTGCGCAGCGGCATGAATGCGGATGCATGGCTGTACGGAACAGCGACCACAAAAGAATTTACAGATCACGTCCGTCCCGTTCTCGAAGACGGAAGCTCTGTCCCGGACGGTGACTTTGTCGCAGACGACCAGGCAGAACTGTATTACGTCTCTGTAGATACAGAAGGGGAGATCGGATGGGAGTCCGGCACATTTGCGAACAGAGGCAGGACACCCGCCCATGTGATCGAAGTCCTCACCGACTCAACCTCCGCTTCCTACAAAGCCTATCTTCGGAAGCGGGGCGTATCCTATATCCTCGCCGGCAGAGACAGCCTTGACTGCCGCATGGCTGCAGAGAAACTATACAAGCTCTTCCATATCAAGAAGCTCCTCATCTGCGGAGGCGGCGTCGTAAACTGGAGCTTCCTGCAGGCAGGCGTGATCGACGAGCTCAGTCTTCTGCTGGCACCGGTGACAGACGGCAGCAGAGGTTCAGCCTCACTGTTCACACAGCTTTCCTCTCTCAATGAAGGAAGCCCGGTAGAATTTACCCTGAAAACAGTGGAAAAGGCAGGAGACAACGGGGTATATCTGAATTATCTGGCGGAGAATGCCGAGAGCGGCCAGTGAGCCTTATACAAAACCGGGTGATTTAAATATCAAACTTCTTGAATCCTTAGAAGCCATATGCTATATTATGAATAGAAAAGGGGAAACCAAAAGCGGCTTACCCCAAAAAGTAATTGACTGTTACTTACAAACAGCCGTCACTATTGGCAGTAGTGGCGGCTATTTCTTTCCCTTGAAAATCTCATAGCAGAGACCAACAAGAGCGACAATGAAGAGCAACAACTGGATCAGATCCGAGTATGTAACGTTCATCGGCATCGCCCTCCTTTCTTTCGTCTGGAGGGTTCGCCCCTCCGAAAGAATCAGAGGGTAAGCCGCCCGGCTTCGGTTTCCCTGCCCATATACTACCATAAGCACAAACATCACACAACATCTCTTTCAATATCACCGGGAATCCTGGTAGTCTCTGATCCAGCAGATTAGCCGTGTTCAACAGTATGTTTGAGCATCTGTCACGCACCTTTGCAAGCCAGATTCATCCTAATAGAAAAGCCGAGCACCCTCTTTTCAAGGGTTCTCGGCTTTTATCATCCTATTTCATCACAATATTTATGATCTTCTTCGGAACATAGATTTCCTTGATCACATTTCCTGTCAGCTTATCCGCGATTGCTTCTTTTCCGGCAGCGATCGCCTCGTCCTTTGACGCCTCAGCGGAAATGCTGATGACAGCTTTCGTCTTCCCGTTGATCTGCACCGGAATCTCGATCTCGTCGTCTTTCATCTGGCTTTCATCGTATGTCGGCCATCCCGCCTTGAATACTGTCTCACCATGTCCAAGCTGCTCCCACATCTCTTCTGCAAAATGCGGTGCAAACGGAGAGATCAGCACTGCGATCGTCTCAAGAGTCTCCTTATCGATTCCGCCCTCTTTCTTCGCGACTTCGATAAATTTGTTATTGTATTCCATGAATCCGGAGATGACCGTATTCAGGCTGAAGCTCTCCAGACGGGTTGTGATATCATAGACCATTCTGTGTCGGAGCTTGATCATCTCTTTCGTCGCCTTAACATCCTTATCCTTGCTTTCCATGAGCAGGTTCCAGAGACGCTTCAGGAAACGGTTTACGCCGTCGATTCCGCGGTCATCCCACTCCGCATCCAGCTCCGGCGGTCCTACGAAGAGCTCGTACATTCTCAAAGAATCGCATCCGTAATCACGTACAAGATCATCCGGAGAAACCACATTTCCTTTGGATTTACTCATCTTGATGCCGTTCTTTCCGGTGATCATTCCCTGGTTGAACAGCTTCTGGAACGGCTCGTCGAAATCGATCACACCGATATCGCACAGGAATTTTGTATAGAATCTGGAATACAGAAGATGAAGCACCGCATGCTCTACACCGCCGATATACATATCAACCGGAAGCATCTCATCTGCCTTCTCTCTGGAAACCAGCTCTTTGTCGTTATGGTTATCTACATAGCGCAGGAAGTACCAAGATGAACCAGCCCACTGAGGCATGGTGTTGGTCTCTCTCTTTGACGGTTTTCCGCAGACCGGACACTTGCAGTTCACCCACTCGTCAATCGCGGCAAGCGGGGATTCTCCGGTTCCTGTCGGCTCGTAGGAGTCTACATCCGGCAGACGCAGCGGCAGCTCTTCCTCCGGTACCGGCACACATCCGCAGTCCGGACAGTGCACGATCGGGATCGGCTCGCCCCAGTAGCGCTGACGTGAGAATACCCAGTCGCGGAGCTTGTAGTTCACAGTCGCGCGGCCAAGTCCTCTCTCCTCGATAATATGCGGAGCTTCTTTCTTAAGCACAGCGGACTCCATGCCGTTCCACTCACCTGAGTTGATCATCGTTCCCGCCGCTTCTGTATAAGCCTCGGTCATATTTTCGATCTCTTTACCGTCTTTTGCGATAACCTGGATGATCGGGATATCGAATTTCTTCGCGAACTCAAAGTCACGGTCGTCATGGGCAGGAACACACATGATCGCTCCCGTACCATAATCAGCCAGTACATAATCGGACAGCCAGATCGGAGTCTTCGCACCGTTCAGCGGATTGATCGCATAGCTTCCGGTAAACACTCCGGTCTTCTCCTTATCCTGCATACGGTCTACATTGGACTTCATAGAAGCCTCGTAAATGTATTTCTCCACAGCTTCCCTTGTCTCATCTGTCGCAAGAGAAGCAGCCAGCTTGTGCTCCGGAGCCAGGACCATGAAAGTTGCTCCGTAGAGCGTATCCGGTCTTGTCGTGTAGACAGTGATCTTCTCATCTCTTCCCTCAACCTGGAAATCAACTTCTGCGCCGTAAGACTTGCCAATCCAGTCCGTCTGCATCTTCTTGACCTTCTCCGGCCAGTCAAGCTTGTCAAGGTCGTCTAACAGACGATCCGCATATTTCGTGATGCGGAGCATCCACTGACGGAGATTCTTCTTCGTCACTTCTGCGCCGCAGCGCTCACATTTTCCGTTTACGACTTCCTCATTTGCGAGACCTGTCTTACAGGACGGACACCAGTTGATCGGGAACTCCTTCTCATATGCAAGACCTGCCTTGAACATCTTCACGAAAATCCACTGCGTCCACTTGTAGAAATTCGGATCTGTCGTATTTACTTCCATATCCCAGTCGTAGAGCGCCGCGATATCGTTGATCTGCTTCTTAATATTTGCCACATTCTCCGCCGTGGATTTTGCCGGATGAACGCCCATCTTGATGGCATAATTCTCAGCCGGAAGACCGAATGCGTCCCAGCCCATCGGATGAATGATATAGTATCCCTGCTGCAGCTTATAACGGCTCCACACGTCCGAGATCACATATCCTCTCCAATGTCCTACATGGAGGCCGTTTCCTGACGGATACGGGAACATATCCAGACAGTAGTATTTCTGCTTCTTATTCCCATTGTCATCCACCTTCGGATTGACCGGGTTCTCTTCCCATCTCTCACGCCATTTTTTCTCAATGGCTCTGTGGTTGTACACAATCTTTGTACCCATGTGATGATTCCTCTCTTTCTTTCATACAGAAAACATGCCGCCGGCAGTTTTTCTGCATACTGTGGTATAAAGAAAGCCTTTTCTTCTCAGATCAAGAGACGAAAAGGCTTCATTCCGTGGTACCACTCTTATTCACCTGCTCTTTACGGCCGGCAGGACACTTGCTTCTCCCTGCTCTGTATCGGACAGATGCACTCATTCATTCTGTAACGGGAATACCCGCTCCTGCTTACCCGGCTCTGCACCCGCTGAGTCACTCTCATTCTATGCAAAGCATCATCTTACTCATTCAGCAGAAGGACTCCGAGGCCAGTTCAGGATTTACGCTGCTGCCTCACACCCGCCGGCAGCTCTCTGAAAACGATACGTCCCTAATATTCCTCTTCTTCGTCTTTGCAATATACTCATTTATTATATGAAGTACGTTAAAATAAGTCAAGAGGGAAATTGCCGTGATCGCTTATGAACTTTCTGTATATTCTATCAGATCAGTCTTGTTCAGCCAGTCTCCTTTTCAGCTTTTCAATCTCCTTTTCTTTCTCCGCAAGGTCAGCTTCTCTCCGGCTGACCAGATCCCGCTGCTTTTCCAGCTCACTTTTCTGGGTATCGATCAAACTTTTTTGCCTGTTTAAGCTTTCTTTCTGTGCGTCAATCACATTCTGCCGCCTATTTAGGTCCTCCTTCTGTGCGTCGATCACATCCTGCATCTCATCGATCATATACTGCACTGTATTCCGGTCCAGCTCCTGCAATTCCTTGGAAAACATCCCATCACCTTCTCCGTATTTCGGCACAGCTGATAGATTTCCTCATAATACTTCTTGAACTGCGGATATTCCCTGATCAGCTTTACGATCATCTCCGGCTCGTCTACACTGAGAAAGGTCAGCCATGCATCCAGCTTGTCATTAATACCCTTATTGTGCAGAATCCCACGGAAATTGTCAAGCGGAACGCATAAAACAAGACCTCCCATTCAGACAGTTCTATATCGCCTAAATGAGAGGTCTCATCCACATTTTAAGTCAGATAATTTTTCTATTTTGCTATAGTAAAATGTAATTTATCGCAGCCCGGTCTCCCTTCTCAGGACACCCCTCTTTTAATCTTCGGCTCCCACAGCACAACGCTCCCTGCCTTCAGACTCTTCTTCACATCGATCAGCCTCTGGTTAGAGGATCCGCGGAACACCAGCGTGATATCCTTGAGGCTCTCCACGAACCTGCCGTCCACAAGCACATCCAGCATGGACAGCATCTCGTCCGTGTACCCGCATCTGGCCCGGCTCTCGCCGAGCAGCTCTCTGTCAAAGAGATAACCGCTGTAGCACCAGATATCCTTCTGCGGGTAACGCTCCCTCACCTTTCTCAGAAGACGCACCAGCACCTCCTGATTCTGCGGCTCAAAAGGTTCCCCTCCGAGGAGTGAGAGTCCGTTGATATATCCCGGCTCAAGAGCCTGCAGGATCTCTTTCTCTGTCGCCTCCGTATATTCCTTTCCGTAGCAAAAATCCCATGTATCCTCGTTGAAGCATCCCGGACAGTGATGGGTACAGCCGGAAACGAAGAGGGAGACTCTCACTCCCTCTCCGTTTGCAATATCACATTTTTTTAATTCACCGTAATACATATCTCTTCCCTTACAGGTGGAGCACCCTTTCCTTGATCTCCTGTGTTCTTCCCTGATTCCAGAACTGGGTTCCGATATAACCGCAGGTACGTCTCGCCACGTTCAGCGTGTCCTGATTGCGGTTGCCGCAGTGAGGGCACTCCCACTCGAGCTTTCCGTCCTCTGTAGTCACGATCCGGATCTCCCCGTCATATCCGCACTCCTGGCAGTAGTCGCTCTTCGTGTTCAGCTCCGCATACATGATGTTGTCATAGATGAAGCGGATCACCTGGAGCACCGCCGGAATATTATCCTGCATATCCGGCACCTCAACATAGCTGATCGCTCCGCCCGTGGAGAGCGCCTGGAACTGAGATTCGAATTTCAGCTTTGAGAACGCGTCGATTTCCTCCCCGACAAACACATGATAGCTGTTGGTAATATAGCTCTTGTCCGTGATGCCCGGCACGATGCCAAAGCGCTTCTGCAGACATTTTGCAAATTTATATGTAGTACTCTCGATCGGAGAGCCGTAGATGCTGAAGCCGATATTCGTCTCCTCTTTCCACTTATCACACGCGTCGTTCATATGCTGCATTACATCCAGGGCAAACGGTGTCGCCTCCGGATCAGTATGGGATTTTCCTGTCATATATTTCACACACTCGTACAGTCCCGCATATCCGAGGGAAATCGTCGAGTATCCGCCATAGAGAAGCTTGTCGATCGTCTCGCCCTTCTTCAGACGCGCCAGCGCGCCGTACTGCCAGAGGATCGGCGCCGCGTCGGACAGAGTTCCCTTCAGTCTGTTGTGCCTGCACATCAAAGCGCGGTAGCAGAGATCCAGCCGCTCGTCAAAGATCTTCCAGAACTTATCCATATCCCCGCCAGACGAGAGTGCCACGTCCACAAGATTGATCGTCACGACTCCCTGGTTGAACCTGCCGTAGAACTTATAGTTCCCATTCTCATCCTTCCACGGACTCAGCGCGCTCCTGCATCCCATCACCGGGAAGCAGTTGCCTTCTTTCAGCTCCATCATCTTCTTCTCGGAAATATAATCCGGCACCAGGCGCTTCGCCGTACACTTCGCTGCAAGCTCGGTAAGATAGTAGTACGGAGTGCCCTCTTCTATATTGTCCTCCTCCAGCACATAGATCAGCTTCGGGAACGCCGGCGTCACCCAGACGCCTGCCTCGTTCTTCACTCCCTGATAGCGCTGCTTCAGCGTCTCCTCGATGATCATGGCGAGATCCTTCTTCTCCGCCTCATTCTTCGCCTCGTTCAGATACATGAACACTGTGAGGAACGGAGCCTGTCCGTTGGTCGTCATCAGTGTGATGACCTGATATTCGATGGTCTGCACACCCTTGGTGATCTCCTTTTTCAGGCGTCCCTCCACGATCTCATCCAGCACATCTTTCGGATATTCAATCCCGACAAGCTTCATCTCACTGAGCACTTCGGTCCGGATCTTCTCCCTTGACACCTGCACGAACGGCGCCAGATGGGTAAGAGAAATGCTCTGCCCGCCGTACTGGTTGCTCGCCACCTGAGCAATGATCTGTGTCGCGATATTACATGCGGTGGAAAAGCTGTGCGGCTTCTCGATCATCGTCCCACTGATCACAGTCCCGTTCTGCAGCATATCTTCCAGGTTTACCAGGTCACAGTTGTGCATATGCTGCGCATAGTAATCCGAATCATGGAAATGGATGATGCCCTGCTTATCCGCCTCTACGATATCCTCCGGGAGCAGCATCCTCTGAGTGAGATCTCGGCTGACCTCGCCCGCCATATAATCTCTCTGAACGCTGTTCACCGCCGGGTTCTTGTTGGAATTTTCCTGCTTCACATCCTCATTGTTGCACTCGATCAGGGAGAGGATCCTGTTGTCCGTCGTGTTCGCCCTGCGGACAAGCGAACGCTTATATCTGTATCTCACATATCTCCTGGCGAGATCAAAAGCTCCCGTCGCCATGATCTGGTTCTCCACCATATCCTGTATCTCTTCCACCGAAACAGCGCGGTTCAGCTTGTTGCATTTAAACTCTACATATTCTGCAATATCTTCTATCTGTCCGTCAGTCAGGCTTCTGCTCTCTGCCTTCGTGTCCGCCTTTGTGATCGCCCTTACAATCTTGCGGATATCGAACACCTCTTCAGAACCATTCCTTTTAATTATCTTCATTCTGCCATTCTCCTCGTTCTGTTCTGTCTTTTCTCCGGCGCCGTCGCTGTGCGCCCCCTACTTCAACTATTCTAATACAAAATATAGTGCTTTGCAATCCCCCAAACACACTATCCTGTATTTTCAGAACAAGTCACACATTACAGAAGAATTTCATGTAACAAGAATTTTTCAAATATTCTGTTCCGCAAAAAAAGACAGAAAAGTGAATTGTCAGTCACTTTTCTGTCCAAAGCCTTTTTCCTATTCTCTGCATCCTGCATACGCTCATGCAGCCTGAGCGCTCATCCCAGCGCCACATCCAGTACCATCATCAGCGTAAATCCAAGCGCCACGCCCACCGTGCCGATATTGGAATGATCCCCAGTCTGTGATTCCGGGATCAGTTCCTCCACGACCACATAGATCATCGCTCCCGCAGCAAACGACAAAAGATACGGGAGCATAGGAACGACCAGCGAAGTGAGCAGGATTGTCAAAAATGCGGCCGCCGGCTCGACGATCCCTGAGAGCGCCCCATACAGAAACGCCCTCGTCCTCGAGATCCCCTGCCCTTTCAGAGGCATGGAGATGATCGCTCCCTCGGGGAAATTCTGGATCGCGATACCTATAGAGAGGGCGAACGCCCCGGTCATTGTCATCATTGTATTCTGTGCCATCACGCCGGCGAACGTCACTCCCACAGCCATTCCCTCCGGAATATTATGGAGCGTCACTGCGAGGACAAGCATGGTTGTTTTTTTTAAATGAGCCGGCATGCCCTCCGGCTTATCCTCCGTAAAATGAAGATGCGGCGTCAGTGTATCCAGCAGGAGCAGAAATCCCATTCCAAGCAGGAATCCCGCAGCCGCGGGAATCCATGCTGTCGTCCCCTCCCGCTCCGCCATCTCGATCGCCGGAATGAGAAGAGACCACACAGATGCCGCGATCATCACCCCGGACGCGAAGCCCAGCAGCAGCTTCTGGAGCCGCTCGTTCATCTCCTTTTTCATAAAAAATACCATTGCCGATCCCAGGGCGGTTCCGGCAAATGGTATTAAGATTCCAAGCAATACATTCTGATTCATACTATCCTCTCCCTCTGATGCCTTCATAATAGGATCTTTTCTGTCCGGCTCTTTCTGATTGGATCATGTTTCTCGATACCATTATGATATGCGGAAGAGGGAGCTTTTGTCAACAGCCCGCCAGTTCTTTTCCCGCTGCGCGGCATTCCTCGAGAGCTTCGTCGTCCGGTGCCTCGTTCGCAATAAGTCCTTCCTCGCGGATCAGCGCTGCTCCGGCGTTCTTCATCCGTTCAGCCCAGTCTCTCATCCACTCTCCGTCTCCCCAGCCGTAGGAGCCAAAGAGAAGGATCCTCTTTCCGGACACGAGCGGTTCGAGCGTCTCAACGAAAGGCTCCATCTCTGACTCTTCCAGCTGTTCCGCACCCATAGACGGGCAGCCGAGGGCAAATGCGTTCTCGCCAGCCAGCGCAGCCGCGTCAGCATTCCCTACTTCCAGCAGAACGGCCTCTGCGCCTCCTTCCCTGATCCCTTCCGCTACCGCTTCCGCCATAGCCTGAGTATTCCCGGTTCCACTCCAATATACAACTGATACACTCATCTTTTTTCCTCCATTTCATTCATGACTTGGTCAAAGTGCGATTTCCCGGATGCTCTTTCCGGTCAGAAACTCATTCACCGCACAGTTTTTCGCGCGGTCATATTCCTTGAAAATCATTCTTGCCTCCGCAAGATTGCTGTACACCTTCCAGTATCCGATCATCAGATATTTCTTTCCTTCATTTTCTATGAAGCCCCGCACATCTTCCGCCGGATATCCAAGAAATGCACCGATCTCATGAGGAAATCCCAGACCGCGCTCCGCGCACTCACGCACCCGTCTGGACAGTCTGCCGAGCATTTCATTTGTTTCCATATCTGCATATCCATACTCCCGGATCAGGTCTCTGATCCCGCCCCTGTTCAGATACTCCCTCAGCTCCTCCGGACGATAGAACAGGACAAGGCATCTTCCGTCCGCTTCTGACAGCTTATGATAAGAAATATCCATTCCGGAAAGCAATTCTTCGAGTTCCTCGTACAGCTCGGCGTCCATCGTAATGCCGCAGGACACTTTAAGCCCTTTCAAAAACGGCGCGCACTGAAGCACCACCTGAAATCCGAGACGTACTCTCCTGTCACTGTTTTTCAGAAAATAAGTCAGAACCTCTGCCGGCATATTTTCCTCCTTTCATTTTGAGAATGATTTTCAACTGAAACAATGTTAACATATCGCTTCAAACTTTTCAACCTTATTTTTGAAAACATTTCTCAATATTATTTTTTTGCTTTTTTTCCTTTTTTAGTTGTTCCCCACATTGCTTTAGTGTATAATAGGTTTAAGCATTTGAGAGGTGAGAAATCTCAAACAATACATACATAAAGGAGAGATTCGCCATGGTAAATTTAATAACAGGCCCGAGAGGCAGCGGAAAAACACAGCAAATGATCGAACTTGCAAATGAGAAGGTGAAAACTTCCAATGGTAACGTAGTACTGATCAAAAAAAGCCACAAGGATACATACACGGTAGACTTTAACATCCGTGCGATCCGCATGGCTGATTATCCCGATGTTCTTACTCTTGAAGAATTTGTAGGATTTCTTTACGGCATGGTTGCCGGCAATCACGATATCGAATCCATTTTCATCGACAGCGTATTGAAGCAGGCGAACATTACTCTTGAAAGCCTCCCTGTTTTCATTCAGAAACTGAACAAGATTTCCAACGAAGACAATATAGATTTTTACCTCAGCATCAGCGCTGATAAAAATGATATTCCGAATATAGATTCCATTGAATGCAATGTGATCGGCTGACATCTATAAAAAAAGAGCCATGAGATCAAAATCTCATGACTCTTTTTTTATGCAAAACATCGGGATGTACTACTCTGTCTCTTCCTCCGCCGCCTCCGTCGCTTCCTGAGTTTCCTCTGTCTCTCCGGAGGAGCCGCCGGACTTTTCAACTCCGTTCAGCGACATCACCGTATTGCTCTGTTCGCCTTCCTTATACTCGATCGTGACCTCATCTCCTACATCGTAGCGGATGATATCGATGAAATCCACGACCGACACATCAAATATTGCGTCCGATCCCTCCAGCATGATGTAGAAATGAGAGTTTCCGTCCACAACGCCCTGGGCGATCTTTGTGATCGGCGCCGTGATCGTCATGATCTCTCTTGTGTCCTCCGCTTCCTGTTTGATGCCGTTCTCATACATCAGGTCCGTATACTGCGCCTCACATTCGCTCACCGTATCTCCTGTCGCAACGATCTGATACTTCTGCACATTGACCATGGCATACATTTTTACAAGCCCCGCATCATCCTTCAGCGCGATGAAATACGTCGGTTCACCGGAAATATTCAAAAGCAGAGGGAATGTCGCGGTATAGTGCAGATTCTGCACCTGACCTTCCGCAGATGCCATCGCCGATGCCTCCGTCGCGCCTTCCACTTCATAGAACCTTGTCTCCATTGTGCGCTGGTTCATGAGTACGAATCCAACATTGGACTGGTCCCCGCTGACCGATGTAACGCCGGTATATACCCACACATCGTCGTCGATCGCCAGATAGTTATATCCTTCCGTCGTTTCCAGACAATCCTTCTGCCCCAGCACACTGTTCAGGAACCCGTGCTTCAAAGTCCCGTAGTAATCGTACAGCTCCACGAGCAGATCCGCCGAATAAGCGCGGTCGATCCACTGCGGCGCGTCTTCGATGGCATAGTCTGTCGTTTCCCCTGTGATCGCATTGCAGAGCACGACTCTCCCGATCGTAACTCCTCCGAAAAGGCCGATATTATACTGCTTGACCGGACATATCCAGTATGGTACGCCTTCTTCATCCACCTCAAAGCTCAGGTCGTTGAAGATATACGTCGGATACTTGAACCGAAGATGGCGGTAGATATTGCGGTTAAAATGATCGCTGGTCGTGTACTTCATTCCTTCGTCCAGCTTTACCAGCTCCGTGTTCTGCGTCGCCATATCGATCTTGATATAAGCCGGGATCCCCTCGCCGTTGTTCGTAAACCACTTGATCACACTCGCATACCTCAGAGGCGATACTCTCACCGGACGGTCCTGATAATTGATCTGGGAATACAGATCATCCACCTCAAACTGAGATACCATATCCACCATGCTTCCCATCTTCCTGTTTCCGAGCAGCGTAGCCGAATCCCTGTCAAGGAGCGGGATCTGATCGAAAGACAGCTCTTCGATGTCCTTCGTAAACTCCCCTGTCTCAACAGACATGAGCTGCTGGTACTTCTTCGCGTTTATGATCGGGGATGACAGCAACGTTCCTGCCAGATACACGATGACGACCGCTGCGAGAAGCCCAAGGATCACCTTCAGGCCTTTGGAGTTTTTGATCTCATAGCGGTTAAGCTCCTTCTTTTTCACAAAAAGCGCAGCCGCCAGGACGATCAGTATGATCAGAAAGATCCAGAACTCTGTCGCATGGATATTGATGGCGGGCAGCGCCACATAATAGTAGATTCCCAGCAGGATGATCAGCACTGCCACCAGGATCACTTTTGTTTTCAGCTTTTTCATTCTCATTTCCCTTCTTTTCAAAATACCCCGCATCCACCTGCGGGGTATCGTTCACTCTCTGTTGTCACTTTCTCCAATACACTCTTAAAATCTTCTGCGCCACAGATCCGGTGACAGCATCAGAAGATACGGGATGATCTCCAGACGGCCGACGAGCATGTCGAAGCTGAATACCAGCTTGGACAGCGGCGAGAACATGTGAAAGTTCTCAACCGGCCCTACTTTAGAGATTCCCGGTCCCACATTATTTATTGTTGTCAAAACACCGCTGAATGATGTGGCAAAATCAAAATTGTCTATGGATACGATCAGCACCGAAGCTGCCAGTATGAATACATATGCCGCAAAATAGACATTTATTCCACGAAGAGTATCCTGAGACACTTTTTTCCCGTTCAGCTTGATCACAGTCACTGCATTCGGATGAAGGATCTTCTTGATCTCCTGACGGATCGATTTAAACAGGATGACAAATCTGGACACCTTGATTCCGCCGCCGGTCGATCCGGCACAGGCGCCTATGAACATGATCAGCAGCAGCACCGCCTTGGACAGCTCGGGCCATAGCTCATAGTCCGCCGTATAGAATCCCGTCGTAGTGATCACGGAAGCCACCTGAAAGGAAGCATAGCGGAACGCATGAAGGACATTCCCATAAATATTCAGGATATTCACTGTGATCACAGCTATGGAAGCAGATATGATCCCCAGATACGCTCTGAGCTCCTCGTTCTTGAACACAGCCTTCCAGTCCTTGAGCAGGAGGAAGAAATACATATTGAAGTTTACGCCGAAGAGGATCATGAACACAGTGATCACACCGTCGATGTATGCGCTGTCGTAATAGCTCACGCTGGCGTTCCGGTTGGAAAATCCTCCGGTCCCGGCTGTACTGAACGAATGCACGAGCGCGTCATACAGGTTCATTCCTCCCAGCATGAGGAGGACTACTTCCACGGCAGTGAGCACAAAATACATCGTATAAAGGATCGTTGCCGTATTTCTCGCCTTGGGAACAAGCTTATCTGTCTCAGGTCCCGGCATTTCTGCTCTCATCAGAGGCATAGAATACTCGTCGTCAAGCGACGTGATCATCAGGACGAACACGAGCACTCCCATACCGCCGATCCAGTGTGTCAGACATCTCCAGAAATTAACGCCCATCGGAAGCGCTTCGATATCCTGGAGAATTGTCGAGCCTGTAGTCGTGAAGCCTGAAACCGTCTCAAAAAATGCGTCGATATAATTCGGAATGCTTCCTGTTATAAAGAACGGCAGCGCACCGAACAGGGACCAAAGGATCCAGGCAAGCCCCACGACCACGAAGCCCTCCTTGCCGTATATCCGCGTACACTTCGGTTTCTTTCTCCCGAAGACCAGGAAGATGATCCCTAGGATCGCGCTTACAATGAGGAAAGCGAAGCCGCTTGTCTCCCTGTATATCAATGAGACAAGCGCAGGGATCAGAAGCACAGCTCCCTCGACCCCCAGCATTTTCCCCAAAATATAAACTATCATTTTCTTATTCATTTTTCTGCCCCTACATTAAAATATCTTCCAGATCTTCGATCTTTTTCTCCATCGTGACGACGATCACGCTGTCGCCCGGCTGCATGCAGTCATCTCCGCCCGGAATGATGATCTGCCGTTTTCTCGCAATGCACGCGATCAGATTGTTCGACTTCAGGGACAGGTCCTTCAGCGGGATTCCCGTATATCTTGTCTCTGACTTAATAATAAACTCAAGCGCTTCCACCTGTTCATCCACAAGCTGATACATAGCCTCGATATTGGCGCTTGCCTGTGAATTTTTTCTCGCACGCACATAGCTCAGGATAGCGTCTGCAGTGGCTGTCTTTGCCGACACGATACTGTCGATTCCAAAATCTTCCACCATGCGCGCTCTCCTGTCCTCATTGACCTTTGCTATGATCTTGTCAACCCCCTGGCTCTTTGCAAAAAGCGAGGTGATGATGTTTTCCTCATCCATGCCGGTCAAAGCGACAAAGGCATCCGCCTCCTCCAGGCCTTCCTCGATCAGGAGATCGTGATCTGTGGCATCCCCATTGATAATGGTAGCCTTTGGAAGGAGCTCGCAGAGGTCTTCGCATCTCTGAGCATCTTTCTCTATGATCTTCACCTGCATTCCGATCGCACAGAGCTGAACCGAAAGATAGTACGCAACGCGTCCGCCGCCGCAGATGATGACCTTTTTGATCTTTCCCTTGTGTTTGCCGAGAAGCTTGAAGAACATCTCCACCTCTCTGTGTGAAGCGGCAATGTGCAGCTTATCACCCTCTCTGATCACATAATCCCCGTCGGGGATGAGCACTTCGTCTCCATGCTCCACTGCGCACACCAGGATCTTGATCTGGTATTTATTATACATTTCCGCAAGAGACATGCCGACCAAACGGCTTTCCTTCGCGATCGGGAACTCGATCAGCTCGACCCGTCCCTTCACGAAAGTCTCGATCTTGCTGGCATCCGGGAAAAGAAGGAGCCGGCTGATCTCATCCGCCACGATCAGTTCCGGATTTACCGACATACTCAGATGCAGATCCTCCTTCAAGAGGCCGATCTGGTTGAAATAGATCGGATTGCGCACACGTGCGATCGTGTGCTTTGCTCCCAGCCGCTTTGCGATCAGACAGCTCAGCATATTGCTCTCGTCTGCCGAGGTACACGCAATGACAAGATCCGCGTGGGGAACCCCGGCCTCTTTCTGCACCTCTGCATCCACTCCATCTCCCGCTACACATGCGATATCGAGCCGGTCGACGGCATATCTGAGCTTCTTCTCATTTCCATCGATCATCACCACATCATAGTCTTCGACAGAAAGCTGCTTTGCAAGTTTATACCCTACTTTCCCATCTCCAATGATAACAATCTCCATACTTTTTTCCCTCTGTATTATGTACGATTTTTAGTCAGCTGTATTCACAGCAGAGCAATTATAGCACCTTTAAATATAAAGCACAACAATCTTAGCACTTTCTTTACACATTCCTTTTTCTCCCGCCTTGATGCAGTTCTCGTCTGATCTGCGTGCTCGCCTGCACGGCTGCTCTGACGCCCTTTATTTTCCCAGGCTCAGCGAGGGGCGCGCCTCTTCGCAAAGCGACAGGGCATATGGCCGCTGAACCATATGCCCTGTTCCAGACGCCGGGATTTCCGCCGTCTTTGCCTTATTCTTCTATTCTTCCGCTGCTCTCGCCGCGATCTCTTTCTCCTGTACATCCGAAGGAGCCTGCTCATATCTTGCGAATGCGTACTCATATGTGCCGCGTCCGCCAGTCATAGAGCGCAGTGTGGTGCAGTATCCGAAAAGTCCTGTCATCGGGATATCTGCCTCGATGACCTGTTTTCCTCCGGCGATCGGGTTCATTCCGAGAACGCGCCCGCGCCTCTTGTTCAGATCTCCCATTACATCTCCTGTATAGTCGTCCGGCACAGTAACCTTCAGGGAAGCGATCGGCTCAAGAAGGACCGGAGACGCCTCCATAAATCCTTTCTTAAATGCCTGGACTGTCGCTGTCTTGAACGCCATCTCCGAGGAATCTACCGGGTGATAGGAGCCATCGTACAATGTCGCCTTCACGCCCACGACCGGATAACCCGCCAGAGGTCCCTTGCCCACGGAATCCTGGAGTCCTTTTTCCACTGCCGGGAAGTAGTTCTTCGGAACCGCTCCACCGACTACACATTCCTCGAATACATACGGAGTCTCCAGATCTCCGGACGGCTCGAATCTCATTTTAACATGACCGTACTGGCCGTGTCCGCCGGACTGCTTTTTGTATTTTGTATCGACGTCCGAATTTTTCCGGATCGTCTCGCGGAAAGCAACCTTCGGCGTCGACAGTGAGATCTCTACCTTATATCTTGATGCAAGCTTGCTCGCCGTGATCTCCAGATGCTGATCTCCCATGCCGTACAGGAGTGTCTGTCTGTTCTCGCTGTCATTCACTGCCTTGAGCGTCACATCCTCTGCCATCATCCTTGCAAGTGCCTGGGACACCTTATCCTCGTCGCCTTTCTTATTTACCGTGTACTTCATATATGTATAAGGTACGGAATACTCTGTCTTTGCATAAGATACCGGAGCTGACTTTGTAGAGAGCGTATCGCCTGTGCGCGTATTCGCAAGCTTCGCGATCGCGCCGATATCTCCTGCAAACAGTTCGGATACTTCTGACGGCTTATTTCCGCACATTGTATACAGCTTGCCAGGCTTCTCTTCCGCTTCTGTGTCCGCATTGTAGAGAACGTCATCGCCCTTGAGGACGCCTGAGCACACCTTTACGAAGGAATATTTTCCGATGAACGGGTCTACCATTGTCTTAAAAACATATGCCGTCTTTGCCTTGGAGAAATCATAGTTCGCCTCAAAGATCTCATTCGTCCTGCGGTTGATGCCCGCACAGGTCCTCTTATCCGGGCTCGGGAAGAACCTTACGATATCAGACAGCAGGTTTGCAACGCCCTGAGCCTGGATATTCGATCCCATAGCCACCGGAACGATGTCTCCGTCCATAACTTCCGTACGCATCGCCGCGCGGATCTCCTCGATTGAAAACTCTTCGCCGCTGAAATAGCGCTCCATGAACTCCTCGCTCGTCTCGGCAACAGCTTCCATCAGCGAATCTCTCAGGATCTCAAGGTTCGGCTTACAGTAATCCGGAATCTCGCACTCTTCTCTCTGTCCGATTCCCGTATATCTGCGCCCTGCATTCTTGATGACATTGATATAGCCCACCAGCTTCTCGTTCTCACGGATCGGCTGGAAATGCGGAGCGATCTTTTTTCCGTATCTTGCTGTCAGATCCTCGACCACCTGGCGGAAACTTGCATCGTCCACGTCCATCTCTGTCACATATACCATTCTCGGCAGATTGTATTTGTCACACAGCTCCCATGCCTTTTCCGTACCGACCTGCACGCCCGCTTTTCCTGATACGACGATAACTGCCGCATCCGCCGCACTCACTGCTTCCTCTACTTCTCCGACAAAATCAAAATACCCCGGCGTATCAAGGATATTGATCTTCGCTTTCTCCCATTCGATGGGAATCAGACTTGTGCTGATAGAAAATCCACGCTTCTGCTCCTCTTTATCGAAATCGCTCACCGTATTGGATTCGGAGATCTTGCCCATACGGCTTGTGGCACCTGATACATACAGCATCGCCTCAACAAGACTCGTCTTGCCGCTTCCGCCATGTCCAAGCAATACCACGTTCCTAATCTCGTCTGTTCTGTAAACCTTCATGCTGCTGCCTCCTTGTGTGTAGTTATTATGCTCATCCTTTTTTCTGATGGATATGCACGCTATGGATATATTGTACTAAAACTTTTCTATAATTACAACTATTTTATTCACATTTCACAGATTCAAATCTGTTTACTTTTACAGAGCACCGTGTTAAAATATCTTTATGTGCGGGCATACATGTCCGCACGATTCTTATGTATTATGAAAGGACTACTCAGACATGACTTCAGTAAAAATCGGCTTTATCGGACTCGGACTGATCGGAGGCTCCATCGCAAAAGCGATCCGTCAGTATTATCCGGATTACGAGATCCTCGCCTTTGACAAGAACCGCGAGACACTGGCGCTTGCGGTCCAGGAGGGCACGATCCATACTTCCTGCTCTTCTATAGATGAAAACTTCAGGGGCTGCAGATACATTTTTCTCTGCGCACCGGTGGCGTACAATACAGCTTACCTGCCCCAGCTCAAAAATATGATCGACAGCAGCTGCATCCTGACCGATGTAGGGAGCGTGAAGACCTCCATCCACGAGGAAGTGATCTCCCTCGGACTGGAAGAAAACTTTATCGGCGGGCATCCGATGGCAGGCTCTGAAAAAAGCGGATTCCCCAATTCAAAGGCGCATCTTATTGAAAATGCCTACTATATCCTCACACCCTCCGCAAAGGTGCCAGAGGAAAAGGTGAACGCCTACAGGGATTTCGTAAGCTCCCTGAAGGCTCTGCCGGTCGTCCTCGACTACAGAGAGCATGATTACATCACCGGGACGATCAGCCATCTGCCGCACATCATCGCCTCCACCCTGGTGAACCTTGTGCGGGATACAGACTCAAAGGATGAGCTTATGAAGGCGCTGGCCGCCGGAGGATTCAAGGATATCACAAGGATCGCCTCCTCATCCCCTGTGATGTGGCAGCAGATCTGCCTGAAAAACGGCAAAAACATTTCCCGCATCCTCGGAGACTATATTGATATGCTCAGCAGGACAAAGGAGCTTGTGGATTGCTCTGACGACGAGGGGCTCTACACTCTGTTCGAGTCGTCAAAGGATTACCGCGACTCCATGCCGAACAGCTCTGCCGGACCGATCAAGAAACAGTTCGCGCTCTACTGCGATATCATCGATGAAGCCGGAGGGATCGCGACCATCGCGACGATCCTCGCGAGCAATAATATCAGCATCAAAAATATCGGCATCATACACAACCGTGAGTTTGAAGAAGGCGCCCTCCGCATCGAATTTTACGACGAGGACTCTTCTGTCAAGGCAGCGGGCCTCCTGCGGAAATACCGCTATATCGTCTATGAAATATAGCCCGCGCATTTTAAACGAATTAATCTAAAATGGCAGAGCGGATCACAGGTCCATATACATGCTCCGCCTTTTCCGCAGGCAGTCAGGCTGTCTGCTCTGCGCTTATTTTACTACAGATACAGAAAGGAACGATTATCATGGAATTATGCAGTATTAGCGGATTAAAAGGAAAGATCACAGTCCCGGGGGACAAATCGATCTCCCACCGCTGTGTGATGTTCGGCTCTATTGCAGAGGGGACAACAGAAGTACAACATTTTCTCACAGGGGCAGACTGCCTTGCGACCATCCGCTGCTTCCGCTCCCTGGGTATTGAGATCGAGGAAAAGGAAACCTCTGTTATCATACACGGGAAAGGGCTCCGCGGGCTGACTGCACCGTCGCAGATGCTCGATGCAGGGAACAGCGGGACAACGACCCGCCTGCTCTCAGGCATCCTCGCCGGACAGGCATTCGAGTCCAGCCTTTCCGGAGATGACTCACTGAACAGGCGTCCCATGAAACGGATCATGGATCCTCTCACACAGATGGGAGCGAAGATTTCCAGCATCCGCAATAACGGCTGCGCGCCGCTTCATATCAGCCCCGGAGAGCTCCACGGCATAGATTATGAATCTCCTGTAGCGTCCGCGCAGGTCAAATCCTGTATCCTGCTCGCAGGTCTTTATGCGGACGGAGAGACCTCGGTCACAGAACCAAGCCTTTCCCGCAACCACACGGAACTTATGCTCAAAGAGTTCGGAGCGGATATCCGTTCCACCTACGCCCTCGACAGCACGAAAGCAACTGCGTCCATCTATCCGGGCGGCCGGCTGTGCGGACAGAAGATCACTGTGCCGGGCGACATTTCCTCAGCTGCCTACTTCATCGCGGCGGGACTGCTCGTGCCCGACTCTGAGATCCTCATTGAAAATGTAGGGATCAACCCGACCCGCGCCGGAATCCTGAGAGTCTGCGAAGACATGGGCGGCGACATCACTCTTCTGAACGAGAGGATCGAGGGCGGCGAAAAGATCGCTGACATCCTCGTGCGCACGAGCCGCCTTCACGGCATCACCATCGAAGGCGATATCATCCCCACACTGATCGACGAGATCCCTGTCATCGCCGTCATGGCAGCCGCAGCGGAAGGCACTACCGTCATAAAGGATGCCGCTGAGCTGAAAGTAAAGGAAACCGACCGCATAGAAACCGTGACAGACAACTTAAAGGCTATGGGCTGTGACGCTGTTCCTACCGAAGACGGAATGATCATCAGGGGCGGGAAGCCGTTAAAAGGAGCTTCCATCCACACGCTGCTCGACCACCGCATCGCCATGGCATTCAGCATCGCCGCACTGATCGCGGAAGGGAATACGAAGATACTGGACAGCAAATGCGTGGACGTGTCCTATCCCTCCTTCTACGACACCTTTGAGGAGCTTCTTTAAATTCGGGGTTGTAAGGTAAGTTTTATCTGAGAATATCATCCGAAAACAGGGAAAACTGCCGGGCGAATTTCTTCTGCGATAAGATGAGAGCGGCTTCAGGTTCCATTCCATAATCTGAGAAATTCTAAAGGAAGCGGCATCCCGCTAAAAGCAATGGCTGCAATAAGAAACTCACTTTGTTCGGACAGATCTTATTGCAGCCATTAACGCGGGGCACCTCTTCCTTAAGTCTTTCTAACAGATTATTCTAGTCACCTGAACCACCCTCATCCTATCTCCGAATGAAGGTTCCTGACAGCTTTCCCTGTTTTCTGCTGAATTCCAGACAGAACTTTCTATACAAATACGTGATGAATTACGGTTATTATTCCATTTTTTTGATTCTTAACGGTAGAAAATTTGGCTGAAGTACGGTTAATCTAGGAATTATTGGATTTATATCCGTAGGTTTACCAGAATTTCTACGGATACAACTCCCTGATTTATTATGGTAACCGTATTTGAACCGACATTTCTACGGTCATAATTTTCTATTTCTTTCTCTTAACCGCACTCGAATAGTGTATGAATAAGAGCAGATAAAACTTTCCCTGAATCCCCCACTCCTTATCGCAGAATATGACTTCGTCATACTCACGCCTGCCGTTTTCAGACGATATACCATCTGACAGCCTCCCGTTGGAAGGGCTTTGCTGACCGTATGGGTGTACTATATGGACTTCGTGTATTAAAAACGTCAAAGTATACCTGCTGACCCCGTTTTTAAATTACCGGGATTGTCACGCAAACTTCCGGTTGAATCAGCGTAGAAACCGGCAGGGCAGGATTCGACTGACTTTCTGAGATGAGGGGCGGGGGATCCTGGTGACTTTGGAGAAGAGTCTAGAAAAACTAAAAGCTCCGGAAGATGGCGTTAATATGAAAAGCGGCACTGTTTGAGCCGACGGCGAGTTGTGCTGCTTTTCATATTGTTTTTAGCCATCTTTCGGAGCTTTTAGTTTTTCTTACCCTTCGGAACGGAGCTTGGATCCCCCGCCCCTCATCTCAGAATACGTCTTCGATTTTCTATCTGCCCTGTCGGTTTCGAACGTTACATCAACCAGAAGTTTCCGCTGACAACCCCGAATTTACCTCATCCAGCATCTCTTTGACGGTTTTCCCTGTAACCGGGTGTCTCTTATACGGCGCGATCCCGCAGAGGGGCTTCAGCACAAATTCTCTCTTGTGCATCTCGACATGGGGGATGCACAGATCGTCATCCTGCTGGATCATATCGTCATAAAAGATGATGTCCAGATCCAGGGTACGGGGACCCCAGCGGATGATCCGCTCTCTCCCCGCTTCCTTCTCGATCCGGTGCAGCTCGTCCAGGAGCTCGTGGGGGTACATAAGAGTCTCCATTTCCAGGCATCCGTTCAGGAAGTCCGCCTGATCTGTCACTCCATATGGCGGCGTCTCAATGAAATCCGAGACCTTTTTCACGCGGCATCCTCTCACTGCGTTCAGCTTCTCTACTGCGCCGCTCAGATAGCTTTCTCTATCGCCCATGTTGGAGCCAAGGGCGATAACGACGTCATGCCATTCCCTCTCTATGGATACGCTCACTGTCTTAAGCGGGAGCCCCACCGGCGCCCACGGCTTCTTGATCTCAATCCGTACCTTTCGGAGATTCTGTGTATTCAGGAGAAGCTCTTCCGCCAGACTCTCAGCGGCCCGCTCCAGCAGCTTGAAAGTATGCTCCCGGAGATATCGGTCGATAAAGGCGCACACCTCACCGTAGTGGATGGAGGCGGTCAGATCGTCTGTCCTTCCCGCCCTTCTCGTATCGGTATATAATACCGCTGACACAAGGAACTTCTGTCCCAGCACATTTTCCTCCGGGAATACCCCGTGGTTGGCAAACACTTCCAGGTCTTCTATCCTGATCTCATCCAGCTTCATTTCTTCCTCCGCTCCAAATTCATTTTTCACGCTCGATCGTGAGCCGTCTCCTGCGTTTCTTTCTCTATTCTGCGCGCAGGCTGTGCTCCCGCATCAGCGCCCTTGTCATCTTAATGGCTCTCCGATTCTTCTCTACATCGTGGACGCGGACAAATGCGCATCCTTTCTGCACTCCGTACACAGTAGTCACGAGCGTCCCCTCTTCCCGCTGGTCCGCTGGAAGATCCAGTGTCAGGCCGATCACAGACTTCCGGGAGGTTCCCAGCAGGATCGGATATCCCAGCTCATGCATGATCTCCAGCCGGCTGATGATCTCCAGGTTCATCTCATACGTCTTCCCGAATCCAACACCCGGATCCAGCAGGATCTTGTCCTCCGCAATCCCCGCACGGCTGGCAGTCTCCACGCACTCCCGCATGTCTTCCATAAAATCCACAAGGAAATCCGAATACTCCGCCGTGTTCCTGTTGTGCATCAGGCAGCACGCTGCCCCGTACTCTGCGATCACAGACGCCATCCTCTCATCATATTTCAGTCCCCAGATATCGTTTACAAGGTCTGCTCCTGCATCCAGCGCTGCCTCTGCTACACAGCTCTTGTACGTGTCTATGGACACAGGGACATCGAACCTGCTCTTCAGCGCCTCGATGATCGGGACAACTCTCTGGATCTCTTCCTCATCCGTGATCTGGATGTGCCCGGGACGCGTAGACTCTCCGCCTACGTCGATCACATCGGCTCCTTCTCTGACGAGCTGCTCCGCATGCCTAAGCGCCGCATCCAGCTCATTGTACCGTCCCCCGTCTGAGAAGGAGTCCGGCGTCACATTAAGTATCCCCATTATATAGGTATTGTTTTTTGTGTCAAATTCTCTTCTGCCTATCTTCATACCTTGATCTCCATATTCTTTTTCTCTTCACTCCAGTCACACAGTCCCTCAGCCGGACAGGCAAGGCACATCCTCGACGCCTTGTCGCTCTCGTACAGGAGTCTTTCCAGCGGCTCCGGATCCCGCCTGAGCCTTCGGTGCCCCTGTATGGCTGTGAGTATCATTTTCTTCTCTTCTTCTGTAAATGCATCCTCTTCCGGAAGGCTGTCCAGGATCTCCCCTGCAATCCTCACTCCTGCTGTCTCATGGGGGATCTTCTCTTCGTATTGAAGAGATTTCCCGATATCGTGGAGGATGGCTGCGGCATAGATGACCTCCGTATCCAGCTCCAGACCGTCCTCAAGGCTGCGGATCCGGGCGATCCTTGCCACGTCAAGCAGATGAGGCATCTGATGCCTGCAGAAGCTCCGCTCCTCTTCCAGCTTCTCCAGCCTGCGGTAATACTCCTGATACACAGGATGCTTCCATATCGCATTGACTCTGTCCATCAGCTCTGCCTTCCCATCATGCGGAAAAACCGCTCTTCCAGCGCCGGATCCGTCTCGAACACGCCTCTTCTCGCCAGCGTCACAGTCTGACTGCCCGGCTTCTTGATCCCGCGCATCGTCATGCACATGTGCTCCGCCTCGATCATGACCATCGCTCCCTTCGGCTGCATATGCTCCATCAGAGCGTCCGCGATCTGTCCGGTCAGCTGCTCCTGGATCTGGAGCCTCCGCGCGAATACTTCCACAGTCCTCGCCAGCTTGCTCAGTCCCACCACTTTTCCGTCCGGGATGTAGGCGATATGCGCTTTTCCGTAGAACGGCATGAGGTGGTGCTCACATGTAGAATAGAAGGTGATGTCCTTCTCGATCACCATCTCACTGCTGTCCACGGAAAATGTCTTTGCCAGGTGCTCACCCGCATCCTCATACATTCCGCCGTAGATCTCTTCATACATTCGCGCGATCCGGTTCGGCGTATCCTTTAACCCCTCTCGTTCCACGTCTTCCCCGATCCCTTCCAGCAGAAGGCGCACCGCCTGTTCAATCTTATCCTGATCAATCATTTCTCATTCCTCTTTCCTTATCAAGCTCCGTCCGGGACTTTTTCCCCAGCCGTTCAACCGCCTCTTTCACCTGTCCCAGGTAGGACAGCGAACCGAATGCGAGTACCACATCTTCGCTTCCCGCTTCCGCGAGCGCTTCCTCCGCAGCCTTCTCCACACTTCCTTCTGCCCTGACATTCGGACACTGCCTGCGCACTGTCCGTGCAAGCTCCTCTGCCGTGAGAGTCCGCTTCCGGTCCGGGAGGCTGACCGTATACACTGAAGACGCCAGCGGACACATGATATCCACGATCTTCTCATATTCCTTATCCCGAAAGACTCCCATGATACAGATGAGCCGTTTTCCCGGGAAATAGCTCTCCATAGACTCCCTGAGCCTCAGCGCCGCTTCCTCGTTATGCGCCCCATCCAGCAGGACCACCGGATGCTCCGACACACAGGTGAGCCGCCCGGGCCACACGGTTTTTCCGATCCCCCGCTTCACGTCTTCATCGCTGATCCGGCAGCCCATCCGCCGGAGCGCCCTGATCACCTCCAGCGCTGCGGCAGCATTTCCGGCCTGGTACTTTCCTGCCAGAGGACTGTACAGATCCTCGAACTCTTTATACGAGAACCGGATCCCGCGGAAATCCTCGCTGCTGACCTGTACCTGCCCTGCCTCGGCAAATTCAAGGCCCAGACTCTCAGCGCGGGTCCGCAGGATTTCCCGCACACTCATTTTCTGCTCCGCTGAGACGACCGCACAGCCGGGCTTGATGATCCCCGCCTTGTTCTCCGCGATCTCTTCCAGCGTATTCCCGAGCACTCCGATGTGGTCGCGGCTGATGCTGGCAAAGACTGCACACACTGTATTTTTCACAATATTCGTAGCGTCCAGCTCTCCGCCCAGCCCTGCCTCAAGGACCACCAGGTCACAGTTCATTTCCTTAAAATATAAAAATGCTATCGCCGTCTCAGCTTCAAAAACGGTGGGGCTGTGTTCTCCCGCCGCTTCCATTCGGGCAATAGCATCTCTCACTCTTTCTGTAAGATAAGCGAATCTTTCTTCCGGTATCCACTCGCCGTCTGTCTGGATCCGCTCCAGATAGGAAACCACTGTCGGTGAAACATACCGCCCGATCCTGTATCCTGCCTCACTCAATATCGTCGAAGTGTATGCAAGCACAGATCCCTTTCCGTTCGTTCCTGCAATATGTATGAACTTCAGATCATCCTGGGGATTCCCAAGCTCACGCAACAGACCTCGAATCGTATCCAAGCCAAGTACACTTCCGTATTTCGACAATTCGTCCAAATATACCCTTGCTTCTTTATAGGTCACGTTCTTTCGTTTCCTTTCCCTGTTCAGTTTTCCGCACTGTCTTTAAACAGAACAGGGATATCATAGCACTATTTTAATGGATTCACAAGCTTTTCTCTCTTGCATATTGTTTTTTACAGTCTGTGATGCTATACTAAGTGTACTAAATATGTTAGTACACTTTATACACCAAGCACAGAGAAGAGGGATGCCATGATCACAATTGATTACCAGAGCAAGCTGCCGTTCTATGAGCAGATTGCCGAACGTTTCCGCACACTGATCCTGCGCGGGATCCTTCCGGCCGACAGCCAGATGCCGTCCGTCCGTTCTCTTGCCGTGGATCTGTCCATCAATCCCAACACCATCCAGAAGGCGTATTCGCTCCTGGAGCAGCAGGGATATATCTACTCTGTCAAAGGCCGGGGGAATTATGTGGCAGACGTCACGGCTCTGGCAGAACAGAAGCGGCAGTCTCTCTTAAAGGAGGCCGAACAGCTTATCGCCTACGGCAGAGGAATCGGGATCACAAGCGCAGAATATATCGAAATCATTGACAGATTGTACAGGAAGGGGGATACAGATGATCGAATTCAAAAACCTTGACAAAACATTTCACGACATCCACGCAGTGGACCACATATCCGGCACGATCCGAGACGGCATGGTGTTCGGCCTGATCGGTTCCAACGGCGCGGGGAAAAGCACGCTCCTGCGCATGATCTCGGGCATTATCCGCCCGGACAGCGGGGAGCTTTTGGCAGACGGAGTATCTGTCTTCGAAAATCCGGAAATAAAATCACAGATCTGCTTTCTGTCAGATACGCCGTACTATTTTCCCAACGCGGATATCCGGCAGATGCGCAGCTGCTATATGATGATGTACCCGTCCTTTGACAGAAAACTCTTCGACTCCCTGACAGAGAAGTTCCGCCTGGATCCGAAGAGGAAGATCAACTCCTTCTCAAAAGGGATGAAAAAGCAGGTTTCCATTCTGCTGGGACTGTGTTCAGGGACAAAATATCTGCTCTGCGACGAGACCTTCGACGGGCTGGATCCTGTCGTCCGCCAGGCGGTCAAGAGCCTGATCGCCGCTGAGATGATGAACAGGGACTTCACTCCTGTGATCTCCTCCCACAACTTAAGGGAGCTGGAAGATATCTGCGACGGCATCGGGCTGCTCCATCAGGGCAGGCTCCTGCTCGTCCGGGATCTGGACCAGATCCGGTGCAGCATCTGTAAGCTGCAGTGCGTTATCCCGGACGCACACCGGGAACAGGCGCTCATCCGCAGTCTGCGCATTCTGAAAATGGAACGCACGGGTTCTCTGCTGACACTGACTGTCCGCGGCGAGCGCGAAGAAACAGTCCGCCTGGTGCAGGCGCAGGAGCCTCTCTTTTTCGAGGTCCTGCCCCTTACTCTTGAAGAAATATTTATCAGCGAAACGGAGGTGGCCGGTTATGACATTAAAGATTTCCTGCATTAAACTGATCCGAGAAGATATCCGACACAGAGGATGGTTTGCCGCTCTCACATGCATTCTCCTTGTTTTTATGATGCCTGTATGTGCGCTGCTCTATATCAGCAGCTTTGCCGACGGAGCATCCCCGTATTATGCATACGATGATCTGGCCCGCCTTTTCCCCGGCCTGCTGAACGGCCACACTGGCCAGGCGCTCATGGTGGTGATCGTGGTACTGGCAGTGCTGGCGGCGCTGACCGGGTTCTCCTACATCCATTCTAAGGAAAAGCTGGATTTCTACCACGCGCTTCCTGTAAAACGCACGCGCTGGTTCGCATCGGTATATCTGTCCGGACTGCTTATTTTCCTGGTTCCCTACGCTGTCTGCTCTGTACTTACAGTCGCAGCAGGAGCCGCGGAAGGGATCATGACTGCTGACCTGGCACTCCGCTGTGCGCAGGCAGCGCTCGGAGGGATACTGGCGTACTTTATCATTTACAACACGTGTGTGTTTGCGGTCATGCTGACCGGAAGGACAGTCACCGGGCTGCTTGCTTCCCTGATCGTGCTCGTATATCCGTCTTTGGTCCTGAGCATGCTTTATACACTGCAGACAACCTTTTTCAAAAGCTATTATCCAACAAACAGCTCAGCTTTTGAGATCCTGCCGGGCTATCTCTCTCCGATCGAGATGTTTTCCTCTCTGATCGAACAGAGCAGCACTTACGGTCTGCGCATTCCTCTGCTGATCGCCGTGGCTGTACTGTCCGCCCTGCTGATCACAGCAGCGCTGCTCCTGTACCGGGTCTATCCCTCAGAGGCCGCGGGGACTGCCATTGCATTTCCCGCCTTGTCCCCGATCCTGAAAGTGCTGATCTGCATACCTGCCGCACCGTTCCTGAGTATGCTGGTCCTGGAAGTGATGGCTATTTCCGAATACAGCTGGATCATACCACTGAGTCTGCTGAATGCGGCGCTCATCTGTGCCGTCATCGAGTTTATCTATCAGATGGATCTGAAGCTGCTTCTGAAGGGCTGGCGTTCGTCGCTGATCTCCATCGGCGGAGTCCTTGCCATCCTGTGCATCTTTCAGTTTGACCTGTTTGGCTATGACACCTATCTGCCCGACGAAGACAGGATCGAGGCTGTCAGCTTCCGCCCGGATTCCTTTTCTTATTACTTTACGTATCCGGATACAGACTCCTACGCTGACGCGCAGCTCGGCTTTTTCGCGCCGGAGGAATACAATGATACCCTCTATACGCTGATGCAGTCCGGTATCGAAAACATAGAAAACGGGATCACTCCGCAGAATATCCATGAAGGTTCAGAAGATTTTGATTCTGACGAGTTCATTCCGGCTGTATTCCGCTGCAGGCTTACCGGCGGCCGGACTGTCACAAGATGCTACATAATAGGAAAGGCCGAAGCAGAAGCCGCGCTCGGTCAGCTGATGCAGGATCAGGAATACCGCGAGCAGCTCTTTCCCGTCTTCCATCTCGACAAGGAACAGGTTGTTTCCATCAGTCTGTCCGACGCTTATGGTATCGCCGAAGACCTAAAACTTACAAAGGAGCAGTGCAGCGCACTTCTGGATGCCTACAAAAAGGATGTCCTTGCAGCAAGCACAGACACTCTCATAAACAGCGCGGCGATCGGCGAGCTCAGCATCGGAATCCCAGAGCAGGTCCAGGAAACCTCACCCTGGCCCTACGCTGCCGATACTGTTGCTTCCGGGCCCGCCTCGACAGTCCTGGTGCCGCAGTTTTATCTCTATCCGGAATATACGAACACGCTGGAGCTGCTCCGCGAGTTCGGCTGCACCCTGCGCACAGAGATCCTCCCCGAGGACGTCGCATCTCTAATGCTTTCACTTTCGTCTGAGAGCATAGAAAGCGGGAAATACAGCGATATGATCTCCGAACTGTCTGATTCCTCCTCCACGACAGAATACGACGATGCTTCTAAAGAGATCACGGTCACGGACAAGGCTGATATCGCACTGATGCTGGATCACACAGAGCGCTGCCCCGCCGGGATCCTGGATGATGGAACCTCTTCTCCGGATTACCTGTATATCCAATATCCAAACGGGGAGTCTGCCGCATACTCGGTCCAATAACAGATGAGAGAAGTTAGCTGCCAGAAATGTCACGCAATCCAGTCAATATTTCGTACACCCGACAAAGAATAGACTGGCAGAAAAATAGACATAATCCTCCCAAAGGGTTCCGCCCCAAATAGGTATTATTAAACCAAAAAGGAGACAGTTCTGTAATAATTCAGAGCTTGAAAAAAGCCTGAATATTCATGGAAGTGTCTCCTTCTTAAATGTTAGGGCGAACTCGGTATTATCCAACAGCCCGTTATTTTTAGTTGTATACTATACTCATCTGTTAATCATTCTTTTTTTACAAACCATCTTTACTACTAATCCGGATACCGCAATCATAACAGTCCATACTGCAATCGGTGAGACATCTCCTGTCTTCGGAGCTTTTGCCTCATTATTTTCTTTTTTTACTTTACTGTTATCAGTATTTTTATTGTCAGTGTTTTTCCCACTATCACTGTTATTACCGTTTTCGTTCTTATCCTCTGTCTGATCTTGATTGTCGTCTTTTAGCAAATAGGTCGTCTGCACAGTTCCGGTATAATTTCTCATAAATTCTACGGTAACAGTTACTTGCTTTCCATCTTTTACACTTGTGATCGTGTAATCCGTATCTTTAACCAGAACCGTATCTCCATCTTTAATCTCATAGGAATCAAGATCTGTATCTTCATCTACTCCGCTCAGATTCATATCAGAAAGATCCTTCGGCTGCACGATAACAGGAATTTCAATATTGTTTACAATAGAGTAGTTATCGCTGTCTTCCGGAACATATGCTGCCAGGAAAGATTTCTCTCCCACATCTCCCACAGATTCTGTATTATCCATCCATGCGAAGTGATCCTCAAGTGCAATATCTGCGAGTGTTTGTCCGTAAATTGCCGTTATATTTTCAGGAACTGTATAAACCGGTACGGCTTTGTTAATATGAAATTCTTTTATTGCTTCCAGCCCTGTATACTGATCCGTCCCAGCAACACTTGCCTTTACATAGTATGTGCCTGCAGACTGCGGAACTACTGCAGTATATTCGCCATCTTCTTCCGTACTATATGTGTATACTACCTCTCCATACTGAGCAGATGCAAAAGGCACGCTCGCTTCCTGACCGTATGTCCAGTCAGAAATACTGAGCTCCTGTGTCCAAGAATTTACTGCCGGACCGTCAGGGTTTGTCCGAAAACTGCGGACAGAACTCTCATAGCGGATTCCATTAAATACTGTGTAAAACTGATATGTATAGTTAGTTCCCGGCTCCAAAACAACTCCTGTATCATTTGTAATATTGTACCATACATTCAGATGTGTTCCTGTGAGACCCGGATTTTCCGATTTCGCCGCTACAACATCACCTGCTTCGTTCCATACGGTAATACCTGCCTCTGTGAAAGAACCGCTGACATTAGTATCTGCTTCTGCATACATATATGCATTAGTAGTATCCCACTGGCAGTCCTCATTTCCCCAGGTGAGGGAGACGGTAACGCCCGGTATATCATAAGTGTAATTTTCATTTAACGGATTAATTCCGCTAGCCTCGTACCAATGATTAAGGGATATTCCAAAATGTAAATGCGCTCCACTGGAGTTTCCCGTATTTCCAACTTGACCAATCTTTTGTCCTGCGGATACACGCGCTCCATAATATACATTACTTGGTATACTATTTGCCACCATATGTGCATATTGATAATATCTTCCATCATCTCCGTAAATAACCAAACCTGTTCCAAATCCATTGCAATCCCCCAAATTAGGATAATGATTATCAGGACATATCCAAATATTACTTACAGTCCCACTCATTGCTGCTACAACATCCGCACCATAAATACTTCCGTCTGTAATATCAATAGCATTTCCATTATGAAATCCACTAACTGGGTTTGTAGCTGTATGACCAGGAACAGGCCATACCAATGTTGATTGTGCAAATGCAGACATTGGTAAAATACCAATTGTTAGGCATACTGCCAATATCAGCGCCTTCAGTTTCCTCTTCACTTTCATACTTTCTCCAACTTCCTTTCATAATTGATATTTTGAATTTATATTCTTTCTGATTATACATATTTATAATATGTATTGTCAACACTTTTCTATATTTTAAATGCGTATTTTCTCAATGCATATATATTACAATATAGAAACAGGAGGCTTGACATGTTAGAGACATTCTTTTGTAAACGACTGACCCAGCTTAGGCTGGAAAAAGGGGTTTCTGCCCGTGAAATGAGTCTGGCACTGGGACAGAGTGAATCCTATATTAACCGTATTGAAAACCAGCAGATGCTTCCTTCACTAACGGTTTTCTTCTATATCTGTGAGTATTTGGAAATTTCTCCGAAAGATTTTTTTGACGATAATCCGGAGTTTGATTTAGAAAGTATAGAACTATTTCACGATCTGCAGGCGCTCCCGCAAAAGCAGCGTGAACATATTGCAGCAATTATTAAAGACATAAAGGAACTCACAGAATGTTCCGGCGAAAAGCATAATTAATTTTTATCTTATGGAACACAGAGGCTGCTAAGAATCCCTATACAGAAAGAAATTTTTCCGGTACCCATACCATTAAGCTAAACAATAACGAATAGAGCAGAGTACAAACATGTATACTCTGCTCTGCTTTTTTCATAACAATTAACTTTTCTTTATTAATACTTCAATGACCGACCTAATCACACGGTAAATTCTATTTCCACTTTATTCAAACTCGTCAGTCATTTTCTTCCATCGTCTGCCGTTCTCAAATTCCCAACTTCTCTCTGACTTCTTTCAACCTTACAGAGAACTCTTCATAAAATGCATTTTCATCGACAGCAGTCCAGCCGTTCTCGTAGAATCTGCGGAGCACATAGAGTGTCAGGATCCTGGCATTTTTGTCGTCCAGCCCCGGAAGTGCTTCCTCACAGTCATTCAGGAAGTCATGCCATTCCAGGATATAATTCTCGTATGCCTTAAGATTGGGGATCCCGAGCCACTTCTTGATCTTCACCTTGCCCCGCTCCTTCCTGCTGCATTCATGGATCTGAAGAAAATATTTAAATCCATTTTCCTCATAATATCTGCCCAGCGGGAACAGCCTGCAGATCCCCGGACGAGATTCATGCACAGAACAGCGCCCATTCTCATCCAAAAACGGACAGGCGTCCCGTCTGCTGTCCATCTTCAGGTTCGGAAGGATCATCCCGTCCACCACGCTCAGCTCGATGTCCCCTTCCATCAGCGCCGCGAAATCTTTGCCGATCCCGCGCCGGAATCTCCAGATATCCATAGGATCGAGTATGATGGAGCTTCCCATCCCCCGGCAGCAGTCAGAGCATCCGGTGCAGTCATGGCAGTCCGCTTTTACCATATCTCCGGATGAGTAAAGCCTGCCGTCCGATATTTCCTTAAGATCGATCATTCTTTTCATATATCTCTCCATTCCGCCGTCAGGGAGACGGCATCCTTGATATTTCCCGTGATTTCCGCAAAAATTATAGCAGATAGGAGGCAATTTTCCAAGTCAAATTCGGGTTTGCTGAGCGGATGAATGGGGCGTCAAAGGGGCGGGTGTTATAACGCAGGACCGTTCCGCTCTACCTCATACGTTTGAAAGGTTGTAACAAGACCGCGAAAAATGTGTTCCATTGGAAACGCATTTTCCGCAGTCTTTAACAACCTGAACAAACTGTATTCGGAACGCTCCACTTGAAGTCTCTGCTTTTATAACACCCGCCCCTTTGACTCACACTCACCCGGTCAGCAGAGTCCCTCCAACGGAAAGCTTCAGCTGTTTTCAGCCAGCTTCCCGCACGAACTCGGAAATTAAAAAAGAGGATGCTAATTGCACTTTATAGACTTTATTCTCAAGTATAATCAGCCGGACTAATATTGTCAAAGCATACCTGCTGTCCTAGTTTTTAAATTTCCGGGATTGTCACGCAAACTTCCTGCTGGATCAACGCAGAAACCGGCAGGGCAGGATGCGACAGCCTTTCTGAGATGAGGGGCGGGGGATCCCGGCGACTTTGGAGAAGGGTCTAGAAAATCTTAAAGCCCCGAAAGATGGCGTTAATATGAAAAGCAGTACTGTTTGAGCCTATGGCGAGTTGTGCTGCTTTTCATATTGTTTTTAGCCATCTTTCGGAGCTTTTAGTTTTTCTTACCCTTCGGAACGGAGCTTGGATCCCCCGCCCCTCATCTCAGATTACGTCTTCGATTTTCTATCTGCCCTGCCGGTTTCGAACGTTACATCAACTAGAAGTTTCCGTCGACAAACCCGAATTTAATCAGCAAGCTTTACGTACGGATATAAGGAACTTCCTCCCGTACTGAAGAACTCCAAACATGCATTTTCCACACAGTCCTCGTCGACTACATAGACAAAGGTGCATTCTATCGTCTCGCCTGCGCCGATCTCAGCGAATCTTACATGCTTTTTGCTGTTTTCAGTAAACTGCTGCACGCTCTGGTAGAACGGCGCGCCATCTCCGTTCAGCTCAAGATATGCCTTAGTACCCTCGATGTACTCAAACTCTTCATAAGATCCTGATTCGTCCATATTCGCTTTCCTGAGCAGTGTCAGCTTCGGAGTGATCTCGAACTCCCCGGCAGCATCCGCAGTATTGGTAATGTCGACCGTCACAGCAAGGAACTTACCATTCACTTCCTTACCTCTGTCTTTATCGATACCCCCTGTAGATACAGTATAAGGATAACGAATATGAGGTTTTAACGTTCCGTCCTCATTCAGAAGCGGTGCGACAGCTGAATCATAGTCAGGAACATAATTTTCCTTCGGATACTGATCCAGCGGAAGTGTGTCAAGGATCTGAGCGTCCTTTACAGTATACTGAAGATCTGCTAGATCTGTGCTCTGTACAGAATCAGGAGCGGTAATCACATCGCCAATCTGATGTACACGTGAGCTTTCAATAGATTCCTTCTGCATTCTGTAAGATGCCTTCATTTCTTTCTCAGCTTCGATTTCTTCATCTGTTGCATAGGCAACTGTTTCATCAAGAATCGTAACCTGCAGATTCTGTGCCACTTTAAGCACTTCATCTTCCGGAAGTCCTGTCCCGCGCAAATATACTTGTATGGCATATCCTTCCTCTTCATTAAAAACATATGCATTTTGTGTCACGGAATTGTCATCTTCATAAATACTGTCTGTTTGGAAAAGATTTGCAGTCATCCCATTTGTTTCAACGGTTCCGACGAAATCTTCCTGATTATAGATAACCTCAAGTCTGTCGTCACCAGTCATATTAAACCAATAAACCTCCGCTGCATTATAAGGCATGAGCGTCATCCCGCCTCCGGTTGCTTCATTACGGTATTTTCCGGTAAACGGTCCCTCCTCCTGATAAACATATCCCTCCGGGACATATCCTGCAGTCACCTCGATCTTGTGAGCTTCTTTCTGCGTCGGCTCCACGCTTACCTGCTGCTCCACTTTCCCGTCTTCTTCTTTGACCGTCACATTCAGCGCCCTGGCTGCTGCAAACGCGGTAAGCCCGAGACCTGCTATGACAGCAGCTGCTGCCGCAGCAGAAACCCACGCCCGGGGTCTGCGCCTGCGGACTGTGCGGCGGCCGTTCTGTTTCCCATCTGTATTTGCAGTGATACCGGTGTTTTCGACAAGACCGAGCTTTTCATAGGTCTCCTTCATTCTTCTTTCTACAGATTCCGGTATCTCGGCATCATTTCGTAAAATCTGTTCCATTTCATTCTGAGTATATTCTTTTTTCAAGAGAATGCCTCCTTTTCAATAATTACGATATTGCAGCTGGATCCGGCACGGATCAGGTAGCGGCGCTCTCAGCGCTCCATATCTCCCGAAATTTCTGCCGCCCTCTTGCAAGCCTTGTTTTTACTGTATTTTCCTCCATATCGAGAAGCTGTGCGATCTCGCTGACCTTGAATCCCTCCCCGTAGTAGAGAAGAAGGATCGTACGGTATTTTTCATCCAGCGACCGCATCAGTTCTTCAAATTCACAGTGTCTTAAGTCCATACAGATCTCTCCCTGCTCGGGAAAGACGTCAACCGGACTTTCCCTTCTATTTTTCTTGATGATATCGATACATTTGTTGATCAGGATCCACGTAAGCCATGTCCGGAAATATTCTGTCTTATCCAGATACGGAAGAGATTTGTAACAGGACTCTATCGTGTCCTGGATCGCATCTGCAATATCTTCTTCGTTAGAAAAATAGCTCCGCGCTATCTTGTACATGTTCTGCTTGTTTACCTCCATCAGTTCGATAAATGCACGTCCATCGCCCTGCTGAGCCTTCTTGACAAGATATTCCAGAGAAATCCCCTCCCTCCTTTGCATTGTCTTCATATCAGCATCTATCCCTCCTTCCGCCCCTTATCTGATGTAAATTATGGAATCTGTGCACTGATGCCGTTTTGTTTTACATACATTAGACTGATAAGCGGGGCAAAAAGTTTCACCACATATAAAAAATCAAATAATTATATCATACTGACCGGACAGAGAGCGGGTTTTCTATAGATATTCCCCGGCGCCTCTGCTAAAATAGTTTTAACAGAGCTGAGCGTAAAATATCAAAACAGGAGGATTGCAAGATGAGAGTCATTGACTTTAAGGATGCGAAATGCCGCCACTGCTACAAATGCGTGCGCCACTGCGCAGTGAAAGCGATCTCGGTCAGAGACGAGCAGGCGCGCATCATGGTGGATCACTGCATCAACTGCGGACGGTGCCTGGAGGTCTGTCCCCAGAACGCGAAAACATTTTCCAGTGATCTCGACCGGGTGAAAGGCTATCTGCGTCAGGGGGCTAAGACGGTCATATCCATAGCGCCGTCCTATGCAGGAGTCCTTGATTTCGACAGTCCCGGACAGGTCGTGGATGCACTGCAGCGCCTTGGTTTCTTCGAAGTTCGTGAAACGGCGGAGGGCGCGGCCCTGGTGACAAATGAGTATAAGAAGCTGGTCCGGGCGGGAACCATGCCGAACATCATCACGACCTGCTGTCCCAGCGTAAATGACCTGATCGAAAAGTATTACCCGGACTGTGCGGCATTGATGGCGCCCGTCGTATCGCCGATGATCGCGCACGGACGGTACATAAAGAGAATTTACGGTCCCGATGTGAAAGTAGTCTTTCTCGGACCATGCATTGCCAAAAAGCAGGAGGCGATAGGGGACCGGCGCGTGTCAGGAGCGGTCGATGCGATCCTTACCTTTGAAGAGCTGGCCGTCTGGCTGAAGGAGGCGGGTATCGACCTTCATGCTTGCGAGGATAAGCCCATGGGCAATCCAGATCCCCGTATCAACCGCCTGTATCCTGTCAGCGGAGGCGTGATCCAGTCCGTCATTACAGGGGAAGACGCGGACGGATATCACAAAGTTTTTGTGGACGGTCTCGAAAACTGCATGGAGATGCTGGAGTGCCTGCAGAGAGGGGAGCTGGATCACTGTTTCATCGAGGCAAACGTCTGCGAAGGCGGCTGTGCAAGGGGACCTGCTTCCGCGCACTGGAACACCTCTTATGTGAAGACAAAAGTCAAAATCGAGAATGTAGTGACCTATAAGGCGGCGCGGGAGCTGCCGGATATGAGCACGGAAGAACTGGCAAAAGAATTCGGCGGCAGAGGGCTTACAGATCCCATCCCCTCGGAGGAACAGATACGCAGGATCTTAAGATCTACCGGAAAATACTCTCCCGAGGATGAACTGAACTGCGGCGCCTGCGGGTACTCCACATGCCGCGAGAAGGCGGCCGCAGTATTTCAAGGCAAGGCGGAGCTTTCCATGTGCATGCCCTACGCCCTCGCCCAGGCAGAGTCCATGTCAAATGTCGTCATGGATGTAACCCCGAACATGGTCTTTGTCATCGGCAATGACATGAGGATCCTGGAGTGCAATCGGAAGGGACAGGAGCTCCTGGGCGTCGGTCATGAGGAAGCAGTCCGGCGGTATATTTTTGAATTTATCGAGGCAGACGACATCGAACAGGCGCTGCTGACAAGAGAGCCGGTCTATCATAAAAAAATCCGTCTCGAACAGGGAAGGATCACAGCGGAGGAGACGATCGTCTACATCGAAAACCTGGATGCAGTTCTCGTAACCCTCCAGGATATAACGAGGGAAGAACGTATCAGAGAGCAGCACTATAATCTGAAGGTGGAGACTGTGGAAATGGCTCAGAAGGTCATCGAGAAGCAGATGATGGTTGCTCAGGAGATCGCAGGACTCTTAGGCGAGACGACAGCGGAGACAAAGGTAACGCTGACGAAGCTGCGGGATTCTATTCTGAATGAGGAAGATTAATGGAAAGACCGGACTGCAGCAGTCCGGCCGTTAGGAGGAAATGCCATGGGTGTGAGCATAGATGTGGCTTGGAAGAGCCTGAACAAACATCAGGAAGAGCTGTGCGGCGACAAGGTGGAAGTTCTCAAAACAGACGACTCTGACATCGTGATCCTGGCGGACGGGATGGGGAGCGGCGTAAAGGCAAATATTCTCGCAACGCTGACATCAAAGATCCTCGGGACCATGCTCCATGAGGGCGCAGCGCTTGAGTCCTGTGTGGAAACAGTAGCCAGGACTCTGCCGATCTGCAAAGTGAGAAAGGTGGCGTATGCGACATTCAGTATCCTCCAGATCTTCCACAGCGGCGAAGCATACCTGGTTGAGTTCGATAACCCGTCCTGTGTATTTATCCGGGACGGAAAGCTCATAAATTATCCATATGAAACAAGAGAGATCGAGGGTAAAAAGATCCACGAATACCGCTTTACAGTAAAAAAGAACGACTGCTTCGTCCTGATGAGCGACGGCGTGATCTACGCCGGGGCAGGCGCCATACTGGATCTGGAGGGCTGGACCTGGGACGCGATGGCAGAATATACACTGAAGTGCACAAAGCAGACACTCTCCGCCTCCCGCCTTGCGGTAATGCTCAGTCAGGCGTGCAGCGAGCTGTATGAAGAAAAGCCCGGAGATGATACGACAGTTGCCGTGGCAAGGGTCATTGAACGGCGCATTGTCAATATTTTCACCGGTCCGCCGGCGAAAAAGGAGGATGACGAACGGCTGATGCATGACTTCATGCACACCGAGGGGAAAAAGGTCGTCTCCGGAGGCACCAGCGCCAATATCGCGGCGCGTGTGCTCGGAAAAGAGATCGTGACAAAAGCAGATACCAGCAGCCCCGATGTGCCGCCGATGGCATCGATCGACGGCATTGACCTCGTCACAGAGGGCGTTATCACCCTCGGCAAAAGCCTGAAACTTCTGAAGAAATATGTCCGCGATGAGTTTGACACCGAATTTTTCGATGAGCTGGACGCCGACAACGGCGCCTCCCGCCTGGCAAAGCTCCTGATCGAAGAGTGCACAGAGCTGAACCTGTTCGTCGGCACAGCAGTCAATGCCGCCCACAAAGAGACAGCACTCAACTTCGATCTCAGCATGCGCCAGAATCTCGTAGAGCAGCTAGTGCGGACAGCGGAAGAAATGGGAAAAACAGTGAAAGTCATGTACTACTAAATTCGGGTTTTTCAGCGGAAACTTCTGGTTGGTATAAGGTCCGAAACCGACAGGGCAGAGAGAAAATCGAAGACGTATTCTGAGCTGAGAGGCGGGGGATCCTGGCTCCGTTCCGAAGGGGAAGAAAAGCTAAAAGCTCCGAAAGATGGCTAAGAGCAATCCGAAAAACAATACAACTCGTTTCACTCAAACAGTATTGTTTTTCGGATTAACGCCATCTTCCGAAGCTTTAAGATTTTCTAGCCCCTTCTCCAAAGTCGCCAGGATTCCCCGCCCCTCATCTCAGAAAGTCAGTCGAATCCTGCCCTGCCGGTTTCTACGCTGATCCATCCGGAAGTTTGCGTGACAATCCCGGAAATTTAAAAACAGAGCTAGAAGGTATAGTTTACCGCTGTCAAAACATTTTCGGCTGAGCATACTTGAAAACAAAGCCATAAAGTGCAATCAGCATCCCCCTTTTTTTAATTTCCGAGTTTGTGCGGGAAGTTCTGTCTGGGATAAAGCAGAAAACGGGGGGGGGCTGGCCGGAGGAAATCTTCGGAGATGACAGAAGGGAGGTTTTGGCTTCGTTCTGTAATCATAGAAAGTCTTAAAGTTCCGGAAGGTGGCCGAAAACTGCCAAAGCTTCCTGTTGGGGGGGAGCTTTGCTGACTGGATGAGTGTGAGTCAAAAGGGGCGGGTGTTATAAAAGCAGAGACTTCAAGTGGAGCGTTCCGAATACAGTTTGTTCAGGTTGTTAAAGACCGCGGAAAATGCGTTTCCAATGGAACACATTTTTCGCGGTCTTGTTACAACCTTTCAAACGGATGAGGTAGAGCGGAACGGTCCTGCGTTATAACACCCGCCCCTTTGACGCCCCATTCATCCGCTCAACAAACCCGAATTTAGTTGATGCTGCGCTTGACATATGTGGTATGCAGTATATGATGCGCTTTCTCGCTTCCTGGCCTGCCGAGATATTCGCTGTACAGCTTCTGAACCGACGGATTCTCGTGTGACTTCCGGATCGTCTTTGCCGCATCGTTGTCATACAGCGCCTTCGCACGGATTGCCTTGACGTCCTCGAAATTGCGCACATCCGCGTGTACCTGGGGCTGACCACCGCCGTTGACGCAGCCGCCCGGGCAGCACATGATCTCGATGAAATGATAGTCTGCCTCCCCGGCGCGGACTTTATCCATGATGATCTTTGCATTGGAAAGGCCTGACGCGACCGCCACTTTCACATCCATCCCCGCCACATGATAGGCAGCTTCCTTGATGCCCTCGGTGCCGCGCACCTCCGTGAACTCTACCTTCTCAAGCTCTTCTCCCGTCAGCTTCTCTACCGCAGTCCTGAGTGCAGCCTCCATCACGCCTCCGGTAGCGCCGAAGATGACGCCTGCTCCCGTAGACTCTCCCAGAGGATCGTCGAAGCCCTCGTCCGGAAGGCTGCGGAAGTTGATGCCAGCCTTCCGGATCAGCCTTGCAAGTTCTCTCGTGGTGATCGAGATGTCTACATCCGGCACTCCCGCTGCGTACTGGTCATCCCTCTGGAGCTCGAATTTCTTCGCAGTGCAGGGCATCACGCTGACGCAGACGATATCCTCCGGCGCAATTCCCATCTTTTCTGCATAATAAGTCTTTGTGACTGCCCCGAACATCTGCTGCGGCGACTTGCAGCTCGACAGATGAGCGAGCTGATCCGGATAATAGTGCTCACAGTATTTGATCCATCCGGGTGAACATGACGTCATCATCGGAAGCACGCCGCCGTTCTGCACGCGGTCGATGAACTCGTTCGCTTCCTCCATGATCGTGAGATCGGCGCTGAAATCTGTATCGAATACTTTGTCAAATCCGATCCTTCTCAAGGCCGCCGCCATCTTTCCTTCCACATCCGTTCCCATCGGATAGCCGAACTCTTCTCCCAGGGCCGCCCTGACAGACGGCGCTGCCTGGACGACGACATGCTTCGTCTCATCCGCGATGGCATCAAGGACATCGTCGACATTATCCTTTTCGTAGAGTGCTCCTGTCGGACATGCTGCGATACACTGTCCGCATCCGACACAGCTCGTGTCTCCCAGCCCCATCTCGAATGCCGAGCCGATAAATGTGGCGAATCCCCGGTTATTCGGTCCGATGACCCCCACGGACTGGACCTTCTCACAGACTGCCGAGCATCTCCGGCAGAGGATGCATTTATTGTTGTCGCGTATCATATGGACCGCGCTCGTATCAAGTTCATAATGATTTTTCTCGCCCTCAAAATAATTCTCATCATCGACGCCCAGCTCCTGGCAAAGCTCCTGCAGCTCACATTTTCCGCTTCTCACACAGGAGAGGCACTTCTTGTCATGTACAGAGAGCAGAAGCTTAAGCGTCCTTCTCCTGGATTCCAGCAGCTGCTTTGTATTCGTCCGCACTTCCATCCCCTCAGCCACAGGATAGACACAGGCTGCCACAAGATTTCTGGCGCCCTTTACTTCCACCACGCACATACGGCAGGCGCCGATCTCATTGATCTCCTTCAGATAACAGAGCGTCGGGATGCGGATCCCCGCTGCCTGCGCCGCTTCCAGGATCGTAGAACCTTCCGGTACAGTGACTTCCAGGCCATTGATCTTCAAATTAACATTTCCCATCTTCTCTGCCCTCCTTTATTCTTTGTAGATCGCTCCGAAACGGCACTTTTCCATACATGCGCCGCACTTTACGCATTTCTCCGGGTTGATCATATGGACTTCCTTCACCTTTCCGATGATCGCGTCAGCCGGACAGGTCCTCGCGCACAGAGTACAGCCCCTGCACTTATCCGGATCGATCCTGTAGTGCAGGAGGTCCTTACAGACTCCGGCCGGACATTTCTTGTCAACGATATGGGCGATGTACTCGTCACGGAAATACCGCAGGGTCGACAGGACCGGGTTGGGCGCTGTCTGTCCCAGCGCGCACAGGGAACTGGTCTGCAGGTGACTGCACAGCTCTTCCAGCTTATCCAGGTCCTCCATCTCCGCCTGTCCCTTTGTGATCTTCTCCAGGATCTCCAGCATACGGCGCGTTCCGATCCGGCACGGCGTACACTTGCCGCAGGATTCGTCTACCGTAAATTCCAGGAAGAACTTTGCGATATCCACCATGCAGGTGTCCTCATCCATGACGATCAAACCGCCGGATCCCATCATGGAACCGATTTCTTTCAGATTGTCATAATCGATCGGGACGTCCAGATGCTCCGCCGGGATACATCCGCCGGAAGGGCCTCCTGTCTGGGCAGCCTTGAATTTTTTTCCATTCGGTATGCCGCCTCCGATCTCTTCAACGATCTCTCTCAGCGTAGTCCCCATGGGAACTTCCACAAGACCTGTATTGTTGATCTTTCCGCCTAAGGCAAACACCTTCGTCCCCTTGGACTTCTCTGTCCCCATGGAGGCGAACCACTCCGGCCCGTTCACGATGATCTGCGGGATATTTGCATATGTCTCTACGTTATTTAAGATCGTCGGCTTCTGGAACAGCCCTTTGAGCGCCGGGAACGGCGGGCGGGGTCTCGGCTCCCCTCTGTTTCCTTCGATGGATGTCATCAGCGCCGTCTCTTCGCCGCAGACAAATGCCCCCGCGCCGAGTCTCAGCTCTATGTCGAAGTTAAATCCACTGTCAAAAATATTTTCTCCGAGCAGGCCGTACTCTCTCGCCTGCCCGATGGCGATCTCAAGCCGCTTTACCGCGATCGGATACTCCGCACGGACATAAATATATCCCTGGGATGCTCCGATGGCATAACCTGCGATAGTCATAGCCTCCAGCACTGCATGGGGGTCTCCTTCCAGGATCGACCGGTCCATGAACGCGCCTGGGTCGCCCTCGTCCGCATTGCAGCAGACATACTTCTGATCTGCGTCATTCTGGGCTGCGAACTTCCATTTCAGCCCGGTCGGGAAGCCTGCGCCGCCTCTGCCCCGCAGACCGCTGTCCAGGAGGATCTGGATCACATCCTCCGGAGTTTTCTCCGTCAGGACGATGCCGAGAGCCTCATACCCTCCGGTTCCTATGTATTCTTCGATATTCTCCGGGTTGATCACGCCGCAGTTGCGGAGCGCTACTCTGTGCTGCTTCTTATAAAAATTCGTCTCATTGAGAGGAATGATCTCGTCTGCTTTCGTCGTCTCATCGTAGAGGAGGCGTGTGACGACTCTTCCTTTCAGCAGATGCTCTGCTACGATCTCTGGGATATCGTCTTCCTGCACCATGGAATAAAATGTCCCCTCAGGATAGACGATCATGATCGGACCAAGCGCGCAGAGACCGAAGCAGCCGGTCTTTACAACACCGACTTCCTCCGACAGCCCGTTTGCCGCGATCTCTTTCTCCAGCCTGTCGATGATCCGCTGGCTTCCGGACGAGGTACATCCGGTCCCGCCGCAGACAAGTACATGTGATCGATACATAACTCCTCAGCCTCCTTTCCCTAATCTGTCCTGCTGCCCTGTGCCGCGCTCAGGGTATATTTTGCTACCACCTGTCCTCCTATGAGGTGAAGGCGCAGTACTTCCAGCGCTTTCTCAGGGGTCATCTTTACGTAGGTCACCTTCTCTTTGCCCGGCTCTATCACTTCCACGATAGGCTCGTACTGGCACAGACCGATGCATCCGGTCTGCGTCACGTTTATCTTATCCGAAAGGTTCTGCTCCTGGACTGCGTCGGAAAGCGCTGTGAGGACCGGTCTTGCCCCGCTCGCGATCCCGCAGGTCGCCATCCCCACGACCACCCGGATCTGGTTCTCATTTTCCGCGCGCACTCCCACTTTGCCCTGCATTTTTTTCCTGATCGCACGTAATTCTTCCAGTGATTTCATACAATTCCTCCACTTCTATGCAAAATTAAGTCCCGTCTTACTCGTCAGACTGTCCCTCTCCGCCATCCGGAGGGACGCTCCGTATTATATGTCTATTCCGCCGTCCGTCTCTCGCTTATTCTCCTCCAGATATTCCTTTATGAAAGCAGACACTTCCGGTTCGGAGAAAGAGATTTCTTCCCCGAGCATCGCTCTCATCTCCCGCGTGTCCAGCACAAAGCTCTTCTCACCGCAGATATATGTATATCTGAAATCGATCTTTTCGTGGAACACGATCAGCGTGTAGACAGAGGCGCTGATATCGCCCAGCGGCATCCTGTCAATATGCGACAGTCCGAACACTGCCGTGACGGCTGTTCCTTTTCCCTTTTCTGAATCGATCCTGAAGCTGCCGCCCGTACTCTCTGCTGCCTGTTTGAAAAAAGGCACGCCAAGCCCCACCTTCCGCGTCGTCCTTGTGGTGTAGAACGGGTCCTGCACCATTTCTTTCTCTTCCTGCGTCATCCCGCATCCGTTGTCCGTAATCACGACGGTCAGCGTGTCTTCTTGAAGCTGCACCGATACCGTGATCTCGATCAGGGACGCCCCTGCGCGCACGGAATTTTCAGCAATATCCAGGATGTTCAGAGCAATCTCCGGCATCATGCGCTCACTCGTACTTTGCCAGGATGCCGTCCAGGTCGTCCACGGTCAGCCGGCCGTACACCTCGTCGTTGATCATCATGACCGGAGCCAGCCCGCAGGCCCCCACACACCGGCATGCATCCAGCGAAAACTTTCCGTCAGGCGTACACTCGCCTCCTACGATCCCCAGCTTTTCCATCAGGGCATTGTAGATATCACCGGATCCCTTCACATAGCACGCCGTCCCAAGACAGACAGAAATCCGGTATTTTCCCTTCGGGTTCAGGGTGAACTGGGAATAAAACGTTGCAACGCCGTAGATCTTCTCCATCGGGATACCGGTCTCATCTGAGATTATTTTCTGGACTTCTACAGGAAGGTAGCCATATATGTCCTGTGCCTTCTGAAGGATCGGCATGAGAGCGCCCTTCTCATCTTTGAGCTCGTCGATTGCCTTCCTCAGTGCCTCTTCCTGTTCTTTTGTCCCGTAAAATGGGACTGTTCCTTTTTTTGCTGCCATTCTTCAACCTCCACTTCTTTTCTGATCAGTCATTCTGACAGTTAAAAATGACGCCTTTTATGCTCATTACCTATATGATATCATACGAATTTTCTAAATACTACTCAAATATTATGAATTATTTGTATACTTTTACCATTATGAGATGCTATACTGAATATAATCTTTCATTTTGTGTCCGGTCTGAAAATTTTTCCGGGCAGCTCTACTTTCAACTATCTATTTATGCTTTTATCAGGAGGATTTATGACGATCAGAGAAATGCAGAAAGTCCTGGATGCCAAGTTCCTGTACGGGGAGGAGCTTGAGGATCTGGATGTGGAATTTGTTTTTTCCGCCGATATGATGAGCGACGTCCTCGCATACGGCAGCAAATGCTCCGTTCTCATCACCGGCCTGTGCAATCCGCAGGTCGTGCGCACCGCAGAGATGCTTGACATCGTCTGTATCATTTTTGTCCGTGGGAAGATGCCGGATGAAAACATGCTTGCCCTTGCAATGGGAAAAGAGATCGCGGTCCTCGCGACCGATCATTACATGTTCACCACGTGCGGCATGCTCTACGAGCACGGACTCCGGGGAGGTGCTTAGATGAGCGGACAGCTTATATTCCGATATATGATCGACGGAGATGACTTCACCCGTGCAGGAGAAGCCAGCAGCTCCGTTAAGAATAAACTGAAAATGCTCGGCCTGAGCGCAGATGTGACCCGCAGAGTGGCGATCGCCATGTACGAGGGTGAGATCAACATGGTCATCCATGCGGACGGCGGGGAGATCACCGTGACCGTCTCGGATTCTGAGATCACCATGGTGCTCGCTGACACCGGTCCGGGGATCCCGGATGTCGAAAAAGCCATGCAGGAAGGATATTCTACCGCCCGTGAGGAAGTCCGTTCCCTCGGCTTCGGGGCGGGCATGGGGCTCCCCAATATGAAACGATACACGGATGAGATGCAGATCGACACCGTCGTCGGAAAGGGAACGACCATCACGATGAAGGTCTGTCTCTAGCGCCTCATCAGCCACTGCATACATCTTATCTGCAGATACATCCTGTTTCACACAACACGAAGGAGGTCTGATCGATTGAATACATACAAATTCGTACGGTCCGTACAGCTCAGAGAATCTGCCTGCCAGGGCTGCATCAACTGCATCAAGTACTGCCCCACGCAGGCGATCCGGGTGCATAACGGGAAGGCACACATCATCGATAAATTCTGCATCGACTGCGGAAGATGCATCCACTACTGCCCGCACCATGCCAAGATCCCCGCCTACGATCCGCTGTCAGTCATCAACAACTTCAAATATACTGTGGCGCTGCCGGCTCCTTCCCTCTATGCGCAGTACAACAATCTCTCCAGCGTCGACATCGTCCTGAACGCGCTCCTGAAGCTGGGATTCGACGATGTCTACGAGGTGAGCGCCGCGGCAGAGCTGGTCTCTGAAGCCTCGAGAGAATACATCAAAGATCACATGGATGAGGCGCCGTTCATCAGTTCGGCCTGTCCCTCTGTGATCCGGCTGATCCGGGTGAAATTTCCTGCCCTGATCTCCCGCCTTCTCCCGATCAAGGCTCCCGTCGAGGTTGCGGCGGAGATTGCCCGGGCGAGGGCTATGAAAAAAACAGGACTGAAGCCGGAGGATATCGGGATCATCTTTATCTCGCCGTGCCCTTCCAAGGTCTCCTATGCCAAAGCCCCTCTGGGCATCGAGAAGAGCAATATTGACAATGTCGTGGCGATCAAGGATGTCTATCCGCTCCTGCTGCCTCATATGAAACACGACGACAGCCAGCTCACTCCGATCTCCAGCTCCGGCAGGATCGGCATCGGATGGAGCAATGCCGGCGGGGAGGCCGGCGGCCTTCTCGTGGAAAACTATCTGGCCGCGGACGGGATCGTAAATATCCTGCGCGTGCTGGAAGAGCTGGAGGACGAAAAGATCCACGGCCTGACTTTTATCGAACTGACCGCCTGCAGCGGAGGCTGTGTCGGGGGCACGCTCACCGTGGAGAACGCCTACATCGCCGCTGCCAAGACAAAGCGGCTCTCCAAATATCAGCCCGTATCAAAGAACCATCTTGCCGACAACCCGGAAGTGGAAAATATGCACTGGGCAGATAATGTAGAATATGAACCTGTCTTCCGCCTGGGGAATACATTCAGGGAGAGTCTTCAGATGATGAGCACGGTGGAAGAGCTCACAGCCCGTTTTCCCGGTCTGGACTGCGGCTCCTGCGGTGCTCCTACCTGCCAGACTCTCGCAGAGGATATCGTCCGCGGAGACGCGGCTCCCAACGACTGTATCTATGTCCTCCGCTCCAACATTGCGGATCTGTCCCATAAGATCGAACATCTCACAGACGGGAAAGGCTCGGGACAGCCTCTGACAGAAGAGGAGGACCGCCTCCTGCACAGATACATCCACGAACTGACCACGGAGCTCGCCTCCTTCGGTGTGCCCGGAAAATCCGGAAAGAAAGGAGACTGATGAATCAATGAAAGTACAGACAATACTGGAACTTCCGGACTGCCGCGTCCTTGCAGCAGGCTGCCCGGAGCGGGAGATCACCCGCATATTCTGCTGTGATCTGCTCAGCATTGCGATGAGCAAGGCTCCCGCCGGCGGCGTGTGGGTGACTGTAATGGGGAACAGGAACACGCTTGCCGTCGCATCGCTGACAGACACCGCCTGCATCATCCTGGCCGAGGGAGTCACCCTCGACGAGGGAACCGCCGCCAAGGCGAAGGAAGAAGGCATTGCCGTTCTGACGACAGAGCTTCCTGTCTTCGACATGGCGCTTAGGATCCATGAGGCGTGGGACAAATGATCCCGCTCTTTTACGACCTGCACATCCATTCCTGCCTTTCCCCATGCGGGGATGACGATATGACCCCGGCGAACATCGCCGGCATGGCAGCGGTCAAAGGGCTGGACGTCATCGCCCTGACTGATCACAACAGCTGCCGGAACTGCCCTGCCGCCATGTATCACGGAGAGAGGTACGGAGTCACCGTGATTCCCGGCATGGAGCTCACCACTCAGGAGGAGGTCCATGTCATCTGCCTCTTCCCGACGCTCAAGGACGCGCTTGCTTTTGATGCGCTCGTATACAAGAAACTGATGCCGATCCCCAACCGTGAGGATATCTTCGGGAAGCAGCAGATCATGGATCAGGAGGACCGCGTGATCGGAACAGTGGAGAATCTCCTGATCAACGCGACCTCGATCTCTTTTGACGACGTATTTCCCCTGGCAGCAGCTTATGGCGGGATCGCATATCCTGCCCACGTGGACAAAGCCTCCAACAGCCTTCTGTCGAATCTTGGTTTCGTCCCTCCCGGCAGCAGCTTTGCCTGCGCAGAGTTTCATGATTTTAAGAATCTGCATCGGATACAAAAAGAGCACCCCTATTTTAAGGGGTGCCGTGCCGTCTGCTGCTCAGACGCGCATTATCTGTGGGACATCGCCGAGCCTGATTACCAAATCTGGGCCGAATCCCAAAAGGCAGCCGACGTCCTGGCTGCACTGAGCTCTGTCATCTGAAGCGGTAGCCCACGCCCACTTCTGTAACAATATGCTGAGGCTGCGACGGATTCTTTTCAATCTTTCTGCGGAGTGTAGCCACGAAGACCCGGAGCGTGCCTGCCTCCACGCCCTCTGCATATCCCCATATCTCTTTCAGGATATAATTGTGGGTCAGGACTTTCCCTCGGTTTGCAATAAGCAGGGTCAGGATCCTGTATTCGATCGGCGTCAGATGGATCTCTTCTCCTGCTACCTTCACCTGTCTTTTTTCAAAATCGACCGACAGGTCTCCCTGTTCGAAGCAGGACGACTTATCCGGCGTATAAGTCTCCCTCTTTCTCAGCGCCGCACGGATCCTCGCCTGAAGTTCTCCCATATAGAAAGGTTTTGTTACATAGTCATCCGCCCCTGCGTCCAGCGCGCGGATCTTCTCTTCTTCATCCTGCCTTGCAGACACGACGATCACGGGGGTATCCGCGATCTCCCGGATGCTCTCTATCACTTCCATTCCGTCCCCGTCCGGCAGTCCCAGATCCAGGATCACAAGATCCGGCCGATTTGCATAGAACAGGCTAACTGCCTCCTTCACTGTTTTTGCCACCCAGAGACCGTAGTCTTCTTCTTTTAAGCTGATCGATAAAAAGTGAATGATATACTTGTCATCTTCAACGATCAGTATTGTCTTTCTGTCTTCCATAATTCTGTCATCCTGCCACTTCCGCATTCACCCAGAATGTAAAGCGGGCCCCTCCTTCCAGCCTGTTTTCTGCCCAGATCCTGCCTCCGTGGGCCTCCACGACCTCCTTGCAGATCGTCAGTCCCAGACCTATGCCGTGTTTCTGATCCGGGCCTTTTCCAACAAATGAGATAAACTCTCCGAATATCTGCTGCTCCTTTCCCGGTTCGATCCCGCGCCCGTCATCTTCCACGACAAAATATGCCTTTCCCTCCTGAAACGACACACTGAGGCGGATATAACCGCCTTCCTCCGTATTCTTTACCGCATTGTCAAGAAGATTCACAAGTACCTGTATGATCAATCTTCCGTCCACGTCTGCCGTGAGCAGCTCCTCCGGCATAGAATCGGAAAATCTGCGGTGCTCCCGCAGACCCGTGATATGGCCTTCCGCCTCATAGACCAGATCTTCTATGACTTCCCGATTTTTATCTATAAAATCGGTACCGTTCTCTATTTTTGTCATACTCAGAATATTTTCCATCGTCCGTGTAAGCCACAGGCTCTGCTCCCTGATATCTTTTATCAGCGCCTCATTCTGCACGCTGTCTCCTCCCCTGTTCTTCAGGATCAGGTCACAGTCACCGATGATCCCCGTCAGAGGTGTTCTGAAGTCATGGGAGATGCTGCGGAGCATACTGCTCTTAAGATGCTCTCTTTCCACCTCCAGCCTGGTCTGCTCCTGCTCAGAATAGATCATTTCCCGGTCCAGTGCAATCCCCATCTGTCCCGCGGCCGCCCTGATAAATATCTCCTGATCAGCTCCGATCCCCCGGTCATCTGTGAACACCTTCAGCTCCCCGATCTGGCGCACGATGCCTCCGATCGGAAATATGACATATCTGCCCTCCGATCCTTCCTTTTCGGAAACGTCATCAAAAATATGAACAGCCGCCTCATATCCGGTATTTTCCCTGATATAGCGGATCCCCAGCGCGATGATCCTGTCTCTGCCGGTCACATTGATGAACTTCTCCGACATCTCCGACATCCGTCTCGCCGCGCGTTCATTCTCTTCCGCAATGGAAAGCTGCTTCCGGAATCTTGCCGTCATGCCGGATGAAATACAGGATGCAGCCAGAAATAAAACCATCAGCGCCACGTCGTCCGGATTCATGATCGCAAACGTATGTACCGGGACAGTGAAAAAATAATTAAACAGCAGGACACTGACCACTGCGCCGAAAATGCCGTATTCATAGCCGGCTGTAAACGCGCCGATCAGAAGGACTCCGATCAAAAACACCATAAGAACGTTTTCCTTCATGACCCCCGCCTGATTCAGGAGCAGACATATAAAAGTTGAAATCGCGACCATAATGACTGTGCGCAGCGTATATATCAGCCTTTCACTTGTCGCCGCCCTCTTCATCAGCTTATCGATCTTTCTCATCCCGCATCCTTCTTCCTCAGTGAGTATTCAGATTACTCTGCCCTGCCATCTTATCACCTTATTCTATCGTTGCCAAGATACGTTCGATATCTTTTTTCATCCCAACGATCATCAGGTGATCCTCAGCCGCCAGCACTCGGTCCGGATGGGGGAGAAACTGGAGATGCCCGTTTACTTTGATCCCGAGGATGCTCACGTGATAACGGGAACGGATGGCCAGCTGTCCGATGCTTTTTCCGATCCAGCCATGCATCGGCGGGATTTCCAGGATCGAGTATCCCTCTGCCATCTCAATATAGTCAAACACTTTGTTGCTCCCATATTTGATCGCGGCACGTTCCGCCACGTCTCTCTCCGGATAGATTACCTCGTCTGCGCCGTTCCTCAAGAGAAATTTTGCCTGGATATCACGGTTTGCCTTGCTCACTACATACGCCGCCCCCAGCTCCTTCAGCAGGCTGGTAATTTCAAGGCTGCTCTGGAAATCGGAGCTGATGCATACGAAACAGATGTCAAAATTGCCTACTCCCAGGCTCCTCAGCACATCCTCCTTCGTACAGTCTCCCACCTTTGCCATCATTGCCACAGAGAGGATATCCTGCATGCTCTCTTCATCCCGGTCAACGATCATGACTTCATTTCCCATCTCTGCCAGGTTTTTGCACAGATGATGTCCCAGACGCCCCATGCCTATGATCAATACTGATTTCATTTTTCTTCCTCCGATCTTATGTTCTATCCGATCATAACCTGTTCTGCCGGCAGCTTCACCGGCGGATCTACCTTATGTCCCTTCAGAGACAGGGCGAATGTCATACTTCCGATCCTTCCGCAGAACATCAGGAAGATCAGGACTAGCTTCGAGAGATTCCCGAGATCCCGCGTGATCCCCGCCGACATGCCCACTGTTCCCATCGCGGATGCGACTTCAAACATCACGTCCGTGACATCAAGCGATGAAGCCGTAACAATGATCAGGACCGCAGACACTGACAGCAGAAGATTTGTACAGAGGACAGTGCTCGCCTTCCGCACCGCATCATCATCCAGCCTCCGCCCGAACATGCTGCATTCTTTTTTCTGAAACAGGCTTGCCGATACATATGCGATCAGCACTGCCGCTGTCGTCGTCTTGATCCCTCCTGCTGTAGACCCCGGACTTCCCCCGATAAACATAAGCAGTGTCGTAAGCAGCTTGCTGCTGTCCGTGAGCGCTCCGGTATCGACCGTGTTGAATCCCGCTGTCCTGGCCGTCACAGAGCCGAACAGGGAACAGAGGATCTGCTCGTCCAGCGGTCTGCCGGCAAGAGTATTGCCGTACTCGAAAATGAACAGCAGAAAAGCTCCGCCGAAGATCAGGAATAGCGTCATGAGTATCGTGATCTTCGTATGCAGCCGGTAACGCCGGAAGTTAAGCTTATTCTCCGACAGATCATTCCAGATAAAGAATCCGATGCCGCCGATGATGATGAGCAGCATGATCACGATATTCACGACCCAGTCTCCCGAATATTCCGTCAGAGAAATGTATTCCCCATTCTTCCCCATCAGATCGAACCCGGCATTGCAGAACGCCGAAATCGAGTGAAATATCCCGTAGTAGACCGCCTGTCCTGCTTCCATGGTACGGCTGAACCTTGCAGCAAGGATCAGGGCTCCCAGGCCTTCGATGACAGCCGTCCCTATGATGATCTTCTTCGCAAGCCTTACAATGCCCCCGGTCTGCATAATATTTACACTCTCCTGCAGCGTGCCCCGCACCCACAGGCCTATTTTCTTCCTCAGGACGATGGCAAAAAATACTCCGATCGTCATAAAACCAAGCCCGCCGATCTGGATCAGCAGCAGGATCACACACTGCCCGAACATAGACCAGTACTGATATGTATCCGCAATGACCAATCCCGTCACACACGATGCAGACACCGCCGTGAACAGTGCATTCACCGGCGGTGTCACAATTCCTTCTCTTGTAGACACAGGAAGCATAAGCAGCAGTGTCCCTGTTAGAATGACCAGACAAAATCCGATCACGATCATCTGCGTCTGCGTAAGACGCCTTATCAGCTTCTTTATCATGCCGCTCCCACCTCATGCCCCAGAGTGATCAGCTCCATACGCTGAAGAAGCTCTTCCCGGTTGTAAAACACCGACGCCCCAGCCTGTCTGTACAGCTTTTTGAGCGCTTTTTCATTACAGATGCTGTATATCTCTGTCTTCGGACATGTCTTTCTGAACAGATTACAGATAGAAAGATTATCCACATCCGATTCTCCAAGTGCCACAAGGTATCTGACCTTCTTCCACTCCTTTTCCATGTGTACATCTGTTATAAACACTGTCTGTATCCCGGCCGCCTCAAACCATTTCTCCAGCTCCGCCTCCTGCCTGATGCCGAATATAACTGCATACTCCTGCTCTGTCTCTCTCTGCCGTGTTTCTCTGCCGTTCTCTGCCAGAAACCGGTCCAGTCCCCGCATCAGCCGAAGACCATAGAGGAAGCCTCCTGTTACAACGATTAATAATAATAAGTTTGTCAACATAATGATCACCTTCTTTTCTTATCCTTATCATAGTACCTTTTTCATTAAGAGAGTAATAATATTATGCTGACATCTGTTTAGATTATGTTTAGATGCCGTACCCGCTGAGACCAAAAAGGTGCCGTACCCGGGATGATCTCCCGGATACGGCACCAGTTTCATGTACTTCTTCTGTTATATCATCTAAGCCGGAAAACGGATCTATCTCGCAGCTCCGCTCTGCACTTCCTCAAATTCTCTTTTGATCTCCTCCGACGGCTCCGGCGTCAGCAGCGACACCACCACGATACAGATACTGGAGAACACAAACGCCGGGAGCAGCTCGTAGATATCCCACATGCCGCCAAGCGGACGGACGAGCAGGTTCCAAACGAACACCATTCCCGCCCCGCCGAGCATTCCGGCGATCGCGCCGGCGCGGGTCGTGCGCTTCCAGAAGAGGCTGAAAAGCATCAGCGGTCCGAACGTCGCTCCGAATCCTGCCCATGCAAAGCTTACGATCGTAAAAATGACACTGTTCTCATCCAGCGCGATGATGATCGCCACGATCGCGATCAGGAGCAGCGTGATCCTTGAGATGTTCAGCACTTCTCTGTCAGATGCTTTCTTCCTGAAGAGTCCCTGGTAAATATTCTTCGCAAACGCAGAAGCAGCGATCAGAAGGTAGGAATCCGATGAGCTGATCGTCGCAGCCAGGATGCCCGCCATCACGAATCCCGCCAGCAGCGGCGGCAGAAGATTCGTCGCAAGGAGGATAAATACATTCTCAGCATCTGATGAAGTCAGCAGCGCCGTAGGATAGAGAGATCTTCCCACCAGACCGATAAACACCGCGATGGTGAGAGATATCAGCACCCACACTGTTGCAATACGGCGGGAGCGCTTCAGCTCGTCTTCATGGCGGATCGCCATGAACCGCAGCAGCACCTGCGGAACTCCGAAGTATCCCAGCCCCCATGCAAGCGCGGAGGCGATCGTAAGGATACTGTACTCAGCCGCCTCCCCGAAGACCGGCTGCCCATTGACTACCTGCTGTACCCCGTCCACCGTCTCCGGTGTCGCGATCCCAAAGAAATCAAGGAACCCGGGAATCTCCTGCGCATTCTCGATCACTGCGCCGAGGCCTCCCGCTGAGACAGTGCCGACACAGACAATGACTCCCAGGGCGATGATCATCACGACAGCCTGCATGAAGTCTGACGCGCTCTCAGCGAGGAAACCGCCGATGATCGTATAGATCAGGACGAACACCGCGCCCACGATCATCATCGGGATATACGGCATGTCAAACAGAGTAGAAAAAAGCTTGCCGCATGTCACAAGGCAGCTTGCCGCATACACCGTGAAAAAGATCAGGATGAATACAGCCGCGATCGTCATGATGACTTTGCGCTTCTCATGGAAGCGGTTGGAGAAATACTCCGGCAGTGTGATCGCATTGCCCGCCTTCTCACTGTAGCGGCGCAGCCGCTTGGAAACGATCAGCCAGTTTATGTACGTCCCGGCAGCCAGTCCGATCGCTGTCCAGGCAGCATCCGCAATACCGCACCAGTATGCCACGCCCGGCAGTCCCATGAGCAGCCATCCGGACATGTCCGATGCTTCGGCGCTCATCGCCGTCACCCACGGTCCCAGACTCCTTCCCCCGAGAAAATATGCATCCGAACTCGCATTTGCCTTCTTTGCAAAAGTAACACCTAAAATGATCACGACCGCCATATAAATGATCATGGCGATCAGTATCTGTAATGTGTCTCCCATTCTATATTGTCCTTTCTATTCTGCGCGCGGCACAGACCGGCGCTTTTTCTCTGTGCCCCCTCTGCATCGGCTCCTGTAAAGATGCATCCCATGGCACAATATGGGACTAATTATAAACAAAATATAAAGTTTTGGCAATGTTTACTTTATATTTATGCAAAAAACTTTTCTGAGGCCGTTATTGTTCACAGTAACCTGAACGCCAAAAGGGCAGCCCCGCTTCGGGACTGCCCCTTTATCTCATTATATCGTTTACTTCTTCCAATTACCCTTCATAACCGTTCGGATTCTGGCTCTGCCATCTCCAGGAATCCTCGCACATCTCCTCAAGGCCGCGCTCTGCAACCCAGTGAAGCTCGTTCTTCGCTTTTGTTGCATCGCAGTAGCAAGTAGCGATATCTCCGGCACGGCGCGGTTTGATCTCGTACGGGATCTCCTTGCCGCACGCCTTGCTGAATGCCTTGACCATATCAAGTACGGAATATCCGTTTCCTGTACCAAGGTTGTAGACAGACACTCCTGCCTTCTCTTTCAGCTTCTCGACTGCGCGCACATGGCCAATTGCAAGGTCTACTACATGGATGTAGTCGCGTACTCCGGTTCCGTCCGGTGTGTCATAGTCATCACCGAATACGCCCAGACGCTCCAGCTTGCCGATCGCAACCTGTGTGATATACGGGATCAGGTTGTTCGGGATTCCCTTCGGATCCTCTCCGATCATTCCGCTCTTGTGAGCACCGATCGGGTTGAAGTAGCGGAGCAGCACCACATTCCACTCCGGATCTGCTGTGTGCAGGTCTGTCAGGATCTGCTCCAGCATCCATTTTGTCCAGCCGTACGGGTTCGTACATGTTCCCTTCGGGCACTCCTCGGTGATCGGAATAAATGCCGGGTCTCCGTAAACAGTAGCTGAAGAGCTGAAAATGATATCCTTCACGCCGTGATTTCTCATGACATCGCAGAGTGTGATCGTTCCGCCGATGTTATTCTCGTAATACTCAAGCGGCTTTGCAACAGATTCTCCGACTGCTTTCAGTCCTGCGAAATGGATCACAGACTCTACCTCTTCCTTGTCAAAGACTTCATTTAAGCCTTCTCTGTCACGAATGTCTACTTTATAGAATTTTATATCTTTTCCCGTGATCTCTTTTACTCTCTCAAGGGACTTCTCTGATGCATTGTAAAGGTTATCTACCACTACAACATCATATCCTGCGTTCAGCAGCTCCACACATGTGTGGCTTCCGATGAATCCGGCACCGCCGGTTACTAAAATTGACATATCATTTCCTCCTTCAACTGTGCGATTTTCAATTGTTTCAGCTGCAAAGTTCCCGGGGGTTTTCTCTCCCGTTCACAATCACAGTATAGCATAATCTCTCAGGGAAAGCTTTGTACTTTTAGACCATCTTATGGTAAAAATGTTGCATGATGTCCCTTCCCTGATCTCAGGGGACTACTGATATTTCTTAACGATCTCCTGCATCGTATCCCATTTTGCTTCCATATCCTCTACCAGCTTGAACTGGGTGCGGCATCTGTCAAGATTGTGTCCCTCTCTGTGGATCTTGAAATAGTGATCTCCCTCGAGATAGTCTGTCAGGAATCTCATACCGCACTCAAAGGTCATCACCTTGGCTCCCATCGGAAGCAGTTCAACCTCTTTCTCAGTCAGTCTTCCGCCGCATCCCTCAAGGAAGCCTTTCACATAGATCTCGAACAGCTCCATGCTGCAGGATACTTTGCTAAGATCAGGCTCGTCCTCTGCCGCCGTGCTCGCACCGAAGCGGATGGAATCGCCGAAATCATTCATTGCAAGTCCCGGCATTACCGTGTCAAGATCGATCACACAGATACCCTTGCCTGTGATATTGTCGATCATGATATTGTTCAGCTTTGTGTCGTTATGCGTAACGCGCAGCGGGATCTCACCCTTCGCCTGCAGGTTGCCGAAAACATTCGCGACATCCTCGTGAGCGAGCACGAAATCGATCTCTTTCTGTACGTCAGCTGCCCGTCCGCAGATATCCTTCTCCACAGCCTCCTTGAACACCTGGAATCTTGCCTTGGTGTCATGGAATCCTTTGATCGTCTCATGGAGCGTCTCTGCCGGATAGTCAGCAAGGAGTCTCTGGAAGTTCCCGAACGCCACTGCGCTCTCGTAGAAGTCCTCCGGCTTCTCCACCTGATCATAGCTTGTCGCATCTGTAATAAAGATGTAGGATCTCCAGTACTCGCCCTGGGAATCTACAAAATACTGCTTTCCGTCCTTCGCCGGGATCAGGTTCAGCGTCTCGCGGTCCGGATCTCCGCCGTTCTCAGCGATCTTTTCACGCAGATAGGAGGTCACTCCCACTACGTTTTCCATCAGTTCTTCCGGATTCGTGAAAATCTCCTTATTCATTCTCTGGAGGATGGCCTTCAGAGTTCCCATCTTCCCGATCCTGAACACGAGAAGATACGTATCATTGATATGTCCGCTGCCGTACGGCTGCCAGCTCAACAGCTCTCCCTCATATTCAAAATTATTGATCGCTTCATTGATCTGCGCTTCTGTCATACGTTCCATTTCTATTCCTCCCAAAGCTTCTGCGGATATACGCCCGCATCTTTCAGTTCCTGCATTGCAGCCACAACGACCGGCTTGTCCTCTTTGTATGTCACGCCATACCACTTGTCCTCCGATTCAAGGACAGCAACCGTCGCGCGGTCTTCTTCAAGAAGCGTGCTCACGACAGACGGAAGGAAATACTCACATTTCATCGGATTCTCCTTCAGTCCCTTCTCGAGGAAGGCCGGGAAGCCTGCATTGATCTCATCGAGTATGCTTCTCGTGAATCCCCACATGTTCATAGATACGAGGGTGTCTCCGTCCACGTCGACCCATGTCTCTCCGTCATCCTCTGAATAAGCGATGCCGTCTCCACGTTTCTCGATCCTTGTGCGCTCTGTCACCTTGACAAGCTCTTTCTTCTCGTTCAGCTCGCAGATGCCTCTCGCCACGTGTCCGTTGTCTGTCACTGTATTCTTCAGACGGTATCCCACCATTGTATAGCGGTATTTGTCGTCATCCTCATGTGTTGTGAGATAATCGTAGATTACTTCAAATGCATGTTTTCCATAGTAATCATCTGCATTGATCACAGCGAAAGGTCCGTCGATCTGATCGATCGCGCTCAGGACCGCATGTGCTGTTCCCCACGGCTTCACTCTTCCTTCCGGAACCTCGAAACCTTCCGGGATGTTGTTCAGGTCCTGGAATGCATATTCTACATCCATGATCTTTGCCATCCTGTCTCCCACAGCCTCTTTAAAGTCCGCCTCGTTCTCTTTCTTGATGATAAAGATCACTTTTTCGAATCCAGCCCTTTTTGCGTCAAAGATAGAGAAATCCATAATGATGTGCCCCTCTTTATCCACGGGGTCGATCTGTTTCAGGCCGCCGTACCTGCTTCCCATGCCCGCTGCCATAATGACCAATACTGGTTTCTTCATCTTTTTTCCCTCCTATTTTTCATAAATCTGTCATCTGGGAACTATTTGTTCACTGATTTTATTGTATGACAAATGTGTACAAAAATCTTTATCCGATATTGCTTTTCATTTGCACAATCCGCTTTTTCATTTTGCATTTTTGTTTGAATTGTTGTATGATTATCACAAAGAGATGTAAGGAGGTTTTGACAGCATGCAGTACCAGGGACTAACATTCACGGACGGCCTTCACATTGAAGAGTTATTCTCTCTTCACTACTTCGAATATATGAGCACTTTTTCCTTCCCGGGCGAATCTCACGACTTCTGGGAGTTTATCTGTGTAGACAAAGGAGAAGTGACGATTGGGGCCGGTGAAGCTGTACATACACTGAAGAGAGGGCAGATTGCTTTTCACAAGCCGAACGAGTTTCACTGGGTCAAAGCCAACGGAAGCGTGGCACCGAATCTGATCGTCATCTCATTCTCCTGCCACAGCCCGATGATGGATTTTTTCTGCGACAAGATCCTGAACGTAGAAGAATCTGAACGGCGTCTTCTCGCCAGGACGATCACAGAGGCCGGCAATTATCTTGAGGGACGGCTGGATGATCCTTATCAGACCGCTCTGAGGGCAAAGGAGGATGCAGCTCCGGCTTCCGGTCAGCTCATCCGCATTTTCCTCGAGCAGCTTCTGATCAGCCTTTACCGCCGCTATAATAATATTTCGGCTGTGCCGCAGAACAAGAAAGCAGACCAGCTTCCAGACAAGACAATAAGAGAAAATAATGATACCGAGCTGTTCAATCTGATCACCGCATACCTGAATCAGAATCTGGCTGAACACATCACGATCGAAAAGATATGCAGGGACAATCTGATCGGCCGTTCCCAGCTGCAGAAGCTATTCCAGAAAAGGATCGGCGCAGGGATCATCGAGTATTTTTCAGATATGAAGATCGACGCCGCCAAGCAGCTGATCAGGACTGAACAGATGAATTTCACCCAGATTTCTGAAAAACTGGGGTATTCCTCGATCCACTACTTTTCAAGACAGTTTAAGAAGGTGACCGGCATGACGCCGTCTGAGTACGCTTCCTCCATCAAAGCCATGGCTGACCGCGACATGGAACAAGGCGTAAAAAGTTCACGTAAAAAAGGCTGCCCACACCGCCGGCAGGCTGATGACAGAAAGACAAAATAGCTCCAGGACGGCATCCCCAGTGCCGAATGAGCCGGAGCCTGTAAAGAAAAAGCGCATACACCGAGACTTGAGCTCCGTGTATGCGCTTTTCTCCGCACTTTCCTATGCAAGTGCAAATTTTACCGCATTATATATATTGATTCCAACGATCACGACCATAAGAGCAATAAACAGTTTATTAACGCCCTCCTCATCGATCTTCTTGTTCACCTTGCTTCCAAGAGTTCCTCCTAAGATACCGCCGATGACCATCGCCAGGAAATAAGAGATCTTGATATCCGGGATCGTACCGGTCACACAAGTCTGCACAAGGCTGGTGATCTGCGAGAACATGATGATATAGAGCGAACTCAGAGCCGCCTCTTTCGTGCCCATGGAGAAGAAATACGCAAGTACTACAAGGTTGATGGGACCTCCGCCGATTCCGAGGAAGCTGGACATGATTCCTAGCAGGATGCCGATCACAAGACAGAGCCAGATCTGTGTGTACTGTTTCGTATGTATCTTCTTTTTATTGATCGTATAGATCAGCGTTCCCAGCGTGATGATGATCAGCACGATCGCCTGTGTCATTCCGACCAGGTTCTCATTGCCTACAGCGGATTTGAGCATCTGGAACATACTCTTTCCCATGACACCTCCGGCTGCTGCTCCCACCGCAAGTCCTGTAGCGGTGCGCACATTGAGCTTTGCCGATTTTGCACGGATGTTCTTGTATACGGAAACGACTGACATGGCAAGCACGGTACAGCCGGACAGAAAACTGATGCTGCTGACGCTCATGACTCCGACAGCGTCAAGCACCGGCTTGATAATGACGCCTCCGCCGATCCCGCAGATCGATCCTGCGATCGACGACAGAATACTCACCGCAAAAAAAATAAACACCATTACCATATGACTTCTCCCTTCTCTTCTGCACACTTTCTCTCTATGAATTCCGATTATTTTTACTATATCTCATTTTTTTTCCGACTGCTAGCTGTTCGTTGTCTTTTTTTATATATATCCTGTCTTTTTTCTTATTCCTATTCGTAACGCAGTCACCTGCATTTTCTTTCGTCTTTCCTACTTGCTTTTCCCTCCGACTTGTATTATGGTGGTCTATATAGATATGAAGACAAGGAGTGGAAAACACTATGAAACAGCCTAACATTATTCTGATCATGACAGATCAGCTCCGCTGGGACTGCCTCGGCTATGCCGGACATCCCGATGTAAAGACACCTTATCTTGACACGCTCGCCTCAAAAGGAGTGGTCTTCGACCATGCATACAGCGCATGTCCGAGCTGCATTGCCGCGAGAGCCGCGCTGCACACAGGAATGGAGCAGAGCCATCACGGAAGAGTCGGATATGAGGATAATATTCCGTGGAACTATGCGCACACGATGGCAGGTGAGCTCTCCAAAGCCGGATACTACACGCAGTGTGTCGGCAAGATGCATGTTCATCCCCTGAGGAACTATCTGGGATTTGACAATGTCGATCTGCACGACGGGTATCTCCATTCAGCGAGATATGGAAGCGTTCCGTACCGCGAATCCCAGTTTGTCGCTGACGATTATTTCTACTGGCTCAAGCAGGAACTGGGAGTTACCGCGGATGTGACGGATACGGGCATTGACTGCAACAGCTATCTTGCGCGGCCCTGGATGCACGATGAGAAATACCATCCGACCAACTGGGTGACCGAACGCAGTCTTGATTTTCTGCGCCGCCGAGACCCTCGGAAGCCGTTTTTCCTCATGGCGTCTTACTTAAGGCCCCATCCGCCGTTTGACGCACCGCAGTACTATTTTGATCTATACAAGGACAAAGAGCTTCGAGCGCCATTTGTCGGCAGCTGGGAGACTGACGAATACCTGAAGCGGGACGGAAGGATCTTTGACTCCAAGACAGGTCCTGTCGATCCTGAGCTGGCGCGTCAGGCACAGATCGGATATTACGCATGTATCACGCACCTGGATCATCAGATCGGACGGCTCATCATGGCTTTGATCGAGCAGGAGCTCTATGACGATTCGATCATCATCTTCACCTCCGATCATGGCGAGGAACTCTGCGATCATCATATGTTCCGGAAATCCCGCCCATATGAGGGAAGCTGTCATATCCCGCTGCTCATTTCAGCCGGAAAAAATGTGCTGCCTGAAATAAAATCCTCTTCCGTATGCCACGACGTCGCTGAGCTGCGCGACATCATGCCGACGCTTCTTGAGATCGCCGGAACAGAGATCCCGGCTTCCGTGGACGGGCACAGCCTGCTCCCGCTGGCCAAGGACCCCGGCTCCACGGCGCGCACATGGCTTCACGGAGAGCACTCCTACGGAGAATTTTCCAATCACTGGATCGTCACCGAGACAGACAAATACATCTGGTATTCCGAGACCGGTGAGGAACAATACTTCTGTCTGAAGGAGGATCCTCATGAGCTCATCAACCGGATCGGCGATGCTGGCTGTCAGGACAGGATAAAAGAACTGCGCGGGCATCTGATCGATTCACTAAAAGGCCGCCTGGAGGGATTCACGGACGGATCGGTCCTGATCACAGGCCGCCCGTATCTGCCCACACTGCCCTCCGCCACTGAAGCTTGAAACATTCCTTATACTGTTTACGAAGCTGTACCACAACGTGTACGGCTTCTTTTTTTCAGACTGTATCCGTCTGCCGTACTATTTTTAAGTTTTTCATGCAATTTTTTTATAATTATTGCTTTTCTCATACAGGTTATACTATAATGAAGACTACGGGGGAGATTCGCAGCACACCGCATGAAACCAGATTGAAACCGGGAGGTAATAATATGGGGAATCGACACTACTCAGTTAAGAGCACAGACATACAGAAACTAAACGCAAAACTACTTTCCATATCGTTGTCCAAAGATGAAAAGGACTGGCAGAGTGTACTGCATACACATCCATTCACAGAGCTTTTTTACGTTGTAAAAGGAAAGGGCAATTTTCTCTTTCGGGATGAAACATATTCGATCAATCAGGGAGATCTCATTATTGTCCCACCGTATCTGGAGCATACCGAGCAGTCTATTCCGGGGAATCCTCTGGAATACTATGTCCTGGCGATCGACGGTATTTCTTTCCAGGCAGAAAACGAAGAAACAAGCACGCAGGTATTCTGCAATTTCAGTTCATCCTCGTTTATCATTGACCTGTTTGAGCAGATGCTGTACGAGGTAAGGAGCAACGAATACGGTTCGAATACGATATGCCAGAACCTGCTGGAGATCCTGATCATCAGGATCACTCGGATCCAGCATCTGCGCCCTGTACCGGCAACTTCTGTCCGGATGACGAAAGAATGCGCACAGATCAAGGAGTACCTGGACACAAACTATGCAGAACATATCACGCTTGATTCTCTTACGCAGCTGACGCATATGAACAAGTATTATATGGCACACTCATTTGCAAAATATACAGGGCTGTCTCCGATCCAGTATCTCAATGAGCGGAGACTGGAGACCGCATGCCGCCTGCTGAAGGAGACCGACTATTCCGTGTCGGATATCTCATCTCAGACAGGTTTCTCGTCGCAGTCGTATTTCACACAGATATTCCGCAAAAAATACGGGATCACCCCGATCAAGTACAGGCAGACCAATAATCTGCAGTCCTGATATGTGATCATTGAGCATGAAAAAGAGGCATCTTCCGCAATAGGAAGATGCCCCTTTTTTATAATAACGATTTGTGAGACTTCTTATCAGATCTCATACCAGATGATCTCATTGGCTGCAAGGTCCAGATCGAAGCTGGTTCCATCGCCTTTATATACCGTGGTGCTCTGCGGCTCATATGTATTATTTACCACACAATATTTGCCGTTCTTCACGTATGCATGGACTTCTACGTTGAAGTTCGTGCTGAACCATCTGTGAAGGTTTTCCTCGTCATGGGATGCCCAGATGATGGAACGGTAGAGGATACGGCTGTTCTCGAAGCTGTACGGAAGTCCGCTGATGTATACAGTACGTCCCTTTCCGAACTCATTTACAGCCATCTGGACCTCTTTGTTGCGCTGAACAAGGATCTCTGTTCCCTCATATGCATAGATATTCTTCTCGCCCTCGCCGAAATCGATCTCTTTGGTGCAGTCCTCTTTGATGAAGTGATCATGCTCATCCCAGTTATACTTATCGTAATTCATGGTAAAGCCAAGCTCTTTCTCCACACCCATCACTGTCGCAAGCTGGAAGAAATGTCCCTCATGCTGATGTGCGGCCGGTTCGCCTACTCCAATGAATCCGCCACCGTTGTAGATAAATCTCTTCACGGCCGTTACGATCGTCTCGTCCGTCCAGTTATCTCCTCCGGTGTATGCTGTATCAGCGTCACCTACATTCAGGAGTACATCAATGTCATCCAGGATCGACGGATTTTCTCTGATATCATCAAAGCTGATGAACTTCACGTCAAACGGCGCACCACTCAGAGATTCAATGATTCCTGCATAAGAAACCGTCTCTCTGTGGTAGATCGCATGATGTACCATGTGGTTGCCCCATGCACGCATCTTGCCCCAGCAGTTCAGCACTGCCACTTTCTTGATGCAGTAAGGAGTCGTGCCCTTGATATTGTCATAGAGCTCACGGAACTCGTTACATACGCTCTCCACATAGTCCACGAAATCCGGGAACTGCAGAGCGAGCTTTAAGTATCCGCCGTATCCGATCCTGTCGATCGGTTTTCTTAAGATCGCGCGTCTCGCTGTCACCCAGTTAACCTTCGCCTCTTTCACCGGATCTCCGCCCTCGTGGAACACATCCGGGAAGAAGTACGGCAGGAGACGTCCTTCTGTATATTTTACGCCCTCGATGTCGCTGATCAGACGAAGTGTTGAGCCGTTTCCAACACTTCCCACTACAGCGTCAATCCCGATATTCTTGAACTCATCCATGAACGGCTCCATGCCGATCCAGTGATCGCCGAGGAACATCATAGCTTCCCTGCCGCCCTCGTGTGTGATGTCTACCATCTCTTTCGCAAGCTTTGCGACCTCTCTTCTCTGGAAAGCCTGGAAATCACTGAATTCCTTGGATGGAATACGGTACGGATTGTTCATGTATCCCTGATCGATGATAAATTCCGGACGGAATTTATATCCGACCTCCTGTTCAAACTGCTCAAGGATATACGGGCTCACTGATGCAGAATATCCGTACCAGTCAACATATTTCTCCCTTGCCAGCTCATCGAAGATCAGTGTGAACTGATGGAAGAAGGTCGTATAACGGATCACGTTTACATGCGGATTGTCCGCCATGAATTTTCTAAGGCGCTCCATGGAATACTTATGTGTCTTCGGCTGACGCACGTCGAATGTAATCTGCTTCTCAAAATTTGTCCATCCGTTTGTCACTGCATTGTACATATGCACCGGATCCCACATAATGTATGCGAGGAAACTCACTGTATAATCGTGGAACTCCTTTGCGTTGTGGATTGTCACATCGCCGGACTCACTGTCATAGCTCCAGTCTGAAACCGGAACAACTTCTCCGGTCGTACGGTCGATTACCTCCCACCATCTTGTAATGTCATCATGATCGTTCACTTTAAGCATATCCGGGTAGAGGTGGTTCATAAGATGGATAGAAATCTCATCTGTCACTGCCGTATAGAATGGAGTCATGATATACATCTGCTGAATCTCATCCGGATTGGCTTTTGCCCAAGCGTTGTCTTTTCTCGTCGTATAATATGTAGAATATACCTTTGCATCTACTGTTTTCAGTTCTTCCGGGTAGTCCGTTCCGTCACAGTCTCGGATCGCGTCTGCTCCCCAGCGTTTTAAAAGCTCTAAAGTTTCAGGTACTACATCTACATCTGTAGGTATTGTTACCCTTCCGCGTGAATTCTCTTTCACAGTCATTCTCCTCTCTCATACTTTCGGGCCGGTACAGACTCACTGTGCCAGCCCGAGATTTTAATACATTATAATTATCCTTTGACACCGCCGCCGGTAACACCTGCGATAATCTTCTCTGACAGGAAGATATAGAGCAGGAAGGTCGGCAGGAATACAATGATAACCGCTGCAAATAATGCGCCCCATTCACCGGTGTACTTCATACCATTTACGATCTGCAGAAGTCCTACACCTACAGGTGTCATATCTGTCGAGGTCGCAAAGATGAGTGCCATGAAGAACTCATTCCATACACTCAGGAAGTTGAAGATCGTAACCGTAATGATCGCCGGCTGAACAAGCGGCAGCATGATCTGCCAGAATGTCTTTGACGGTGAACATCCGTCGATCGCCGCCGCCTCTTCGTAGCTTCTTGACAGGCTGGCAAAGAAGTTCAGCAGGTATGTCGTCGTAAACGGCACACGGATGCAGATATAAAGCACGATCAGCAGGATACGACCTCTGATGTGGTACTCAGCCGTAATCGCATAAATCGGCATGATGATCATAACTTCCGGAATACTCATTGCCAGAATAAGGCTTGTCTTGATCGGCTTATTTCCAAGGAATGTGTATCTGGACAGTACATATGCCGCCGGCGCCGCAATCAGGATCACAACAACGCATGTCACAAGGGAGTACAGCAGGGAGTTTCCGAAGAATACGGAAACATTACTGGACGTCCACGCAGTCACATAGTTTTCCCAATGAAATCCCGATTCAAATTTAAACACTGATCCGGAAAAGATTTCAGTTGATGTAGAAAAGCTGGCCCCTACGATCCAAATAAGGACAACTGCTGTAAATGCAATCCAAAGGAGCACGAGCACGTAGCCGGGAAGAAGCGCCGCTTCTTTTTTCCAATTAATTTTTTCCTTATATACTACTTTCTCTTTTTTACTCATGATTTCACTCCATTTCCGCACATTAGAATTCCAGGTCGTCATCCTTGAGCAGCTTGTTCATGACAAAGTAAACAATTGCCACAAAGATCGCCAGCGTAACACCGACAGCCGCACCGGCTCCTGCATCCCTCTGAACGTTTCCGGTCGTACCGAATACCGTATCATACAGGTATACAACCGGCACGATCGTAGATGCCTCCGTACTGACCGGAGCGAACATCTTTGACCAGAGATAGAATGTAATACAGTTAACACTCCAGAATGTGATGTTTGTCTTGAAGATACTGCGAAGGAGCGGAAGCGTAATACTTCCGAACTGCTGTACTTTGTTTGCCCCATCAATCGTAGCAGCCTCATACAGGTCTTCCGGGATACGCTCGATACCGCTGATAAAGATCAGCATATAGTATCCGACCGCTCCGAATATGAACGCTCCGAGCATTGCCCAGAATTTCATATCCGTGCCCAGCCAGTTTTTGCCTTCAAGCCCGAATATACCGAGGATCTGGTTCAAAAGACCGTAATCCTGATTATAGATATACTGAATCCACATTGTTGCCAAAGCCACTGCACTGATGATATTCGGCATATAAATTGCCGCGCGGAAGAACTTCTTAAAGCGGATGCCGCTTGTCAGGATAACTGCAAAAAGCAATGCCAGCAAAAGAACGATAATTCCTCCTACAAGCCAGATCAGAAGCATGTTTGTCATTGCTCGCTGGAATGTCGGGCTGGAGAAGATCTTGATATAATTATCAATGCCATTAAATGACCAGTCTGACACCTCCGCCGTCACACTCTCTATTCCAAAGAAACTCATGATCACCGTACGGCAAACCGGGTACAGATACATGACGAGCAGACTCAGAGCACAGGGAGCAATAAACCCAATAATAAATGCTTTATTCTTTTTCATTTTTCCAAGTCACCTCTCTGAAAAAATGAGGTGACGCCGAAACAGCGTCACCTCCGGGTTGTAAACTTAATCTTAGTATAATGCGTCCAGAGCTGCTACGAAATCTGCTCCCGAAGTAATGTCACCCTCATACAGTCTTACAACTACTTCCTGGATCTGGGAAATCAGGTCAGAGTTTGCATTCAGTCCCATGTTCCATGTCAGCGGAGATGTTGTTCCAGAAAGAACCTCAACTGTTCCGTTCTGAGCAGCCGGAGCTGTGTTGGACGGATCTGCCGGGATCTGTGAAGCCTCATCAGCCATCTTCTGATCATACTCGCCGGATGTGATGAATGTAGCAAGGTCGAACGCTGCCTCCTGGTTCTCGCTGTAGTTTGTAACTGCGATGGAGTTAGCTCCTACATAAGATGCTGTCTGGTCTACGCCTTCTGCTGCACCATCAACTGACGGATAATTGAATACGCCCCAGTTCAGCGGATCTTCGCCTTCTGCTACCATGTTGTTAACCTCAGCTGTTACATAGTTTGCGCATACAACCATTGCTGCCTTTGTATCTCCAAGAGCCATCTTATTCTGGCTTGCCGGATACTCGTCCGGAGCACCGTCTACAAGGTAACCCTTCTTTACGAAATCGATCATAGCATCTGCTGCTTTGATAACGCCTTCATTTGCAGACCAGCCGCCCTCTGTAGCAAGCTGAGCTGTTGTCTCCTCACCGATATATCTTGACAGATGATATCCGAAGAAGAACGGAGCGTATGTGCTGTCAAGAGCCATCGGAGCATATCCTGCATCTTTGATCTTCTGGCATACATCAAGGAATTCTGTCCATGTTGACGGAGCATCAACTCCAACCTCATCGAAGATATCCTGGTTGTAGAACACACCGCCTACCTGCGGCTGCTCTGTAACACACGGAAGGAATCCTGCCCACTCTGTCGCCTGGTCGTTTAATACCGCATAGCTCTGATCAGCATATCCTGATGCCTCAGCCATCTCTGTCAGGTCTGCAACATAATCTTTGTAGTTATTTGCGATTCTGTTGTAGTCATCCTCGAACAGGTCGATATTCTCCTCAGCCTCAAGTGCTGAAGCAAGAATGTTCTTGATATCGCGGTTCTTCCACTCGATCGTTACTGTAGCGCCTGTCTCTTCTTCCCAAGCGTCAACTGCCTCCTGAAGAACCTTTCCCTGCGGCTCTGTGTTAGACCACATGGACCAGTATGTAAGCTCTACGCCATCATACTCGCCGCCGTTAGAGTTTGCATCTCCTCCGTCGCTGTTGCTTCCACATCCTGCTACAAGGCCTGTGACCATAGCAGTTGCAAGTAAAACACTGATTACTTTCTTTTTCATTTCGTATCCTCCTTTAAACTTGGTAAGTAAATTATATCTCCCTGTCCCATAAATTTTCAATAACTATATTGTTTTATTTTTTATGTTTGTTGTCAATTCACACAATCTCTAACAATATTTTCTTATTTTTCTCATCATATCACACAATGCAGATCACCCTCTGCCTGTCCGAAATATGTATTAATCTGTCAAACCTATTTTTTCAGATAATCCGCGATCTCCCTGAGACGACCGCCGCATCTCTCGAAGAAAAGCCGGTATCCCTCGCAGAAGTAGTTATGATATGCACCCGCTTTGTCATCCATAACCCGGTGCCGTCTGCATCCGCCCCGGCAGAGCGGATACCACTCGCACCCGGCGCATGAATCGCTGATGATCCGCGACTCCTTCACAAAATCCGCCGCTCTGCGGTTCTCAAAGAAATCCTTCACTTTATCCTCATTAAAACTGCCGAGCCGGTATTCATCCAGGACGTAGAAATCGCACGGATAAACGCTGCCGTCCGCCTCTGTCACGCACTGCACACTGCAGACGCCTCTCTGTTCGCATGACTCCGGCGGATACCCCATCAATATACCGATATAATTCTCAAACTGCCTGATATAAGGAGCTCTCCCCCGCTTCCAATCCTTGTACCACATTTCGAATAACTCCACCAGGAAAGCTCCATACAGCTCCGGTGTCAGGGAATATCCGCTTTTCCCCGGCTCTTCCCCCAGAGGGTCCAGACAGATGATATACTGCTGATAGTTCCATCCCTTCCTCTTATACTCCCGATAGATCTCTCCGATGTGTTCTGCTGACTGCGCCGTGACAACAGTCAGGATATTATATTCAATCCCGTATTCCTCCAGCAGTCGGATATTTCCACAGATCCGGTCATAAGTCCCTTCTCCTGCCCGGTCATGCCGGAAGCTGTCATGGATCGCTTTCGTGCCGTCCACGGAAACACCGACCAGAAAATTTCCTTCCTTGAACAGGCGGCACCACTCTTCGTCGATCTGCAGTCCGTTTGTCTGCAATACATTCCGCACCTGCACATGATTTCTGTTAAAGCGCTGTTCAAACTCCAGCGCTCTCCAGAAAAAGTCTGTTCCACGCAGGGTCGGCTCCCCTCCCTGGAAGGCGAAACAGATCTCGCGCTCCGCCTGGAACATCATTTTCTTTATCACATTCCGCAGTGTTGCCTCTGACATCATCCCGTAGGACGACTGTTCTCTTTTCGCCGCCTCGTCGCAGTAAAAGCAGTACCGGCACTGCATATTACACAGTGAGGATGCAGGCTTGATCAGAATAGTATGTAATGGCATTGCGCCGTCACCTCCCGGTCCTATGTTGGTTTCTTTTTATAATATAGGAAGAAACCGCCTATACTCACACAAGTATAGACGATTTCCCAGAATAACACAAGCTTATGAATTTTCCAGTTCCGCGGTCAGTATCTGATCGGCCCGGCCGAGAAAAAGACGCAGGCATAAACATATCCGCCTAGGGGCAGAATTTTTCCGAAATCTGCTCCTTTATCTCCAGAGCGTAAGCTGCAAGCTGGCAGATTCTTCCGTCATCCATCCGGCTGACAGGTGCAGAGATACTGAACGCATATTTCACCCTGCCGGTGTAATCCTTCAGGCTGACCGCAATACAGCGGACTCCGTTTTCGTTTTCTTCATTATCCAAGGCATAGCCCCGCTCCCTGATCACGGCGAGCTCTTTTTTAAATTCTTCAAAGTCCGTGAATGTATGTGCCGTCAGCGGGACGATTCTGCTCCGGTTCCAGATTTCCTCCACCTCATGTTCATCCAGGCTGGCTGCGATGGCTTTCCCCACACCCGAGCAGTAAAGGGGGATCCTGCTTCCGATCCGTGAGACCATCTGGATCCCGTTTCGGTATGACTCTACTTTATCTATATACACCGCATCGACGCCGTCCCTCTCCACAAAGTGGACCGTCTCATCTGTCAGTTCCATCAATTTCCTAAGATACGGGCGCACCACCTGGACGATATCCACATGTTTCATCACCTTGTTGGCCACATCCACGATCTTCAGCGACGGCTCATACCTGCCGTTCTCTTCATTCTGCCTCGCGTATCCCATATATATAAGAGAATTAAGGACACGGTGGGCAGTGCTTTTATTCAGTCCGAGAGCGCTGCTCACCTCCATCACGCCTGCACTCCCGTTCTCTGCCAGGAGCTCCAGCGCACCGAAAAGGCGGTCTGCTACCTGGATCGGATTTTTTTCTTCCATATCGTTCTCCTCCATTCTGAGCAAAACATTGTTTCGTATTATGAAACCATTCTATCATAGTTTTCCCGTGTGTTCAAGATTTTCTAATATCTTAAAAAGTACTGAAAAATCCGAAATATTGTACTTGACTTTTTCAAATCAGGTAGTATACTCGAAATCAAAACAGATCATATTGCAAAACCTTGTACCACATTATGAAACCATTGGGAGGTCAAAAAAATGAATGAAGTATTAAAGCAGATCGGAGAAATCGGAATCGTTCCGGTTGTTGTCCTGAATGATGCAAAGGATGCAGAGCCGCTTGCTCAGGCTCTGTGTGACGGAGGGCTTCCCTGCGCTGAGGTAACCTTCCGCACTGACGCTGCTGAAGAGTCTATCCGCATCATGACAGAGAAGTTTCCTGACATGCTCGTAGGCGCCGGAACAGTCCTGACGACAGACCAGGTTGACCGTGCCGTTGCTGCGGGAGCGAAATTCATCGTAAGTCCGGGACTCAACCCGAAGGTTGTTAAGTACTGTGTGGAGAAAGGGATCCTGATCACACCGGGCTGCGCAAACCCAAGCGATGTGGAACAGGCGATCGAAAACGGTCTTGAAGTCGTGAAGTTCTTCCCGGCTGAGCAGGCAGGCGGCCTCGCATACATCAGGGCGATCGCGGCTCCGTATGTCGGCATGAAGTTCATGCCCACAGGCGGCATCAACCCGAAGAACGTAAAGGATTATCTTGCATACGACAGGATCCTCGCATGCGGCGGAAGCTGGATGGTAAAGGGCGACCTTGTAAAAGCAGGCGAGTTCGACAAGATCAGAGAACTTGTAAAAGAGGCTGTAGAAATCGTAAAAGAAAGCAGAGGTAAATAAAAATGGCAAAGAAAGTAATCACATTTGGAGAAATCATGTTAAGACTTGCTCCGGAAGGATATTACCGCTTCGTGCAGGCTGATACCTTCGGAGCCACATACGGCGGCGGTGAGGCAAACGTTGCTGTCTCCCTTGCAAACTATGGATTTGACGCGAAGTTCGTCACAAAGCTCCCGACACACGAGATCGGACAGGCTGCTGTAAATTCTCTGAGAAAATACGGCGTTGACACTTCCTATATCGCACGCGGCGGCGACAGAGTCGGCATCTATTTCCTGGAGAAAGGCGCTTCCCAGCGTCCGTCCAAGGTCATCTATGACCGCGCGGGCTCTTCTATCGCAGCTGCATCCAAGGATGATTTCAACTGGGAGGAAATCTTTGACGGAGCGGAATGGTTCCACTTCACAGGCATCACGCCGGCGCTGAACGACGAGGTTGCAGCGATCTGCCTCGAGGCGTGCAAGGCTGCCAAAGCAGCGGGCGTTACCGTATCCTGCGACCTGAACTACAGAAACAAGCTGTGGTCCAAGGAGAAAGCCGGACAGGTGATGGGTGAGCTGTGCAAATATGTAGATGTCTGCATCGCAAACGAGGAAGATGCATCCGACGTATTCGGCATCAAGGCTGCCGACACAGATGTCACAAAGGGCGAAGTAAACCACGAAGGATACAAAGACGTTGCAAAGCAGCTCGCAGACAGATTCGGCTTCTCAAAGGTTGCCATCACACTGCGCGAGTCCATCTCCGCAAACGACAACAAATGGTCTGCTATGCTGTATGACGGAAAAGACTTCTGCTTCAGCAAGAAATATACTATGCATATCGTTGACCGCGTAGGCGGCGGCGACAGCTTCGGCGGCGGCCTGATCTGCGCATGCCTGAACGGATATGATTCACAGGCAGCGATCGAGTTTGCAGTTGCGGCATCCTGCCTGAAGCACTCGATCGAAGGAGACTTCAACATGGTATCCATGGACGAAGTACTCAAACTGGCAGGCGGAGACGCATCCGGCCGTGTCCAGAGATAAATCTGCTGACGTTACAATATATATAAATCCAAACCTTGAAACGGGGATGCTTTTGCCATGTAGCATCCCCACCACTATTTCGGGAGGTATGTGCCATGAGTAAATCCGATAAATCCTTTGATCTCCTTTCACTCGGAGAAGTGCTTCTGCGTCTCTCACCGCCGGGCAACGAGCGTCTTGTAAGAGGTGATTCACTGCAAAAACAGGTCGGAGGGGCAGAGCTCAACGTTGTATCCGGCGTCTCACTTCTTGGTCTGCGCACCGGGATCATCTCAAAGCTTCCCGCCAACGATATCGGCACCTATGCCAAAAACAGGATCCGTTTCTGCGGCGTGAGCGACGACTACCTCGTCTATGACGATTCCGAGGACGCGCGGCTTGGGATCTACTATTATGAGAACGGCGCCTATCCGAGGAAACCGGGTGTTGTATACGACCGAAAGCATTCCTCGATCAACAATATTTCCATTGACGATTTCGACGATTCCCTCTTTTCTTCCACCCGCTGCTTCCACACAAGCGGTATTACACTCGGTCTGGGAGAGCAGTGCCGGAAAACCGGAATAGAGATGATCCGGAGGTTCAAGGAAGCCGGGGCCCTGATTTCCTTTGACGTAAACTTCCGCGGCAATCTTTGGACCGGGGATGAGGCAAGAGAATGCATCGAGCAGATCCTTTCCTATGTCGACATCTTCTTCTGTTCGGAAGAGACTGCAAGACTCACCTTCCTGAAAAAGGGTGATGCAAAAGAGATCATGAAGAGCTTTACGGAGGAGTATCCTATACGGATCGTCGCCTCCACCCAGCGCATTGTCCACAGTCCGAAAGTGCATACCTTCGGTTCCATCATCTACGACGCGCAGAAGGATACATATTATGAGGAAGGGCCGTATCGGAACATTGAGGTCGTGGACCGGATCGGCAGCGGCGACGCCTATATATCCGGTGTTCTTTACGGTCTTCTGTCAGACTACGACGACTGCCGCCGCGCACTGGAGATCGGCAATGCCACCAGCGCAGTAAAAAATACGATCCCAGGAGACCTGCCCTCATCGGATCTCCGCGAGATCGAAACGGTCATAAGATCGCACAAGCACATCGGACCGCAGCTTGAGATGGCTCGATAACATCACGGCCCGCTCAGAGGACATCTCCCTTCTGATGTAGAAATCCGCGGAAACGAGGATCTGATCATCCCCGCCTCCGCGGATTTTTTTCATTCTTTTCTTAATTTTCTGCGGTTCCCGTTCTTACTTTTCCATATCCCGACGCCCTGTATTAAATGCGTCAAATCCCGGATAAACTGCGCCCGCGCCCAGCTCCTCCTCGATCCGGATCAGCTGATTATACTTTGCCACACGCTCGCTTCTGCTCGGCGCTCCGGTCTTGATCTGGCATGTATTCAGAGCCACCGCCAGATCTGCGATCGTCGTGTCCTCCGTCTCACCTGAACGGTGAGATGTGACCGCAGTATATCCGGCCTTGTGGGCCATCTTGATCGCTTCCAGCGTCTCTGAGACAGATCCGATCTGGTTCAGTTTGATCAGGATGGAATTGCCGCATCCCATATCGATCCCTTTCTTGAGCCGCTCTGTATTTGTCACGAACAGATCATCGCCGACAAGCTGCACTCTGCCGCCCAGCTCTCTCGTCATGATCTGCCATCCTTCCCAGTCTTCTTCATCCAGACCGTCTTCAATGGAATAGATCGGGTATTTCTCTACGAGTGCTTTCCAGTGTTCCACAAGCTCTGCTGAGGTAAACTTCTTTCCGCATTTTGGAAGTACGTACTCGCCTTTCCTGCTCCCTTTCCACTCACTGGACGCCGCATCCATGGCAAGGACAAAATCCTTCCCCGGCTCATATCCAGCCCGGCGCACGGCCTCAATGATATACTCAATGGCCTCTTCATCGCTTCCCAGATCAGGAGCAAAACCGCCCTCATCTCCAACAGAGGTCGCAAGTCCTTTGGACTTCAGGAGAGACTGGAGTGCATGAAATACTTCCGTACACCATCTGAGCCCTTCCTTAAAACTCCCAGCTCCTGCCGGCATGATCATGAACTCCTGCACATCCACCGTATTCGCCGCATGCGCGCCTCCGTTTAAGATATTCATCATCGGGACCGGAAGCCGGTTGCCGTTCACGCCGCCCAGGAAACGGTACAGCGGAAGATCAAGCGCAGCTGCCGCTGCTCTGGCGCAGGCGATAGAAACTGCAAGGATCGCATTGGCTCCAAGCTTAGACTTATCTTTTGTACCGTCTGCTTCTATCATTGCTTTATCTACTGCATAAATGTCCGATGCGTCCATCCCCCGAAGGACATCATTGATCACTGTGCTGATATTCTCAACAGCTTTGGAAACACCCTTTCCTCCATATCTGCTCTTATCTCCGTCCCTCAATTCCAGGGCCTCAAACTCTCCTGTCGAAGCGCCGCTCGGAGCCGCTCCTCTCGCGACAGTCCCGTCTGCCAGATGAACCTCTGCCTCCACCGTCGGATTTCCTCTGGAATCGATGATCTCACGTCCGATTACTTTTTCAATCTCTAAATAATCCATGCTCTTTTCGTCCTTTCCTGGAGATCCCTCTGCCCCGTTTCAGGCAAATCAGGGCAAAGGAGTTTCCATGATTTATTCACATATAGTTAGTTTTGACTAACTATATGTATCTTATCAGAATCAGAACACAGATTCAAGATTGCTTATTGAGATTGTTTCTCACTTTTTTAGCATTCACTGCTTTTCTTCTGTTTAGTCTTTCCGCTTTTTCCCGGATATAGTCTGCCGTCCGCGCTTTATTTCCCCACGCTGCCGGTCAAGACCGCCTTGTCCGCTTTTTCTGCCGCTTTTCTTGGACTGGCCGCTATTTTTACTGCCTTTTTGTACCGATCTGCCGCTGCTTTTCCCGGATTTACCACCGCTTTTTCCTGGCTGTCGGCTGCTCTGCCGCGGTTCTGCAGATTTTTTCCGCACGCTGTACCCAAATGTTCCGATCTTTTCACCTAGTCCAAGGTACTCTCCATGTGAATAAGCGATCAGACCGGTACTGTTCAGATCAAGCCTTCCCTTTTCATCCAGATAAGCTTCCTCCGCCTGCACTGCAGTCACTTCCGCAAGGAACATATGGTGGCTGCCAAGCTTTTCTATCCTGACTACACGGCACTCGATATTGACTGGCGCTTCTTTGACCGCCGGAGCATATTTCAGCGTGGAAGCCTTCTTTTTCGTCAGCCCGCATTCCTTCCATTTGTCCACGTCCCTTCCGGAACGCACGCCGCAGTAATCCGCCGCGCGCGCCAGTCTCTCGGTCGTCAGATTAATGACAAATTCACCGCTCTCTTCGATCATATGATAGGAATATCTCTCCGGACGGACCGAGATATAGACCATGGGCGGATTCGTACAGACCGTTCCTGTCCATGCAATGGTAAGTATATTGGCATTTCCTTCTCTATCGCCGACGCTCACCATGACCGCCGGGAGCGGATAGAGCATATTTCCCGGTTTCCAAATCTGTTTTCCCATAGCACACTCCTGTCTTTTACTGCTGCAGCGCTCCTACCAGAGTCGGAACAAGCTGCTTCTTCCTGGAGACGACGCCCTGCAGCATCAGTTCTTCCGTATCCTCAGCCAGGTCATATGCGCCGATGATCTTCTCTCTGGCGTCAGGTCCGCTGCAGAGCAGCTCGGACGACTCTGTGATGATATTCGTCAGCATGAAGAAGATCATGTTCAGCCCATGGCTCTGGCGTGCCCTCTCGAGATGGGGACGGACGATATTCTTGATCTCCTTGAGCTCTTCTGCGCTCATGGAGTTGACCTGCCCCACTCCAAATACCGTGTCATTTACCGTAAACTGTTTGAAATCAAGGAAGCAGATCTCCTCTGCACTCTTCCCTTTCAGATTGCTTCCCGCATTGAACATCTCCTGAGCCAGTGTCTCGATCTCGATCCCTGCAATCCCAGCCAGTGTCCGCGCTGTGCTCTCGTCAAGCGGGGTGCATGTGGGCGAGCGGAACATCAGTGTATCGGAAATGATTGCCGCACAGAGAAGCGCTGCATTGGTCGGATCCACCTCGACCTGCGCCTCCTGATACATCTGATAAACGATCGTCGCTGTACATCCTACCGGCTGGTTCCTGAAAAATACCGGTCCCATCGTCTCGATGCTGCTCAGTCTGTGGTGATCGATGATCTCGAGCACGTCTGCCTCCTCAACTCCCTCGACAGCCTGGTTCTTCTCATTGTGGTCCACAAGGATGACCTGCTTCTTCCTGACATTGAGAAGACGGCGCCTCGAAATAAGTCCGAGGAATTTTCCTTTATTGTCCACGATCGGGAAATCACGGAACCGTTTTCTCGCCATTACTTCCTTTACATCATCTACAAAATCCTTCATTTTAAACGTGACGAGATTCTCTTTTGTCATAAAATATTTGACCGGGATACTCTGATTGATATGCTGCGCCGCGGTGAATGTATCCAGCGCCGTACTGATTATGACGATCTCCTTCTCCTCCGCCTGGCGGATGATATTGTCGGATATGCTGGCGTTATTACACACGACCATACAGCTCGCTTCCATATCGACAGCGCACTTCTGGGCGTCCTTTCTGTCTCCCATGATCACAAGGTCGTCTTTGTTAATAAAATCCGACATCAGGATCTTGCTGGATGCGGCGATCACAGCCTTTCCTTTCAGCAGATATCCATGTCCGTTTCCGGTAATGATCTCGCCTTCCACAGCCTTCGCAATATTTCTGTACTGTGTGCGCGCTTTAGACAAGATCGTATTGTCATAAACTTCCATGTATGTCTTGGCGATGTCGCCGATCGTTATGACGCCTTCCAGCTTCCCGTCCCTTGTGACCGGGAGCGTATGTATATTGGATTCCTGCATCTTCTCCCATGCTGTCCTGATGGAAACGCTGCTTCGGATGCCTTCCACCTCTTTCAGCTCTACATCTTTGATCTGCTCCCTGAGATCAGAAAGCAGCCTCGGCGTCTTCACGTGAAAACGCTCCAGCACATACTGCGTCTCTTCGTTGAGCTGCCCGGCGCGGCGCGGTTCATAAACCTTTCCTGTGATCTTCGTCTTCAGTGCTGCATAAGCGATCGCAGAACAGATCGAATCCGTATCCGGATTCTTATGTCCCACTACATATATCTTATTTTTATCTCTTTCATTCATTCAATTCTGTCTCCATTCCTGTAATTGTCTTTTTAAGCTTGCCATTTTTTTGCAGTTTCGTCAACCTGTTTTTGCTTTTTGCAGTATCTGCGTGCAGCAGTTCAGCCATAGAGGACGGGCTGAACTGTTACATCTGCGTCCCCGCTCCTGCACATCCCGCTGCATGGCTGGACCATTACCTTTTTTCAGCACAGGATTGCAGAGAGCAGTTGTTTTTTCTGTCTCTTTTATGATATACTACTTTTGTTGAACAAAAAAGAAATGAAGTTGAGGTGCTGTACAATGAGCGAAGAAATGAAAGAAGCATTACAGACAAACGAAACGGCTGAGGCTGAGAAAGCTGAGCCGGAAGCAGCCGAGACAATGGCTGACTATGAGGAACATTTTGATGACGCAAATCCCTGGAACAGGGTTAAAGAATATATGGATAACCAGACAATTCTCCCTGTAAAAGTTGAGGGCGTCGTAAACGGCGGCGTTATCGTTATGGTGGAGGGCCTGAGAGGATTCGTTCCCGCTTCCAAGCTTTCTCTCTCCTACATCGAAGACCTTGAGACTTATCTGCTCAAGGATATCGAAGTCCGCGTCATCGACGTAGATCAGGCGAGCAACCGTCTCGTCCTCTCCGCGCGCGAGGTTCTCAAGGAGAAAGAGAGAAAGGCACGCGAGGAGCAGATCGCGAACCTTAAGGTCGGCACAGTGCTGGAAGGTACTGTTGAGACACTGCAGAACTACGGTGCATTCATCAAGCTGGAAAACGGACTGTCCGGTCTGGTCCATGTATCCCAAATCTCACAGAAACGTGTCAAGGTTCCGGCTGATGTGCTGAACGTAGGCGACACTGTAACCGTCAAGGTCATCGGGATCAAAGACGGCAAAGTCAGCCTCAGCATGAAAGCGCTGGAAGAAGTCAAAGAAGAGCCGGAAGAGAAGGTAGTTATCCCGAAGAGCGAGAATATCGGGACAAATCTCGGGGATCTCTTCAAGAACCTGAAGCTGTAAATTCGGGTTTGCGTGGAAGTTATAACTGAACTAAAGTCCGAAAACAGGACGTACTGACCTGCATCAATCCTTCTTCGATGACAGGCGGGCGGTTCTGGCTTCGTTCCGTAATCCAGAAAGTCTAAAGGGAACGGGATCCGGCTAAAAGCAAGGCTTACGATAAGACAACTCACTTACGTTCAGACAGTCTTATCGTAAGCCTTAACGCCGGATCCCGTTCCCTTAAGTCTTTCTACAGATTACTTCAAAGGCGCCTGCCCCGCCCGCCTGTCATCTCCGAAGATTCCCTCCGGTCAGTCCGCCCCGTTTTCTGCTTCATCCCAGACAGAACTCCCCGCACAAACTCGGAAATTAAAAAAGAGGACGACGATTGTGTTTTATAGACTTTGTTTTCAAGTATTATCAATCGAAAATGTATTCACAGCCATAAAGTATACCCGCTGGTTCCGCTTTTTAATTTCCGGGATTGTCACGTAAACTTCCGGATGGATGAACGCAGAAACCGGCAGGGCAGGATGCGACAGCCTTTCTGAGAGGAAGGGCGGGGGATCCCGGCGACTTTGGAGAAGGGTCTAGAAAATCTTAAAGCCCCGGAAGATGGCGTTAATATGAAAAGCAGTACTGTTTAAGCCTATGGCGAGTTGTGCTGCTTTTCATATTGTTTTTAGCCATCTTTCGGAGCTTTTAGTTTTTCTTACCCTTCGGAACGGAGCTTGGATCCCCCGCCCCTCATCTCAGAATACGTCTTCGATTTTCTATCTGCCCTGCCGATTTCGAACCTTATACCACCCAGAAGTTTCCGTCGGCAAACCCGAATTTATGCACATACGCTTCCAAGGATCTCTTCGAGCGCATTCTTACTGCTCGTATGACAGCGGATGACATCTGCATTGCATCTGCCCGCCTCTTCAACGGCACACCGCACCATTTTGTGGGATACTGTGTTTGTAAAGAGTACGATCAGATCCGGGCTCCCGATCTGCTTGCTCAAATTTGACGACATCTGAGTAAATACCTTTGCCTTACAGTTGAACTGCCTGCATATTTTCTTATACTGGCAGACCATCCGGTCATGCCCTCCTATGATAACAACACTCATATTTTACCTCCTGGCATTACAATATCTGCTATAACAAACCTCCGGTAGTTAGTTTTATCTAACTCATATCAGTATAATACAATAAATGAGAACCAATATCAATACGGGTTATCGATATATTTTCTCACATAGTTCTTTCTATACAATTCCAGGATGACAAAAGAGGAGCGGTTTCCAGATGCCGGACATATATCCCTCATATTGAAGAAACCACAGGCATAAGCCGACGCTGTAGTCTGCTCATGTCTGCGGTCTCGGATTCTTTTCTTCAGATTTTTCTTCCAGTTCTCTCAGATTATTTTCCTGCGGGCTATGCGCAGCAGATATTCCTATGCTGCTTCCGCTGATCTGACCCCGTAATGATCTGTCCCTCTGCGTTCTCGTCATCCATGATGATTTCTTCCACGGACGGTACCCGGATAAATCCTGAGAGAGGATTCTTGATGCTGATCACCGGGGTAGTGATCACGGCGTCTACCTCTGATTTTTCAAAGCAGAGATCTGTATCGATCATCTCACAGTTGACAAGCTTCAGCCCCTTGCAGTAGCAGAACGGCTGAGTCCCTATGATCCTGCAGTTGATCAGCGTAAGTCCCTCTGAATACCACGCAAGATATTCCCCTTTTACGACGCTGTCCTTTACTGTGATGTTCTTACCATGCCAGAAAGCATCCTTTGTATCGAATACACAGTTCTCAAAAACTGCATCACTGATATACTGAAACGAATACTTTCCTTTAAACTCTACGTTCGAGAAATGCAGATTTTCGGAGCGCATCATGAAATATTCGCTCTCAGCTCTGCTGTCCTTCATGGTGATGTTTTTCACCGACCAGCCAAACTCCGGGGAAACGATATCGCAGCGGTCGATCACAACGTCACTGCACTCCCTCAGGGCCTTGATCCCGTACATTTTCGTGTCTGTGATCTCTATGCGGTCGGAATACCACAGCGCAGCACGGCACAGTTCTGTCATCTCTGAGCCGCTGATCTTCAGACCGTGGTCATGCCAGAATGGATACCTCAGATTGCAGAATGTATGCTCGACCTCGATATCGCTGCTCTCCTTCAGCGCGCTCTCCCCGTCCGCCGGACCGTCGAAAGCGCAGTCCTTCAGATGTATGCTCCTGCTGCCGTAAAGGGCCCGCTCCATATCAAATGTCTGACCTTCGATCATCCTCATTGCAAACTCCTCCTTACAACAATGTATCATGATTTATGCCTTTCGGCTATTTCTCAGCAAATACAGTATAGTACTGATTTTTTCAGATAGCAAATACTTATATAACATGCGCTGCCATGCTTGACAGTTATAGAAGGTGTTTGCTATGGTTATGGCGGGTTGATTGAGATTAATTGAAATTCTTACTGCAGCATTGAAGCTGTAACTGCACATTGATGGCAGGAAAAAGGAGGATCTGAACATGGAACTGAGGGTACTTGAATATTTTCTCGCTGTCGCAAGGAAAGAGAGCATCTCCAAGGCGGCGGAATCCCTGCCTCTCTCGCAGCCGACGCTTTCCAGACAGATCCGGGATCTGGAAGAGGAGCTTGGGAAGCAGCTCTTGATCCGCGGGAACCGCAGGGTGACACTCACCGACGAGGGAAGGCTTCTTCAGAAGCGTGCCGAGGAGATCGTCTCTCTTGTGAATAAAACGGAGAAGGAGCTCAGTCTGTCGGATGAGATCATTGCGGGAGATGTCTACATCGGCGCAGGCAAGACAGAAAACATGCGCTATCTGGCGCGCGCTGCCCTGTCTCTGTTTTCTTCATCAGATAAGTTCAATCTCCGCTATGCGAAATGATTTTCTTTCTATTATCACTTTTCTACAACGCATCAGGCATTTTAAAGCCCTCACCTTAAGACAGTCTCCCGTTATCCATCTCATATACGATATCCGCAAGGTTCATGGTAGATTTCCTGTGTGAGACCAGGAGCACTGTCTTGTCGCCTTTCCCTTCCTTCAGGGATTTCAGGATGATCCCCTCATTCAGGGAATCCAGATTGCTGGTAGGCTCATCCAGCAGGACGAACGGCGCGTCGTGCAGAAATGCACGTGCGATCCCGATACGCTGCTTCTCTCCGCCCGAGAGAGTGTCTCCCAGCTCGCCGACTTCTGTGTCGTACCCTTTTGGGAGCGTCATGATAAAGTCGTGGATGGATGCCTTCTTCGCGGCTTCCATGATTTCTTCTCTGGATGCGCCCGGCTTCCCGACCGCGATATTGTTGGCGATCGAATCGTGGAACAGGCAGGTCTCCTGGGTCACATAGGATTCCATACTGCGCAGGTCAGATGTATTGATTCCCCGCACATCCCGTCCCGATATCAGGATCTGTCCGCTCTGTACATCCCAGAACCGCATCAGGAGTTTCAGAAGGGTGGACTTTCCAGAACCGCTTGCTCCGTGGATGCCTACGACCTTTCCTTTCGGAATCCGGATAGAATAATCTTTCAGGATCTGTTCTTCCTCATAAGCGAAGTTCACACTGTCCGCTTCCGCGTCGGTGAATGAAACCGTCTCCGCTCCTGCCACTTCCTCTACCTGAGGCTCTTCTTCCAGGATCGAGAGGACCCTCTCCCCGCTCGCCAGCGTCTGGTTCAGGTTGTTGGACAGGCTTGCCAGAGCCGTCACCGGACCGAAGGAGCCCATCATGGCGATCGTTCCGACCAGCATGCCGGTCAGGCTGACCTGCCCTGCCTGCATCAGGCCGATCATCAGGAAGAGCATGGCAAAGGAAAAGAGGAGGATCGTGAGGTTCGTCACCGATCTCTGGGACGCCTCAAGATGATTCAGCCCTTTCTGCACTCCGCCGAGACGGTCCGAGCGCTCTTCCATCTCCTTTCGTCTCTTCTCCCCCTGGCGGTACTGGATCGTCTCGTCCAGCCCGCGGAGAGAATCAAGGATAAAGCTGTTCAGCTCTCCGAACCCGTTTCGGAACTTCATTCCCTGATCTGCTCCCCGGCTTCCATAAAAGAGAGGGATCACTGCACCCACTGCAGCATATCCCGCCAGAGCGAGCAGCGCTGCCAGCGGCGAAAAGTGTCCGATGAACAGGATCATTACTAGGGAGGTGAGCACTGCAATGGCGATAGGTGAGATCGTGTGGGCATAAAACACTTCCAGCAGTTCAATGTCGGAGGTGATCACCGAGATCAGATTCCCCTTATCCCGCCCTTCCAGCTTCGCCGGGCAGAGCTTCCTGAGCGCTGCGAACACCTTATGACGGATGATCGCCAGCAGCTTGAACGCGATAAAATGATTGCAGTACTGCTCCCCATAGTGGAGGAGCCCCCGCATCACCGCCATCACGACCAGCGCGATGAACAGAGTCTTCGGCTCCATCCGCAGAAACGGATCAGCGCCCAGAGACGCAAGTCCCAGTCCCATCGCCTCCGCAGCAGGCTCCAGAAGGATGTGCATCAGTCCGTACCCCGCCAGGATCGTCAGGAAGATCGCGCACAGATACCCGATCGTCCCAAGCACAACAGCCAGCAGCATCACCGGCAGGAGAGGCTTCACCAGGCCGATCAGCCGCCCCATGATCCGGATGCCGCTTCTTCTCTTATCTGTATTCATGCCGATGCCTCCTTTCCGTACTGCTCCAGTTCCATCTGAGAACGATACAGCTTCGCATATTCCCCGTTCTGTTCCATCAGATATTCATGCGTCCCGCTCTCCGCCACATAACCGTCCTTCAGCATATAGATCCGGTCCGACTCCACCACATTTGCAAGCCGGTGGGATATCAGAAGGATAGTCTTCGTCTCCGACAGACGGCGGATCACGTCCATAATCATTTCCTCGCTCTCTGCATCAATGTTTGATGCAGCCTCGTCAAAGATATAGACCGGCGTGTCGTGGAGCAGCGCCCGGGCGATAGCAAGCCTCTGGCACTGTCCGCCGGAGAAATTGCTCCCTTTCTCCAGGATCGGAGTGTCAAGCCCCTGCTGTGCCTGCAGGAATCCCCACAGGTTGACCTTCACAAGAGCATCCTTCATCTCTTCTTCTGACGCATCCGGTTTTCCCATACGGAGATTCTCTTCCACAGTTCCTTTGAACAGATAACTGTTGTGGCTGACCAAAGTGATCTGATCCATCAGGCTTTCTTCCCGGATTTCAGAGAGCTCTCTGCCTTCGACCGTCACGCTCCCGGAATATCCTCTGTTCCTTCCCATAAGGATCGCCGCCGCGGTACTCTTACCGCAGCCCGATGTGCCCACAATGGATGTAAAACTGCCCGCCGGGAACTCCATATCGACTCCTTTTAAGATTTCTCTGTCTGCCTCATAGGAGAAATGTACGCCTGAAAATGAAATGTCCATCTCTTTCCCGTCCAGTCTCTCCACTCTTTCCTCTGGCTCCGGCAGATCGAGAAGCGCAAAGATCTTATCACTCGCCGCCATGCCGTTCATAGCGATATGGAAAAAGGAGCCCAGCAGACGCAGCGGGATGAAAAATTCCGCTGCCAGCAGGATCAGCATAAGCGCACCGTGGACGCTCAAATTTCCTTTCATGAACTGCGAGAGCGTCACGATCATTCCAACTGCCGCTCCGCCGTAGGCAATGATATCCATCACACTCGTGGAATTGAGCTGCATGGTCAGCACCTTCATCGTGATCTGACGGAACCGCTGGGATTCCTCATCCATCTCCTGCGCCTTCTGCTCATCAGAGCGGTAGATCTTCAGGGTTGTCAGTCCCTGCAGGTTCTCAAGGAAGCTGTCACCCAGCTCCGTGTAGATCCCCCAATATTTGTTCAGCAGTTTTTTCGCGATCTTCTGCACTGCCACGATGGAGATCGGGATCAGTGGAACACAGATCAGCAGCACAAGGCTCGCCTGCCAGTTCACAAACGAAAGTATGACGAACAGCGTCACCGGCGCCAGGAGGCTGTAGAAAAGCTGAGAAAGATATTTTCCGAAATAAGTTTCCAGCTGCTCTACTCCTTCCGCCGCCATCTGGACGACCTCCGACGTCGTCACCTTCTCCCTGTACGCCGCTCCCAAACGGAGCAGCTTGCTGTAGATCTTGTCCCTCAGGATCCGTTTCACATCCACGCTGGCCCGGTAGGACGCACGGGACGCCTGTCTGTCGCAGACAAAGCGCAGCGCCATCGCGATGAGTACGAGGGCGCCGTAGGAAATCCCTGTCTGAAGCGTCACCTCTGCAAAAAGCGCCTGCTCCAGCAGTATGGACGCACTGTAGATCATCAGGATCTGACAGAGGAGGGAAAGCCACTGCCAGAGTACTTGATAGATAATATATTTTTTTGCATGGGACAAAAGTCCCACAAGTCTTTTCTTGATCATACGACCCCTTTCAGTTTCTGCCTTTTCTTTTCTCTCACACTGCAGACCACATGCCACACCGCCAGTACCGGATGATAAAGGAGCATCCGGGGACCGGAAAACCGCATCACCTGCCGGATCTTCTCCCGCATTTCCGGCTTATAGCAGTGTATCCTGCAGTTGCTGCAGAAGGTTTTGTTTTCCATAAAAGGACATTTCTCGCTGCGGAGCCTGGCATATTCCGTGAGCTCCTGACAGACAGGGCACATACGCCCTGTTTTCCTTTCATATCCTTCATGGTTCTTCCTGCAGTACAGACGGATCATCTCTTCCACCACATACTGCTCTTTCCTCCGCTTCTTTTCCGTCTCTTTCATAGTTTCTATCCTTCCGTCTCCGGCAGGATGCTCCCGCCTGCCGGGACAGTGCGTATCTTCGTGAAGAAGTATACATATTTGAAAACGATCAGAAAGACGATGAACGCCCTGCCGTACACATTCTGCATCGCGAGAAACGCCAGGAGCAGCATACAGGACGCCGGGATCAGGAGACTGAACTTCGTCTTCAGTGTCATGGAGCGGTTCTTGACAAAGCCCTCCAAATGTTTTTTATACAGTTTCGTTCCCGTAAACCATCTGTGGAACCGTTCAGAGCCTTTTGCCAGACAGAAGGACGCCAGCAGAAGGAAGGGCGTTGTCGGAAGCACCGGCAGCACGACCCCGACAGCCCCGATCCCCATAGCCAGAAAACCGCAAAAAAGCCATACGATCCTCAATGGATTCTTTTTCTGATTTTTCATACATACATTCCTTTCCTGAGATGCTCATTTGTATCAGTTCATCCACATAGTGCGGGACGCATGGATGAACTGTTACGCTCATTGACTCTGCCACCGGCAGAATACTCCGCCATTGTGTTTATGTTAGTTTTAGCTAACTCAGCAGTATATCTGATATACCATGACTTTACGGCAGTTGTCAATAATAATTCTCAAAAAGAATATGTTTTTGATAATTTTTCTCAGTTTCTTCTAGATTCTCATCATAAAAATTAACCCACACGGGAATTTTATTCCACGCGTGAGTTAATTTAATCTAACCAGCGGCATAACACCATCCGATTCCATCTTCTGTTGATCAAGTTATTGCTCGTTTTTACTCAATAAAATCCTCAGCGGTCTGTTTCCGCAATACAGCTTTCAAACTGCTCTATGCTTTCTGCCTTGGCTGCTTTTTTGAGCCATTTCGCTAGAATCTCCAGATCACTCTCTGCCAAGATCTTTTTCCTTACTTCCTCCGTTACCGGTCCCATATCTTCAAGAAGCTTCAGAATGCCCTCTGCCATTCCTTCTGCTTTTCCTTCCTCTTTACTGATCCTGCGGGTTTCCTGCACGTCGTATGCCTCAAAATTCTCAAACAGCATCGAAAAATCCCTCCGTTCTATGCGGTCTGTAAAATCCGCCACCTCGTCTTTCGGAACATTCATCCGCAGAAGCAGGACAGATATGATCTTTCCGATCAGCTTAAGCACAGACTCCGGAGAATTTTGGCTGATATTTTCAAAGTATTCCTCCGGAAGCCCGCTCAGATTGCGGAAATCCGCTGCACTTCGCAGCTTATCCACCAGCATGATCAAAGACAGCTCATCTCCCTTATCTACTAACTGCTGATTCGTATATTTCGACAGAGGAACTACAATGTAGTGGAAATCCGGTATATATTCCCCCAGGATATCATTCAGATAAACTCTTTCTCTGAAACTGGTTTCCGCGGTCCAGTTCCCCGGCCCGTCATAAAATACCACCGGCAGAATTGGAGGATAACGGAATCCTTTCGTCTTCGTGATCCCTTTCTGCTTCTTCTCCTGCTCTTCTGCATAGTCTGTTAATATCTGTACAATATACCGCAGTATCCTGAACGACATATCAAAATCCACCTTAGACTGATGTTCGATCAGTGCGATCAGAAAAATTGTATCAACTCCCGGTACTCCTTTGACCCGTATTCTTTTTACCGAATCAGAATCTCTGCCTTCCTGCCACATCCACAGGAAACGCTCAGAGATATCCTCTATATCCTCGGGCTCTACATTTTTCAGAAGCTCCACATCTGTGTAGCCTCTCAGAAACTGTGCACAGAGGATATGGTTATCAAATATCAGTTTTGCTCCGCTGTCTTTCGGCTTCGTGTTCCGTATTTTGTTGTTATCAGTTCTGTCACCCATGCAATTCTCCTTTCCTGTCTGAGAATACATGAGAGACTGCCTTCAGTGTAATTGTAGCAATATGTATCAAGAAAAACAAGGCGGTCTTATCCACACGCTAAGCTTTCTGCCACATATCCTCAGATGCTCTGTTATTCTGTTGCTGCTTCATTAAACATCTGAATTTCCTGACCGGACGGTCATGAATTTCTGATCTGGAGCTCTGATGCAAGCCCCTGACAGGACAAGGTGAATATTCTGAAATGAATCTGTCCTGAATTTAATATGGTTAAAGTATATCGCAGCAAAACGCAGTATGCAAGGATAAATTATTGGATCCACTTTTATTAACAGATATTTCTATCAATATATATACTATAAAGGGATGTCTAGCCGCAGCAGTCAGGCTGCTTCTAAACATCCCTTGTAACCATACTAGATCCGATCAGCCAGAGCAGACAGCTGCTTGGCATCACTTTGGTTTTCTTCCTCTAATCTTCCATATTTCTTTCCCAGAAGCTGACCGCATGATCGATCCAGCCTTCCGCCACTGTCCCTTCTCCCAGGCCAAATCCGTGACGCAGGCCGTCGAATACTTCAATCTCCGCATCTGTATAGATATCATAGAAGATCTGCCTGCCCGACGACGCCTGATCCCTCAGATAATTTACAATCTCCACCGTGCGGTCCGGATTCACATTGTTATACCATATCAGGATATCTTCTACATCCTGCAGCTCCAGATCCTCATCAATGCTCATGTCCGCCGGAAAGATCAGTCTGCCGCAGCCGCCAAATACAGGATCATTGATCACATCCATGACTTTTGTCTCCAGCGTATAAGCCGCTTCTCCGTCCGACGGCTGGTCTTCCGCCGTGTCCGACGGGACCGTGTCTGCTGCTCCGCTGCCGCTTGAGAGATTCCCGGTATTTCCGGCACCCGCCTGTGAACTGCTGCCTGCCCGGCTGCACCCTGACAGGACCGCGGCGATCGACAGAACCGCAAGGAAGACCATCAGTATGCCCCTGTATATCTCTGTATCCCAAAACGTTCTCATATCTCATTCTCCTGCAGTTATCAGCGGATGAAGTTCATTCTCTCAAAGGGTTCTTTCTCCGGAAGGCCGTACTTCTCCTTTCCGAGTTCAATGGAGCGCATGAGGAATACCATATTTCTCGCCAGAGTGCGCATTCCCTGGAGGCCTTCCGCATCCTGCGCTGCCTCCCCGATCTCTCTGCCATGAACGCTGTTCCAGTATTGTCCGGATGCCACCGGCATGCCGCTGATCGTAAAATACTTATTCAGCTCATCAAATGTCGCCGAAAGTCCGCCCCTTCTCGCCACTGCAACACTGGCTCCTACCTTCATTGTCTTGTCAAACGGAGTGCTGTAGAACAGTCTGTCGAGAAAAGAGATCATCGTACCGTTTGCCGATGCATAATAGACCGGACTGCCGATGACAAGACCGTCGCACTCTGCGAACTTGGGCGCGATCTCATTGACGCAGTCTCCAAAGACACACTGCCCCTTCTCCATACAGGCATAGCATCCCGTACATCCCCGGATCGGTTTGTTTCCCACCTGTATGATCTCGCTTTCGATTCCCTCTTCAGAGAAGATCTTCTCCATTTCTTTCAATGCAATATATGTGTTTCCCTCTTTGTGAGGGCTTCCGTTGATCATCAATACTTTCATGTTCTTCCTCCTTATGATTCTCACTGTTTCCTGCAGGACATCTCTTTTCTTGTTCAATCCTGCTGTTCTTTTTACAGCTTCAGTATAGACTCTTTCACTCCACATCAGAAGTTCCATTTTGTTAAACAGTATTTACCCTGAGGTTTCTTCATTATTTATGCTTGCAGGACATTTTCTTTGCGGCTATAATATTGTCCATTGGTTAAAAAGAATATCTGACCGAATCACCAGAAAGGAACAAATCAGACATGCAGTATACAGTACCGCACTATTATAAAAAATTCAGCTGTACCGGAAGCGCCTGTCCGGACACGTGCTGTGCCGGCTGGCAGATCCAGATCGATCCCGCCTCTCTTAAGAGATACCGGCACACGGAAGGTCCTATCGGGAACCGCCTTAGGAATGAGATCAACTGGAGGAAACGGAGCTTCCGGCAGTACAAGGGCCGGTGCGCTTTCCTCAATGATGAGAATCTCTGCGATCTCTATCTGGAAGGCGGCGGAGAGAGGGCATTCTGCCGGACATGCCGCACATATCCCCGGCACATCGAGGAATTTGAGGGACTCCGTGAGGTCTCTCTGTCGCTCTCCTGCCCTGCCGCCGCAGAGATGATCCTGCTTGACCGGACCCCGGTCCATTTTCTCCACGCAGAGGATGACCGTTCGGACGAGGAATATCCGGAGTTCGACTTCTTCCTGTTCACCAAGCTGGAGGACGCCCGAAGCCTGATGCTCCAGATCCTCCAGGACCGAAAGGAGCCGTTCCGCGCCAGGGCTGCCGCCGTCCTCGCTCTCGCCCATGACCTCCAGCAGCGGATTGACAGGAACGCCCTTTTCGCGGTGGACAGCCTCCTTACGCGCTACTCCTCACCCGGAGTCTGCAGCTGGTTCTCCGACCGTCTCGACAGTCTCGCCATTTCAAAAAAAGAGCGGGAGCGCACAGCAGGCAGCCTCTTTGTGATCCTGAGACGGCTCGAAGTACTCCGCCCGGACTGGAAGACATATCTCCGGGATGCCCGCCGGACACTGGAGGATGCAGCTCATGCCACGAGAGAACCGCAGCGTTCCTTCCATGAAGTATTCACGGACGTAATGACAGAGCAGCTTCTTATCTACTTCATCTTCACTTACTTCTGCGGTGCGGTCTACAACAGGAACGCCTATGGCAAACTGAAATTTGCTCTCGCATCCACCCTCCTGATCCGCGAGCTCGTACGGGCAGAGTGGATCAAAACAAACGGCGCCGTATCATCCGGGTACGCCGTTGAAGCTGCGTACCGATATGCCCGTGAGGTAGAGCACTCCGACTTCAACAAGTGCCGGATGGAAGAAATGCTGGGAGATGAGGAAAAATTCGGACTGGAGCAGATGTTTGCCCTGCTGTGATCCAAGATCCGGTCTGAGCAGGCCGGACTTCTCATCACCGCTGCTGTCTTCATAATCGTTCTCACTCCCCGCCCTGAAGCACATGGATATCATACAGATCCCCGAATGCGATCTTCGTATTCACGATCTTGAGCACCCTCGCCGTGCCGTCGATCCTGGACACCATGCCGGTCATCTTCAAGTACTCGCCTCTATGAAAATACACTGCCGTAACAATATCGTTTTTTCTCACCTGCCTGAGCCTCCGGTCCAGCTCCTCCTCATACTCCTCCGAGAGCTCCATCTTCGGCACTATGACCTTCTCCTTCTTCCGCAGGGCATCCGGATACCCCTTCAGCGCCGCGAACGGCATGAATTGCTTCGCCCGCTCCTCCCTGCTCATCTTTGCCCTATACGCCACTTTTATGACCTCCGATCTGACGGTTCCGCTCCATCGCAGTCGCGCCTTTCTGCAGATCCATCCCCTTTAGGATGGCATTTTTCCCGAACTTCTCTTTGATATCCAGCATCGCCTTCTGCATCCTGTGTTCCCGCTCAAGTTCTGCCGGATCCGTGAACAGGTCATACTGCTGGTACGCCTCATCCACCACATTATTGAATGAAAGATTAAGCCTGTGGACCGGCGTATATCTGTCCGTGATGCGCTCATACAGCCTGACCGTATAGGCAATGATCTGACGGGCAGAGCTTGTTGTGACTGTCATGGTGGTCGTCCCGTGGTCAGCCTTCCTCGCCGATCGGTTCGAGTAGCCCACATACAGGCTGACAGAGTCTGTGACCAGACCCTTATCCACTAGCTCCAGGCAGAGCTGGTCAGCCATCTCCTTTACGACCAGCCTGGCGTCTTCAAAATTATAGTCGCACCCGAGCACCTGGCCGCTGGAGATGGAATTGGACTTTGGCTTATATGCCTTGATGTCTGCCATCGTCACCGGTTCCCTTCCCCACGCATGGTCGATCAAAAGCTCAGCATCGATGCCGAACATCCTGTAGAGCAGCTCCTCATCTGCCCGGGCGATCTCCCCCATCGTCGTGATGCCGGCGCGGGCGAGCCGGTTCGATATGCCTTTTCCGATCCTCCAGAAATCCGTCAGCGGCTTATGGTCCCACAGTGTCTTCCGGTAAGCCTCCTCATCCAGGATGCCGATGTGGTCCTCCACATGCTTCGCGGTGATATCCAGCGCGATCTTCGCAAGGTACAGGTTTGATCCGATCCCTGCTGTGGCAGTGATCCCCGTTGTCTTGAGAATATCATCCATGATCCTTATGCTCAGCTCCTTCGCCGTCATCTGATACATCCCCAGATACTCCGTCACGTCCATGAATACCTCGTCAATACTGTAGACATGAATATCTTCCTTCGAGATATATTTCAGATAGACGGCATAGATCTCCGCAGAATAGTCGATATAGAGCTGCATCCTAGGCGGCGCCATAATGTATTCGATCCCCGCCGGGATCTCAAACACCCGGCAGCGCCCCGGAACGCCCAGAGCCTTCATCGCCGGCGACACAGCAAGGCAGATCGTCTTATCTGTGCGCTCCGGGTCCGCCACCACGAGGTTCGTCGTCAGTGGATCAAGCCCCCGCTCCCTGCACTCCACAGAGGCATAAAAAGATTTCAAGTCGATACATACATAAGTTTTACTGTCCATAAATCCATCTCCATGTAAAACATTCTGGTTATAATAGATTCTACACGCTTTCCGCGAAATTTTCAAGAACATTTGTTCGATTTTATTGTATTGCATCCACCGGGTCAGTCTGCACAGCAGCTCAGACAGATGTCACATCTTTTTTCTCCGTACTCTTTTCCCTCATTCCTCATACCATAAAGAGAAGATGCATCTTCCCCAAACTAATAATATATGGAGGCAGACTAATGGGTATTACAAATTCTAACAAACAGATCGATACAACTCAGATAACGAGGGCAATTCCGTCACTTTCCCTGACCCGCGCGTCGAAGTCGACTGCGGGACTGTGGTAACGCCTGAGCCCTGTCCGACACCTGTAAACTTTACTGTCGACGGATGTCAGAATTCTGCTGAGGTCGATCTGGGAGATGTCTATCTGGAATCGACCGGGCGCATTGTCGAGCTGAATCTGACCGTCAAGAACGTCTGCCCGCACAGGCGGACCGCCCTCGGCATCATACTGACGGAGATCGACTGTGCCGGAAAAGAGCATCCCCGCGGGATGAAGACAGTCACTCTGCCCGCACACAGCGCTCCGTCCTGCCGGGATATCCGGGTAAAATGCATCAAATTCGTACTCCCGGACGACCTCGACGTATCCTGCAGCCAGGGAGGCTCCATGTGCGGTGCAAGGAACCTCAGAGTCCGCGTCATCGCCCACAATATCGATACGGACTACAGATGCTGTGACATGATCATGACAATTTGACAGAAACGGATCTGAGCCTCTCACAGAGGCTCCCGGTCCCCATTTTTCCATCGATAAAGTCATGGAAAAGTCAAACTCCTTTTGCTTTCTTTACTTACCGCGGTAAAGTGTGGTAAAATTCTACTTGTATCAGTTCAGTCATACGGATTCGGGCTGTATAGCCGGACGGATCGAACAGAGAGAAAAGGAGATATGAAACATGAAAGTGCGAATGGCATCAGAGAAAGATATCGGACGGATCCATGAGCTGCTGTCTCAGGTCGCCCTGGTCCACCACAAGGGGCGCCCCGACCTGTTCAAATACGGACAGAGAAAATACACGGATGAGCAGCTCAAAGAGATCCTGAAAGATGAGACCAGACCAATCTTCGCCGCCGTAGATGAGAACGACTGTCTGCAGGGCTACGCCTTCTGCATCTTCCAGCAGCATCTCAATGACAATATCCTGACAGATATCAAAACGCTCTATATCGACGACCTGTGCGTCGACGAGAACAAGAGAGGAATGCACATCGGAAAGACGCTGTACTCGGCTGTCCTTGACTTCGCAAGGGAGCATGGATGCTACAACGTGACTCTGAATGTCTGGAGCTGCAATGAGAGCGCTATGAAATTTTACCAGTCCTGCGGACTGAAGCCGCAGAAAGTCGGAATGGAGGTCATCCTATAGGCTGCTGCAGATTTCCGGCATAAAACAGAACATTCGGGAAATGACCAGGGGCAGGAATGTGATTCCTGCCCCTGTACTTGTCTTTCTGCCTATTTGTCTATCTGCCTCTTCTTTCCATCCGCTCCGTTTAAAGCCGTTCCTGTCCGGACTACTCTGTCCTCAGAGCAGCCACAGGATCGCTCTTCGCCGCCTTTCTCGACGGGATGATTCCTCCGATGAGGGTGAGCACTACACTCAGCAGGATCAGCACGACTGCGGGGCCTGCCGGCAGCACCGCGCTCACGTCGTTCGTGCCTGCAAGATAGTGGATCAGAGCATTGCCCGGGATCAGGAGCAGCAGGCTCAGTCCGATGCCGATAAGTCCCGCGCACAGGCCGATGATGAATGTCTCCGCATTGAATACCTGAGAGATATTCCCCTTTGAAGCCCCGATGGCGCGCAGGATACCGATCTCCTTCTTCCGCTCCAGCACGCTGATGTAGGTGATGACGCCGATCATGATCGATGAGACTACCAAAGAAATCGCCACAAATGCGATCAGCACATAGCTGATGATGTCGATAATGTCCGTCACCGAGGACATCAGTGTCCCCACCATGTCCGTGTATGTGATGACCTGCTCATCCTTTTCCTCCGCTTCCATGCGGCTGTTGTAATCATCGAGGATCCTGACCACCTGCTCCTTGCTCTCAAAATCGATAGGATAGATATCGATGCCGCTCGGCACGTCAAAATCCACATATCCCAGCGTCCTCAGATTGTTTTCATAGGTCGCATTCTCAGTGGAGTTCATGGACATCATGAGCTCTGCCAGCTCATCCCCTGACATATTCATGGTAAAAGCATCCGCAAACGCGTCAGAGTCGATGCTCATGGCATTTTCCATATTCGTTCCGAGCCTCGTCACAGCCTGCTCCATGGCGCTCTCCATTCCTGCGCTGATCTGGTTCATGACCTGTGTCATCGCCGAGGTGATCTGCGTCTCCAGGCTCTGCACCATCTCGCCTGACAGCGAGGACATCACCTGTCCCATGTAGCTCTGGATCGATGCGGAAATCTGGGATTCCAGGCTTCCCGTGTCGACCATGGCTGCGATCCCCGCGGCGAGCTTCTGTTTCGCGTCGTCCGTCCCCAGGTAATCGAGAAAATATTCTCCCATCCTGCTCGGATCCGGCAGGCCGTTGGCCGCCGCATAGCTCTGGTATCCCGCTGCGAGCTCTGACGCCAGCTTCTTGAGCTGATCCTCGGTGATCGCCACGTCGCCGATGTCGCCGATCGCATTCGACGCCCACTGTGTCAGGACTGCCTGTGCCTCAGGCGTCTGGAGATATTCCACCAGGTACTCATCGAACCGGTCAGGATCCGTATATCCGTTTTCCAACGCGTACTCCTGATAGCCCGCCATCACGTCCCGCACAAGCTGCTGCAGCTCTTCGATCGAGACTGTCAGATCGGCGCCGGACTCGATGATATCCCGGATGTTGTCCTCGAGGATCTTCTGTGCCTCAGGAGTCTGAAGATACTGGAGGAAATATTCTCCCAGCCTGGAGTAGTCCGCCTGCGGGTTCTGCACCGAATACTCCTGATAGCCCTCCAGAAGACCGGATACCATCTGGCCGAGATCTTCCGAAGACGCAGTGATCTCAATATTGTCCATGATGTCGCTCATGCTGATGGACGGCGCCTCCGGGAGGGTGAGCTGGATATCACTCAGATCGATCATCTCCGAGAGGTTCAAGGATCCGCCCGAGAGGCTGCCGAGGGATGACAGGTCAAACGCCCCGTCAAGCCCGTCAGCGAGTCCACTGGAATCAAACGTGAAAGCGTTCTGCAGCTTCTCCGCATCTATGGTAAAAAGTGAATTTGTGTCAAATTCGCTGTTGCTGCTCTGCTCGCCGAAGGCTTCTCCCGTAAACACGTTGATATCCTTATCTGCCAGCTGCCGCTGCACGATCTCACTGTCCTCGGCCTCTTCTGCCACATGCTCTGTCAGGGAAGACGGATAGCAGATCCCTGTGTTCAGGAGGCGTCCGTTCGCATCCTCAGACGGCTGTACAACGCCCACGATCGTGATATCCTCGCCGTTCTTCACGAGATTTTTCATATATTCTTCGTCATCTGTCTTATCCCGCCATACCTGGTACTGGCTGTCATACTCGTAGTATTCCGCGCTGTTGACGAGCTTGAACGTGATGCCGATGATATCGTCATAGGAGTAAGATCCCATATTCTCCGGCGTGTCTATATTCTCTTCGTCGATAAACTGCTGGATCATCTCATCCAGCTCCATGGAATCGCGAAGTCCCAGCGTGTACAGCAGAAAATCGCTGATGCCCCCGCCTGAGGTGAGCACGAGGACACACTCATTATAATTCTCCGGCCAGCGCCCCGCCTTCACATCGTACTGACTTTCGTACAGACCGGCGTTCTCCGGCATTTCATAAAATACATCCGTACTCATTATGGATGACATCATACTGTTCGACCCTGATGAAGATCCGAGCCCGAGCGCGTCAAAGGATGTATCCGGATTGACCTGGCGGATGCCGTCCACGTCCTGCCGGTAGATCTGAGGCGTCACGCTGTAGGAGTATTCGACCGCGTTCGTATATTTCTCAATGCCGCTGTCCCCGTTTTCCAGGTAGGTCTTCAGCGATGCCAGATCGTTGGAATCCATGGTGGAAAACATATTCGACACCATCTGGATGACATTGATCTCGCCCTCTTCTACTTGCCCGCCGTCCTCAGCGCCCCCGCCTCCGTCGGAGATCATGGAAGAGAAATCTAAGCCCGTGCTCTGGATCTGCAGCGGGTATTCCGACAGCGTCTCTTCCTCCACTGTCTGGATGTAGGCATTCACCCCGGTGGACAGCGCCAGGATCAGGGCGATGCCGATGATCCCGATAGAGCCGGCAAAAGACGTCAGGAGCGTCCTTGCTTTCTTCGTCTTCAGATTGTTAAAGCTGAGGGAAAGTGCAGTCAGGAAGGACATGGAGGATTTTCCCATGTTCTTATGCTGCGGTTCTGCCTGAGTCCCTTCCTCGACCAGGAACGGGTCGGAATCCGAGCGGATCTTCCCGTCCCTGAGCTTCACGATACGGGTCGCATACTGCTCCGCCAGCTCCGGGTTGTGGGTAACCATAACGACAAGGCGGTCCTTCGCCACCTCCCTGAGCAGATCCATGACCTGTACGCTGGTATCGCTGTCCAGCGCCCCGGTAGGCTCATCCGCCAGCAGGATATCCGGGTCGTTCACCAGCGCCCGGGCGATCGCCACTCTCTGCATCTGTCCGCCGGACATCTGGTTCGGCTTCTTGTGGAGCTGGTTTCCAAGGCCAACTTCCTCCAGCGCCTTCACCGCCCGCTCCCTGCGTTCTGCCTTTCCGATGCCAGAGATCGTCAGTGCCAGCTCGACATTGGCCAGTACAGTCTGGTGCGGGATCAGGTTGTAGCTCTGGAACACGAATCCGATCGTGTGATTCCGGTAGGAATCCCAGTCGCGGTCCTTGTACTTCTTTGTGGAGATGCCGTTGATGATCACATCCCCGCTGTCGTAGCGGTCCAATCCTCCTATAATATTCAAAAGCGTCGTCTTCCCCGACCCGCTGGGACCGAGAATGGCGACGAATTCATTGTCTCTTAAGTTCAAACTTACGCCGTCAAGGGCTTTCTGAACAAGGTTTCCGGTTTTATACTCTTTGCGAAGCTGCCTGATCTGAAGCATTTAAGACTCTCCTTTTCAAAATTTCTCATCCGGCTGCAATGCCGCTCCCCCTTCGGAACTTCTGCTCTCATTGTCTTTCTTCTGAAAGAGTCTGATCACTCTCTCAGAATGAAAGAATCCAGACTTCATTATAATGAAGTCCGGATCTTTTATCAAGCTCTTTTCTCTTTACCAAAGAGTCAGAATCGCTGCAGATATTCCAGCTCGTGCACGCCCTTTTCCCATTCATATCTGCCGCAATGATCACCTTCCGCTTCCTGCTTTTTGCAGGACTGTCTATATGGCCTGCTGATCATCACACTCCCAGGATATATATGTCATTCGCATAAGGTGCCGGATACTGGCTGGATAACATCGTCATCCACACATCGATGTATGACAGCCCCTCCACATCTGAAAGAATTTCCACGATCGAGGCATACTCTGCATTCGGCAGCACTCCTGCAAGGGTATAGCGGTAACGGTACACCCTTCCGTCCGGCGCCTGCCATCCCTCCTCTGTCTGCTCCGCCTGCGCGAACTCCACGGTCCCGTGCATCGCCGACACGCTCTCACACAATGTCTGGAACGCCTGGGGATCCTCCGCGCATGCCTTGATATCCTGTATCCCGGTCATCTGCCCCGCCTTTTCCAGATCCATCCTCCACCGGTATGTCTCAGCCCCGCTCTCCGCCGGATGGGTCCACTCGACTGCCCCGGCGTTGTCGATCAGTGCAAGGATCAGGACCGCCTTCTTCTGCATCTGGATGTTCCATGCGGCAGTATCTTCCGGCTCGTCCTCAAAATGAACCGTCAGAACATAGGGCTCCTCTGACGTCTGAAGTTCCGTCCCATACATGCCCATGTATCCCATCCGCACCGCGCCGAGCACTTCCCCGTCAGCAGGGGCGTCCCCGATATACGGATTCCTCTTATCCAGCATTTTCCTGACATCGGGGGAGACACTGTACTCCTGCTCCAGTTCCTCCACAGACTTCTCCGACACCGCCATCCGGTAGACCAGTTCGCCGGCGTTGATGTCGTCCTCGTCACTCAGCGGGATACTGTAGGATCTGCTGTCTCTGTCATCCAGATCTTCGCAGGGAGTGTGATAGACCGTTGCTTCGCCGTCTTTCTCCCGTCCGAGGTGGAATGCTGCGAGAACAAAATCTTCCTCTGCCAAGAGAGCCTTCGCTTCCCCGTCCGCCTCTACGCGGAAGTTCCCCATAAAGGAATCGATCCCGCTGTCAGACAGGCTGAATCGGTCCGAGGTCTGCCAGCGTGTGTCTCCCTCACTGTCAGTCTGATACAGGCTGATCTCCAGCGTCCAGCCGGCATCTTCTTCCTCTGTGCCGGTATCGTCCGCGCCGCCGGTGTTCCAGCTTTCCAGGGTCAGGCTGCCGTTCCCGGGGAACGCACCCTCTCCCACCTCCCGGACATCCAGGAGCTGGCAGCCTGCCAGAGCGCCGTCCAGCCAGAGTTCTCTGTAGAACGCGACGGTCCTCGTCCGCCCGTCCAGACTGTAGTCCATCCGGTGTGCTTCCCATCCATTCTCTCCACCGGAGCCTGCGCGGTTCTCTCCGCTGTACGTCAGCGCCGGCTGCTGCCCGGTCCCGTTCGTCAGAAGGAGCACCGCCAGCGCTGCGCAGACGAGGACTGCCGCCGCGCCGAACAGGGCGCCTCGCTTCCGGAACTTCAGGATATTCTTCACCCTGGACTTGACCGACGACTCACCGAACGCCAGGATCCCCGGCGCTGTATGCTTCTGCACGGCGAAGCCCAGAAGGCATCTGCTGTAATCTTCCTTGCCGCCGCTTCCCAGCCTCTCCAGCACCATCTCATCGCAGCTCATCTCCATGTCAGCGGACATGCACCGGAATGCGATCCAGACAAGAGGATGGAACCAGTACACAGCGAGGATCAGCACTGCAAAAAGCTTCACAAGGTGATCCTTCCTGCGGATATGGCACTGCTCATGGAGAAGGATCATCCCCCGCTGCTCCTCTGAGATGCGGAACGGGATGTAGATCTTCGGTCTTCTGATCCCCATGACAAAGGGCGAGCCAATGCTGTCACACTCATAAATGTTTTCTTCCAGGAGCACTGCCTGCCCGGTCCGCTTCCTGACCCGCCGCCAGCAGAGGATCTGATACAGAAGCGAAACCGCGATTCCGGTCAGCCAGACTTTGCAGAGGACCGTAAATCCGCCGGGGAACATCTTCCTGGCAGTTTCCTGTACTGCTGCGCCGGAAGAGCTGCTCTGCTGCGTCTGGTTCTGCTGACCTGCCGTCTGCTGCCGGGACTGGTCCTCCTGAGCCTGCTGCCCATGCGTTTCATGCAGGGAAGCCGTTCCGGCGGTCCCGCTGCCATTCTCTGCGGCATCCGCCCGCTGTATGCCTTCTGAAGAAGGAATGTCTGCGGCAGCTCCGGAGTTTTGATCTCCGCCTGCCACATCTTCCCCTGTGTTTCCGCCGGAGGTTTCAGCCTCCGCCGGAGCGTACCACATCTGAGCGCCTCCCGCCGACTCTGCTGGCTGGAGAAGGTTCAGATTGAACAGGCTCATCCTGCTCTCCGGAGCCCATGGACACACAAGCCGGAGCGCTGCCACAAGCCACAATACGTACAGATATTTCCTCGGAGCCTTCCGAAATACCGCCCGCACGGCAAGAATGACCAGGATCGTGATCCCCGCCGTCACGGACATATTCAGCACTGTCAAAAAGACTTCCCTGATCCATGCCATATTTACCCCTCCCTGTGAGAATCGATCAGCCTTCTGATCTCCTCCGCTTCTTCATCCGATATCGTCTTATCTCCCAGGAATGCCGCCAGGAACTTGGGCAGCGATCCGCCGAATGTCCGCTCGACGAAGTAATCCGACTCCACTGCCTGGCATTCATCCTTTGACACGAGCGGAGTGACCAGAGCGTCCTCGTTTTGCAGGAATCCGCGCTCTGAGAGCTTCCGTATCACAGTGTAGGTCGTGGACTTCTTCCATCCCAGCCTGTCGGACGCCAGCCGGACAAGCTCACCGGAGCGCACCGGCGCCGCCTCCCACACAAGCAGCATAAAACGGTATTCGCTGTCGCACAGCTTCAGATCATCCATCGCATTTCCCTCCCATCAAAAACAGGTTTATTATTATAGACCTTTTTTCTTTTAGTCTATAACAATAAACCTGCTTTGTCAATATCGGAATCCTGATACCTTCTGCCGAGCCGGCGTTTTGACAGGAATCTGGATCTCGGTCAGGAACTCTTCCTCCCGTATGGTGTCCCTGTTGTCGATCCGGTACAGCTCAAATGCCCCGCCGGATGCACTGAGCCCCTCGTTCTCCAGGTAAGCCAGCATCCGGCGCACCTGCTCTGCGTTCTGCTCATAGCTTCCTCTGTAGAAGCAGGAGGCGTATGTCCCCTCCGGCAGCATAAAATCACATTCTTCCCTGCGCCCCTCCAGGATAAAAAATACAGAATCATAGCTGTTGGCCACGCCCTTCCGGATCACCTCATCAGAAAAGAATGCCCCGATCTTCTGTGTCCCCAGATCCTGTATCCTGTCCGCATGCTTTTTGTGGAGCTTCTTGATGACAAAGTCCATCTCTTCATCCCTCGTGATATACTGCTCCAGGCAGACACAGCGCCTCTCGGGCATCTCCGTCAGCGTGATCTCCCCCGCCGTGATCTTCTTCGCCTCTTCAAGTCCCGCGATCCTTTTCGCGATGAGCCCCTTCCGTCTCTTCAGCTCCCGCAGCTTTTCCTCCAGGATATCCTGCTCCCGCCGGAGCTGGCCGAGGGTATTGTCAACACACTGCCCCTCCAGAAATTCTCTGATCTGTTCCATGGAAAAGTCCAGCGTTCTCAGCCCGCGGATCACGGTCAGCTTATACATATCCTTCAGGCTGTACAGCCGGTAGCCGTTGACATCCCTTCGCGGGCTTAAGAGCCCCAGCCTCTCATAGTACCTCAGGGAGTCGGCTCCGATCCCGTACAGCCGCGCGATCTCATTGATCTTATAATAGTCCTTCATAGTCCACCATCTTTTCAAAAAACTCTTGACCCTGGTATTGTACCAGGGTTTATGATGCCGTGTAAAGGAGGAACGATCATGTTCAAAAATCTGTTTACACGAACAATGAATAAACTTCTGGAAGGGCTGTCGTGGAAAAGAGTCCTGCTCATCATCCTGGGCGCGGCAGTCTGCTCCTTCGGGATACACAACATCCACCAGCGCACCGCCATAACCGAGGGCGGAGTGATCGGTATGATGCTCCTCATCGACCGCTGGACCGGCCTTCCGCCAGCCTTCATCACGCCTGTGCTGGACCTCATATGCTATGCCCTCGCTTTCCGTTACCTGGGCGGACAGTTCATCAAGATCTCCGTGATCTCCACGCTGAGCGTCTCCCTGTTCTACGATTTCTGGGAGATGTTCCCGCCCATGCTGCCTGATCTGTCCGCATATCCCCTTGCGGCCGCTGTCCTCGGCGGACTCTTCGTGGGGATCGGAGTCGGCCTGATCGTGCGGCAGGGCGGATCCAGCGGCGGGGACGACGCCCTCGCGCTCACGATCTCCCATGTGACGCACTGCCGGCTGTCCCGCGCATATCTCTTCACAGATCTTATCGTCCTGGCACTGTCGCTGAGCTATATACCGCTCCGCCGCATCCTGTTCTCACTGATCACGGTCACACTGTCGTCATTCCTGATCGGCAGGATACAGAATATGACGTTTGACAGGATCTCACGGACAACACAAGAGGGGCTGCCCGACTGATGCGCGCTCTCCAGGCCAGACTGGTCTTTCTTATTTTACCAGTCTGACTGACGGGCAGCACACCAGATCCGGCAGCCCCTCTTGTTTCTCTTTTTTCAGCAGTCTCTGCTCTTCCTCACGCCTTCCATGGCATCGTCTCCACCCGCGTGCACACACTCTCAAGAAGTGCGTCGTCATGGCTGACGATGAGCAGTCCCAAGTCCCGCCTCCCGGCCTCATCCAGCAGAAAATTCCAGATCTGCGCCTGGGTCACGAGATCCAGCATGGCGGAGATCTCATCGCACAGCAGGAAGCGCACCGCCGGATTCAGCGCCCGCGCCAGGCAGAACCTCTGCAGCTCCCCTCCGGACAGCTCCGACGGATATCTTGACAGCCAGTCCGGCTCGATGTGCAGAGCATCCAGCAGGCGTTCCTCCACTGCCCCCGCCTCATTGAGCGTCCTGCCCAGTGTGAGCAGAGGATCTACCACGGTCTCCGGGTGCTGCCAGACCATCTGCACCGGACAGACTCCCCGGTATTTCCTGACCGGCTTTCCATCCAGAAGAATCTGTCCCTCTGCCGGTCTCTCATAGCCCGCCAGAAGCCGGCACAGGGTCGTCTTTCCTCTCCCGCTGGGCGCCTTCAGCCCCACTCTCTCCCCGGAAGAAATCGAGATGCTGAAATCCTCCAGCACCGGGGCATGCTTCCTGCCCTGATAATAAAATGTTACATTGCGCGCCTCCAGATTCATACCGTCACCTTCCTCTCCGGATACAGGCACCGCACCATTCCCCCTTCAAACGGCTCCAGAGGGATCTCCTGCGCCGCCCTGCATTCCTCCCGGCATTTTCCGCACTGGCCGGCGAACGGACAGCCTGAGGACACAGTGCCCGGATAGGGCTGCGTCCCGGGGATCGGCCGGAATCCGTGAGCCGGCATGGCATTCCACAGCGCTCTGGTAAACGGATGGCGCAGCCGGCCGGCATCGGAAAAATCATCTGCATCCGCCTCTTCGATCGTCTCCCCTGCATAGAAGACCGCCACACGGTCGGCGACAGTCAGGGCAAGCTCCAGGTCATGTGTGATAAAGAGCACCCCCGCCCCTTCCTCAGCCAGCTCCCGGAAATGCCCCAGGATCCGCGCAGCCGCCCGGGCGTCCAGCCCCGGAGTCGGCTCGTCGGCAACGATCAGCCGCGGCGTCTCAGTCACCGCAGAGGCGATCAGCACCCTGCGCGCCATACCGCCGGAGAGCTCAAAAGGGTAGAGCTCCTCTGTTTCCGCCCCAAGTCCGTACCTCTTGAGCGCCTGCCTGCACTTTTCCTTCGTCCCTGCGTCCTTTCTGCCCTTCTCAAGCTGCGGTCCCACCTTCATCAGAGGATCCAGCCAGGTTACGCCCTGGGGTACGAGGACGATCTCCTTTCCCCTGAGCTTTTCCGTTCTCTTCGGGGTAAGGGGCTCTCCGTCATACAGGATCTCCCCCTCCATCCGTCCGTTGTACGGCAGGATCCCGAGGATACTGTGAGCGAGCAGGCTTTTTCCCGATCCGCTCGCCCCGGCCACTGCAGTGATCTGTCCCGGATAGATCTTCAGGGAGAGATCCCGGATGACCGGGAGGCGTCTCCTTCGGATCCCCCTGTCATACTGTATAAAGTCAATGGATAAATGTTCTATCTGTAAGATCGGTTCCAAAACGTTCCCTCCTATTCATGTGCGCTCGCCGGATCCAGCAGACGGCGCAGACGCTCTCCCAGCATGGCGAACAGGATGACTGTCAGCACCAGGGCAAGCCCCGGGAAGAGCGCCAGCCACCACTTCCCGGTGGTCAGATAGCGCATGCTCTCGGACAGGATCACCCCGATCGCAGGCTGCTCTGAGGACAGCCCGAACCCGAGGAATGTCACGCTCGCCTCATGCAGGATCGCATGGGGGAACAGAAGGATCATCCCTGTGAGGAACTGCGGGAGGATATGAGGCACCATATGCCTGCGGACGATGTCAAACCGGGACACGCCCAGCTTCTCCGCCGCCAGTATGTAGGGCGCCGACCTCAGCTGCAGCACCTCTCCCCGGATCACCCGGGCAAGCGACGGCCAGTGACTCAGCGACACTCCCGCCACCACCCCGGCAAATCCCCGCCCGCATGCGATGGAGATCAGCATGACGAGCAGGATGTGAGGGATCCCCATCACCAGATCGATGCACCAGGAGATCACGGCATCCGCCTTCCTCCCGAGCACGGCAGCCGCGGTGCCAAGCACAAGAGCCGCGCCGGCGCTCACGGCAGCGGTCAGAAGCCCGATCCTGATACTCAGCGACAATCCCGCTATCGTCCGGGCAAACATATCCCGCCCCATCCAGTCCGTGCCGAACAGGTATTCCAGGGACGGCTTCAGATTCGTTCTTGAAAAATCGGTTTCCATGGCGCTCTCTTCCATCAGGATCCCCGCCGCTGTCACAGCCGCCAGGATCGCCACCGCGGCGATGAGGAACAGGATCGTGCTCTTCCTGCGGTTTTCTGGATATATTTTCTCTTTCATCGTCTGGCAGCCCTCCTTCGGATCTTAGGGTCGACTGCCCCGTACAGCAGGTCCGCGATCAGATTGCCCCCGAACACGATGGCAGAGGTAATGACCGTGATCCCGAGCAGCAGAGGGAGATCGCTCCCCAGCCCTGCCGTGACGGCGGCCTGTCCCAGCCCCGGGTAAGAAAACACCTGCTCCACCAGGACTGACCCTCCGATGATCTCGCTGATGGAAGCAAACTGCAGGGTGATCGCCGGGAGCGCCACGTTCCTGAGCCCGTGCCGCAGGATGACCGATCGTTCAGATTCTCCCCGCGCGCGGGCAAACAGCACATAGTCGGACTCCATCACATCCGCCATCTTCTCTCTCGTGTGAAGGGCAATGTTCGCCACACCGGTAATGCTCAAGGTCAGAGCGGGGAGCACGGCATGGCGGAGCCGGTCCGCCAGCGTGACCGCCGCCGCATCCATCCCTGCCGGGACAGACAGCCCCACCGGAAACCATCCGAGCCATACGGAAAAGACAAGGAGCAGCAGGATCGCCAGCCAGAACGCCGGCGTGCTGGATATGAGCAGGCAGTACCCACGGATCAGCCGGTCCGGCCAGCGCCCGCGGAATGCCCCGGCGATGACGCCCAGCGCCAGCCCCAGCACGCCCGAGATGATCCATGCGGCAAGCAGCAGCCAGAAAGAATTTGCCAGGCGCTGGCCGATCACCGTCAGGACCGGCTGGCGGTAGAGCAGGGATGTGCCGAAATCGCCGTGCAGCACATCCTGCAGCCAGCCGAGATACCTCTCAGCAGGAGGAGTGTCCACTCCCCAGTACTCTTCCAGCTTCTCCACCTGCTCCTGGCTCATGGAGCCGAGCGCGGTCTGCCCCACATTCGTCTGAAGCGGATCCAGCGGAGACGCACTCATGAGAAGAAATGCCGCAAGGCTGACTCCCAGGAGCAGGAGCGCCATCCGCAGAAGTTTTTTCACCGTAAACTGCAGGCGGTGTTTCAAGTTTATCAGTCCTTTCAAGTCAGATTTTTACAGGTCCCGCAGAACTTCCATCCGGCAGGGCCTCGGGCCCGTGACAGGCCGCATCCCTTATGACCATGTCCACTGATCCACGTTGTTTACGAACGACCAGCCGTGACCGTGGGGATGGATCTTCTGCTCCGCAATCTGGAGACCGTCTCTCACCCAGTAGAGATGGTCGATGTTGACAAGCCACACCCAGGGGATATCCCCCTCCTGCGTCACGCCTGTCGTCCCGTCCCACTGCGCCTTCTGCCACAGTTCATAGGATTCTTCCAGATCATTGACAGACAGCGCCTGATCCATATACGCGTCCACCGACGCATTGGAGTAAGGCGAATACTCTGCAGATCCGGAGTCCTCTGCGGTATGGTAGATGTTGTACAGCTCCATCGGCGTGTGGGCGCCCCATCCCCAGATCAGAGGCTCAGACAGCGCCCGGTCGTAGGCCGTATCCCAGCCCACACCCTCGATCGTACAGGAGATCCCCAGCTCGCCCAGCTGATCGGCAAAATCCGCTGCAAGCGCCTGGCGCACGGAATCTCCCGTGGCATAAAGCAGGTTCAGCTCAGCCTTCACGCCATCCTTCTCACGGATCCCGTCATCTCCCACCGTCCATCCCGCCTCATCGAGGAGCTCTGCCGCAGCTTCCGGATCATACTCCACCTCAGACGCCTCATTATACCACGGCATCTGATCGCAGATACTGTACGCAGGGGTCCCGTATCCGTTCAGCACATTGTCGATCATCTCCTGCCGGTCCACTCCGATATTGATCGCCCGGCGCACCAGCACATCCGACGTAAGGTCATTTCCCACAGTCCTTCCTTCCTCATCTGTCCCCGAAGGTACAGCCGGAAGATTGAAGCCGCGGCTGTCCACGCTCGCATAGGAATCCAGATGAAACCCGTCAATGGACTGATCTGAATAGGTCGCAGAGGTATAGGCGGCATCCACCTCACCCGCCTGTGCTGCGAGGAACGCCGCGTCCTCTTCCATGAACAGGAAGGTGACGCGCTGCATCTTCGGCGCCTCGCCGTAGTAGTCCGGGTTCGCCTCCAGGATCACCTGCTGCCCCCGGTCCCACTGCTTCAGGATATATCTTCCCGAGCCGATCGGATCAGCCCCGTAGGTCTCGCTGTCATAGGCGTGCTCCGGGACGATCCCAACCACAGCCATCGTGTAAGGCCAGATGGAAAACGGGCGGTTCATGTGGAACACGACAGTCGTATCGTCCACAGCCTCCGCACTGTCCAGCATGGTGAAATCATTGACCGAGCTTGCCTCCTTCACTGTATTGTATGTAAATGCGACATCCTCTGCAGTCAGCGGCTCCCCGTCGGTAAAGCTCACATCATCCCGGATCGTAACAGTCCAGGTCAGCCCGTCCTCACTGACCGAATATCCGGTGGCAAGGTCGTATCCGATCGTAAGGTCGGTATTGGTCACCGTCAGCGTGCTCTGGATGAGCGGCTCATGGACATGCTCTCCGGCGCCCCATCCGTAGGCCGGGTCGAATCCCGCCTCCGGTTCGGACGTGGGACCCATGGCAATGACCACCGAAGTCCTCTCCTCCCCGTTCTGCTCGGTCACAGTCTGCTCCTCCGCCCGGCCGCTCTGACATCCTCCCAGAAGGGCGGCAGTCATTGCTGCAGCCAGCAGTAATGAGATCATTCGTTTCATAGATTGCAAAATACCTCCGGTCATTTATTTCAGCCTCTTCCTCACTTCTCTCTCGACACGCTGATAAGGCAGATTCTCTCTTCTCGCCACTTCCGCCACGTCCTCGTACTCCGGCTTCATATGGGTGATCCCGTACCCCTTCGCCGTCTTAACGCGGACATCTCCCCAGCGCGTCCGCACCTTTCCCATCCCGGGAGCAAGGAAATATTTCCCGCACCGGCGGACGCGCAGTCCGTTGGTCGTCGTCTGTGTGAGGATGTGGCGCGCCAGCTCTTCCTCCTTCTCCGGTCTGCACAGCACGGTCAGCACATGGCCCGGCCTGCCCTTCTTCATCGTCCCGGCAACCGTATAGACGTCCAACGCCCCCAGCTCCATCAGGCGCGTGCAGGCAAATGCGAGTGCCTCCGGCGTCATATCGTCGATGTTGCACACCAGCTCCAGGATCATATCCTCCGTCTCTTCCTTCTCTTCTCCCAGGAAGGCACGGACACAGTTTGCCTGTTCAAATGTCTTCGTCCCGATCCCGATGCCTGTATCCTTTACTGCCATCAGCGGCATTTCCCCGAAGGAATCCGCAAAATGTGCCAGCAGCGCCGCGCCCGTGGGAGTGCACAGTTCTCCCTGTATCGCTCCGCCGTAGATCGGGACGCCGGTCAGGAGCGCCGCTGTCGCCGGCGCCGGGACTGGCATGACGCCGTGGGCACACCGCACTGTCCCGCTTCCCACATGGATCGGGGAGACCACGATCCGCTCCGGCTGGAGCAGATACAGGGCATAGCATACGCCTGTGACATCCGCCACAGCGTCCAGCGCCCCCACCTCGTGGAAATGCACATCTCCCACAGGACAGCCGTGTGCCCGAGCCTCCGCCTCTGCAATGGCGCGGTACACCGCTCTCGCCTGTCCCTTGACCTTCTCCGGAAGCTTCAGTCCGTTGATCAGGTCCGCAATATGCCCCGGTGTGGCATGATGATGTTCGTGATCATGGTCATGTCCATGCTCGTGGCTGTGTTCCCCGGTGCTGTCATGCTCATGATCGGCATCCTCATTGTGTTCATGGTCATGTCCTTCTGCCGGCTCATGTTCTTCCTCACCGTGCACTGTCACCTTCATATGGGTGCCCGCGATCCCGCAGGAGGAGCTTTTCTGCGCCTCCAGCCGGACGCCGGGAAGCCCGAGCCCGTTCATCGTATCCAGAAATCCCTGTTTATCCTCCAGCAGCTCATAGAGGGACGCCATGAGCATATCCCCCGCTGCTCCCATCTTACATTCTATATAAAGTGTCCTCATCGTACTTATTCCTCCTTCATACCTTCCATTTGATTGATCCTGCTTGCCAGATATCCGGCGCCGAACCCGTTATCGATATTGACCACGCTGCACCCGGACGCGCAGGAGTTCAGCATGGACAGCAGAGCAGACAGTCCGCCGAAGCTTGCCCCGTAGCCGACGCTGGTCGGGACAGCGATCACCGGACAGTCAGCCAGACCGCCGATCACCGACGCGAGAGCGCCTTCCATTCCCGCCACAGCGACGATGCACCTGGCGCTCATCAGCACATCCAGATTGGACAGCAGCCGGTGCAGCCCTGCCACCCCCACATCATAGAGACGGGTGACGCGATTCCCCATCGCCTCAGCGGTCAGGGCGGCTTCCTCCGCCACCGGGATATCACTGGTCCCGGCGGCAGCCACCACGATATTCCCCCTCCCCTTCTTTTCCTCGGGATAGGCCACTGCCAGCCTCGGCAGCGGGTGATACTCCAGCGGGATCGAGTCGGGCAGAAGGTCCACTGTCTCCTGCCCGACTCTGGTGATCAGGATATTCCTGCAGCCTTTTTCCCCCATCGCAGATACAATTCCGGCGATCTGCTCCGGCGTCTTTCCCGCGCCGTAGATCACCTCCGCCGCGCCCTGGCGGACGCTCCGGTGGAAATCGATCTTCGCATAGTCGAGATCCTCAAACGGCGCCTCCTTCAGCTTCAGCAGCGCGTCTTCCGGCGCCGTGGATCCGTCTGCCACGCTGCGGAGCAGCTGCAGGATGTCGTATTTATTGTCCATTCTTCTCTCCTCCTTCTATTCCGATGCCTTCCGCCCCTCCAGATCCAGCAGGACCATGGAAAACAGCGGCTTTAAAGCGGCATTGATCTTCTCTCTCTCCTGAAAAGCCAGAGGCATCTGCTCCTCTGTCACCTGGATGCGGGCGCCTTCCCCCAGCAGTCGTACCCGGAAGTCCCGGAATCCCATTTCTGCCAGGGCTGTCTCTGCCCGGCAGGCGCGGTCCAGCTTCTCCCTCGTGATGGGAACACCTTCCGGCACCCGGGTGGCAAGGCAGGCATACGCCGGCTTATCCCAGGTGAACAGCCCCGCTTCCTCCGACATCCTCCTGACCTGCGCCTTGGTCACGCCGCACTCACGCAGGGGCGAACGGACCTCCAGCTCCCGCAGCGCTCTCATGCCCGGCCGGTCGCCGGCGTCATCGGATGCGTTCGTCCCGTCCAGCAAAAGGGTATGCCCATCCCTGCGCGCCGCCTCCCAGAGATGCGTAAACAGGGCTCGTTTACAGTAATAGCACCGCTCCGGTCCGTTTGCCGCGGCCTCCGGCACCGACAGGATATCCGCCTCGATCACCGTCAGGGGCACCGATAGCTGCCGCGCCAGCCTGCGTGCGTCCTCCAGCTCAAAATCCGGCTGAAATACCGTATTGATAAAATAAGCATGTACATCACAGCCGTAATGAGCGGCCGCCCACAAAAGGAACGCCGAGTCCACGCCCCCGGAAAAGGCAAGCGCCGCCCGCGGCGCAGCCTGAAAAAATTCTTCTAACGTCATATCGCTCTCCATTCCGCCGCCGGATCAGGCGGCATGATCTTTTCTCTCGGATTCCAGACAAAAAGAAGATACCTGCCTTCCTCTGAAAGCAGATACCTTCCTGGTACCATATCTGGATCGTATGTATATATAAATTTTTCCTGTTAAATCAGTCTGCACAGTCCGCCTCTGCAGACGAAGCCGTTCCTCCGCACTGTCCCTGCATCCGCTCTTCCAAACGCGCCTCAGGTCTCATGCTCTCCCGGCTTCTGCCGTGCCGACCGGCTTCCTGCCGGTTCTCTATTCCATGAGCGCTCCGAGCGCCTCCACTGCATTCTGAACATTCTTTGTCATGGATATCTCAGTCACTCCGACTACGATGTTGTCGCACAGATTGACCGGGATCAGGATCCGCTTCGCCCGGCTCTGCCCGACGGAAAGAGCCATCCGCGGAGTGATCTCCCCGAGCATGGAGTCCGCGATCACGATGCCGACCGGCCCCATGATCACATCTGCTCTTTCAGATGCGACAGCAACGGAGTTCTCCCCCGTGGCGGCCTGATCCGCTCCGGCGCGCAGCATGGCGTTGGTCGCCGCACTGTTCGTCCCCACCGCAAGGATCTCGATCTCAGGATACCTCTCTCTTACTGCACTCACCAGCTGGCGTCCGAGTCCGCCCCCCTGGCCGTCTATGATCAGGATCTTCAAATTTCCCTCGTCCTCCTGTCTAATAATCCGACAACTGTACTTTGATCTTCGGCGGCAGCGGCTTCTTGTTCATTTCCGCTTCTTCCTCGGAACGGAACATAGCCTTTGCTTCTTTAAAAAGAGTCCCGCATATGCCGACACGTTCCAGAAGATAGCCGTTCCCTTTTCGGCCGACGACTTTTGCCATGATGATATTGTTCTCTTCGTCCAAAATGTAACAGGAATCACCCCGGACATATGTCATACCGCATCACCTTCCTCTAAAATATTACAATAGCAAATGTCAAAGTGTTTTGCAAGAACATATTTTCTACTCTCTCTACTGTTCACACCGCACTCATGACTTACTGTTCGATGTCCTCCAGCTTCGTCCTGCCGATCATCAGATTCAGGATCTCCACGTCTGTCTGCTTCATTCCCGCTCTTCCGACATATCCGACTGCCTTGATGGTATCCTCCGGGCAGTCCATGACAAGTCCCTCGCCCCGGCTGAACGTAAGCCCGCGCATGGCCATCTTGTGGCTCAGCACAGCGGCCTGCAGGGACGTAGCGATCTTGGCAGCACAGCTCGGCTTGGCGCCGTCGCACACGATGCCTCCAGCATCCGCAATGGTATTGACCACCGTATTCTCGATCTGCTCCATTGTCCCGCCGCACAGATAGGTGATCCCGGCGCCTGCTCCCGCCGCGGCACAGACCGCTCCGCAGTATGCGGAGAGAGACCCGATATATTTCTTCTGGTTCAGCGCGACAAGGTTGGAGACGCACAGGGCGCGGAGGATCTCATCCTCGCTCTTTCCCAACTCTCTTCCGTACTCGATGACTGGAAGGGAGCATGTCATCCCCTGGTTGCCCGATCCGGAATTGATGATCACCGGCAGAGAGCAGCCGCTCATCCTGGCATCCGAGCCGGCAGCCGCCTTCGCCACAGCCCTCCACTTCACATCATCCCCGAACTCTTCTGCGATCACGCGCCCCACCTGAGCGCCCCACGGATTCTTCAGGCCTTCCTCCGCAATCCTGGTATTATAACGCACCTGGCGCTCCAGCACCTTCCGCACGTCGTCCAGATCCGCTTCTTCTGCAAATGTAATGATATCCTCCAGGTTCAGAAGCGCCTTGTCAGGCTTGTCCGCTTCATCCTGTACCGCCTCCGGCTCTTTTTCATAAAGGAGCTCCCCGTCCTTCTCGATCCGGACAATATTGGTGTGCTCACCCTCGATGACAACGACAGCCTCACCGCTGCCCTTCACCGCTCTCGCCTCAATGTAGAGATTCGCGACTCCCTCCTTCAGCGCGCAGTCGCAGAATCCCTCGGCCAGCAGTCTTTTCGTCTTCTCAAGATCCTCCGGTCCCACCGTCTCCAGGACCTCGAGCGCCTGATCGGGATCTCCTCCCACGGCGCCCAGGACCGCGGCTGCCTCAACACCTTTCATGCCTCCGCTGTTGGGCACTTTCACGCCCTTGACATTTTTGATGATATTGCCGCTGCAGAGCACGGTCAGATGATCCGGAAAGCTTTCCAGCGTCTTCACAGCCTTCGCTGCTGCGTACGCCAGGGCGATAGGCTCAGTGCACCCAAGCGCCGGGACCAGTTCATTTTCCAATATCCTTACGTAATTCTCATATATTCTCTTATCCATCAGTATACTCCGGTATCCATATTGTTTTTGAAATAAAAGACACTCTCAGCAGTATAGCATTTCTGCCCCGTGCCGTCTACTTGTTGAGACAGTTTTTTGCAGGATACAGAAGCAGGGAGAACGCCTGCCTCTGACAGATGCTCTCCCTGCAGTATTCTTCTCTTTAATTCTTGTGACAGGCCGATCGGATCATTCCTGCTCCGGCAGCAGATTCCTCATACTGCGCAGGCTGATCACCAGCGTAGATGTATTATGGAGAAGGGCTGATGTAGTCGGCTGGATCGCGCCTGCCACACCGAGCACGATAAGCCCGGCATTGATCCCGACGATCCTCCGGTAGTTCTTTTGGATCCGCCTCATCATCCCGTTTGCGAGACGCTTCAGCGTGACAAGTTTTCTCAGGTCATCCGCTGCGATCGTGATATCTGCGATCTCACGCGCGATCTCCGCTCCATCGCTGATGGCGATCCCCGCGTCGGCTGCGGAAAGCGCCGGCGAATCATTGATCCCGTCGCCGATCATGATGACTTTGCGTCCGGCGGCTTTCTCCCTCTCGATAAATCCCGCCTTGTCTTCCGGCAGAACCTCGGCATAATACTCATCCACGCCCACCCGGCGCGCGATAGACGCCGCTGTCCTCTCGCTGTCCCCGGTCATCATGACCACCTTCTTGATCCCTTCCGCCTTCAGTGCGCTCACTATCCCGCATGCCTCTTCCCGCAGCGGATCTTCGATGCAGATCACCGCTGTCAGTTCATTTTCAATGGCGAGGTACAGATGGGAATACTCTGCCGGCAGGGCGTCGAAACGCGCCTGATATTCGGGCCGGATCGTGCATCCCTCGTCCTCAAACACAAAATGGCTGCTCCCGATCACGACCTTCTTTTCTTCAATATGGGATGAGATCCCGTGAGCCACGATATACTCTACCTTGGAGTGCATTTCCTCGTGGTACAGTTTTCTCCGCTTCGCCGCATCCACCACCGCCTTTGCCATAGAGTGCGGAAAATGCTCTTCCAGGCAGGCAGCGATCCTCAGCGCCTCGTCCTCCGGATAATCTCCGAATGCCACTACCTTTTTTACCGTGGGCTTTGCCTTTGTGAGCGTTCCTGTCTTATCGAAAACAACCGTGTCCGCCTCTGCTGCGGCCTCGAGGAATTTTCCTCCTTTCACAGTGATCCCGCTCATTCCCGCCTCTCGTATGGCGGACAGGACGGTGAGCGGCATGGCAAGCTTCAGCGCGCAGGAGAAATCGACCATGAGCACTGACAGCGCTTTCGTCGCGCTGCGTGTCAGGAGTCCCACCGCTCCGGTACCTATGAGCGTGTACGGCACAAGCCTGTCTGCGAGATGCTCGGCCTTGCTCTCCAGCGAGGATTTCAGCTTCTCGGAATCCTCGATCATGGTCACGATCTTTTCAAACCGGGTCGATCCGGATACTGCCCGGACAAGGATCTCCAGCTCGCCTTCCTCGACCACTGTCCCCGCATAGACGGACTGTCCCGCCACTCTGCGTACAGGCATGGACTCCCCTGTCAGAGACGACTGGTTCACCATTCCCTCTCCGCCTGAGACTTCCCCGTCAAAGGGGATCACATTCCCCATGTGGACGACGACCACGTCGCCCGGGATGATCTCAGATGAATTTACGAGGATCTCCTGCTCCTCCTTCTTGAGCCATACCTTTTTGATGTTCAGCGACATGCTCCGCGCCAGGTCTCCCACAGATTTCTTATGTGTCCATTCCTCCAGGATCTCGCCGATCCCCAGAAGGAACATGACAGAACCCGCTGTATTAAAATCTCCCCGCAGGACCGACACGCCGATCGCGGTCGCATCAAGCAGCGGGACCTCGATCTTCCTGCGTTTTATGCAGCGGAGCCCTTCCCTGAGATACTTCAGCGATCGAAAGAACGTAATGGCTGCGCGCACGGGATATGGCACGAAAAGCCTGCATCCGTAGTGGAGGACGGTCCTCGCGATCAGTTTTTCCTTATAGACTGCATTCAGCTCTCTCCCGGAATCTGTAAGGATATTCTCCGGCACATCTGCCTTTTCATAGGTAAATCCTTTCAACAGCCGGATCAGCGCACTCCGGCCGCCTTTATAACAGATGACAGCATCTGCGGTGCGTTCATATACTTTGACACCTGTTATATTCTCCCGCCTCTCAAGATACCAGGAAAGAGTATCCGCCTCCGCATATGTCATCCTCGGCTGGACGACATGAATACGGAGACGGCCTCTTATCTCATGCTTTATGATAAACTTCATAATCCGCTATACAGTTTCCTCTGCCGCACCTGCTTCCGCCTCATCTGCGGATTCCTGTACTGCCGCCGCTTCCTCAGCCTCTCTGGCCGCATTGATCTGCTGCGCCTCTGCCAGGATGTCTTCTGCGTTCTCCTGCATCGTAGTCGCAGTCTTCATCACGCAGTCCTTCGCTCTCAGAGCAGCCGCCGTACAATTTGTATAAACCTTCTTTGCATCTTTGCTGGAGAGGACCTTGATCCCCGCGGTCCCGAACAGGACGCCTCCTGCAAAAAGTCCGATTTTTTTCAATGTTGATACGCTTAACATATTGATTACCTCCTGAAATCGTTGTGATCATTCTTCCTCTGCATCTGGCTTACTTGTGTTTGTATCCGGTATAAAATACCATCACAAAACAGAACACTGCAGCCCATGCCCAGAATCTATGCTGTTTCATATGTGCACCACTTCCTCTGTTAATAATATGTAAAACATCAGGATACGGTCATATCATACCAATCACGTTTCAGGGTAGTCAAATCTAACAGCGGCTAGCGATAAATTTTATCATTTTACAGGTTATTGTTTACAGCGGCATCTGCGACAATGATATTGCCGCAGCTCTCATATTCCCCGCCCGGCATCCGGTCTGTTATGATCTGTGCCTCCCGGAACCCGCCGAAGCTCACCGGGCTGGTCAGATGGAACTTGCTGCTGTCGCAGAGCACATACCGCTCCCGGGAGTGCTGCATTGCGCACTGCTTGATCATCGCCTCGTTGATATCCGGCGTGGTGAACCCGGCGGGCTCTCCCACACCGTTTGTTCCGAAAAATCCTTTTGTAAAATTATACTTCTGCAGATTGGCGTAAGCCTCGTTTCCTACGATCGCCTCGGTCGCCGCCTTGAGCTCCCCGCCGATCAGCATCACGCGAAACCCGTTCTCAGAAAGCTTCAGCGCATGGGAAACAGCGTTCGTCACGAATACTGCCGTCCGCTCTGTGAGAAAAGGGATCATATACCCTGTCGTCGTCCCCGCATCCAGATAGACAAAATCCTCCGGTCCGATCAGAGAGGCCGCATATCTGGCGATCCTGATCTTCTCTTCCCTGTTCATTTCCGCCCTGAGCGACACCTTTTCTTCCTTTGTGCTGAGCGTTTCCTCCGTCTGCACAGCTCCCCCGAAGACCTTCACAAGCGCGCCCTTCTTGTCAAGCGCATTGAGATCGCGCCGTATCGTTGACTCGGAGGCCCCGAAATGTTCCGTCAGCTCTGTCACCGTGACGCTCCCCTTTTCCTTCAGCAGTCTGAGGATCTCTTCCTGTCTTGTTTCCGTCAGCATTGTCCCTGCCCCCTTTCGTTTACGTGCCGACAGGAAAAGCGGATTCTGAGAATCCGCTTTTCCTGTTTTTCCGCCTGGAGACCCGCCTGCAAATGCGGGAGGCATCTCCCTTCTGATATATTTTACACTGAAACATCCCGCCGGGCAAGTCAAAGCTGCTCTTTAATGATTACTGTCCACACCCTACTCAGGGATAGGAAAATGCAGCGTCATGCCTGCATGTAAGAGGCAGTTTCTTATCCCTGAGTACGAGTGGAACTCCTAACCTTCAATGCTGACCGCAACGTTTCCTATGCCGCTTTTTTCTTGAGCAGGCCGAGAAGGACCGCTCCGACTACTGTACCGACGACAAGTGCCACAAGGTACATAAGAGCATTTCCTACGACCGGGAACACGAAGATCCCGCCGTGAGGAGCCATCAGCGTACAGCCGAATGCCATGGAGAGAGCGCCCGCCGTCGCCGCTCCTATGATACAGGAGGGAAGCACACGCAGGGGATCAGCCGCCGCATAGGGAATGGCGCCTTCTGTGATAAACGCAAGCCCCATGATGAAATTGACCGGAGCAGACTTTCTCTCATCCTTTGTAAACTTGTTCTTGAACAGGATGGATGCAAGTGCGATCGCACAGGGCGGAACCATTCCGCCGATCATCACTGCCGCCATGATGTCGTAGTTTCCTGCTGCGATGGAGGCTGTCCCGAACACATACGCCGCCTTGTTGAACGGGCCGCCCATATCCACGGACATCATTCCCGCCACGATGATCCCGAGCAGGACCTTGCTGCTTCCGCTCATGTTCGTCAACGCTGTATTCAGGCCTGTGTTGAGGGCGCCGATCGGAGGCTCTATGATGTACGTCATGATGAGTCCGATGAGCAGGATGCCGAAAAGCGGATACAGGAGCACGGGCGTGATCTTCTCAATAGATTCCGGCAGCCTCGAAAATACCTTTTTCAGCAGGAGGATGAGCAGGCCTGAGAGAAATCCTGCTGCCAGCGCTCCCAGGAAGCCTGAGCTTCCGTTTGCCGCGATCATTCCCCCGACAAACCCAACAGCCAGGGCAGGACGGTCGCCGATGCTCATCGCGATAAAGCCGGAGAGGACAGGGAGCATAAAGCCGAATGCGATATCACCGATGTTCTTCAGCGCTGCCGCCACCGGAGTGATCGTTCCGAAACCGGCCCTTGCCTCCTCCGAGAGTGAGTTGACATCCACGCTCAGACCGTCGATGAGGAACGCCAGAGCGATCAGGATACCCCCGCCGATGACGAATGGAAGCATATGGGATACCCCGTTCATCAGATGTGTGTAAATCTTATGGGCTGTTCCTCCCGAACTCTTCGACTCGCTCTCTGCCGACGGATTCCCTGCCTGATATACCGGCGCGTCGCCGTTCACCGCACGCTCGACAAGCTGCGCCGCCTTGCTGATCCCGTCGGACACCTGGCATTCGATCAGCTTCTTTCCGTGGAACCGGTCCATCGGCACCTTGGCGTCTGCTGCAACGATGATACAGTCCGCGTCCTTTATCTCCTGGTCCGTGAGCACATTTTTCGCGCCGCCGGATCCTCTTGTCTCAACTTTGATGAAGCATCCCGCCGCTTTCGCAGCCTTCTCCAGGCCTTCCGCCGCCATATACGTATGGGCGATCCCCGTGGGACAGGATGTGACTGCAAGGATCCTGCACTTGTATTCCGCCGGCGCGCTGTCCGTCTGTGCCGCAAGCTGGTCATCCAGGTCCGGCTTCTCCTGATCCGCCCGGTCTACCGCCTCCAGAAATTCATCCACAGTCTCCGCCTTCTTCAGGCTGTCCACAAACGCCTCATCCATCAGGAGCATGGAAAGCTTGCTCAGCACATCGAGATGGATATTGTCCTTCGTATTCGGCGCCGCGATCAGAAAGATCAGGTGCACCGGGGCGCCGTCCAGGGAATCAAAATCCACACCGTCCGGTATGACCATTGCCGCAAGCCCCGGCTTTTCCACCGCGTCACATTTGCCGTGGGGAATGGCGATCCCTTCCCCGATCCCTGTCGTTCCTTCTTCCTCTCTCCGGTAGACCTCCTGCCTGTACGCTTCCTCATCCCGGATCTTCCCGCTCTTGACCATCAGGGCGACCATCTGGTCCAGCGCCTCATTCTTCGACGCCGGCGCCCCGTTTAACGAAATACTTCTTCTGTCAAGCAGTTCCGTTATCTTCATAGTTATTCCCTTCCTTTCATTCCCATTTTACAATGTTTCATAAAGCCTGCGGATTTCTTCCTCCGTCGCCAGCAGTTCGGAGAAGGCGCTGGCGCTGCCTGCCGCAATCCCCATCTTAAACGCGTGCTCATAGTCTTTTTGCTCCGTCCATCCGGCAAGGAAGCCTGCCACCATGGAATCTCCGGATCCGACTGCATTCACCAGCGTGCCCTTCGGCACCGGGAGCATATGCACCTTCCCCTCCGCGTCGAGAAGGACCGCTCCTTTCCCTCCCATAGAAACGAGCACATTCTGAGCGCCCTGTTTCTGCAGCTGCTCTGCATAGGGGACTACGTCCTCTCTGTTTTTAAGCTCCACCCCGAAGATCTCTCCCAGCTCATGGTGGTTCGGTTTGATGAGAAACGGCCTGTACCTCAGCACGTTCAGCAGCAGGTCCTTTGTCGCGTCGACGATAAACATAACGCCTCTTCCCTGAAGCCTTGCAAGGATATCACTGTAGATGGAATCCGGCATGCTCGCCGGAATACTCCCCGCCAGCACAAGAATGTCCCCTTCCTTCAGGCTGTCCAGCTTTGCCATCAGTTTTTCGACGGCGGCATCTCCGATCACCGGTCCCTGTCCGTTGATCTCTGTTCCGTCAAACTCCTTCATCTTCACATTGATCCTGGAGAATCCGTTCCCCACATCGATAAACTCACTCCTGAGTCCGAGTCCGTCTACCCTGCGGCGGATCTCCTCTCCCGTAAACCCTGCCGTGAATCCCAGGGCTGTGCTCTCAATCCCAAGATTCTTCAGTACAGTGGACACATTGATCCCTTTTCCGCCCGGGAGCATCAGCTCCGATACGGTCCGGTTGGTATTTCCGAGCTGAAATCCCTCCGTCCCCACGATATAATCAAGGGACGGATTGAATGTAACTGTGTAGATCATCTGCTCATTACCTCCTGTTTGTTTATGGTCTTATTATACTCCCATATTCAGTCATTATCAATCATATTAATTCACAAAATTGCGCCATATTTTTTGTTTAACATTCATAATCAATCATTTTCAATCATTCTAGAGCATAAAAACCTGCAGATAAAACTGTTTTCACCGTTTTACCCACAGGTTCCGTTTCTCTTTCTTCTGTTTTTTATCTTGTATCCTGCAGTCAGACTACATCTGCATCTTTATCCTGGCGATCTTCTGGTTCTTCAGATAGCCGCAGCGCTTCAGGCCTTCCCGGATCACCCTGTTCCAGCTGCCCGGAGATAAGTGGTATGTCGTATCGTCGTCCAGCACGATCTCACATCCGCATTCCGGAGGGCAGTCTTCAGAGCACTCTACCTTATACATGTTCTTCCGGCTGATCGCCCCGATCTCCTCCAGCGCATTGATCATGCGGTAAACAGTCGCAACGCCGATCTTCTCATCTGTCTTCGAAGCCTTATAGAAGATCTCCTTGCAGCTTGAGCACTCATTTTCCAGGATGATATCGATCAGCATAAGACGCTGCTTTGTGATCCGGCATCCGCTTTCCTTCAATTTTGCGATGATCTCTTCCTTCTTACTCACCGTGACCTCCCGTCAGCGCTTACGTTATGCTCAGCACCTCAAATCCTGCATCTTCCACCGCTTTCTTCAAAATATCATCTCCGACTTCTCTGTCATAGAAGATCTTCGCACTGCCTTTGGAAAGACTGACCTCTGCCCGGATCCCCTCGATCTGGTCCAGGGCATTCGTCACATCCGCTGCACAGTGTGCGCAGCTCATTCCCGCGATCTTCATGATTTTTCTTCCGATCACGCGGCCTTCCAGCTTCTTTTTCGGTATTTTCCCACTGCCGGGGCAGCTTCCGCCTGCCGGGCAGCCGATACATTTGGCGCCGTTTTTCTTCGCTTTCACAATATAGGAAACAGCGCCGCCGACCAAAGCCGCGAGAATGATCAGTACAATAAGATCTGTCATAAAAATTCCCCTTCCTGCTTAACGTCAAGCAGCGGACAAAGTATAACCTCTGTCCACCACTGCTGACTCTGTTTTATTACTGCGCATGCAGACTGTATTCTGCCGCAAATTCCTGATCTGATCTGTGGATCCTCCATATGATGACCGCCGCGAATACCAGGACCGCGATCAGCCCCGGAACAAAGGCTGTTCCAAGAGAGCCCGTCGTGATCAGAGTTCCGATCTGGTATACAAGGAACGCTACCGTATAACCGGTGGCAAGCTGGAGGCAGATACCGCCAAACAGCCATTTGCCGCTCTTCATCTCCGAGTTCATTGCTCCGAGAGCCGCGAAACACGGCGGCGTATAGAGGTTAAACATCAGGTAGGCAAGCGCTGCTGCCTTTGTAAGTCCCATGACTGCAGCAACTTCATTTCCGCTGCCGACCAGGGCAAGCTCCTCTGTATCGATCAGGTTTGTGATGCCGTAAACGACCGCCAGCGTACCTACTACATTCTCCTTCGCGATAAAGCCTGTGATCGCCGCAGCCGCAAGCTGCCATACGCCGAAGCCCAGCGGGATGAAGAGGACCGCAAAGGGATGCGCGATGCTCGCAAGGATAGAAGTGCTCTCCGCGCCTTCTGCCACAAGCTGGAACTGCCAGTTGAAGCTCTGCATGATCTGTACTGCCGTGTTGCACACGAGAATGATCGTTCCCGCCTTTATAATGTATGCCTTACCGCGCTCAAGCATGGAAACACACGCTCTCTTCAGGCTCGGAAGCTTATACTCCGGAAGCTCGATGATAAAGAAGGATTTACGGTATTTCTGCCCTGTGATCCTCTTTACGAGCAGCGCGCCCAGCAGGACCAGTACGATACCTACAAGGTACATCGTTCCTGATACCCACCATGCATCCGCAAAGAATGCACCTGCGAACAATGCAATAACCGGTATCTTAGCTCCGCACGGCATGAACGGCGTGAGCATCGCAGTCGTTCTGCGCTCCCTCTCATTACGGATCGTGCGGCATGCCATAACACCCGGGATGGCGCATCCTGTACCGATCACCATAGGAATGACAGATTTGCCTGAAAGTCCTACTCTCTTGAAGATTGGATCAAGAACGACAGTTGCACGAGCCATATACCCGCAGTCCTCCAGGAGGGCAATGAGGAAATACATGACCATTACAAGAGGCAGGAATCCGACAACCGCGCCGACGCCGCCGATGATGCCGTCGACAAGGAGCGCATACAGCAGCGGATTGGCATTTTCCATCAGTCCGCCGACCCAGCCCTGGAATGTCTCGATCCAGCCGACCAGCCAGTCAGCGATCCATGTTCCCACTGTAGACTGGGATATGTAAAATACAAGGAAGATCACAACAGCGAAGATCGGGATGCCGATGATCTTATGTGTGATGATGCTGTCGATCTTATCCTGGAAATTCTTATCCTTTGTAAAGACCTTTCTCTTTTCCACCTGCTTTACGAGGCTGTTGACAAACGCAAAACGTTTTCTGTCGGCAGCTTCGACCGCATCCTTATCCTTCAGGTCGATGTCATCCTGCACATAGGGAGCCTTCTGGCCTTTTCCCTTTAATGCCGCAGCCGCTGCAACCGCTTCCTTGAGGCCTTCATGCCTTGACGAGGCAGATATCGTCTTGACGACCGGGCAGCCCAGCTTCTCAGACAGGAGCTTCTCATCGATCTTTGTCTGCTTCTTTTCCGTGATATCGCTCTTGTTCAAAGCCACTACCACCGGGACTCCCAGTTCCAGGAGCTGTGTGGTAAAAAACAGGCTTCGGCTCAGGTTCGTCGCGTCCACGATATTGATGATCACGTCCGGATTTTCATTTTTTACATAGCTGCTGGTAATGCTCTCCTCTGAAGTAAAGGGAGACATGGAATATGCGCCCGGCAGATCCACCGCGACCAGTTCCTCCGCCCCGTCATAATAAGCCTTTTTGATCAGGCTTTCCTTTCGCTCTACCGTAACACCGGCCCAGTTGCCGACACGCTCGTTTCTTCCTGTCAGCGCATTGTACATGGTCGTCTTGCCGCTGTTCGGATTTCCTGCAAAAGCAATTCTCATTTTACAAATCTCCTCCTTCATTTCGATTAGAATAGACTAACCTTTGTGCAAAAAAAATAGTAACTGCATTACTATTTTTTTATTATTTTATATTGAAATAGCTTTCGCTAGATCAGTATCGATATTGTATCTCCCATCCTTAATGGAAACCACGCAGCCGCCTCTCACACGGGAGACCACGGTGATCGGCTCACCGCTGTAGCAGCCCAGGGAAAACAGGAACGATTCCATCTCTTCATCGTTGGTCGCGATATCTTTTATGATATACTCTTCTCCTTCTACAGCATTCAGTAAATTCATATTATCACAATCCTCTCATCATACATCCGCTTTTTTACATTATTACGTCATGGTTTCGTCCACTAACTGATGATAGTCTAAACTAACTTTTTCCTTTTGTCAATCCTTTTTACAGGAAAATTTTCGTATCAGTTCACCACGCGCCTTACCCTATAGCTGAACTGATACGAAAATTTTGCGAAACTCCTAATTCTATTTGGTGTTCCTATGGAATTTATGGTATACTCTTAGGAAGTATTGAAATGAGAAATTTGATCGAGGTGAATTATATGCATGTGAATGAATCTGCCGAAAACTATCTTGAAACGATCCTCATGCTGAGCCAGAAGCTCCCTGTCGTTCGTTCTGTAGATGTGGCGACAGAGCTTAATTTCAAAAAATCCAGCGTCAGCGTGGCAATGAAGAAGCTGAGAGAAAACCATCATATCGTCGTATCTCCCGAAGGATATATCACTCTGACCGAATCAGGAAAAGAGATCGCAGACCGCATCTACGAGCGGCACACCCTGCTCTCCTCCTGGCTGGAACGGCTCGGAGTAGATCCGCAGGTAGCTGCGGACGACGCCTGCCGCATTGAACATGTCATCAGTGCAGAGAGTTTTCAGGCGATCAAGAGGCATATAAAATAAACATCCTGAACGCCTCGGCATAGAATCAGCGACTGACCAAAAGGCGGGCTGCCCTCTCCGAATCTGGAGAAGGCAGCCCGCCCTTCTTTTATGCCTTATTTTGGATCAATTCCTTTTCTGCCGTCTTCTGTACGCTGCTGCAGCTGCCGCGCCTGCTGCCAGGACTGCCGCTGCGCCCCAGAAAATATAATTTCCTTCATCGCCTGTCGGTGCTGACTGCTGTGTTCCGGAGCTCTTCTGCGCAGAAGATGTCTTTCCTGCTGTGGAGGACGTATTGCTCTTGTCTGAAGAGCCGCCCGTCTGTCCCTGATCCTGGCTTCCGGTGCCGGACTGTCCGCTGTCGGTATTTCCGCCCTGCTGGCCATCGCCGCTGTCAGCCAGTGTCAGTTTTGCTACAGCATCCTTGAGCGCTGCCGCGGATGCATCGATCTCTTCCTGTGTCGCATCTTCGTTTGCGAACACATCCTTTGCCGCTGCGAGGGCTGCGCGCATCGCTGCGAAGCTCTGTGCCTCATAGTCTGCCTCGCTGAGTCCCTCTGCCTGTGCGATCAGGTCTTCCAGGAGTCCCTTGTCCGGCTTGAGCATCAGGTTCGCCATAGCGTCAAGCAGGTTCTGCCATGCACTGTTGACTTCTTCCTGATCCATAACATTTCCGTCTGCATAGAGTTCCTTCGCCGCTGCAAGAGCCGAAGTGAACGCTTCTTTTCCTGCATCCAGATATGCATCGAGATTCTTATTCATCTCTTCTGCCAGGGCGATCACCTTTTCAAGGTCTGTCTTGTCCGCCTGTTTGAACTCCAGGTACTGCATCGCCCGGATCAGGTTCCGCCATGCGCTGTCAACGTCGCTCTCTGTCACATCCGTATCGCCTGCCTGGACTCTTGCAAGAATGTCTTTCGCATTCTGAAGCGCCGTCTCAAAGTTTTCTTTCACAGCATCGATCACGCCGGAGGAATCTATATCTATGCCTTCCGCAAGCTCAATGGCATATTCCAGGATTGCCGTGGAGATCTCTCCGCCCGGCGCCGGATTTTCCTTCAGCGCCTCGATGGCCGCCTCAAGAGCTGCCGCTGCTGCCTGCACCGCGTCTGTATCCGTGCTGCCCTGTGCATACAGCTTCTGCGCCTCGATGAGCGCACTGATCATCGCATTCACAAGCTCTGTATCTTTTTCACTGATATCAAGCCCTTCCGCCTCTCTGATCAGATCACGCAGTGTTGTATCTTCTGCGATCTCTTCATAGGTAAATGAGACTTCCGCGATCTGGTACCAGTTCTTCTTCGTCTCTGTCAGGACGACACGCACATATTTTGCCGGGACAGCTTCAAAGGAAAGCTCTGTATCCCTGTCGTCCGGACCGATCGTACCGACGGTCTGCCAGCTTTCTCCGTCCGCTGAGATCTGCACCTCAGCTCCCTCGATATAGTCTGCTCCGACATCTGCCGGCTGGAGGATGCGGATTCCTGACATGCTGACTGTCACCGGGAAGGTGAACATAAACTGGCGTCCTGCAGTCTGGTCTTTATTGAACCAGCACTTCGTGGACTCATTGCCGTCCAGCATCTTGTCGTAGGAGTACGTCGTATAATATCCGTCGTCCGCTGAGATCTCCGGTGTTCCCGCGCCCGGCTTCTGAAGTCCTTCTGCCGCCTCGCAGATCTTGTCAAACGCCGCCTTCACAGCCGCCGGGTCGTCTCCCTGTGCGTACAGGATCTCGCGTCCCTCCTCGACTGCCGCTTCGTACTCCTCATAGCCCGCCGCATATCCGATGTCGCTGAGCGGATACTTGGTCTCCACGTAGAGCGGATAGTTCACCAGAAGCACTGCCTGTCCCTTCGCTTCCCTGAGCTGAGCCAGGATCTCATCGATTTCTGCCTGCTCGATATCAGCCCGCTCGACTGCCTCTTCCGCCGCTGCATAAGCCTGGCTGTAAGCCTCAAATGTTTCCGGGATATAGTATGCCGCATCCAGGGCGTCTTCCAGTTCCTGCTCAAGCTCGGATTTGTCCGTATCCAGTGTGTAAGTGAATGTATAGGTCTCGCCCTCGGATGAGTAGACACCTGAAACCGTGCCTTCTGAGATCAGCCGGTATCCGTAGATGTCCTCTGCCTCAAAGCTGTATGTATCTCCTACATTTCCGTACTTCACTACATTGTCCCGGAGTGTCTTTCCTGTGTCGCTGACATAGCAGAGCGTCACTTTTCCGAGGCTTTCCGCATTCTGAAATTCTCCTGCGTCCGGAAGCTGTGAACCTTTTTCATATCCTGCCACATGTCCCAGCACTTCGTAGTTTGCCTTGAACTGCTCAAAATCCATATTGTCGCTGCTGCTCACGTTCCATGACTTGGTCGCAAGGGAGCGCATCTCGTCTGCAATATCATCCGTGACCACATCCTCTGTCACAAGATCCGGATTGTCACACCAGATGCCCATCGCCGCACCGGCGATATAGGACGCGTCGTCAGGCGCTGTGTAGGATGCGAATTTACCCGGCGTCCACTCCTCGAAGATCCTCCTGTCCTGATCGATATAGTCGAAGGAGTGCTGCTCACGCCCGTCTGTCGGCATATCATTGCGCAGTACGTAATAGAAGAAGGTCGAGTTGAAGTTGTAGATGTCCTCGTGTCCCTTGTCGATAAACGTCTGCATTCCCGCGATCGCCGGATTCCAGGTCATCTTGGACCAGTAGTCGATCCCGATATAATCATGCATCACGATCTGCTGCGGTCCTTCCCAGTCTGTCTCGCCGTAGTAGAGTCCGTCGTTGAATACACGCGGCTTAAAGCCTTTCGAATAGACATACTCGGCAAGCTCGTTGATGTAATTTGCCATCACGTCTTTCCATGTGGCGCCTTCTCCCAGAGTCTCAGCCGCATATTCGTTGAGGACCGGCTTGTACTGGGTGGTAAACGGCGCGCGGTCGAACTCCATGTACTCGTCTCCGCCGATGTGGAAATCCGTACATCCCTCGAACAGCTCCATATACTCGTCATAGAGAGTCCTGATATATGCAACGGCCTCAGGATTGGTCACATCAAGTCCCGATGCATAGTGGTCGCCGTTTATATTCACCTGTCCGTATTCCGGATGTGCTTTCAGTATCTGATCCACATGGCCGGGGCTGTCAAATGACGGGATGACCTTGATCCCGTATTTCTTTGCTTCTGCCAGGATCTCACGCACTTCCTCATGGGTGAGGTACTGATCCGAGACGATCGCCGGATCTGTCTTACACTCGATGCCGAATCCCAGGTTCTCTGAGAAATGCATCTCCAGCGTGTTCATCTTCATATAGGACATCTCGCGGATCTGACGGATGAACCAGTCTTTTGTGAAATACTTTCTTCCGCAGTCCACGTGCAGACGCCGCTCCGCCACGTCCGGATAATCCGTGATCGTTCCGTAAGGCAGGCCTTTGTTCGCCACCATGTAGTTCTGGACTGTACGCAGGGCATACAGTACTGCGTTCTCGCTTGCACCGTTGATCTTTACGCCGTCTTTGCCGATCACGATCGTGTACGCCTCTTCACTGTCAGACTCCTCGCAGACAGCTCCGTCTTTGTCAAGCGTGATCAGGATATCTGACGGCTGCGCATCCTCTTCATTGGCATATACCATTGCAAGCGGAGAAGAAGATACGATCTCTTTCTCTGTGATCTCAGAGTTGATCAGCTCGACCACCTCTGCCAGCCTCTCGTTCTCGATGTTCTCCTGGTCTGCAGTGACTGCGAAACGTGTGTCGGCTGTCATGGTCCATGTCCCGCTGTTCTCGGCGAGCTCATATTTCTGCACGACCGGATTCACCAGCGCCGCAAGGGCGTCCTCATCTTCCCAGCCGGGATCGGGCTCTTCGGATCCCTCTGTGAACTCTGCGGTGATCACCACGTCCTCGGCCGGCATCAGGAAGCTTGTCCCCTCGACCACTGTATCATTGTACTTCAGCGAGCCTTCTGCCAGCTTGCAGCCTTCATCCGGCTCGACGTAGATATTTACTTTTGCCCCTTCCTCATAGTGCGCAGCGTCCGTGGTGATAGTACCGCCTGTGATCGAAGGATCGATGGTCAGGCTGTGTGTCCGCGCCACTGTGGCTGTGTCTACTCCGAACAGGCGGAGCTCATAGATCCTGGTCGCCGGATATGGCACGTTGTCCTGGCATCCGTCGGAGATATAGAGACGGAAGTACCGCGCCGTTACCGGCTCTTCAAACTCATAATCTGTGATATTTTCTGTGTTGTCCCTGTATTCGGCAACTGTCGTCCAGTTGGAGGCATTTGCAAGATAAGATTGATCGGAGAGCTGTTCCTCCGTCGCATCCGGATCCGCAAGTACCTGGAGAGAGAAATCGGATGAAATATCCAGCTCATGCTCTACTCCTGCATGTACAGTCTCCCACGTATAAATCGTCTTCTCTGCTCCCAGGTCAAAGGCTGCCCAGTGATTGTAGCGGGTATTGTCGCCCGGACACCACTTGGAGCCGTCCTCGCTCTCATCAAAAAGGTTCTCCGGACCGCCGCCCACTCCGGGGCTGCCGGAGCCGCCGAGCACTTTCGCGCCGAACGCCTGGTTTACCGGGATCGTCGGATCTACATAGATCCTATCCGCAACCGTTACTTCCACAGTATCATAGACTGTATCGTCATAAGCGGAAACTGCCTTCACTGTCACTGTCGGTGAAAGCTCATTCGTATCCAGAGTCAGGATACCGTTCCAATTGATCGATGTACCGGCTCCGCTGCCACCTTCCACTGTCCAGATCACATCGCCTGTGTCTTCCTGGGCGGCGTCTACATTTGCAGTAAACTGGAAGGTTTCCCCCTGGCGCACCACCACGCTCTCCGAAGGTGAGATCTCCACGCTGTTGATCTCAGCCGCGCTGGTATCGAGCGCACCGATGTCAAAATCTTCGATCGCCTCCATCGCGGTAGTCACAAAGCCCTTCATCCTGTTATCGGAAGGATTCGCATACCAGATGCTGTAGTAATAGTCTTCACCTGAGCCTTCCAGTGCAACGATCTGGTATCTCGGATTCCGGTCAATGCTGAAGCGCTCATATGCTTCATTGGCAATGTAATATCCGTGCGTCTGGACAATCGGATCATCGGAAGATACCACAGCCATCGCTCCGCCGATCGCCGCAGCCATATCGTAGAGCTTATTGATGGAAGCCTGCGCTTCCTCCACGATCCGCCGCTTCACCGGATCCTCGCTGTCCTTGAGCGTCTCCAGCTTTTCGATGGAGTCAAGGATCTCATACATCTTTTCCATGAGCGCCGGAGCCGCCTCCTCATTTCCACTTCCGTACTGTGCGTACAGACGTGTGAGCTCAGACGGTTCGTAGTCGTAGTTCAGACTTCCGTACACTACTTTCAGCGCCTGTGCCATCTCCGGATCATCCGGAAGGATCGCGTCAAAGCAGTGCTCCCAGTTCTCATCTGCATCAAAGGCCTGCGGATTCCATGTATAGTCCGCAAGACCAAAGAAGGCTACCTTCGATGACTCCGAATAGTTCATCGGGTTGGAGATCACGCCTTTTAAGTTCGACGGATTGGAATCCAGCGAATAGAAATGGTCTATGGGGTTCGTATAATATACGTTGTCCACATTGTCGTTTACCGGATAGTTCCACCACATGACCGGATCACGCCCGATCCAGTTCTTGAACGTTGTGGCGCTTGAGTTGCTGATATCGGAGAACACATTGTTTCCGGTAAAGCAGATCTCGATGTCCTCGTGGAGCGCGCGGAATTTCGGCATATATGTAGATGCTCCGCCGCTGCCGGTGGTGTACCATGCGGGTGTGAAGAAGAGCGGCTTTACACAGTCTTCCGCTGCAGCACCTTCCGTATTGTATGCAGCATACAGCTTCTCCTGCACCTGGTTGAGCATGTAGATCTGCATGTCACAGGTAGACGCTGCTGTGGACATATCGATATCGTCCACAAAGATACCGAACTGCCGTACTCCGAGGTCGTACATGTGGTCAAACTTTACCATCAGGCGTCCTACGCCTTCATCCACTGTCTCCTCATTTGTAAAATCAATAGGCTTCTTCATAGCCGGGTGAGCCACCCACACAAAGTCCACGTTGCACTGTGCGGCCTTTTCCGCGATCTGGCGCATCTCGTCCTGCGTGCGCACGCCCAGCTGCGACTCTTCCTCTGTCACTTCCGTGGGGTAGTCCTCATCCCACTGACCGAGATGGTAAGGATCGTTCTTCGGTCCGTAGAGGAAGACGTTCATCTTATATTTCTTCGCGAAATCAAACCAGCTCAGCGTGCCTTCCACACTCCACGGATATCCGTAGTAGCCTTCCACGCATCCGCGGTATTTCTGGAACGCATAGTCTTCAAATGTGGAGATCTTAAGCTGGCCGTCCTCTGTCTGGTCCAGCATCTGCTCCAGCGTGGCCAGCCCGTAATATGCAGCGTCTGTATCCTTGCCGAGGACAACGATGTCGCCTTCCTCGAATACTTTCACCACATGCATGTCATACTTGTTTTCTCCCTCGTCAAACACCTCTCTCGGGATGTCTTCCAGAGAATCGGCCGCGCCGCCTGAGCCATTGATGCCGACGTACAGATTCGTATAGTCGTCAGACGGATCCTCGCTGTACTGAGGAGTCAGGCCATTCTCAGTCAGCACCTCGTCCACGCGGTCATGCGTCACAGCATCGATCCCGTCTTCCACAACGACATTGACGGTATCCGTCAGCCCGACTGTCCCGTCCTCGTCTGTCACCTTCTGGGGGATCGGGTAGATCGTATAATTCCCGTCGGAGTCAGACGGATCGCCGCCTCCCGCGAGATAGTAGACGCCTACCTCAAAGATTGAAACCGAAGCCCAGTCGCCGCCGAAATCGGACACGTAGATCCTCATGTACCGTCCGGATGCGGGGGCAGACAGCGTGATGCTCTCATCCGTCATCGTGGGCTCGGATTCTCTTGAATAAACCATCGTCCACGAATCTTCGCCAGCATCGTCGGACACCTGGATCTCGTAGGAGAGGATGTTGGCCTGCTCCCATGAAATGTCCACTGTGTCGAATGTCACGGTGCTCTCGAAATCGATCTGCAGCCACCGTGCCGTCTTAACAGCGTTCGTATCCCTGTTGGTCGCCCATCTTGTGCCGGAATTTCCATCCACTGCCTTGTCGGCCGTAAAGCTGGTGCCGGATTCGACATCACTTGCCGACGCCGGTTTGTTCAGCGCCAGATTATCCGAGGCTGCTGCCGCGGCCGGGACGGGGATACACGACAGGATCATGCATATGGCCAGTATGAATCCTGCCGCACGTTTTTGCATTTTTTTCATGTTCCCTTTTTCCTCCTTTTTCTGCTATTTATTTTTTCGGAACCTCCGGCCCTTCTTCACGAGATTCCGAAAAGATATAAATTTTGTATAAATCGGATCACCACTTAAAAAACCGGATTCTGCAGACAAGAAGACACCTTAAACATGATACTTTTCCATCTCCTTAATTCTCAAATCCGGTTTTGCCCTTGTAAGGTAACAATCCAAGATATACAATTAATAATCTTATTTTAGCATTTTAGTGGATTTTTTCCAACTTTTTCCACTTATCTCGAATAGTTTTCGTGATTTTCTCTATCAAATACACATTTAATTCACAATGCGATCACATTTTTTGTATATTATCACCAATCCAGTGAGCGCTGAATCCACACATATTTCTCTCATATGTCCGGCTTTCCCTCAGCCTGTGATCCTCTGTCTCACACGCTCGAGGTCCTTTGCGGTGTCGACGGACAGGCTCTCTGTTTTTTCCACCCGGATAAACCGGAGATATTTCCCGTAATCGAGGAATCTGAGCGTGTCGATGCCCTCGATCTTCTCAAACCTCCCAGGCTGCGAATCTCTGTAAAAGTCCAGCATCGGCTTATTGTATCCAATGATGCCCACATGCTTATAATAAGGAAAATCAATGGATAAAAACGGGCATGGGACCGGCGATCTGGACATGTAGAGCGCGCGGAACGTTTCATCGAATACGACCTTGATGTTGGAGGGGTCCAGCACTTCCGCCGGATCCTTCATCTCCGTGATGATATTGGTCCCGTACTCTCCCTCCTCCGGGACAGAGTCCGGCACGGCTGCGTCGATATTATCCGGAAAGATAAGGGGCTCGTCCCCGTTGATCTGTACGTAGAAGTCCGCCCTGATCTGGTCTGATGCCTCTGCGAGCCTCTCCGCCGCGCACCGGTGAGTATCCGCGGTCATGACCGCCGGGATCCCGAATCTCCGGCACGCTTCCATGATCCTTTCATCATCTGCCGCCACACAGAGCTCGTCCAGCCGTTCGGCCTGTGCTGCTCTCTGAAAGACCCACCAGATCATTGGCCTTCCCTCAATCTCGAGCAGCGGCTTGCCCGGCAGCCTGGTAGATGCGTACCGGGCAGGTATGATCCCTGCCGTCCTCATGCTCCGCCCTCCCTTCCACGGGCCCGGAGCTCCTCAAGCTCGCGCCGCAGCTCTTTTTCCGACTCGATATATTCCAGAAGGCGCCTCTCTGTCGCAGCCAGGATCCCCTCCAGCATCCGGATGCGGATCTGCTCATCTGACAGCTTCCTCACCGTGATCTCCGCGCCTTCATGACGCAGTTCTTCCTCTGCCTCGAACTCTGAGACCATCTTCCTCACCTCTTCCTTCTCCGAATAAAAATACATTGTATGATCCCATTTTTTCCGCTCTTCGTCCATGCCTGTCCATGCGGCGTCCGCATCCGCTTCCTTCCTGCTCTCCTTTCTGACTGCGATGGGGAGCATCCGCAGGAACTCCTCCTTCCTCCCCGGCGCATACATCGGATACCGCCCTTCTTCATTCAGGAAGAGGATCCCCTGCACCTTCTCTTCCCGCCGGATGCAGACACTTTCCATGAGCTCCCGCACCGCCGTCTCCTCTGCCCTGTCGCCGCAGAGATACAGGACTTTCTTTTCCGGCAGGGCAGCATTTTCCTCCGACGGATCTCCTTCCTTCTTTCCCGGTGATGCAGCGCATTTCCATTCCACTATGAGAAGCTTCCCTCTCTGCTTCCGGCGGCAGGACGCCAGGTTCTGAAGCTGTGCCTGGTTCACTCCAAGTGTCCGGATCTCCTTTGCGCCAATATCGTCAGCCAGCCTTAACGCCATGTCATACAGCGCGTCATACCGGTATGTCCGCTCATACTCGGCGTGAAACACGATCTCTTCTGAAAACTCGCGGCGGATCAGGTTGATCCCCGTGGAGCTGACTGTGCAGACAGTGCCCGGAAGCTCCCGGAACGCAAGCGGCAGAAGCTCTGACGGGAAACGCTCTCTGATGATCTCCGCCTCCGGGAAAAGGCTGTCATAGTACAGGATATCGTCCGGATGGGGCTTGATCAGCACCTTCCGCCCCCTCAGATAGTAGTCAAAAAGGTGGCGGTAAATACTGATCTGCCCTTCCAGCGAAAGCTGTCCGAGATTGGCGAACTGCTGGGTGAGCAGCAGGACCGCATCTGCCTCTCCCACCAGCTCCGGCACGTCGAATACCCCGCGCACTATCTTCTGCATCCGCTCCGGGAGCTCCCGGAACCGCTCCATGACCTGAAAATCCACAGCCCTTTCATCCTCAAAATCCGGCTCCTGTGATCGCATGTCGCAGTATTTTTTCGTGATCAGAGGACTCCTGTGGTCATACAGCCCGTACTGCTCGATGAGCGAATACCTTCCCGGCGCGCTCTTCCGGTGGATCTCTGCGAGGATCCACGGACGGCTCAGCGCTCCGCTGCCGTCCTCGAACATCTCGAAGGGGAGCTTCTCGGCGATCAGATACACCTGGAGATAGGTGTGAATCCCCGCCGCGAGGATCTTCTCAAAGCTGCGGATATCATAAGGAAGCGTCTTTCGCAGCTCTTCTCCCACCTCCCGGATGATCTTTTCCTCACTGCCCCTGTATCCGCCGAACCGGAACAGATACACCTCGTCGAAGAGCTTCTTCGTCTCCAGCTCCCGATACCGCGGCATCCTCTCAGTAATATAGGTGCCGAGGATCAGGATGCATTTTTCTTCTCTGTGATACACCTGTCTGTGCACGATGCACTCAAGGATCTGATACGACGACAGCGCCTGATACAGTATCATACGTTCTCCTCCCATAGTCCTGCTTTCTTCATCACATCGGATACGGACTCCATGACCGCCTTCTCCTGGGTCGCGAACAGGTCTCTCCCGAAAATATAACCGCCGAAATATCTGCGCAGCCATGAGAGATTCCTCGAGAAATACTGGAACGGCATGTACGCGTCATGCCCTGAGATATCCAGCATATAAGGATATTCCCTGAATCTCGCCTGATACTCCCGGACAAAATCAAGGGCTCCCCTGTGTATCTCACAGTTATGGCGGTAATTCTCTGCTTCGGGGATGTCATAGAGGAAGCGCCCTTCCTTGTCGAAGCCAAGAAAGGTGGGCGTGCTTGACTGAGTCAGTATCTCGAAGAAAAAGGAATTTAAGCGGCTGTTCTCCTCCTGATGGGCGTCGTGCAGCCCTTTGTTCTGCATATTGGAGAAAATGTAGGTCTTCACATCCTGCTTCTGCATCATCCCTGCCATGTAGGTGTCGTTCACGTTCCGCGCCGCCGCCAGCAGGCAGTGGATCTCACAACCGCTCTGGTACTCCTGCTCGGCCAGATACTTGACCTGCAGGACATTGTTTCCGGACCAGCCCACGTCCACGACCGCGGCCCTGCGGGCGTCCCCGATCTTCCGCAGGAGATACTCCCTGATATAGTCCTGGTCCTGTCGGCAGCACCCGCACACCTCCTCCCAGTGTTCGATCACAAGGCGGCGCACGATCCGCTCATTGTCCGGCGTCAGATATTCCTCCGCCCGGATGCGGTAATCCCCGAAGTACTTCTTCAGCTCCCCGATCCCGGTGCGCTCGAACAGGATCCCCACCTTGGATTTGTACAGCGCGTTTGCCTTGTGGTGGATGATCTGGAGCAGATAGGGGTGCCTGTTCTTTCCCACGATGGTCTTCACCACGGGGATGCGGGACCAGAGCACATACTCTGAGGGCATCTCCGGGTGCATCTCCTGAAAGACCTTCTGATAGATGTCGCCCTCCCTTGCGAGAAACAGGATCTTGTCCAGATGATGCTCCTCTGCGTACCGCCAGATCCACTGGCAGAGTCCCATGACATAGAATCCGGTATAGACAAATCCCACCTCGTAATACGGGCTGTAGTGATACCTCCCGCTGTGGAGCCTTGCATTGACGATCCCCCGGTAGGCGGATCCGGCAAGGCGGGACATATCTCCTGCCCGGAAGGGCGCGCCTGCCTCATTCACGTTCTGATAGTATCTCGTATCGATCCCCTTCTTCCCCGCCGCCTCGATATCGGAGACCGGATTGTCCCCTACATGGACGATCCGCTGTGGATAGCGCTGCTTTAAGATATCATACAGTCCGCCGTTCCTCTTGGAGCAGTTGTAGTCGCAGGATACGAGGATGGAATCAAATCCGTCGTAGCCGCAGCGCGCCAGCAGCAGACGCATCTTTTCTTCGGGTAGATACATATCCGACACTGCCGCGATGGTCTTCCCCTGCCCCTTCATCATGCGGAACACTTCCGACATATAGGGATTGGCATAGCACAGGCTGCATTCCACGGCAAACTCCGTCTCAGCTCCTTGCTCTGCGTCTACCCCGGTCTCCTCCTCGACCAGCCGGTAGATGTCAAGAAGCGTCACCTCCTTATTCCCCCGCTCAAGCTCACTGATCCGTCTCGCCTCCTGCTCCGCATGGATCCGGATCTCGCAGAAGTCCATGATGTCAAGCCTCTCCCCCACGAGGATAAACAGATCCGAGGGGCTCGCAAAGGGACGCAGGATCAGTGTGTCAAAAACATCGAAGGAAATCACGTCGTAGGGCATCATCCCCTTCGCCAGGTGCATGGGCGAAGTGCGGTTGGAAACGGTGGATTCCGCGCCCTTCTCGCTGAGCCGCCCGCTGTTCGCATTGCGGTACCTGCTGTAGGACGCCGTGACGGACAGAGTATGCGGATAATCTTGATAGCGCCGCCCGTCCGTCGTATATTTCAGGCTGTACTCATACCTGCGCCCGCCTTTTGCTTCTGCGTCCCGGTATTCTCCCTTCTCTGTCCGTGTCAGGAAGCGCCTGCCTTCCTCCTGCGAGGTCCGGTAAAGATTGTAGTGGACCGCACCCGGGATCCTCTCCCAGGTCAGGAGGATGCTTCCGTCATCAGCAGATTTTCCCTCCAGCCTGCCCTCACGGCCGGAAGTGTTCCCACTCTGGTCCGTCTGTTCTCCGCCGCGCTGTCTATCTCCCGCGCGCCCTGCGCCCTCTCCTTCCCCGTTCCTTACGCTTTCCCCTGTCTGAGCCAGCTTCTCCATGAAAAAAAGCTCCGGGTTCTTCACCGTGGATATGGTGAGGACCTCTGAGAACGGGCTGTAATTCCTGCCATCCATGGACACCTTATACTTAAAGAAAAGGACGGTTTCCTGCGCAAGCCCTGTCACTGTATAGATGCGTTTCTCCTGCTTCTCAAGGAAACGGTAGCGGACGCCGTCCAGAGAAACATAGATGTTGTAGCAGACCGCCCCGGGGATCCATTCCATGCGGATCCTCGCCGTATCCTTCTTCTGCTTTATGAGCGCGGCGGACGGGATCCTGTCTTGCCGTCCGTCTCTGTATTTCCACGAGAGGACAAGGAGCACGAACCAGTGCTTCAGCCGTTTCTTCCTGTGCTCGCCGAGATGTCCCCGGACATACCGCTCGTATTCTCTTCTGATCCGATCGTTCTTTCGGACGACCTTGTCATACAGCCAGTCCTTCAACATTCCCGCCTCCTTTGATACTCAACAGATTTCGCCCCACAGTTTCTGTGCGCACTCATCCAGGATCCCTCTTTTCTCGAGGATCATTTCTACAAACTCCCTGACCGCGCCCTCGCCGCCCCGGCTGGAGAGGACGTAAGCACAGAAGGACTTGACCTGCTTCGCCGCATTCTGCGGGCAGACCGCTGTCCCCACACATTTCATTGCCTCCAGGTCATTCAGGTCGTCGCCCACATAGGCCGCCTCCTCTGGCTGGATCTGGTGCTCCTCCAGAAAACGGGCAAGGCGGTCCCTTTTATTCTTTACGTTCTGATACACATGGATGATCCCAAGCTCCTGCGCCCTCTTTGTCACGCATCCGCTCTCCCGCCCCGTCAGGATGACCGGTTCGATCCCCGCCGCCTTTGCCAGGAGGATGCCCGCACCGTCCTGCACTGTGAACTTTTTCGTCTCAATCCCGTTGCCGTCCAGATAGATCCCGCCGTCCGTCATAGTGCCGTCCACATCCAGGACAAGCCAGCGGATCAGCTCCAGCGTCTCCAAAACCTTCATTTACACTTCCTCCTTCCGACTGAGCTCTTTTCCCTCCGCTGCGCCGCGGGGGTACTCCCGGCAGAGCGCCGCGATATACTCCGCATCGTACGCGCTCTTCTTCTCCCGCGGGATATTCTGGAGGATCCGGTGCATATCCTTAGCCGTAAAGCATCCCTTCGCCAGAAGATACTCCGCATAATTCCGATGGACATTGAACTTGGCCGACAGGAAATACTCCGCCATGTAGCCCCAGGACTCCTGCTTCCTTACAGGAGTGATATACTTCTCGATGGCGTCCAGCACCGGATCGATGTCATAGCTCTTGGAATAATTCCGGTTCAGATAATCCATGATCAGCTCGATGCACAGATTGCCCGGCACACGCCCCATCCCGTTGAGCGAAGCGTCTACCACGCAGCTTCTCTCCTGGGCCCGCATCTCAAGGAACGCCTGGGCGAGGAGAAATGACTGCGCCATGTTCTCGTGCAGATGGAGTCCCAGGGTGATCCCCGCATCCAGGTTGTGCTCGCACAGAGAATAGATCCGGATCAGCTCCTTCTTCGTCATGGAACCGAACGTATCCACGATCGAGAAGCCATAGGGCCTGACCTTGTTGACCTTCTCCAGGAGACGAAGAAGCTCGCTGTCATCATAGCCCATGATATTGATCGGGTTTACAAAGAGCGGATATCCTTTCTCAATCACCCTTCTGCAGAACGTGAGCCCCTCCTCCACGTCGTAGTCATGGAAGGTGACCCGCACTGCAGAAACTGTTCCGTCATTTTCTTCCAGCCTGCGGACGTCATACTGGTCGTGCAGCGCCATGACTGCGAATCCTGTCTGCCCGTGTTCTTCCGGGAGGACCTGCTTCACTTCTCTGATCGAATTGAAGAGTGTGCGTCCGCTCTCATACTCGCAGTCCCTCAGAAAGCCGACCTCGATCAGGTCGATCCCCGCTCTCACAAGCTCTGCGATGATCTTCTTTATCGTCCTCTCTCCAAAATTCCAGTCGTTGATGTATCCGCCGTCTCTGAGCGTACAGTCCAGCAGTCTGATCTTTTCCATTTCCTTCTCCTTCTTTCTGCTTACATCATCCCTGTTTGGGATCGTTCCCGCATTTTTCATCTCTGTCCGGCAGCTTTGCCGCGGCGCTGCGCATTCCTTCATCGACTCCCTCCGAATTTTCTTTCTGGAACAGGATCCGGACGGTCAGGAACAGAAGCCGTATGTCCAGCCGCAGAGAATAATTGTAGATATAGATCAGGTCATATTTGATCTTATCCTCCGGACCGGTGCTGTATTTTCCATAGATCTGGGCATATCCCGTAAGCCCGCCGCGCACCTTGAGCCGCTCGGTAAATTCGGGGATGATCCTTGAGTATTCCTCCACAAATTCCCGCCGCTCGGGCCTTGGCCCTACCATAGACATATCCCCCTTGAGCACATTGAAGAGCTGAGGCAGCTCGTCAAAATGGAGATTGCGGATCACCCTTCCCACCTTCGTCACCCGGGAGTCATTCTTCGAGGCAAGCCTCGGTCCGTCCTTCTCTGCATCCACGTGCATGCTGCGGAACTTCAGCATATCGAACTCTCTCCCTCTCCTCGTGACTCTTTTCTGCCTGTACAGGACCGGTCCTCCGTCCTCAAGCCGGATCAGGAGTGCCGTCAGCGCCATGACAGGCGAGAGGACCAGCATGAGGATGAGGGAGATCAGGATGTCCTCCGCCCGCTTGAGGAACTTCTGTTCCGCGGTCAGGTCCCCCTGGCGGTACTTGAACAGCACCTTGTCATACAGCCTCAGTATCCTCGCATTCTGGATATAGATATCAGAAACTTTTGGAATGCTATAGCAATCTTTATCATGTCTTATACACATTTTCATAATCTGATTTCTCGCCTCATACGGGATATCCCCGAGATATACCGCTCCGTACCGGTCAATGAGCCCGGCAAGATCCTCTTCCCGTTCTCTGAAATGAACGGCTTTCACAATGCTGAAATAGCGATTGATCCGATTGTTATATTCCCGGCTCCCCTCCGGATCCTCCCTGTCTCCGTAGACAAAGAGCGCCTCCTTGAACGACCGTCCTCTCATATACATCCCGAAGAGGAGTACTGCGCGGAGCATCCCTGTCGCTGCCTCCAGCACGGTCAGGAGGAAAAACTCCTTTATGATCCCCCACAGAGAATAGGTCGTGACCGTGCACATCAGCGCGCCGAAAAAGAGGTTGGCGCATACTGCCCCGAAGAACTGCCCGTAGACAAGATCGAGCAGCCTCCTCTGCTCGATGTTCCCCGCCTCCAGCATAAGCCATGCGCCTTCCAGCAGTACGGTATACAGGATCGTGACCGGAAGGTACCGGCCGCTCCAGAGCTGCCTCATGACCCATGCGGCCGCAATAAAGTACAGGACCAGGAGCATTCCCCCTGTCAGCAGCTTCACCGCTCTGAAGATATTCTGTCCGTTCCTCATTTCTTTCATACCTGCCGCCTTCATTTTTATGATGCTGTTTTCCCCCGGCTGCCGTCCACATGAGTACGATGCGGACAACAGCCATTTTATTCCACATTCTGGTCCGTATCCCAGTGAAAGGACGCCTCCAGCTCCCGCTGCGCCCGCCGGTCCCCGAGGAAGAGGAGCAGCGGAGCGTAGGCGTCCCTCCCTGAGATCTCCCCGATCCCATCAGAGAGAAATTCCCCGAAGAATCTTTGGTAATCTCTGACATAATCCATGATCCCCTCCTGGATCTGCCGGATCTCGCTCTCATGTCCCTCTTTTCTCCCGAACCGGAATACCGTCTCCTTATCCGCCCCGGTGCCGAAGCCCTTGAGCGACGGGGAAGGCGAGGTGAAAAGAAGCTCCATGTACAGATTGTGCTTCCTGTTCAGATCATGGAATTTCCACAGGTCCCTGTTCTTCTGCTGGGAAAAGAGATAGCTCTCCATCCGTCCGGAGAAGAAGAAGCCCTCGCTCGCATCCGGCGACAGATTGTGGGCAGTATTCGTTCCCGCGGCCAGCCCATAGACCCGGAAGGGAATATGGAGGATCTGCTCCATCATCCTGTCCAGCGCCGCCGCGCCGCTTCCCGCCCATCCGATGTCTACCGCAGCCGCCGAGCTGCATCCGTCTGCCAGCTTTTTAAGATATCTTCCCGCCGCCTGTCGTTCCTCTTCATATATAGAAGAAACACTGCCCCACACTGAGACGAGATGATCCCTGCACCGCCGTGCGAGGTCTTCCGTCAGCCGCTCCTTCCTGCTGCAGTTCAGCTCGCGGCAGGCCTCCTCCAGCAGAGCCCCCAGCCCCATGCTGGAAAAGATCCTCTCCATGCTGTATCCCTGATTTATCTTCTGAAAGAGAAAGCGCTGGAAGAAATCATGCCGATATACATCTGAGAGAAGCCTCGCCGATACATTCCGCGACCAGAGCACATAAGCCGTATCTTCCTCCGGATACAGGAGATCGTAGACCTTTTTCAGGATCTCCCCGTCCCTTGCAAGGAACCAGATCCTGTCGATCTTCCTCTCTTTCACATACCGGTGTATGAACTGACAGTATCCCAGCGCGAGTATCCCTCCGTAAATATATCCATATTTATAAAAACTATTATATTTCTTTCTCTCCGCATGAAAACGGATATTCACGATCCCGCGGTACATCGCTCCGGTCATAGGAGACATATCCATGGGACGGTAAGGATTCCCGCTCTTCTGCGGATTGGGATACAGAAAAGCCGCGAAGCCTGCCTTCCCCGCCATCCTGATATCAGAGTGGACATTGTCTCCCACATGGACATATCCTGCATCGCTGTCCTGTCCGCCGGTCTCTTCCCTTACGATCCGATAGAGGCCGCCCTCATGCTTGGACGCTCTGTGCTCTGATGAGATATAGTATCCGTCGAAGGCTCCCAGCCCTTTCTCTTCCAGCAGCTTCTTCAGAAAATCTCTGCCGAGATACATGTCGCTGGTCACGACTATCTTTTTCTTCCTTTTCCTCAGCGCTTCCAGTACGGGAAGGAAATAGGGATTGGCTGTGCAGTACTTCCGCTCCAGTTCCAGCTCAGCCTCCATCCCCTCTTCCGCCGGGATCCCTGTCACGCGCTCCAGCTCAGCCCATATCTCTGCGAGTGACACTTCCCCGCTGTAAGCTCTCCCGCTCTTCTTTCTCACAGCCGCTTCCGTCTCTCTGCGGATCCGGTGCAGATCAAGGTATGAGAATCGGATATCCAGGAGATAAAACAGCTCTGTCGGGTCGGAAAATGGACGGAGTAAAAGCGTGTCAAAAATATCGAAAGAAATAATATCATATCGTTCCAATCGTTCTATCAGCTTTTCTGGCTCTTCCGGCTCTGCTCCCTCCGGCTCTGTCAGCACCTGTCTCTTCCGCTCATAGTACCCGTATTTTACCGGGCATCTGAGCTCCTTTCTCCCCAGCAGATAATAGCTCAGGTTCCACCAGGCCAGGGCAGCAAAACACCGAAGCCTCCCCGCCGCTCCGGACGATTTCCTCCTCAGATCCAGATATCTCACCCGGATCCCGGGGATCCGGTTCACAAGGAGCCGATAGATCCTGTCCTTAAGACTCTCTGTCATCCTGCCCCGCCCCTCTTCTTCCCATACTCGATATAGGCACGGCAGACTTCCTTCGGATCTCCCATCATCTTCTGGATCCCTTTCTCGATCCAGACCGCGCGTGTACAGTTCCTCAGGATCGTGTCAGTGGAGTGGGAGACGATGAGGACTGTCGCGCCGCTGTGGATCATTTCCTGTATCTTCTTCCCGCTCTTTTCCTTGAAAAACATATCACCCACGCTCAGCACCTCATCCAGGATCAGGATCCCCGGCGTATCCCGCGCCGTGGCCACGGCGAAGCCGAGACGGGAGACCATGCCGGATGAGAAATTTTTCACCTTCTGTTCCATAAAGCCCTGCAGCTCTGCAAACTCCACGATGCTGTCATACTTTCTCCGGATAAACTCCCGGCTGTATCCCAGAATCGCGCCGTTCAAATATACATTCTCCCTCGCTGTCAATTCTCTGTCGAAGCCTGTCCCCAGAGTCAGGAGCTGGATGCTCTTCCGGTCCGCGATGACCCTGCCTCTGGTCGGCGTCATCGCGCCGGAGATGATCTTGAGCAGCGTGCTCTTTCCTGAACCATTGGTCCCGATGATCCCGACGATCTCTCCCTTATACACGTCAAACCGGATGCCGTTCAGCGCCCGCAGCGTCCGGTAACGGTTCCTCCCTGTCGCCATGCTGATGACAAACTCCTTCAGGCTGGAAGTGTTCTCCACAGGAACACGGAAGAACATACTCACATTCCGGACCGAGATTACCGGCCGCTCCCTCTTTTTTCTCTTTTTTACACGTTCTTCGCCCATCCGCTTACCTCCGTTTTCCTTTCTGTGCTCCTGTCATTATAGCTTCTGCACGATCCTGTTCTGGCTCTCCCGGAAGATCCACGTCCCCGCCAGGAACACTCCCAGGCTCCACAGGATCATCCTGGCCCACACGGCCGCTCCCGGCATCCTCCCGTAGAGGATACAGTCTCTCGCCGCAGCAATGAAGTTGTAGACCGGGTTCTGCCATATGAGCACCTGCATCCCCTCCGGAAGGAGCTCCAGGGGATAGAACAGCGCGGACAGATACATCCACAGTGTGAGCAGCACCGAATACAGATGCTTCACATCTCCGAAAAACACATAGAGCACGGACAGGATATAGCTGAGCCCCAGCGCAAAGAAAAAGACCATGGCGACAATGACCGGATACAGGAGCATGTGCCACGTAAAAGGGATCCGGTAAAACAGGAGGATACAAAGATATGCGATCAGGGAGTATAAATAATTCACAAAGGCAGTGCATACCCTTGCCAGGGGAAATACCGACCTCGGGAGCTTCACCTGGAGGATGAGCATCTGATTGTCCGCAAGAGCCGTCATCGCCGTGTTCGTGGCGGTCGTAAAAAAGTTCCAGATGAGAAAGCCGGTCAGATAGTAGACCGGATAGTTTTCGATCGACTTCCGGAACATGGTGGAAAAAATAAGCGAGAGCACCGCCATGGAGAGAAGGGGGTTCAGGACACTCCAGATGATCCCCAGCTTTGACCTGCTGTACTTTCTCCGGATCTCCCTTGCCACAAGCTCCTGTATCACAAAAAAAGACTGCCTGTCCATCATTTTATCCTTTCTAAAATATCTTTTTTAATATAAAGTAAATATTTATATATTCTACTCTGCAGCAGATGCCAGCGCACAGCCACGCCGCTCCGCACAATGCTCCCCTCGATCCAGGCACTCTCCTTCACCGGCTGCCTTCGGATTCCTGTCAGGACCAGGAGCTTCGCCCAGAAATGATTCTGCCTGATCTCCTGTTCTGTAAGGACAGGCGCCAGCAGATGGCCGGCGTCCAGCACATCGTCTGTAAACTTCATCCTTCCGAACGCCTCCGCCTGGGCTCTCCCCGGACGTCCCATGAGCTGTTCGAGCCTTCTCAGCAGACGCCTTCCGATGTCCGTCTTCCAGAGAGCGGGGCGCACGGGGAGCCGCTCCGCCTCCTCCCCTGCGCGCCTCTCGACAATGCCATGGATCAGCTCCAGCTCCTCCCGGTTCCCGATCCTGCCCTCCTCAGCCGCCGGCTCATATCCTTCCCCCGACCGCCGGTATCCGACTGTCATCCGGCTGGGCTCGCTGCAGATGCATTCAAAGAGACTGTTTGAAAAATACACCTTCCTCCTTATCTTGCCCACCGGACCGAAATAATACGCATGATAATCCTTTTTCTCTGCATCCGCCGGAATGTGATAGAGTCCGAAATAATATCCCGTGATCCTCCCCCTATATCCGGCTGACGCAGTGATAAGCGACAGCGTCCTCTGGATGCTTCCCGTCCACCCGCTGTCCGCTATCGCATAATCAATCCCGTCCATCAGTCCTTCTCTCCGCAGATATCCCACTGCCGCGCCATATGCTTCCTCGGCATGGGCTGATACATACCGCCAGAAGAGCTCTGTCTGCGCAAGCGGTCCCCTCAGCTCCCGGACCTCCTGATAAGACAGGATCCTGTCCAGATCATCCCGCCGCCCCATCGCGCGCGCGGTCTCCCGTATCTCCTGATCCGTCAGCCCTCCGCGCCGCAGCACCTTCCGCAGCGTCACGCTGATGCCTCCCATGCAGATCTGCTCGACCGCACTTCGCCCCAGCAGATGGAAGGCCGGGATCCTGAGCGCATACCGCGAACATTTCAGATATCTGCAGTCGATCTCAGGATCTCTCCCCTCCGCCAGGATCCTTGCCGCCTGATACATAGGCCAGCCGTCCCGGGCAAGAAAATAGATCCGCCGGATCCCGTGTTCACCGGCGGATCTTAAGACCCATTTCACAAATTCCACGAGTACCGGGGCTAATGTGCTCTCCGTACTCTGCTCAATTGTATGACGGTATTCTCTCTCCATCCTTGCGCTCCATTTCCATTGCTATCGCAGCTTTTCTGTTTTCTTCCTCCAGGTGCCCCTGCACGGACAGTCCCGGCACAGAGCTCCCTGTCTGCAGGCCGGACGCCTGATATCTTTTTATCCCGCGGCAGATCCCCGCCGGGAGCAGCCCTCCCGCCAGCGGCCTGTACCGATACAGCAGTCCTTTCACTCCGCCAAGCCCCATACGGCTGAACCATTTTGACCGGAGCCTCGTCTCATCGAGCCGAAAGCGGAGTCTGCGCTTTCGGAAGCTCTCCCTGTCCTCCCTGTAGCAGAAGAGCTCTTCCTGAAGATTGTACCCATAACTCCCGGAAATATACAGCCTCATGAAAAGGTCATAGTCCTCGCAGCGGAGCATCTGACGGGACAGGCTGTAGCCTCCATATTTTTCAAACACTTCTCTTCGGAATGTCACAGAAGGATGGATAAAAGGCGAATACGGAAGAAAGTCCTCCTTCTTCGGTCTCTCCGGCATCGATCTCCTGCCCCAGATCTCTTCCCCGCTGATGAGGAAGGCGCTGCATCCCACATAATCATACTCCGGGTGCTGCTCCAGGAACTCCGTCTGCCGCTCCAGCCGCTCCGGGAGCGAGATGTCGTCCGCGTCCATCCTCGCAAGGAATCTCCCCTCCGCATGCCGGATGCACTGGTTGAGTCCGTAAGCGATCCCGCGGTTCACGCTGCCTTCCAGATACCGGATCCGCGGATCCCGCTCTGCCAGCCGCAGGATCCGATCCCTGTACTCCCCGCTGGAACCGTCATTGTAGATCAAAAGCTCCCACTCCTTGAGCGTCTGGCTCATCACAGATTCCACCGCCTTCTCAAACTGAGAAAAAGGGTGTGGATCGAACACACTCATGATCACGCTCACCTTCACTCTCATACTCCCACTCCTCCCAATGTCATCCTGTAGATCCGTTCCATCGCCTCCGCTGCGCGCTCCCTGCCGAAGGCGAGGCTGTCCTCTGCCGCCCTCTGCCCCATGGCCGCCCGCAGAGATGGCTCCGCCTGCATAAGGAGCACGGCATCCCTGAATGCCTCTGGGTCTTCCCCTTCGCAGAGGAAGCCGTTCTCCCCATGTCTTACATACTCCACTGTCCCCCGGTTCCGCGCGGCAGCCACAGGCACGCCGCACGCCATCGCCTCCAGCGCCGCCATCCCGAGGCCTTCCCGCAGCGACGGGAAGAGGAACAGATCTGCTCCCTGGAGGAGTACCTCCAGATCTCTGCGGAACCCGAGGAATGTCACCTGGTCCTCCAGACCGTATTCCCTGACCCTCTCTTCCAGTGCAGGGCGGTGCGGTCCGTCCCCGCAGATGACATAGCGCACCGGGAACGCCGCCTGCCCCTTAAGTCCTGCAAGCATCTTAAGCACTGTCTCATGGTTCTTCTCCGGGTCGAGCAGCGCTGCCGTCAGAAGGCAAAACTCCTCCTCCATCACGCCCATCCGCAGCCTCGCCTCTTTTCGCAGCTCCGGGCGCGGCGCATATCTGCGTGTATCCACGCCGACACCCGGAATCCGGAAGACTCTGCCTCCCCTCTTCAGGCGGAAACCGCGGGCCCAGCCCTCGTCTTCCTCATTGATCGTGACCAGAGCGTCCGTAAATCGCGCCAGCAGCCGCTCTGCCGTATAATACAGCAGCCAGTTCTTCACCGGAGCCCCCTTGTAGAAATGAAAGCCATGGGCTGTATAGATCACCGCCGGCCTGCTGCCAGACAAAAGAGCGGCAAGCCTTCCCAGGAGCCCGCCCACCGGATTGTGGCAGTGCACTGTGTCGATCTTCTCGCTCCGGATGATCTCTGTCAGCCGCTTAAGCGCCCGGAGATTGCGGATGATCTTCCACGGCAGCTTCTCGATCGGGACATGATGCGTCCGTATCCCGTTCTCTTCGAAGAAGGATTCTTCAAATTCATATGCCGGACGTAGAAAATTCGATGCATAGTGGATCTCTGCGCCTTCTTTTTTCAGCAGCTCCACCGTGTTCCTCTCAAACTGCCATAAAAAGCCGCTCACTGTCGTTATGACCAAAACTCTGTGCTCCATAACTGCTCACTCCCGTCTCGCAAGGCGGAACCCCTGCATAAGCAGCGCCCGCCGATCCTGTCTGCCTTGTTCCGGAAGTAAGTCTATCATTTTCTGCCGGCAGATTCCTTATGCTTTTGCTGGAAAAAAAGACTTCGGCGCGGGATTTCTCCGCATCGAAGTCTTTTTCCGATATCTTCTATTCTTTTATCTGATCGATATTTCCTTTTCTGATTTTCCTTATCTGAGCTGTGCGAGCACGTTCTTGAGCTCGTCCGCTGATTCTCTCAGCTTTCTGTTCTCCTCCTCGCTGAAATTGATCTCAAGGATCTGCTCCGCCCCGTCTCTCCCGATCACAGTCGGAATGCTGAGGCAGAGTCCGGAAAGACCGTACTCGCCGTTCAGTGAAACGGACACAGGGGCTACCGTATGGCTGTCCCGAACGATCGACTCCGCGATGCGCGCCGCCGCCATACCGATCCCGTAATATGTTGCGCCCTTTCGTTCAATGATCTCGTAGGCGCTGTCCCTGACCGCATGGTAGATCTCATCCTTCTCTTTCTCAAACTCACTGTAACCGCGCATCTTTGCAAAATCCTCGAGCCCGATGCCGTAAATATTCGCGCAGCTCCATACCGCCAGCTCACTGTCGCCGTGTTCGCCCACGATAAACGCATGGACATTGCGGCTGTCTACCTTGAGCTTCTCGCTGACTAAGTATTTCAGCCTCGCCGTATCCAGCACAGTCCCGGAGCCGATCACCCGTTCTTTCGGGAAGCCGGACTCTTCGAGCGCGACCTGTGTCAGGATATCGACCGGGTTGGAGACGATCAGAAGGATCCCCTCGCACTTCACCCGCTTGACCTCCCGGATGATCGAGCGCATGATCGCCGCATTCTTCTGTACCAGGTCCAGGCGGGTCTCCCCGGGCTTCTGATTGGCTCCGGCGGTGATGATCACTACCGACGCGTCGGCAATATCCTCATAGTCTCCCTCGCGGATGTCCATTGCATGGGCGAACGGAAGTCCGTGGCTGATGTCCATCGCCTCTCCCTCCGCCTTCGCGTGGTTTGCATCCAGGAGCACCAGCTCCGAAAAGGTTCCTTTCTGCATCAGTGCATATGCGATCGTCGATCCGACAAATCCGCAGCCGATCACTGCAGCTTTCTGTATATTTATCATGATCTGTATCCTCCTTCAAATATATTTTTCTCAATTCCTAGTATTTCACTAGGGATTAAGATTTGTGTCTATTATAATATATTTGCCGGAAAATGCAAGATTTCTCAGGTATTTTTTTCCAACACCGCTTATGTGCAGCTGTTTTCGCCGTCTTCTTCTTTCAGGACCCTCTCCAGCCTCTGCCGAGTCTTACGTACCCTGCCGGGGTCTGTGCCGCCGGAGTTGATGCCGACGACAACGTCTTCCGTCATCACCACAGAAGGGAAATAAAAGTCGCAGAGGCTCTTATCATCCGCCACATTGACCGGGATCCTCCTCTCTCTGCACTCCGTCCACACCGCACGGTTGACCTCCCTGCTGTCGACTGCGGCAAGGACGAGATCCGCGCCCTCCGTGTCGCCCGCCTGGTATCTCCTGCGCTCCACACGGATCCGCCCCTCGCTCTCCAGGTCAGCCAGCTCCCCGCACAGCTCAGGAGCGATCACACATATCTGCGCGCCGAACCGCAGCAGCGTCCTGACCCGGCGGAGTGCGATCCTTCCTCCTCCCACCGTCAGGACCTTCTTTCCTGTCAGATCTACAAACATGGGAAAATACGGTCTCTCCATCTTCATCCCTCCGTCTCAGTCGTCCATCATATACAGAAGTGCGTTGCAGATGCATGCCGCGATATTGCTTCCGCCCTTTCGTCCTCTCGCCACGATATACGGCGTTTCCTTCAGCCCGAGGATCAGCTCCTTGGACTGCACCACATTGACAAATCCTACCGGGACCCCGATGATCAGCTCAGGCTTGAGGACTCCTTCCGTCACCAGCTCATAGAGACGCACCAGAGCGGTCGGGGCGTTTCCGACAGCAAAGATCAGCTTCTTCTCCTTATACAGCTCCGCCGCCTTGTCCATGCTCGCGGATGCCCTCGTCGTGCCCCCAAGGCGGGCCGCCTCCGCCACATCCTCATCCGACATAAAGCAGTACACCTGGCCGCCGTATCTAGCGAGCCTCTTCTTATTGATCCCGGATCTTCCCATCTGCGTATCCGTGACAATGGACGCGCCGTTTCGGATTGCATTGAGCGCCCGCTCTACTGCATTTTCTGAAAACACGAGATTGTCCGCATAGTCAAAATCCGCGCTTGTATGGATACAGCGCTTGACGATAGGCTCCGTCCCCGGTACAAGGATCCTGTCTCCCAGCTCTTCTGTTATGATCTCAAAGCTTCTCTTTTCAATATCTGCAGGAAGCACCTGCTCAAGTTCTGTCAGCATATCTGAATGTCTCCTTTTCATCACCTTATTTGATCCTCGTCCCGATCCCGCAGATCACCCGGTCCACTCTCTCTGCCTCTCCTGCAAATACCGTACAGATCCGGCCGACCGCCTCGCGGTACCCGCGCTCAAACGCGTCCACCGGCACAAGTCCGCATCCGATTTCATCGCATGCTATGATAATTCCTCTGTTTTCAGCAAGGATCAGATCGATCAGTTCTTCCTTTGTCCGCCCCGCCTCCAGCCATCTTCTCACAAAGAGATGAAAATGGTTCACCGCCCTGCATGACGTGATCTCCTGAAGCGGACATACTTCCCCGTCCGTCCACTCGGCATCGGGGTACAGCGTCTTCGCATAGGCAAGCTTGCCCTGGTATGCGCCTCCTGTCACGAGCTTCATGGCTGTTCCTCCTCTCTTACTCCCCTGCTCTCCCGCATTGTTCTCTGCCGCCTTAAGGTCCTTCACGCAGACGGGGATGCCGTATACCACTTCCGTGACCCGGTCCGCCGTCTCCGCCAGCGCGCAGTTGATCTGCGCCAGATTCCTCTTATAGACGTCCATCTCAGGTGAGTCCGGTTCGGATTCTGTGAACACCTCGTTCGTCACCACCACAAGATGACGGCACATCTTCTCAAGCAGGCGCACGCCGCGCACCACAGCTTCCACAGTGCGCTCCCCGGCGCCGCCCTCCATATACATCTCGTTGGCCGTCAGATTGGAGATGCATTCCAGGAGAACGCAGGCATTCTCCATGGATGGGGCGTCTTCCCCCGTAAGCTTTCCCTCAAGGTCCTGGTACCACTCCAGCGTCCGGAACCCTTTTCCCGCTCTCATCCTCCTGTGGTTCTCGATCTTCTCTTCCGTCTCCCTGCCATAGGGAAACATATCCGCAATATAATAAAGGGGAGCGTCCCCCTTTCTATCCTCGCTTAAAGATCCGTGGAGGCGGCAGACAGCATCCTCCGCATATGCGGACTTTCCGCTGCCGCTGCCTCCTGTGACAAGCTCCATCATGGGCTGTTTCCTCTCCCTTCTCAGGCTCGTTCATCCACCTTATTTTTCCCCCGTATCCGTATCCTGAATACCGCATCGACAATAAATATCGCCAGGGCGATCACCCCCGCGATCTCCAGCGTCTGCATCAGATAATAGGAGGACTGTGCACGGTCATCTGCGATAATATAATAGACCGTCCGGTACATTCCTGCACCGGGCACGGTAGGCAGGATCCCCGCGATCAGGAACACCGTGACAGGCGCCTTGAAGATCCTCGCAAAAATATGAGCCAGCAGGGCGATCACAAGCGCCGAAAGAAAGCTGGCGGTCACTGCATCCAGCCCATTCTGCATACTGAAAAAGTAAACCCAGCCTCCGCATGCCCCGGCAAATCCCGCCTGCAGGATATATTTCCGCGGAGTTTCTACCAGGACGGCGAATCCGCTGACCGCCAGAAAACAGCCTGCCGTCACCAGGATCAGCTCCATCATAACAGACCACCTCCCTGCCAGAAACTCCCGGTCAGCGCGATCCCTGCGCCTGCCCCGATGGCAACAGCAGCAGCGGTCACGAATGCCTCCAGCGCTCTTGCGCCGCCCGATATATAGTCGCCGCGCAGCGTGTCCCGTATGGCGTTCGTGATCGCCACACCGGGCACGAGTGGCATGATGCCGCTGATGATGACCGTATCCATATTGATATGCGTATCCACCAGCTTGAGCAGGACCGCTGCCACGGCGATGCCCGCCGAACAGATCATATTCAATATGAATGCGCCGGTCCGCACCCTTTTGCCGATCGTCATAAGGACCGCCAGGACGATCCCGACGGCCGCGGCGGCGGCTGTCTCCCGGATCCCGCCCCCGAACAGCGGAGCGAATCCTGCCGGCACGAGCACGGTCGCCAGGTTATACATCCACACTGTATACTGCCTTCCTTTGATGCTTTTCAGCTTTTCCCATGTTTCCTCTGCTGACAGCTCGCCGGCGCAGTATTTTCTCGAGATCTCGTTCACCTCCACGATACGGTGCATATTAGTCCCCCTGTCATGGACTCTGCGCATCACAGTGACCGCCTCTTCTCCCGGACGGTCGATCGTGACGATGATACCGGTCAGCATCACGAGAGACTCTGTCTCCGCCGTGCCCGCAGTGTCCAGGATATGCTTGATCGTATCTTCCACACGGTAGGTCTCCGCGCCGCTCCTTAGCATGATCTCGCCCGCGAGGACCGCCATATTTGCAATCGATTTATCATCCATTCTCTTCCCCACCTGTCGTTTTATCCATTCTATCCGTATCTAATATAACATCTCTCCCCTGTTCAAAACAATATCAGGACCGGATTTCCCGGCAGATTAGATTTCCGCCATATTTACCTCATGCATATTGCCATGATATACTGCAGATGCTAAATCATCAGCAATACAGCATACAGCAGGAGGAACAGCATGTCTTTTATCAGTATATTCGATGTACTCGGCCCGAATATGATCGGGCCGTCCAGCTCCCACACGGCAGGCGCGGCGGCGATCGCGCTCCTTGCCCGGAAAATGATGAACGGAGATCTCGTCAGGGCAGATTTCACACTCTACGGCTCCTTTGCCCGGACTTACCGGGGACACGGGACAGACCGGGCGCTGCTGGGCGGGATCATGGGATTCGGAGCCGATGACCGCCGCATCCCGGACTCCTTTTCCATCGCGGATGCGCAGGGCCTCTCCTACAGCTTCACAGTCAATGAGCGGGAAACGGAGATCCACCCCAATACCGTTGACATCCGCATGGAGGACAGCGGAGGGCGTGTCCTCACCGTCCGTGGCGAATCCGTCGGCGGCGGCAAGGTGCGGATCACCCGGATCGACCAGGTGGAGGTCGACTTCTCCGGCGAGTACAGCACCCTCATCGCAGTACAGCAGGACAAGCCGGGCGTGGTCGCCCATATCACCCGCTGCTTAAGCGAAAAAAATGTCAATATCGCATACATGAAGCTCTACCGCGAGGAAAAAGGCTCCACCGCCTACAGCATCGTCGAATCCGACGACTTCCTTCCCGAGGGAGCAGTCCAGAAGATCAGAGAAAATCCGTATGTCCGCGATGTGATGCTCATACAGCTTCAGAGTGAGAAGGACATGGGCCTGGATAAGACAGCCGGCCGCCATGAGAAATCGGACCGGACCGGATCCCCGCATATGGATGTGAAGATCAATTTCAGAAATGCAGCTGAGCTCTCGGCGCTCTGCTTAAAGCACGGGCTGCCGGTCTCAGAGATCATGCTGAGGAGGGAATGCAGCTCAGCCGAAGTCTCCCGTGAAGATGTCCTCGCCCGGATGGGACGCGCCTGGGAGATCATGAAGGAATCCGCGCGCACTCCCATACGCACCCCGAAGAAGTCCATGGGCGGGCTGATCGGCGGGGAGGCGCAGCTTCTCTCCAGTCACCGCGCCCAGGGGGAGAGCGTCTGCGGCGATGTCATAAGCCGCAGCATCACTTACGCCATGGCAGTGCTGGAAGTAAACACTTCTATGGGACTGATCGTCGCCGCTCCCACCGCCGGATCATCCGGCGTCGTCCCCGGCGTCCTTCTTGCGCTTCAGGAAGAGCATGGAATCTCCGATGAAGCGGTCATCCAGGCGCTCTTCAGCGCCGGAGCCGTCGGATACCTGGCCATGCGCAACGCCACGGTCGCCGGCGCAGTCGGAGGATGTCAGGCGGAGATCGGCGTCGCATCCGCCATGGCTGCCTCTGCGGCGGGTGCTGACCTGAGGTTACCGTTCCCCTCTGACCGATGCCTGTGCTTACATCCCTGCGAAAATGCTCATGTGTCTTAAAGCTGAACGGGAAGCAACTCACTATTCCAGCATAGTAAAACGCCTGATTTTCAGCGAATCAGGCGTTTGCTATTGCCTTATAGGATTGGCTCAATGACTGCCCGGAAATATCGGTCTAATTCTTCTGGCGATTGCTTCATTCGGCCCTTAATCCACCATAACACCATTTCTACAAAGCTGCCAGAGATATGGTTGACTAAAAAATCCTGCGGAATGTCAGTATTGTTTTTCCTGTTTTGATTGACAAACTGATTTTGTATCAATTCATTTAAGCTGTCTTTGAAATACCGCAAGAAAACTTCACTGCTTTCGCAGGAAAGCAGTTCGAGGATATTGTTTTCACCTTCTTGCAGGTGTTGTAATAAGTGGCAGAATACAGACTCCGGCGCGTTTCTGTCAGAATATAATCCGTGAGTGTGGGTGCAATCCATTGCGCTGCTGATAATGTGTCCGAAAAGTTCTTCGCATAAGGCTTTTAGCAAATCATCTTTTGTTTCAAAGTGTGCATAGAATGTTGTTCGGCCAACATTAGCGATATCAATGATTTCCTGTACCGTAATTTTGCTATAACTTTTTTCTGCCAAGAGCGTACTGAACGCAGTAAAAATAGCCGCCCTTGTCTTCTGCTGTCGCCTGTCCATAGTAACTCCTTCCGTACAATTTTCCAAAAATGTTCCATAGGAAACACACGGACGATATTATCCATTGAATTTTAGCTGCTTCCTGCCTACAATAAAAGAGAACAAAGTGTTTGTTATCAAATTCATTGTGCGGTAAGAGCAGACGAGTGTCAAGAACAAATCTGTTTAAAATCTCGTACGGATTGGAGAAACCATTATGTTAAAGAAACTTGAGTGTTTTCTGGCCGGGCTTCCTATGACGATTGCAGCTGGTGTATTCCTACTGCTGGATTTAGTCCCACACTTGATAGAGGAATTTGGCGGTACGCCGGTGCAGCTTTCATTTCTTCCCTTTGACCCGGCGTGGATTACTATCGTAATTAGCGGTATTCCGCTTTTGTATCTGGCAATATGGCGGATAATCCACAATCCCGGTATCAGCAAAATATCATCTGCCCTTTTGATATGTATTGCCATGTTCGCCGCTATTGCAATCGGAGATTTGTTTGCCGCAGGAGAAGTCGTGTTTATCATGGCAATCGGCGCACTTTTAGAGGAAGCTACGACAAACCGAGCGAAAAAGGGATTGAAAAAACTGATTAGCCTTGCGCCGACAAAGGGACGCAGACTAAAGGACGGGAAAGAAGAAATGATACCGGCAGAGGAAATCCGGCAAGGAGATATTCTGCGTATTCTGCCTGGTGAAACAATCCCGGTTGACGGAACAATCATCAGCGGTGAAACCTCGGTTGACCAGTCTATTATGACAGGAGAATCCCTGCCGGTTGACAAAGGCGTTGGGGAAGAAGTTTTTTGCGGAACCATCAACCGCTTTGGTTCGATTGACATTTCGGCAACAAAAGTAGAAGAAAACAGTTCTTTGCAAAAGCTGATCCGCATGGTGCAGGACGCAGAAAATAAACAGGCACCTATGCAGAGAATAGCCGACAGAGTCGCAAGCTGGCTGGTTCCTGTTGCCTTGCTTATCGCAATTTTGGCCTATGTATTCAGCGGAAATATCGTTACAGCAGTCACCGTGTTGGTTGTGTTCTGCCCCTGTGCCCTTGTATTGGCAACGCCTACCGCTATTATGGCAGCAATCGGGCAGGCAACAAAGCATGGTGTGATTATCAAATCCGGCGAAGCCCTTGAGAAAATGGGGAAGGTGGACACGATTGCTTTTGATAAAACCGGCACTTTAACCTATGGCCGCTTAGATGTCAGCGATATGATTTCTTTTGACGAATCAATCAGTGAAACAGACTTGCTTTCTCTGGCCGCTTCTGCTGAAGCCAAGAGTGAACACCCACTGGGAAAGGCGATTGTGGCGTATGCAAAGGCAAAAGAAGTTCCATTGGCAGAATCGACTGCGTTTAGAATGACTACCGGCAAGGGAATTTTTGCAGAGGTGGACAACCGCAACCTGCTTTGCGGCAACGAGAAATTTCTCACTGAAAACGGAATTTCGATTGATAATCAGGTGCAATCCGCTTTGGAACAGTTGCGTACACAGGGGAAAGCCTCTATTCTCGTAGCGGAAGGTCAAAAATGTATCGGTGTTATCGCACTTTCTGATGTACTGCGTCCAGAAGCGAAAGACATGGTTTCCCGTCTTTCAGATATGCACACCCGTACTGTTTTACTTACCGGCGACCATCAAAAAACGGCTGATTATTTTGCACAGCAGGTTGGTATTTCCGAAGTCCGTGCAGAACTCCTGCCCGAAGAAAAAGTGCAGAGCATTGAGAAATTGCAGGCTGAGAATCACAAGGTTTGTATGATAGGCGATGGTGTCAACGACGCCCCGGCGCTGAAAACGGCTGATGTAAGCGTAGCAATGGGAAGCATGGGAAGCGACATTGCCGTTGATGCCGCAGAAGTTGCTCTGATGAGTGATGATATTTCAAAAATCCCTTATTTGAAGCGGCTCTCTAATGCAACGGTTAAGACAATCAAAGTCAGCATTACCCTGTCTATGTGTATTAACTTTGCAGCGATAGTGCTATCGCTCATGGAAGTGTTGACCCCCACTACCGGGGCGCTGGTACACAATGCTGGTTCCTGTTTCGTTGTTCTGATTGCCGCGCTGCTTTATGACAGGAAATTCGAGTAACTTATATAGCAAAGCCAGCCGCGCCAATAAACAGTCACGATGATCCATGTAGATTCCCCCGTAAAGAAGCAGGTCCTTTTTGAGAACCACCATGAGCCTATCATAGCCCTGGAAATATAGAGGCGCATGCAGCAGTTACTCAAGCAGGACTGTCACATCTGCGACAGCTGCAAGAAGCGTACCTGCGACTGTACGGGGCCGCTTTATCCGCGCCGCTGCTTTGGAGGCCGAACTGGACAAGTCGCAGGCTGCTGTCCGGGATTTTATCGTTTCTTTTTGCCGTGAAACCGCATTTCAGGAATCTGCCTTTCAGATATCCGCATATCGGTATTCCAGCGCCCCGCTTGCCGGGATCTGCCGGATTCCTGTGATCTCCGGGTTCACCAGGTTCACGCTCTTCATGGCGTAGAGCGGGATGATATAAAACTGCTCGCCCACGGCGCGCTGCTCCGCCTCATGCAGGAGCTCCGCCCGTTTTGCCGGATCAGACTCTGAGTTTGACTGCTCTACCAGAGCGTCGTACTCCGGGTCGCTGATGCCGCTGCAGTTGTACGTGCTGTTGGACAGGAGCATGGACAGGTATGTATAGGGATCCGCGAAATCAGCAGTCCAGTTCATCCGGATCATATCGAAGTCCCCCGCATACCTCGTAGAATAATTTGTCTGGAGCTCCTGTGCTTCCAGCTTGATCTCGATATTCAGATTCTTCTTAAGCTGCTCCTGGATCACCTGCGCGGTATCCGAATCCATCTCAAGTGTGGGATACTTGTAGGTCAGCTCCGGGAAGCCCTCTCCATTCGGATATCCTGCCTCCGCCAGAAGCTCCTTCGCCCGCTCCACATTTTCCTCAAAGGGCTGCTCCGCCCCGTCCACAAAATACTCGCCCGATGATTTGTCCTTCATGTACTTTGCCACCAGGTTATAAGCAGGCTCTGTATCTGTGCCCACGATCTGGCAGAGCTCGTCCCTGTCGATCGCCAGGTTGATCGCCTCACGGACACGGACATCGTCCAGAGGCTCCACATTCAGGTTGAAGTAGATATATCTTGTGGCGATCAGGTCCGTCACCAGCAGGTCGTCTTCCCCTTCATAAGCCTCCATGACTGTGGACGGCAGCGATGTCGCCACATCCACCTCGCCTGCCTCATAGGCATTTGCCATAGACTGCGTATCTTCAAAAAAACGATAGGTGATCCGGTCCAGATTGACCGCGTCCTTGTTCCAGTAGTTTTCATTTTTCTCCAGGACAAAATACTGATCCGGTACGTACTCTGTCAGATAAAACGGCCCGTTGGCAGGACTTGTCTCCGGATCCTTGTCCCAGCCGCTCGCCGCAGAATCCGCATATTCCGTGCAGGACGGCGTATATACCGGCAGCCGGAGAAGGTCGAGGAAATAAACGCAGGGACTTTCCAGACGGAAGACCAGCGTGTGATCATCCGGCGTCTCCACGCCAAGGGTATCCATCTCAGCCTCCCCGTTATAGATTTTCTCTGCGTTCTCGATCGGGAACAGATAATTGGCATAGCCGCTTCCCGACGCGGGATCCAGAGCACGTGTGATCGTGTTCAGGAAATCCGCCGATGTGACTGGCGTGCCGTCGGACCAGAGCGCATCCTCTCTCAGATAGAAGGTCCACACTGTTGAGTCCTCATTTACCTCATATCTCTCTGCCGCCCGGTACTCGATATTTCCGTCCTCATCATAGGTCAGCAGCTCGTCGAGCGCGCTCACCGAGTAGGCAAGATAAGTCAGTGCGATAGAGCCCGCCGGGTCAAGTGTACCGGTCTCACTGTTGATCGCCACCGTGATCTCCTTTGCAGCGCTGTCCTCCGGCATCTCTGCCGTCACACAGCCCGACAGGAGCGCCGTGCAGAGCACCGCCGCTGTCAAGACTGCCGCTGTATGTCGTATTTTTCTCATATTCTCTCTCCTGTTGTCTGTCGTAACCTGTCTCTATATCTGGGAAGTCATCTCATAGCCTTCCGCCCTTCTTCCGCTGTGGTTCTCCGAATACAGGAAACAGCGGACCTGGCGGCTGCCGAACCGGCCGTTCCCCGGCGCCTCTCCTGCGCAGCACTCCAGCGCATAGCCGCAGCGCTGGGCAAAGGGACAGCCTGTTTTCAGCACTCTCTTCCGCCGCCCGATTTTGTCTGCCTGCTCCGGCGCGCCCGGGTCCTTGAAGGGGACCGCCCGGATCTTCGCCGCCTTCAGCGGATCCGGCTCCGGCATGGCCTCGATGAGCTGTTTCGTATAGGGATGCCATGGATCCGAGCAGACCTCCCTTGTCCGTCCGGTCTCTACCATGCTGCCGCTGTACATGACGCCGATCCTGTCGCTGATCTGCCGTACCACATGCATGTCGTGGGAAATGAACAGACAGGCGATCCTGCGCTTCTTCTGTATCGCAAGGAGCAGGGTAAGGATCTGTTCCCGCGCGGCCGCATCCAGGGATGAGAGCGCCTCATCGCAGATCAGAAGCTCCGGCTCTGTGATCAGTGCGCGCGCGATGCCGACCCGCTGTCTCTGTCCGCCGGAAAATTCCCTCGGATACCGGTCCGCGTCCCCGCGCTCAAGTCCCACGAGCTCCAGCATATCGCCGACCCGCTCTCTGCTCTCTCCGCGTCCCGGGCTTTCTTTTCCCCCGGCGCCCCGCAGCGCCTCTTCCAGCGCCTGTCCTGCGGTGAGGCAGGGATTCAGGGCTGCATAAGGGTCCTGAAAGACCATCTGCACCTTGCCGCCGCAGGCTGTACCCAGCTCCTCCTGTCCAAGCCGTCTGCCGCGGTACAGTACCTCCCCGCTGTCCTGGGTCAGGATCCCGGACAGGATCCTGGCAAGCGTCGTCTTTCCGCTGCCGCTCTCTCCCGCCAGGGCAAAGATCTCTCCCTCGAAGAGCTCCACAGAGATATCCCGGATCCCCTCTCTGGTATCGAACTCTTTCGTCATATGCCGGATCTCAAGCAGCGGTTCTCCCTTCCGCTCCGTCCTCGTCCGGTGCCCCCAGCCTTTCGCGTCGCTGAGAAGACGCTTCGTATATGCCTCGCGGGGAGAATAGAAGATTTCTTCCGCCGTCCCCGACTCCACGATCCTCCCCTTCTGCATCACATATACCCGGCTGCACAGCGCTGCGGTCACTCCCATGTCATGGCTCACCAGCAGCAGGGAAGTGCCCGTCTCCCGGACGATCCGCTTAAGAAGGAGGATGATCTGCGCCTGGACTGCGGCGTCGAGGGCAGTCGTCGGCTCATCCGCTATGATCAGCTTCGGCTCGCAGGCCAGCGCGGCTGCGATGACCACCCGCTGGCGCATTCCTCCGGAAAGCTCGAAGGGATACTGCTTCATCCTCAAAGCCGCATTTTGGATCCCCACAAGATCCAGGAGCTCCTCAGCCCTCTCCCGCGCCGCCTTCCTGCCGCAGCGTCTCCTGACCCGGATCGTCTCTGTGATCTGCCGCCCGATCTTCACCGTCGGGTTCAGACAGCTCTGGGCATCCTGGAAAATGATCGCCGCATTCTTTCCCGGAACAGGAGCCTCCCCGCAGAGAGAGAGCCTGTCGCAGCGGACATCCGCTTTTTCCCCGAGAAGGCCCATGACCGCGAGCATGGCCGTGCTCTTGCCGGAGCCGGACTCTCCGACGACGCCCACGATCTCCCCCTCGCCCACAGAAAAGCTGACGTCCCTGAGCGTCTCTTGGACGACATGCCCGCTGCCGCCGGACTCATTTGTTCTCTTCGTATGATATTGGACATATAAGCCCTGTACATCAAGCACTTTCATTCTGCCTCTTCTCTCCTGTCTCCGATCTTATCCTCCACCGCAGTGCCGATCATATTCAGCGCAAGGATCATCACGCACAGCACGACAAGCGGATACACCATCTGCGACGGATAGAGCATCATCTGGCTCCTCGCCTCCTGAATGATCGTCCCCAGGCTCGCCGCCGGCGCTTCGATCCCCACTCCGAGGAAGCTCAGGAACGCCTCTGTGAAAACAGCCTGCGGGACGAGAAAGATCAGATTCACAAGGATCGGTCCCGCCGCATTCGGGAGCAGATGTCTGACAAGGATCCTAAGGGATCCGATTCCCTCCATCCAGGCGGCGTGGGCATAATCGGTCTCTTTCAGCCGCCGGATCTCCCCCCGCACGACACGCGCCATGTCAATCCATCCGGAAACACACAGCCCGAGGATGATACTCTGCACTCCCGCCCCCATCACAAGGGTGATCAGTATCACATAGAGCATAGACGGAATAGAGGAAATGATGTCCGCGATCCTCATCAGGATCATGTCTGCCCATTTCCCCGCATATCCTGCGGCCGCCCCATAGAGCACGCCCAAAAGGCCGTTGACCAGCGCGCTCGTGATGCCGATGACCAGGCTGATCCCCGCCCCGTACCACACTCGGGCGAACAGATCCCTGCCGAAGCGGTCTGTCCCGAACCAATGGAGCAGGGAAGCGGCCTGGTTGCGGATCTGCGCGTTCTGCTCAGAGTAGGACCAGGGCCAGAAAAGCGGGACCGCTGCTGCAAGCAGGATCCAGATTCCCAGTATGATGCAGCCTGCCGCCGCCATGCGGCTGCCGCCCATGTATTTTTTCAGTCGATGTCCGATACGCCGCCTCACAGGCTGCCCTCCCTTCTGCGATCTTCTTCTATAAAACATACGGTCGAGACCTCTGTTCGATCTTCAAATTCCGTTCCCACTCTCTCTTTACAACTCGATCTCCATCGTCATATCCTGGCGCCCCAGTCTCCCTGTGCCAGAAATTTTTGTTATAATACACATCCATATCAGACACTCTCCTCTCTGTAGGATCTGCGCATCCGCGGATCAAGCCATGCACACAGGAGGTCTGTGAGCAGGTTCACCGCGATGACCACTGTTCCCATGAATACCGTCAGCCCGAGGATCAGAGTGTAATCCCTGTTCGTGATCGAGCTCACGAACTCTCTTCCAAGGCCTGGGATCGTAAAGATACTCTCAATGACAAAGCTCCCGGTCAGCAGGGATGCCGACGCCGGTCCCGCATAATTGAGCACCGGAAGGTATGCATTTTTCAGGGCATGGGTGAAGAGCGTCCTCCACCGTCCCAGCCCCTTGGCCTGTGCAAAGAGCACATAATCTTTCTGAAGCTCTGTCCGCAGCGTGTTCCCTGTCAGCCTGGAGATCACCGCCATCGGATAGAGGGAAAGCGCTGTCACCGGCAGTACATAGTGGGCCGGGGAGAGGAGCCCGGATGCCGGAAGCCATTTCAGCTTCACACTGAACAGGAGCATCAGCAGGATCGCCGCGGCAAAGCTTGGGATCCCCGCCGCCAGCATGCCTCCCGCAGAGACAGCCTCGCGCACTGCCCGGTTCTTCGCAGCCGCGCGCACGATCCCGAGAGCCGTCCCCAGGATCAGCGCCACGGCAAACGCAGTGATCCCCACAGATGCAGTGATGGGCCATGCCCTGCCGATGATATCTGCCACTTTTGTTCCCGGCTCCTGATAGGAGATGCCGAGATCTCCGTGGAGCAGATTTCCCATATAAGTGAGATACTGATCCAGAAGCGGTTCATTCAGCCCGTACTCTTCTTCCACCGCCTCCACCACCTGCGACGAAACGCCGCCCCGCTGAAACGGGCTTCCCGGGATCATGCGGACAAGGAAGAACGTCACCGTGGCAAGCACAAAAAGGGAGAGGATCCCCGTCAATATCCGTTTTAATGTATAGCGCAGCATCACTCTCACCTCCTGTCTCTTTTACGTATACTCCAAAATCTCCGTGCACAGCAGTTCATTCCCGCCGCATCCGCCCGCTTCCGCGCGCCGGCATAAATCAGGAGCCGCTGAATCAGCGGCTCCCTCTCCTCAGCTGCTATTCTGCTCTTAGTCCGATAAGTTTCGTGTATCTATCATGATAGATCAAGGCGGCTGAGCGCCTCAATGTCCTCTCTCGTCGTCGCCCAGCTCGTGGCGAAGCGGACAACCGTATGGGTCTCGTCCGCCTTCTCCCAGAAGCTGAATACGACCTGCTCCTTCAGTCTCTCGGCTGCACTGTCCTCAAGGATGACGAACTGCTGGTTCGTGGGCGATTCCCACGCGAATCTGCAGCCCTTCTCCCGGAGCACCTTCTTCAGCTCCTCCGCCATATCGATCGCATGGCGGCTGATATCAAAATACAGATTGTCCGTGAACAGCGCGTCAAACTGGATGCCCAAAAGCCTTCCCTTTGCCAGGAGCGCGCCGTGCTGCTTGACCGACGTCAGGAAATGCCGGGGCGCCTTTCCCGGAAATACGACCGCCTCTCCGCACAGGGCGCCGACCTTCGTGCCGCCAATGTAAAACACATCGCAGAGCTGCGCCACGTCCTGGAGTGTCACATCCGTTCCGCTGCTCATAAGCCCGTATCCGAGACGCGCCCCGTCAAGAAACAGCGGGATCTCATATTCTCCACAGATCCGCGAGATCTCCTCCAGCTCCTTTCTGCTGTATAGAGTCCCAAGCTCTGTGGGATGAGAGATATAGACCATTCCCGGGAATACCATATGCTCATGGTTCCCATCCTCGTAGAATCCGGCAAGATACCTTCCCAGCTCCTCCGGATCGATCTTTCCTGCATGATGTGGGATCGTCAGCACCTTATGCCCGGTATACTCGACTGCTCCTGCCTCGTGCACCGCCACATGTCCTGTGTCCGCCGCCACGACTCCCTCATAGCCGTTCAGCATGGCGTCGATCACGACCGCGTTAGTCTGCGTCCCGCCCACGAGGAAATGAATTTCAGCATCCGGACACCCGCACTCCCTGCGTATCTTTTCCCTGGCGCTCTCGCAGTAGGGATCACTCCCATATCCCGGCAGCGGCTCAAGATTTGTCTCTATCAGCCGTCTCATCACATCCGGATGCGCTCCCTGTACATAGTCATTTTCAAAAGAAATCACTGTCTCTGTCCTCCGAATATCTTACTCTGTTTTTATTCCGCCCTTACTGTTTTGGGCTCCTTTTTCCGGGCTTTTATCATCAGCATCATCGGTCTTCTCAGCTCGTCCGCCATCCCCGGGATCTTCATCATCTCTTCCGGCGGCTCCGCCTCTTCCACCGCCTCGATGGCAAAGCCTGCGCCAAGCACTCCCGACATGATCTGGGTCAGTGTGTGGTGCTGCTTCATGACCTCGCAGCCCAGGAAATCCGTTTTCCGCTCACCCGGGTAAAAATAATCATCCACCGGCCAGTAAAGAGGCTTCCCGTCTCCGTCATAGACCCAGTCCTGGCCCACGCCTGCAGTGAACACCGGGTGCTCGATATTAAACAGGAAGACCCCGCCCGGCTTCAGTGTCCGGAACACCAGCCGGAATATCTCATCCAGGTCCTCGATATAGTGGAGCACCAGATTGGACACAGCACAGTCCCACGCCGACTCAGGATAATCATACTCATCCAGAGCGCAGACCCGGTATGTGATCTTCGGATCCGCATTGCGCTTCTGCGCCTCTCCGATCATCCGGCTGCTCAGATCGATCCCCAGGACCTCCTCGGCTCCCTGGCTGACCGCATAAGCGCAGTGCCATCCATAGCCGCACCCCAGATCCAGCATCTTTTTCCCCGAAAGAGAGGGAAACAGCTTCCGGAGCTGGTGCCACTCCCCCGCGCCGGCCAGGCCTTCCCTGCTCCGGCTCATCTGCGCATAGCTGTCGAAAAATTTTTTATCATCATATTCATTTTTCATTGCATTCTCCATATTCTGTACCGCCAAGCAGATACCTCGGACCGGCCCGCCGCTGCTCATCAGCATCTGCTTTGTCCATGATACTCTCCCATAATACCGCAATTCACACACCGAATCAACCGATACATGAAAGCTCCCGGGACAGACACATTTCTGATGTCCGCCCCGGGATCCTCCCTATTTTGAAAGCCTGCTGCGCAGAATCTCCGCTCTGCATCAGCTGCTCTCCATTGTCAAATCCATACCTTCTGATGACGGCTTTCCTCTCAGAGCGAGTCCACCACCTCTGCGATCGTCTCCAGAAAGGACTCTTCTCCGAGCGTATTCACCTTGAAAAACATACCCTGGCTGCCGCCCGATGTGATCACTGAAAGGAAATATTCCCCGCCGCTGCCTGCCAGCGTCATCGCCATGCTCACCCGGTTGCCTCCCGTCCAGCTGTACCGTTCATAGACCCGCACTTCACAGCGGAAGTCTCCCTGGGTGAAACTGCTTCCGTCCTCATAAGAAGCAGATGTGCTCCCGCTCATCACAGCCTTGTCCAGCCGCTCTAATATCCAGTCAAAATCTCCATATACAACCTTCTCATATTTTGCCATACCGTTTCCCCTTCCTTTCGCTCCATCCCGCAGTTTTCTGCATTTTCCTGCTCCGCAGTTTACTTCTCTTTTCATCTTACCGCAGTCCGCATGACGAATCAACCGGTATGTTCCGTCTCTTATTTTTGTTTCATATCACCTTTACACTTCTGCCTATATCCACAGTTGGAATTTTCTATAAAGTAAAGAGAAAAAGAGACCCTGACCGGATCTCTTTCTGACTCATTCTCGTTTTCTCTAAACCTGCTTATACTTTCACCTTTACCACGATCTTCTTCACCCGGCACGGTCCGTTCCCGGACATCCGTCTCGGCGCATGCGCGTCCTCCGGAGGAACAATGGCGAGATCGCCCTTTTTCAGAAGGATGGCTCCGCTCTCTTTTGGTTCCTCATAGAACATCAGATCTTTCTCACTGTCGTACTCTGTCGACGGTGTCAGATTCGAAGCCGGTTCATATCCGAAGATCTCCTCTCCGTCAGCCATGTACTGGATATCAAAATATAACCTGTGGCTCTCAAAGGGGCATTCCACGGCATTCATCGTTGTATAGCTCTGCACATTTGCGTAGATCTCGTCCCCCTCTATGGGAACATTTCCCACCGGCAGAGCCTCCAGATCCGTCTCTCGCAAAAATGCGAACGCTTTCTGAAACTTTTCGCTGAGATAGTCATACTTCTCAGCCAGTGCAAGATTTGTCGTCAGCATATCAACTCTCCTATCTCTTCATACAGTCCCCATGCCGCTTCCTTATCGTAGGCATACACCAGAAGCACGTCCAGCATGTACGGTGAGCAGTCCAGGCCCAGCAGTTCCCGGGCGAACGCCATCGCCGCCATCTCAGACAGGCAGGCAATGGAAGAACGGTTGGAGAAAGGCTTTCTCCAGAGCTCCACCTTCTCCGTCCTGGTATAGATCTCATCGGCGTGCTGCTCCTCCACGGCATGAAACAGTTCATGTGCAAGCAGTACATTGAAAAGCCTGTCTTTTTCTAAAAGAACACAGCCGCTCTCCTCCGCCAGACGCGACGCTTTGCGGATGCAGTCCATATACACCGTGATCTCATCGGGCTGAACGAACTGGGCGAAGATCACCTGTCCGCCCCCGGCAGGCGTATCCGGAGTCAGGATCTTCATTCCCATCTTCCGCGCCAGCTCTCTCGGAGAACGGGTCTGGTACGTTTCCATCATCCGGGCCGCCCACTCTTTTCCACAGGCATTGGCTGCCTTTGTATACTCCAGTTTCTGCTGCCGGTCAAACCTTCCCTCAAGAGGGTCACGGCTGAAGGCATATCTGCCCCACTGTTCATCCGTGATCCCTGCAAGGGTTTCCGCCATCTCGGCCAGATCCACCCGGGGACTCTTTCTCCTCAGTTCCGGAGCGCCTCTGCCGGAAAAAGCATCCGCCAGACGTTTCCATTGTTCCCGTACACTGCTTTTTTCTACACCATTCTGCGTTTCATCACAGATTCCGGCGCTGTGCGTCTCTTTTCCTTTCATAAGGCACTCCTTTCAAAAAACTGTCTGCTCCGCTTGAGGAAATCCCGCGCCGGGCAAGGTTGCTTCAGCGACATATTTCCGCTTTGCGTGAGCGCGGCGCGCATTCTCGTGCATCCCGCGGATCACAGGCTGTTCTTTGCTCCGACGATGATGACGTCATCCCCCGGATTGATCATCTGCATCTCCACTTCCATCAGCATCATGATCTTATCCAGATCCACCGATCCGGAGAAGTCCATCACCCTCGCTCCGGCACAGATGTAGTAGTCCGGACGAAGGATGGCATCCTGCTGATAGATCGCCAGCTCCTCCCAGAGCTGGGAGACGATATTGCGGTAGCTTCCCGCCTTTGTGAGCACTGCCTTTCCGTCGTTCCTCTGGACTTTGATAAATCCCTTCTTGTCCAGGATGCGGACGGGGTGCTTTCCTTTCCGGTCCATTCCGAAGACAAAGAAGTTCTTTGTCGCACACTCCTGATCGATCGCTTCCGGTTTTTCCTTCAGGTCCTCCGCCGCCAGTTCTCTCGCCTCCTGCTCTGTACACTCTTTCAGAAGGTCTGTCGTCTTCACCTCTGTAGAACCCAGAGCGATGGCTGTCAGCTTGGACGTCTGAGGATCGATCTCGATATGCACGTCCACAGTATCCGCCGCGGCGCCGCTCTCTACAGCCTTGTCGATTGCCTCCGCCTTGATGGAACGGATGTCTTCCGGCGTCGGGTTTGGTACGACTCTCTCCACCACGTCGCGGACCATGGCAAGTGCCACGCCGATGGAAGAGATGACCTCTGCATTGTCCGGGATCGAATATTTCAATCCCATCTTATCTGAACAAAAACCGATCAGGGCAGCGGCTCCTCCGCCTACTCCCACCAGACTGATCTGGTCTTTCTCCAGACGGTACTTCTCTGCCAGCCCCATGATGATCGGCTCGATCTTCTGATAAGCTCTGGTCAGGATCTGAGTGGCTGCTTCCTCCACAGTAACACCCATATAATCTGCCAGCGGCTTCATTGCCTTGCGCGCCGCGTTTGCATTTCCATACGCAAAATATTCCGGCTTCACCAGTCCCAGCACATTCGCCGCGCAGGTGTTGGTGATGGTGATGCGTTTTCCGTTTTTCAGTTCGATCGCAACATAATCGTCCGGATCTCCTTCCTTGGGGCTGAAGAAGACCACCTTCGGATCTACGATCTCCTCCTCCGGGGTAAACACCGCATAGTCCATGCCTGCAATATGTGCGGAACGGGGCCCAACGTCTTTCACGCCGCTCTTATCGGCTCTCACCATACTTCCACCGGCCACGCCCAGAACGCGTACGTCCAGGCTGCTGATATAAGTCCGGTGTCCTCCTACGATAGAATAATCGATAGCAGGACGGCCGTCCTTGATAACGCCGATATTCGTGGTCGTTCCTCCTACTTCAAAGTACACGCCGTTGGACGCGCGCAGGTACATCAGACTTCCCATGACCGAAGCCGCCGGACCCGAAAGCATGGTCAGCACCGGACGTTTCTTCATCTCGCTGATCTCCATAACGCCGCCGTCTCCACGCATGATCATCAGAGGCACTTCCACTCCGGCGCTCTTCACGCTCTCTTCTGTGGAGTTCGCCGTGTTCAGCATCTTCGGCAGGATGGACGCGTTGATCGCAGCCGTCCTGGTGCGGCGTGTCAGCCCGTAAAGCTTTGTGATCTCACTGGCTGCAGTTGCCTCCAGTCCCATACCCTTTGCAATGGTGCAGATTCCGTTTTCATTTTCCATGTCATCCACGCCGTAGGATTCGCTGGCAACGATGACCTGGGCGCCCTCGCTTACCAGAGATTTGATCGTATCAGCAACCAGCTCGTCTGTCAGTTTTTCGTCACAGATGAAACGGTTGTGCAGACGGATATATCTTCCTGAGCCGAGATCAATGTCCCGCATATTCGTCTGGACCTTGGCGATCCATCCGCCCGGTCCTTTCGGTCCTACTCCAACAACGCCGACATGCGCCACGTCGCCCTCGATCAGCGCGTTGGTCGCCTGGGTCGTGGAATGCGCAACGAAGATCACGTCCTTCGGATCGATCTTGTTTTCTTTCAGGCAGTTCTGGAATGCCTGAACGACTCCCGCCGCAACGCCTGCTTTGTCGTCATGGGTCGTCTTGACAGATGATTTTCCTATGATCTCATGGGTAGCATTGTCGATAGCAACCGCTTTTGTATGTGTGCCGCCAACGTCAATACCCATGCGTACTTTTCTTTCACTCATTCCCGGCACCTCCTTAGCCAAACATTACAAATGTGACAGCCTGCATGATCGCACAGATGATCCATGCCACCGGCAGCGTCTGTTTCAGATGTTCTCTCGTTGAAACCTTCGCGTAGCTTACACCCCATGCGATCCAGCTCTGCGTCATACAGATGGAAACGTTCATCGTAATGGACGGGATGACCATCAGGGCGAACAGATACGGTGTCGAGAATCCGATCCCCTTGAGGATCCCCAGCGTTGCAGCGCCGCACCCGAACAGGGTAAATGGTCCGCGGAACAGTCCCAGCGGAGCCAGGAGGGCGAACGCGATGCTGATCACCAGTGTATTGTTCGGGATCACATTGCCGAGCAGCGCGTTGAAATAGGGCACGCACAGCTCCGCCGCCTTGTTGAACATGGGGATCATGAGCAGGAATCCTACCAGCGGAGCGGTATCCACTACGCCGTCGTAGAAGTCCTTATTCATGACGCGGCATGCACCGCGGAATGAGGTCAGCTTCATACATACAGCCAGCGCGTAGAAGCTGCCGATCGTGAATCCGAGGATGATCGGGATGTCAAATACCACCAGAAGCACCACCGGAATAATCGGTGCGATCAGCGCCACCGTCGGCACATATCCCGGGCGGGATTTTCTTGCTGCCGACGCAGTCCATGCATGGACAGTTTTTTTGCTCCTCAGGGCAAAGATGCACATCGCGATGACCATGATAAGCTGTACTGCAAGCCCCACCATTGCCCAGCGCAGACGTGCCGGATCGTCATATGTGATCATCTGTTTTCCGTCGTCATCCAGGAAGAATGCCAGAAACTGTCCTGTCAGAACAGGGTTCAAATACATTCCGGCTCCCACGCTCATCATGAAAGAACCGATGGCAAGTTTCTTCGGGATACCCAGGCTCATCAGGATCGGCAGGATGATCACGCCGATCGCAACGACTGCTCCCGCTCCAAACAGAGTGGAGAAGATCGCTGTGGTCACTGTCGAGAGAAGCACACAGATAATGACCGGTCTGTCTCCGCCCAGCTCAACAGTCTTGCGGATCAGTGTGTCCGCAATCCCCGTCTGCAGGAGCACACGGCCGAACCAGGCGCCGAATACAACATTAACAAGAACGCTTCCCCAGCCTTCCGGTCCCGACTGGAAGACATTCGTGATCGCGTCCACGAAACTGATATCCGTCACACCGGGATAAGAAGCGATAAATTCCGGATTTGTAGCAAATGTATTGCCGATCAGAGGCAGAGCGGTCCATATAACGCCCATGATCAGCATTCCCATCATCAGATTTCCGCCGCGTCAGGCCGCAGCGTTTCTATTTCTCACTGATACGCGTCTTTCTGATGATAGGGATCATCTCTCCCAGATCAGAAACCTTCCAGTCCCACAGTCCGTCTTCCTCCGGCGGTGCAGGCGTAAGATCCGGTACGACCGCAGCCATGCATCCGGCGGCTTTCGCTGCCTTAAGGCCGTTTACACTATCCTCCAGGACCAGACACTCTTCCGGAGGTATTTCCAGTTTTTCCGCCGCTTTCAGGAAAATGTCCGGAGCCGGTTTCGAATTTCCCGCTTCCTTCCCGCACACAGACGCAGTAAAATATTTTTCCACATCTGCCATGCGAAGATAGGACATGGCTTTTTTTCTCTCCGTGGAAGTCGCCAGCGCTGCCGGGATTTTCTCCTCCTTAAGAAAACAGAGCAGTTCCTTCAGTCCCGGTTTTACCGGAAGCCCGTTCTCACTGATCCACTGATCCGCGTAATCCACGCGGACCGCCAGAGCCTTCTCATACTCTTCCGGTCTCCCGGTCATCCGTCCGAACATCTCCCGTTTTTCCCGGTCTCCCAGCCCCCGAAGTGCGGCGATCGCCTCATCGTCTATCCTGATCCCGAGGCGCCGGCCTGCTCCTTTCCATCCTCTGTATCCGATGGCTTCTGTATCAAACATAAGCCCGTCCATATCGAATAAGATCCCGCGTATCATAACAAACTCCTTTTACAGCTTGAGAACGGACTCCCATACCTCTTCCACTACGGGAATTCCCTTCTCTTTGTTTTCCCGGATGTTCTTCAGTTCGAGCTCACCCGGATAATATACCTCGCCGCCCTCCTCAACAGGAACGCTCGACTTCACATCGGCAAGGATCTCATCCACGATCTTATCTGTCTCCTCAACTGTATTGAACTTCGACGGATCGATGGCGATCATGATCTGGGTCAGTCCGATCTCGTCTCCGAAGGTTCCGATCTTCTGAACAGAATTGCCGTTTGTCAGCACCGTTGCGATCAGATCCAGGGCGATGGAAAGCCCGCTTCCCTTCCAGTAGCCCATGGGAAGCACTCTCCAGGTCTTCTCGATCTCTGCCGGATCGGTCGTCAGCTCCCCTTTCGTATCATATCCGCCCGGCACCGGAAGCTGGCGTCCGTTCAGCCTGCAGTCCTCGATCTTTCCGTAGGAGAACTGGGATACCGCACAGTCGATCATCGCATGTTCCCCGTTAGAGCGCGGGATTGCCATGATCAGAGGATTGTTTCCGATCTTCCGGTCCATTCCGCCCCAGGCCGGCATATTCGGCATCGTATTGGACCAGCAGATCCCGATGCACCCGTTGTCCGCCGCCAGCCATCCGTATGTACCGCCTCTCATCCAGTGGTTATTGTTACCCAGTGCCACGCAGCCGATGCCGTACTCCTTCGCCAGTTCGCATGCACGGTCCATCGCTTTTTTTGCGTTCAGAGGCCCGAACCCGCGGTGTCCGTCCCACCGCTCGATCGCTCCCATCTTCATCTCACATGTGGCTTTAGCATCCGGGTCGATCTCTCCCTTCTCCAGATAGCTGACCACTCTAGGAAAACGGTTCAGCCCGTGGGAAAAGACGCCTGCAAGGCTGTTCTGCGCAAAGATCACCGCCGCGCTCTGCGCGTCCTCCTCTGTAAATCCCTTCTTCGCAAGTACGCGGGCAAATTCTTTCACCATATCCTCATATGCGACTCTCATTTTCAATTCTCCTTTCATTTTTTGAAAATATGTTGCAAATTTATAAAAGCGCTTTCTTTATTTTCATTATATGTTTTTATCAGTTTTTGTCAATATAATCAGCAAACTCTTAATCTTTTCAGTAATCTTTTACTATTTTCTATGCTTGTTTTTGTCTAAATTTACAATTCTATTTTTCATGTTTATGAAAGCGCTTTTTCATTTAGGGGTAAAAGAAGGACCGCGATACCCGCGGTCCTTCCAGTTCTTCTATCTTACTCATCTGTCCTGCTCATCTTATGTCGTCCCCCCCTGTACGATCTCCGGCTGGATCGTGCAGGACGAGTACGCGTCCGTCTCCTCGATCAGGCTCGTCAAAAGCTGTACACTGAGCATCGCCACCAGCTCCGGCTTATTGTCAACCGTCGTGAGAGGAGGCTCGCAGATCCTGGCGTACTCGGAATTATTATACCCTGTCACCGCCACATCCTCCGGCACTTTTAGTCCGGCGCGAAGAAGCGCCTTCACTGCCCCTGCCGCCGTGATATCCTCACCGCAGACGATGCCGTCAAACTTTTTTTCCTCCCTGATCAGCCGCTCCACAGCCTTCATCCCGCCTTCTACGCTCATATCAGTTTCGATCACATGCCTTTTTCCGCCTTTCAGGCCGGCATGCTCCGCCGCTTCCAGGAAGCCTCTGCACTTCAGCTGTGCGCTGACCGTATCCAGATCCTTCAGATAATACAGATCACTGCATCCTCTTTTTACCAGATGCTCCACCGCGAGACTGACGCCGTATCCGTCGTCCACGAGAACCGAATAGGAACGCTTTGCGTCTACCTTTCCATTGGCAAGCACCATCGGGATCCTGCCCAAAAGCCCCTCGATCTCCGGCGCTTTGCAGATGGTATTGAACACAGATCCGACCAGTACGATGCCGTCCACATTTTTCTCCGTAGCGACGCGGAGATATTTCGCCGCTTCTTCCAGCTCTCCGCCCGTGTTGCAGAGCATGACCTCATATCCCCTGCGGCTGAATTCCCGCTCAATGGTGTAAGCCGTCCTCGCATAGTGGGGCACACGGATATCCACCGTCAGGACCGCGACCGTACGCATGGAACTGCTGACAAGTCCCCTCGCGATCGCGCTGGGTCTGTAATCATGCTTTTCCAGAACAGCCTCTACCTTCCGCCTTGTATTTTCTTTTACATTACTTTTGTTATTCAGCACCCGGGAAACCGTCGAGATCGACACCCCGGCCTCTTTCGCGATATCGTAAATATTCATATCATCCCGCCCCAGTTTTTCAATGATCCACATACAAAAGGATACTCGATTCCCCGGCGGTTTGTCAATCCTCACTCTGATAACGCTTTCACAGATCCTTTTGAAGCCCTGATAGGGAGAAGCATGCAGATTCCTGTCAGCCCCGCCAGCAGGACTAAAGTCCAGACGAAAGGATACTGATATTGAAAATAAGACAGCCGTTCTTCCATATATCTGCGGATCAGGTACAGGATCCCGCTCCCCGCCGTCAGCAGGAGCGCCGCTGTGAGCAGGCAGTAGCAGCCTCCCTCCGCCAGGAACATTCTCCGCTTCTGTTTTCCTGTCATTCCGATGCTCTCCATGATCTCCAGCTCTCTCCTGCGGGTCAGGATCCCGGTGATCATGACATTGAAATAATTTGTAAAGCCGGCGCACAGAAGGACTGCGCTGATGCTCCCGAGGATGAGGCGGCTTCCCCGGATCTGATCCGCCGCCTCTGCCATCAGGTCTGACCTGCTGATACAGAAGATCCCTGCCTCGCCGGTATCCTCATCGATCCCCGTTCCTGTCGCCGCAGACCGGATCCTGTTCTCTTCCGAGATAATCTCCTCGATCTGGCTTTTAATCTGAGGCTCCTGCTCATCATCCACATTCAGCTCCATATAGAGCGTTTTCTTCTCAGTCGGGAGCTTTTCAAATCCCTTCTCACTGATCAGGAAATACAGACTGCCTTCCGCGCCGTGCCAGGTCTGCCGGATCTTCGGGAAGCCCTCCCCTTGATTGTCCAGATAGCCGCTGAGCAGGAACGTCTCCGATTTCTTTTCTTCGAAGACATCATCATACCCGCCATTCTCCCGGATCATCCGATTCCGTTCCAGAGCATCTTCTCTTGAGACAAGGCTGGTAAAATACACCGGTTCTCCCACACTTTCCTCCGCCATCTTTTCCTGTTCCCGGGAGAGTACATGGTCATGAAGGATCAGCACCCCTGTTCCGTTTTCCACTGAATCCAGATCTGCCGTAAACCCCTGTCTCTTGACATAGTCCCTCAGTTCGCTGATCTCTTCATCGGATAAGATCTGGATCACATCCGGCTGCGAGCTGTCCACCCATTCCGTATTTTCGGAATAATCGTATCCGACGCTGCCCTTCTCCGGCTCTCCACCCGTCACCACAAAATTCGGATCCGTCACCAGAGGCTTTATCCCCTTCCTGGACAATACAGCGGTCATGTACGCCCCTTCCATAATATAAGACCGCTCCCGGTCCACGCCGTCAAGACCGAGCAGCTGCTCCCTCACTTCCCGGGAAACAGGGGAAAATTCATCATAATCATTGTCATACAGGAGAAAAATATTATCCCCTTCCGTGAACATGGGATCCTCCCCCGCATCACGGGACTGATATTCCCTACCGTATCCCAGTTCCTGCCCTGTGCCCCCGAACTGTCCGGCGATCAGAAAATCCGGCCTCTGCTCGATCACGTGGACATAATCGCTGCCTTCCGTGATCACCGCCGCCCCGAGAAAGGCTTCTGCTCCAAGGAACAAGGACAGCACGGTAAGGACGAACCTTCCTCTGTACCGCGCCAGGTTCTGCCATGCCATGAAGAGGATCTCCATGCCGGCGCTCCGCCGCCTGTATGCTCTGGCAGGAGCTTTCTTCTCTCTGACCTTTTCCTTCCCTTTCCGCCTCTTTTTCTCCAGTCCGGTATAGTGCATCGTTTCCACGCAGGACTCTCTCGCCGCCCTGCGGATCACGCCTGCAGAAGATACAAAAAGCAGCAGCGCCGCAAAAAAGACGGCCATCGCCAGGATTCCCGGGCGGAAGATCTGAAGCCCTTCCGCTCCGCCGTACCGGCTCAGGTACTGCGCCCCCAGTATCCCCGGGAGAAGGAACAGAAGGAGCCCTGCGGACAGGACTGCCCCGCTAATCACTCCGGGGAGCAGCACACGGAAAAGCTGTCCGTAATAGATCCTGCGGATCTGCTTCTCTGTGGTCCCGATCACATGAAGGAGCCCCATCTGACGGACGTCTCCCGCCATGGAGATCTGCATCACGTTATGGATCAGGAAGAACATCCCGCTCAGGATCACAAGGGCGCCAAACGCCGCCATCCCGTATCCGCCCATCATCTCATTGACCGCCTCATAGGCATAAGTATCCGATACAGTGATCTTCTGGGCAGAATCTTTCATAGGCACGTCCGCGTACATCCGCTCTTCCGTCTCACGCCAGTCCATCCCGTCCGACTGCCGGAAAAGGATATCCGCTTCCGTATCCACATTGAATCCCCAGTCCTCCAGCTTCGCCCGGGAGATATATCCCGGAGAGACATCTTCTGTATCCTCAGAATGATCTGTGAACCATCCGCTGAGGCGAAAGGTCTCCGTCTCCGTCCGGAACAGCCCGATAATTACCTTCAGATCGATCTGCATCCCCTGCTCCGGTCTGTCGATCCCCAGCGTTTCAAGCGACCTGAGCGAGAGCATGATCTCCTGCTCCTGTTCCGGATAGGAGCCCTGGATGTCCGTATAGGCGGGAACCGCCATCTCCTCCCAGGCGTCCCCGTCCATCCACCGGACAGCACATACGGTTTCCGGTTCCTCTGACGCCCGGTTTCCCGATGGAGACTCACCGGTTTCCGAAGGCACGTCTCCTCCGTCTGCCGTCTCTCCTTCCGCCGACTCTTCCGCTTCCCCCACGGTCACGCTTCTACCGGCTCTGCTGATATAGCTCAGCGACCGCACCTGGGCATACTGCGCGCTGTCCGCGCCTGCGATCATTCCCGACGCCGCCGTTCCTGCTTTCCTGGCTGACCGTATGTATTCTGCGCGGATCCTGCCGTAGGAGATCCCGAATACCATGGTCAGCGTCACAATACTTAAGACCACCGCTCCCAGGAGGATCCGATTCCTCCCTCTGTTGCACCGGGCGTATTTTGCAGAGAGCATCCGGATCACAGAACCGTTGTCATTGGGAGTGAACTTTCTCTCTCTCATAAGACCTGCTCCTTCCCCGGCATATCCATGCTGTGCCCGACGCTGTGTCCATCGCTGTCCCCGCCGTTGTGTCCGCCGTTGTGTCCGCCGTTGTGTCCAACGCTGTTCCCATCGCTGTGTGCGCTGTCATGTCCGCCGCTGTCCCCGCAGATCCGCCCGTCCTCCAGCCGCACGATCCGGTCCGCCGCCTGCGCCACTTCTTCCTGATGCGTCACCACCAGCACGGTCTGATGGAATCTCTGCGAGCAGGACTTCAGAAGCCCGGTCACTTCCATGCCGGTGACTGAGTCCAGATTTCCCGTGGGCTCGTCGCAGAGAAGGATCGCAGGCTTCACCAGAAGCGCCCGGGCGATCGCCGCCCGCTGCTGCTGCCCTCCCGACAGAGTCTCCGGCAGACGCTCCAGCTTGTCGTCAAGCCCAAGAAGAGAAACGATCTCCTCCAGAAATTCTCCGTCGATCTCAGCTCCGTCCAGCCGCAGCGGGAGCACGATATTCTCATACACGCTGAGCACCGGGACAAGATTATACTGCTGAAAGACAAAACCGATATTCCTTCTCCGGAAGATGGTCCGCTCCTCTTTATCCATGTCTTTCAGACTGTTTCCCCGGATCCATACGCCGCCGGATGTCGGGACGTCCAGCCCTCCGAGGAGATTGAGAAGCGTCGTCTTGCCGCTGCCGGAAGTTCCGACGATCGCCAGGAACTCTCCGTCCTGCGCAGACAGAGACACCCCGTCCAGGGCATGTACCTCATAGGTATCCGTGATATAATATTTCTTCAGATTTACCGCTTTTACCATTTCCATAGTGACTGCCTCCTGTTCTGAGAGTAAAAAGCAAAAGCGGATTCTTACGATCCGCCTTTTCTGCTTTGAGCTCAGTATACAGGACATTTCTGACAATCTTCTGACAGCCCCGTATCTTTTTTATTTTTCGGAATACTGATCTCCATCTGGAGTCCCGGCTCCATCCGTTTTGCAAGGAGGAAGCCTCCGTGCCGGCTCACGATCTCCCGCGCAAGATAAAGCCCGATCCCGAAGCCAGCCTGGGTGGTGACCCGGTTTCCGCGGTAGAATCTGCGGAAGATCTGATTTTCCTCCCCGGGATCAATGCCAAGCCCGAAGTCCCGCACCCGGATCTTCGCGAACATTTCATTCTCCAGGACGGACAGCATGATCCGCCCTCCGGGCGCGCTGTACTTTACTGCATTGTCCAGGATATTGCAGACTGCTTCCCCCAGCCAGTTGGCGTCATGGGAACAGACTGCTTTTTCCGGGAATGAGATTTCCAGACAGATCTGCTTCTCCTCCGCCCGGCTCTGGATCTGTCCCAGCACGTTCTTCACAGTCCCTAGAAGATCCGTCTCCTCTTTTCGGATCTGGATGATCCCCTGTTCCAGTCTGGACATCTTGATGAAGCTCTCTGTCAGGAAATGCAGCTTTCTCCCGCTCTCCTCCAGAGCAGTGGTGTAATCCAGCAGCATCTGCTCCTGCCGCTTTCTCTGTCTCCCGGCTGTTCCCGCGTCATCCGCCAGCCCTGCTGTCTGCATCCTGCTCTTTTCCTCTGCCTCCAGCCGCTCCTTAAGAAGACCGGTATAGGTCTCCAGATTGGCAAGGGGCGTGCGCATCTGGTGGGCGATCTCCGAGATCAGCTTCTGGATCTCATCCCTGCTTTTCTCCGCCTCATCTGTCCTTCCCTGGAGCGTCTCCTGCACCCGCACGAGCTGATGCTCGATCCTTCCGTACAGAGTCTCTTCCCCGGAAGCCGAAGCCTGCAGAGTCTGCCCGTTCATGATATCCTCTGCTGTTTTTTCGATCTCCTTGAGTTCCTGTGTTCTCTGTCTTCTCTGGATCCGGTACATGACACCGGCGCCGATCCCCAGCCCTGCCGCCACCGCGGCAGTTATCTCAATCACCATTTCTTACTCTCCCATCCGGTACCCCAGGCCGAAAACATTCCTGATATAGACCGGCCGGCTCATATCCGGCTCGATCTTCTTCCTCAGACGGCGGATCGTCACACTGACTGTATTCTCTGATACAAACTCTCCGTCCAGTCCCCAGACCGCCTGCAGAAGATTATCCATAGTCAGCACCTGTCCCTGATTTCTCATGAAATATTCCAGAAGCTGGTATTCCTTCGCCGTCAGGCTGACCTCATTTCCGCCGAGAAGTACCTGCTTTCTCCCCGGATACAGTTCCAGATCCCGGCAGACAAGGATGCTGCCCTCGCTGTTCCTCCTCAGGACGACCTCGATCCGCTTCAGCAGCACTTTCATGGAGAAGGGCTTGACCACATAGTCCTCCGCCCCCACGTCAAAGGCGGCGAGCATGTCCCTCTCCTCATCCCTTGCCGTCAGGAAGACCGCCGGCGTGCTCTTCTTCTGAAGCTCCTCGCTCTCTCTCCGCAGCTGCTGATACAGCCGGACGCCGTCTCCGTCGGGAAGTCCGATATCGATAAGAAGGAGGTCCTCCTTCCCGTCAAGCTTACTGAGGGCCTCCTGCTTTGTGCAGGCACATACCGTGTCATAGCCTGCGTCCCGGAGGGCGATCTCCAGCGCCTGATTTAACAGTCTGTCATCTTCAATGATCCCGATCCGCATTTTCCATCACCCGCCTCATATACAGCCCTGTTCCCGGCTCTGTCTGCAGTTTTCTCTTCCGTTCTGTCTTCCGTGCTATCACCGGACCTGCCGGCGGCTCTGCTTTCAAAGAGCTCCGTGATCTTCTCCACCATCGCACCCATGGAAGCTTCTTCCGCGATCTCGATCTGCATCCCGTACTTTTCTGCTTCCCGCGCAGTCTGCTCCCCGATGCACACGGCGCGGACGCAGCTGTAATCTATCTCTCCCACTGCCCCGGCAAATCCTCTCACCGTAGAGCCGCTGGTAAATGTCACCGCATCGATCCCGCCATTTTTCAGCATCTCCCTGACCTGCTCTCTCAGCAGAGGGTTCACCTCGCAGACGGTGCGGTACAGAGAGATATCCTCGACTGTAAGCCCTGCCGCAGTCAGCGGCGGGATCAGATCCTCCGATCCCTGCTCTGCTCTGGCGATCAGAATATGGCTTCCCGCCTCTGCCCTCGCCGCCAGCTCTCTTCCCAGATCTGCCGCGCTGTACACTCCGGGCACAAGATCCGGGAAGATCCCCCGCTCCGCAAGCGCTCTGCCCGTGGCGGATCCGATCGCTGCAAGCTTTGTCTCACCCGGACCGCAGAACAGCTTCCGCAGATCCATCCGCAGCTCTACGAGCTGTTCAAAGAAGACGGATACTCCGATGGGGCTGGTAAACACGAGCCATTTTTCTCCGCTTTTGAGACAGAACCTCTCCAGAGCATCCTGCAGAACAGGGTTCGGAGAGATCGGTTCCGTGCGGATCGCCGGCATCTCGATCACCTGAGCCCCAAGATCGCGCAGACGCCCCGCAAGAGAAGAAATATTCTGTCTGGGACGGGTGAGAAGGAACCTGCGGCCGCCTAAGATCCGGTCTTCCGCCCAGTGAAGTTCCCCCGCAAGAGCACATACTTTTCCTGCTACGATGATCGCCGGCGTGCCAATCCCTGCCTGATCCGACTTTTCTTTCAGTGTTCCCACCGTGGCTGTCACCCGTCTCTGCCCTGCGGTCGTTCCCCGCTCCAGCACTGCGGCCGGCGTCTGCGGATCCATCCCCGCTTCCAGGAGACCGTCCAGTATCTTCTCCATGGACGCCACGCTCATGAGGAACACCAGCGTCCCGTTCAGTTTAACGAGGGACGCAAAATCGATGTTCAGCATTCCGTCTTTTCGCGCATGTCCGGTGATAACATGGAAGGAAGATGTATGATCCCGATGAGTGACAGGGATTCCCGCGTAGGCGGGCACTGCCACAGAGGATGTGATCCCCGGCACGACCTCAAAGGGGATCTCCGCCTCCTTGAGAACTTCCAGCTCCTCTCCGCCCCTTCCGAACACGAACGGATCTCCGCCCTTCAGACGCAGTACCCGCTTTCCCTTCTCTGCCTCCCGTACAAGGATCCTGTTGATCTCCTCCTGAGGCACAGGATGATTTCCGGAATGCTTGCCCACGTAGATCGTTTCTTTCTCAGCTGGGATACGGCTTAGGATCTCCGGGCTGATGAGCGCGTCGTAAACGATCACGTCCGCTGTTTCCATCAGCTCCGCTGTTTTGACTGTGAGAAGTCCTTCGTCTCCGGGTCCTGCTCCGGCGAGCCAGACCCTGCCTGTTTTATGCTCTGAATTTTGCTTTATCATGTATTCTTCCCCATTATTCTCTGATTTTGCGGCAGCATGATGCCTGACGTACATTATAGCATTAATTATTTCCCTGGGGAAGAAGCTTTAATTATTCACCTGTTGTAACTGTTCACACCACCTGTTTACATCTAATTGATGTCCAGAGAATATGTATCGCTGTTGTACGTACATCTGTGTATAATAATAAAAAAGGTTTGCACGAGAAAGGAGAGTTGCTATTATGGCAAAATCAACAAATTTATATGCGAGAATAGAACCAGAAGTCAAAGAGCAGGCAGAAAAGATCCTCTCTGCACTTGGGATTCCTTCTTCCAGCGCTATCAATATGTTTTATAAACAGATTATTTTACAGAGGGGTCTTCCCTTCGAAGTAAAAATACCAGACAGGACCTCGGTGGATATAAGTGCACTGGAAGCAGAAGAACTTCATGCAGAACTGGAGAAAGGGTATGCGGATATGAAAGCAGGGCGAACCAAAGATGCCAAAACTGTTTTTGCTGATATTCGCAAAAATTATGGCTTATGATTTTCAAAGTAGTAATATCAGCGCAGGCTGAGGACGATTTGCGGAATATATTTGAATATATTGCTTTTGAACTTTTATCACCGGAAAATGCGGCAAAGCAACTGGCACGGCTGGAGAAGCAGATATGCCCTCATATCAGCGGCTTGGTACAATAGAGGAAGATAATACGTAAGATAATACGCAAGTAAATGGAGATATTTCCCGTTCAAAACCCGCTCCGTCCGGGAAACATCTCCAAAAAATCTTTTCCACACAGGATTCTACCGCCGGTAAGACCTGTACCAGAGTACAAAGAAGCAGATGATCAGCGCCGCTACGACCGCGACAAGGATAATCGTAAACCACAGGGGCTCTTCTTCCTCTGTATGGCGCAGTATAGAAAGCAGAAATGCTCCCAGCCCGGTGAGCTGTTCCACTTCTCTGATATTCATAGTCCTTTCCTCTCTTTCTGATTCTGACTGGATTTTACACCTTCAAGCCGCTTGAAGGTCAAGCAGTCTGCAAAGAATATTCTATTTTCAGTCATACAGAGAAAGAACTATAAAGCATGACAAGGCTTTCACTTCAGTCAGCCTGATATTTCTGTTCGAGATACTTCTGTTCGAGATACCTCAGGAACGGTCCCGCATCCAGGCCGTGTCCGGTCAGCTTCCGTATCATCTCTCCCGCAGTCATACAGCAGCCGTACTGCCAGATATTTTTCTCCATCCATTCTGTCACAGGAAGGATCTCTCCCCGGCGGATCTTCTCCTCCATGTCCGGGATCTCTCTCTTCACAGCCTCCAGAATCTGGCCGTCATAAATATTTCCAAGGGCATAGCTCTGAAAATAGCCGATATAATCTCCCGCCCAGTGCATGTCCTGGAGCACGCCTTCCGTATCATTGGACGGACGTATCCCAAGATATTCTTCATATTTGTCATTCCATGCCTCCGCCATGTCCTCCGCCCGCAGTTTTCCCGCGAAATAGTCTCTCTCCAGTTCAAACCGAAGGATCGCATGAAGGCTGTAGGTCACTTCATCAGCGGAAATCCTCCTCAAGGTCGGCTTCACCTGATGGATCACATTGTAAAAACGCTCTTCCGGGATCTCACGGAACATAGGAATCTCCTCCTGGAGCTGTGGATAATAGTAGTCCCAGTATGCCCGGCTGTGTCCTATCATATTTTCAAAGAAACGGGCGTTCGCCTCATGGAAACCGCCCTCGATTCCGCCCCACATGCCGGCCCTGATCACCGGATCGCTGCTGCCGCTGGAATACATGGCATGCCCTGCTTCATGCAGACAGGTAAAGATCAGATTGTAGCTTCCGCTCTTGTAGGTTGATACACGCGCATCCCTCGGTCCCATAAAAGAGGTAAAGCCATGCACCACCCTGTCGTTGAACCCGCCCCGCTCCGGCCGGTATCCCAGCTCTCTTGCGAGCCGCTGCGCGAACGCCGCCATCTGCTCCGGATCACTGTCAGGGATCGGGTCTTCTTTCGGCTGTCCGGTTTTCTGCAGGCTCCCCAGGATCTCTCGGAGTCCTTTTTTGAGCAGATCAAACTGCTCTGAGACTTCCTTTACCGAGAGTCCTTCATCTGTCATTCCTACGATTGTATCAAAAGCCGGCATTTCCGGATTGACTGCTAGCGCGATCTCTTTTTTCAGATCGAACGCCTGCTTCAGCCAGGGCATAAATATGCTGTAATCCTTCTGCGCTCTCGCCTGCTTCCATGCATTCATGCAGTCCGCTTTCATCAGATTGTATTTCCGCAGCGTATCCTCCGGCGTCCGCACCGCATTGCGCCATCGCGAGAGAAAGGTCCTTACCAGCCCGCGCTCGATCTCATCTCCGATCTCATCCGGAGAGACGCCGGACAGATACTCTGCCGCTCTGCAGGCATCGCCGCTCCGGTACAATGCATTTTTCTCTTCTCCGATAAATGCCACTGTCTGCTGCCTGTACTCTGCTCCCTCTTCCGGAAGGGAAGACCACTGGTCATACTCAAACAGCGATTCGATACTTTTATAATAGCGGAACTTATAGTTCAATTCCTTCACGATCTGAAGATATTCCTGATAACCCATGTTTCATTTCCTCCTATCTATAAAGATCCAGCATTGACATATGCGGGTACTCCACGCCTTCCTTCATCACAAAAGCACAGTCTAAAAGCGCTTTGTCGTCCGTCAGAAGATCTCGGCTCCATCCGGCAAGATCCGCCAGTTTTCCCGGTTCAATCGTCCCCACCCGATCCGAAATGCCGAGGATACGTGCATTTTCCGCTGTTGCCGCACGAAGTGCGCGATAAGGTGAGATACCGTTTCTGAGCCATGCAGAATATTCCCGCCCGCACTCGTAGTTCTGATAGCCGACGACCAGATCCGTGCCGTATCCGAACCGTATGCTGCTCTCGAAAAGCATTCTCCTGCTCTCCACCAGACGATCTCTGTAGTGCCGCAGCTTGCGCTGAAATTCAGGCGATTTCTCTGCCAGCTTCTCCTCATCCAGAAGAACGATCTCATCATAAGGGCAGAGCGTGGGCACCACATAGATATCCTTCTCCTCAAGAAGCCTTATCGTGTCTTTGTCGATCAGGGAAGCGTGTTCGATCCCGTCGATATCCAGCTCCGCCAGAGTCGTGATCAGATCCCCCGTATAAGCGTGGGCAGTCACTGTCCTGTTAAGGGCATGCGCCGTTTCAATGATCGCTGCCATCTCCTCATCCGAAAGCTGCTTGTCTTCCGGGGAATCATTGGGTGTAAAAAAGCCTCCTGTAGCCATGATCTTAATAAAATCTGCTCCGATCTTCACCTCATGGCGCACTGCATCCCGGAAAAACTCCGCTCCGCTTCCCATTGTAGGATACTGCTTCTCAAGGAAACCGGAGAGCGCCGGATTCGTCGCCACACTCTGGGACGGATCTCCGTGACTTCCCGGCGTACACAGGAAATGGGGCGCAACGATCATTCGAGCTCCCCGGATGAAGCCGGCATCTACAGCTCTCTTTACGTCCAGCGAATAATCCTCCCGGAACCATCCCACATGGCGGATGGTGGTAAATCCTCCCGCGAGAGCCTTTCGGGCACACTCCGCCGCTGCCAGAGCACGCATGCCGTCAGAATAATACACGGTGTCTTTTGGGATCTCCCGCCAGTCAAAAAAGGAGGCGTGCACATGGGCGTCGATCATGCCCGGCGTTACTGTCAGCCCTGACAGGTCAATGATCCTGGTTCCTGTCGGAGACACAGTGTGCTCCCCCACCTCCAGAATGACTCCGTCCTCGATCAGTATCTCACTCTTCCCCCGGATCTCGTCACGGATCCCGTCGTACAGCTTTCCACATACCACTTTTATATAGCTCATTTTTCACTCCTGTCTGAAAAAGGCCGCCGCATGACATCATGCCGCAGCCTTTCACTGAATAATAATTCTTTCTGTTACATAAATACGGATGCTCCCGGTCCGAGCGGAAGATCAAACACGATCCAGATGATCGTCTGGACGATCCACACAAGCAGGAATGCCACCGAATAGGGAAGCGTCATGGAAATGATCGTTCCAATTCCGGTCTTCTTCTCATACTTCTGCGCCATCCCTATCACGATCGGAAGATACGGATAGATCGGCGTCAGCGGATTAGCGATCGAATCTCCGATCCGGTATACGACCTGGGCAAATTCCGGGGAATATCCCAGGAGCATAAACATCGGGACAAAAATCGGCGCGAATATATACCATTTTGCAGTTCCGCTTGTCATAAAGAAATTGACAAAGATCGTGATCAGGATCACGCTGATCACCAGTGGAATTCCCGTAAATCCTACATTCTGCAGAGCATTCGACGCATTAACCGCGATGATCGTTCCGAGGTTTGTGTAGCTGAACATATTAATGAACTGTGCGATGACAAATACCAGAACTACATAACCGGTCAGCGACTGCAGGGAATCTGCCATCATCTTCGGCACGTCGCCGCTCTTCTTGATCGTTCCTACTGTCCTGCCGTACACAACACCTGCAAGTATAAAATAAATGATCAGGATCGGCACCAGTCCATTGATGAACGGAGACTCCAGAATGCTGCCGTCCTCGCCCCGCAGAAGTCCGTTCTTCGGGATCAGGCAGATCAGGAGCAGTGCGATATAGATCAGTGTAAAGATGCCGGTATTTCTCAGGCCTTTCTTTTCCTGCTCTGTAGCCGTACGCTCCGACGCTTTCTCAGCTCCTCTGTACTCCCCAAGCCGCGGTGTTATGATGCGGTCATTGACAAATACACCCACTGCAGTAAGCAGGAATGTGGAAACGATCATAAAATACCAGTTGATCGCAGGCGTAAGCTTGACAGAAGTGTCGATCAGATGGGCCGCCTCTTCCGTCACGCCATAGAGGAGCGCATCTGTGGCGGTAATCAGCACATTTGCCGTAAAGCCCGCGTTCGTCGCCGCATAACCGGCAATAAGGCCGGCGATGGGATGCTTGCCCATTGCCTGAAACGCAGTCGCCGCAAGGGCCGGGATCACAATAATAGACGCCTCTGACGCAATACTGCCATTAATGCCGAGGAACAGCACCGTAGCGCTCAGTGCCCAGAGAGGCACGCCCAGGATAGCCCTGCGCATAAATGTGTCAAGGAGTCCTGCGCCCTCCGCCAGACCGATCGCCATCTGCATGGCCAGCACCAGACCCAGCGGGGCGAATGTGGAGAAATTCGTCAGCATATTTTCGACGATCCACACAAGGCCGTCCCTGCTTATAATATTCTGGACTTCAACCAGTTCTCCTGTAGTCGGGTTGACAGCGGACACTCCGAGCAGCGACAGCACGGTCGACAGGACCGCAAGAGCTGCAATAATATACAGGAACAAAATAAACGGATGGGGCAGCATATTGCCGACCCGTTCAATGGTTCCCAGGAGCCCGCCTGTTTTTCGTTCTTTTCCCATGTTTCTCTTCATTCCTTCCTGAAAGCATTAAATTCGCGTAAAAATGACTGCGGTCATATTTAACCTTATTTTAATATACCGCCCCTCCACAGAATCCGTCAAGAATTATTATTAATTTTTCTGCATAAAAATAAAAAAAAGAGTCCTGCCTTCAGAACTCTTTCTCAAAAATCTTCTATCTGACGCTGAATCCCTGTGCCGATATTTCCAATGACCATAGACATTCTCCGGCCAGATCCACTTCTCCGCCGCTGCTGCACCATTCAAAAAATACGGCCCGGATTCCCCGCAGGATCAGCATCGTTATATCCTCCGGATTATATTCCGGGCAGTAGACGCCATCCGCCTGTCCCTCTCTGATCAGATCGGCAATAATGCTGAACAATGCTCTGTCTTCATTCAGCAGTCTCTTATGCTCTATCCCCGCCTCAAGCTGCTTCGTGTAGAGGACCCGGATCAGATCCAGGCCAATCACATCCTGCGTAAACCGGCAGGAGGCCTTCACGATCTCCTCCAGTCTCCGCTCCACCGGCATTTCCTCATTCATGGACGCCATGACATGGTCATAGTAATCATCATACTGACGCAGCATTTCCAGGATAATGTCCGCTTTTGAATGAAAATAGATGTAAAAAGTTCCTTTCGCCATTCCTGCCATTTTTACAATTTCATCCACAGAGACATGATCGTATCCCTTTTTCCGAAACAAGTCTATCGCGCAATTATAAAGATGCCGCTTGGTACGGGCTCCTTTCGTCTCTTTCTCCATTCCTGTAATCCTTTCTGTCTGTGAGCCGCTAAACGCCCTGTTTATCCCTGCTCCGCTTCCCGCCGCAGCCGCTTGGCAAGCTCTTCCCCCGCCTGCTCTGCCCGGCTGACGTCCCCGCACAGTACTCCCCGGGAATACTGCCCGGACTCCTCGCTCCAGCACAGGCCGATGAGCCTGAGTTCATTCCCGCTCACCTCTGCATGCGCCGCCGACGGGGAGGTGCATCCGCCGCCCAGCACCCGGATAAACTGCCGCTCCGCAAGCGCAGCCGCCCGGCTCGCCGGGTCGTCCACCTCGTGGACCCAGCCCCGGTCCATGTCTCTTCTTCCCTGCACGGCAAGGATGCCCTGGCCTGCCGCCGGGATCATCTCGTCCACAGAGAGATATCTCCCCGCTGCATGCTCCATTCCCAGCCGTTTCAGTCCCGCCGCCGCAAGGAGGGTCGCATCATATCCTTCCTCATCCAGCTTTCTCATCCTTGTCTGCACATTTCCCCGGATCCCGCGGAAGGCACACCCCGGGAAGAGCCGCTCCATCTGCAGCGCACGGCGCCTGCTGGACGTACCGATCACCGCTCGCTCCGGCAGTTCTGTCAGTCCTTTCCTGTAGATCAGGGCGTCCCTCGGATCCTCCCGCTTTCCATAGGCAAGGATCGGAAGCTCTTCATTCTCCTCCATGGGCATATCTTTCAAGCTGTGCACAGCAAGGTCAATCCGCCCTTCCATGAGGGCGCGGTCCAGTTCCTTGACAAACAGCCCTTTCCCTCCGATCTTCTCCAGGCTTTTGTCAAGAATCTTATCTCCTGTGGTCTTCATGGTGATGATCTCGATCTCTGTTTCCGGCTCATGTTCCAGGATCAGATCCCGGATGATCTCTGCCTGCCGGACAGCCAGCGCGCTTTCGCGGCTTCCGATCCGTATCACAGAATGCATGGCGCATCATTTCCTTTCTCAATGATCTTGTAGACTGCCTCCATATCCAGACTGCTCCGGATAATATCGGCAAGCCTGTCATACTGTTCTTCCTTATGTGTCTTCCAGTCCGTCACCCGGATCCGCTCCGGGTCGTATCCCTTTTTCTTAAGGATCGCCGACAGGAATCCCTTTGCCGCCTGGGGCGCATCGAAGATCCCGTGGACATAGCAGCCGTAGACATTCCCACACTGGGCGCCGTCTGCACGGAGCGCCGGATATTCTCCCCGCGCTGTCTCTTCCGTGAACTCTACAAGTGCGTGCCCGTTCTCACTGCTCCCGTGCTCTCCCTCTCCGGATTTAGCTGAATCAGCTCCTCTAGGAGCAGTGTCGCCCGGCTCTGATCCCGCCGGATAACTCTCGCCCATATGGATCTCGTATCCTTCGATGGCGGCGCCGCTCATGCCTTCCAGCATTCCCGTAAGCCTTCGGAAATGTCCCTGCACTCTCGCCCTTCTCTTCTCCTGCCGGAACACGGTCCGCACCGGAAGCAGTCCCAGCCCCTTCACTGTTCCTTTCTGCTCCGCCCCCTCCGGGTCAGAGACTGACAGTCCCAGCATCTGATAGCCGCCACAGATGCCGAACACCAGTCCGCCCCGTCCCGCATGCTGAAGGATCTTCGCCTCCAGCCCGTTCTGTCTCAGCCACAGAAGATCCTGTATGGTGTTCTTGGTTCCCGGAAGGAGCACCGCGTCCGGATTCCCGAACTCAGACGGAGATGAGATATATCTGACACTCACCTCCTCCATCGCCTCAAGTGGAGCGAAATCGGTAAAATTAGAGATCCTGGGCAGACGGATCACCGCCAGATCCACAAGCCCCGCGCTGTCCTTTTTCTGAAACCGTTCTGTCAGGCTGTCCTCGTCGTCAATATCAAGATAGAAATAAGGAACCACGCCCAGCACCGGGATTCCCGTCTTCTCCTCCAGCATGGATAGTCCCGGCTTCAGAATGGACACGTCGCCGCGGAATTTATTGATGACTGTGCCCTTGATCCGCCTTCTCTCTTTCTCTTCCAGGAGCATGACCGTGCCCACGATCTGAGCGAACACTCCTCCCCGGTCGATATCCCCGGCAAGGAGCACCGGAGCGTCCACCAGCTCTGCAAGCCCCATGTTGACGATATCATCCTGCTTCAGATTGATCTCCGCCGGGCTTCCCGCCCCTTCGATGACGATCACATCAAAGGACTGCTCCAGCCTGTGGTACGCTTCCAGAATCGCCGGGATATAATCTCTCTTATGTCTGTAATACTCTGCCGCGGACATCGTCCCCACGGGCTCTCCGTTCACGATCACCTGTGAGCCAATGTCATTGGTGGGCTTGAGCAGGATCGGGTTCATACACACGTCCGGCTCCACTCCTGCCGCCTCCGCCTGCATCACCTGTGCCCGCCCCATCTCCAAGCCGTCCCTGGTGATAAAGGAATTGAGCGCCATATTCTGGGATTTGAAGGGAGCCACGCGGAAGCCGTCCTGCTTCAGCACCCGGCACAGTCCTCCGGCGAGGACGCTCTTCCCCGCATTGGACATGGTTCCCTGTATCATGATCGATCTAGCCACTGTACTCCTCCTGTCTCGCTTTATCTTTTCTGTGTTCTTCCATCTGACAGATCTGACGGACCGCCTCCAGCAGCCGGTCATTTTCCTCGCTTCTTCTCACCGCGGTCCTGTACCATCCTCTGCCAAGCCCGCTGTAATTAGAACAGTCCCGGATCAGGATCCCCCTGTCCTTCAGCAGGCGGAACAGATCATACGGGCTGTGCATGAGGATGAAATTCGCCTGTGACGGAATCACATCGACGCCCCATCCGCTCAGCTTCTTCTCCATACGCACCCGCTCCCTGCCGGTCAGTTCCCGGGCCGCATATACTCTCTCCCCATCGCCAAGGGCCGCGATCCCCGCCTCCTGTGCGGGTATGGACACGCTCCACGGCTGACGGACCTGCTGCATCCTCTCCAGCAGCGCTTCATCCGATGTGATCCCATAGCCCAGACGCAGTCCCGGGATCGCATGGATCTTCGTAAAAGCCTGGACGACAAAGAGGCAGGAATACTTCTCTGTCATCTTCTCCATAGTATAATCCTCCGGCTCTGCGAGGAAATCAATGAAGCATTCATCCACAACGAGCCGGATCCCATACCCTTCGCACCGGTCCGCAATCTTTAGCAGAAGCCCTCTGTCGATCGCCTGTCCTGCCGGGTTGGACGGGCTGCACAGGAAGACGATATCAGTCTCCGGCGACAGTTCATTCAGGAAATCCTCTGTCAATCGAAAATTATTTTCTTTTTTTAGAAAGTATTCTCGCACTTTGCAGTCCACAGTCTTCAGCGCCTGCTCATATTCTGAGAATGCAGGGACCGGGATCGCCGCCATGCGCGGCCTCTCAGCGAGAACAAGTGAAAAGAAGAGATCCGCCGCGCCGTTTCCCGCGATGATGTGCTCTGCCGGGATTCTCTTCCTTTCAGCCAGCGCTTCCCTTAACCTGCCGCACCGGCTGTCCGGGTATTCCATCGCCCTCTCCGCGCCCCGTTTCGCCGCATCGATCACCCGCTCTGACGGTCCCAGCGGATTCACATTCACGGAAAAATCAAGCATTCCCTTATATGTATAGATGTCTCCCCCGTGTACGTATTCCATTCTTTCCTCCTGTATACTTTCCAGTTTCTTCTAATTATTCATTTACAGAGCAAAAAGGATCGCAGCCTTCACCGCCCCGAACACCACAAGCATCAGGACTGCCGTCACATACATCAGCTTCCCTGCCCGCCTGATATCCTCGGCTTCGATGGGGCGCAGGTCGTCCCCAAGATAGTCTTTTTTATACAGCTTTCCAAAATAAACCGCATCCCCTGCAAGACGGATCCGGAGAGCGCCCGCGCAGACAGCCTCGGTCTGTGCCGCATTGGGGCTTGCATGTTTCCGTCGGTCCCGCAGGTAGATCCTCCACGCATTCTTTCCATCCATTCCGGTGAGGAACGCCGCAGTGATCATGAGCAGAGCTGTGATCCTCGACGGTATGTAGTTGAACACATCGTCCATCCCTGCCGGAAATCTTCCGAAATACAGATATTTCTCATTCTTATATCCCAGCATGGAATCCATCGTATTGACTGCCTTGTACAGGAACCCGAGCGGCGCTCCTCCCAGAAGCAGGAACAGAAGAGGCGCTGTCACTCCGTCGGATGTATTTTCCGCCACCGTCTCCGCAGCTGCCTTGGTCACACCCTCATAAGTGAGATCCTCTGTATCCCGTCCCACGATCATGGACACGGCCTTCCTGGCCCCGGGCAGATCGTTCTCCTTCAGCCTGTCATAGACCTTCCCGCTTTCCTTCACCAGACATCTTGCCGCCAGGATCTGATAGCACCAGAAGCTCTCAACCAGAAACCGCAGCGCAGGGTGTATCATCTGAGCTCCCAAGAGCACCGCAGAAGGGATCAAAAAAGAAAGACCTGCCGTTAGAAACCACAGCACGGTTCCCGCCGCCAGCTCTCCTCCCGGCGTCTTCGGGAACAGCCTGCGCAGGGTCTTTTCTCCGAATGAAATAAAGTTTCCGATGACCCGGACCGGATGATACAGCCAGACCGGATCGCCGAACAGAAAATCAAGCAGAAAGCCTGCGATGCAGGCCATAAGTGATATCATCATTTACCGGTTACTCCTATTCCGCTATCTCGTCAAGCTGATACCGGATCACTTTTTTCAGATCCTCAAGGCTCACTTCCACCTGATACCCGATTTTCCCAGCGCTGAAGATAATCCTTCCGTAGTTCTCCGCACTGCTGTCGATGGTGGTGGCAAACTGCTTCTTCATCCCGATCGGCGAGCATCCGCCGTGGATATAGCCGGTCAGAGGAAGAAGTTCCTTCTGCTTGATCATCTCTATACTCTTCTCTCCCACACTGTGGGCCGCCTTTTTCAAGTTCAGTTCCTTGTTCACCGGGACCACGAACACATAATTTGTCTTCGACTTTCCCACCGTGACAAGGGTCTTGAATACCATCCCCGGATCCTCATTCAGCGCCTCGGCGACTTCCATGCCGTTCACGGCTCCTGTCTGAAGGTAATTGTAGCTTTTATATTCGATCTTCTTCTGATCCAGTATACGCATGACATTTGTCTTTTCGTCTTTTTTGCTCATCTGTCTGCTCCTTTTTTGTTCAATGCTTTTTTCTGCTCTCAAAGTAAAGAAAGCTGTCGATCGGATCCAGGATATCTGCAAAATCCTCCCTCGGCGCAGCATCAATGTACCGTCTTAAGATCTCCTGCTCATTTTCCTTATATTTTCCGTAATAGATATCGTACAGATTATGTCCTCTGAGATAGATTTTAATTTCTTCCATATACTGTTTTATATCTTCCACACTCTCTATATCCCTGCCGATCACTTCTGTCAGCTTCTGTCCGCTCCTCAGCCGGTGCAGATATTCCTTCCATTTTTCCAGAAAGATCTCGTAGAACTGCTCTTCTGATTCCAGCACTCCGATCTGCGCCATAACTTTCGGATCGAGAAAATAATTTTCAAAGGAATAGTACTTCAGCACAAGTACATTTTTCTCCGTCACCCGGGGAAGCCGGTCCACATCCTCCTCATCCCGGCGCGCATAGTAGCTGCAGAGCTGCCGCTTCAGATCCTCCCGGTCCCTGCCGTCCCCGTCCCGGATCATGAGGAAATTATCTTTGATATAGACCTGATTCATATATTTCAGATTCGCATAGGTCTTGATATTGGTACAGCTGTTCGTCGTGATGATCGCAATCCGTGAGAGATTTCCTTCGCTGTCATATGTCTCGGAATAATACTTCCGGATGAGAAGAGGCAGTCTGCTCTTGTCCTGCTTTCCTTCCACGATGAACACAAAATTCACGTTCATCAGGTCATTTGCCGAGTACCCCAGGTCGTCCAGCACGGCGCTGATGTCCGTCTTCTCCCTCACATCTGAGAATCCGTCCTGATCCAGGTACACCTGCCGGATCTGCCTGCTGCTGAAGTTCGGGAGCAGATTCGGCGAATGGGTAGAGAACATCACCTGGTTCTTCCGGGACAGCCTGTACAGGATATCTCCTGACACCTTCTGAAGCCTCGGATGGAGAAAAATCTCTGGATCTTCCACAAGAATAAGATCCGCATTCCGCCGCCCCTCTTCCTCATAGGTTTCAAGCAGCGAGAGCATGTAGATACTGCGCATTCCCTTCCCCATACCTGTCAGCGGCCATTTCTCCTGCTGCCCGGCGCGCCGGATCCCGGCCCCCACCGACAGGGTGCGCTCCACATCCAGGTTCATGGAATACACGATCTCATCCCGCCCGCCGTTCTTCCGGAAGTTCTCATTCACCCTCCGGGAAAATGTGTCCAGATTCAGATTGTACAGCTTGTACTCCAGAAGCTTCGCCGCCTCAAAGGCGTTCAGCTCCTCCGGAGTCTTCTTCTGGATCAGCCCGATACAGGAAAAGCAGTGGTTGCATTTCTTCGCCATATCGAACATACAGCACCCGGAACGCATCTGCTTTAACAGTTCATCCTCCTGCAAAAGAAGCAGATCAGCCTGAAACTTCTCCAGGTTCCGCTCTGCGTCCATATAGTAGATATGAGGAAAAATGCGCGGGATATAGCTGTTGTTCTTCTGATGCCCGTCGCTGTAGCGCACCCGTCCTTCCCGGTTCACGGAGAACTCAAAGATCAGTTCCCCTTCCTGATACGAAGGCAGCTTCCTCTGGAAGTCCCTGTACCACGCCTCATACCTGCGGTAAGTGCTGACGATCCCGTACCTGTGGAACCTCTGCAGATCCTCCTGCGTGATCTGAAGCGTGACCATGATCTCGATGTTCGGATAATTCTCATGAAAATCTTCCTCACGCATAGCATAGTCGCCGCCCACAGCCCGCACCGCATCGAGAACGGCGGTCTTTCCCGTGTCGTTCTTTCCCACAAGGATCAGGGCATTTTCGATATCCCCGATATGCATGTCTCTGATCGATTTAAAGTTCCGAATCCACAGATCCGTGATCTGCATCCCGCCGCCTCCTTTACTTCTGAAGCGCTTTCAGCCCCTCATACATCTTCTCCGTCACCGGAACACTGATCCCCAGCCGCTCCGCTTCCTGCACGATATAGCCGCTGAAGGTCTCCACCTCTGCCCGCTTTCCGGCGCGGATGTCCCGCTGGAGCGAGCTGGTCGCATCCTCTGCCAGCTCATAGTAGAACCTGTGCATGATGGCGTCCACATGCTCCTGCTTCACTCCCACGCCCTTTGCCAGAGCGACTTCATAAGCCTCCCGCACCAGGGCCTCGTATTCCTTCGCCTTCACCGGATCGCTCCTGAGCTGTCCGATAGCATTGTCATAGTATGCACTCTCCGTATTGTACGCACAGTTCAGGATATATTTGCGCCAGATCTCCACTTCGATATCATCTGCAGTCTGATAGTCAATGTCCGCGCCCCGCAGGATCTCCGCCGTTTCTTCCACCTTTTTCCGCTGTGCTTCATCCGCATTCTTGATTCCGATGCGCAGATTGGCGAAATCTCCCTGCTGGGTGATCGAATAGTCTTCATTTGCGAATGCCACGATATAAATCAGCGAATCTACCACAGTTCCCTTTCCCAGAAGATTTCTGATCCGATCGCCCGGATCCACTCCGTTCATGACAGGAATGATGACTGTATCCTCTGTCACGGCGTGCTCCATCTCACGGCAGACTTCCTCAAGGGAATAGTTCTTCACGCAGACAAAAATATAGTCCTGCTCTCCCATTTCGCTGACCGTGACCACCCGCTCCGGCCTCACCCGGATTTCTCCCTTATACTCACTGTGCAGCACAAGCCCGTTCTCAAGGATGGATTCCCTTCTGCTGCCTCTTGCCGCCATCGTCAGATGGCCGCACACTCTGCCCAGCATTCCCGCCAGATAGCCGCCCACGCCGCCGATGCCCACGACAGCGATCCGCTTGTCCAATATTTCCTGATTCATTTTTTGTCTCCATTCTTTCTGTTTTACGAAAATGATCCGCTTACACCAGACGCCTGCTGTCCGGCGCGGCTTCTTCACTTCCCGGCCTTCTGCTGAGGAAGCTCGTCAGAACTCCATCTGCAGTCCCGTCCTGAGCTGATGCACTCTGTCTCCCAGTTCTTCGCGCATGATGCCGTACGCTTCCTCTCCGGTGCAGTGTCCTGTAAATATTTCCTCAACTCCGGTCCTGCGGATCCTCTCCGAAATTTCCCTGACATATTTTTCCGACTTATTGTGCAGATGAAATCCGCCGATCAGCGCCCGCACCTTCCTTCCCGGAAACGCGGCGGCAGCTTCACTGATCACAGTGTCCGCACCGCCGTGGGAACAGCTGTTAAAAACGACGATTCCGCCCGGCGTCTCAAACACAAGACTCTGCTCATGAGCAAAACAGTCCGCGACCCAGCTTCCCTCTTCCTTCAGGAACATCTTCTCTCTCCTGCCGGCCTGCTCCAGCCCCGGCGTCCTGTGGGAGAGCAGCCAGACTCCCTCCACGATTTCCAGATCACCGGACACGTAAGCCAGCCTGTCCCTGTATTTCCTCAGAAATCCTTCCCGGATGCCGATGTACTTCCAGTCCCCTTCCTTGATCCTGTAGCAGTTCTCCCTGCAGCTGTCTCGTAGATACAGCCGCGCCCTGCTGTTGCGCTCAAAAAAGGTCTCCATGCCGTCCGCATGATCGTAGTGGGCATGTGAGAGCACCGCATAGTCCACTTCCTCCAGCGGAAGTCCCAGTTTCCGCGCATTCTCTGCAAACAGCGCGGACTGCCCGGCGTCAAGAAGGATCCTTGCCTCTCCATACTCGATGAAAAAGCTCAGTCCCCACTCTCCCTGTATCGTATCATTTCCTATGTTACTTCCAATATTGTCCACCAAAACCGTCGCTCTCATGGCTTCCTCCTTGTTCTCCGCGAAACCGCGGCGGCTGTAAAGTCCGGCTTTCCTCTATTTCGATAAATAGATCGATCTGAGCATATGCGTTCCGCTTTCCGTCTGAAACACCCGCTCGCAGAAATTCCGGATCGACTCCTCGCTGTACTGTGACTCATCTGCATTTACCAGATAATCCGCCTCCAGAAGGATCTGATAATCCATCCCTTGGACATCAGTATATGTATGGTGATGTGTAACCAGATAGATCACTCTCTCCTCCTGATCCGCCGGGAGCGCGAACTCTGACAGGAAGATCCTCAGCAGAGCTTCGCTCTCCGCTTCCTGATGATTTCCGCTCGTATTTCCGTACTTTTCCCGGCAGAGAGGGCATGCGATGTCGTGGACGATTGCCGCGATCTCAAGCGTATCCTGGGTTTTCTCATCCAGCCCCTCCAGCTTTCCGATGGTCTGTGCATAAGCGTACACCTTCAGGAAATGCCGCACATCGGACTTGTTTCCTTTATAAAAATCTATCATCTTATTGATCATTCTTGCTTTCAGCATATCTGTCATCCCTTTCGCTGTTGCTGTATTATTTTCGGCTTTTCCGCCATAGAGACATTCTATCTCCGACGGAAAGGGAAAGCAAGAGATTTTGTGTCTCAATTGTCTTTTTCAACGTATGTTTCCGTCTTCTTTTTCAGATCAGAAACATAGCTGAGCTGCTGCTTTCTCAGATATCTGCCGGCAAAGGGCCGAAGAAAAAATTTCTTCACAGTGACCTTCTCTGTAAAGTCGATCGTTGTCCTTCCCCGATGATCATAGAAGATCCCCGTCCAGTGACCTTTTATATTCTCATTTTCCACATCAAATTCCCAGCGCTTATACCGTTCCTTTTTTGTAACCGTAAACGTTGTGGCATACCCGTCCTTGGTATACTCCACAAACTGCGTGTCACTGAGCACTTCGATCCGGTCAAGGTCACTTCTCCAGGACCAGTCCGAAAGATCTGTCACTGTGTTCCATACGTTTCTGATATCACTCGCCAGAGTTGTCTTGATATTAGAATATGCCATAACGATTCCTCTCTTTCTTATCTTATAGCGATAGTATAACATAAGAATCGACAATGTCATCGTTACAGCCTCACCTTTTTATCCGTAAAAAATATAAGACGCTGTGATTTCTATCTTCACAGCGCCCGCAGATAATTCAGCACCCATCTCCTAAAAATTGAAATACGGCAGTTCCCGGAACTCTTCCGAAAGTTCTTCGCCCAGTCCGGTCCATCCGAGATTTTTAACGGCCGCAGACTTTTCGTTAGGGAATTTATACTTGTTCAGATAATCAATAAAATCTGCCTCACTGTAACATACACCGGCTCCCATTCTGTATTTTGCAGCCTGCGGACTATGCCACAGCCAGTCGTCGCAGAATTCTATGCAGTACTTTTCAAGATTATCAGCAACAATATCCGGGACCAGGTATATAGTACTGTCCCCATCTGCACTGAGGATCACTTTTTTCATATTGTATCTCCTCTTCTAACGCCTGAGCGAATTCCCGAATGAAGCCAGTTCCCCGCAGAACTCATATTCTGTCCTGTATCCCGTATCATTGATCACGAGGAATGGATTGAATGCATTGACCGTAACCTGGCTCCCATCCGTCTTAATTATTGTAAAGATCACTGACTGCCCGTTATAGTTTCTGTAGGATCCGTCTCTTCTGTAAATTATTACGTCATTTAGGATATCTGTCAGTTTCTCGATTTCGTTTCTGTCCAGCGTGATCGTGTCACCCGGAGGCAGAAACTCTACGGAAGCTTCTTTAATATCCGAAGCTTCAAGATCTTCAAACGGCTTACTGCCGATCAATGATCTGGCAGCAAATGCGGCAAGCAGCGCAGCGAGAATAAGCACAGCTGTCAGAATGAGCACAGTCTTCCTTTTCTTTCCCTTCCCATGACCATCTCCTTTTCTCCCAAACGGAGCGATTGCCAGCACAACCATAACGATCAGATAAATGCCGTATAAAATATATGTTATCTCATTTCCCCAGGGGAAGCTGCCCTCGGGATGATTCAATGCATACAGAAAAAACATGACCGCCGCGGCAAACATCACCGCTGATATAATTCTGGAAATCTTCTTCGTCATCACATTCACCCCCTCTTTTTTCTTTTTAAATCCGCACAGTGAACAGCATACCCGATCCCCATACCGATCAGAGAAATCACAGCTCCGGCCGCTGTCATTCCGAATTCCGGCAGATTGAACTTATTGAACGTAATCATATTTGCCGTACTGAAAGTCGCGTATTCCGCAAGCATGTACATCACACCGAAGCCAAGTACGAAGAGCCATTTATATTTTCCCCAGTGATTTCCGCTTCCGATCAGCAGAGAAATCCAGAATGTGGCAGCCGGCAGCACTACCCACAGATAAAGGATACTGTAGCCCATCGCGTCATCTCCGTCCGTAAAAAACCAGAACGCAAGGAGCGACATCGTCCATATCATGAGATAGACAGCGATCAGGATCAGCCTGGACAGCCGGTTTCTGTTTTTTACCATATTCGTGCTTTCCTCAAGATAATCCAGATAATCTGACATAGGTCTCTCCTCCTTCAGAAGCCGGTCGAGACTGATGTCATATAAGTCGCTCATCCTGACCACGCTTACAATGTCAGGATACGTTTTTCCGGTATCACATAGTTAAAGATATTGGTATCATTCAATCAATTTTGCCGATAAAGCGGTAGAAGATTTCTACCTCCTGTTCCCGGCTTCCGTCCTCGCCCTTGACCGCTTCATGGACAACGATTTTTTCAATCAGCGTATTCAGAAGTTCGGCGGTCAGTTCCGTGGGATTGACATACTGTTTCATCAGCGCAATCCAGCTTTCTGCGTCTGCTACGGTCTGGCTCTCGGCGGCGATAGCGGCTTGAAGCTGTCCGATTTTTTCGTCCAGTTGTGCCTGCTCCGTCTGATATTTCCCGGACAGCATATTGAAATTGTACTCCGTGATACGCCCAGCCACCCAGTCCTCATACATACGGGAAAACAGCTTGTCCACCTCTGCTTTCCGCTTCTCCGTCCGCTTCAATTCTGCTGCCTGCCGTTTCTTTGCGGCGGCCTGTTCCTTGTCGCTGGCGTTCAGCAGACGCTTCATCAGTTCCCCCTCGCCGTTCTGCACCAGTCCAGACCAGTATTGCAGACGGGAGAGGACATAGGCGTAAAGCACATCATAGCGGATATAGTGCATGGAGCATTGGCGTGTGCCCTGCCCGTACTTGCTACAATGGTAATGGCCGTAGGGCTTACTGTTCTGCCGGTTCTCCCCGTAGGACAGCGACCAGCCGCAATCCGCACATTTTACCAGCCCGGAGAAAATCTGTGTCGTACCGTCCTTGCACTTCCTGCGGCGGCTTGCTATCTGCTCCTGCACCTGATTGAAAACCTGCTCGCTGATAATCGGCTCCTGCGTGTTCTCCACCCGCACCCAATCGCTCTGGGGCTTGCGTATCCTACGCTTGTTTTTGAAGGAAATGTTTGTTTCCCGATAGTGGATAGTATGGCCGATGTAGGTTTCATCTTTCAAAATGCTTTTGACCTGCGCTATCGTCCATGCGTAGCTTTTTTCCTCCGGCGCACCCGCATAGATGTTTGCGAAAGTCCCGTCACGCTGAAAGTTGATAAATCCCGGCGTGGGAACCTTTTCCGCAATCAGTATGCTTGTGATACTGGCTGCCCCTCTGCCATGAATGGCAAGGTCAAAAATCTTCTCCACTATCCAGCGGGTTTCCTCGTCGATTATCAGCTTGTTTTTGATTTCCGGGTGTTTCCTGTACCCGATGGGAGCATAGGCACCGATACGCTGTCCTGTGGCAAACTTCGCTTTGAAAGCGGCCTTTACCTTGCGGCTCGTATCTTTCGCAAACCATTCATTGAACAGGTTTTTGAACGGGACAAAATCAGAAAGCCCTTTCTCTGTGTCCTCATTCTCCGCAACGGCGATGTAGCGCACCCGTTTTTCCGGGAACAGAAATTCCAGATAGTAGTCCATCATCACATGTTCCCGCCCGAAACGGGAAAGGTCTTTCGTGACAATGCAGTTTACTTTTCCGGCTTCCATATCGTCCATCATGCGCTGAAAATCCGGGCGTTCAAAATTCGTCCCCGACCAGCCATCGTCCACATACTCACCGACTACATGAAGCCCCTGTTCCTTTGCGTACTGTTGCAGGATTGTCCGCTGTGTTTCAATGCTTACGCTGTCACCATAGTTTTCATCGTCCCGGCTCAATCTCATATAAAGCGCCGTGTTGTAAATCGTAGTATTAGTATTGTAAGGTTGTTTCACCGTTAAAAATCCTCCTTCTAAAGAAACAACCCACGCTTACAATACTTTTGCTCTATGGCAATTATATCATAAGCGTGGGCGTGTTATCAATGATGGGCTATCAGGTTGAAGCGGCTTTTTCTGCGGTATGCCGCACCACATCTACAATCAGATCACCGAGGGGCTTCCCGCCTGCGGCGAAGTGTTCGGAGATTTTTATACGGTTGTTCCCACATACAAAATACTGCGTGCCGTTCTCTGCTTGTATGACCTGCCCTGTCCGGGGTGTAAAAGTATCGCTTTCGCTTTTTGCCATCCAGTGTCCTCCATATTCAGTTTTCAAGGTACAATGCCGCACAGGGGCGGCGAAAATTTCTGCTTATATCTATCACCTGTCCTTTGTCGTGTACCGTTGTTGCCGTTTCACCTGCGCCAGCACTTCCGGCGGGATACGGTCAACGAAATTGCGGAGATTGTGTAATTCGCTTTCCAGCGTTGCCCGTTCCATGCGGTCTTTCATCTTGCCTTTTTCACTGGCCTTTGCCCTTGCTTCCAGCTTTTCATTTTCCGCCAACAAGTCATTGATTGTGACCTGGTACTTTTTCAGTTGCCCGGAGAAGTTCTCCATCTGCGGGAACCACTTTTTCAGCATGGAGAGGGCTTCCTCTTTTTTCTTTCCGGCGTTCAGCGGGTTAATGCCGTCAAGGGCGGCTTCAATGGCTTTCGCCTGCCGGGAGAGGGAAACCGCCTGTTTGAAAAGCCGGGTGGGGATATGCTTCCGGCCTGTCTTGCTGGCACTTTCCCCACGCTCCAAGTCAGGATATTTCTCCACCATATAGGCGTGAAAATCGTCCTGCCACTTCGTCAGGTTCGCCCGGTTGCCGATAATCTCCTTAGCGCACAGGCGGTTGTCCTTTGTCAGCGGAACAAAGGTCAAATGCAGGTGGGGCGTTTTCTCGTCCATGTGTACCACCGCCGACACGATATTTTCCCGTCCCACCCGTCCAATGAGGAAGTCCGCCGCCCGCTGGAAGAACGCCTGTATCTCCTTTGGGGATTTCCCCTTAAAAAACTCCGGGCTGGCAGTTATCAGCGTATCGACAAACCGTGTGCTGTCTTTCCTCGTCCGGCATCCAGCCTGCTCGATGCGGCTCTGAATGAAGTGGTAATAGCGTCCCTCTGGCTTGACGATATGGAAGTTATATTTACTCCGGCTGGTGTCAATGTCGGGGTTGCTGGCGTATTCGTCTTTCTGCCGTTCGTGATGGGCTTCCAGCGGCCTTGCCGGGTTGCCCTTGTGCTTCTCAAACCGCAAAATTGCGTGTTGCGCCATTCTGCTCCTTTCCCCATTCCTTTCCTATCCGGGGTTTTCCACAGGGAAAATCCCGCAGAAAATAGCTCGGATAGGATTGGAATGGATAGAATATAAATCAATCTTTTTAATCTTTGTATTTCTATATACCGTCCGATTTTCGTACGTCTGGGGAGTGATTTCCGTACTTCATGGGTACGGCTTTCAGCCCTCCGGCGTACCAGAACGGGATTTCTTGAAGTCGGTGTTTGGAACCGCTTCATAGGATTTGGGGTAAATGCGGTTGGGTTTTCCACAGCCCTGCTTCTGGATCTCCACCAGCCCGGCGTATTGCAGTTCCCGCAGGGTGTTGACCGCTTTCTGCCGCCCACAGTGGAGCAGGTCAACCACTTCACAGATAGGGTAATACAGGAAAATCCGTCCGCAGTCGTCCGTCCACCCATTCTTGCGGGATAACTCTGTCCGGCGCAGAATAAAGGCGTACAGTACCTTTGCCTCGTTGGACAGGGGCTTGAATGTAGGGGCTTCAAAGAGAAAATTCGGGAGCCGGGTGAAGCTGAACGCCTTTTCTGGCTGGTGAATGTAAATCGTGTTTGTCATAGCGTGTTTTGTGGACGGTTAGAAGCCCGTTTTCCGGGGCTTGTGATAGTTTATACCACCCGCCCCGGTTTGGGGCTTGCGAAGCCTGATAAATCAAGGCTTTTTCCGCTCCTAACTGTCCACAGCAGACCTCCTTTTCCGTTCACTTTCTGTTTTCTGCCGCCTGTGAACTCTGGCGGCACAGCCGGGGCAGTATTTTGCCCGGTTGGATTTAGGGACGAACACGCCGCTGCAGACCGCACAGCGTTTCAAGTCCTTATCCCGGAAAATCTCCGCTTCCAGCGTCCCGTCCAGCGGCAAGACCGCCCAGCGGAACCACTTACAGCAGACCGAGAAAGAAACCGTCTGCGGGCAGGTGCAGGTGTCCCCATCGTCAAGGGCAATGCAGTTGCCGTCCTCACAGCAACAGCACTCCCGGCGTATCAGGCTGGCCGCCTGTTTCCTCTGCGTCGGTGTCATGCGGTAAAGGGAGCCGTCCGGCCTGCGTTCCAGCGGCGGCAAGCTTTTATAGGGGTTATCTCTCATGCGTTCCCTCCATTTTGCTTTCCGTTGCCGTTCTTCCCGAAAAGGCTTCCTGCCCCATTCCTGCGGCGTGTTCCCAACATGGGGCCCCACAAAGTCGTCAGACTTTGTGGGGAGAGGAGCCGCAGCGGAGCGAGTGAGCTTTCGCCATCTGGCGGAAGCGAATGATACGCAGCTTGCGGCGACGAGGCACGCTCCCCGCAGCTTCGGGACAACTTGTCCCGAAGTGACTTCTGGACAAAGTGTCCAGAAGTCCGGCTCCTTGCGGTGCTTCCCCGGCCGGGGTATTCCTTTTCGGACGGTCATTCGGTTTTCAATGTGCTGTCCATCGATGAACTAATCTAAGTCTACACCTAAATGACCGTCCGTCCCGTATATCCGAAAGGTAGGAAATCGGCTTAAAAAACAGGCTATTTCCACGCTCTCGGAATTGTGGTAAAATGAAAGTAAGATTTGCAGGCAAGGAGGGAGAGCGTGGAACTATCTATACCAGAACGACTGAAAGACCTGCGTGTAGAGCGTGGCTTGACGCTGGAACAGCTTGCGGAACAGACCCATCTTTCCAAGTCTGCTTTGGGCAGTTATGAGGGGGACAATTTCAAGGACATCAGCCACTATGCCCTTATTGAGTTGGCAAAGTTTTATGAAGTGACCGTTGATTATCTGCTGGGCCGTTCCCAAACAAGAAATCACCCAAACGCCGATCTCGCAGACCTGCGTTTGAGTGATGATATGATTGAACTATTGAAAAGCGGGCTGGTGGACAATTCCCTCTTGTGCGAGTTAGCGACCCACCCGGATTTCCCCCGGCTTATGGCCGACCTTGAAATCTATGTGAACGGTGTGGCGGGAAAGCAGGTACAGGGCGCAAACGCCATTGTGGACGCAGTGAGCGCAACAATTATGAAGCAGCACAATCCCGGCCTGACTGACCCGCAGTTACGGCAACTTATCGCCGCCCACATTGATGATGACAGCTTTTGCCGCTATGTGATACAGCAGGATATAAACAAGATAGCCCTCGACCTGCGGGAAGCACACAAGGACGATTTTTTCAGCGTCCCAGAAGACAACCCACTGGAAGATTTCTTGCAGACCGCAGAAGAAACCACTAAAGAGGACAGCGACCCGGAGCAGGCGGCTATGGCGTTTATTTGCAAGCGGCTCAAATTGAATTACAAGAAGCTGTCCGAGGAAGAAAGAAAATGGCTAAAACGGATTGTGCAGAAGTCGGATTTATTGAAAAATCCGAAACCACAGCGGGGGAGAAAATAAACAAGGAAAAGATGATTTATAAAAATGGGGGTGTGCTTTTTGGAGAGAATTAAATGTTTGGGGGGCTACCAAAAGGGATTATTGTTTATTATGGTAGCCATGATTATTGTGTTCACAATGCTTTATCCCATTACTATTGCTCGGGTGGGATTTGCATATAAGGATGCTATTCTTGTTCCGAATTATGAAAACAACAGTACTGTGTATTCAGGTAAAATACAAGGAAAACAGGCAAATTTTACAGTGCATGAAGATAAGACGGTGCTTTTTCAATATAACGGCAAGACATATGGCCCCTATACTGCTAAGGAAGACGCAACCGCCATTCCAAAGGATAGCGAACTAAGAGATGACATGGTTGGAGTGGAACTTCGCCAAGGCGAAGAAATTCTCTTTCGTGGCGGGGTGTTAGACTATGGAGATTACCTCTGGCTTTACAATGAGGATGGAAGCATAGAAAATCTTGATATAACCGTAACAACGAATTATGGAACTGTAATGGACGAAAATGGAACTGTAATTGACCCAATGGAACCTTCTGTTATCACTATATTAAATTTGATGGGTGAACCAGAATTAACGCACAAGGGTAATTGGCTTGCATGGTTTGGAGCGGTATTCATTTGCGTTCTAAATGCACTTTCAATTTTGTTTGCAGATGAATTGTTCCGCTGGAATTTGAGATTTCAAATCCGCAATGTAGACCATGCGGAGCCATCTGATTTTGAAATTGCAGGTAGATATATCAGCTGGACTGTACTTATAATCATGGCGTTGGTGGTTTTTATTATGGGACTTCAATAACACAAAGCTAGGTTTATCGGAAGATAGCAAAGCCAGCCGGGTCAGTCAACGGTCAAGATGAACGGCGCATTTCATGCGCCGCCGTTGACAGTCCCATCTGTCTTTGCTAAAGGGCAATCAAGGCGGGAAAGCCCTAAAATGGCTTTCCCGCCCATTTCAATTTTGGGAGAAAAACACTCAATAATCAGAAAAAGAGCGGCCAAGCACTTTGCGGGATTGGCCGCCTTGTCCACCCATTCAGCGGGACGGTGGGCGGCAGTCAAGGCCGGGTGCAAACCCGTTCATTTCGGCCTTGACGGTTGTCCGCTGTCCTGCTACTTTTCCGGGAGTGTGGCCACACTTCGGGACACTTTGTCCACAAGTCGGAGCGTAGGACGAGGGACGGGGGCTTTCATATACCTGCCGCCGTTCTCTGAAAACAGCCCGATTTTTTGCTCATTCCCATTCGCAAAAATTCAGCCTGTTTTCCTGCCGGAGCAAACGGGGCGCATGGAGCACCGCACCCCGTTTTCCCCGTCAGCCACGCCAGCAGGTATAACACACTACACTTTGCAAGCAAAGTCGTGTGCCAATGGGGGCAAGCCCCCTTTGGAAACCCCCACAGGAAAAGGCGATATGCTACCCCTCCACGGGGCGCATACCGCCTTTTCTTGTTATCCAGCCCTCTGGCTGTATCGGTTGAGCAAAAGTCAGCGTGGGATTGGTGTGGTATCTTTATCTAAGTGATACCCCGGTTTCCCAGTTCGAGATCGTCTGCCTGCTGACACTGAGCGCCTCCGCAGCCTGTTCCTGCGTAAGACCTGATTTCACGCGTGCGTCCCTGATCTTTGCCCCTATATCCATCAGCATCTCCCTCCTCTTTTTTCTTTATCTTATCCTGAGAAAGCCTTCCGCGTCTATCGAATCCATTTGACAGTCCGTATTCTGTCTGTCAAAATTCTTTTACATCACTGCCAGTGAGCTTCGACTTCTTTTTTCAATGTACAGAACATATCGTAAAATTCACTCTTTGTCAGACGGACGATCTCTAATGCAATTTCTCTGTTATACGAATAAGTCACATTATTTCTTTCCTGCAGCGCCTTAAGCCACAACGTTTCGTCCGATATCATACCAGCTTTATAAGCTGTTTTTAAAATCGTTTTGGGTGAACCTGTTGTCCCCTGCTCAAATCCATGTGCTTCTAATATTTCCTTCATCATTTTCCAAGCCTGTTCAAAGCACACTTCGTACAATCCGACAAGCCCGGTAAGGATAACCGTATCATATGGTGCACTGTACTTATATATTTCCTTCAAGTTTGATAACGCAGCGCAAAAATTCTCATACTTTTTCAAAGATCACTCGTCCTTCCTTCTCAATAGAATCTCTAAGTGCCTGCTGCATACAGCGGTCCAAATCTACAATATCAAATTCAAGGAGAGTCGATGTCTCTTCCTCCACATCCAATGCAAATCTCAGAAAATCCCCTCCGGTTACCGCCAGGTCAATGTCACTTGTTCTCTTGAAATCGCCTCTCGCCCTGGAGCCAAAAAGCAAAACTTTATCTACCTGGCATCTTTTTGCGATCTCACAGATTTCCACAATGACCTGTTCCCTTATTCCTGTCTCAGACACTTTATCCATTTCCACTACTCAGCCTTCCATTTATGTAAATAATAATCTGCTTTATTCAAAAAATCTTCTGCCTCTTCTCTTGACCTGAAAACAATGATCTTTTTCTCATTCCGGTACTGTTCTGTCATTTCATAAATCACCGGGAGCTGGTCATTCGGGAAATCAAGGATCCACTGTCTGAACTCCTCGTCAAACTCTGTCTCGATCCATGGCAGATCCTCCCGCTTTTTCCCGATACGCTCCTCTGCTCCTGCCAGACAGACTTTCATCGGATAATCCAGAAGGAACACTGTATCGCATGCCCGTATACGCATCTCAAGGGTACGAAGATAGTTCCCGTCGATGATCCACCTGTCCTTTTCAAGAATCTGCGCCAGTCTCATATCAAACTCCTCCCGCGCCACGTTCGTCCGATCCGGGCGATGCCACAGCTGATCCAGATAATGCAGAGGGATTCCTGTTTCATCTCTCAGCCTTCTTGCAAATGTACTTTTTCCCGCTCCGGGGCTTCCGATCACCAATATTTTTTCCATCGTATTCCTTTTCCCTGTACACACTCTCTTCCACCGGTATTATCAGCCGGTATCTCTCAGCCGATCTCCATCTGTCAGCCGCGGGTATCTCTGCTGGCTTCATTATACCAGAAACTATTCTAAGCATCCACTAAATCTCCTGTTGACATGGCCCGTATTTTGAATTAGTATAATTAATACAAACAAGACAATGTGAAGGGGAATATTCTATGATCAACACAGCGATTTTTATCTTTTTTGTTCTTCTCGATGCGTCTATGGTGGGATTGTGCAGCTACAGCTGTTCCGGAAGGGAAAAATACAGAGAAGGCATGATATTTGGCGTCCATGTTCCTCCGAACGCCAAAGAGGATGAGACTGCTGCATCACTCATGCAGAAATACAGAAACGACTTTCGTATCTCTCGAAATCTGAACCTGGCAGCCGGAATCCTCATCCCTGCATTCTGCTTTCTCAGTATGGGCATCCTCATCCCTCTTTGGACACTGTGGTGCCTGGAATTTTGCGCTTTCTATCTTTTTTACCCCATGTCCTTTCATCGGAAAATGTACGCCTTGAAACTGGAACGGCATTGGTTCCGGGATGAACCGCATCACAGCGCCGCGGCTGATACCCGTGTCAGCGCTATGGCCGACCGTTTCCCAGTCTCCTGGAAATGGCATCTTCCCGCCCTTGCAGCCGGAATCGGACTGTGGATCTTTCCTTCTCTTCGCAGCACACTCACTGCCTCATCGCTCGGAATAATATTTGCTGCAGTCTGCATTCTCCTTCCGGCGATATTTCTGCTCCTTCATCTCTGTCTGGCCAATCAGAAAAACCAGGTCTGCAGCCAGGACAGCACTGTAAATGAAAAGCTCAACCGCATCCAGAAACGCACCTGGACCGGAGCCCTCGTCGCCGCCGATTATGCCAGCCTGACTGCCGGGCTCTATATATGCGCGCGTCTCCTGTTCGGACAGGAACTGTACTTCTGGGACTACATCATCTACAGTACGATCGATCTGCTGGGAGCTGCCGCGGTCATAACTGCCGTGGTCATTATCCATCAGCGGCGCAGAGCAGTACTCGAACAGGATTCCCATCCTCTGATAACAGATGACGACGAATACTGGAAAAACGGATGGTATTCCAATCCTAATGACAGCCATCTCTTCGTCGAAGACAGAATGTGCAGCACCAGCTGCTCCATAAACATGGCTCACCCAGCTGCCAAATGGTGGATTGGAACAGCAGTTGTTCTCTGTACCGCGGCAGTCGCAGGAGCCCTTATCTTATCAGTGTTCCTCATGGATCTGGACTATTCCGATACCGAACTGACGGTCCTCGGAAATGAAGTGACCGTCTCCTACTCTTTCTACGACTGCAGCTTTTCTCTGCAGGATATACAGTCAGTGGAGCTTCTCGATAAGCTCCCGAACGACGATTTTTCCAGAGAAAACGGCGGAGATACAGAGAAGCTTCTCATCGGCCATTTCGAAGGAGCTGAAACTGGAAATGTCATGATGTTCTTATACAAAAAAGAAACGCCGCTGATCCGGATCGATCTTCCGAGACAGACAGTGTTTCTGAACAGCGATGTAGAAGGTCAGACAGAAGAATGGTATCAGCTTCTGGCGGAATAATGTCTATTTTCGATATTTATGCTTATGATGTTTTTCCGTTTTTCGAAAATTGCTGTTTGAATACATATGCAAAATGCAAGTGATAGGAATAAGAAAGTAAAAAAGCCCTGATGGGCTTTTTTTATTGCTTGTGTTAGTTCTCTTAAGCGAATAAAGGTAAACTTCGTTTCTGCCTGGATTGCGTATCTGCGGATGCTTCATTATCCATGTTAATGCCCTGAACGGGCTAACTTCATTTCTACTCAATCACCCCATCCGGGTAATCCGCAAAAGTGCTGGTGTGTCAATGCCCTGAACGGGCTAACTTCATTTCTACTCTGCTGGCTGGGAGGAGCCATACTGATGTTGTGTGTCAATGCCCTGAACGGGCTAACTTCATTTCTACACTACCCGCAGCCACATCGATCGCCGCACCGCTGACATTATGTGTCAATGCCCTGAACGGGCTAACTTCATTTCTACGACAGCTGGACGTACGAGGCCGAGTTTGCTCTCGAATGGTGTCAATGCCCTGAACGGGCTAACTTCATTTCTACAGTACCCTCTGGAAACCCTTGTAAATACTGGCTTTCCAGCCTCATTTTTGCAGGTATTTGTCAGACTATTCTGAAAACAGCCATTTTTCTTCATTTTTTTGACATGTTCATAATTTGTTCATATTTCAAGCTGATATTCTGCCAATTTCCTCCAACTCATTATATCCCAAGATAAAAGATTTGGAAACCCTTTTTCTGGTATCTCTTATAATTAGATTGCATGCCTGTATCGGAATCATTATGTCGTCTCTTTTATTTTCTGACACGATAAAGCCTGATAAGCCAAAACGCCAAATCCCCTATGATCAGTATCACATACACCACGGTAAACCATCCGGGAAGAGGTGTTCCCGCAACTGTATTAAAAATAAGGAAAGTAAAAACTAGTGTCATCGCAAGCTTTAACGTTTTTACCATATATTTTAAGGTGCGATAGACCCGCATTCTATTTTCCGGTGTCACCTGTACTCCTGTATTCCAGACAGAAGGGAAATGCTCCACTAGAGAAATCATAAGGTACAGTATCCATACCATCACTACAAGAAAAAGGATCTCTCCTTTTCCGCCCCAGCGGTCAATCTCTCCCGCAAAATTATAATGCATCGGCAGTTTATCTGGAATTGACGGCCAACGGATAACCAGATACAGCGGTGTCCCGATCAACATAACCAGTCCCAGAACTTCCATAATAATATCTGCCAGTGAGTTTTTGATTTTCATTCTCTTCTCCCCTGGTCTTTTCTGACCTTTTCTCTAAAATCCTTGATCGACGCAGCAGCAAAAAGAAGCGAAATTATCAGTATCGCAAGATCACTTACAGATACACTGTCCATAAAATAGTCTGCAAAAGCCATTGCAGCTGCAGAAAACAGCGTATCCAATATTACATAAAAAACAGTGCCCTGCTTTTCCGTACTCCATCCAGATGACACAAGAGCCCGCGGAAGCGCAGATGACAGGATTTCCCCCGGAAATCCTGCCACCATCACAACAACAAAAAACAGGATAATACTTCCTACAGATTCATACTCAAATCCAAAGATTCTCATAACTGATCCGCTTACAACGGCAATTGTCGCAATTACAAATAGTATAATTCCTGCTATAATTGAGTATCCCAATACAGATACTGCAAGCTTTTTTATCTTTTCTTTCATATTACAAAAAGATTTCACTTTCTCAGGATCTTCTCCATACTTTTTCCCTTTGCAAGCTCATCGATCAGCTTATCCAGATACCGAATCTCCCGCATGAGCGGTTCTTCTATATCTTCTACCCTTACACCACAGATTACGCCCTTAATCAGATTTCTGTTCTCGTTTAGTTCTGGCGCATTGCTGAAAAAATCTTCATAATTGATTGCTGTATCAAGCATCTCTTCCAGCTCTGTCTGACTGTAACCTGTAAGCCACCGGATGATCTCATCCACTTCATCTTTTGTTCTGCCCTTTCTGACAGCTTTATTGACAAGAAGCGGATAGATTTTAGAAAACTCCATTTTGTAAACTTTTTCATTGATCATAAAAAATACTATCTCCGTTAATTTAATTCAGAATTATCCTATAAATTCTGTTACCATCGATTATTCGAATAACAAAACTCTGGGCTCTTCTCATTTCTACCAGACAAGTTATGATAGCAAAGATATGACGTTTTTATGTGTCAATGCCCTAAGCGGGCTTTTCTCATTTCTACGTAACTTTATGTCAACATGCATTTTCAATAACGTGTCAATGCCCTAAACGGGCTTTCCTCATTTCTACCTCAAGTGTCAATCAGCTTATGGCTCATAGTCCAAAGGTGTCAATGCCCTCAGCGAGCTCTTCTCATTTCTACTTGTATACTTCAAAGTACCATTCTTTAGAAGTGTGTTTGGTGTCAATGCCCTAAGCGGGCTTTTCTCATTTCTACAGAGTGATTCTTCCGACACCGGCAAGAAGAGTGATTCTGTGTCAATGCCCTAAGCGGGCTTTTCTCATTTCTACAGAAAAATGAAGATTGTATTCAATTGCGGAAGAATGGTGTCAATGCCCTAAGCGGGCTTTTCTCATTTCTACTTACAGGATAGCTATAACGGTGGATTCTTTTCTGAAGAAGGTGTCAATGCCCTAAGCGGGCTTTTCTCATTTCTACAGTACCCTCTGGAAACCCTTGTAAACACTGGCTTTCCAGCCTCATTTTTGCAGGTATTTGTCAGACTATTCTGAAAACAGTCGTTTTTCTGCAATTTTTTGGTCTGTTCATAATTTGTTCATATTTTTCCGTTCTAATCTCCTCATTCCACACCCCCATTATACTTCAATCATCTCGAATTGAAAACCCTTTTCCATACATCCAAAAGTGCAATACCGCGCCCTGGATATTCCGCTTTCCAAGCCATATCTTCTTCTGCTACACTGTAATCTCGATCTGATTTCCTTCAACTGCAATAATGCAGCTCTCGTAGTACCCGTCTCCTGTCGTGCGCGGACCGCTGATTACCTCATATCCGTCCTTTTTCAATTCAGCGGTCAGTTCGTCAACCCGCTCTCTGCTGCCCACACTGAACGCAATATGGATCAGCCCTGTCCTTGTCAGAGTCTTTTTTTCATCTTCCATCTGCGGCTTGTTCATGATCTCAAGACGTGCCCCGTCAGAAAACGAGAGGAAATACGACCGAAAACCCGTATTTTTGTTATAATAGCCGTCGTTGCACGAAGCATCCAGATATTTTTCGAAAAACTTTCTCACGCCTTCCAAATCGTTGACATACATTGCCACATGCTCTATTTTCACAATAGTCCTCCTCTTTTCCGCTAAATCGGCGGCATAAGTATTCCTGCCGCTCACTGCCTGTATCATCTCATTTCTGTTCCCCGCATCCGCGGATCATCTTCTATCCTCTGACTGCAGCCTGCCCTGCAAACACAGCAAGTACTCCGATCACTGAGCTGAGTACTGCATAGAGCAGCGCAGTATGGATGTTCCCGCCTTTGATCAGATCCCCGGTCTCCAGAGCGAAAGAGGAAAAGGTGGTAAACCCTCCGCAGATCCCCACTTTCAGAAATAATACTGCCCTTGGATTCAGCGCGCTGTTTTTCAGTGCCAGGGCCGCGATGATCCCAATGAGAAAAGAACCTGCTATATTGATCAAAAATGTCTTTATCGGGAAGGCGCCGCCCTCATTCAATGGGATCAGCCCGATCAGATATCTGCAGACTGCCCCGATAAATCCTCCTGCTCCGACAACAATACACTCAATCATTATACTCCATCTCCATTTAACGATATTTTTCCATCACATAGTTTGTGAGCAGGATACCGCCCCGCTCCACCTGATGTTCTCTCACGACACAGTATCCCCTTTTCAAGAAAAATGGTCTTGCCGTGATCGAGGCGTGTGTAGTGATTCTCGCCGCATCGACCGCATTCTCCAGCTCGTCGCAGATCGCCGATGCGATACCCCGGCGCTGGTAGTCTTTCTGTACATAAAGCCTGTCCAGATAGCCCGTGCTGTCTATATCTCCAAAGCCGACGATCTTTTTACCATCGTCTCCAGGTTCTTCCGCCACGATCGTAAAATGCTCCAGAAACGACTTATCCCATGCCGCCAGATCCACATTCCCCGTCGCCCAGGCATCCAGCTGTTCCGCTGTATAGTCCGCCGCATTCACAGAGTGGACTGTCTCATAGAAAAGCTTCGCCATCCTCTCGCAGTCTGATGTCCGGTATCTTCTGAGTACCATTTGGTTTCCTCCGATCAAATCATAAGATTTCAGCCTTCCACATACTTGAGATACGGGACAAGCTCATCTCCATCCTCCGCCAACAGTATTTCCGAAGCGTCCGATTCATAGATCACAGTCCCCTGCTCCAGGACAGTGGCGTCCCAGTCTTCAAATCCTTTGTTCACATCAGTCCGCTTTATTTCGCCCGCCTGCTCTCCGGCCGTAAGCTGCATATTCCGGACCCACTCCACGTCCTGCGCATTGATATACACGGTATCTTAGTATACAAAAAAATCTGCATTCTTATCCTCAGCATAAACTGATTCAGGAGAATCGTTTTCCGCTGTCGGACTGACGGCAGCGCAGCCTGCCCCGGCTCCTGTAATCATCAGCAGCAAAACGGCTGCTGCCATTTTCCTGCTCTCTCTTCTCCTCATACCGCTTCTCCCCTTTACCTAACACCTCACTCTGTTATATAGCGTATTAACGGTTCCAGATATTTCTTATCGGTCCAGTCACATTTCTGTCCCACGGCACACATCAATGCGGTCATCCACGGTTCGTAGGCAGACGGATCCTTCTTCGCAACTGATTTCTGGAGCATTTTGCATAAAGTCCTGTCTGTGAACGACATGGCCTCCTCATCCCATGCACCTCTTCCGTAGAACAGAGGGATATCTTTCAGATCTGCCTTCAGATTATGTTCCTTTATCTCATTGATCGCTTTCTCATCATACGGAGAGGCTCCCACGCAGAAAACAGCCGCTTTTTTCCCTTCCAGTGTCCTTTTATTCTTTCTAAAGAAAGAAATCCCTGCAATTCCTGATGCATAGATGCCTCCGCACAGGATGATCCTGTCATATTGTCCAATCGTCCTGCCGTCAGCTTTCGGCGTCTCAGCCATGTCAAATCCCGTGGCTTCCCTGAGCCATTCAGCATATTTCTTCGTTGCTCCGTATTTGGACTGATAAACAATGATTCCTTTTCCCATAACGCGTCCCTCCGTTTTATACAGCCTCTGCTGCTATATCTGTGCGTGAATCCTTCGCACCTCTTTCAGATGCTTTCTGCCGTTCAGCCACTCTCTTTCCGTAACTAAGGCTTCATATCCGCCGCCATTTTCCACCTGCCAGTGATAAAAATCGTGCGGTTCTTCCGCAAGCCGGGACAGGGATGCCATGATCGTGCCGCCATGGACGACAAACGCTGCACTTTCCGCCTTTTCTTCCAGCAGGATATCGATCCACTTCTGCACCCCTTCCGCACATCTCTTCCGGAACAGCTCCTGCGGCTCTCCTTCCGGAAAGGCTGTCATCCCGCCGGATTCCAGCCACTCAATATATACAGGGTGATCTTTTAATTCTTCATACGTTTTGCCTTCAAAAAGCCCGAAGTCGCATTCCCGCAGCAGCGGCTCTGTCCGGATCTCTGCTTCCGGATAGATAAGCCGTGTCGTCTCAATGCACCGCTTCATCGGACTTGCAATAACAGACTTCACCGCCGGATATCTGTTTTTCCTGCTGAGGAATCCTTCCAGCGCCCTGTCGGACAGGCTCTCATCAGTCCGTCCGATATACTGTCTCTTTTCATTGCCCGGCGTTCGCAGATGCCGGATAAATGCAATTTTCATCTCACCATATCCCCCTGCTCAATACTGCTCCTGCCAGCATCGCCAGCTCACACAGCTGAAGGAAATACCCCGCCAGATCCCCGGTCGTGCCGCCGAACTGTTTTTTACTCATCCTGTAATAATAGAAAAATACTAGGAGCGCTGCCAGGATCATGACCACAGCCTGCCTCCACGACAGATAGAGCATGATGCCTGCGCAGATGCACGCCCACAGGATCAGCACTACCCGCACCCGGAATTTCTGCGCCCCGTCCTGAAATGTCCTTAAGAGGCCGCTGTTCTTAGCAGCCTGAAAACTCACCACGGAAATCCCGCTGAGTGAACGGGACAGCATGTAAGAACACGCGATCACAGGCAGGAGCTCGCCATCCGCCTCGCTCCAGAGCGCAGTGTCCGCCAGGAAATAGGCGCACAGCCCGATCACGGCAAATGCTCCGGTATTCGGATCCTTCAGGATCTGAAGCTTTTTCTCCCTGTCTCCGTAGGAGCTGAGCGCATCCACCGTGTCCGCGAATCCGTCCAGATGGATGCCGCCCGTGACTGCCACCGGGATCAGCGTCATCACGGCTGCAAAAAACAGGTTCCCGCAGGATGTATGCTCCAGCAGAAGACTGCCGATCAGCAGCTGCAAAGCACCTGTGACTGCCCCGACAACCGGGAAAAAACACATCGCATACTTCATATTTTTTTCATTCCACTCCACCATTGGAACCGGGATCTTAGAATACATGGATATCGCGATCGCAAGTGATCGGAATAGATACATACTTCCCATCTCCTTTAATAGCTCAAACGCTTCATTCCCTGCACGAAGTCCTCGACCGCATGCAGACGCTTCACTCTGCGGAGCCTGATTCCCGCCTCTTGGCAGAGGTGAGCCAGGATTGCTTCGATCATAACATTGCTGACGCGGATTTCTTTCGGCGCGCCATAGGTCAATGTGAAGTCTGCGACCGCCTGTGCCAGCATAATGCCCGCATCTTTCTCCGGTCCCGCCATATCTGCAGCCAGCATCATTCCGGAACCTGCCTCAGCCAAAAGGCAGAGACAGGGATTCGCCGGACGCTCATACTTCTTATCTGAAACCGCTGCCCCAAGGTATATAATATCTGCCTCCAGCACAGCGTCTCCCTTTTTGGAGCTTCTCAGATCCTCGAGCAGCTCGCCGTCTGTCAGAGTCAGCGACGGAAAGCGGCACCCTGTAAACGGAAGCTTTCTATCTTCTGCGGTAACCTTTCCTTCCGCTTTCGAGTAATAGAACATATTCTTATGCTCAAAATCCGTTTTCAATCCATTCTCCTGATAGTATTCTACAGCATCCGCAAGCATTTCCAGATACATCGTCATGCGCCGGACCTCGTCCTGATCCATATTGAAGGGGAAATACCCTTTCCGAAAAGACATAAAGTAAAGCCACTGGTTCTTTCCACGGAATCTGTATCCAATATCCTTGATGATGCTCCTCTGCTTTTCCGAGAGCTCTTCGCGGTTTCCCCAGTAGCAGGTCAGATTATTCTGGCTGAACATGGCGTATTTGCTGGAAATATTCATCCGTTCAGACAGCGTCAGCATCATAAAGTCGTTCAGGCCGTCCAGCCCTTCATACACTGAGATTCCATAGCAGTCTCCGCCTTTTCCAAGGATACTGACGTAAACCTCTTCGTTCCAGCCGCCGTCGAGAGCGATCAGGTCCATATCCCAAAATGTTTCCCATGGCTGAAGCTCCTTTACGCGCGCTCCCGCTTCATAGAGGGCGCGCCATTCTTCTGTTTCGGCTTCCCGCCTCCCCAAAGCCGTTCCATCAGCCTCACTCTTGGCTATAGGCAGCACAGACGATCCTGATACAAGCTTCTCATATATCTCGTTAGAAGTCTCATACACCGGTTTTTGTGTAACCCGGATCTGAAAGTGGGCGGAAAGAGATGCGTTTACCTCTTCGATATCGTATCTCTTCGGATCGAATGGCTCCTCCGGATCTCCATATCCCATGTCCTGCACCCAGTCTGTCAGATGCTGATGCTCCTCATTTTCCTCATCCTGAAGCGCCTCGAGATACCGATAATATCCATAGATCCCGCCGCAGTCCTCAAACGGACAGGCTCCCCTTGCTTTCAGTACGACCGGACATGTGTATCCACAGTCATACACGATCTCCTCCACCTCCACGCGGTGTTCCCAGTCATCGCCGAAATCATAGCTGTAGGTAAACCACTTCGTATTTTCCATGTACGGATCGATCAGTGTCTCCGACGCTTCCTCCAGCTCATAATACGGATCGTCATAGTCCTCATCCAATTCTTCCACCCGGATTCTGTAATCCTGAAATTCAAAGGAAAAGAGGTGATATCCTTTCCATCCCATAATCTCATTGAATAAGACTCCCAGCTGAGAAAATGTGATCCCGGCGGGAATGATGCACCGCCGCCATATCGGCGGATGAGAATTTTTGATCGTTATTTTCAACTGATATGCTTTCATACGTTTTTCTCCTCTTCTCTCCCTTACCCCTGATATTCTCCTGCCTTCCGTCAAACTGCAGGCTCACAGGCATCTCACTGTTCATACTCCTCATACTGCTCCACGTTGATCTCTTCAAAGGTGCTCATCTTCAGATACACGGCCAGCCCCATGTCAAGGAGAGGCATCGCAGCCACTGCACCGCTCCCCTCGCCGAGGGACATATTACAGTCAAGGAAGGGGGAGAGTCCCAGCGCATCCAGCACCCTCCCTCCCGCTGTCTCACCGGATCTGTGGGATGCCAGCATATAATCCGCACACTCCGGAGCCATGCGCACCGCGCACAGCGCCGCTGCCGATGAGATAAATCCGTCGATCAGGATAGGAATGTGACAGACTGCTCCGCCGAGAAATACTCCTGCCAGTCCCGCGATGTCCAGCCCTCCCACCTTGGAGAGGACGTCCAGCGCATCCTCCCGGTCCGGCTGGTTCAGTCTGACAGACTCCCGGATGACCTCGATTTTACGCCTGAGACCTTCGCTGCTCAAGCCTGCCCCGCGCCCGGTCACTTCCTCCGCATCCTGATCGAGCAGGACAGAGATGACCGCGCTGCTGGTAGTCGTATTTCCGATCCCCATTTCCCCTGTGGCAAGGATATCATATCCCTGTCCGACAAGCTTTCTGACGATCTGTATTCCGTTCACGACCGCCTGCGCCGCCTGCTCCCTGGTCATGGCAGGTCCTTTCCTCATATTTTCTGTCCCGTATGCCACCTTGTACTCCGTTCTGGTGACTGAAGGCACATCTGTGACCATCCCGATATCCACTGGGAACAGATCTGCCCCTGCCACTTCCGCCATGAGGCAGACGCTTGTCTCCTTCTTCGTAAAGTTATCCGCCACGATCGCCGTGACCTCCTGTCCGGTCTGGGTGACGCCCTCAGCCACCACGCCGTTGTCGGCACACATGATCACAAGTCCCTTCTTGTCAAGACTGTACACGGACTTTCCCTTGATCCCCGCGATCTTAATGACTGCGTCCTCCAGCTTTCCCAGGCTGAAAAGGGGCTTTCCCACTGATTTCCACCGCGCCTTCGCCTTTTCCATGCTTTCCCTGTCCGCCGGGATAATGTCTTTCAATTCTCCTCTCAGTATCTCTTCCGCTGTCATCTCATTCTCCTTTTTTTCTCCATTCTCCGCACCGGCTGACGAACCGCTCTGCAAATGTCCTCATGGACGGCAGATACAGGTGCGGATACCCGGCGAAAAGATTCCCTTCCATATGGATGCAGTTCCATTTTCTGCGTCCGTCCGGCTTCACTGCCAGGCAGTCAGTTCCGCTGTCCGTACTGTCCCAATAGTGGAACTCATGTCCTCTGACAGCTTCTCCCGGGAGCAGGTATCCCTCCTGCCCGGCGCAGTTTTCAATCCGCACATACCCAAACCGGACCAGCTTTCCTGTTGGGAACGTCCTGCCGTGTATCCTCCCTGCGAGGTTATAGACGTTTCCCTCCCGGTCCTCCATTTCCTCGTGCAGATACATAAAGCCTCCGCACTCTGCCAGACATGGCATGCCGTCCTCCAGCGCCGCTCTCACGGACGAGAGCATCCCGCAATTCCCGGCCAGCTCTTCCCCGTGAAGCTCCGGGTATCCGCCTCCCAGCAGCATTCCGTCCAATCTCTCCGGGAGCGCGCTGTCTCTAAGCGGACTGAACGGGATGAGGGTGCAGCCCAGATCCTCCAGCAGAGTAAGATTGTCTTTATAATAAAAGCAGAATGCCTCGTCCCGGGCGACGCCGATGCGCAGCTTTCGCCTGTCTCCATATTCGTCTGTTATCCTCACCGCGGGCGCCTCTTCTCCGGTCCTGCAGCTGGCATTTTGCTTTGCAGTGCCCTTGCCACTGTCATCGGCTCCGTCTGCTTTCCCGCCGGCAGGATGCACTGCGCGCTCTGCCTTCAAAGCGTTTTCTCCGGCAGACGCTTCCCATGCTATCTGCCTCACCAGATCCAGATCTACCGCCCGGCTCAGCAGCTTCCCTGCACTCTGCATCTGCACCTTCAGATCTGCCATCTCCTGGGGCGTCACCAGACCGAGGTGACGGCTCTCCAGACGGAAGCAGGGATCCTCCGGAAGAAATCCAACTACCGGGATATCATGTCCCATGGCACGCAGCTCTCGCTCCAGCATTTCCTTAAGCCGCGGATAGAGCATGTCAGACACCCGGTTCAGAAGGATGCCGCAGATCCTGCTGTCCTCCCGGAACTCGGCCATTCCCTTCACGGCTGCCGCAAGCGAGAGGGATGCTCCTCTGCAGGGCAGGACCAGCAGGACCGGCAGCTCCAGAGTCCGCGCCACGTCGTAAGAGCTTGCCTTCTCCGAATCCAGCGCCATGCCGTCATAGTAGCCCATCACGCCCTCCGTGACAGCAATATCCGCTCCTTCCGTGTGTCTTGCATATCCCCGGATCAGCTCCTCCGGCTCTGAGAAAAACAGATCCAGGTTCTTGGAATCAATCCCCAGTACCTCCCGGTGGAACATCGGGTCGATATAATCCGGGCCGCATTTACACGCCCGCACATCCATCCCCTGGTCCTTAAGCGCCGCCATCAAAGCGCATGCTGCCGCTGTCTTTCCACTTCCGCTGGCAGGCGCCGTCAGCAGGATTCCCGGAGTCTTTCCTCTCTTTTCCATCAGGCTTCACTCCTCTCATCCGCCGCTCCTCCTGCGGAGACGATATAGACCGGATTCTGTCCGGTCATCATATGATATCTGCCCAGCTCACGCGACCTGGACACAGTAAGCTGTGTGATCTCCGGAGACTTCAAGGCTCCGGACTCGACCGCTTCCATCACTTCCTTCACCGTCTCCAGTGAAATGGCATTGATGACAATGCGCGCACTTTCGTTCTTTTCCAGCACGCAGGAGAGGATCTCCTGGAGATTCCCCGAGCTGCCTCCGATGAACACATGCGTCGGCGCTTCCAGCTCCGCCAGTACGCCCGGCGCCTCGCCGGAGACGATGCGGATCCCGTCCGCCCGGAACTTCTTTCTGTTCTCACGGATCAGGTCCAGCGCCTCCGGATTCTTCTCCACCGCATAGACCCGGATCCTGTCCCCGGATCGCGCAGCCTCCACAGATACCGAGCCTGTCCCGGCGCCTACATCCCAGACTACCGCATCCTCTGTAAGCTGCAGCCGTGCAATGCTGACTGCCCGCACCTCTTCCTTTGTCATGGGCACTCTGCCCCGGATGAACTCCTCGTCCCTCACATGCGGGCATGCGCCTCTCTCCGGGAAAGGATTCTCGATCAGGACAGTGCAAAGCCCCTCCAGATCCTTTTCCGAAAGCTCCGAAGGCTTCCCTGAGACGATCCTTTCATCCTCATAGGAGAGCCTGCTGCCGGCATGGACCATCACATGATCCATCCCGTATTCCTTCAGTCTCTCCAGCACCTTCTCCTCGGTCTGCCCGCCGCCAAGAAGGAGAAATGTCTTCCTGTTCCGGTCCACTGTCTGTATAAAATCTGCATCCTTCCCGTGAAGGCTGACAAGCGCCGCGTCCTCCCAGGATGTCCCAAGCCGGGCTGCCAGATACACCACAGAAGAGATTCCCGGCACCAGCTCGATCCGGCATTTCCGCGGATCTCCGTGCACATTGTCCTGGAACCGCTCCGCAAGCTGCGCCGCAAGACGTTTCGCCCCGCTGTAAAATCCTGTATCACCGGAAAGGAGTACTGTGATATGCCGGAACTCAGGGTGCCCTTCTATGTAAGAAACGATCTCCGCCGCTCTGTATTCCACAAGCCCTGCTTTCTGCCCGGGCGTCTTCTGCGTTTCCCGCACTTTTCCTGTCCCTGCATTTTCCGCGGCCTGCATGCAGATCCGCTGCGCACAGTCCAGCATCCGCTGCGCCCCGATCAGGCAGTCACAGGAGCGGATGATCTGCTGTGCCTGCACCGTCACCCCGTCTTCTGTCCCCATTCCGATCCCCACAAGGGAGATCCTCTGCTCCTTTTCACACATCTCTATATCCTCTCGGCGTCACCATCCTGCCGTTTAACTCCATTGTCTGCGAATTGCCGATAAAGACCGTTGTGAACATATCGGTCTGCGTTTTCTTCAGCCGTTCCAGAGAGAGGATCTCATAAGACTCTCCCTCTCTGCCGATGTTGCGCACAATGCCGCACACCGTCTCCGGCGCCCGGTGCTTTAAGATGATCCCGCACGCTTTCTCCAGATAGTCTGCACGCTTTTTGCTGGAAGGATTGTACAGGCAGATGACAAAATCCGCCTGCGCCGCGGCGTCAAGCCGTCTCTCGATCAGCTCCCACGGCGTCAGCAGGTCGCTTAAGCTGATGACTGCGAAATCATGCATCAGCGGAGCTCCCAGTACTGCTGCCCCGCCGGACGCCGCCGTGATACCGGGCACGATCTCGATACCGATCTCCGGGTATTCCTTCCCGATCTCACAGATCAGCCCCGCCATGCCGTAGATCCCCGCATCCCCGCTGCACACCATTGCCACGTCCTGCCCTTTCTTCGCTTCCTCGAACGCCATGCGGCAGCGCTCTGCCTCTTTGCGCATAGGTGTGCTCAGAAATATTTTATCCGGAAACTGCTCCCGGATCAGGTCGATATATACCGTATATCCGATGATCACCGGGCAGTGCTCCAGAACCCTTTCCGCTTTCTTCGTCATCTGGTCCGCAGCTCCCGGCCCCAGCCCTGTCACGTAAATTTTACTCATTGTGCCTGCTCCTCTGTCTTTCTATTCTCTGTCCCGCCGGCTGCTTCTCCATGGCAGACAGATGCTTTTCTGAACTCCGTCGTAAAGGAAGGGTCGTAAAGCTTCGACCGATCATACTCTCCGTCCAGCACCCGCCCCACCACGATCAGCGCGGTCTTTGTGACTCCTTCTGCCCTGGCAGTCTGAGCCAGTTCTGCCACAGTGCACCGCAGCACTTTTTCTTCCGGCCAGGTGGCCTTGTAAACGATCGCCGCGGGAGTGTCCGCAGGATATCCTCCCAGGATCAGCTCTTCCGACAGCCGGTCAAGCATTCCTGTGCTCAGGAAGATGACCATCGTCGCCTGATGCGCTGCAAAGCTCCGGATCGATTCCTTGTCCGGAACGGGCGTCCTGCCGGCCATCCTTGTTATCACCACAGATTGGGAGATCCCCGGAAGCGTGTACTCTGCCTCCAGAGCCGCCGCAGCGCCGCAGAAGGAGCTCACCCCCGGGCATACCTCATAGGAAATGCCGCACCGGTCAAGCTCGTCCATCTGTTCCCGGATCGCGCCGTACAGGCAGGGGTCGCCTGTGTGCAGACGGACGATCTCTCTGCCTTCTTCCTGCCCCTTCTTCATCACAGCCATGACCTCTTCCAGGGTCATCTTTGCACTGTTATATATCTCGCAGCCTTCCCGGCACATCGACAGAAGTCCCGGATTCACGAGAGATCCCGCGTAGATCACGATATCCGCCGCCTGGAGCAGACGCTGTCCCCGTACAGTGATCAGGTCCTCCGCTCCCGGTCCGGCTCCCACAAATGTAATCATGCTCTTTCGTCTCCCTTCTTCTCTTTTACGATGAGCAGTGAGTAATATCCTGCCTGCTCCGGTATTTCTTCTGCTGATCGATAGATCCGCTCATCCTCCATCCCGCAGTTCTCCACCATCTCTGTCTCCAGCTCTTTCTCCGTCAGGAGCCGCTTCACATCCGCCATCTTTCTTCCCGCCTTCATCAGCACTTTCGTTCCCGGAAGCTCCAGGCTCTCCTCAATCCGGTAAGACGCCGGAAGGATGTGGAGTTCCTGACGGTTTTCCACAAGAGAAATGTCCATCCTCGCCGCTGCCGCGCAGAAAGACGGGATCCCCGGTATAAGCTTTGTGGGATATCCCTTTTTCTTCAGCCTTTTATGCACATACATGCAGGTGGAATAGACGGTCGGATCTCCCAGAGTAAGGAATACCACATCCCGTCCCTCCTCCAGGATCTCCGCCACTGCATCCGCATCTCTGTCGTGGACTGCCTTCAGCCTGTCTTTCTCCTTTATCATGGGCATGGGAAGAAAGATCTTGTCCTTCTCCTCCGCCTCCGGCACTGCGCTGCGGGCAATGCGGTATGCCACGCACCTCTCCAGATACTCCGCATGACTGCCGGCTTCCTCTGCCTTCGCAAAAAAAGGCTCCGCCAGTTCTCCGTCCGACACCGGCACGGCAATCACACTGCACTCACGGACCGCGCGGACCGCCTTTAATGTCATCAGCTCCGGATCTCCCGGACCTACCCCTGCTCCTGTAAATGTTCCGCTCATGTCTTGTCTGTTCCTCCTGTCTCTGTCGTTCCTGTTCTTCCGGCATTCTGCTGGCCAGGCTCATCTAAAATCCTGTCTGCTGTTTCTGCCAGTCTTTCACTTTTCTTCAGCCGCCTTCTCTCCCCGGATCTGCTCCAGAAGGAAGTCAGCCTCTTTGGTCCTGCCCAGGATCCCATCCTCCAGCGAGAACAGGATCATCCCGATCCGCAGTTCTTCCCCGGCTCTCTGCCTGAGATAGAACTCGATCCGTTCTGTCACGGTCTTCATGACCTGTCCGAGCAGCCCCTGCTCTCGTAAGATCTCTATCGCCTCCGTCGTATTGATGCACTGCATCAGCCTGCAGACCGTTTCCCGGTCAGCTCCCGCCATGGCGGCATGGGCGGCAAACACCTCCATCCTGCAGTCCGCCTGTCTGGAATGGGTATTCATGACTCCTGCCGCCAGCTTGATGAACTTTCCCACGTGGCCGATCAGCAGGATTCCCTCCATCCCCAGCAGCTTTGCATCGTCAATGGTCTCTCCCACATAGTTGCTGCACTTGACCGCCAGCTCCGGATCAGCCTGCAGCGTTCTCTCAAGAAAATCCGTCCCGTAATTTCCCGGGACGACATAGCAGTAACGATGTCCGCCGTCTCTTAACATCTTCATTTCCAGATAGATCGTATCTGTCAGCGCCTTCTCGCTCATCGGCTCCACGATGCCGCTGGTCCCAAGGACAGAGAGTCCGCCCTCGATCCCCAGCCTGGGATTAAATGTCTTCTTCGCAGTCTCTTCTCCCTCCGGAATGGAAATGATCACCTGCAGTGTCTCTCTGCATCCATATTTCCCCCGCATCTCATTCACAGCTTCCCCGATCATCCTTCGAGGCACCTTGTTGATCGCCGCCTGCCCTGCATTCTGCTCCAGCCCGGGCTTCGTCACCCGGCCGACGCCGCAGCCGCCTTCGATGAAGACGCCGTCCTCTATGAAGCCTGTGTCCTCTCTCTTGTCCCGCGCGGCGCAGTCAGCCTTTTCTACCCGCGCAAAAACGAGGAGCCCGTCTGTCACATCCGGGTCATCCCCGCTGTATTTGCGCACTGCGCATTCCGCATATGCTTCTGTTCTTGAAACATGTTCCACATCCAGATAGAGCTCGATCCCCTTCGGCGTCATAAGCCGGACATGCTCCACGTTTTCCCCTGAGAGAAACATCTGCGCAGCCGCCTTTGCCGCTGCCGCCGCGCAGCTTCCGGTCGTATAGCCGAGCCGCAGCCCGGAACGGGTCCTTCCGATCTCCGGTCCTGTTCCGGATTTTGGGGAACTGCTGTGTCTGTCCGAAGAGCTGCTGTTTTCCGGATTGCAGGAAACTCCCGTAGTTTCCTGCGTCATTCCGAGAGCTCCTTCAGCATCTGCGCCGGATTATCCGCTGCCTTGACCTTCCCGAACGCCTTTACGATCACGCCTTCCTCGTCGATCAAGTACGTCGTGCGGACCACGCCCATGGTCTTCCTGCCGTACATATTTTTCTCCTTCCACACATCATAAGCCTGTATGCAGGTCAGCTCCGTGTCGGAGAGCAGCATAAACGGCAGACTGTATTTTTCCTCAAACCTTTTATGAGACGCCACACTGTCCTTGCTCACACCGAGGACGACGGCTCCCTTTTCCGTAAACTGCGGGTACAGCTCGCCGAACCCGCACGCCTGCTTCGTGCATCCGGGGGTATTGTCCTTTGGATAAAAATACAAGATCACCTTTTTTCCTCTGTATTCCTCCAGGGTATGGATCTCTCCGTTCTGATCCGGCAGTTCAAACGCCGGTGCTTTTGTTCCGATTTCTAACAATTGTTTTTCCTCCCTTTTCTGTCTTTTATTTTCTATCTATTTTGAATTATTTTCCCAACCGTTTCCATTTTTCACGATATCGATCATGAGATATGCATTCAGTTGGAATATGGCAATTCCATTTCAGCATCCATCTTAATAAAACCATACTTTTCATATAAAGGCCGTCCCATGTCTGTCGCTTCCAGGGAAATGGATGAAATTCCCCTGCTCTTAATATCTCCAACCAGCAGATCCAGCGTTTTGTACGCGATTCCCTTCCTTCTGTATTCCGGAGCTGTATACATATTCATTATATATGCCTTACGGCCGCTTGGATTATGATATGTGGGCATTACCTGAAATAAGCTGGCGCCTCCTGCACCTGCGAACCTGTCTTCATCAAATACCAAATAGGCGATATGCTCTCCGTCGACAAGCGCCCTTTTATAATAGAGATAAGATTGCGTTTTCACCTCACTCATGTCAACATCGTCAGACAATTTATTTGCAGCCTTTAACACTTCAATCCTTGTATCTGTCAGGATATCCAGATCATCCACAGTTGCTTTTTTATATCGCAGCTTCATCCGCAGCCCTCCCCTCATATGTTTTCTTTCTTGCCCATCCACCTCAATATTTGCTTCAATGAAACTAGGGGCTGCTGCACTCCTGTCAATCATTATATCATCCCATACGTTCTCTGTCATTTTTTCTCTACACATTGTCCGCAGTCTTAGCATGAAATGCGAAACTGGAGCGCGCCAGCACGACGAGGGCGCATGAGGGCGGCGGTTAGTTATAAACAGTCACTCTTTACATCATTCTTTACTCAGAAACGACGCAATGCGGACTGCCGCAGCCATCCCGCCGTCTCCGTATGTCGGCTGTTCCATAAAATCCTTTGACACGCTGCTCAAAGCCCGTTTTTCAGTCAGCGTATGGAGCATCTCACATTCCCATCCGTCAAGCCGGGACATAGACACAGCCTCAACGCCTAAGACCACGTCCGTTATATGTTCTCTGTAGAGATTAATGTGCTTTTCAATAATAAACCTCATGAGTTCAAGGCGTTTGGACATGCTTTTTACGTTTGCCGAGGCAGGCGCCGTACGGTAATCGATCAACGGTTCCCGTACAATTTCAATACATGCCTCAGGCATAGTTTCCAGCATGCTTAAGAAAAAATCCCAGTCTTCAAAACCCGAACGCATAGACTCATCATATCCACCGCACTGTTCCCATATTTCGCGCCGCTGATACTCCGCAGTTTGCCTGCCGTATCACAACGATCGGAACCGTTGTATCCAAAGAGGCTTTTATATCGTTTAGAATATTTACAGACTTCTCATCCGTTGATCCATCATCCACAATAAAGATCCTCGATGGGAGTGTTGTCTGGCCACATAAAGAACGAACTGCTTCAAGCAGCATAGTCCCCTGATTAAAACTGGTAACAACAGCTTCAACATCTTTCGCGATACAGCATTTGTCAGTATTCATTTCCCCAACTATTTCCTCCATCATGTCAAATTCTCTTATCCTCTTTCTTCGCATCCTGAATCCCGTGTTTTACTCCAAATCGAATCACAATATAAAGAATCAGAAAGAAAAAGATTGCACCTCCGATTCCATTCACAGCAGTCACCTCCTCTTTCCTCTGCCATATCAGAGTCATTTCCGCTTTTACTCCGGACAGCTTAATATTCCTAAACCGATTATATCCTGCCACATTGCTTTGTGCAACCTGCCATATTGTTTTCTCCGCCCCGATCCTGTACAATAAACAGACAATAGACGGGAAGCTTTCTTTTCCCTCATGCTGTTTACATAGCAGCTTCTTATTTCACAATATGCTCCGGCGGTTTCCGCCACACTTTTCCTTTTGCTTGAGCTCACAGAAGGTTGCAGGCATCAACTTTTTTTCCTATAATGGAGGTGTAATTTATTGAATCAAAAATCAAATAACGGTCAGGAATATCCGACAGTAAACCGGCAGTATAAGGACCGGCTGTTCCGTATGGTGTTCAGCAGAAAGGAAGATCTGCTCTCCCTTTACAATGCAGTCAACGGGACAGACTACAGTGATCCGGACGAGCTGGAGGTCACCACGCTGGAGAACGCCCTGTATCTTTCCATGAAAAACGATATGGCATTCCTCCTGAATATCGTGCTGAACCTCTATGAGCATCAGAGTACATTCAATCCGAATATGCCCACAAGGGCTCTGCTGTATTTTGCAAAGGTGTATGAAAAGTTCATTGCAAAACATGAGATAACATCTACAGCAGTACCCCGAAAAAGCTTCCTTTTCCTCAGCATATCGTCTTCTACAACGGCACGAGAGACGAGCCGGACCGGCAGATCTTAAAGCTCAGCGATCTTTTTGAAAAACCTCCGTCCGATCTGACTCCCTGTCTCGAATGTACTTCGCTGATGCTGAACATTAACTACGGCCATAACCGGGCGCTGATGGAACGCTGCAGACGACTGGAGGAATACGCTCTTTTCGTTGACTCTGTCCGGAAAAATCTCGCCTCAGGGCTTCCTCTGGAACAGGCCGTATCCCAATCAGTGGACGAATGTATTCAGAAGGATATTTTGAAGGATATCCTGACTGCTCAGAAAGCAGAGGTGGTCCAGGTGGTACTGGAGACATTTGATCAGGAAAAATACGAAAAAGCCATGAAACAGGAGGGCTATGCAGACGGATATAATGCTGGAAGATCCGACGGCTACAGCGCGGGCTGCGAGGAAGGAGTCCGTCAGCTGATCGCTGCACTTATGGATATCCGTGAAAGATATGGTATGTCCGAAAACGAGATCATCTCCGAGATCATGCAGAAATATAATCTCACCGAGGATGAGGCAGTCAAGAAAATAGCTGAATTTCGGGCAGGATGAACATATTCTCCTCTTATGAATTTTGATTTTCCGGTCATCAATACAATGATGACCGGATTCTATCGGCAGCACATAATATAGAAATTTTTTACATTCTAATTTCATAACAGCTTCTTATTTTCACAATAAAATCCGGCGGTTTCCGCCACACTTTTCCTTTTGCCTGAGCTCACAGAAGGTTGCAGGCATCAACTTTTTTTCCTATAATGGAGGTGTAATTTATTGAATCAAAAATCAAATAACGGTCAGGAATATCCGACAGTAAACCGGCAGTATAAAGACCGGCTGTTCCGTATGGTATTCAGCAGAAAGGAAGCTCTGCTCTCCCTTTACAATGCAGTCAACGGGACAGACTACAGTGATCCGGATGAGCTGGAGGTCACCACGCTGGAGAATGCCCTGTATCTTTCCATGAAAAACGACATGGCATTCCTCCTGAATATCGTGCTGAACCTCTATGAGCATCAGAGCACATTCAATCCGAATATGCCCACAAGGGCTCTGCTGTATTTTGCAAAGATGTATGAAAAGTTCATTGCGAAGCATGAAATCAACATCTACAGCAGTACCCCGAAAAAGCTGCCTTTTCCTCAGCACATCGTCTTCTACAACGGCACGAGAGACGAACCGGATCGGCAGATTTTAAAGCTCAGCGATCTTTTTGAAAAGCCTCCGTCCGATCTGACTCCCTGCCTCGAATGCACTTTGCTGATGCTGAACATTAACTACGGCCATAACCGGGCGCTGATGGAACGCTGCAGACGACTGGAGGAATACGCTCTTTTCGTTGACTCTGTCCGGAAAAATCTTGCCTCAGGGCTTCCTCTGGAACAGGCCGTATCCCAATCAGTGGATGAATGTATTCAGAAGGATATTTTGAAGGATATCCTGACTGCTCAGAAAGCAGAGGTGGTCCAGGTGGTACTGGAGACATTTGATCAGGAAAAATACGAAAAAGCCATGAAACAGGAGGGCTATGAAGACGGATACCACGACGGAAGAAACGCCGGGTACAATGCCGGAAGGACCGACGGCTACAGCGCAGGCTGCGAGGAAGGACTCCGCCAGCTGATCGCTGCACTTATGGATATCCGTGAAAAATACGGTATGTCCGAAAACGAGATCATCTCCGAGATCATGCAGAAATACAATCTCACTGAGGATGAGGCAGTCAAGAAAATAGCTGAATTTCGGGCAGGATGAACCTGTCATCCTCTTTGGCGGCTCCGCATTTATTTTACAAAGCTCTATAGAATAGAGAGTTCCGCTTGCGGAACTCTCGCGCCGAGCGCGGTCGCTTTAGCGACAAATTTCCGCTTCGCGCGAGTGCGCATCCCGCGGAGCGTTTTGTTTCATGGGGAACGAAGTTTCCTATGAAATGAAACAAAATCCGGTCATCGGCAGTAAGCTGACGACCGGATCTTTTATTTCACTCCGCTTGGTATGCCTGTTCTAAGAAAACCCTTTCCGAATCCCCACTTTTTTAATCCTCTCCATACATCGGCGTCCTGACCTCGATCAGGTGTCCGTCCGGATCGTAAAACCGGAGCAGCTTCTGTCCCCAGGGAAGTTCTGTCAGCCGGTCCACATATCGAATTTCCTCCTCATACGCCTCCAGCCGTTCTGCAAACCGTTCAATATCCCGCTCTTCAAAATACAGCTCGGAAGCATTGCTGGGAAAAACGATCTCTGAGCCAAGAGTGTGTTTCCAGATTCCCGCATCCTGAAGGACGAGGCCTTCTGTCAGCACCGCATTTCCTTCCTGCTCCGTTACCACATCAAGACCGAACAGGTCTTTATAGAATACTTTCGATTTTTCCACATCAGTTACCACGATCAGGATATTTTTCAGCTTCATGCGTTTTCCTCCCTAAAACTTATCCACATCTGTCTCGTTTTCTGTCAGTCATATTCACAATCTATTCCACAATATCTTCATTCTCTCTTCTCGGAATACCGCTTCCCATATAAACTCTTTGCCTCAGCCGTGTACCTTTTTATAAACTCTGACTTTGCGTCAGTGTAATCGTCTCTGTCATGCTCGAACCGCTTTCGCAGTGACAGCTTCAGCTGTTCATATTCCTTTGCAATGTCGGGATGCTCCCTCAGATAGTCCCGGAAATACAGCTCATCATTATCTCCTGCATACCGCAGATGCAGATGAAATACTCTCTCTGCAAATCCACTCTCTGTGTATCCTTTGTTAAATGACATTCGGCTCTCATTCCGGCTCATGCAAAGCCATCCATTCCCACACAGGATTCTCTCTATACTTTTCATGCTGTATCCCGGCGTGATTTCTGCCAGGATATCCACGATTGGTTTTGCCTGTATGCCTGTAACGGCTGTGCTCCCCACATGGCTGATGCACACTGTATGCTGAGCCGGAAGGATCTGCGCAAGTTCATCTTCCTCTTCCCGATACCATGCCGCCCACGCATCCTGATGCTCTGTCAGTATGATAGGAAACAGCTGCCAAAGCTCTTCCAGACTCATTTCCGATAATTTTCTTCCCAATCTCTTCTGCCTCCAGACTCGTCACTCATTTCCCAGCGGGCACTGTTTTCACATTTACTCGCTGATCCGGTAATGGCCGATAATATCGTCCCGTTTTTCCAGGATATCTTCCTCATAGGCTGCCTGAAGCGGATCATTGTGATGGATCACATAGGCCACGCCGTCGTCGTTCCGCTTATCCGAAACGATCCCGATATGTTTCTCGAAGATCACGATATCGCCTCCCTGCCACTCGCTGATATCATGTACGTCCGTAGTAAGGGAGACCGCCGTATGAGCGAAATACACTTTCAGGTTCTTCACCCGCCGGAAATCAATGTTCACATCCGGTTCTTCAATCCCATATGCCTGCGGGTCCGACAGGATATCTTCATTGACAAGCTGCATAAGGTCATATCCGGCGCTCTTCATCGCGTTCGCCACTACATCCGTGCAGACGCCATACTGATCGTCCGGATACCCCGTACTGTAATATTTACTCTTATAGACAGGCTGCGACGCAATATAATCTCTTGCGCCCTGCAGGATATCCGTCTGATCATCAACGCCGTCTCCATCCCGGTCCACCGAACTGTGGATATCAGCGATACCAAAATCTTCATTCTCTTTCGCGTCCACCGGAGCGCTGCTCGTACCGATAAAATAGTACCGGAGACGGTATGCGCAGCAGGCCGCCGCGATCACTGCGATCACAGCGACAACTGACAAAATGATATTCCTTGTTTTCATCCTTTAGCTCTCCGTCATTTTTCAAGCCGTTTCAGCATATTCCAGATCAGATATCCGAAAAAACCGGTCCATATCGCTCCAAACAAAAGTGCGGTCATAAGTCCGGCATACTCTGCCAGAACTGCAGCACATATCACATCGGCAATCCACAAAAACATAGTTAAGGCAAATACCTTTTTCCTGCTCAATTTCTTCACAGACATCCCTCCTCAGCCTGCTCTCTGATTTCCGGAAACGCCTTCACAGCCTCCGGCTGTTCCTTATGTTCTCCGATCTGCTTCTCCATCCAAACCATATCATACCAGCGTCCGCACTTATACCCACACTTGTGGAACTGACCGACAAGGCGGTATCCCATCCGCTCATGGAACCGCACGCTGTCCTTTGTCAGGTACTCGTCTTCACGCTCCTGGTAAGCGATACAGGCATTTGCATTCAGGATGTTCTGCTCAGCAAAGATCCGTTCCAGCGTCAGATATAATTCTCTGCCGACGCCTGCTCTTCTGCATTCTTCTCTGACATATATCGTTGTCTCCACTGCCCATCCGTATGCCGCACGTTCCTTGAAGGCCGAGGCATAGGCATACCCTGCGATCTCTCCGTCTCTTTCTGCCACGATCCATGGATATCTCTCAAGCACATGAGCGATCCTCTGCCGAAACTCCGTTACAGAAGGGACGTCATATTCAAAAGTGACCGCTGTCCTTTCCACATACGGAGTATAAATTTCCAGAAGCTGTTCTGCATCCTTCTCTGCTGCAATCCGGATCTTCATATTTTCCATCTGTCTCCCCCATTTCTTCCCCTAGTACAGCGTTTCGCAAATAACTGCACCAAATCGCTTGCCTTCTTTCTCTATCTTACCATTGCCGCTGTTTCATGTCTATACGGCACCTTTGTTCTCTTCCTGCCATTCGTTCTGTTACAGCCTGCCCCGCATTCCACGTAGAGCTTTTGCCGCGCTAAAAGGACTTCCCGCTCCCGCCCACTTATGATATACTGACAACGACGCCCCGGCTCCTCGGGGAAATGATGACTAGGAGGTTCTTATGAAAATTGTATTTCTGGACGCCAAGACACTTGGCGATGATATTGACTACACACAGTTTGAGCAGCTCGGAGAGGTCGTGAAGTATCCCTTCACATCCTCTGAAGAGGTCCCGGAACGGGCCGCAGACGCGGATGTGCTGATCGTAAATAAAGTCCTGATCAACGAAAACACGATCGGATCTGCGCAGAAATTAAAGCTTGTCTGTGTCACAGCGACCGGCACTAACAATCTGGACAAGGATTACCTTGCAGCGCGCGGGATCGAATGGCGCAATGTTGCCGGCTACTCTACTGAATCTGTTGCGCAGCATACCTTTGCCATGCTCTTCTATCTGATGGAGAATCTGCGCTACTACGATGATTATGTAAAAGAAGGGAAATATATCAACGACCGGATCTTCACGCACTTCGGGAAGACGTTCCATGAGCTGAACGGAATGACCTGGGGAATCCTCGGACTCGGTGCGATCGGGCGCAGAGTGGCGGATATCGCCTCTCTGTTCGGTGCAAAAGTAATCTACTATTCTGCATCGGGAGCTCCCGCACAGGAAGGCTATCATCAGGTCGATTTTGACACGCTCCTCAGTGAATCAGATATCCTCTCCATCCACGCTCCGCTGAACGAATGCACGGAAGGACTGATGAATGCAGATGCATTCCGCCGGATGAAGCCGGACGCGATCCTGCTGAATCTCGGGAGAGGGCCGATCATATGCGAGGCAGATCTCGCCGCAGCCCTGAATAACGGGGAGATCAAAGCTGCCGGACTGGATGTCCTGTGTACAGAGCCTATGGCTGAGGACAGCCCGTTCCTCACGGTCAAGGATCAGAGCAGGCTTTTTATCACTCCCCATATCGCATGGGCGACCGTGGAAGCAAGACAGAGGCTGATGAAGATCATCGCCGGCCAGGTGCAGGAGTTCCTCAAACAGTCCTGATCTAAATTCATAAAATCGCCCGGCTTTGACTAAGACAAGCTTTGAATCAGAGAGAAACCTGATCAAATTCAGGTTCCTCTCTTTTCTTTTATCAGCATATCCGCATCACAAGCCTTTTGAGGCCATTCCTCTGATATAAGAGAGGAAAGATCAGGCTTCTGGATTATTATCACGTATTGCTTTTCTGTTCCTGAATCTGCAGATCGCCTGTGTCATCGTCCCCATCGGGCAGAAAGCGCACCATGTTCTCGGCTTAAAGAAAATCATAACGATAAGACCAATCAAAAGCGATGTAAGCATTAGACTGTAAAACGCAAAGCTGAACTGAGCCACCCAGTCTGGGAATATGCTTCCCGAATACGTCCATCCCCACGGAACACGAAATGTCCAAAACAGTTTGATCGCTTCCTGCAGATTTTCTGCACCGCCTGCCACAAGATAGGTCTGAAAGACAATGCTTCCGAACATGGCAAGAAAAAATATCAGGAAACCGTATCGAAACCATTTGGCAGCCATCCACTTGGGCGTGGGTTTATTCAGGGAACATTTCAGATCACCGCCAAGTTTGCAGTATAACTGCCCTCTTCCGCAGAGATGGTTACAGAAAAACTTGTTACCGCCGAACGCTGCTAGTATAATTGGCAGCAAGAAATCAATCATACCGAGCCAGGCAAAGAGGATATTATAAAATCCGAGTGCGAAATATACGATTGACCATATCCATAGATAATCATACCAATGTTTTTTCTTTGCTTTCATATGCTCCCCCTGTTTTCTGTCTTAATACTGTTTGCCGGACATACCTTCACGCACTTTCCGCATCCTATACATTTATCTTCTGCCACCTTTGCAAAACATCCCTTAAATACCTTTATTGCCCCAAGCGGGCAGGCTGTCTCGCAGGCGCCGCAGGCAGCGCAGGTTGTCTTGTCTACGATTGCATGTCGTTTTGATGCCATCCTCATTCCTCCGATCATAAAATAAATTTCGTCTGCCGTATTAGTATATCAGTCTGCAGCGCTGCTTTCTGTGATGTTGTCACACAAAAAAGGAATGATCCCGACAGATCACTCCTCCTGTAAAAATAACTACTTATCCGTACTATATCAACTATATTACTCGGCCGCCTCTTCAATATGCTCAATAAAGATCTTCCTGATCCCCTCGAACTCCCCGAGCCCCTTCAGGATGACCCTCACCTCATATCCTTCTTCCTCCAGCTCGCTCTTCCAGGAATCCTCGTCCCCAGCCATATCGTTCTTCGCGTGATCGCCCGCCACGAGCATAAATGGCATGAGCGCCACTTTTTTCTTCTCCGCGATCTTCAGCTTTGCCATCACATTTTTCAGCTCCGGAAAGCTCTCCACGGTCCCTACCAGGACCTGGTTATATCCCAGCGCATGGAAGGTGTACTCAAGAGTCGGATAAGCGGAGTTGGCGTGATGGTCCGTGCCGTGCCCCATGAGAACGAGCATCTCCCCGTCCTGAAGCCCGGTCTCCGCCATCACCGCATGGATGGATTTCTTATAATCCTCCACGCTGCTCAAAAGCGGCTTTCCGACACGGATCCGCCGGAACAGCGGCATATTCTCCATCAGGTCCTCCATCATCCTGTCATTCTCGATCCCGTTGATGATATGGGTCGGCTGTACGATCACATCCTCTATCCCGTCCGCCGCCATACGTCTGAGCGCCTCCGTCACAGTGTCGATCTCCATATTCTCCGTGCGCTTCAGCTTCCTTATGATCATCCCGCTCGTGAAAGCGCGGTAAACGCGGAAGCCTTCAAACTTGTCCGCGATCTCTTTCTCGATGACGTCGATCGTCTTCTCCATTGTGTCAAGATGGCTTGTCCCGAAACTTACCACCAGGATTCCTTTTTTCATTCTGACAGTCTCCTTTCCAGTTCTCTCATATCTGCAGGGGGCTTGTCCCCGGAGGGCAGGATCCCCTTCTCTTTCATGATCTCGTACAGCCTGAGCACAGACGGCATTTCCAGATTCGTCTGTTCCAACGCCTGCCTGTCGGAACAGACCTCAGCGGGAGGACCGCTCCTCAATACCTTTCCTTCGTGCATGAGGACAATCTCGTCCGCCCACCCGTAAGCATAGTCCATATCATGGGTCGCCATCAGGACAGTGATCCCGCTCTCTGTCAGCTTCCCTATGATGTCCTGGACGATCCGCGTATGCTTCGGATCAAGGGCAGCGGTGGGTTCATCCAGTATCATGACTTCCGGATGCATGACGAGAATGTCCGCGATCGCCACAAGCTTCTTCTGCCCGCCGCTCAATGCATGGGCCGGTCTGTCCTGAAACGGCGTGATTCCCAGCTCCTCGATGACCCGCTCCACTTTCCGTTCCGCTTCCGCCTCGTCCACTCCCAGGTTCATGAGCCCGAAAGAAATCTCCTGGTACACGCTCGCGGAGAAGAGCTGATCATCCGGCTCCTGGAATACGATACCAACCTTCCGCCTCAGATCGAGAAGCCCTTTTCTCGTGTATTTCACAGGTGTCCCGTTGATCAGGATCCTCCCGTCATCCGGTCTCCTGATCCCGTTCAGGCAGAGGAAAAAGGTTGATTTCCCGGAGCCGTTTCCCCCGAGAAATGCCACCTTCCTGCCGCGGCGGATCTTCAGGTTCATCCCGTCGAGCGCCCGTTCATCATTTCCGTCATAGGTGTAGCAGAGATTCTCCACTTCTATGATCCAGTCTTCTTGTTTCATCTTATTCTACTCCATATCGTCATAAAAAGCAGTATGCCCTCGAATACTGCGATCCCAATGATCTCCTTCCTGGCCGGCGGATATTCTCTGGACAGCACCCGGATCCGCCCGTCATAGCATCTGGACTCCATCGCGTCATACAGCGCATTCGACCTCTTCAGCGCAAGGACAAAGAGGGCGGCGCACATTCCTCCGAATGACCGCACCGACGTGCGGAAATCCCGATTTCCCAGGCGGGACTCCTGAGCAGTCAGTATGGCGGATGCCGTCTCCAGCAGCACGAAGATAAACCGGTAGATGAGCAGCATCAGCTCGATAAAAAAAGAGGGAAGATGCATCTTTGCGAGCACTCCCATGATGTCTGTCATCGTTGTATTCAGAGCCAGAAAGTAAAGACACGACACTGCGGCAAATGCAGTGGCACAAAGGCGCGCCGCCTGCCCGAGCGCCGCACGGCTCCCGGTAATGTACCATTCCCCCACTGGAAACGCAAATGCATCCAGAGGCTCGCGGGACAGATTGAACACCAGCGCCGCAGTCCCCAGGGCCAGAAATGCTGCCGGGATCAGCAGAAGCCTGACATAGCGGGAAAGAGGGATCTTCCCCTTTCCCACTGTCAGCAGTCCGTTCGCCGTGAATGCAGCCGCCGCCACAGCGGGCGAACGGCTGACGATACACAGCACCAGAGTCAGCATGGCATAGGCAGACTTCTCTGCTGCATTGACATACCGAAGTTTAGACTGATAACACAGTTTATCGATCAGTATCATCCGAAATCTCCGTTTCTGATCCGCTCTCTTCCTCTGCACCGGCGGCTTTCATCCATTTCTTCCGCTCCACGAACCGGCCCATGAAGAACGCGATGATCCCCACGCCGATCCCGGTCTGCACGCAGAAGATCAGGCTTTCCACTTCGCCGGGTATCTCGCCTCCCAGCGCGTTCTCGAGCACCGGTGTGAACCAGGGAGTATATTCGCCCTGGATTTCTTCTATCATAACGCTTCCTGCATCGTCGGATCCTCCAAATTCCGCGTCTTTTCGGACAAACAGCGGAACGGCGGCGATGAGGACGGCGGCGATGAGCAGCAGGATAACTGTTTTTGTATTCTTTGACATCTCACTGCGCCTCCTTTTCTTTTCTCGGAAGGAATCCGATGCTCCTAAGCTCCTGTCCGGCATAGCTCTCAAGCGCGATCATGATCACAACGGTCAGGATCCCCTCGATCACTGCCAGCGGAAGCTGAGTCGGGGCAAACACGCCCAGGAACTTCACAGCCGAAGCCGCGACTCCGCCGGCCTCAGACGGATAGGCAAAAGCCAGCTGGAAGCTGGTGACACAGTAGGTGAACAGATCTCCCAGAAATGCAGCGAGGAAGATGCTCACCCTTCGGTTCACCTTCAGTTTCCCGCACAGCTTATAGAGTACGAAGGAGACGAGCGGTCCCGCTGCCGCCATGGAAAAGGTATTTGCGCCCAGCGTCGTCAGTCCGCCGTGAGCGAGGAGCAAAGCCTGAAAGATCAGGACAATAATGCCCAGGACACTGACTGCGGCAGGTCCGAACAGGATCGCTCCCAGCCCGGTCCCTGTCATGTGCGAACAGCTCCCTGAGACAGACGGGATCTTCAGCGATGAGATCACGAAGATAAACGCGCCCGCCATGGCGATCAGCGTCATGTTCCTTCTGTTTTCCTTTACCTTGTTCCTCAGTGAAATAAACCCTGCGATCAGAAACGGCAGGCAGACGACACCCCACGCCACGCAGTATCCTGCGGGGAGGTATCCCTCCATGATGTGCATCGCGTTGGACGCAGGTGCGACGGCGAACACCGCGGCAAAAGCGACGGACGCCTTGAGTAAGATTTTTTCTCTTTTGGTCATGTTTTTCCTCCTTTTTGTGTAATCGACCTGTAATTAAGAATTACTCCCAGGTGCCACAAAAAGGAAAACATTTGCGGCATACCCCGGTCATATTCCCGTAACCCGATCTAAAAGTGAATATTCTGACTTAGGGATCATCACAGATGCTCCGCCTTCCCAGGGACATGCCCCAGTGACCTCTGCCATGCAGAATGGAACACCGCTCCTCCAATACAGCAACGGGTATTGTGCAGGATTCTCACCTGACTTCCTCGCGCCTTCTCCGCGCTCCGGCGGAAAAGACGACATTCTTTTAGACGTATGCCTGGTCAGATACCAGTTTACCCTCTTTCCTCTGTTTCGTCAAACCCTATTCACACTGAACTCTGCAGAAGCCAGCTGGGTGTGAACAAAATCGGAATCTCTTACCGGATCACCGTCCGCGCCGCTCTCAGTACTCGATTCCTTCTCTCGCCGTGATCCCCCGGTCGAAGGGATGCTTTACCTTGCGGATCTCAGACACGTAATCAGCCAGTTCCACGAGCGCCTCCTCCGGATTTCTCCCCGTCAGGACGATCTCCAGCGCTTCCGGCTTTTCTTTCAGGAATTGCAGCGCCTCTTCATGGGGGATCAGCCCGTAGTTATAAGCCGCCATAAATTCATCGATGACAAGCATATCATAGCCGCCGGAGAGCGTTTTTTTCCTTATTTTATTCCACAGCCCGAGATACATGGCGCGCACTTCTTCCTTTTCTCTGTCAGACAGCGTGCTGAAGAACCCGTAAGATTTCTCCAGATGCATGACCTCGATTTCCGGGACCGCATCCAGCACTTTCAGTTCCCCGGAGTGTTCATTTTTCAGGAACCGGGCGAAAAGCACCTTCATCCCGGTTCCCGCGGCGCGGATGGCAAGTCCCGCGGCTGCCGAGGTCTTCCCCTTGCCGTCCCCGCAGTAGATGTGTATCAGTCCCTGATTCATGATCGTTCCTCCTCTGAACTAGTTCTTATTCTAGCAGTGCTTCTCCGCCGACTCCTTCATCAGCCTCTCCACCGACTCAAGGCTCTCCCCGTCTTCCCCCGGTCTTGCGACAGCCACAAGTATGGCGCCTGCCTCCTTCGCCGCCTCCAGCTTTTCCCCGAATCCGCCGGCTTTTCCGGACTCCTTTGTGACGAAATACCGTGCTTCTGTCTGGTGCAGGAGCGCAAGATTCATCTCTGCGGAAAAAGGTCCCTGCATGGCGATCAGATGTCTTCCCCGGAAGCCGAGCCTTATACTCTCTTCCACAGCTTCCCCTGTTGATAAGACACGTGCAAAACAGCGCTTCTCATATCCGTCGATCCGTGTATAGTGGCTCAGTTCCTTGCTACCCGTGGCGATCAGGATATTTCCTGTCGTACTCCTGAGGTACTCAGCTGCCTGTTCCACGGAATCTACTATGATCATATTCTCCATGCCGGAAGCTTCCGCTGCTCCATCTTCCATTCCGCGCTCATCCAGCCATCCCCGCAGGCATCTGACATACTGTACCTTTTCCTTTTCGCAGGCCGCTTTGATATTCTCACTCACCTCCACGGCAAAAGGATGAGTCGCGTCAATGACAAGCCTGATCCCATGCTCACCTATAAATGTTTCCATTTTCTTCTGATCCATCCGCCCAGAAATGCACTCGACGCCTTCCAGCCCTTCGAGAATACTTTTCCCATATTCCGTTGCCGTACTCACATAACAGCCTATACCATTTTGCGAAGCATACTGCGCCAGCATCCTTCCTTCCGTTGTGCCGGCGAAGATCAAGATATGTATATTATTTTCCATAGCTGCTCCTGTTCTTTTCCCCATAAGGGTCAATATCCGTCTATTTCCTGAAAGTGCCCTTTTTATCAAATACCATAGCTGCAAAAACAGATTTTGGTAAAAAACTGAAAACTTATGCTTTATACTCTACCACAAAGGAATCTATCTGTCTCTAGGATAATTTCTTTTACGCCACTATGTTGACTTCACTTTTATCGGGATTTATTTCGCTTCCAGCTGATTTCATATCTTTGTCTTTACTTATCTGTATTTGAAAAAGTAAATTCTTTCCAACACTCTCCCTTCCTCAAACGTTATAATTGTAGAAGATCAAAATCAGCATGCAGCGCTGCTTCTGTTTTCTGATCACATTTATCCAAAGGAGAAAATATAATGCTGGAACAGTTTTATAAAGACTGCCGCAATGAGTTGATCGGATGGTGTACTACCCTTACCCACGATCCGATGCTTGCAGAGGATCTGGTCCATGAAGCATTTCTCCGTGCTATGGAGCAGTATCTGGCAACACTGGAATCTCTGTCGCATGGGCAGAAAAAGGCCTGGTTTTACCGTGTCATAAAAAATATGTATATAGACCGGATCCGGCACCAACGTTTTGAGTCTGTCTCTGAGGAACTGCCGGGACAAGGCAGTAATGCTCCGGAGTATGACGGTATCGACTGGGAACAGCTGCTTGGTACTCTGCCCGGAAAAGAAGGTGTATTCTTTGCCATGCGTTATCTGGAAGGCTATACTTCCACTGAAATCGGTAACTTTTTTCACATTCCTGCCGGAACTGTACGGGCGCAGCTCTCATCAGCGCGCAAGCACCTGAAAGCGGCTTTGAAAGGAGAAAATTATGTCTGAGAAAAAAAATCTTATGATCAACTGTGATGTATGCGATGCAAGAAATGCAAAAGAAGAGTATCTGTCAGGCTATGAACAGATCATGATCAATACCGATCTGCTTCTGGTGAGTGCTGAGAGCAGGGGTGTTCTGGAACGGCTTCCCGCAATCTGTAATACAGATAACACTCTGGAAGTCGATGACAATGCAAATCTTATCTTTCAAAATGGACGTATGGAAATCAACAGCAGCTCCGCCTTTCCGGCAGATACTGTCTTTGCAGTCAATGGGGATCTGATGATTTATTCCGATACTTCCAGGCAGACACTTGAGGCTCTGCGTGCAGTGAATGTGACAGGCTCGCTCCTGTGCCCTGCCTCTCTCCTCACCTGCATAAAAGAACTTTATGTAACGGGAGAAACAAAAACCTATCCGGATGACTGTATTATTCTCCCTCCCGTATTTACTCCGGATGAATATTTTCATCTTCGCGCAAGAGAAGGGCAGAAATACTATGTGGAACAGGAGGTGCGTCTGACCGTCCCCGGCATAAGTCTGGCGGCTTTAGGGGACAAAAAAGTGCAGTTTATCTCTCCCCGTTTTTTTGTCCCTGCTGAAAAAGCGGCGGACGCACTGGAGCTCTTCGATGAGAAAGCCTCCATGGTAGTAATCCCCCGGGGATGTGCTTTTATTGATGCTTGTGAAGAGCTTAGCGAGAATCTTCTGAGGAAATACGGAAACCGCCTTTTCTTCAGAGGAGATCTGACGCTTACAGCGGAAAGCATTCCTCTTCTGTCCCGTCTCGAAAAACTGTATGTATCAGGAACCCTGCTTGTTCCTGAAAATCTTGCAGAAGACTTTTATCAATTTGACGTAGAATGCAGTTCTGTTAAAGTTGTCAAAGAAGAAAAGAGGCGAATACTTGAGAACAGTCCCCGGATCATCTTAGACAAAAATATCCTTACTGCCTCACCACAGGGTGTTCTGGTTCAGAACTGTGCTGTCCTTACAATTGATGAAAATATTACTCCCCAGGATATTCTTGACCATGTTGAAATCGTTAACTGTGCCAGGGTGGACTGTTCAGAAAACCAGAAAGCCGCGGTATATCAGAAGAGCTCTAACGTGCCGCAGATCGGCAGCCGGGAAGAGAACGGCGAACCAAGTGGTATGCTCGGAATATTGTTAAATCTGGCTGAAACAAAAATGATAAATGCAGATAAATATGTTTTATGATCTAATAACGAGTTCAAACTGCCCGGATGTTGATTAGCCAGGCAATAGTTAAATGCCCGGATCAAGAGTATCCATCAATGTTTAACTCTTGATCCGGACTTTTTACATGATCTATCGGAACTAATAATCCGCTGGTAAAGGACAAGATACCGCTTTTCAATAAACATTTTATGATATTTATTCGGCGTGATATATAGCTCATTAAAATATGGGAAACGCTGCGGCATCTGGCACAGCGAACGCAGCCACAATGATTCGGTGTTACAGAAACGTATTACTCTGTTTCACCCGTAGTGACAAATGTAATATCAGAAATAAATGGTAAATTACCATAAATACCTAAGCTCACTAAAAGAACCATTTAATTCTGCATGATTTTCAAATTCATAATATGTACCGTCAAGATAAAAAAAATGCATTGGACTAAATTTCAAATTTTGACCATCGCTAAAATATAGTGTAAAAAAAAACGAAGCGCCACTTGATGATGCACGGTTTCTATCCACTTTTTCTCCAAGTTTTACACGCCCCAATAAATCTACAAAATCATCATAATTCTCTTCTGGTATACAATACGTATAGAATCCATCCTTTTCTCCAGTATCACCCTTACATTCTATTTTCTCAATTTCAGATACTTCAATATTCTTAAGTTTCTCTTCCGGATTATTTTTGCATCCGGATAGAAAACAAACGACAAAAACGGCAATAACTAAGGGTTTATAATAATGTCTCATTTTTACTTCCTTTAAATGATAATTGCTTAATTTATTATAATACTATCATTTTCTTAAATGAAATTGGTTATATACACATTTTATTTTATAAAGGTAAAATAGGACTATTATTTATTATTATTGATAATGTATTGAAATCTCTTATCCGGAGAAACTCACTCCATCTATCGGTTCATAGTATGAACCGAAATCATAATTCAAATATCTTACACTATCGCCCCACCCATCGAACACCATGAGTGTACGAACCGTTGCTCCTGAATTTGTCTTTCTCAATGTTGCATATCCTTCGACTGCCATTGCATGACCTGAACGCTCATCTTTGTTAGCATCGTAAATTGCGCACATTGTAATAGCAATATCATCTCGGTCAATAGTGTTTGTAAAAAAGCTGTATGGAGCAGAATAGCTTGTTAATTGTGAAACAGAAATATTTTTGCTGTCACAAAATGCTACCAATGCTGGACCAATATCTGCATCTTGAGTTGAACCATATGTAATTCTCGAATTTGAGTCATCTGGATCAATACTTGTATTGGACATATCCCATAAGTCCATGTAATCACCTGCAATATCAGAATAATCAACCGCATTATAATAAGCAGCACAAGCTAATAACGCACTAACAGCACAAGCATAATGATCGGTTTCCTGTTTTATCATTGAGTCATTAAATGAAATAAATTCATCCAAGTGATCTGTATTTACAAGTGTATAGTTTTCATACACTTCAGTGATATCAAGCAATGGTTCTTCCCATGTTGTAGGATCCTTTCCTCGAGAATAATTAGAAACGGATGTGCTATTGACGATTTCCCCAGAGTTAGTAGTTAACACCCCTTCGTCATTTGCGACACCGTACTCTATAGGACTCATCTTGTATACTGTTAGAGCCTCTTCATCAGATGAGTATGTTGAAGGGTAATTTGAAACAACAGTTTCGTATGGACTTTGCACAAAGCTTCCAAATGAAAATTCTGAAACCAAATCCTCCATCGAAGTATCAAGAATTACATAGCCAAAAGGAATATTATCTTGCTTAAAATGAACTATGTATCCAGAAGGTTCTCCCGCTGTGTCATAAAAACCAATAGTTTTATTTACAGTGATGTTATCACTATTTGTCACTGTCTCTGCAACCTTTAGTCCAATTTCCCCCGCTAATTCTTGTGTAAATGCCGTTGTTGCATTATTCGATTCGGACGCACTTACAAACATGTTACATGAAAAAAAGGTAGTCAAACATAATAATGCAGTTGTAATTTTCTTAATTATTTTTTCATATTCAGATTCCTCTTCCTTTCTTGTCCTATTTTACCTCAAATAATAACCTTTACACCTCCTTTATACGTTATCATATTCTATTTCCTGACAATCATATAAATAATATTTATTATTTATATTTGCAGCAATACTTGAAACTGTTGACATTCCTTTGATGGAGTAAACCTTGCATTTCTCAGAACGTCCATCTTCACGAAAAGTTATTGTTCCTTCACCCAGCAAAGAGTTGATATCCTCTTCCTCTACAATCTGTCCTTTATAAACGTAAGTAGTATTATAAAAGGTAATAACTGAATTTTCGATTGATGAGGCTTCCTTACTTGAACTACTTCCATTAGTGCCAGATACATTTGAGTATATATGCATTTCGTTTTTTATATAATTTCCCCAAAAAAATCCAGCAGAAATCAATCCAATCGAAGCAGCGAGACCTGCATATTTTTTTAAGCGATTTTGCTTTTTTTCTTTGTGATAGCTAATTGCCTCATCTAATTTTTCATCCGAAATAGAGCCAATTGCTTGAAACAACTCATATTTGTTCATACAAAATACCCTTCTTTCTCAAGCTGAATTTTCAATTTGCTTCTTACTCTGTGTAAAATTACTTTTATATTAACAGATGGCATAGCGCATTCTTCAGCAATATCATTTATAGGCATACATAAAAAATATCTTTTCAGAAAAATGATACGTTCTATCTCTTTTCTAGTACATAAAAAGTTTTCAATTGTCTCTGCTAACATTTTAGAATTGACAAATTCCCAAGATGTATCATAAACATAAAGAGGAATACAGCGATCCAATTCGTCTAAAATTAAATCAAAATTCCCTGAATTTCTTTTTTGAGCATGATTTTTCCGGTACAAAGTCAATGACAGGTTCCTCATGATTTTCCCTATATACATAGGAAAATTCTTTGGATGATTAGGCGGAATAGCATTCCAAACAGAATGATAACAATCGTTGATACATTCTTCTGTGTCTTGTTGGTTTGATAAAATATTATTTCCGATTTTGCTGCAATAATTTCTATATTTCTTATCCATTTCTATAATGGCTTTTTCCGATCTTAATAAGAATAATTGGATAATTCCTTCATCATTCACAATTATCACCCCTATAATAAAGGACGTCAAATATCTAAAAAAGGTTACAATTTTCTTTCAAATTTAAAGTATATGTATATTTTTAGGGATCTTCAAGTATTCCCCGCAAAAAAGGCATCTCCCTGCCATTCATCTGAACGGCTGGAAGACGCCCTTTCTTTACTTAATTCCTACATTATTATACTGTCTCTGATTTATTCATACTGAGACTGAAGCGCCTCATATCCCGTCTCCTTCGTGCGGATCTTCATCGCGCTCCTCATCTCATAGCTGAAGATCTTGCCGTCTCCGACCTCTCCGGTGAATGCGGTCTTCTGAATCGCGTCGATGACCTTCTTCTCCCATTCCTCGGAAGAGACCACGATCTCGAACTTGATCTTCGGCTGAAGGAAGATATCAACCTCAGATCCGCGGACGATCTCTTTATATCCGCGCTGCGCGCCGCATCCCATGACCTGGGACACCGTGATGCCGTTTACCTGGATCTTGTTGAGCGCGTCCTTGACTTCCTCAAACTTTTCTTCTCTGACGATTGCTTCTACTTTGATCAACATACTCTGTTCCTCCTATCCTTTCACTATTATACAAGATCATTCCGGTTTAGTCGAAACCGTTGAAGGACGGGTAAGCATTCTCGCCGTGCTGTGTAACATCAAGCCCGATCATTTCATCCTTCTCGTCCACACGGAGCTTCGTAAAGATCCTGATAATGCCGATACAGATCAGGGAACCGACTACTGCTACAGCGATCGTTACAAGGATACTGATGATCTGTGCGACAAACAGTCTTGTCTCTCCGAATACGAGACCATCCCACTGAGCGACTGAGTTAATAGAGCTCTGTCCGAACAGACCTGTTGCAATACCACCCCAGATACCGCCGATGCCGTGGCATCCGAATGCGTCGAGGGCATCATCGATTTTCAGTTTGTGCTTGATGAAGTTCATCATAAAGTAGCAGATCGGGCTTACAAGCGCGCCGATGATAAAGGATGCCCAGATCGGGACAAATCCTGCGCCCGGCGTGATCGCGACAAGTCCGACTACGAGACCTGTGGAAGCGCCCACCAACGTCGGCTTTCCGTCTTTGACCGTATCGATGACCATCCAGGAGAGCAGTGCAGCTGCGGCTGAGATTGATGTTGTCATAAATGCATGTGCTGCAAGCCCGTCAGCTGCAAGCGCGCTTCCTGCGTTGAATCCGTACCATCCGAACCAGAGCAGCGCCGCGCCCAGTACGACAAACGGAATATTGTGGATGCGGTAGGATGTCTTTTCATATCCGCGTCTTCTGCCAAGATAGATGGCAAGGACGAGTGCGCTCACACCAGAGCTGATATGTACGACGTTTCCTCCTGCGAAATCAACAGAACCGATGGATGCGAGGAATCCGCCCTGTCCCCATACCATATGCGCCATCGGATAGTATACGATGATCGACCAGAGTGCGATAAATGCGAATAATGCCTTGAATTTCATCCTTCCGACGACCGCGCCTGTGATCAGCGCCGGTGTGATCATCGCAAACATCATCTGGAATGCAGCGTATACAAGATGCGGGATGCTGTCGGAATACGGCCCGGCATCCCAGCCGACACCGTTTAATGCAAGCCACTCAAATCCTCCGATGATACCGCCGTGGTCGCTTCCGAAAGAGAGTGAATATCCGAAGAGCGTCCACATAAAGACCGATAATCCCATGATCGCCACGCAGGCCATCATTGTGTTTACAACGTTTTTCCTTCTGACAAGACCGCCGTAGAAGAAGGCGAGCCCCGGCGTCATGATAAATACAAGTGCCGAGCAGATCATTATAAATCCAGTGTTTCCTGTGTCCATAAAAATACCTCCCATGTACCTTTGGATTCACGGGCTTTATCTGCCGCCGTACGTCAACAGGGAAAGTCCGTATAAACAAGAAAAAGACGCCTGATCGGTGAGGGCGTTCCATCGCCTCATCATCAGACGTCTTTGTCTTGTCGCTAAGTCTAGCAGAAGAAAAAGTAAAAATCAAGCTGAAAACTGCTAAAAACAATATTTTGTGAAATTTCCAAGAAAATTTTCAGAAAAATCAAGAATTATCGTTACTTTTTAGTAATAGTTCAGCCATAAAATAAGGGAGCAGCACAGCCGTAGATGCACGCATGTGTGGCTGTGCGAATAACGCAGGCTGACTGCTCCTCTTTTCATCGATCCATCCTCAATACTACCGGCCGCCTCACAAGCGCCGCCGTCATCGATTCCCTGATGCACTTTCCCCGAACCAGCTCTCCTTCCCGGCAGGATGTCAGCGCCGCCCTCTCGCATACATTGTCAACCCCTGTCGTCTGTTCGACGAACGAAGAAGAGGCTGTGACACGCTCGACCTCTCTCAGCTTCTCTGCCGGATAAGTAAGAAAAGGAATCCCGTACTCTTCTGCCAGTGCAAGGAGCGCCGGCTCGTCCTTTTTCAGGTCAATGCTGGCGATCGCTTCCACCTGCTCCATCACCAGCCCGGTCTCCTTGAGGACACTCGAAAGCCCCTCTTTCAGAAGCTCTTTTTTCATGCCCCTGCGGCACCCGATCCCCGCAGTGACATTCACCGGATTTAAAACGAGCGTCCCCTGTTCCGAACCGGACAGCCCGTCAGCCACTACGATCCTGTGCCGGAATGCAGCAGCTGCTTTCCTGCCGCTGCACAGCACAAGTCCTTCCGGAAGCTCTCCTTCGACCCGGCATCCGGGATATTCCGGGCAAAATGCGATCCGCTCGCCCTCCAGCACTGCTGCCGATATTTCCTTCGCCATCTGCCGGTCTGTGATATACAGATGATTTTTTTTTGCAAACACATCCACCGCAAATTTCTGCTGTACATCTGTCGCAGTCGTATGCACTGTCTCTGCTCCAAACATCTCTGCAATCTCATCTGCGGTCTGCACTGCGCCTCCCACATGCCCGGAGAGGAGCGGGATCACATACCGCCCCTTCTCATCCAGCACAAGGACTGCCGAGTCTGTGAACTTATCCCGCACAAAGGGCGCGATATAGCGCACCGCGATGCCCGCAGCCCCGACAAAGATAAATACCGCCCTGCCCCAGCTTCTCCCGATGAACTCTCTGATCTCTTCGGGGAAGGGGCTGATCCCGTCTCCGGCAAACTTCTCAGGCGCATATCCCCTGCATTGCCGCTTTTCGCCGCAGAGACGCCTGCACAGACGCCTGTTCAGCTCTGTCCCTGCACGGGTAAAACTGAAAATGATGATCTCTCCGGTCATTCCCGCTCCTTTCTGCCTGTCTCCCCGGCTGCTTCTGCTCTCCGCTACAGCCGCAGTCCTTTGATATCCTTGATCCTGGACAGGATCGTATTACAGGTACATTCCACAACGCCGGGAAGCTGATCGACCGTATCATAGATCAGCCTTTCCATCTCTTCATTGGATGCGGCGACCGCATGTACATGCAGCCTGCTCTTCCCTGTAACCCGGTAGATCTGCGTGACTGTATCATTCTTCGACAGAATGTCCGCCACATCCGCCAGCGTGTCCGGCTTTGTCTCGATCTCAAAGTAGCAGGACACCGCGCCGCTGATCTTCTGGGGATTGATAACTGTCGTGTATTCCTCGATGATGCCCTTCTGTTCCAGAGCCTGCACCCGCATCTTTACCGCAACGCGGGAGATCCCGACCTGCTGCCCGATCTCCGAGTACGACATCCGGGCATTTCGTATCAGAAGACTCACGATCTTCTGATCCAGCTCGTCAAGTCCGTCCAAAAACATATTTCTCCTCCTTCTTTCCTGCCATTATACTTTGTTTTCTTTTGGTTGACAATCCCGCGCTTTGATATTATCATATCTTACGGATGTTAATTATAAAATTACGAATCGAAAGTGATGATAAAAATGGAAAACGAACTGACTCACGGTCCTGTCATGAAGACCATGCTGCGCTTCGCCATCCCCATGATCCTAGGCGACCTTCTGCAGCAGTGCTACAATATTGCGGATACCCTGATCGTAGGGCGCTTTCTCGGCGCGGACGCGCTGGCAGCGGTGGGATCCGCCTTTTCCCTTATGACGTTTCTGACCTCCATTATCCTCGGGCTTGCCATGGGGAGCGGCACTGTCTTCTCGATCCGCTTCGGCCAGAAGGACGAGCGCGGGCTCAAAGAAGGGATCCTCGCCTCCTTCGCCCTCCTGGGTCTCGTGACGATCGTGCTGAATATCCTGGTCTTTGCAGGGATCGATCAGATCATCTGGTTCCTTCGCACGCCGGACGGGCTCATGGGCATGATGGAAGAATACCTGAGCGTGATCTTTGCCGGGCTCATCGGCATATTTCTCTACAACTTTTTTTCCTCTCTCCTGCGCTCCCTGGGTAATTCCATGATCCCTCTCGCTTTTCTCGCGGTCTCTGCCGGGCTCAACATCGCGCTGGATCTCTGGTTCGTTGCAGGACTTGACCGGGGCGTTGCCGGAGCTGCCGAGGCTACCGTCATCTCCCAGTATGTATCCGGAATTGGGATCACGCTCTACGCGCGTATCCGCTTCCCGCATCTGTTCCGGCGGGATAAGGACATCCGCCTGCGCCTGAGCCGTGTAAAGGAGATCACCAGCTTTTCTGCGCTGACCTGCCTCCAGCAGTCCATTATGAATCTGGGGATCCTGGCTGTCCAGGGACTGGTCAACAGTTTCGGTACAACGATCATGGCTGCATTTGCAGCGGCGGTAAAGATCGATGCATTTGCCTATCTGCCTGTCCAGGATTTCGGAAATGCCTTCTCGATCTTCATCGCCCAGAATTTCGGTGCAGAGCAGCACGAACGGATCCGCAGGGGCATCCGTGCGGCTGTCGTCACTTCCGTGTCCTTCAGCCTGGTCATTTCCCTCGTGATCTTCGTCTTCGCGGAGCCGCTGATGGGACTGTTCATCGATGCCGGAGAGCGCGCTGTCATCTCCGAGGGTGTGCGGTATCTTCGCATCGAGGGCGCTTTCTACGCGCTGATCGGGATCCTGTTCCTGCTCTACGGGCTGTACCGCGCTCTCGGGAAGCCGGGCATGTCCGTGATCCTCACAGTCATGTCCCTGGGCACCCGGGTGGCTCTCGCCTATGCGCTCTCGGCTGTGCCTGCCATCGGCGTCACAGGGATCTGGTGGTCTGTCCCCATCGGGTGGTTCCTCGCCGACGCACTGGGGATCGGCTATTACCTTATAAAGCATAGAAAACCTGCCGCGTAGGCAGGTTTTTCCTTTGTCAGCTATCTTCCGTCATGAGCCAGTTTGCCCGGAAGGTCCGCATCAGGTTCCAGTACCATGCGCCTGCCAGCTCATATTCTTTTACAAGCTTCCACTTTGCCTCTATGCTCCTGGGATCCTCGAACCAGACCACATGCTCGCTCCCGGATTTTTTATATGTGAACCAGGGAGCCTGAGATACCTGCGCGTACTCGATCGACGCGCCGTACTCCGCCGCAATCCCGGCTGCCTCTGTATTTGCGATCGTCCGGGCACGGGTGATCCCTTTTTCATAGGGCAGTGTCCAGTCATATCCGTAGTTGGGGATCCCCAGGATCAGCTTTTCTGCCGGGATCCGGGTGATGGCATACTCCACTGCCTCCCGCACTTTGTCGAGCGGCGCGACTGCCATAGGCGGACCGTATGTATACCCCCATTCATAGGTCATCAGAAATACAGCGTCGGCATTTTCACCGAGAAGCCTGTAGTCGATCCCCTCCACCAGCAGCCCCTTCTGATCGTCCGATGTCTTCGGCGCCACTGCGACAGAGACCCTGTACCCGTTTTCATTCATCCTTCTCTGCATTTTCCCGACAAACTCTGCATACTTTACCCTGTTTTCCGGAAGGACATATTCAAAATCAATATCAACTCCCGCATACCCTCTGTCTTCTACCGTCACAAGGAGCTGTTCGATCACCTTCTCCTGTATCGGCTCATTTTCCACAAGGATTTTGACAAGCTGATTATTAAACGCCCCTCCGGAAAACGGCGTGAGCACAAGAAACGGCTCTGCGCCCTGCTTCCATGCGGTTTCGATCATCCACAGATCATCCTGAGGCGGCGGAATGATATTTCCCTCAAATGTAAATCCGTAGGAAAAGACAAGCAGCTCCCGCACCGCCGGAAACGACTGGTCCAAAAGCTCCAGCTCAACAAAAGGGTATGCATATCCGCCGACCGTCCTTCCTTCCGTCAGGCCGCCGCTCTCACCGGGCTTCAGGAGAAGGAGCGCCTGCCCCTGTGCAAGTCTGTCTCTGTCTTCTATCTGATTATCATAAACGATCTTCCACACCGGCACCCCTGCCGCCGCAGAGATTTTCTCCAGTGTATCGCCTTTTTCAACAATATAGATCAAAAAAACACCTCCGTGCAGAAATTGAGAACGCCGCGAAAAGACGTTCTCATTCAGATATATGCTCCTGCACGGAGGATTAGAACTGTTATCCAATGATCGGCCGCACCCGGATACTGTCCTTGGACAGGATGCAGACCACGGCTGTGCATTTATTATGCAAACTGGCTGTTGTAGAGCTCCGCGTACGCGCCCTTCGCCCGCAGCAGCTCCCTGTGATTTCCTTTCTCAATGATATCTCCGTTCTGCATGACAAGGATCAGGTCTGCGTCCACGATCGTGGACAGCCTGTGGGCAATGACAAAGCTTGTGCGGTTCTTCATGAGTTCGCTCATAGCCTTCCCGATCTCCATCTCCGTCCGGGTGTCCACGCTGGAGGTAGCCTCATCAAGGATCAGCACTGCCGGATCACAGAGCATGACCCTGGCGATCGTAAGGAGCTGACGCTGCCCTGCGGAAATATTATCCGCGTCTCCGCCAAGCACCGTATCGTAGCCCTTCGGCAGAGTCCGGATGAAGAAGTCCGCCCTGGCAGCTTTCGCCGCCGCGATGATCTCCTCCCGCGAGGCATCCGGCCTTCCATAGGCAATATTCTCCGCGATCGTCCCCTCAAAGAGCCAGGTGTCCTGCAGCACCATGCCGAAATTGCTTCGCAGGCCCTCGTAGGTCATCCGGTCCGTAGGAATCCCGTCCAGCATGATCTGCCCGCCGTTCACCTCGTAAAAGCGCATCAGAAGATTGATCAGCGTAGTCTTGCCCGCGCCGGTGCTCCCCACGATGGCGATCTTCTGTCCCGGCTCTGCGGTAAAGCTGATTCCCTTCATAAGGATCTTATCCGGCGTATAACCGAACCTCACATCCGCAAACTCTACCCGGCCTTCCGCAGCCTTTGCTCCATCCTGCAGGACAGCAGGACTCTCCGGATCCGGCACGATCTCCTTCTCGTCCAGAAGCTCGAAGATCCGCTCCACAGAAGCGATGGACGACTGCAGGGAATTGATCATATACGCCGCCTCGGTCAGAGGCTCTGACGCCTGGTACACATACTGGAAGAACGCCTGAAAGGTTCCTACGGTCATCACCCCGTCCAGCAGGAGTTTTCCTGCAAAGACCGCGATCACTGCCTGTCCCAGACGGTTTACCAGACGGATGAAGGGATTCACTACATTCATCATGAAATCTGCCTTCCGTGATGTGTCCGCAAGCTCCTTCACAGCGTCCCGCATCTCCTGAGCGCTCTTCGCTTCCCTGTTGAAGGAACGGATCACCGTACGCCCGCTGTAGGACTCCTCCACCTGTCCCGTCACCCGGCTCACCGCCTGCTGCCTCAGTGTCGCATAGCGCAGCGTCTTCGCGGCGAACAGCTTTGTTGAGAATATGGAGAGCAGGGTGAACAAGAGGAAGACCACGGTCAGCCCGATATGGAAACGGAACATCATGATCAGCGATCCGACCACCATCCCCACCGCAGTAAGCAGCTTTAAGAGCCCGGTCTGCAATACTTCCGACATCTTATCCAGATCGTTGGTGGCACGGCTCAGCACCTCTCCCGGCTTATGGCTGTCAAAAAAAGACAGAGGAAGCCGGTCCAGCTTCCGGCTGATCTGAGTCCGAAGCTCCAGGCTCAGCCGCTCCGCAAAACTTGCCATCACAAAACTCTGGAAGGTATAGAGGATCCCTGTCGCTGTGTAGATTCCGAGCAGGATCACGATCTCCCGGCCGCCGTGTTCCCATGTCACGCGGAAGGCTGTCCCGTCTGTTATCGCCGAACGGATCTCGCGCCAGAGCAGATCCACGATCCCGGCGCTGTAGACCGGCGCCGCCACAGACAGCACTGTGTAGAAAACGACAGAAACCGCCACAATGATCAGACGGATGCGCTGTCTTCCCATCGCTTTCCACAGACGGCGGACCGTCGCCATCGCATTGGACGGCACAGAAAATTCTATCTCGTCTCCGAAACCGCCTGTTTCATTTCCACTGATGATCTCATCTCCAGCCGTCTCATGTCCGGCAGTCTCTCTTCTATTCTTCTCAGACAACTTCCCCGCCTCCTTTCATCTGTGATCTTGCGATTTCCCGGTATACCGGGCAGTTTTCCATCAGCTCCTCATGTCTGCCAATGCCGACGATCCTTCCCTCGTCCAGGACGATGATCTGGTCCGCATTCAGGATCGTATTGATCCGCTGGGCGATGATCAGCACCGCCGCATCCGCGACTTCTTCTTTCAGCGCCTTCCGGAGCGCCGCGTCCGTCTTAAAATCCAGCGCGGAGAAACTGTCGTCGAAGATATACAGGTCCGCCTTCTTCATCAGCGCCCGCGCGATCGAAAGCCTCTGCTTCTGTCCGCCGGAATAGTTTGTCCCTCCCTGCGCCACATGGGAGTCCAGGCCGTTTGCAAGACTGCTGACAAAGTCCGCCTGCGCCACAGCGAGGATCCGACGCATCTCCTCCTCGGATGCATTTTCGCTGCCATAGCCTAGGTTGTCCGCAATAGTCCCTGAGAAGAGCCACGCCTTCTGGGGCACATAAGAGATTCGGCTCCTCAGCTCATTCTGAGAAATATCCCGCACGTCGGCTCCGCCCACGCGCACGGATCCCTCCGTCACGTCGTGGAACCGCAGGAGAAGCTTGGCGATGGTGGATTTTCCGCTGCCGGTCCCGCCGATCACCGCCGTCGTCTCTCCCTTCCTGCATGTAAAATTCAAATCTGTCAGGGCATTCTCATCCGCATCCGGAAAGCGGAAGGTGACATTGAAAAAGCTTGCGGCTTCCCATCCGGCATCCGCCGGGCAGCCTGCCTCTTTGTCTTCCGGATTCCCTGCTGGTCCGATCCTTCCTTCTCCGTCCTTGATCTCAGGCTCTTTCTCCAGCACTTCCCGGATTCGCCCGATGCACACTCTTGCTCTTGGAAGAAGGATGATCACCATCTGTGCCATGATGATATAGAACAGGATGAGGATAGAGTATTCTGTCAGCGCCGTGATATCCCCGATCTCCATAAATCCTGCGCCGATCCGGTTTCCTCCGATCCACAGGATGGCGACGATGGCAATGTTGATGACGAAAAACGCCGTACTCTCCAGCCCCGCAAACAAGAGATTTGCACTTACCGCAGTCTCTGCATAGTCCTCGAAGGTCTTCCGCATGCGCCTTTCTTCATCCTTCTCCTTATTGAAAGCACGGATCACCCTCACTCCGGTCAGATTTTCCCGGAGCACCACGTTCATCCGGTCAAGAAGACGCTGGAGCCGTCCGAAGATCTCGGACGCCTTCCGGGTCACAAGGAGCGCCAGCACAATGATCAGCGCCGTCACTCCGATCAGGAGGAATCCCATCACCGTATCAATGGCAAACGCCATCCCCACACCCATGATACACACCGCCGGCACGGGCAGCACCATCTGGATGCACCACACCACAGACTGCTGGATGATATTGATGTCATTCAGTGTCCGGGTGATCATGGATCCTGTGCTGAACTGTTCAAAGTCATGGGCTGAAAACGTAAGCGACTTCTCATAGACGGCATTCCTCATATCCTCCCCGATCTTTGCCGACAGGTCCGCGCACAGCCAGCTTCCCAGCAGCGCGCCTGCTCCGGAAAAGACTGTGACCGCCAGCATGGCGATCCCTTTCCTGATCATGTAGTCAAGATTCCCGCTCTCCACCCCGATGTTGATCATATCCGCGGTAAGCCTTGGCACAAGAAGTCCTCCTGCCACATCAAGGAGCATGGCGAGGATCGTGAACACACAGAGCCATCTGTATGGTTTTAGAAAATGAAGGATCAGCTTCATGTCAGCACCTCCAGAAGCTCTGTCTCTTTTTTGCCGAACAGGTCCACGTATTTCTGTGAGAGGCGGATAAACTCCGCACGCTCTTCCGGTTCCATTTCCAGAAACGCCCCGTTCTCCATGTCCACCACAGGGCGGATCTTCTGTTCTACAAACTGTCTTCCCTTTTCCGTGAGGCAGATATGCTTGTCCCTTCCGCTCTTCTCCAGATAGAGGAAGCCATTCCTCTCCAGGTTGCGCACCGAGGAACTGATCGTCTGCTTGCTCACATATGCTTCCCTGCAGATGTCCTTCTGCAGGCACCCGTCTCCCAGCGTACAGACCACATACAGCACTGCAAGGGCACTGTCTGATATCCCGATCGCCAAAGCGATCTCGTGGTAAATGTCGTCCAGCTCTTTATACAGGCGGTTAAACTGCTGTACTTCATATTCCTGATGGATTTTCATCATAGACCTCCTTTAGTCCGATTTCGTACCGAGAGTATAGTACGAAATCGGACTAAAGTCAAGCAAAAAAAATTCTACCGGGACAGCAGAAGTTGAAAGGAGCTGTCAGCGTTTGCTGGCTCCTTCCGGATCAATCTCAAAAACATAAAAAACAAACAGGAAGCGGTTCTGAGCTATTTCACCGCTTCCTGTCTTTTTTCCTTCCTTTAATTCATCTCTCTGCGGATTGCTTCAATCTGTTCCTCGTTTAATCCGCTCGCCTCTTTTATGATATCAATCCCTGCACCAGCTTTTAAGAAGGCAAGGATCATTTCACGCTTCCCCCGCACTATTCCCTGCTCTATTCCCTCTGTTCTTCCTCTGCTGTCCGCCTCTTTCAGTTCTTCCGCAAATAATTCTTTTAATGCGTCACACATCTTCTTTTCCACCTCCATTTGTTTCCAGTTTGCCCTTGTGATCAGATCCATCACAGCGGCATGATCTTTCGATTTTCTGTGTTTTTCATATTCTCTCACAAGTTTTCTTATCTCTTCTCCTGCCTGCAGATCGGTCCGCATACTTTGGAGCCAGTAGTTTTCTTTATATGTCAGCTTTGGAGTAATCAGAAGCTGCATGGGGATTGGGTCTCCTTTGAGATAATATATTCCTCCTCCCTGATACTCTGCGCGCATCCCTCTGACAGTTTCCAGATGTCTCAGAAGTTTTCTCGGATAATGGCTGCATGCAAATGTAAGTGTCAGTTCTTCTGGATCAATTTCTTTCACCCTGTCTGTATTAGACTGATAAATACAGGAGTAACCGTATACTTTATAAAAATCGTTAACACTGAGACTATCCTCAGGCGATTTATACTCTATAATATTATGTTTTCTGAAAATCATCCCGATTTTCTTTTTTATCTGGATATCCTGCGTCTTTTTAATAATAAGGATATCCATCTGAAGAGGCTTTTTGCTCAACAGATGTTCCTCGTGCATCTCAAGATACTTCATCTCATCCTGCAAAGTAATACGTAATGCAGCACCGAAGGCTGGATGCCATTGTAGTTTTGTTTTTTCCATTTAATCTCCCTTAAGTATAATACATCTTGTTTCCATGTTGCAATGTTAAATTCGGCTCAGTCTTATGTCACTTATCTCTGCAATGGCATCACCTCTGTCTCTCTTCTTGCTTTTGTGAAAATCCCCTGAAAAATGGGGCTGAAATAATAATGATCATTCCTGCGGTCAGATAGAGCCGAACGCTCTCCGCATCAGATAAAGTCAGAATATCATATTCTTTAAATAAATGGAATCCATAATTTACCAAATTCATTTACAACAAAAGGAATGGTACAGATATCTGCACCATTCCTCTGCTTTTTACCGCCGGGCCGTATTGTCACGAACGGATCTTTCTTGCAGCCACAGCCGCTGCAGCTGCAGCAAGGAGCAATCCTGCGACGGAAATCCAAAGTATTCCCGCTGTCTGGTCGCCTGTCTTTGTCGCACTGCCTGCCCCGGAACCGCTTCCGGCATGTCCGCCGTCTGCGCCGCCCTGTCCGCTGCCATTGCTGCCTGTACCGCCGCCCGGTATCTCTTCCGGCGGCAGCGGATCCGGCTTATCCGGTTCTTCCGGCTCGTCATCTTTTACATCTGCCAGCGCTGCTGACAGATCCGCAGTGGCTTTCTCGACCTCCTCAGCCGTTCCGCTTACAAGGACTTCTTCCTTGATCTTCGTAATAAGCCCTTGGAGAGTGTTCCATGCGTCCTCCTCGTAATCTTCCTTCTGCGCCTTTTCTGCCTCTGCAATGATCTGCTTCAGCTCTGACACATCGATCAGCTCAGCCGCTTCAAGCGCCTTCAGCGCCTCATCCACTTCTGTCTGGCTCACTGGATCGCCCGGGTCTAAAGTTCTGCGCATCAGCACTCTTGCCTCTTCCACGGGCTTCCAGGAATCCACTGTGTAGTTCACCTGGTCTTTATCTGCATATCCGGCCGCAGCGTCTCTCAGCCCGGCAGTATAAACAAGGGCCTCTTCCACTGCAGCGAGCTCATCGATCATGTCTTTCATGTCTTCTGCCGCAGCATCCGGATCATTCATCAGCACCCGTGCCTCTTCTGCCAGCGTTTCATAAGCTGTCCAGGATGCCGCTGAATAGTCTTCCTCATTCTTTGCTTCAAAGGCCTGTACAAGCTGGAGCAGCTCTGCACGGTACGCATCTGTCACAGTCACAATGCCTGCCTCCGCTTTCTCAAGCGCGTCGATTGCAGCCGTCACATCCTCGTTTGACGCCGCCGGGTCAGCCAGTACATTCTCTGCGTCTGCCAGCGCTGTCTTCATAGCCTGGTAGCTCTCTTCCGTATATACAGCAGGATCGTATGCACTATACTTTTCATATGCATCTTTCAGCCCTGTCAGTGATACAAGTGCTTCCCTTGCCGCTTTCATCGCTGCCGCTGCCGCATCGATCTCTGCCTGATCAGCAGAATCGATCTTGTCCTTTCCTTCCAATGCCGCAGCTGCGTATGCATCCCACCTGTCTCTCAGTTCCACATCATTTTTAGAATACAGATATACGTCACGGAAAATACCACTCAGCCGGATAAAGTCCTGGTTCTCCAGATAGCTTCCGGTAGACCAGCGGTACACTTCCACTGCGATCGTATTCTCGCCCGGCTGGAGATAGTCCGTAATATTGAATTCATCCACTGTGTAGCTGTCTTCTGCATATCCTACTCTCTGTCCATTGATATAGAGGTAGAACGCAGACTCTACTCCCTGGAATGAGACGAATACCTGACGGCCATCCCAATCCTCAGGCACAGTAAACGTCCTTTTGTACTGCCCGACACTGTTGTTCACAGTAGGCGCCACCGGTTTATTCGTGCCATTCGTATTGTAGTCCACTGCCTCATAGTTCGCCCACGGATAGATCTGATTGACGTAGAGCGGTTTCTCATACTTGAAATCCCCGTTCTCGTCCCTCTGTGCCTGGATCGTGGATGGAACCTTGATCGTATCCCATCCTTCTGTATCCCAGTTTTCCTCGTATGCCGCGGTCTCTTCTCCGCCGAAGACCTGCTTTTCCCTGTCAGCCGGTCTCTGAGCGAACTTAAACGACCAGTCGCCGTTCAGCGTCTGATAATATGGGGAACTTGTCTCATCCACAGAATCAAAAACTGTCTGCTCGGCTGCAAGCGCCTGCCCTGCATCCTCATACGGGGTAAATGTTGCGTGCGCGGGTTCGCGGTTGATCTCTACAGTCTCGATCTGGTCATACCATTCTTCTCCATTGAACCGGTTATCAGCCGCATGTGCGATGATCCCATCCGCAATCGAGAATATTGGCGAGCAGATCAGAGTCCCCGCGAGCACGATCGCTGTAACTCTTTTCCTGTTCATAAGCTCTCCCCTTCCTTTTTGCGCTTTTTTCACAAAATTATAACTATCAATCTGTATTTTTTCAATATAATTACCATATTTTCCAGTGATATGATCGTGCCTTCAGCATTTTTTACACTCTATCCGATTTCCAGCCTGTCTTATTCTTCATTTACAACACAAAAGATGCCATGAGTCATTACACCCATGGCACCTTTTACATGCTGCGTCTCCTAATGTGTTATCCCTGATCTGCCAGATCTCTCCGCCGCTCTGCCCAATACCGCATCAGCCCGCACAGAACGCCTGCTGCAAGCCAGCCGATGCCGATCAGGAATGCCAGATACCGATCCTGCGTGATCTCCGTAAATGATTTCAGGAAGAAGATCCCGAACGCAATCCCGGCGATCAGAAGAGGCAGCTGCGCCGCGATCGCAGTGATATAGTTCCTGCAGGAGCTCGTGATGACAAAGGTCATGATCCCCGCGCCGAACGCCGCTGCACAGGCCAGACCGACAGCCGATGCCGTCACCTGTCCGAGCGTCCACGGGAACCAGCTGATGAATCTGGTCGTGCACGCAGAGATTGGCGTATTCCAGAAATCAAAGACTCCGTTAATCTCTGCGGTGACAGCATAGAGTCCTATATAGAAAAGAAGCAGGAGCAGGCTTGAGAGAGCAGCAGCCTTCAAGCGCACTGCATAGCAGCGGCGTCCTCTTGGCGAGCTGTACTGGATTGCTGTCATGCCGCTCCGGTTCTCCCTCACCATATACGGCAGGATCAGAAGGATCACGCCGATCACCATGAGCGGAGCCAGAAACTGCAGTACCTCAAAATTCGTGTCAGCCATCTGTGCCGGCAGGACAGCGCGGACCTCACGTTTGTTTCTCTCCTGTACTCTCTCTGTCTGCCCCTCGTTCAAATCCTCATAATACGCCGTTCCTGAAGCAGGCGGATCCAGTGCCTCCGTCTGATAGCTATCCAGATAAGAATCCCAATAGCTCAGCTCTATCACATCGGTAAATGTCTCGCTCATATCCTCATACGGCTCCACGAAATTGATCGCCTCATAGAGAGCTTCCCATAGCGCTTCCTTCTCGTCTTCCCCCAGCGTCTCATCAAAAAGGAACTCCCTCATGTCCTGGATCCCCCGCTCCTGAAATCCGGGCAGCCCGGACGCGATCTCATCCAGGAGCTCCTTGCCGTCAAAAGGCACCTCCTGCTTCATCTGCTCATATTCTTCCGCCGTGATCTCTGTCCCGTATCTGTCTGTGAGCGTCTTCGCGATCTCTGCTTCCTGGTGATAGCTTCCTTCATAGATCACCACATACGGATGAAGAAACAGGAGAAAATAAAGCACAGTCACCGCCAGGATCAGCAGCAATTTTTTCCATGTCAGGATCTTTTTCATCTCTTCCCGTAACAAATCAAACACCTCCCATTCAGATATCTGCCCTCAGAAACTTCCTGTACTGCCATGTGATCAGCAGTGTTGCCACAGCGCCCCACAGAGCCAGGACCGCCGCTGCCTCCCAAACAGAGGACAGGCTGAACGCTCCGTTTGCCAGCCATCTGCCCGCATCCGCGGCAAAGGTCACAGGATTGTGCCGGATCCAGAACCAGACTTTATCCACTCCGGGGAACAGTTCTGCCAGCGTATACACCGCCATGCAGACAATGCCCAGCCCTGCTGCGGCTGTCAGCGCATTTCTCGTGCGCAGAGCCGCCCATCCCGCTGCAAAGGAAAACAGAAGCCCGACCAGGATGGAGATTCCCGCCTGCGCGAACAGATAGGTGCGCAGTGTCATAGGAATTTCACTGATCAGCGGACACATTCCGTCCAGCATCATCATACTGCCCACCGGAGTATCCCACAGATCTCCCAACGGGAACAGGACAGCCGCCGCCGTCATCGTCGCCATCCAGAGAAATGCTCCTGCCAGGACGCCCGCCAGACATCCCGCACTCTGCTTCTTCCTTACGATGCGTCTTCCTGTCCCGCATGAGAAGACCAGCTCCGCAGTGCCGGATGCAAAAGGCTCTGTAACACACCGCAGGGACAGAAATACTGCGGCAAGGATCCCTTCCAGCGTACAGAAAAGGGGAATCAGCCTGCATAATAGTTCAAAAAAATTCTCATTTCCTGGGATAAAGAACGCCTCCGCAGTTCCATTTTCCCTGTTCTCATCCAGGATCGGCTCCAGCCGCTGAAACCTCTCCTCCGCATATTCCCGCGCGCTCCCTGAGAGCTGATAATTGCCAGTATACGCGTCCGCCAGATCTTCAGCACCCAGTTCCTCTTTCATAGCTGCCGCAGCCCGGAGCATCTGCCCCACGGTCAGAACCCCTTCCTCATCGGAGTCAAATCTCCTCAGCCGTTCCTCATACCCGGCCATACTGTCTTCGTCTATGCTCCCCAGCTCTTCTTCTGCGGACACGCTCTCCAGGACCCTTTCCCGCTGACCGGCATAATTGCACAGCAGCCATCCGTTCACAAACAGACAGCCCGCCAGAAAGACCCAGAAAAATGGCTGCGCCAGGATCCGTTTCAATTCCGTCCTCATGTTCTGCACCCCGCTTTCTGTCAATCCCTGTTCCGTTTTTACGCGCATTCTCCGCTGCTTTCCAAAGCTCACGGTCCGGCTTTCCGCAGCTTTCACTCTCTGTAAGTATAGAGAAATACATCCTCAAGTCCCGGCTCGCATTCTCTCCAGCAGGCATCCTCCCGCCGGTCCGCAAGGAACCGGATTTCCACATTTTTCCGCTCCTGTCTCTGAGACACGATCAAATATTTTTTCTCCCACTCAGGCAGAGCCTCCTCCAGGATTTCTGTCTCAAATACCTTCCCCCGCAGAGGCTCACAGATTTCTTCCACGTCTTCATTACAGCAGATTTTCTTGTCCTTCAGCAGAATGATCCGGTTTGCGACAGACTCCACATCGGATACGATATGCGTAGAGATCAGCACAGTCTTATTTTTTGACAGGGAGGAGAGGATTTTCCGGAATCTGACCCGCTCTTTCAGATCCAGCCCTGCCGTGGGCTCATCCAGGATCAGTATCTCCGGATCTCCGAGCAGGGCCTGAGCGATCCCTACTCTCTGGACCATCCCTCCCGAAAATTTCTTCATTTTCTTATCCTTGACTTCCTCAAGCCCTACCAGCGCAAGAAGCTCTTCTGTCTTCCCGGGGATCTGTTCCTTCGGGATTCCTTTGAGGATTCCGATATAGCGAAGATACTGACGGGGCGTCTGATTTCTGTAATAGCCGAACTCCTGCGGCAGAAAGCCGATCTTCTCCCGATAACGCTCATCCAGCTTCTGTATCTCCGTACCGTTGTACAGGATGCGTCCTTCCGTAGGGAACAGAAGGGTTGCCAGCATCTTAAGGAGAGTCGTCTTGCCCGCCCCATTCGGGGCAAGGAGCCCATATACTCCGTGATCCAGCGTCAGATCCACATCGCACAGGGCGGTAAAATTCTGATATTTTTTCGTAACATGTTCAATTCTCAGCATCTGTAAACTCCTTTCTGAACTGAATCCCAGACAGACTGCCCAGTTCCCGTATATAAATCCCCAGGATCAGCACTCCCGCCGCAAAGAGCACGAGCAGCGGCACTGCGCTCAGAAGCTTCTGATACCAGACGTTCATCAGCACAGAGGCAGTTATCTGCAGTATCATCCATCCTGCGCCGGCGGCAATCCCTCTGCCGATAGACCTTCCCTTTCGAATCCCCGCGAGAAAGATCAGAGAAAAAAGCATCAGAGAGGTAAACGACACGGCAAAGATACGGATCCCATCCACCTCGCAGCGGAACGTCAGAAAGACAGCGTAGATCCCGTTTACCGCCAGTCCCAGCAGGCTGGTGCCGAACATCCGGACCGCCAGGATATGGAAAAAGGTAAAGCGGTAGCTCATCTGTATGGAATAGGTCCCATTCTGCACTTCTTTCAGCCAGCAAAGCGCAAATACCATCCCATAGAGGACGGGGGCACTCACGAATACAGCGCTCAGAAGCTGCTCCGGGTCCTGCCCCAGCGCGGCATAGATTCCCCAGAAGCACAGGACTGTCACGGCAAACGCCAGACAGATCACATCGCCCATCTCCATATACGGCCCTCTCATTCCGGCTTCCCTGCAGAACGTCCTGAGCAGAAGGAAAAGGTCTGGCTCCTGCTGCTCTTCTTTAAGGACACGCGCCAGCCGGCTGCTCTGCTCTTTCTCTTCTGCTTTCCTGAATACATCGCAAAGGAACTCTTCATCCTGCTTTTTCATCGCTCTTCCATCCTCCTTTTCTGCAGCTTCTTTCTCGCCCGGTAGATCCAGATCTTGACCTGAGGCACGCTCCTGCCCATCTCAAGGGCAGTCTCCTGGTACGACCGCCCTTCCACACAGAACAGATACAGCGCCTCCCGGTAATTCTCCGGCAGATCCATGATCCACTCTGCGAGCCGGTCCGTTTCCTCCCTCCGAAGGAACTCTTCCTCTGGAGAGGGCTCCCTGCCGGGAACTGCCTCCAGCACCGTCTCATCCAGCGTCTCCGACCTTCCTGCCCGCCTCAAATGATCAGACGCCTTATGACGGATCACTGCATACAAATATGCCTGAAAGGAAAACGTATCCCTGTATGCCTCCCGCTGTACATAGATATCCGCAAAGCTGTCCTGCACGATATCCTCTGCCTCTCGCTCATCGCGGATCAGCGACAGGCAGTACCCTTCCGCCGCTTTCCTGTGGCGGAGGATCAGCACCTCATATGCAGTTTTCTGCCCGGCGGCCGTACATCGCATCAATTCATTGTCCGTACAGTCCGCAAAACGCTCCCTTGGATCCATCGTTTTTCCTCTCTTCTTCCTGCCTCTGTATTATACTCGTCTGAAAAGTCAAAAAGTTACACCGGAAGTTCTTTTATATTGAAAAAAGAGCCGGGAAAATCCGGCTCCATAATCCTGACAGAGGGGCAGTACTGCCGCCTCTTCTTTTATTATACAGTTGTTTTTCATATTGTCAAATAAGATACACAGCATCCTTGATCCTCACCGGCTGGCGTATCACCGTCTTGAGATTCTCCGGCTTACATCTGCGCACGTCACTTAAGTATATCTCATGGTGATATCTCCCGCGGTCAAGCTCCGGCTCAAAGCCCTGCTCCTTTGCGTAGAGCTCCATATTCCGTACGGTCTCCGGCTCATTGTCATAGGGGCCGATATGCATGCATTGGACGCACATACCTTCCTCATAGGTCAGAAATTCCACTTTTGAAAAATCCGTCTCTTTCTTCGCTTCCGCCTCCGATACCGCCCATTCAAACTCCTCCTTTGTGACAAATTCCGGAAGACGGATGAGGGAGATCCACTGAAAATCCTTTTTCCGTGAGTAATCGATCCCTTCAATTCCCTCCTGCCACCAGAAACCCTCCAGAGGCGGAACCACATAATCAAAATATCCTTTGATCTTATGTCTGCCCATTTTGCTCATCTTGATCGTGTATGCGATCCCATAGAGAAGACCGATGGACTCCTTATACGCCCCGCCTTCCTCATTCGGGTCGCCCTGACCTCTGACCGCAAGAAAATTCATGGAAGGAATCTCAATGATCTGCGGTTTCCTGGGCGGCAGATAAAACTCCTTATACTCCTTTTTATAATCAAATGCCATTCTTCACTCCTCCAGAAAGATTCCTGATACGTATCTCCACAGACCTCTCAAACTCCTCTTCTGACAGGGCGGGATCTCTCACCGCTCTCCAGATATCACAGGGAAGCATCTCACACGCCCCGCAGTTTACATATCGATGCTTCTGTACACAGCAGGCATAGATCGGGCAGGCCTTCCCTTCCGGCGCGTGAAATACTTTTCCCCTGCATTCATTGCATCCATCACAGTTTTCCCCATAGAAGCTGCATGTTTTGCACTCTGTCCCGCAGCATGTCAGCCCCAGGATCTCCCGCTGACGCTTTTTACTGAATCCCGCCAGTACCAGCGACCAGGATTTATCCAGAAGATCTCTCAGCAGATCATCCGGCACTTCCCCATCTGGATTGATGGAGTTCCAGTGCACCTTATCCGAATAGTAGCCGGGTATAATGTCCTTATACTGCCCACGCAGAAAAGCCCCTTCCTCCGGCTCCAGCTTCAGGTTGATATAATAAGGCCTGTTCCTGTTGTCCAGACAGACAGCGGCAAACATCCTGCCGCCGACATGATAGCGGATCCAGTTCCACACAGGCTGCAGGTCCTTCGTCACCGCCCGCTTCTGCATCAGATAGTCATCCAGCCACTCATACCTCATTTCATCGCCCTCCTCCCGCGCTTTTTCTTGAGTATAACATACACGCCAACTGTATGACATGTTTTAAAAATAATTTTCCAGCATCCGCCACCGGAAACACTGCCGGGTTCTCTCTCCACCTCTTGCCATCCCCGCCCGCCAAATGCTATGATAGCAGATGACACCGGGCATTCACCCGTGCCCCCTGTATCGGATCTGCCAGATCTGATGACAGGCAGCATCAAATCTGTAACAGATCAGCCCAACGGCCGAGCTGTTACGCAAACTTTCTTAAAATACAGCGAGGAATTTTTATGGATCATAGAAAACTCTGGGACGGCCGGCGCTGGTATGCGCTCGACGCTTACCTGAAAAATACATTTGGAGAAAAAGTCTATAAGATCACTCTGAACGGCGGGATGACCTGCCCCAACCGGGACGGGCATGTCGGGACCGGCGGCTGCATCTTCTGCAGTGCGAAGGGATCCGGTGATTTTGCCGGCTCGCCTGCCCTCTCCATCTCCGAACAGCTCGTCCGCGGAAAGGAGGCAGTGCGCAGAAAGCGGCCGGTCCGGTCTTTCATCGCATATTTTCAGGCATTCACGAATACCTACGCGCCCGTAGATTACCTGGAATCTATTTTTATGGAAGCCATCAAGGATCCTGACGTAAAGATCCTGTCCATTGCAACTCGTCCGGACTGTCTCGGCAGTGATGTCCTTGAGCTTCTGGACCGGCTCAATCAGATAAAGCCCGTCTGGGTCGAGCTGGGTCTCCAGACGATCCACCCGGAGACAGCGGAGTATATCCGCCGGGGTTATCCCTTGAGCGTATTTGACAGCGCTGTCCGCAGCCTCCGCAGCATCAGCATATCCGTGATCGTTCATACGATCCTTTATCTTCCCGGCGAGACAGAGGAGATGATGCTCAGCACGATCGACTATCTGAACCGCTCCGACATACAGGGGATCAAACTTCAGCTCCTCCATGTCCTGGAGGGAACTGATCTGGCGGAAGAGTATGCACGCGCCCCCTTCCACACACCGAATCTGGAAGAGTATATCACGATGGTCGGAAAATGCATCTCACGCCTCCGCCCTGATATCGTCATACATCGTCTCACGGGAGACGGCCCAAAGGATCTGCTCGTGGCTCCATTGTGGACAGGCGCCAAGCGCACCGTGCTGAACCGCCTGCAGCAGTATCTGAAGCAGGAGGATATAGAGCAGGGGCAGGACTATTCCGGCTGATCCGCTCCCACTTTACGCAGCTTCCCGGAGTATCACGCACTGATTTCCCCGGGATGCGAACACCTTCTCGAACTGTTCCCTGTCGTATTCGCATATCCCGGAGATCGGATCCGCGATCGTAACTGTTTCCGGACTGTATCCGATGAGCACGGCTCCGTGGTCATTCGTACTCCAGTCCATGAACTCCCCGGCTTCTGTGTACCATCCCTGTACTTCCCGCCGGTCCGCCATACCGATAGTAACCCACACCATCACCGTCTTATCCACAGCATATCCGTAATGATCCAGCATCATCGTGAGCGCCGTGATCTCGCAGCCTGTCGGCAGCTCCGGCATCTGCATGATCAGACTGAAGCCCTCAATCTGAGCCTGATCCGGAGCCTTTGCTTCTGCCTCTGCTGCTTCCGCGCCCATACCTTTCGTCTTCCCAATCTCAGTATCACCGCACCCGCCTGCCGTCTGTACGATATCAGTTATCGCACCTCTGTTACTCTTCTCTGTCTGATATGCGAATCCCGGCACGATTGCAGAAGCAAGCACACCCGTCAGGATAAAAACACATACGATCCCTCTTTTGTTCTTCACGATGCCCGCCTCCCTTATATCTATTAGACGGGCTCAGGCGCCGTTCGGTTTCATCGCATCACCGGATACATTCTCTCTTTTCCAATTCTTTACAAACAAAAATAAAAGCCCGGGAAACTGGTGTTAATCTTCAAACCAGTTTCCCAGGCAGTTAGATCCTCTCAACTTTCGGAACCGGAGCACTCAGTGCGCCGTCTCCGAATATGTTTTAAAAAATTATTTCCTGGACTCCAGATAAGCCTTTCTTCCCTCTTCGTAAAGGTTATTTCCTTCGCTGTCGATGATAACGACCACCGGCATATCCTCTACATAGAGTTTTCTCAGCGCCTCTGCTCCGAGATCTTCGTATGCGATCAGCTCCGCTTTCTTGATACATTTCGCAAGAAGAGCTCCCGCACCGCCGATCGCGCCGAAGTAAACGCCGCTGTACTTCTTCATAGCGTCCACAACTTCCGGAAGACGCGCGCCTTTTCCGATCATTCCTCTCGCGCCGACAGACATCATCGTCGGTGCATAAGCGTCCATACGTCCGCTCGTCGTCGGACCTGCGCTTCCGATCACATGACCCGGTTTTGCCGGTGTCGGTCCCACATAGTAGATCGTTGCATCCTTCGGGTCAAAAGGAATTTCCTCGCCTTTTGCCAGTGCTTCGCACATTCTCTTGTGTCCGGCGTCACGGGATGTGTAGATCGTTCCTGTCAGGAGAAGCTGATCTCCTGCGTGAAGAGTCTTAGCAAGTTCCTCTGTGAGTGGTAATGTAATCTTTCTTGCCATTTATATCACCTCCGATTTATGGCGTGTCACATGGCAGTTGATATTGACTGCACATGGCATACCTGCGATATGTGTCGGCATTGTCTCGATGTTCAGTCCGATAGCTGTCGTCTTTCCGCCGAATCCCTGCGGTCCGATTCCCAGCTCGTTGACCTTCTCCAGCATCTCCTTCTCCAGATCTGCATAGAACGGATCCGGGTTGGAAGAATCAAGCGGTCTCATGAGCGCTTTCTTTGCAAGAAGAGCACACTTGTCAAATGTTCCGCCGATACCGACGCCCACTACCATAGGCGGGCACGGATTCGGGCCTGCTGTCTCCACTGCCTCGAGGATGAAATCCTTAATGCCCTGAAGTCCTGCTGACGGCTTGAACATACGGATCTGGCTCATATTCTCGCTGCCGAATCCTTTCGGTCCTACTGTAACCTTGATGTTCTCGCCCGGCACAATCTCCGTATAGAGCATTGCCGGAGTATTGTCTCCCGTATTTCCGCGGCGCACCGGATCCTTTACGACAGATTTACGCAGATATCCGTTTGTATATCCGCGGCGGACACCCTCGTCCACTGCCTCCGCAAGATCTCCTCCGACAAGATGTACATCCTGTCCGATCTCAAGGAATACACATGCCATACCGGTATCCTGGCAGATTGGCACGTTCTCATTGTCCGCGATCTCATAATTTTCAATGATGTTGTCCAGAACACCCTTCGCGATCTCTCCGTCCTCACATGCACGGCAGTCGCGGATCGCACATTTTACGTCTTCCGGGAGATGCTGATTTGCCTCGATACAGAGTCTCTCGATCACGTCTGTAAGTGTGCTTACATTAATTTCACGCATGAAAGCCAACTCCTTCCATTTTTAATTTGTTTGGATTATATTTCCGCAGATCGATGCGGAATGTTTTCTGCGGACCGCATCGCCAAATGCTCTGCAGTCCGCCGAAAATTCCTGATATAGTTTAAATCCTGCTTCAGATCACAGGAAAATACCGATGAACTGGCACGCCAGCACGACAAATACCAGCGCTACCGGATAAGTCGCAGCATATGCTGACGCCACATCGTCTGTTCCGGTCACACGGATCAGTGTTCCGAGAGCCGGTGTACTTGTCATACCGCCGCAGATGGAACCAAGCGTATTGAACAGGCTCAGCTTCATCAGCTTTGTCGCCACAAAGTATCCGACGATCATCGGGATCAGTGTGATCAGCGCACCGTACACGAACAGGATCAGCCCGTGTTCCTTGAGGATTTCGATGAATCCCGCTCCGGCCTCCACACCTGCTCCGATCAGGAACAGTGCAAGACCGAATTCTCTTAAGCACTCAAGCACAGATTTTTCCACATGGAAGCTGATCTTTCCGGCGTGGCCGAAGTGACCGAGGATCAAACCCGCGATCAGGGGGCCGCCTGACGTTCCCAAAGAGAACTGTGCTCCGCCCGGAAGCGGGATCACGATCTTCGCCAGGACGATACCGAGAGCGATCGCCAGCGCATACGGGAAAAATCCCATCGGATCTACGTGGAACAGTTTATCTTTTTTCGCTACATCTCCTACATTCTGGGCAGCCTCGAACTGGGCGCGCTCCGCATCCATATCTGTATGCAGGATCTTCGGCATCAGCTGTACGAAAAGCACAACGCCCACTACGCCGAACGGATAGGCAATACCATATCCGATGGAGGCATTGGCGGAACCTGTGGCATCAAGCGCCGCTGCAAGCCCCGGCGTACTCGTCAGGGCTCCGGACATCATACCGACTGTGATATCAGTCGGAACTCCTGCGATCGTAATAATGCCTGAAGTAACAAGCGCACCGATCGCAATGATGATAAATCCGAGCAGAATATAGGATTTCGCATTGATCTTAAAGTTACGGAAGAACTTCGGTCCGGCAATAAAGCCGACAGACGTAACGAAGCAGATAAGTCCCAGATCCTGAAACATTCCCAGACCTTCAACCAGAGATTCATCATGTCCGAGGAAATGACCGAATACCAGGGCGACAAGCAGTACGCCTGCCGTCCCCAGCTCAACCCCTTTGATCGTAATGCTTCCCACAAGATAGCCGATGAAAGCTACAAGGAATAAGACCATCAGGGTTTCCCCCATTACACTTTCCTGAAACCAGTTAACTAAAAACATTTTCTCTCCCTTTCCTATCTCTCATGTCTTGCATACTTCGGAAGAAGGAGCGGGGATACATCACCGGTGTCAATTCCTGCCTCTTTTAACTCCTCAGCGTATGCCTGAATGTGATCCAGATTCATATTACCCAGCTCTACATTCTTCGCTTTCGCAGCGGCAGCCTTACCTGCATTGCGTCCGAATACGATGATATCCAGAAGCGAGTTGCCCATCAGACGGTTTCTTCCGTGGATACCGCCGACAGCCTCTCCTGCTACGAGCAGGTTGTCGATCACTTTTGTGAATCCGTCTCCGCCGATCTCCAGACCGCCGTTCTGGTAGTGCAGTGTCGGGTATACGAGGATCGGAAGTTTTCTCATATCAATATCGTATTTCATATACATACGGAGCATCGCCGGGATGCGTTTCTCGATCGTTCCCGGTCCGCCGATCTCCTCGATCATCGGAGTGTCGAGCCATACGCCGCTTCCAAGAGGTGTGTTCACGCCCTTGCCGCGCGCTGTACACTCGCGGATAATGCCTGATGCAGCCACGTCACGTGTCTCCAGCGGATGCATGAACGCCTCTCCGTCCACGTTGACCAGCTGTGCGCCTACGGAACGAACTTTCTCTGTTACAAGAGCGCCGAAGATCTGGGACGGGAATGCAACTCCTGTCGGATGATACTGGATCGTATCCTGATACAGGAGCGGAGCTCCCATACGGTATCCGAGGATCAGTCCGTCTGCTGTCGCACCGTAGTGGTTGGATGTCGGGAATCCCTGGTAGTGCATACGTCCCGCACCGCCTGTTGCGATGATGACCGTCTTAGCCTTAGCTACCAGATAGTCCTCTGTCTCCAGGTTCTGGAGCACAGCTCCTGCCACCTGCCCTCTGTCGTCCCTGATCAGCTCTACCGCTACTGTAAACTCTGCGACCGGGATCTGACGGTTCAGTACTTCGTCACGAAGTGTACGCATGATCTCTGCTCCGGAATAATCCTTGCAGGCATGCATTCTCTTTCTGGATGTTCCACCGCCGTGTGTGGTGATCATCCTTCCATTCTCATCCTTGTCGAACATAACGCCCAGGTCGTTCAGCCATTTGATCGCATCCGGTGCTTCCATAACGAGACGTCTTAACAGCTCCGGTCTTGCTGCAAAGTGGCCGCCGCCGAATGCGTCCAGGTAGTGCTGTACCGGAGAGTCGTTCTCCTTGTCTGCAGCCTGGATACCGCCCTCAGCCATCATTGTGTTGGCGTCACCGATGCGCAGCTTTGTCACGATCATGACGTTTGCTCCCGCCTCGTGAGCCTCGATGGCTGCGGAAGCTCCCGCACCGCCGCCTCCGATAACGAGTACGTCTACATCATAATCTACTTTGTTAATGTCAACCTTCTCTGCGAGCAGACGGCTGTTGGAATGAAGAAGGTGTACCAGCTCCTTCGGTGCTTTCTGCCCTTTGTTCGGTCCTACTTTGATCTCTGCAAATGCCTCTTCCCTGTAATCAGGATGGAACTCCTTAAGAAGGGCATCTTTCTCGTCCGCCGTCATACGTCTCGGCTCTACGCCCAGACGCGCTGCTCTGGTGGCCTCCACTTTTTTTACGGATTCCATCATTTCCGGTGTAAACATGGTCTTCCCTCCTTATTTCTCAATCTCTCTGTTATTGTAAAGTTCCTGCATCTCTGTGATCGGTTTCTGCATGATCTGCTCAATGAGCTGATCGTAATCTCCGTGATGGATCTCTTCTACACGGTTTGTCAGATGCTCTGACTCCGGAGCAATGTATTTTCCTGTAAGTCTTCTTGCAAGGACTCCTACCATCGGGTGGGAGATTCCTGCAGGACATCTCACGGAACAGCATCCGCATCCGATACAGTCAAAGGACTCTTCCGCGCATTTCTCGAACTCGCCGCGCTGTGCGTAAGCGATGTACTGCATTACGTTCAGGTCCTGCGTACATGCATTTGTACATGCGTTACAGCCGATGCAGCTGTAGATCTCCGGATACAGGTCCATCATGACTCTCTGCTCCGGACGGATCTCTTCGATATCATATGTTCTCTTATCTGTCGGGAAGAACGGAACAGTTGCCACGTACATGCCCTCTTCCACCTGTGTCTGACAGGCAAGACATGTCTTCAGTTCATTTTTTCCCTTGATCCTGTAGATTGTCGCACAGGCTCCACAGAAACCATGGCGGCATCCGCATCCTCTTTTCAGTGTATAGCCCGCATATTCCATAGCTGTCATGATCGTCAGGTCAGCCGGCACACTGTATTTCTTACCGAAAAAATATACATTTACCATATTTTCCATGATATTTCTTCCTTTCCCTAGTATTCATTCGGCATCTCATCGATTTCATCGCACCGAAATACCGGACCGTCTTTACATACATATTTTGAACCGATGTTACATCTTCCGCATTTTCCGATTCCGCATTTCATGCGAAGCTCCAGTGTCGTATAGACCTGTTCTCTGGAGAAACCAAGTTCCTCAAGACCGGCCAGTGTAAACTTGATCATGATCGGAGGTCCGCAGATCAGGGCTGTCTTGTTCACGTCGAATCCGAGCTCCTTCACATAATTCGGCACAAATCCTACGTGTCCGTCCCAGCCTTCCTGCTCGCGGTCGATCGTCAGATGAACATGAACATCCGGTGCATTCATCCAGACTTCCTGGATTTCCTTTAACTGGACCAGGTCATCTGCGGAACGGGATCCGTAAACGATATCCACAGTTCCGTAATCATCGCGGTTGTCCAGCACATAGTTGATCACGGAGCGGAGCGGAGCAAGTCCGATTCCGCCGGCGATGAACAGAAGGTCTTTGCCTTTGAGTTTGTCCTCCACCGGGAAATGATTTCCGTAAGGTCCGCGGACTGTGATCTCGTCGCCCACCTCAAGGCTGTGGAGATAGTCTGTCAGGACGCCGCACTTCTTGATGCTGAACTCCTGATATTCTTTGTTCGTCGGCGATGAGGTGATGGAAAACATACCCTCGCTGATTCCAGGAGCACAGAGCATTGCACACTGTCCCGGCATATGCTCGAACAGCTTGCCGCCCTCCGGAGCATTGACGCGGAATGTCTTTACGTCCGGCGTCTCCTCTCTGATGTCTGTGATCACTCCAACCTTCGGGATCAGAGTATCCAGAGTGTAATTCTTATGGCAGGTACATTCGCTCATTACTGCTCACCTCCCTGTTTCTGAAATGCTTTTATCACTTTCACGATATTCAGTGAAGACGGGCATTTCTCCACGCATCTGCCGCAGCCGACGCAGGAATACATGCCGTCGTTGTTTGCCGGATAGTATACCAGCTTATGCATGAATCTCTGGCGGAATCTCTCCTTCTGTGACTTACGGTTGTTGCCGTGCGCCATCATCGTGAAGTCGGAGTACATGCAGGAATCCCAGCAGCGGTATCTCTGCACGCCGTTCTTTCCGGCATCATAGTCTTTGATATCATAGCACTGGCATGTAGGACATACAAAAGTACAGGTTCCGCATGCAAGACACGGTTTGTAAAGCTCATCCCACAGCGGATCTTCGAACTTCTCCATCAGGACGTCCCCGTTCCAGCCGTCCAGTGAAAGGTTCGTATACGGAAGCTGCTCCACGATGCCGCGGATTGCTTCTTTCTCTTTCTCTACAGTCTCTTCTGCTGCTCCGTCCTCAGTAAGGAGGTCCTTCACAGCTTCTGTGAGAGCTTCTCCCTTTTCGGTGAGGGCTTTCCAGTACAGTTCGTCCCCGATCATCCATGTCGCCACATCGGCTGCAGAAGGATCTGCCGCGTCCACGCCGAACACCTTACAGAAGCAGGTCTCTTCCGGCTCATGGCAGGCAAGGGCAACGATGGTGCCGTGGTCTCTTCTTGCCGCGTAGAATGTATCCAGCGGATCTACAAGGAACACTCTGTCCAGCACTTCCACGCCCTTCACATCACAGGCCTTCATGCCGAATACGACAAAGTTCTGCTCCTTTAACGCCTCCGGCTCGATCTTGATCTTCTTCCCGTCCTTGATACAGGTGTAGAGCGTCTCGCTCTGCGGGAAAAAGACATCTTTCGGAGATTTCACGCTCTTGAGTGTGTCCAGGTCCACCTCTGCGTCCTCTGTCCACACGCCGAAGTTCACCTGTCCGGCAGTCTTCACCGGCAGGTACAGTTCCTGTTCTGCGGCAATCTTCTGAAATAATGCCGTCAGATTTTCTTTCGCGATCTTATACATACATTATCCCCTTTCTGCCACGATCCCAGGCTCAGCATCCTCAAACTCATAGTTGGTAAGAGGTGTTCTCGGTTCCAGATCCGCGCCTGCCTGATACTCGCCGTACAGTTCATTGATATCCTTGATGAACTTACGGTTGAACAGATGGAGCGGGATTCCCTGCGGACATACTCTGCTGCACTCGCCGCAGTCCGTACATCTTCCTGCTACGTGGAATGCACGGATGATATGGAACATCCTCTCCTCGAAGGAATCCACGTTCGCCTTCTGCGCGCTGTCGAACTTGTTGCTGTCGAACACACACTTGCGGCAGGAGCATGCAGGACATACATTTCTGCAGGCATTACAGCGGATACATTTGCTCAGTTCCTTCTGGAAGAATGCGAATTTTTCCTCCGGGCTCATCGCCTCGATCTTTTCCACTTCTGCAAAACGATCCGCATCCTTTGTCTCTTTTGACTCTCCGATGACCTCGTCGAAGATCATGTGATCCTTGCCCTTGCAGACATGGCATCTCTCCAGCATAGCGTCAGCATATGCACAGGTCTTCTCTCCGTAGATCGTATCGATCGTCAGCGTCTCCGCCTCGTCATCGATCTCTGCGCCGGAGATGCTCTTGATTCCCTTGATGCCCATTGCTTTGATCTTCTCGATATCAAGCTTGCCCTTGCATCCTACGCCGATGATGTACGCCTTCTCGCGGTCTACGCGGTGCTCTTTCATCAGCTCCTGGAAGCTGTATGTATCACAGGGCTTTAAGCAGACCAGAGTCTTTCCTTCCAGCTTGGAAGCCTCGATCATATATTTACTTAAATTCGCTCCGCAGAATCCGTTGTACACGAAGTCTGCAAAGTCTTCCTCTTTCTCAAAGTAAGCCGGCTCCGGATTGTAAGGCAGGTCCCCGGCTTTCCATCCGAGCACTCTCGCCACAGTTCCGTCAGCCAGGAGCTCTTTCGCACGGTTAATTAATTCCTGCATCTTAAATCCTCCAATCTTACATTCTTGCCGAGGGATGTGATCTTGTCCACAAACTCATGCATAGTCTGGGAGAATTTCGCACCCTCTGCCGCTGATACCCACTCAACGCGGGTACGTCCGTTCTCCACTCCGATATAGTCCAGCATGGAGAACAAAAGCGTCATACGTCTTCTCGCATAATAATTTCCGGAAGTATAGTGGCAGTCGCCCGGATGGCATCCACACATGATGACGCCGTCCGCTCCCCTTTCAAATGCTCTTAAGATAAACATCGGATTGACACGGCAGGAGCAGGGAACGCGGATGATCTTGACATCCGCCGAGTAGGACATACGGCTGCTTCCCGCAAGATCCGCTCCGGCGTAGCTGCACCAGTTGCAGCAGAATGCCACGATCTTTGGTCTAAATTCTTCGTTCTTTTCTATCGACATATTGCATCCACCTCCGCTAAGATCTGTCTGTTAGAGAATCCCTGCAGGTCCATTGCTCCGGACGGACATGTTACGGTACATGCGCCGCATCCCTGACAAAGTGCGTCGTTTACGACAGCGATACGTCTCGTCTCACGGATTCCGTGATCATTCACCTCTTTCTCCTCGTAGGTGATCGCTCCGTACGGGCAGACATTCGCACACTGGGAGCATCCGTTACACATCAACTCGTCAGAGTGTGCCGTACACGGATTGGTCAGCAGTTTATCCTTGGCGAGAAGTCCGATTGCCTTGACAGCAGCCGCTCCTGCCTGAGATACCGTCTCCGGAATATCCTTCGGTCCCTGGCACACGCCGGAAAGGAAGATACCTGCAGTCGGTGACTCTACCGGACGAAGCTTCGCATGAGCCTCTGTGAGGAAATTGTTTGTATCGATGCTGGCTGTCAGCATGGTCGCGATCTTTCTCACACCCGGATTCGGCTCGATAGCTGCCGCGAGGACAACCATATCAGCCTCTTTTAAGATCTGTTTGTTATCAAGCAGGTCAGCGCCCTGTACGAGCAGCTTTCCGTTCGGCTGCGGAATGACCTTTCCGACCTGTCCTTTGATGTAGTTTACACCGTAGTCTTCCACTGCTCTGCGGTAGAACTCATCGAAGTTCTTGCCCGGTGTTCTAACATCAATATAGAATACCGTCACATTTACATCCGGGTATTTGTCGCGGATGAGCATTGCATGCTTTGCAGTGTACATACAGCAGACTTTCGAGCAGTAGCTCTTGCCTCTGTCGTCTGCGCAGCGGCTTCCCACGCACTGGATGAATACCATCTCCTTCGGAGCCTTTCCGTCAGAGAGACGCTCCAGATGTCCGCCTGTCGGTCCCGCCGCATTCATGATACGCTCCAGCTCAAGGGATGTGATGACATCCTTGCTCTGGCTGTATGCATACTCGTCATATTTATCCAGATTGATCATATCGAAGCCTGTAGCGACAACGATCGCACCATATTTCTCCGTAATGATCTCATCCTTCTGATCATAATCGATAGCGCCGGCCTGGCACACCTTAGAGCAGATTCCGCATTTTCCTGTCTTAAACTTAATGCAGGCGTCACGGTCGATGACCGGAACATTCGGAACCGCCTGTGCAAACGGCGTGTAGATCGCGCTTCTGTTGTTCAAGCCGCGGTTAAACTCGCTTGGAGTCTTTTTGCTCGGGCACTTCTCCTGGCATAAGCCGCAGCCTGTACATTTATTCATATCTACGCTTCTTGCTTTCTTGCGGATCTCAACCGTGAAGTCTCCCACGAAGCCGGATACACTCTCCACCTCGCTGTATGTATGGATATTGATCAGCGGGTGTGCGTTTACCTCTCCCATCTTCGGAGTCAGGATACAAGACGAACAGTCCAGTGTCGGGAATGTCTTGTCGAGCTGTGACATCCTTCCTCCGATACTCGGCGTCTTCTCCACGATATCTACCGGATATCCCGCCTCTGCGATATCCAGCGCTGTCTGGATTCCCGCGATACCGCCTCCGATCACGAGGGCTCTCTTTGTAACCCTGCTCTCGCCCGGTTTCAGCGGTGCGTTTAAGTTTACTTTTGCGACCGCCGCACGCATCAGGATGACAGCCTTCTCTGTAGCCTCTTCCATATCCTTGTGGATCCAGGAACAGTGCTCACGGATGTTCGCGATCTCAACCATATACGGGTTCAGCCCCGCACGCTCCGCTGCATTTCTGAATGTCGTCTCATGCATACGCGGAGAACATGAACAGACTACCAGTCCGGTCAGGTGTTTTTCTTTGATCGCTTTATGGATCAGCTCCTGTCCTGCCTCAGAGCACATGTACGCATAATCCTCAGCATGGACAACACCCGGCTCGTGGAGTGCCATCTCCGCAACTTTCTTTACGTCTACCGTAGCTGCGATATTGGATCCGCAGTGGCAGACAAATACTCCAATCCTCTGCACCTTTTATCACCTCCTGTATCTTCTGAACGCACTTACGAGCAGCTGCTGCGGTGTGTCGGGATCGATCAGCTCCGGAATCTCATCCGGATCCAGATAGGTATTCCCTCTCTCACGCACAACGATCTGTCTCGCTGCATCGATCAGCTTGCCCGGCTTTACATCACGCGGACATCTCTCCACACATGCGAAGCAGGAGAGACATTTCCAGAGGGATTTTGAATTTACCAGCGACTCGATGTCTTCATTGATCACATAGGATACAAACTGGTGCGGTTTAATGTCCATTTCATTGTAGGAAGGACAGGAAGCGGAACATTTCCCGCATTTCATACATTTCAGGGGATTCACGCCGCTGATCTCCTTGATCATCTCTGCGCGGTTCTTCTCAGTCTTCACTGTTCCTCCACCTCCTCTTTCAGTCCCAGCGCCTCTGCAAGAAGCTCTGTAAAATAGTAAACAGGCAGATTATCGCCGTTGTTCTTGTTCAGGTTATACATGCAGAGCGGACAGGCTGTGATCAGCATGTCTGCCCCAAATCCGGATGCGCTCTCCTCGATCTTGCGGCACATCTCTTTGGACATATCCTCTTCCTTCAGAGAAATATATCCTCCGCAGCACTCGTTGCGGTACGGATAGATCACCGGCTCTGCGCCGAGAGCGCGGATGAAATCCTCCATGATCTTCGGATTCTCCGGGTCATCAAATGCCATGAGTTTTCCCGGGCGAAGGAGCAGGCAGCCATAGTAAGCGCCGATCTTCTTTCCTTTGAGCGGGTTCGTCACCTTCTTCTTCAGCTCGTCAAAGCCGATAACATCGCGGAGCACTTCAAGGTAGTGGAGCACCTTGGTCTCCCCTGCGTAAGGCTCGTCAAGCGCCATATAGTTGTTGGCTCTTGTGCGGATGTCATCGACATTTTTCATGTCGTCGTTGACACGCTTGATCACATGATGACAGGCAGAGCAGAGTGTGACAAGATCCTGCCCCTTTTCTTTCGCGTCGTTGAGCGCGCGGACGGAGGAAAGTTTTGTTGCGATCTCATCGGTTCCCAGAGGATACACGCCGCCGCAGCACTGCCACTCGCTGATCTCTTCCAGTTCAAACCCCAGAGCTTCTGCGGAGATCCTGGCATAATGATCAAGATCCTGTGCCTTGTTCTTCAGAGTACAGCCTGGATAATAGCTGTATTTCATAGTATTACCTCCTTGTCTGTCAGGCGGAACAGGTCCGCCCTGTTACTTTATTGTACCCTGGCAGGATATGCCAGGGATTTCAAATTAGATATCCAGCTGAGCGATAACGTCTTTCAGTTTGTTTGCGCTGGACTGAAGTTTTGCGATCTCGTCGTCTGTCAGATGCAGCGGGATCTTGCCCTGAACTCCGTTCGGTCCTACGAGGCAGAGAACGCTCAGACATACATCCTCGAGTCCGTACTCGCCGTGCATCATCGTTGAAACTGTAGCGATCGAATCTGAAGCAGCCAGTACAAGATTGCAGAGCTCACAGACAGAGATGGATACCGCATAGAATGTAGCGCCCTTCTTAGCGATGACCTGTCCGCCTGATTTGTGGACGTACTCTTCCATCGCGTCCTTATCCAGCTCCTCAAGCTCTGCGCCATGCGCTTTCATAGACTCATAATAGTCGTCAATATTTACAGTAGAGATAGCTGCCCCTGACCACGGAACGAAAGAGGAATCGCCATGCTCTCCGAATACATATGCATGAATATTCTTCTGCGCAACCTTGAAATGCTCTGACAAGCCATAACGGAGACGTGCTGTGTCAAGAAGCGTACCGGAACCAATGATCTGACTCTCCGGAAGTCCTGAAATCTTTGTAAATACATATGTGAGAACGTCAACCGGGTTGCTCACGATAATATACTTCGCGTTCGGAGCTGCTTTTACGATCTCCGGTGTGATAGATTTGATGATGTTGACATTGGTCTGTGCAAGTTCAATCCTTGTCTGCCCCGGCTTACGTGCGATACCTGATGTGATGATGACGATGTCGGAATCCTTGGCGTCCTCATAATCTCCTGCAATGATGGAGATCGGGCTTCTGAAGCAGGTTCCCTGCTTGATGTCCATTACCTCTCCCTCAACCTTGTCTTTGTTGATATCGATCATAACGATCTCTGATGCGATATCTTCATAAGAAAGCTTGTACGCGATTGTTGCTCCGACACTTCCGGCGCCGATGATAGTGATTTTGCTGCTCATTTTTTTCACCTCTTACCTTTCATTTTATTTTCTGGAAATAAAAAAAGAAATCAAGATTAAACTGCAACTGTCTTTTTAATAGAACTCTGATCATCTAAAAAAGAACTGCACTGCTTTTCCCTCCGTAAAAAACAAGGAGCGCCCGCTGATCCTCCACCGGTTCCCGGGGCTGCTCACAAGCATTAATCTGATTTCGCTTTTTTTATAATATCACATTGTCAATTAATTGACAAGCTATGATTTATTTCGACCTGCACATATATCTATGCGCACGGCCAAACTGTCATCACATAAAAGCAGCAGTATCCTCCATTCCCGCTTCACATGGCAGATACTGCTGTTTCCTCTATTTTTCGTCCTATATACTATTTGATAAACATGGCGTCCCCGAAACTGAAGAAACGATACCGCTCCCTCACCGCTTCCTCATAAGCTGCCAGTACATGCTCCTTCCCCGCCAATGCGGACACAAGCATGATAAGCGTAGATTCCGGCAGATGGAAATTCGTGATCAGCGCGTCCAGGATCTTAAACCTGTACCCCGGATAGATAAAGATCTCCGTCCATCCGCTGCACGCCTTCAGCCTTCCATCTTCATCTGCCGCGGACTCCACCGTACGGCAGCTCGTCGTCCCCACGCAGATCACACGGTTCCCGCTCTCTTTCGCGCGGTTGATCTTCTCCGCCGCCTCCTCATCGATCATGTAGAATTCAGAGTGCATGTGGTGGTTTTCCACATCGTCCACCTTCACCGGGCGGAATGTCCCCAGCCCCACATGGAGCGTCACTCTCGCGATATCAACACCCTTTTCACTGATCTCTTCCAGCAGCTCCGGCGTGAAATGAAGGCCTGCCGTGGGCGCCGCAGCGGATCCGGAGTGTTCCGCATAGACTGTATTGTACCTGTCCTTATCCTTCAGCTGATGAGTAATATAGGGCGGAAGCGGCATCTGACCGAGTTGATCTAGGATTTCCTCAAAAATCCCCTCATACTCGAAACGGATCAGGCGGTTTCCCTCGTCCACGATATCGACGACCTCTCCTGCAAGGAGTCCGTCCCCGAAGCTGATCCTCGTCCCCGGCTTTGCCTTGCGTCCCGGTTTCACAAGAGTCTCCCAGACATCGCCGGCTCCTCTTTTCAGGAGCAGGACCTCGATCTTGGCCCCGGTCTCTTCCTTGGCGCCGATCAGCCGCGCCGGGATCACCTTCGTGTCATTGATCACAAGGCAGTCTCCGGGATTCAAGTAGTTTATGATCTCCCGGAACACATGGTGCTCCGTCTCTCCCGTCTTTTTATCGAGGACCATCAGCCTGGAGGAGGAGCGGTCTTCCAGCGGGTCCTGAGCGATCAGCTCCTGGGGCAGGTCATAGTAAAAATCACTTGTCTTCAAGCGTATCTTCCTTTCTTCTCTTATCTGCAGCGGCAGCCCGGACAGCCCCGCCGTGTTTTATTCCTGCGCGATCGGATAGGGGAAGATTCCTTTCCCCCGTCCGCCGCGATACCGCCGAGGCCAGCTCGCAGCATTGCTGTCCGCTGCCTGGCAAGCAGCAAAAGCAAATGCCTGCTCGTGCGGGCACGGCAGGCGCTTGCCGGTTTATCGCACAAATGCACCGCACGGCATCATACCATGCGGTGCATCTTGTATCTTACACCAATTACTGTCTCAGTTCAATCCCCAGTTCTTCCAGACCTTTCAGGATCTTCTTCATTGCCGCGGAAACATCCGCTTCCTCCAGCGTCCTGTCCTTTGCGCGGAACACGATGGAATATGCAACGGACTTAAAGCCGGCTTTGATCTGTGCGCCTTCGTACAGGTCAAACAGCTTATAGCTCTCCAGATGAGCGCCGCCCTTCTTCTCGATCACTTCCTCGATCTGTCCCACGAGAATAGATTTCGGAACGACCATGCTGATATCGCGGGTCACGGACGGATATTTCGCGATTCCCGTGTACTTTCTGTCAAATGTAGCATAGGGCAGGATCTCCGGCATATCGATCACTGCGATATATGCACGTTCTCCGATCCCGTATATGTCTGCGACCTCCGGATGGACCTCGCCGAGATATCCGACGACTTTTCCTCCGTAGATGATATTCGCCTGACGTCCCGGGTGAAGGAATGTCTTTCCTGCATTCGGATCATATTTCTCATTTTCCTTCATGCCGATCTTCTCGAAGAACTCTTCCACAACGCCTTTCATCGTGAAGAAATCTCCGTCGCCGTACATGCCCAGGGTAAGCTGCATCCTCTCATCCGGAAGCTCAGTGAGCGGCAGTGCTTTCGGGATGTAGATATTGCCCAGCTCATACAGACGCACGTCCTTGTTTCTTCTATTATAATTTGTAGCAAGAGAGGTGAGCATTCCGTTGAGTGTGCTCGTTCTCATGATGCTGTAGTCCTCGCCCAGCGGATTCATGATCTCGATCGCATTTCTCAGCGGTGAGTCAGCCGGAAGGAGAAGCTTATCGAACACCTTCGGGCTCTCGAAGGAATAAGTCATCGCCTGGCTGAATCCACAGAACTCCGCGATATCTTTCGCTACTCTCTCGATGCGCAGCTTGAACGACAGTTTTCCTGTGGTGGACTCGCCTGCCGGGAGCGTGGTCGGAATATTGTCGTATCCGTAGAACCTTGCCACTTCCTCTGCAAGATCGGCAAGACGGAAGAGGTCATGGCGGAAGGTCGGCGCGATCACTTCCTTTGTCTCCGCATCATACTCAAGATCGATCATCTTGAAGTATCCCAGCATCTCTTCTTCCGAAATATCTGTTCCCAGCAGTTCATTGACTTTCTGTGCGTCAAATGGAACTCTCACAGGCTCTTTCTTTTTCCCGTAGACGTCCACGATCCCGCCTACGACTTCGCCTGCGCCCATCTCTTCCACGAGCTGGCACGCGCGGTCGATGGCTGCCTGCGCATTGTTCGGGTCAAGTCCCTTCTCGAACTTCGCAGAAGCGTCCGTCCTCAGTCCGATCCGCTTGCTGGACTTGCGGATGTTCACTCCGTCGAAGCACGCCGCCTCAAAAAGCATGGTCTTCACATCGTCCGTGATCATGGAGTTCTCACCGCCCATGATGCCTGCGATACCGATCTCTTTCTCGCCGTCACAGATCATGAGCACATTTTCGTCGACCGTTCTCTCCTGTCCGTCCAGTGTGACGAACTTATCTCCGTTTTTCGCAGTCTTGACGATAATGTGACGGTCGGCAATCGTATCCAGGTCATAAGCGTGCATCGGCTGTCCGTACTCTTCCATCACGTAGTTCGTGATATCCACAAGGTTGTTGATCGGGCGGATTCCCACTGAAGCGAGCCTTCTCTGCATCCACTTCGGAGACGGTCCGATCTTGATATTTTTCACTACCCTTGCGCAGTAGCGCGGGCAGAGGTCTGTATTTTCTACCGTAACTTTCACATAATCGTTGACGTCCTCATCGTTGCCAGTCGGCGTGACCACCGGCGGCTTGAACTCCTTGCGGAACGTAGCAGCTGCCTCTCTCGCGATACCGACAACGCTGAAACAGTCCACACGGTTGGATGTGATCTCGTACTCGAAAATGGCGTCGTCCAGTCCAAGCGCCTTGATCGCGCTCTCACCTACGACCGCATCCTCCGGGAAGATATAGATTCCGTACTCCGGAGCCTCCGGGTACATTTCCCTTGTAGAACCGAGCTCTTCGATAGAGCACATCATACCGAAGCTCTCTACGCCGCGCAGTTTTCCTTTCTTGATCTTCACTCCGCCTGCGACCTTCTGTCCCGGCTCATGTCCGCCTGCCACGCGGCCTCCGTCCAGGACAACAGGAACCTTATCTCCCTCTTTTACGTTCGGGGCGCCTGTTACGATCTGGATCGTCTCCGTGCCGATGTTCACCTGGCAGATGATCAGCTTATCCGCATCCGGGTGCTTCTCGATTTTATCAATCTGTCCGATCACGATCTTATCAAGATCTGCGTCCAGTTTCTCATATCCTTCTACTTTTGTTCCGGAGAGCGTCATCGCATCCGTGTACTCCTGAGGAGTCACATCGAGGTCCGGAACATATGCTTTTATCCATGATAATGAAGTATTCATCTTAACTACCTTTCCTTCCTTCTGTTTCCAAAATCCATCGAAATCTTCCCGCAGGGTTTTCTTCCTGCGGACTTCCCGCTTTTTCTACGCAGTTATCCTCTTTGTCAGGGCTCTTCCTTCGCCGGGGCATCCTGTGTCAGAACTGTTTCAGGAAGCGGATGTCATTCTCATAGAGAAGTCTCATGTCATCGATCTCATATTTCAAAAGCGCGATACGCTCAAGCCCGACACCGAACGCGAATCCACCATACTCTTCCGGGTCGATCCCGCACATCTCAAGCACATGCGGGTGCACCATGCCGCAGCCGAGGATCTCGATCCAGCCGGATCCTTTGCAGAAGCGGCATCCTTTTCCGCCGCATTTGAAACAGCTCACATCCATCTCTGCGCTCGGCTCTGTGAACGGGAAATGGTGAGGACGGAATTTCGTCTTTGTCTCTGTACCGAACAGTTCTTTGGCAAACACTTCCAGCGTTCCCTTCAGATCTGCAAAGGAAATGTTCTTGTCGATGACAAGCCCTTCGATCTGATGGAAGGATGGTGAATGCGTAGCGTCCACTTCGTCGGAACGGAACACTCTTCCCGGAGAGATCATGCGGATCGGGAGTTTTCCCTGCTCCATGATGCGGGCCTGGACTGGCGACGTCTGGGTACGCAGCACGATCTCCTTATTGATATAGAACGTATCCTGCTCATCCTTTGCCGGATGGTCCGCCGGGATGTTCAGTTTCTCGAAGTTGTACTCATCATACTCGATCTCCGGTCCTTCAATGACCTCATATCCCATGCCAACGAAGATGCGCTCTACTTCTTCCTGCGCGATCGTATTCGGATGTCTGTGGCCGATGATATTTTTCTTGGACGGGAGCGTCACGTCGATGACTTCCTCTTTCATCTTCTGCTCGCGGATGGCCTTCTCCATCTTTACCTTTGTCTCATCCAGCAGCTGCTCGATGGCCGCTCTTGTGTCGTTGACCAGCTGTCCCACCTTCGGTCTTTCCTCCGGCGCAACATCTTTCATCCCCTTGAGCACTGCAGTGAGCTCACCTTTTCTTCCGAGGAACTTCACACGCACGTCGTTGAGTTTCTCAGGCAGATCGGCAGCCTGGATCTGCGCGACCGCCTCCGCTTTGATCTGTTCCAGTTTTTCTTTCATCATTTACTCCTTTCCGCTGTCTGCCGTGCAGCACACGGCATCATGGTATACCCTTGCGGTATTTCCCGTATAATATTTCCCTGATCCTGTACGCCCGGACTGCCTGCCAGTCCGCCGCATCGGCTCCGTCCGGACTGCGTGCCAGTCTGTTTCCGCACCTCGATTCCGCTTCGCTTCATCTCGGTCGCGGACAGCCTGTCTATAGCAGACACCACACTGCGCCCGGCTCATGCAAGCATGGCCGTCCGCATTGTGCTGCCTGCTGCACGCAGTCCTTGTCATCCGCAAAAAAGCCCCGTCCCTGAAAGGGACGAGGCTTGAAATCTCGCGGTACCACCCTGTTTCCCGCGCTGGAGCGCGGACACTCGGTATGTGTAACGTACAATCTACGGCGCTCCCTACTCTATATTTTTCAGAAGCACAGCTCACGTGGGAAATTCGATCGCCATCTGAACTAAAGAGAACTTTCAGCCGGTGATTCTCTCTCTCTGATAGAAAATGGGTCTCTACTTTACACGATCTCAGCTTTTTTATCATATTGTTTTATATACTGTTAAACAGCCAAATCACTCTTCCATTTTATCATAGGTTTTCCGTTTGTCAAGCCTGCAAGTCCGTTGTTTCCAGTAATAACGTTCCAGAAGGGCGTTCACTTCTCCGCCCAGCAGTATGATATACATACATCCGTACAGCCATAGCATGATCAGGATGATCGTGGTGAGACTTCCGTACATGCTCGAAAATCCCGTGAAGATATCCAGATACATCGAGAACACGAACGAGATCAGCAGCCACCCGCATGCGGTGAACAGCGCTCCCGGGAGCTGTCTCCTCAGCGTCGTCTTGGAACGGTTCTTCCGGTTCGGCAGGAACTTATACACAAGATCCCAGAATACTGTCAGGACGACCAGCGTCACAAATGTCCGGATCCGGATGATAAAATCGACCACACTGCTCAAAAACGGCAGATGCTCATACAGCATTACACTGATACTGTTCCCAAAAACCGACAGTACAAGCGAGAGCATGATCGCCAAAAGGAAGATCACCGTATACAGGGACGCCCTCAGCCTCAGATAAATATAATTTCTCGTCTCTATGTTTGCATAAATACAGTTGAGTCCGGATGTGACCGACAGAACTCCTTTCCCAGCCGACCAGAGCGCAACAATGATCGTGAGCGGGATAACGCCGCCTGACTGAGTGTAAACCTGTATCACGATCGAACGGATCAGCGGCGTCACTGTGGACGGGAATACCTGCAGCACAGCCTGCAGCACGTCGTTCATCGTCACCGGAGTAAACTGCACCATAGTCAGGAGAAGCAGAAAGATCGGGATCAGCGAGAGCACAAAAAAATAGGCTGCCTGAGCCGCATATGCCCCCGTGTGATGCGAATTTATCGTCACAATGATCCTCAGTATTCTCTTTTTCAGATGGTCCCTCTTCTCCATTTGAAAACTCCTTATCAATACCTGAAAATATTTGATCTGACCGGACACGATACGCCCGCCCTGCCGAAGCCGCACCGTTTTCCCGTCATGATAAAAATAACCGCAGAAGGAAAAAGCGGCCGTACAAGACGGCCGCCTTTATCTTTTGTAGTTCCCCAAAATGCCGGTCCTGTATTTTGACTCCTAGCCACAGCTAGGTGGGCAACCGCATCTGCTTTTCTGTCTTCCACTGCTAGTCGGAGGCCTGACATATTACAGAAATATAAGAATCCCGTTTAAAGTAATGTAGGTTCAAAATAACAGGGTTATCGCACATTCCAGGTTTCTGTTTCCTATCAACCTAGAAGTATTATACTCCAATCGCATGGATTTTACAACTGATTCTTTTTTCCATAAATACGAATGCGCAGCAGATGCTGCAGATTCACAGCTGTCTGCTGCTCCATTCCCCTGAATTGCGCTGTGATCCGCAGCTGAATTTGAAGTGGACCGTGCATTTCATTGCCCGATATGGTATAGTTACATTATAGCATGCGCAGATGCTGATTTTACATACGAAGGAGTTTTGCTTTATGAAAATGAATGAATTAAAACTTGTATACTTCAGTCCAACCGGGACAACAAGGAAGGTCATCATGGAAGCGGCGCGCAGCATTGACCTGAAGTCCACTTCCTTTGATTTTTCAGTCTATAAAGAGAAGAAGCCTGTTCTCAAGTTTGCAGAAAATGACTTTGTCCTTTTCGGAATGCCCGTCTACTATGGCCGTGTTCCCGCCCTCTTCACGGAATATCTCGCAAATGTGACAGGGAACGGAACACCTGCCGCCCTGATCGCCACATACGGATGCCGCGAGTACGAAGATGCGCTCCTCGAGCTGAAGGATATCGTGGAGAAGAACGGATTCAAGGTGATCGGTGCTGCGGCATTCCCCACTGAGCACTCCCTCGTGGAGACTGTCGGTGCCAGACGCCCGAACAAGGCAGATATGAAGGTGATCTCAGAATATGGAGTCGACTTGAACCGCCGCATCAAAAAATCTGACAGCTTCGAAAGCTTTGACATCAAGGTTCCCGGGAACTCGCCTTACCGAAAATACGGCAAAACCGCGCTTTTCCCGAAAGCCGATGTCAGTCTGTGTACAGAGTGCAAGGCATGCGCAAAAGTCTGTCCGGCCGGAGCGATCTCCATAAAAGATCCCAAGAAGACCGACAAGAAAAAATGTATCGGCTGCCTGAAATGTATCCGGATCTGCAGACAGAATGCAAGATCTGTCAGCTCCATCAAGATGAACATGCTTTCCGGCAGGCTCACGAAAGTCTGTCAGAGTGACAAAAAGGCAGATATCTTTTTATAAGAGTTATAAGAGCTTTTCTCTTCACGATAAAGACGCCGCAGAAGCATCACTGCTCCTGCGGCGTCTTGTATTGTCTGATCCTTATTCCTGCGGACCTGCAGCAACCAGGGCTTTTCCAAGCTCGTTGCTCTCGTATTTCTTAAAGTTCTTGATGAATCTTGCAGCAAGATCTTTTGCTTTCTCTTCCCACTCGGAAGCATCTGCATAAGTATCTCTCGGGTCAAGGATTGCCGGATCAACTCCCGGAAGCTCTGTCGGAACTTCGAAGTTGAAGTGCGGGATCGTCTTTGTCGGTGCGTTCAGGATTGAACCGTCAAGGATCGCATCGATGATACCACGTGTATCTTTGATGGAGATACGTTTTCCAGTTCCATTCCATCCTGTGTTAACGAGGTAAGCCTTTGCTCCACTCTCTTTCATTCTCTTAACAAGCTCTTCTGCATATTTTGTCGGATGCAGCTCAAGGAATGCCTGTCCGAAGCATGCGGAGAATGTCGGTGTCGGCTCTGTGATGCCGCGCTCTGTTCCTGCAAGTTTTGCTGTGAATCCTGACAGGAAGTAGTACTCTGTCTGCTCAGGTGTCAGAACAGATACCGGAGGAAGTACTCCGAATGCATCTGCTGACAGGAAGATCACGTTCTTCGCTGCCGGAGCTGCAGATACCGGACGAACGATCTTCTCGATGTGGTCGATCGGGTAGGATACACGTGTATTCTCTGTCACGCTCTTATCAGCGAAATCAATCTTTCCGTTTTCATCAAGTGTAACGTTCTCAAGAAGAGCGTTGCGTTTGATCGCATTGTAGATATCCGGCTCAGACTCTTTGTCAAGGTCGATAACCTTAGCGTAGCATCCACCCTCGAAGTTGAATACTCCGTTGTCATCCCAGCCGTGCTCATCATCACCGATGAGAAGTCTCTTCGGATCTGTGGAAAGTGTTGTCTTACCTGTTCCGGAAAGTCCGAAGAAGATAGCTGTGTTCTCGCCGTTCATATCTGTATTGGCTGAGCAGTGCATGGAAGCGATTCCCTTCAGCGGCAGATAGTAGTTCATCATAGAGAACATACCTTTCTTCATCTCTCCGCCGTACCATGTATTCACGATAACCTGCTCACGGCTTGTGATGTTGAACATAACAGCTGTCTCAGATCCCAGCCCCAGTTCTTTATAGTTCTCTACCTTAGCCTTGGAAGCGTTGTAAACAACGAAATCCGGCTCGAAGTTCTCCAGCTCTTCTGCTGTCGGCTGGATGAACATATTCGTAACAAAGTGAGCCTGCCATGCAACCTCTACGATGAAGCGGATCGCCATACGTGTATCTTTGTTAGCTCCGCAGAACGCATCTACAACAAACAGTCTCTTGTTGGAGAGCTCTTTCTTAGCGATCTCTTTTACTGCATCCCAAGCTTCCTGGCTTGCCGGGTGGTTATCATTCTTGTACTCGTCAGATGTCCACCATACAGTGTCTTTGGAGTTCTCATCCATTACAATGTATTTGTCTTTCGGGGAACGGCCTGTGTAGATACCAGTCATAACATTGACTGCTCCAAGCTCGCTGACCTGTCCTTTGTCATATCCTTCAAGATTCGGATTTGTCTCTTCCTCGAAAAGCATCTCGTAAGAAGGATTGTGGACGATTTCTGTAGTTCCCGTAATACCATACTGAGTTAAATCAATATTTGCCATACTACGCTCAACCTCTTTCTTTCTCTAAGTATATTTTGGAGATCAGTGTCATACTCTCCAATGTGTTCCCATTATACCGAAAATCAAAAAAAAAATCAACCTGAATTTTTTATGCATTTTGAAAGAATTTTTTGACCTATATTCATTTTTCTTCGTTCATTCTCGTAAAAATCGCTTGATATGCGTCAAAAAATGCAGGATTTTAATCCAAATCCTGCATTTTACTTGCTTTTATCAAAAATTAGTCAATTTTTTATCAATCTTATGGTTATTTTTTCACCCTATCCTGCAGGACGCTGCGCTCTTTCCGTGATAAAAGAGACATCCCATTCCGCCGCCTCAGAACATCTCCGGCAGAAGCTCCGCCAGCGTGAATACCTTGTACTCCTCCGGCGATTTCCCGCAGATGATCTGAAATGCATCCGGGTCGCAGAACTCCGCCATCACCTGCCGGCACACGCCGCAGGGATAACACCAGACAGTCTCATCCGCTCCGCCCACGATGGCGACCGCGTCAAAGCTGCGTTTCCCCTCGGACACTGCATTGAAGATCGCAGTCCTCTCAGCACAGTTGGTCGGACCGTATGCCCGGTTCTCAATATTGCAGCCGGTATAGACTGTCCCGTCACTGCAGAGAAGCGCCGCGCCCACACGAAAATGTGAATACGGGCTGTAGGAATATTCCCTTGCCGCAGCAGCCGCCTCGATCAGCCTGCTGTATTCTGTCTCTGTATAAGTATCCGCCATTTTCTTCTCCTTTATACTCCGGTACATATGCCCCGCTGACATCCCCTATACTCCGAGGATTTCCTTCACGGTATCCTTCATCCTGTCTGCATCGCACTCAAGACTGTGTCTGATCTCTGCGCTGCGGATCTCCTCGATGGCATTCGGGATCGGTGTGCCTGACACTTTGTACAGTTCATCGATCAGTTCGAACTCATCAACAGAAGCATACTTCTCGTCAATAGCGCTCATCACGCTGTGGATGAATTTGTACGGGCTCGCGGTAGAAGCGATAAGGCACTTCTTCCCATCCCCGCTGTCTCTCCTGTATTTAGCACATACGCTGGCAGCCACCGCCGTGTGGGTATCCATCACATAGCCGGTGCGCTCATATGTGTGCCGGATCGTCTCGCCAGTCTCTTCTTCTGTAGCATAGCCGCCTTCAAAATCCGCCAGCTTCTCTTTCATCTCCGGCGTGATCTCATAGCTCCCCTTCTCCCTGAGCTGAGCCATGAGCTCTGCATTTTTCTCCGCGTCCTGTCCAGCGATCGTATAGATCAGCCTCTCCAGATTGCTGGAGATCAGGATGTCCATGGACGGGGAAGATGTAAGGATAAACTCTCTGTTCCTGTCATATACGCCTGTCCGGAAGAAATCAAACAGGACTTTATTTTCATTTGAGGCACAGATCAGCTTTGCGATCGGCACTCCCATCTGCTTTGCATAATATGCCGCAAGGATATTTCCGAAATTTCCTGTCGGAACAGTCACATTGATCTCTTCCCCTGCTGCGATCTCCTCGTTCTGGAGCAGCTTTGCATAGGCATATACGTAGTACACGACCTGTGGGACAAGGCGCCCGATGTTGATCGAATTAGCGGAAGAGAACTGATAGCCCGCATCTGCCAGCTCTTTCTCCAGCTCCCTGTCCTCGAACAGCGCTTTTACGCCGCTCTGCGCATTGTCAAAATTCCCGTGGATCGCCACAACAGAGGTGTTTTCTCCCTTCTGGGTCACCATCTGGAGCTCCTGCACGCGGCTGACCCCGCCCTTCGGGTAGAACACGATGATCTTTGTCCCCGGCACGTCAGCGAAGCCTGCAAGGGCCGCCTTGCCCGTGTCGCCGGAGGTTGCCGTGAGGATGACGATATCGTTTTTGACATTGTTCTTCTTAGCCGCGGTCGTGAGCAGATGCGGCAGGATAGAAAGCGCCATGTCCTTGAATGCGATCGTCGCTCCGTGGAACAGCTCAAGATGATATACATCTCCGACCTTGACAAGCGGCGCGATCACCTCTGTGTCGAACTTGGAATCATACGCGCTGTCAATACAGTGCTTTAACTCTTCTTCCGTAAAATCTGTCAGGAACTGCTTCATCACCGCGTATGCTGTCTCCTGATAGGTCATGTCCTTCAGGTCATCCATCGTGACATCCAGCTTCGGGATAAACTCTGGAACGAACAGCCCTCCGTCCTCTGCCAGCCCTTTCAGGATTGCCTCGGATGCTGTGACCTTCCTCTCATTGTTGCGTGTACTTTTGTATAATAGATTCATTTTTTTGTCCTCTTTTTCTTTTAACGGTTTACTGTCCTGAATTATAACATAGTTCATATGACCGGCGCAAGCCGGGAGTATCCTTTCAGAAAGCGTCTTGCGCAGTCTTCTTCTCTCTGCGCGCATTCTTTCCGAAGAAGATGGAGATGAATCCGCACACTGCCATCAGGATCGGATAGATCAGATACGGGATGATGGCAAAAGGCGTCAGCCCTGTAAGCGTCGCCGCCGAGAGAAGCTGGGCCCCGTACGGGATCAGCCCCTGTCCCACGGAAGCATAGATATCCAGCATGGAGGCGGAACGCTTGGGATCCACTCCGTATTCATCGCTGATCTCCTTGGCGATCGGTCCTGCCATGACGATCGCGACCGTATTGTTCGCCGTACAGAGATCTACGAACAGCGTCAGCAGGGCAATTCCCGCCTCTGCCCCTTTCCGTCCCTTGATCCTGCTGCGGACCAGGTTCAGGATGAACTGGATTCCTCCGTACTCCTTCACAAGGGAGACAATGCATGCCACAATGATCGAGATGACTGTGATATCGTACATAGATGTCACTCCGTCTCCCACCACGGTAAACATTTCCGAAACCGCGATATTTCCCCCCACTACTCCGACGATCAGTGAGATGACGATCCCGCCGATCAGGACGAGGAAAACATTGATCCCGATCAGCGCCCCCGCAAGGACAACGAGATAGGGAACCACTTCCCAGAGATTGTACTCCAGGTCAGCGCCCACCTCATAACTTGCGCCTCTTGTGATGAGCCAGAAAAAGACGATCGTAACGACTGCAGCCGGCAGGACAATGAAGAAATTCGACTTGAACTTATCCTTCATCTCACACCCCTGCGTCTTCACAGCCGCAATGGTCGTATCCGATATCATCGACAGATTGTCCCCGAACATCGCGCCGCATACCACCGCCGCAATACAGACCGGGAGCAGGAATCCAGTCTTTTCACTCACCCCCGCCGCGATCGGCGCAAGAGCCGCTATGGTGCCCATGGATGTGCCCATAGAAACCGAGATGAAACACGCGATCACGAACAGTCCCGCCACGACAAAATGCGCCGGGATCAGCGACAGTCCAAGATTGACCGTGCTGTCCACGCCGCCGGCAGCGGTCACCGCGCCGGAGAATCCCCCCGCGCAGAGGAAGATCAGGCACATTGTGATGATATTTTCCTCGCCGGCTCCTGCCGCGATCACTTTCATCTTCTCCCCGAAGCTCAGCTTCGGATTCTGAAGGAACGCTGTGAACAGCGCGATCAGAAACGCTACAATGGCAGGCATTGCATAAAAATCTTTAAAAATGATCCCCGCCCCCAGAAAGATCACCAGAAAAACACCGATGGGAATGAGCGCCCGGGCTCTCCCGTTTTTTTCTTTTTCCTTTTCCATACTCTTTTTCCTCTCATTTTCTTATTGTTGCTGTAGCACCGGTGCGTTTTCCTCCGGCTTTCCACCGCCCTTAATGACAGCGCTGATCAGGACCGGCATCACGAACATCAGCGCCAGCATATATCTGAAATAGATCGTTCCGTTGACCGGTGAGACTATGCTGACCAGAAGGATGCTGAATGCCGGAAGGAGTACAACGATCTCCCTGTATCTCCTGAGCATGAGCAGATATCCGGTTCCCAGAAGGACAAGCCAGGTATAAAAGGCCGAAGCCTGCACGATCGTGAGCATCGGGCTGTGCAGGACAATCTCCGACACCATCTCAAGGAATTTTCTAATGCCTTTGAACATATCCAGATGATGAAAATCAAATCCCTTCTCGTTTATCCTTTCTTCCATGCATTTCGTGCTGAAGCTCTCATAATATCTTGTGCGCCGGTCCGTACTGTCATTACCCATATAAAAATAGCCGTAATAATTGTTCAGCGTGGCTTCTATATAGCAGCCCGGATGTTTCAGGAACATCTGAAACCACACTTTAAAATATGCTTTTAAATCCTCTGAATCCGCATCCTCGTGAAAGGTCTTCTTCACAGGATCAGAAATATTCGGATCATACGCCTCGCCGATCTTATCATAATCAAGCACTTTATTGATCGCTTCTTTTTCTTCCTCAGTCACTTCATCCCCATAATCCCGCACATATCTTGAAGTCTGCTGGAACGGGACCGAGAGCATCTCACGCCGGCTTCCAGGCGTGATATCCAGCGCAGGGAACAGGATATTCGTATAGGAGATATACAGTACGATCGCTCCCGCGAACAGCATGGCCGTCTTCCTTCTTCTTTTCTTATCCTTTCCCAGGAACAGGACAGGAAGCGAAAACAAAACGACATACAGGCCATTCTGTCTGAGCATCATCACGCCAAGCATAGTCAGGAGGAAAAGCACCGCATTTTTCTTCCCCGGCGCTTCTTCTTCCCGCACAAGTTTGATAAGAAAGATCTCGAATACAAGTACGCAGGAAGAGAACAAAGTATCCTTGCTCAAAAGCACTGCATATCTCGGAAATACAGGATAGAGCGCGGTCATCGCCAGTATTCCTCCCTGGAACCACCTCGGCATTCTCAGCTTTTTCAGATAGGAGATCCCATAGGCAAGTGCCGCCGCCATACAGAAATACTGTAAACAGGCATACAGAAAAATCCCCAGATTGTCAGATCCTATTATTTTCCCGATCTTCACCGCTGTTCCCATGAGCACTGTATGGAGTACCGGGTGATGATTGTTGATAAGCTGGCTGTCCGAGATCAGATTCAGATAATTGGACGTCCCGTTAGGCAGCTGAAAAAACTGACTGATCTGAGCTCCCGTATCTCCCATAAATATCCCCGGATAATATGCGATCAGATAAGGCAGCCAGGCAAGGAGCAGTATGACAAACGCGCTCAGAAAAGGACGTCTGTCCATGAGCATGGCAATCCACCCTGACGGCGCTTTTTCAGCTCTGGCAAATACATTCTTCCTGCTCATCGCCAGATAGCACAGCTTGATGCACGGCAGAAACAGGCCGTAGTATCCGATGAGCGAGACGACTGCTTTTGTCATCTGTGCATAATCAGCAAAGATAAGTTCCAGACTCTGCGTCGCTGCAAAGCTGTAGCCCACGACAACAAAAACAGAGAAGACCGCTGCCAGGATATGCACCCATACTGTCCTTCGGAACGGAATCTTCGCTACCTGCCAGTAAAACACAAAAAATATAATAAACAGGACGATCGGAACGATCCCGTCCAGGGTGACCGAAGCTGACAGCTTGGCAAGTGTAGTCCTGTAGATCAGATAGGCATTCTTCCTGGTAGACAGCTCTTCTGCGGTGATGATCCCCTTATCCATAATGATGACCATCATCATGCACCAGGCCTCTATCACTCTTTTTAATATCCTGAGATACTGTTCCCCTTTATTATATTTGATATTACACATTGCAGACCTCCGATATAAAACAGATGTATAAAATCCAGTCCCCCCATTATATCTCATATCCTGCAAAGTAAAAGGGGATGCAAATCCGCTTTGTCATCCCCTTATATGGCAGCGCACCGCCTCGGCGCCGCATTCCTTTTTATTTTCTCTTGCTGTTCGTATAATTCACGAGCCCCCCTGCCGCGATCAGCTTCTGCATAAACTCCGGGAACGGATGCCCCTGGAACTCCGTCCCTTTTGTACGGTTATAGATCTTGCCGCTGTCAAAATCCACTTCCACCTCGTCGCCTGCTTCGATTCCCTTTGCCGCCTCCGGGCATTCGATGATCGGCAGTCCGATGTTGATGGCATTGCGGTAGAAGATCCTTGCAAATGTCTCGGCGATAATGCAGCTTACGCCCGCTGTCTTCAGGCAGAGCGGCGCGTGTTCCCTGGAAGAGCCGCAGCCAAAGTTCTTATTCGCCACGATCAGATCCCCCGGTTTCACGTTCTTGACGAAATCCGGATCAATATCTGCCATCGCGTGGCTTGCAAGCTCCTGGGCGTCGAACGAGTTCAGGTATCTCGCCGGAATGATCACGTCTGTATCTACATTGTCTCCATATTTAAAAACATGTCCCTTCGCTCTCATTTTGCCTCACCTACTTTCTCTGGATTTGCGATATATCCTGCGATCGCACTGGCTGCCGCTACTTCCGGCGATGCAAGGTAGATCAGTGAATCCACATGTCCCATGCGTCCCACGAAATTTCTGTTCGTAGTGGACACACATTTCTCGCCCGCTGCCATGACTCCCATGTGTCCGCCCATGCACGGACCGCAGCTCGGCGTGTTGACCGCGCATCCCGCGTCAACAAAGATATCGAGCAGCCCTTCCTTGATACATTCTTTGTATATCTTCTGGGTTGCCGGGATGACCATGACACGCACATCCGGGTGCACGGTATGCCCCTTCAGGATGGCAGCCGCTTTTCTCATATCCTCCATACGTCCGTTCGTACAGGATCCGATGACGACCTGATCGATCTTGATCGGCTCCATCGCCTCTACCTCATCGATCGTCTTTGCATTGCCCGGAAGGTGCGGGAATGCGACTGTCGGACGCACCTCGGAAAGATCGATGGTGACGACTTCATCATACTCTGCGTCCTCATCCGCCTCATAGATCGTGTACGGCTTCTTGGAGTGCTCTTTCATGTATGCTTCCGCTTTTTCATCCACCGGGAAAATTCCGTTCTTCGCCCCTGCCTCGATCGCCATGTTGGCCATCGTGAAACGGTCATCCATAGACAGGCTGGCAATCCCGTCTCCTGTGAACTCCATGGATTTATAAAGTGCGCCATCCACACCGATCTTTCCGATGATATGGATGATAATGTCCTTTCCACTCACATATTTGCCCGGTTTTCCTGTCAGGACAAACTTGATCGCGCTCGGCACCTTGAACCAGATCTCACCTGTCGCCATTCCCGTCGCAATGTCTGTCGTTCCCATCCCTGTTGAGAATGCTCCAAGGGCTCCGTATGTACATGTATGCGAGTCAGCACCGATAATGCACTCGCCTGCCACGACAACGCCCGCCTCCGGGAGGATCGCATGCTCTACGCCGGATTTGCCCTGCTCAAAATACCAGGTCAGCCCCTGCTCTTTTGCATACTCACGGATCGCTTTTGAGTTCTCAGCGGATTTGATATCCTTGTTCGGTGTAAAGTGATCCGGAACGAACACCACCTTGTCCTTGTCAAATACATGATCGGACATCTGCTTGATGATCGGCAGAGCCATCGGTCCGGTAATATCATTTGCCATGACCACGTCAAGCTTTGCCTCGATCAGCTGGCCCGCCTCAACGGAATCAAGTCCGGCATGGGCCGCCAGTATTTTCTGTGTCATTGTCATTCCCATAGTGACTGCCTCCTTATCATTAACAGGGACTGCCCCGTTCTCACGGAGCGGTCCCCTGTCTCATCGCTCTTCAGAGCCTGCCTTTTATTTCTTTGCGATGTATCCCTTCGCTGTCAGCGCCTCCGCACACAGTACAGCTCCGCCTGCCGCGCCTCTGACCGTATTGTGGGACAGTCCGATGAACTTGAAGTCGTACATGCTGTCCTCTCTCAGGCGTCCGATGGATACACCCATTCCATTCTCGTAATCCACATCCTGAGTCACCTGCGGACGGTTGTCTTCCTCGAGGTACTGGATAAACTGCTTCGGAGCACTCGGGAGCTCAGCCTCCTGCGGGAATCCCTTAAAGTTCACAAGCTTCTCGATGAGCTGCTCCTTCGTCGGTTCCTTCTCAAAGTTGATGAATACTGCCGCCGTATGTCCGTTCAGGACCGGAACACGCACGCACTGGCATGTGATCTTCGGGAGATCAGCTTTCACGATCTGTCCGTTCTCGACTTTTCCGAGCACGCGGAGCGGCTCCTGCTCACTCTTCTCTTCCTCGCCGCCGATGAACGGGATAATGTTGCCGACCATCTCCGGCCAGTCTTTAAATGTCTTACCTGCTCCGGAGATTGCCTGGTATGTGGTAACGACCAGCTCCTTCGGGCCAAATTCTTTCCATGCTGCGAGGCACGGAGCGTAGCTCTGGATAGAGCAGTTCGGTTTTACTGCAATAAAGCCGCGTGTCGTTCCGAGACGTTTCTTCTGATCCGGGATCACATCAAAGTGATCTGCGTTGATCTCCGGCACGACCATGGGCACATCCGGAGTCCAGCGGTGCGCGCTGTTGTTGGATACGACCGGAGTCTCTGTCTTCGCATATGCTTCCTCGATCGCTTTGATCTCTTCCTTTGACATATCTACCGCACTGAAGACGAAGTCAACGGTAGACGCTACCTTCTCCACCTCATTTACATTCAGCACAACGAGGTCTTTTACAGCCTCCGGCATCGGAGTGTCCATTTTCCAGCGGTCTCCGACAGCTTCCTCATATGTCTTTCCTGCGGAACGCGGGCTTGCAGCCACTGTCACTACCTCAAACCACGGATGGTTCTCCAGCAGAGAGATGAATCTCTGTCCCACCATTCCTGTTGCTCCAAGAATACCTACTCTTAATTTCTGATCCATTTTCTTTCTCCTTTTCCGTCTGTATCTGTATCAAACTTCTTCTCTGTATTTCCTGTCTTTATAACGTCTGATCCTCCGCCAGATATGCTTCCTCCGCAGCGATCACCTTCTCCATCGCCGCTTTTCCCGGCGCGCCGATCGTATTTCTCATCTCCACACATGTCTTCATACTGATCGCATCGTAGATGTCTTCCTCGAATACCGGAGAGATCGACTTAAACTCCTCCAGCGTCATATCGTCAAGAGCGATCTTCCGCTCAAGACAGTAGAGCACCAGCCTTCCCACGATCCCGTGGGCATCCCGGAACGGCACTCCGTGGTTCACCAGATAGTCCGCCGCATCCGTGGCGTTGGTAAATCCGTGCTTCGCGCTCTCTTCCATCCGGTCTGCATTGAACTTCATCGTCTTCAGCATGCCCGTGAACAGTGCCAGGCATCCCTTTGTCGTATCGATGGCGTCGAAAACGAACTCCTTATCTTCCTGCATATCCTTATTATATGCAAGGGGGATTCCTTTCATCGTCGTCAGGAGCGACGTCAGCGCCCCGTAGACCCTTCCTGTCTTGCCGCGGACAAGCTCCGCGATATCCGGGTTCTTCTTCTGCGGCATGATACTGCTCCCTGTGCTGTATGCATCGTCGATCTCGACGAACTTATACTCGTTGGAGTTCCAGATGATGACTTCCTCCGAAAAACGGCTTAAGTGCATCATTACCGTGGACATCGCCGACAAGAGCTCGATCAGATAGTCTCTGTCAGAGACAGAATCCATACTGTTCAGCGTAGGCCCGTCAAATCCGAGCAGCTCCGCCGTGTATTCCCGGTCCAGAGGATACGTCGTTCCCGCCAGTGCTCCTGATCCCAGCGGACAGTAGTTCATCCTTCTGTAAATATCTTTCATCCGGGAGCGGTCTCTTTTAAACATCTCAAAATACGCTCCCATGTGGTGTGCCAGTGTGATCGGCTGCGCTTTCTGCAGATGTGTGAATCCCGGCATGTATGTCTCCGTGTTTTCCTTCATCAGCTTCAGGAGGACTTCCAGCATCTCCCTCAGGAGACCGTCAAGCTCCAGGATCTCATCCCTTGTATACAGCTTCATGTCCAGCGCCACCTGATCATTCCTGCTCCGCCCGGTGTGCAGCTTCTTTCCTGCGTCCCCGATGCGGTCGATCAGATTCGCCTCCACAAAGCTGTGGATGTCTTCGTATTCGTCTGTGATCTGCAGGCTTCCGTTCTCCACATCTCTGCGGATCCCTTCCAGTCCCCCGATGATCTGTGTCTTCTCTTCCTCTGTCAGGATCCCCTGCTTTGCCAGCATTGTCACATGGGCAATGCTGCCGCGGATATCCTGCTCATAAAACCGTTTATCAAAAGAAATCGAAGCATTAAAATTATACACCAGCTTATCCGTTTCCTTCGTGAAACGTCCGCCCCATAACTGTGCCATGTTCTTCCCTCTCTTCTGTTGTAACTTCCTTGTTCCCGCCGCTTATCTCATCGGCCTCCCGCCATCGGGAGCACAGCCGCGATAGAACTGCGGTCTGCATTTCTCCCTAGTTTAACACACTAAAGCGCTGTATGTCTACTCCAAACTGCAAACAGGATAAAAATTGGCAGTGGTCCGGTCTATGCCTGACTCTGACTGCGGCGTCTCTCGGCCAGAGAAAACTCGCAGCCGCAGTAATCCTGTCTGTACAGGCCGTATTCCTCAGACAGCTCCACTGATCTCTTATATCCGTTCTTCTTCTTAAAATCAGACACCAGATACTCCACTCCAGCCTCTCTGCCTGCGCGGATGCCGATCTCGTTGAGCTTCTGCGCATTCTTCAGAGGACTGATGCTCAGCGTCGTAGTAAAATAATCAAATCCGCCTTCCGCGGCTCTGCGCGCCGTCTCTGCCAGGCGGAGCTCATAGCATTTCATGCAGCGCGCGCCGCCCTCCTTGAGATGCTCCATCCCTGCTGACATATCATAAAATTTTTCTCTTTCATATTCTCCCGAGAGAAATGAGACCGGATGCTTCAGCTCCATCCTGGCGATCAGATCCTGCTGCTCTCTGATCCGTTTCTCGTATTCGCTCTCCGGATAGATATTTGGATTATAATAAAAAACTGTGATCCTGAAATACCGGGAGAGGTACTCCAGCACATAACTGCTGCAAGGTGCACAGCAGCTGTGGAGAAGAAGAGTCGGGACCCGCCCCTCTTTTTCAAGCTTTCCCAGTATTTTCTCAAGCTCTTTCTGATAATTTATTTTCTGTTCATTCATTCTGTTCTCTCCAGACTGTCTGCTCCGGGCAGAGTTCTTTTGCTCCGCCTGCGGGCGCACCCATTATAGCACATTTCTTCTGCCCCGCACAACGGATGAAAAACCAGAACCGCTCCACTCACCGAAACATTTCCTCTTTCATACACTGACAATAGATACTGAAAGATAGGAGCGTTCTTATGACACCGATACTGGAGCTTAAAAATATAAATTATTCCTACCATACATTAGACGGCGAGACAAAAGCGCTGTCCGACATCTCGTTCGCACTCACTTCAGGAGAATTTACCGCCGTCGTCGGCCCGTCAGGCTGCGGCAAGTCCACGCTTCTCTCCCTGATCGCGGGGCTCATGAAACCGGAATCCGGCGAGATCTTTCTGAACGGCGAGCCGCTGACTGAAAATTCTTCGAAGATCGGCTACATGCTGCAGCATGATCACTTATTTGAATGGCGCACTGTATACCGCAATGTCTTCCTGGGCCTTGAGATCCGCGGCGCGCTCTCTGCAGAATCGAAGAAAAAAGCAGAAAGCCTCCTCGAACAGTACGGCCTTCTGCCCTTCGCCCACGCCAGACCGTCAGAGCTCTCGGGCGGAATGCGCCAGAGAGCCGCGCTGATCCGCACGCTGATCCTGGAACCAGAGCTGCTCCTCCTTGACGAACCGTTCTCCGCGCTGGACTACCAGACACGGCTCACAGTCAGCGACGATATCGGCCAGATCATCCGCCGGTCAGGCAAGACCGCCCTGCTTGTGACCCATGATCTGTCAGAAGCGGTCAGCATCTCCGACCGGGTCATCATCCTGTCTGAGCGGCCGGCATCTATCGCGCGTATCGTCCCCATTGCATTTGCGCTGGAGAAGGATACGCCGCTGAACCGGAGGAACGCACCGGAATTTAAAAATTATTTTAACGAAATCTGGAAGGAGCTGAATCACAATGAATGAAATATCTCGCAGTCAGGAACTGTTCCTTATCCAGCTCCGCCGCCACCGCTTGATCGTGCGGACTGCACGGGTGCTGATCCTTGTCCTCTTTCTGCTCTTGTGGGAAATCTGTGCCGATACAGGGATCATTGACTCCTTTATCTTCAGCAGTCCTTCCCGGATTGCCCTGTGCTTCTGGGAAATGGTACTGGACCGTTCTATCTTCCTGCATATCGGGATCACACTGTATGAGACCATCGTCAGTTTTCTGCTGGTCACACTGTTCAGCATCCTGATCGCCGTCCTCCTGTGGTGCAGCAGGAAACTGTCCGAGATACTGGAGCCCTATCTTGTCGTCCTGAACAGCCTGCCGAAATCTGCGCTTGCACCGCTGCTCATCGTATGGCTGGGCGCCACCCCGACGACCATCATCGTCGCTGGCATGTCCGTGGCGGTCTTCGGCAGCATCATGAACCTGTATACCAGCTTCATCACGGTAGACCGGGAGAAGATCAAACTCATCTATACCCTGCACGGGACACGGAGGCACACGCTCTTCAAGGTCGTACTCCCAAGCTCTGTTCCCGCTGTGATCAGCAATATGAAGGTCAATATCGGATTGTGTCTTGTGGGTGTGGTGATCGGGGAATTTCTGGCGGCAAGGAACGGGCTGGGGTATCTGATCATTTACTCGAGCCAGGTGTTTAAGATGGATTGGCTGATCATGTCGATCGTGCTGCTGTGCATTATGGCGATGGCGCTGTATGCGGTGATAGGGACGGTGGAGAAAATATATCTGAAACGATTTTAAAAAATATCTGCCAAACAAACAGCGTGCGGCGCGCAGAGTTAAACTCCGCGCGCCGCACGCTTATTCTGGCTTATTTCAAGTCTTACGCTTTACAAGCCTTCACTATTTCTTCTTTCTTCTGACAGTTACAGCTGCTGCGGCTGCGCCTGCTGCCAGCACCATTCCTGCCGCGATCGGGAATACATTCACTGTATCTCCGGTCTTGGTAGCTTTTGTTACGGTGCTCTGGTTTGAGCTGCCCTGAGCCGCGCCGTCATTTGACGCTACCAGTTTGCCAAGCGCCGCCTTAAGAGCTGCTGCGGCTGCATCAACTTCATCCTGATTTGCCTCTGCATCTGCGAATACATCCTTCGCATCTTCAAGAGCATCAAGCATTTCGTCAAATCCGTCCTCCTCGTAATCCTCTTTGTCCAGACTCTCCGCCTGATTAATTAGATCTTCAAGGAGATCCTTATTCGGAATAAGCCGCAGGTTTGCCATAGCGTCCATAAGCTGCTTCCATGCGGTGTCTACATCCTCCTGGAATGCATTTCCGTCCGCATAGACATCTTTTGCATTGTCAAGTGCTGCTACGAACTCTGCCTTTCCTGCCTCAAGGTATTTATCCAGCTGGCTGTACATCTGTTCTGCAAGGACGATTACCTTTTCGAGTTCTGTCTTATCGCCCGCTTTGAATTCGCCGTACTGGATTGCCTTAATCAGGTTCCGCCATGCGCTGTCAACCTCATTCTGTGTCACAGTCGGATCACCGGACTGTACTCTTGCGAGAACATCCTTCGCCGTCTGTAATGCATTGTCGAAGTTTTCCTTCACTGCGTCCACAACGCCGTCCATATTGACTTTTCCGGCAAGTTCGATCGCGTATTCCAGAAGCGCGACAGAAATATCGTCTGCCGGCTCATCTGCCGCTACCGTAACTGTACACTCTGCATATACGCCCGCCGCATTCGATACGGAGACTACTGCTTTTCCTGCTTTCAGTCCGGTAACATTACCGTTCTCGTCAACAGATACGACTTCTTCATCGGATGAACTCCATACAAGGCCTTTCAGCAGCGTTCCTTCTGCATGTCCAACTTCAAGCGCCACAGTCTCCCCGACGTTGATCTGTGTATCTGTCAGAGTAACTGCATCCGCCACTTTCTGAAGGATAAACGGTACAACCTCCTGGAGGCTCGCAAAGTTATTGCCGCCCCTCTCTACATAGAGCACGAGGTATCTTCCGGTCAGTGTCTCCGGGAACTGAGTTGTCACCCATGCTCCGGATGTATACAGTTCCTCAGGTACTGTGATGGACTTGCTTGCATAGACTTCACTGCCCTCTGCATCCAGAATGGTGTAACGGTACTGGGAAATTCTTCCGTTCACATTGCCGTCATTCCTCTGCAGGAAGTTAAATCCATCTAAGGAAACTGTATCTCCCAGGTCGATCGTCAGGATCGCCGGGTTGTCCGGGGTTACGTTAAATCCTGTTGTGCTCCAGTTGGAGTGCCATCTTGTGGATGTATCGCCGTCTACTGCATATGCAGCCGTGCCCGTCTCTTCTGTGTTTGCCGTCGCAGACATATTCAGCTGATCTGCGATCTCAACGATCACGCCGTCCATTACAGTAATCTCAAATTCAGTCGTCTCTTCATCAGAAATAACCGCTTTGATCGTCGCTGTTCCTGCTCCTACCGCGCTGACAACCAGAGTCTCCGGATCGATCGTAACTACATCTTCATTGCTGCTGGTAATCTGAACGCCGTCCAGGTTGCTTCCGTACAGCTGTGCAGTCTCGCCGACATACAGTTCTGTCTTATCGATGGATACTGCGACTGCATCCTCATCTACCGTAATCGTCAGATTATCAAGGATAAAGTCATTCTGTCCGGTTGCCGTTGTTCCGGTTGCGCGGCTTCCATTCTCATACAGGCCGATCCAGGTCTGTCCGCTGCCGCTTCCGATTACCTGCATGGTTACATGCCCGGTATTCTCTTCACCACCGCCGGTCATCTGATCAAGATACTGATCCTCTGTCGGCAGTGTGTATGTTGTTCCGTCTCCGACTACCATCGCGTACGCCTTGTCCGGTCCTGACTGATAGTCAAATTCTACTGTGTAAACCTTTCCTGCCTCAAAGCGGAAATTCTGCGGAATCGTCTGATAGATAATTCCTGTATTTGCTCCATGATGCTTCACAGACCAGTTTCCATCGATAACATCGTCTGTGGCCTTCTTATTCTGCCAGCCGGCCTGTGTATACGGGTCGTGGAGCTCTGCCAGATGAGTTACCGGATCGGATACTCCCTGAGCTGAGCTGAGAACGAACGGATACAGTCCCTGTACAACAGATTCGAAGTCCTGTGTAAAGTTTCCATTCTCGTCGAAGTTCTCAACTGTCTGCTGCACAATACGGATGTCGTCTACATAAGTGGAGCCTTCGCCCGCCGCTCTTGAAAGAGTAAGCTCAGCTGTTTCACCTTCTGCTGTAAACGAAACCTGCATACGCTGCATGTTTGTACCGTGCTTCTGGTCGCTCTTAACATAATTAGACGCTATAGAACGCATTGTGTAATTGGATACTGTGGTGTCTCCAGCGTTCACTGTAATTGAAGCCTTTGCATCGCTTTCATTGGCAACATAAACCTCGGCAACATAGTCTTTGCCTTCCTCAAGACCTGTGATCTGAGTTGTCACCGCAGCATCCTCTGACGGGCTGTTGAACGCAAGACGCTGATCTCCTGTGGAAGCCTTCTCCACTACAACTGCCGCATTATCGATATCTCCGGACCAGTCAGCCGCGTCAAGTGATTCGCCTGCGCCTGCATAACCGTTGAATCCCGGATCTGTCACATACTCATCTCCAAAGTCGTCCTTCAGTGTCTTTGAAGACTCGCCCTTGAGAACAACATAAGCTGTCTCTGCGTCTGCTGTCAGAGTGACCTGTCCATTCTCAACCGGAACAGTTACAGCCTCGCCTCTTCCCTGATCAGACAATGCATATACAACTACATTTGCAAGTCCTGCCCAATCATCCTGCAGATCCCATGTTGTCGTACCGCCTTCTAAGTTCCAGTGATACAGTTTTTCTTCGCCTGTGTCTGTATCAGTCCATGGAAGAAGGTATGTCACGTCATTGAGGACTACCTTGTCATTCAGAGTGATCGTACGCTCAATATAACTGTCGTCTCTCTGCTCTTCGTTTCTTGTTACTACTACGGTATCATTTTCATCATTCTTCAGAGTGATCTGCTTCTCCTGGTTTCCTACCGGAGACTCACCGTCCTCGTAGTCCTCCCAGTCAGTCACATAATAGTGCTGCAGGAATTTCGTCGGAAGGTTTTCTGTGAATGTCTCTCTGATGTACTTGTTGAAATCCTGGTCTCCGCCCCAGCCTTCGAAGCCGTACAGCCTGAATCCGCCGAGCAGCGGGTTGTCCGCGGCGCCGCCGAAGGACGGGTAGTTGATAACCTGGACGTCTCTCTGGTCATTGCGGATAAAGCGCATGATCTCACTGTTGTATCCTTTTGTAGTATTTCCGCCGTAAGCAGCGTCTGTTGCCCAGTGTGACCATGTGGAATCATATTCACCCTCATACGGGAACTCTGTCGTGAATCTCCATCCCAGGGAGTTGATCTGCTCTGCGATCCTTCTTGTCTCCCAGGAATCCTGGTACCAAACATCCAGGTAGATGAAGTCCATATTGTCTTCTCTTGTCGCTGCGTCTGCTGCAATCTCTTCCATAGTTGCATTCAGCTCGCCTTCGGACTCGCCGACATACTCGCCTTTATCCCAGTCTCCGCTGTAGAAGTCCGTCTCGTTAATGCGGTCGTATAACTGCACCAGTCTCTTGTATCTTGCCTCGCTTCCGAGATCCCACAGCTTGTCGATGACGTAGGACTGATCCAGCCATCCCCAGCCGTTTCCGGAACCGTTGGATACCATTGTATCATTGAAGGACTTGGACTCCGGATAAGACTCCTGCGCATTGATGTGGATACCGATCTCAGCGCCGTATTCATGAGCGATCTTGATCAGATCCTGGAAGTCTTCCACGCCTCCTTCTCTCTCTGCGATATGAGCATATTCTGAGTTTGCAGAATCATGTCCCTCGCTTCCGTATCCCTTCAGCATGACTGCCTGCGGAAGTCCGTCTGTTGCAAGGTAAACCTTCTTGATATTATCTGCTGTCGTCATGTACGGGTTGGATGCCATACTTGCAAAGTTCATAACGATACGGTAGTTCACAAGATTTTTGATGTCTTCTGAACCATCCGCATAGTTCATGATATCACGGAACGCAAGCGCGCCGTCATTCCAGTCAAGCTCGTCATCTCCGTTAATGTTTCCGGCAATACATACCTTCGCACACGGAAGCTCGCTGACAGGATACTCATAATCGCTCTTTGCCTGTGCGTTCTCATCGCCGTCCTCATAGTACCATTTTGCACTTGTAAGGCTCATAGTATCTGCCCCGCTGTTCAGAACGACTCTCTCGTCTCCCTCAATCTCGGAATTACTCCAGAGACCTGCGCTTAAACTGCCGTTTGTAAGGAATGCATAGAGGTATCCGTCTGATGTCGACGGGTTGAACCCTTCATCCCAAGTGATCTCTTTATCACCGCTTGTAACAGTAGAGTTGGACGCCTTTGCACCGTTGAACACTGCGTCAGTCTCAACCGCATCTACTGCAACAAGATTCAGATCCGGAATGTCAATTGAAGCAATGTCAGCGCATCCGTCGTTTTTCGTCAGTTCAGTAACTTCCCATGTCAGGTCGTTATCCTCTACGCTGATCTTTACTGTCATGGACAGATCGATCGCTTCCTCTGCATTCACCAAAGACATGCTGTATGTCTGAGATGTCCCGTCATTAGAAACCTTCACATCCGTCGGCTCAATCGCCGTTCCATTGATCTCGATCTCATTCAGCTTGGTTTCCTGTGCGCGGAAAATCGTCTCGCTTCCGTCATTCAGCACATATCTTGCAACTAACGGGAACTCTTTGCCGACATATACCGTCATATAATCTGATGCGATAGAATCATAATCGTCCAGATTGATCGGAGTCTTTTCCTGAAGCTGGATATCAAATACATTGTCTTTTCCTGCTTCTACATTCGCTACAGCTTCATACGCCTGGTATCCCGGCGCAGTTGCAGCTACATTGTACTCTCCGACTTCGAGAGCATCAAATGCATATGTACCGCTTGCATCCGTCTCGGAGGCATTCACACCAAAACGTACTGTCGCGCCCTGGATCGGCTCGCCGTCGGCATTTGTTACTGTACCTGACACCGACTCAACCGCTGTATAGTACTGTTCAGTAACCTGGCCGCTGCGCTCTGCACACCAGCCCCAGCTGTCTTCCATGCAGTTTTCGCCGTTTACAGACAGATCCGCAAATTCAACCTTCGTTGCACCATTTGTCTTAACTCCGAATTTTCCGGTACCATCCAGCTGTTCTGCAAGTGTGAGCAGATTCGGAGCTGATACGCTTGTCCTTGTTCCATTGACCGTAACTGCCAGCTGTTCTCTGGAAAGAGAGATCTCGATGGTCATCTCCTCGCCTGCTACCGGGGCAGGAAGCCCTGCAAGCTGCGGATATCCTCCGCTGCCGTTCAGATTGTACTGATAATACCATTTGCTGGACGGATCGTATCCGATATAGAGCCAGTTGCTGTCATTCTCATACATGTAGAAAATACCGAAGTTGTTGCTTGTAACCGGACGGAATGTAAGTGACAGTGTACCGTCAACAGGCATTGTTCTGTCATTGTCCAGGAGGAGTGCCGGAGCTGAAACAGATGCGTTGCCATAATTGTGGCCGCCGCCATTATTTGAACCACCCTGTACGGTAATCCATTTTCTTCCCTTTTCGTCTGAAGGAGTATCTCCTCCTTCACCGTCATCGCCGACTTCCACGGAAACAAGCGATTCCCATGTCTGTCCTTCTGCCTCTTCTCTATACAGAGACCATGTACTGTAGTCTGTCTCCGCATACTCGCGGTCGCCTACAACTACGTCCGCAAAATAAATGTCCGTATACTGAGTAGAATAAGTTCCTGCGCCGAAACCAATCTTTCCCGCCTGATCTTTCAAGGAGAGGAAATTAGAATCAGCAACCGTTGCAGTTCCAGACTCTCCGCTTGTTGTGTTATTCACACTGATCGTAAGTCCGCTCTCTCCGTAATTTCCGGAAAACTCCACGATGTCGTTCTGCCCCAGGTCAGGAAGACCTGACAGCCCCGGATATGCACTTGACCCATTAGCCGCATACTGAACAAACCAGTTGCTTGACATACCGTCATATGCAATGAATGACCAGTTGCTGTCATCCACATATTTGTTCACGAAACGGAAACGGGTATCATTTTGCGTGCTTCCGACTTTCAGTGTGAAACTGAAATCCCCGTCTGTAGCATCAGCATTGTCCGACAGAATAAATGCTTCTGGATTGCTGCTGCCAAAATGTCCGTTCGCGTTTCCGCTGCCTGACTTAAGATGCGCCATATTTTTCATGATCGGCGCTGCCAGGACTTCCATGGACGGGAGATAGGTCATTACTGTCGTAAGGACCATAGCGACAGCCAGCATTACTGATGCCAGACTTTTCCATACTTTTCTCATAATACACTTCCTTTCTTATTTTTTTACAGATGTTTTTCCCGCCGTCTCCTCTTCCGGCGTTTGCACTCTGTAACACTATTATACAGCGGTATTCTTTTTATGTGATTTGCATTATTAGTTCTTTTTTTTGCACTGTTGGTTAATTTTGCTGTCTTAATTGTACATTTTCTATAAGTTCAAGCTTTTCTTTTTGTGCATTATTTTAATATCATGTTTAATTTCCATGAAATTACATTGGTAAAAAGGTATATATGAGAACTGGGGAAGTTTGGCTTCGCTCCATCTCGCTCACGGGCTGCGCCCTATGCAAAGAAAAAAAAGAAGCCCTCTGTTCGTGCAAGCACGACAGATGACTTCTTCTTTTCTTTGTGCCCTTTCTAGGACGTCCGGCTCAAGCCATGCAGCTCGATTCCGCTTCGCTTCATCTCGCTCACGGGCTGCGCCCTATACAAAGAAAAAAAAGAAGCCCTCTGTTCGTGCAAGCACGACAGATGACTTCTTCTTTTCTTTGTGCATGGCTTGAGCCTAGCCTGCAAACTTCGACCAGTATCCTTGGACGAAGAGGAACAGGATGATGAGGGGGACTCCGATGGTGACGTAGAGTCTTACCCACTTGGGGAATTTTGGACCCTCTCCTGTGTTGGCTTCTTTCAGGAAGTTTTTCCAGCCCCAGCCGTAACGGGTCGTGCAGAAGAGCACGTACACGAGGCTGCCGAGCGGAAGCAGATTGTTGCTGACGATGAAGTCTTCCAGATCCAGGATCGCAGTGCCCTCTCCGAGCGGTGCAAACCCGCTCAGCACGTTATAGCCGAGCACGCAGGGCATTGAAAGGATGATGATCGCGACCAGGTTGACCGCCACCGCTTTTCTCCTGGAGCATCCTGTGAGATCCATTGCAAATGCAATGATATTCTCAAACACAGCGATGATCGTCGATGCCGCCGCAAAGAACATGCAGAGGAAGAAGATCGCTCCCCACAGCCTTCCGCCTGCCATGGAGTTAAAAATATTCGGCAGTGTAATGAATATCAGGTTCGGACCACTGTCCGGATTTACTCCGAATGCGAAACAAGCCGGAAAGATGATAAGACCGGAGATCAGCGCCACACTCGTATCCAGTATAGTGATGCAGACTGCCTCTCCCGGAAGAGCCCGCTTCTTGTCAATGTAGCTTCCGAATATCTCCATCGCTCCAATTCCGAGACTCAGCGTGAAGAAAGACTGCCCCATCGCAGCCGATATGACCTCCATAATACCCGCTTCCTTCATCTTTCCGAAATCAGGAAGGAGATAAAATTCAAGTCCTGCCCCTGCTCCCGGCAGTGTAACGGCGCGTACTGCAAGGATGATCAGGAGAGCCAGCAGCAGGACCATCATGATCTTAGTGATCCCCTCCACACCTTTCTGGAGTCCCAGGCTGACAACTCCAAAGCACATGACTACCACGATCACCATGAAAATGGTCATAAGCACGGGCTGTCCCATCAGCTCTGAAAATTCTCCCTCGATCTGAGCCGTGTCCAGCCCCTCAAAGCCGCCCGAAGCCATTTTGAGCAGATAGATCAGCAGCCATCCTCCGATCGTCGTGTAGAACATCATGAGCAGATAATTTCCCGCGATCCCAAACCATTTATACCAGTGCCATTTTGTTCCCAGAGGTTCAAGCTTTTCAAAAGCCCCGGCAATGCTGCAGCCTGCGCCTCGCCCCACCGAAAACTCCATGATCATGATCGGCAGTCCGAGAAGCACCAGACAGCACAGGTAGATCAGCACAAAAGCCGCGCCGCCGTACTGTCCCGTGATGTATGGGAACCGCCATACATTTCCCAGTCCGATCGCACATCCTGCTGAGATCAGGATGAAGCCCAGACGAGAACCAAATTTTTCTCTCTTCATTATTACTTCCTCCCTTCCTCTTTTCCTTCTTGTATTTCCATTGCGGAGACCTTCCCCGTAGTGTCATAAAAAGCCCTCATCGAACTCACGACCATGCGGAACGTCATATCCGCAGCGCACTCAGGCGTCTTTGCCGCCCCGTCCTCCAGCCATGTCTTCACAAAGCCGAGACAGCCGTTCAGACAGAATGAGTAAAAATACTTCATATCTTCCACTCTCTCAGGGAAAAGCTGCGCCAGGAGCTCCCTGCTGTTCTCCTCGAGCAGTTTCTCGATCCGCCGGATAAAGCCGATATCGCCGTGAACCCCGACAAGCGCGCGTACCACCTCGCGGTTCTCGTCCAGCACCCGAAAGATGTCCTCTATAAATCTGCCCGTAGAATTTTCTTTGATCGGATGCTCCCGAACAGCCCGCTCCATCTTCTCCATCATATCGTCCTCGATCTCTCTGAGCAGAGTCGGGATATCAGAATAATGCAGATAGAATGTAGAGCGATTAATATCTACCTCTTCCACAAGCTCTTTTACCGTGATCTCCCCGATGCTTTTCTCCTGCATCAGGCGCGCCAGTCCTTTCCTGAGCTGGCTTTTTGTTTTTCTGACCCGGCGGTCTACTTTTTTCTGCATCCTATCTTCCTCCTGTAGGAGATCATCCCTCTCATTATTCCACTTTGATCAGTTCGTATTCTCTGCTGCCCAGCCCGATCTTCTCAGCATGCGCCAGGCAGGTCTTCCACTCGCTTTCAGGTGTCGTATTCACGAAATGGTCATGGTGATCGTGAAAATCCTCCGCATGCATATGTTCATCCAGCAGGCTTCCCGGCATCGGCTCCTGCGCGTTGCACGCATCAGCGCACGCCTGATCCAGGGCAACCGGGTCAAAGCTTGCAAACATGCCGACATCCGGGAGAATCGGCACATCATTCTCAGCATGACAGTCGCAGTACGGGGAGACATCGATGACCAGATTGATATGGAATGCCGGGCGCCCGTCTACTACTGCCTTCGTATACTCTGCCATTTTTATGTTCAGATCCTTCACTGCAGATTCATTTTCATTATAGATGGCGTCGAAATTGCAGGCTCCAAGACACCTTCCGCATCCTACACATTTTTCGTGGTCAATGGCCGCTTTCTTCTCCGGAAATGAGATCGCACCGTGAGCACAGTTCTTCGAACATACACGGCATCCGACGCAGGCGTCTCTGTCAACGGACGGTTTCCCGCTGTTATGCTGCTCCATCTTGCCGGCGCGGCTTCCGCAGCCCATTCCGATATTCTTGATGCAGCCGCCGAATCCTGCCGCCTCATGTCCTTTAAAATGGCTGAGGCTGATAAACACATCTGCATCCATCACAGCACGCCCGATCTTCGCCTCTTTCACCAGCTCGCCGCCCTCTACCGGCACGGAGACGTCATCCGTTCCTTTCAGGCCGTCCCCGATGATGATATGGCATCCTGTTGACAGGATATTAAAGCCGTTCTCATACGCCGCGCTCAAATGCTCGAGCGCATCCTTCCTTCTGCCCACATAGAGGGTATTGCAGTCTGTGAGGAAGGGACGTCCGCCCATCTCCTTCACGACATCTGCCACCGCTTTCGCATAATTGGGGCGCAGGAAGGACAGATTGCCCGGCTCACCAAAATGGATCTTGATGGCAGTCATCTTTTTCTCAAAATCAATCTCGCCGATCCCTGCCTTCCTGATCAGCTTTTTCAGTTTCTCGGGAAGACTTGTCCCCGGCAGCGCCCTCAGATCGCTGTAATACACTTTTGATTTCTCCATCTTCTACTCCTCCGTCATCTCTCTTTTTCTTGATATTGATACGGCTGCCGCCGTTTGTCATGCCTTTCTATAACCAGTTGTATTTACGACAGCGGCAAGCTTCCCCTGTCCGTCTTTCACTTCGATCCTGTAATAACTCGTTGTCCTGCCGTTCTTCACGCATACTGCCTCCGCGGTCAGCACATCGCCGCGGGCTGCACCGAGGTATGCGATCTCCGAATTAAGTGAGACCGTTCCGATCTCCTGCCAGTTCGATGCCACCGCAAACGCGAAATCCGCAAGAGTGAAATATACGCCGCCCATGACAGCGCCCATAGCGTTCCTGTGCTTCGGCTCTAACCGCAGGCTGCATCTGGCGTAGTGGTCGTCAACCTCATCAATGACCGCTCCGTTATCTGTCGCAAACCGGTCTTTTTCAAACAGCTTCACAACCTCTTCTGTTGGTTTCATCCTTGTCTCCTCCTGATTTCAAAGCATCTTATTCAGTATAGCATAAAACCTCCTGCACAGCATAGAAAATTACGCAAAAAAACAGTTGAAATTTTCCGAGAAAAGATATATAATAACAAAGGTTCGTCCGTGAAGGATGTTCAGATGCCGGAATAGCTCAGTCGGTAGAGCACTTCACTCGTAATGAAGGGGTCGTCGGTTCAAGTCCGATTTCCGGCTTAAAAATGGAGAATGACGCTGAAACTTTTAATCAGAGTTTCAGCGTTTTTCTTTTGAAAATATCCACACCGACGCTGCCAAGGCATGAAAAGGCAGCTCATACTGCCCCTCTTCCTGCCGCGCCGGTCATTTTACTCTTGAAAAAGCAGCGGCAATGTGGTAGGATAGACACGTTCATCTTGTATGTATGAGGTGAATCTCTGGAGAGTCTCTGAAAAATGAGCGCCGAAGGTGTAAGGGCGGTCCAAGCCGTCTGATCTCTCAGGCAAAAGGACAGGGCATATCAACTTCATGACAAACGGATGCCGCATGCATCCATATGAAAATATGCATATGTTCATTTTTAGAGACTGGACCATAAGGGTACCGGTCTTTTTCTTTGTACACCGCGAATAAACGGTATACAGGAGCAGTACACGGTCAAAAGCAGCTGTTACAAAGGAAGAAAATGAGGAGGTTTATTGTATGGATGCTTTAACACAACTGGTAGGTCAGGCGAGTGACTTTCTATGGAACGTCGTGCTCATCATCATTCTGTGCGGCACCGGGATCTACTACACCATTCGTCTGAAATTCATTCAGGTAAGGAAGTTCAAAGAAGGCTGGCATCAGGTATTCGGCAATTTTTCCTTAAGAGGGAAAAAGGGAAATACCGGAGAAATGACGTCTTTCCAGTCTGTTGCAACAGCTATCGCCGCACAAGTCGGAACCGGCAATCTCGCCGGGGCAGCGACTGCCCTGATCGGCGGAGGCCCGGGAGCGATCTTTTGGATGTGGCTGAGCGCATTCTTCGGTATGTCCACGATCTACGCAGAGGCTACGCTGGCACAGCAGTATAAGACAACAAAAGACGGGCAGGTGACCGGCGGTCCCGTATATTATATCCGGGCTGCATTTAAGGGAAATTTCGGGAAAATACTTGCTGCGATCTTCGCCGTGCTCATCATCATCGCGCTCGGCTTCACCGGAAATATGGTGCAGTCCAACTCCATCGGCAGCGCATTCGCTGAAGTTTTTCAGGCGAGAGACATCAATATCCCGCCGATCGTATTCGGACTCATCCTTGCCGCGATATCAGGATTTATTTTCCTTGGCGGGATCGACAGGCTTGCTTCGGTTGTAGAAAAGCTCGTGCCGCTCATGGCTGGCATCTATATTATAGGAAGCCTGATCCTGATCATTATGCATATCGGTGAGCTCCCGAACGCTTTCCGTATGATCTTCGTCGGAGCTTTTAACCCGAAGGCGGTGGTCGGCGCGGGAGCAGGTATCGCAGTCCGCGAAGCGATCCGCTATGGTGTTGCAAGGGGTCTTTTCTCCAACGAGGCTGGTATGGGTTCCACCCCGCACGCGCATGCAAGAGCGCATGTGGAAAATCCTCACAAGCAGGGACTCGCGGCAATGATCAGCGTATTCATCGATACGTTCGTCGTCCTGAACCTGACTGTATTTTCCATTCTCACTACCGGAGTACTGGACAGTGGTAAGACAGGAACAGCGCTGACACAGGCAGCTTTCTCGAGCAGCTTCGGAGGATTCGGAGATATCTTTGTTGCGATCTGTCTGTTCTTCTTCGCATTCTCCACGATCCTTGGCTGGCACTTCTTCGGAAGAGTCAACATCGAGTATCTGTTCGGAAGAAAAGCGACGGTCGTATACTCACTGCTCGTCGTTGCCTTCGTAGTAATAGGATCCACATTGAAGGTCGACTTAGTTTGGTCACTTTCAGACTTCTTCAACGGCCTGATGGTCATCCCGAACGCGCTCGCCCTCTGGGCGCTCAGCGGTATCGTAATCGGCATTGCAAAGAAATACGGGACGAAAAAATAGTAACTTTGATCAAAAAATACATAGCAGCCCGCACCGCGGGCACAGAACAGCCCTGCAGAGAGCATCTGCAGGGCTGTCTTTTTATCTTATTATTCCTCTTATCATTCAGTCTTTCTGTCCGTCATTCTTCACATGGACCGTCAGCTGATCATACGGAATCTCGATCCCCTCGTCGTCAAATGTCAGCTTGATCTGTTCCAGCAGACGCCATCTGGTCACCCAGTACTTGTCTGTCGGCACCCATGCGCGCAGACCGATCACCACCGAGCTGTCCGCCAGAGAATCTACGAATACCTTCACATCCTCGTCCTGGATGATCGCGTCGTCATTGCAGAGCATGTCCTCGACCAGCTTTTTTGCCTTTCTCAGATCCGCATCATAAGAGATCCCGACCTTCAGGTCAAGCTGCCTCTCCGGTCTCGCCGTCACATTCGTCAGGCTGTTCTCTGTCAGGATACTGTTCGGCACCACGACCGTCTGATTGTCCACCGTCGCCAGCTTTGTGTAGAAGATCTGTATTTCCTTGACGGTTCCTTCAATGCCCTCGCCAGTCACAATGATATAGTCTCCTACCACAAACGGTTTCAGGAGCAGGATCAAGATTCCTCCCGCAAAGTTGGAAATGCTTCCCTGCACAGCAAGACCGATCGCCACACCGGCGGATGCGATCAGAGCCGCCACAGATGACGATTCAACACCGAATTTGGTCGCGATCATAAATACCAGGATCGCATACAATCCGAACTTCAGGATAGAATCCACAAACTGACATACCCCGGTGTCCGCATTCGCCCGGGTCATAGATCTCCTCACGATCTTCCTGATCCAGCTTATCACCTTTCCGCCGATAAAGAAGAAGACGAGCGCCAGCACCACCCGCACTCCAAATGTAATGATGTTCGGCAGATTATCTTGAAAAAACTGTATAAACTGATTCACCTCTTCGCCCGCTTCCGCAGTCACCTCAGTGGCGGAATCGATCACGTCGCTCATCGTCTGCTCTGCCGTCCCTGACGACGAGGCCGCTCCCACCAGCCTTCCGGCGCTGTTCACTGTTTCCCAGAACATATTTATCATACCTCCGATTCCCGGCGTTCTGCCGCCGGTCTGCCTTTTTTTGTTATCCTTCCTTCAATGCCAGGAACGCGCACAGATTTCCCCGCTTATCCCCGGCTGCCCGATGTGAATATAAGATCTCACTGTTGCAGTGGGTGCACAGATTTGTCACCGCCATGTGTTCCGGCAGTATCCCGGACTCAAGGAAGATGAGTTTGTTTGCCTTCCACAGATCGAGCTGGCATTTTCCGTTTTCTTTTTCATAAAACAGCTCCGGCCACAGTTTCTCATCGAATACTTGGCGGAACTTTTCGATCACGTCCCCGCTGACCTCATAGCAGTCCATGCAGACCGAGGGGCCCACTGCTGCCAGTATATCCGCAGGGTCAGAGCCGAAAGATTCTCCCATCATCTCTACAGTCCTTTTCCCGATCTTCCCGACCGTTCCCCGCCATCCGGAATGGCTCAGCCCGATCGCTTTCTTCACGGGATCCACAAAATACAGCGGCACACAGTCTGCAAAAGATGTGACCAGACAGATGCCCGGTTCATTCGTGATCAGGCCGTCCACGTCTGTGTAGTCCCGTTCTCTTGTGATCCCTTTTCCTCTGTCTGCACCTGTAACGACCCGCACATTCGCGGTATGCGTCTGCTGGGACAGGACCATATCCTCACAGCGGACGCCGAGCTCGGCACCGATCCTTCGGAAGTTTTCCATCACCGCTTCCGGCCGGTCGCCCCTCTCAAAGCTTAAGTTCATCGATGCCCAGCAGCCCTCGCTTACTCCGCCGAGGCGGGTAGAAAATCCGTGCCGGATGATCCCTGTCTCTCTTAACATAGGATACTCCAGGTAGGGAACATTCCCTCCCGCTTCGTCAAAGATATGCCTGTCGTCTTTATACTGTAATCCAAGTGACATATACCGCACCTGCCTTTCATCCGAAAAATGCATTTCTGATCTGAGTGATCTTTGACCCCTCGATCCCGATGACGTCAAACCGGCAGGGGACATCTTCCAAGCCGTGCTCCGACAGATAATAGAGCGCACTTCTGAAAATGGTCCGCTGTTTTTTTACATCCACCGCCTCGAGAGGACTCCCCATCGCCCCGTCCGATCGATATTTTACCTCGCAGAACACAAGAGTCTCTCCATCCTTCGCAATGATGTCGATTTCTCCGGACCTGCATCTGTAATTATACTGCAGGATCTCATATCCGAGCTGTTCGAGGTAGAATCCTGCCGCCTGCTCATAGGCCGCGCCTGTCCGGCGCCTGTTCTTCTGTACGGTCTTCTGTGTGGTCTGCCGTCCGCTCTTTTCCTGCATTTTCCCGCCTTTCTTTTATCCGAGAGCTCCTCAGATAAAATTGCCGATAAAGGATCTCCTGTGGATCGGGGTCGGTCCAAGCCGCCTGATCGCTTCGATATGCTCCTTCGATCCATACCCCTTGTTCTGCGCGAATCCATAGCCCGGCAGGATCCCGTCATACTGCACCATGAGCCTGTCTCTCGTCACCTTTGCAAGGATGCTCGCCGCAGCGATGGAAACGCTCTTCGCGTCCCCCTTGATGATCGGCACCTGGGGAATACTGATCCCGGGGATCGTCACCGCGTCGTTTAAAAGGATCCCCGGCTGCACGCCGAGCTTTGCCACTGCCTCACGCATCGCCTCATAGGTCGCCTGCAGGATGTTGATCTCATCGATCCTTGCCGGTCCTGCCATTCCGATCCCTGTTGCTGCCGCTTTCTCCATGATCTCATCGTAGAGCGCCTCACGCTTTGCAGCGCTCAATTTCTTCGAGTCGTTCAGGTACAGGATCTCACAGTCCTTCGGGAGGATGACCGCGCCCGCCACGACCGGGCCTGCCAGCGGTCCTCTCCCGGCCTCATCGATGCCGCAGATCAGCTCATATCCCTCATACTTCCGCTCAAAGCTCCGCATGGCATGAAGCCGCTCCCTCTCTGCTGTAAGCGCCGCCTGTTTCTTTCTGTATCGCTCGATCAGGTTCTTCACCCCGGAGCGGCTGTCCTCCGCGTACAGGCTGAACAGTTCTTCCCATTCCTTCTCGCCCGCAAGCTCAAACTCCTGCCTGACCTGTGCTATACTCTTACTCATGGCGGATCACCCCGAACTCAGAGAACGGCCAGATCCTGATCCATGCGCGCCCGAGAAGATCCTCGCGGTGGATCAGGCCCACATTTTCTGCCCGGCTGTCCTGACTGTTGTTTCGGTTATCCCCGAGCACAAAGTACTCGTCCTCGCCAAGCGTGATCGGCTCTGCTGCCATCCCCGCATCTTTCATGACCTCATTGCCATAGTGCTCATCGAGCTGGTTCCCATTGATATAGACATATCCGTCAATGATCTGGACCGTCTCCCCGGGAAGCCCGATGATCCTTTTTATATAGTAGGTGTTTTCCTCATACTGATACGGAAATACAACGATATCGTAGCGCTTCGGATCGCGGAACCGGTAGGAGATCTTGTCCACGATCAGCTGATCTCCGTCCGAGAGCGTCGTCTCCATAGACGAACCGCTCACCTGTGTCCGCTGTCCCACAAACGTGATGATGAGGTACGCAAGCCCCACGATGATCAATATATATACAATCCAGCCAGCAAGCTCTTTCAGTATGCTTTTCATCTGCTTTCCTTCTTTCTCACTTGTCTGCGATTCCATCCGCTCTCTCCTCCGCCTGTGTTTTTCCGCTGTGCTGTCTCAAGCGGATACTTCCGGTGTCTCCAGCGTGATCCGTCCCAGACGCCCGTTCCTGAAATCATCGAGAAGGATCAATGCCGCCTTCTCTGTGTCCAGTTCACTGCCCCGGACCAGACAGTGTCTGCTCTCCGCGATCCGCCTCAGGCACTCATACTTGTCTTCTGACGCCTCGAACGCATATTTTTCCTCCATTACTCCCGGATACTCTCTGCTCAGAAAGCCCGCAAGCTCTGCCGCAAGCTCTTCCGTCTGGAGCACCTCGTCCTTGATGGAGCCGATGAACGCCAGCTTCAGCCCTACTTCCTGATCCTCGAATTTTGGCCAGAGGATCCCCGGTGTATCGAGCAGCTCCACATTCTTATTCAGGCGGATCCACTGTTTGCCCTTCGTCACTCCGGGCTTGTTTCCTGTCTTTGCGCACGCTTTGCCAGCCAGGGCATTGATGAAGGTAGACTTTCCCACATTCGGGATCCCCGCCACCATAGCGCGGACCGGACGGTTGAGGATGCCTCTCTTGCGGTCCCTCTCCATCTTTTCCCTGCACGCCTCCTGGATAACGGACTGGATAGACTTGATCCCTCCGCCCTTCCGGGAGTTTACCTTCACGGCAGAATATCCTCTGCCCTTAAAATACTCCAGCCACTCATCGTTTTTCCGATCTTCCGCCAGATCTGCTTTATTCAGAAGAATAAGACGCGCCTTATTTCTCCCCAGCTCGTCAATATCCGGATTTCTGCTGCTCAAAGGGATCCTTGCGTCAACCAGCTCTATGATCAGATCGACCAGTTTAATATTCTCCTGCATCATTCTCCGGGCCTTCGTCATATGTCCCGGATACCACTGAAAATGCATCTGTCTCCTCCTGCTAATCTCTTATAAATCCAAAATCTTCGCCGAAATTTGCAACAAACCATGCTTCACCGCAGATATCCTCGACCCTGACATTGCCGACGTCCTCAGTCCGGCTGTCATCGCTCACACCGGTGTTGTCGCCGATCACAAAGTATTCATCTTCTCCCAGCTCAACCGGCTCTTCTGCCGTGCCGGCATACTCGATGTCTGCAGCGTAAATATCTCTCTCGGCCTCTTCTCCGTCTATGTAGACGCTTCCGTCTATGATCTGCACTGTCTCTCCCGGAAGCCCCACGACACGCTTGATCGAATAGTGTGTGTTCTCGTTTCCGCCCGGACGGAATACGATGATATCCCCCCTGGCAGGACCCTTGATCTGATAGATCAGGCGGTTTACAAGCACCACGTCCCCGTTTTTCAGAGCGGGACTCATGGAATCCCCCGCGTTGCTCACCCGATAGCCGAAAAAGACGACGAGCAGCACAGCGGCCGCGCACACCAGGACAGCCTGGAACAAAAAGAGAAACGCCCGGCGGATGCTGACCGCCCTTTTTCTTCCCTTTTTCTTCTCAAAATAAAGCTTCTTCCGCCGGTCGTCAAATCTCAGCTTCTTTCCCTTCATCTGTCTGCGGGGTTTCTGCCCCGGCGTCCTTCGTTTTTTGCGAAAATTCAAATCCTGCATATACCCTCCCCGAAGTGCTCCCGCAATCCTCTGCGTATAAGCAAAAGAGGGACAAATACATATCTGTAATTGTCCCTCTCATGGTTACTATTTTACTAATTCTTTTACCTTAGCAGCTTTACCGACGCGTTTCCTTAAGTAGTTCAGTTTCGCTCTTCTGACTTTACCTCTGCGGACAACCTCTACCTTTTCAACGTGCGGAGAGTGGATCGGCCAAGTCTTCTCAACACCAATGCCGTTAGATGTCTTTCTTACTGTGAAAGTAGCTCTCGCACCGCCGCCCTGTTTCTTAAGGACAGTACCCTCGAAAACCTGGATTCTTTCACGGTTTCCCTCTTTGATCTTAGCGTGTACTCTTACAGTATCACCTACGTTGAACTCCGGAGCGTTCTCTTTTAACTGCTCTGCTTCGATTTTCTTGATAATCTCATTCATTATTGTGTGACCTCCTTAATATTTGACGTTCTTAACACATTCCCGCGTGCCAGAGGACCATCGCTCTTCTTTTCACAACTGTTGTAGTTTACCATATTTCTTTGTGGTTTTCAAGACCTATTCCGAAAAATTCTCCTGCTCCCTGGAAATCGTTACTGTTCACAGTAACCGGAAATTTCCTCAAGCCACTCTTTCTCCTTCTGTGTGAGCTCGCATTTCGCCAGGAGATCCGGTCTTCTCTCCTTTGTCCTGAGGATGGACTGCTGCCTCCGCCATTTTTCTATGTTGGCGTGGTGTCCGGACAGGAGCACCGGCGGCACTTTCTTGCCATGCCATTCCTCCGGTCTGGAATACTGCGGGTATTCCAGAAGGTTGTCCTGAAATGACTCGAACTCTGCGGACACATCATTGTGCAGGACTCCCGGCACCATGCGGGAGATCGCATCTACCATGACCATGGCCGGGAGCTCTCCTCCCGTGAGCACATAGTCTCCGATGGAGACATAATCTGTCACGATCTCTTCCAGAACGCGCTCATCGATCCCCTCATAGTGGCCGCACAGCAGGATCAGGTCTTCCTCCTGCGCCAGCTCTTCCGCCATCTTCTGATCAAACACAGCGCCCTGTGGGGAGAGATAGACAGTCCTCGGGCGGACAGCCGCTCCTGCGGCAGTGTCTGCGCCAGCTTCCTCCGGTGCCTCCTGCCGTCTCTCTGCCGCGCGCAGGGCGATCTTCTCCGCCACTGCCTCGTAGGCGAGATATACAGGTTCCGCCTGCATCAGCATGCCTGCGCCGCCGCCGTAAGGATAATCATCCACGCTCTGGTGCTTGTTGAACGCATAGTCCCGGATATTCACTGCCTCGATCGACAAGAGCCCCGCGTTCACTGCCCGGCCGATAATGCTCGTATTCAGACCGTTTAAGACCATTTCCGGGAATAATGTAAGTATATGGAAATTCATCCTTGTCTTCTCCTTCCAGTGCCTGTCAGATCAGTCCGTCCATGAGACGGATCTTCATCCTCTTGTTCTCCACATCCACATCAAGGATGCACTGCCGGATCGCCGGCACGAGCACCTCTCCATAGCTGTCGGAGTCTATGATATAAACCTCATTCGCCCCGGTCTCCATGACATCTCTGAGGATGCCGAAATGTCCTTCCTCCGTGACTACTTCCATCCCGATCAGATCGGCGATATAGTATTCGTCCTCCTCAAGGGCAACCGCGTTCCCCCTGTCCACCAGAAGGCTCTTCCCTTTATATCGCTCGATCTCATTGATATTGTCGATCCCTTTGAACTTGACTATGACGAACTGCTTGAAAAAGCGGACCGCCTGGATCTCAAGCTCAAGCCTCTCTTTTCCTGTATCCAGGAAAACCTTTTTTAATTTCTTAAACCGTGCGGCATCATCCGTAGTCGGAAATACTTTGACCTCACCGCGTATCCCGTGGGTGGACGATATCACGCCGACCTGAAGAAACTCTTCCATTGCTGTTTCCTCCCAAATAGAAAAGGGCAGGCTCTTCATCTGTTCATGAAGGCTGTCCTCTTCTTAATCCGCTGTTACACGATATCAACAACGACTCTCTTGTCTTCCTTCGCCGCTGCCGCTTTCACCACGGAACGGATCGCCTTTGCGATGCGTCCCTGCTTTCCGATCACTTTGCCCATATCGCCGTCAGCGACATGAAGCTCGAGCACTGTGGTCCTTCCTTCCTTCTTCTCATTGACAGAGACTTCGTCCGGGTTGTCTACGAGTGCTTTTGCGATAACTTCTACTAACTCTTTCATTTACCGCACCTCCGCGAAGATAGCTTATTTCTCGATACCTGCTGCCTTGAAGATCTTTCCTACTACCTCTGTCGGCTGCGCACCGTTGTTGAGCCATCTCTTAGCGGCTTCCTCGTCTACCTTGAATACGCTCGGGTCCTGATTCGGATCATATGTTCCGATCTCCTCGATAAATCTTCCGTCTCTCGGGGACCTTGAATCAGCTACTACGATTCTATAAAAAGGAGCCTTCTTCTGTCCCATTCTTCTTAATCTGATCTTTACTGCCATTTCTTTCACCTCTGTTTAAAATTTTCTTCTTTTTTGTCTGTTCCATCGGCCGGTGATGGAGAGTTCATTATTTCTGCTGCCGTCCTCAGCTTGATCTATGTGTTAAAAAGGGAGCTTGAATCTGCCCTTTTTGCCACCTTTTCCACCCATCATCCCAGGAAGCTTCTTCATCATCTTCCTGGACTCGTTGTACTGCTTCACCATGCGGTTCACTTCGGCGATATCAACGCCTGCGCCCTTTGCGATCCGGTGCTTCCTCGACGGGTTCAGAAGATCGGGGTTGCGTCTCTCTTCCGGAGTCATGGAGTAGATCATGGCTTCCATCCTCGCCATCTTCTTCTCATTTTCTTCTGAGTCAAGATCCGGCATCTTGCCGCCCCCAAGGCCGCCCAGGCCCGGCATCATGTTCAGGATGCTGGAGAGGCCGCCCATCTTGCGCATCTGCTCCATGCTCTCGAGATAATCCTCGAAATCAAACTGGGCTTTCTTCATCTTGTCAGCCATTTTCCTGGCCTTGTCCTCATCCATCTCAGCCCCTGCTTTTTCGATCAGGGTCAGGACGTCTCCCATCCCGAGGATCCGGGACGCCATCCTGTCCGGATGGAACTGTTCCAGATCTGAGAGCTTCTCTCCCATACCTGCGTAGAGGATCGGCCTTCCGGTCACTGCCTTGATAGAGAGGGCCGCACCGCCTCTTGTGTCACCGTCCAGCTTTGTGACGATCACACCGTCGATCCCTATTTTCTCATTGAAAGTGCTCGCCACATTGACTGCATCCTGACCGGTCATCGCGTCGACGACCAGTATGGTCTGGTGCACAGTCACGGCTTCCTTGATCTCCTGGAGCTCTGCCATCATGTCCTCATCGATATGGAGCCGTCCGGCTGTATCGAGGATCACGATATTGTGGCCATTCTTTGCCGCATGCTCCACGGCAGCTCTTGCAATGTCTGCAGGCCGGTTCTTATCTCCCATGGAGAACACTTCCACGCCCTGCTTCTCTCCGTTTATCTGTAACTGCTTGATCGCCGCGGGACGATATACGTCGCAGGCAACGAGCAGCGGTTTCTTCCCTTTTACTTTGAACTTTCCGGCCAGCTTCGCGGTCGTCGTCGTCTTACCGGCGCCCTGGAGACCCGCCATCATGATGACCGTTATGGCGCTGCCAGGCTGGAGCTTGATCTCTGTCGTCTCGGATCCCATAAGCTTTATGAGCTCTTCGTTGACGATCTTGATGACCATCTGTCCCGGATTGAGTCCGTTCATCACGTCCTGGCCGATCGCCCGCTCCTGCACATCTTTGATGAAACTCTTCACGACCTTAAAATTAACGTCTGCCTCAAGGAGCGCCATCCTGACTTCCTTCAGCGCCGTCTTTACGTCGTCCTCTGTCAGCCTTCCCTTGCTGCGCAGGTTCCGGAATACATTCTGAAGTTTTTCTGTTAAGCTGTCAAATGCCATTCTACAACTCCTCTATGATCGCATCCGAAATCTGGCGGATGCTCTTTACGATCTCCTCGGGCTTCTTCTCCCCGTTCTCACACTCTTCAAGGATCTTGTCGATCTGCCCGACCTTCTCCTTGACGGACAGGAACTTCTCCACAAGATGCAGCTTTGATTCATATCCCTCGAGTGTCTTCTGGCACCGCTTCACAAGATCATGCACGCCCTGGCGGCTGATGCCCTTCATCTCAGCGATCTCACTGAGCGACAGGTCGTCGAGTACGAACTGTTCGTAGATGTCCTTCTGGTGAGCAGTGAGGAGCTCGCCGTAGAAATCATATAATAATGCCTGTTCTAAAATTTCATTCATTGTTGTCACCTTTGGTATCATACACGAAAGGCGCATAGCTGTCAAGTACTTTTTCTTTACATATTCGGGGACGTAGTCAAATTCAATTTTACTACGTCCCCAATTGCAGTTCAGTGTGTCCCCAATTGCAGTCTGCCCTGTCCCTTTTTGTCAGTTTCAGGCTTTCAAGAGCCGTCCGACATGCAAAAACCCCCAGCCCGCCTCAGTGCCGGCAGACTTGACGCACGATTCTCTCAATTTCAGCTTCACTTCCACGTTCGTCATATCCGGATATTTAGACAAAAGGCACGCAGCCGCACCCGATACGACGGGCGCTGCCATGGAAGTGCCGCTCTTGACCGCATACGGATGCTCCCCCGGCTGCGCATACCGGCTGTTACAGCTGATGATACTCGTTCCGGGCGCGAAAACATCCGGCTTTATCACGCACTCTTCTGTCGGTCCGCGCCCCGAATAGTTAAGCTTTTCTCTGCGGCAGTATACCGCAGGGCGCGCAGTGTCCGGCACGCCTACCGTGATGACCTTCCTGCTGTTTCCCGGCACAGCTACAGAACCGGCGCCCGGTCCGTAGTTTCCTGCCGAGACAACCACTACAAGTCCCATATCCCACAGCGATTCCACCGCTTCCAGAAGGCGCCGTTTCTGCCCTTCTCCGAGATCCGGCTGCGTTCCGACGGAAATATTTACGATCCTGACTCCGCACTGATCCTTTACTGACATGATCCATCGTATGCCGTTGATCACGTTTTCCACATCTCCGTTCCCCTCGCTGTCAAGGACTTTCCCCACAAGCAGAGAGGCCTGCGGCGCCATCCCTGCGTACGCGCCCGATGATGCGCGCCCGTTTCCTGCCAGGATCCCTGCGACATGCGTGCCGTGCCCGCTGTCGTCACGGCATTCCATGCAGTCATCTGTAAAGTCCCTGAACCCGGCGACACGTCCGTCCAGATCCGGATGCTTCGAGATCCCTGTGTCCAGCACGGCAATACAGACACCCTTCCCCTGATATTTTCCTTTTATAATATCATTGCACCAATATCCGACTTTCTGTTTTACCCATTTCATATACAATTCCTTTTTACTTCAAAATATTCTCAGGATGAAGAATTGTTTCTCTGTCCCCCGACATCGATCACCACAATTTCTTCCTGCCCCTTCCTCTATGCGGTTTCCCAATCGAAAGCCCTCAAACAGATACCTACTGAACTGCAAAAAGGGACAGGGCAGACTGCAATTGGGGACAGGGTATACTGCATTTGGGGACACACTGAATTGCAATTGGGGACGTAGTAAAATTGAATTTCACTACGTCCCCAATCACACTTTAAAGGTTCCGGCATACTATAGAACTGTAAATAAAACCTAATTTGGAGGATTTAACATGAGTGATTTAACTGCTACAAACTGTGGATGCGGATGCGAAAACGGAAACGGTATGTCATCCTGCCTGTGGATCATCCTTCTTCTCTGCTGCTGCGGCGGATGCGGCGGAAGCACATTCAGCGGCAATGGATGCGGAAATGACAGCTGCCTGTGGATCATCCTTCTCCTTATCTGCTGCGGCGGATTCGGTGGAAACACATTCAGCGGCAATGGATGCGGATGCTAAACTGTTCTGCAGCCTAACAGGCAATAGGGAAAAGCGTGCGGTGTCAGATCCGCACGCTTTATTCTTTAATAAGCCTTTTCTCAGTGCAGTCTCTCCTGCCGCTCTGACTCTTCTGTTTTGTTCTTATATCCTCCGCTTTTGTTTTTTTCTTCATCCTTTATCCGCTTTCTGAGCATGCACTCCTCATCGATCTCGTATACTGCATTGCCGTCTATGATCAGTTTCCGCGACATAGTCTTTCTTTCCTTTCTTCCTTATTTTATTACCTTATTATAATATGTCTCTCCTGACAAAAAGCTACGCTGTAGTATCTGCGTCATTCATAATTTTATGCAGCTCTGCATATATATTTACAACGCTGCAGCCAGGAGTGCCTATGGAAAAGAAAACGACGAGGCCCATGACCCCTTTTGACGAACTTGTCACCTCTCCTCAGCTTCAGGCTATGAAGCTGCTGCTTCCATACGCTCCTGTGTCCCAACAGCGCCTGCTCGCAGCTTTCATAAAATTCCTGGAGCTCCAGCAGACGCTCCTCCTGTTTGGCCGCCTGCGCCGCGGTCTCGGCGCGCAGCTCTTCCAGGAGGAAGCCCCCGCTTCTCCGCAGGCACTCCTTAGCAGTATGAAGCACTATCTTGGCCCGCAGGAATCCGGAATGCTGGAAATGCTGATGAATATGAAAGATATCATGGATATGGCAGAAATGATGAATAGCAGTTCCGAGGACAGCGGCTCATCCTTTGATCCGGCAGATCTGATGATGGGCATGCTCACACCGGAACAGCAGGAAATGTTCAGCACATACAATGCCATGTTCTCGCAGGCAGCGGACAACGCCAGGAAAGGAGATGATAGCAGTGAACGAATGGATGAACAACCCGGCGCTCAAGAATATAGACCCGGCGAAGCTGGAGCTGATCAAAATGGCGGCCGCCCAGACACAGGGGAAATCGGGCCGTGACCTTGCGCCGGTCATGCTGGCATTGATCACAAACGCCAGCAGACAGGGGATCCGTTTTTCTCCCGACGAGGTCACACTGATCCTTAATATTTTGAAAGAAGGGAAAACAAAAGAAGAGCAGGAGCAGATCGACAAGACGATCCGCATGACCAGCTCTATTTTCCAGAAACATATGTCTTGACAGCACGCCGGCCGGATCTGCACAGAAATCCGGTGTACGAACCGCATCCTTCGTTCCGCCCGGATCTTCCCGGCAGATCAAGGCCGGCTCTGTCTCATCTTTATTTTTTGCATCGTCAGCGCGCCTAAAGCCCTGCGCTATGTCAGAAGCCTTCCGTTTTTCGCTGTATCCTCATCCGCCGTCTCTTCTCTGCGGCTTCCCATTCAGCCTTTTCCTGCTCTGTTGACACCACAAGGCGGGGCACTCTTTTTGGCTTATCATTTTCATCCAGCGCGACCATTGTAAAATATGCCCGGTTGATCGGATGGCGCATCCCGTCTGCCGGGTTCTCAACATACGTGTCCACGCGCACCTCCATGGACGTGTTCCCCACGTAGGTCAGCCTGCCGATGATCACGACCATATCACCCGCATATGCCCCATGGATAAATCTCAGATTGTCTACCGACGCAGTGATAATATTCGACCGGGAATGCTTTTTCGCCACAAGCCCCGCAACCTCGTCGAGCCACTGCATCAGCATCCCGCCGAACAGCCTCCCCGCCGCATTCATATGATTCGGTCTTATGAGATGGACCGTCTCTACCATCGAATCCTGCACTGTACGTTCTTCTGTCATTTCTCAAGCTCCAATCTAATTTCTTTCCATCTGTTCCACTTTTTCTGCCACAGTCATCTGCGCCCTGCGCAGTCCTCATTCCGACTGAGCGTTACTGTGGACGATAACACCTTATGATTATAGCACGATTTTCTTTTCCGGGGAATCTGTACTTTCCGCAAAATATCGTTTAGAATAGGACAAAAGATCACCGTCCGCACACGGCGGGCGAAGGAAATGAGGAAATGATCATGCAGAATATCCGACTCACCATACAGTACGACGGGACCCGCTATCTCGGATGGCAGCGCCCGGAAAAGGATGGGCTTACCCGGTCTGTCTCTTACAAAATAAGCGAGGTCCTGAACCGGATGACCGGGGAAGAGATCGCTCTGCAGGCAGGCGCGCGCACGGATCCGGGCGTACATGCCCTCGCACAGACTGTCAGCTTTCAGACGGACGCGGCTTTCACTCCGGAAGAAATTCTCCATGGGCTTAACCGCTATCTTCCGCAGGACATCGCCGTCCTGAGCGCCGAGAATGCGCCGGAACGCTTCCGCGCTGATCTGAAGGCTGTATCGCGGACTTATGAATGCCGCATCTGTACCTCGAAGATATACAATGTCTTCACAGCCGGACGCGAGACCCACTGGTATCCCGCGCCCGACCTCTCCCTCATGGAGTCTGCCGCAGCGCTGCTCAAAGGGCGGCACGACTTCCGCCCTTTTTCCTCCGGGAGAAAAAAGAAAGGGACGCAGAAAACATTGCTGGATCTCACTTTTCTTCAGGAGCAGGAGCATATTGTGATGCAGATCACGGCAGATGATTTTCTGCACCAGATGCCGGCTCTCATCGCCGGAACGCTCCTCGAGGCAGGCGCCGGAAAACGGTCACCTGAGAGCATCGCCGCCGTCTTCGACGGAACAGAAAAAGCAGGAAGCCCCGCCGAAGCAAAGAGCCTCCTGCTCAAAAGCATACAATATTCCTGTCGCAGAAACCTTCCGCGCCGTTTCACATCACTGCCGGCATCCATACCGCACTGATCCCGGGCCCTCCCACATCGCTGAGGCCTGTATCCCGGCTACATGATCAGCCCTGCGATATGATATACAATGAAGCTCACCACCCAGGCGGTCGCAAGCTGGAACAGGATGATGCCCAGTGTCAGCTTTTTGCTCCCCACCTCACGGTTGATCGTGGCGATGGTCGCCGTACACGGTACGTACAGCAGGCAGAATACCATCAGCGAATATGCGTTCGCAGCTCCGAATCCCATGGATGCGAGCAGCGCCACAAAGCTGTCCATCCCGTGGGATGTAGTGATGTTCTGGATGCCGAAGAGCACGCTGCAGCTCGACACGACAACTTCCTTCGCCGCAATTCCTGCGATCAGGGCGACTACGATCTGCCAGTACCCCAGCCCCAGCGGGGCGAAGAACGGCACGATAGCCTTTCCGATCAGGGAGCCGAAGCTCTCCGAGATATCTGTCACGTATCCGCTTGTTCCGAAATTCAGCAGCACCCACATGATGATGGACGCAAGAAAGATCACGGTTCCTGCCTTCGTCAGATAATCTTTTACCTTCTCCCATACATAGAGCGCGATCGTCCGCGCATTGGGAGCCTTGTATTCGGGCAGCTCGATGAGCAGCTCATTCTCAGCCTTGCTCCCGTCGATCTTTGAAAGGACGTACGCCGTCACGATCGCGACCACGATCCCCAGAAGATACATAGAATAGCAGGCGATCATCGCATAGTCTCCGAAAAACATGGACGAGAACAGCACATAGATCGGCAGTCTTGCACTGCACGACATAAACGGCGTCACAAGGATCGTCTTCAGCCTGTCCTTCCTGTGCTCCAGCGCCCGCGATGCCATGACCGCGGGGACAGAACAGCCGAATCCCAGCAGCATGGGGAGAAACGCCCTTCCCGAAAGTCCCAGGTGCCCCATGATATCATCCATGACAAACGCCACTCTCGCCATATAACCGCTGTCCTCCAAAAACGCCAGCGCCAGGAAGAGGATAAAGATGTTCGGCAGGAAGGTAAGGATCCCGCCCACGCCCGAGATGATGCCGTCCACGATCAGAGATTCGATCACAGGCGATACCCCCGCTGTCTCAAACAGATTTCCGACAAATCCGGTAAACATGTCCAGTCCTGTCTCAAAGTATCCCTTCAGCCAGTCTCCCACTGTAAATGTAAGGAAAAATACAAGCGCCATGATAAGCAGGAAGATTGGCAGGCCCAGCCATCTCCCGGTCAGGAACCGGTCGATCCTGTCAGTGCGCTCTTCCTTTTCACTCTTATTTACCAGGACTTCCTCTATCACTTCCTCGATAAAGTTGTATTTTTCGTTGATAATATCCTTCTCATAGCTACGGTCCACGATCCCTTCTGCGTCGATCGGATATTTCTCCATCACAGATGCGTCCTGCTCCAGCATCTTGATCGCATGCCACCGCATATTCTCCATATCCGGATATTTCTTCCGGAACTGCTCTATGATCAGGTCGATCTTATCCTCGATCCCGTCGCTGTACACCATCGCGTACTCGCTGTGATGATCGTGCTGATGCTTTGACTTGTCTGAGTGGTGGTGGATGAACGGTCCCTGCTTCTCGTAATCATTGTGATGCGCAACAGCGTGCATCAGGATCTCAAGTCCGCTCCGCTTCCTCGCGGAAACCGGGATGCAAGGGATGCCGAGCATCTCCGGCAGACGGTGGAGGTCGATCTCCATCCCGCGCTCTTCCACGACATCCATCATGTTGAGTGCCAGAACGACCGGCTTGCCGAGCTCGATGAGCTGCAGGGTCAGGTACAGATTCCTCTCCAGGCAGGACGCATCCGCCACATCCACGATCACGTCCACCTCGTCGCTCATAATGCACTCTCTGGAAACCTTTTCTTCCATCGTATAAGAGGTCAGGCTGTAGATTCCCGGCAGATCGATCAGCTTGAACTCCTGCCCTTTGTAAAACGTCTTTCCTTCCTTTTTCTCTACCGTGACTCCCGGCCAGTTCGCCACCTTCAGGTTCGCCCCTGTATATGCGTTGAACAGCGTAGTCTTTCCGCAGTTGGGATTCCCGATAAAGCCTACATTGATGCTCCTCCCGCTCATGCTGCCGCCTCCCTCACGATGATATTGTCGGCGATGCGGCGTCCCAGCGCGAATCTTGTTCCGCGGAACCGGACCGTCATCGCGCCTTTCTTATCATTATTTAAGATCGTGATCTCAGACCCCTGCGTCAGCCCCAGCGCTTCCAGCCTGCGCTCCAGGTTCAGTTCGATGTGGATTTCTTCAACAATATAGGTCCGATTGTTCTTTCCTTCCTTCAGTCTCATATGCCTCATCCTTCGTATAGTGCTTAATTGATAATAATTCTCCATAAGCATTATAAGCTCTCGAGGCATATAAGTCAATCAGAGCGAACGCCGTTTCCACTCCACTGTAAAACGCAGCCGATCCTCCCTCACAAGCTCCGCCCTCATATCTCCGCCCATTTTCTCAGCAAGAGTCTTGGCAATTGTAAGTCCAAGGCCGGTCCCCTGCTCATTCCTGGATGGATCCTTGACGTAAAACCGTTGAAACAGCCTGTCTGCATCCTCCTGCGTAAAATCGGACACATCATTTGCAAAGGTCATGACCACTCTGTCCGCCCCTTCTCTCAACGTGATCTCAAGAAAATGCCCTGCATAGCGCCCGGCATTCTGAAGCAGATTCCTGATGATGCGCTCCGCGCCGTTCTCATTTCCCCATATCATGACAGGTCCTTCCGGTATATGAAACGTAAACTCAAGCTGCCGTTCCTCGATCTCCCACCAGGAATCAAGCACGGTCTCCCTCAGCAGCCTGCCAAGGTCCATCTCCTTCAGCTCCGGCAGATAGTCCTCTGACGTCACTCGGGAGTAATCATAGAACTGACCGATCAATCTTGAGAGTGCTTCCGCCTTCCTTCGGACCGTATCCAGGCTCTCCCGCTCTTCCTCCGGCATATTCTGCACATCCATGAGCTTCAGATAGCCGAGGATCGACGTGAGCGGCGTGCGCAGGTCATGGCTGATATTCTCGATCTGCTTTTTAAATTCCTGCTCCCGTCTCGCAAATTCATTTTTTTCTCTCCGGATCTCGCTCAGAGCGCGGTTGATCTCAGCCAGGAACTCTTCCAGATCCCGATCCGCCGCCTCCAGCTTGAGCACCCGATTTTCCTCCAGATTCTGCGCAATCGCCTTTAACTCCGCGGCGGCCATTCTCAGCGAACGCCTGAGCAGGAAGAAGCGCACGGCAAAATATGCCGCCGCCAGCGCTCCCACTGCCGCAATCAGATAGCTCATATCCCGCACACTCCTTTCCACACTCATATCAGTTCTAAAATCTTGCAGCGCCAGATCACTTCCCGCTTTAAATCCGTTTCTTTGTCAGGACTGTCTTCTGACAGACGCAGATTCCACGCAGGATTCTAGATATGTTCAGATTTCTTTTCTGCGGTTGATCACAGCGCCCAGGATCAGGAATACAGCAATCCCGATCACTCCTGCGATCACGCATTTTGCCGCTCCTGCCGGCTCGCTCCACAGGCACTCGTAGCCGCTCATCCCCGCAGTCACTTCCGTCATCAGATAGTTTCTCGGCATCCACGCCGCGATCTTTGCCACGACCGGAAACTGAAATCCAACTGTATAGCAGACAGACGGGATCAGATATATCACGCCCATCCACGCAAGCCCCGCGATCAGTTCTTTTTCAAAGAGCTGGATGAATCCCACTGCAAGGATCAGCGCTGCGGCCGCAAACGGCAGATTTGCTACGATCCCTTCCAGCATCTGTTCCACATAGGGCTGTGCAGGACCTTCCAGAAGGAGGACTGCACTGATAATATACACTGCTGTCAGAAGGATCATGCTCGCAAGCGCCATGACAAAGGATACGATACATTTTCCAAAAAAGAGGCTGGTCCTTGAGATTCCATATGCCACCGCATTTTTCATCACTCCGTTCCTCCGCTCCCCCGAAAACAGGAGCACCGCCAGGATTGCGCCCGCCGCGAACAAGAACTCCATACTGCCGGTGAGAAACGACAGGACAAACTGTACCTTTGCATAGCGGATATTCGGGAGCGTCGCCGCCGCAATGTAGATTCCACCATTCAGGGCGAGGACTCCCGCCATCAGAACAAGATTGAAAAGATAGATGTCTTTTGTATGCAGTATCCGATAAAATTCACTTCTTATATAATTGATCATGACTCTCTCCCTCCCTTTTTCAGCTCCATATAATACTCTTCCAGCGTTGTCTTCTTCACAGAGAGTGACGAAACTGTGATCCCGTTCTCCGCGGCAAGGCTGCTGCAGTGCTCCGGCTCCAGCTGTTCTCCCGGAATACGGATCCGCTGTCCGGGGAGCACCTGGTATCTCTGCCCGGGGAATCGCTTTTCCAGCTTTGCCGCGAACAGCTCCGGATCCGAGACCCGTATTTCAATGCAGCTTCCGCATTCTTCGGCAAGCTCCTCTGCTGAAATCTGTTTTAAGAGTCTTCCCCTGTCCAGGAAACAGTACTCATCCGCGAGCTGTTCCAGCTCTGCCAGGATATGGCTGGACAGGATGATCGTGATATTCTTCTCCGAGTTCAGTCTGTGGAGGGTCTCCCTCATCTCAATGATCCCACTGGGATCCAGCCCATTGATCGGCTCATCCAGCAGCAGGAGCTCCGGTTCCCCGATCAGCGCGATCCCGAGCCCCAGGCGCTGTTTCATGCCGAGCGAGAGCTGTTTCCCGCAGGTCTTTCTCCGGTCATACAGTCCGATCTGCTGCAGCACTTCTTTTACCAGCTCCTTTCCCGGTATCCCTTTCTGGATCCGGTAATATTCCAGGTTCCTCTCCACAGTAAGCTGTGGGTAGAAGCCAGGCGCCTCGATCATCGTGCCGACACGTCTTCTCTGCCGTGCCAGCTCCCGCTCTGTGCCGGCTCCAAACAGTCTTACCTCGCCTTCCGTCGGAAAAACCTGCCCTGCAAGCAGCTTTAGAAAGGTGGATTTTCCTGATCCGTTATCCCCGACCAGTCCCAGGATCTCCCCGCGTCTCACACGGAGATTTACATTTTTGAGTGCGGTGATCCTTCCGTAGGCCTTTGTCAGATTTTCCACCTCTGCAATTATCTCTCTCATGATCTCTTTCATCCTTTCTTGAGTCTTTCGTGCATCTCCGGTTTTCCGCTTCCCTTCGATGTGCCTATATCATACCTGTCCGCCTTTTAATAAGTCCTCAAGAAACCTTAAAGAAAGTATAAAGATTCATGCCATCTTAAACCCGATCCCCCAGACGGTCCTGATATACTCTTCTCCGGGATCTGCCGCAGCGATCTTTTTCCGGATATTGCTCACATGGACATTCACGGTATTGTCCTCGCCGTAATATCCGTTTTCCCACACCTGCTCATACAGGTTCTCCCTGGAGAACACCTTGTCAGGCCGGCTCATCAGGATCCGCAGGATCTCGAACTCATGGGGCGTCAGAGACAGCCCCTGCCCGTTCACTGCCGCCTCCCTGGCATTCTCGTTCAGAGTCAGCTTTTTATAGGCGAGCTCTCCGCCTTTCGGCACGTCCGTGCTCTGCCCGCTGCGCCTTAGGACAGCCATCACACGCACGAGCACTTCCTCCGGTTCAAACGGCTTCGTGATGTAATCGTCGGCGCCGCTCTTCATCGTCTCCAGCTTATTCTCCAGCGCATTCTTCGCCGAGAGCACAATAATTGGGATGGACTTTTTAAGCTCATCCCTCACGTAAGATATGATTTTCTCTCCGGTCACTCCCGGCAGCATCAGGTCCAGCAGGATCAGATCCGGCTCTGACATCTCCAGCCGGAGCTTCGCCTCCGTTCCCGAATAGGCGGGCACTGCCTCATATCCCGCTTTGGTCAGGATCCTGCACAGGAGGCGGCTGATGTCTGCGTCGTCCTCCACTACAAGTATATGTGCCATTTGTGTATCCTCCTTCTATCCGCTCCACAGTCAAATTTATTTTGAAAAGCTTTCTGATAAGCCCAGTATCATTATCCACCTATCTCATATAAGAACACCCACTTATATCCCAGCCATCTGCCCACCACAGACTCTATCCCCGGCAGCTTCAGTGCTTTTCTCACAGGATTATTCTGTCCTGCCAGCCCCGGATTTCCCAGCCTGCAGATATAACGTTTTCCATCGAGACAGATCTGGGGCTCCATCCCTTCTGCGAGAACAGAAAGCTCCCTCTTTTCTCTCTTCGCCCATGCCAGAAGTTCTTCCGTAAATTCTCCCGGTGTATTGATGCCGCCCTCCGGCTCAAAAAACATCGCATAATTAAGATCAAAATATCCCTTTCTCATAGCCTTCTCCTCGTTCAACTCATGGTTTCTCTCCTGAAGCTTCCGCTCCATTTTATCACAAAAGCTGCCTGCCTGCTATAAAACACAGCAAATCGACCGTCCATTCACTGCAGACCCTGCCAGCATCTGCTGCCGGCATCCTGCCTCCATATTCTGTCTCTTCATATGTAAATGAGCGGCAAAAGCCCTGTCCGCAGAACTTTCGCCGCCCATCTTATCACTCTGTATTATCCTGTCTCATCTGCTCTGACATCCTGTCATCTCACAGATTTTCTCCGTCTGCTCGCGATCCCTATCGTTCCCGCTGCCGCAAAGATCAGCGCGCCATAGAGGATCGGGAAAGCGCTGTCGCCCGTCTTCGGCGCATCCTTTCCAGACAGGCTTCCCGAACCGGAGCCGTTTCCTCCAGTCGGATCCTGAGTATCGTCCGTATTCTGTCCGTCGTCAGGATTCTGCCCATTTCCGGGATCCTGTCCATCATCCGGATTTCCGGAATTATTCGCGGTCAGTTCGTACGCTGCAACCGTTCCGGACACTTCGCACGCCGCCAGCAGGTAAGCATTTCCATCCGCGCTGTCCGCAGCCGGAATAAAGCACAGCCCTTCCGGAGAATCGTCTCCCGCGATATCCTCGCTGAAGTCTCTGGAATTGATATAGTTTACATAAACTGTCTCTGCCGGATCGGTGATATCGTAAACCATCACGCCGCCGACTCTCTCAAGTCCGATGAACGCATACGTCCTCTCGACCACGGTTCCCACCGTTATGCTCTCAGACTCCGGCCCCTTCTTGCCGGAACGGTCATCAAGACTCTTGTCATCATTGGAGCAGTTGAAGTTCTCCGGAATATATTCCGCAGTCTTCGCCTCAAAATCACTTCCGCTGTCATAGATTTCGGTAAGCCCTGACTCGTCTGCCCTGAATACGGTAAAGGAACGTCCGCCAAACACATAATCCAAGCCTCTGTCCAGTCCGTCGTAGTCGCTGCTGTCGAAGAAAACAACTTTCCCTGTCAGCCCGCTGTTCTCAGCCGTGATCTTTCCTGTCGGAGAAGTCTGGCCGTCTCCGAAATCGCGCTCGTCCTCATTGAGGTAATCGCCCCACTCTCTGGAGTCACCTTCATTTGCCGTGACAATATAATCTACACCGTCCACACTGTACAGAGCCACGCCATCCGGCATGCGGATCCCTCTCAGCGATTCATACACTGCCGGGTTATAAGCCTCGTCCTTTTTATCAATATCCACTGCTGTCGTGCTGTAATCCTCATAGCCGGCAGAATAAATTCCTGTCACCTTCAGGCTGCCCAGATCGATCACCGCGATCGCATTCGCCTCCTGCAGGGTGACATAAGCGGTGTCATTGCCCGCCGCAATGTACTCGGGCTCCAGGTCCTCGGATGGTACTGTATCTTTCTTCATGACGATCCCTGCATCGACCAGCTTCTGTCTCTCCTCATTGCTGTCATACGCAGTGAAATCCACATTGACCGCAGTGCCGTCCGCCACTGTGATCACCGTAACTGAACCTGCAGGATCCACTGCTCCGTCTGCGTACCCCTCTCTCGGCTCGCCCTCGTTTGCCGTGAGGATCCTGCTGTCGTCCGGTGTAAATGTCACCATATCCGGCTGAACTCCTGTCTCATAAGCCTGCTCAAAAGTAAGGGTTCCGTCTGCATTACACGTAAATACCGCCACGCGTCCGTTATCCGCATAGCCTTCTGCCTGGACAGCTGCCGCCAGTTTCGTTCCGTCCGCTGATACTGCGACCGACGTCATATCCCCGTATGTAAATCCTTCGCAGTTTGCTTCCACGATCGATTTTACATCGATATCATTTCCATCCAGAAGATCTACGCTCTCACTGTCCGCCATGTCCTTCACGGCAATGGCTGTAAGGTTTCCAGTCTGCCCATTTACGGCATAAGCCCAGCCGGTTACAGTATTGTAGTCCACGATCTCCATGACTCCGCCGTCTGCATTCGTCATTCCTGCATCGTACCGTGCTTCCTGCGTCAGATCCAGAGAAGCGTTTCCGTTTTCCTCGCCCGTGGTCTTTGCACCGCCGTCCGCGTTCTTCGTCACACTGAAGGAATCGATCAGTTCACTGTCCGGTGTGCTGCTGTCGCCGGCAAGATTATATACATTTACAGAAATCTTGTCGTCCGTCACGTCAAAAACTGCGTAGCTCGGGCTGTATTCCTGGTTCCACTCCTGATTTCCGTAGGGAAGATTTCCCGCCAGATAAGCCTGTGATCCGGTCTCGCCGTTTGCAAGCCTCGGGAAATCTGCATTATTCTCTTTGTCGACTTCAGCGAACGGTGTGTAGTACTGCATATCTGAACAGCAGTTTCCAGTCAGATAGATCGTTCCGTCCGGATCATTGAACGTATCAAGACGCTCCGCATTCCGCTCGCCGCCTTTGAGCACATAGCTTCTGGAATATACATGGTCATGACCGCCGAGGGCAAAATCTACATCAAACTCGTCCATGACCTGTTCAAAGCCGGCGTCCACGTAGTTCTCGATATCCGAGTCCGCCGCGTGCTTGGCAACTGTCTGCGTGGATTTATGATGAGTTACGATCAGCCAGTTATACTGTCCCGCATATTCGCTCGTCGCCGCGTTCATCGTTGTCCTGAAGTTCTCCACGATGGCCTCAGCCTCCGAGTTATCCTTTGCTGCGCTTGGTACATTTGCATTGTCCGCGTTTTCCTCATCGTTTCCGCCCGGGTACGCCCCTGTGTTCAGCGTCACGAAAAGTACATTATTATAGAGGTAATAGTAATTCCCCTTAGTCTCCATCTCACGCCGCTCTGTAAAATCATACTGTCCATCCGCATTCGGTGTTACGCCGTTGGATTCTGAACTATTCGCGATCTCATCAGCTGTCGCCTGGATATAGTTGCCATGACTCTGGCTCGTCCCGTTGTTCTGTCCGCGGAATGTAGTTCTGACCTGCTCCAGCACGCCGTTCTCATCCACGCCTTCTACTGTCATCTCATTCGGAAGGTTAAAGTGGTCTGCAAACATATAATGCCTGTCATGGTTTCCCACTGCCGGCGCATACGCGATGGAAGTCATCTCCTCCGGTGCAAAGAACGCCGCGTATTCGCTGGATTTTCCCCAACTCTGATCTTCCACCTGATCACCTGCTGATACGACCAGGTTCACGCCTTCCCCGGCGAGCTTCTCCATCATCGCCGCCCAGCCCGTCTGGTTCGTTCCGTCGCTCGGATTCCATCCGCCTTCATCTGTCTCCTGATTTTCTTTGATCTGCGGATCACTGGTAAAGGCAAATGAAAACTCATCCGACTTTGCTGTTGTATAGGTGTATTCCTGTGACCATGTCTGCCCGCCGTCATATGAAATCTGATATGTATATGCCGTATCCGGGGTCAGCCCTTCCACAGTCGCCTTGCACACCATCTTTCCTGTATCCGTGTATTTTCCGGTATCCAGTTTGGTCGGCGCAGTAAGCTCGCTGACAGAAGCCTGAGCAGTGATATCTCCAAATCTTACCATCGCTGTTTCCGTGCCGTCTGGCGCATACCAGTTGAGATTTACCGACGCTGTCGTCGCTCCGGGCTGGATCGTCAGATACTCAACAGAAACTCCAGCGTCCGCATAGGTATCGCCCGGCTCTGCAGACACGGTCACTCCCTGCGTGCAGAGCAGCGCCGCAGCCAGTGCGGCCGCAGCGCCTCTGTGCCACATTTTTTTCATAATATTTCCTCCTTAAGCAAATTATAGGCTGCATTATACGGCGTCTATATTAAATGTATTTGGGAATGTTTGTAAAAAATAGATTAAATATTTGTAACATATAGTTTCTTGACCTTTCTCGAGACACTGTATAGAATGAAGCTATAATAGCTCAGACCGTTCAGACATGCCGGGCATCCCGCCTCGTCTGAGTGTGTCCTTTGCTCACGAAAGGGGAACTGATTTATGAACGCAATGAAACCGGTAAAAGTATATTCCTGTGCAAAACGATTTCAGGCGGATATGCTCATCGAGGCTTTGAACGAAGAAGGGATACCTGCTTACAGTCAGACTGACGGCAGCGGCGAATATATGGAGATCTATATGGGGACCTCCTTATTCGGGGAAGATATCTATGTAGACGAGAGCGATGCCGCCAGGGCGGAGGAGATCATAAAGGGTATGACACTGCCGGCGGATGATACCCAGCAGACGGCAGAAAGTGATGAACCAGCAGCCGTCTCCGAGGGGAATAGGATGTCCGCCGCAAAGATCATCTGTCTGATCGCTGCCATCCTGTTTATCCTTGCGGCTGTAGTTCCTTCGATCGCAGGCATTATCAACGGGTAAAAAAGAAAGAGAGCATCCGGTACTTTCAACCGAATCTCTCTTTCTTTTTCCTTTCAAGCTCCCGCTTCTCCTGCTGCTATCGCTTCCCGTCCAGACGTACTTTCAGCTCAGCAAGTTCTCTCTCTTTATCCGCCAGTGCAGATTCTCTCTGTCTGATAATTTCCTTCTGTGCATCGATCACGCTTTTCTGTTTGCTCAGGTCATCCTTTTGTGCATCGATCACTTCCTGCATTTCATCGATCATATACTGCACAGTATTTCGATCCAGCTCCTGCAATTCTTTGGAAAACATGTTCATCACCTTCTCAGTATTTCTGCACAGCTCATAGATTTCCTCATAGTATTTTCGAAACTGCGGATACACTTCGATCAATTTTATGATCATTTCAGGTTCATCTACACTGAGAAACGTCAGCCATGCGTCCAACTTATCTTTGATACCTTTATTGTGCAGAATCCTGCGAAAATTGTCAAGCGGAAGGAATACAAATGATGAATATTTCTATTTCTTTTCTTTTTCTTTCTTCTCCGGCATCCTGCCGTACAGCTTTGTCACTCTCGCGATCTCATTCACTACCGCGTCTGAGAACTGCTTTTTCTCCATCCGCCATACCCAGTTGCCGCCCAGTGTAGACGGGATATTGATCCTCGCGCTGCTGCCCAGGTTCAGATAATCCTGCATCGGGATCACACAGAGGTCCGCCACGCTGCTCATAGCCATCGCGATGAAATCTCCTGCAAGTGTATCCTCGTCAAGTCTGGGCTTGCACATATACTCCTTTGCGAAATCTCTGGCGTCCTTTCCTACCTCGTGATACCAGCCTCTCGTCGTATCATTGTCATGTGTTCCCGTGTAGACCACACAGTTCGTCGGATACGTATGCGGCAGATAGTTGGATGATTCTCTTGCGTCGAACGCGAACTGCAGCACCTTCATGCCCGGGAATCCGCTGTCTTCCAGCAGCTTTAATACGCTCGGCGTGAGGAATCCCAGATCTTCGGCGATGATCTCCGGTCTGCCAAGCTTTGCCTCGATGGCGCGGAACAGATCCATTCCCGGTCCCGGCATCCATTTTCCGTTCACGGCCGTCTCCTCCCCATACGGGATGGCATAGTATTCGTCAAATCCACGGAAGTGATCGATCCTCACCACATCATACAGCTTCAGGCAGTAGGCAATGCGCTGGATCCACCATGCATATCCAGTCTCCTTGTGGTATTCCCAGTTATAGAGTGGGTTGCCCCACAGCTGTCCCGTAGCAGAGAACGCATCCGGCGGACACCCTGCCACTCCGGTCGGGTTGTTGTTCTCATCGAACTGAAAGAGTTTCGGAGAAGCCCATGTATCTGCACTGTCGAACGCGACGTAGATCGGGATATCTCCGATGATCTTGACGCCCTGCGCATTGGCATATGCGTGGAGCTTCTTCCACTGTCTGTCAAACTCATACTGCTGGAAACGATAGAAATCAATCTCTTCGGCAAGCTCCTCCCTTGCCTGCGCAAGAGCAGCCTCATCTCTGTCGCGCAGCGGAGCTTCCCACTCTTTCCAGCTCACACCGTTATTCCTGTCTTTGATCGCCATATAAAGGGCATAATCCTCAAGCCAGTAATCATTTTCGTTTACAAAGCTAGTAAATTCTTCATTTTTTTCAAAACGGTCATACGCTTTCTTCAGCACTTTAAAACGTGACCGATAGATTTTCTCGTAGTCGATCTCCTTGTCATTCTCACCGAAGTCATATGCCTTACATTCCTTCTTCGTCAGCAGACCTTCCTTGATCAATGTCTTCAGATCGATATAGTACGGATTTCCTGCGAACGTGGAGAAAGACTGGTACGGGGAGTCGCCATAGCCAGTCGGTCCCAGAGGCAGGATCTGCCAGTAACTCTGTCCTGCTTTTTTCAGCTTGTCAACAAATTTATACGCTTCTTTTGAGAAACATCCGATCCCGTATTTGGACGGAAGTGAAAATACGGGCATTAAAATTCCACTTGCTCTCTGCATTTTTTTCTCCCTTCAAGAGTACCCCCGGCATCTCTGCCGGAGGTCCCTGCTGATTTGTAATAACTCTTTCCAAAATAATGCCGCAGATTTTTCTGTGCAAAATCATCAGGCATCATCCTTGCTGCTTATAAGTGCCAGATATCATTGTTGTACTCTTCGATCGTTCTGTCAGATGAGAAGAAGCCTGCCTTTGCGATATTCACAAGCATCATCTTCGCCCACGCCTTTCTGTCCGCGTATGCCTCGAGAGCCTTCTCCTTTGTTTCCTTATAAGAATCGAAGTCGAGCAGCGTCATGAACCAGTCTTTGTTGATCAGTTCCTTCTGCAGACGCTCCAGGTTCTCTTTCTGACCTACTTCCAGCATCTCATCGCTTGTGATGAAGTCGACTGCCGCCTTGATCGCCGGATTACTCTTATAATAATCCTTTGCAACATAGTCTGCCTTCGCATAGTGCTCGATGACCTCGTCGCTGGATGCGCCGAACACGAAGATATTGTCATCACCTACCGCCTCGTGGATCTCTACGTTCGCCCCGTCCTCTGTTCCAAGCGTCACGGCGCCGTTGAGCATGAACTTCATGTTTCCTGTTCCGCTTGCTTCCTTGGATGCAAGAGAGATCTGCTCGGAAATATCGCATGCCGGAATCAATTTTCCTGCTTTTGTCACATTATAATTTTCAACCATGACAACTTTGAGGTATTTGTTTACCTCCGGATCATTGTTGATGATCTCCTGCAGGCAGAGGATCAGATGGATGATATCCTTTGCGATCACATACGCCGGAGCTGCCTTCGCGCCGAAGATTGCCGTCACCGGAGCTGCCGGGATCTTTCCCGCCTTGATCTCAAGGTATTTATCAATGATATAGAGTGCATTGAGCTGCTGGCGTTTGTACTCGTGGAGACGCTTCACCTGGATGTCGAAGATCGTATCCGGGCTGATCTCAATATCCTGTGTCTCTTTCAGATAAGCGCACAGTGCTTCCTTATTTTTATGCTTGATCTCAAGCAGCTTTTCGAGCACTGCATCATCGTCCTTATATTTGAGCAGTTTTTCAAGCTCTGTCGCATCCTTCTTATATCCCTCTCCGATCAGGCTGTCAATGTACTCTGTCAGGAGCGGATTGCAGTGGATGAGCCAGCGGCGGAATGTAATGCCGTTTGTCTTATTGTTAAACTTCTCCGGATAGATCTTGTAGAAGTTGTTCAGCTCAGAGTTCTTCAGGATCTCCGTGTGCAGAGCCGCAACGCCGTTCACACTGAATCCATAGTGGATATCGATATGAGCCATGTGCACAGTGTCGTTTCTGTCGATCACGGCAACGCTCTCATCATCGTATTTTCTCCTTACCTTGTCATCCAGCACCTCGATGATCGGCATAAGCTGAGGAACAACCTTCTTTAAGTAAGCGATCGGCCACTTCTCAAGCGCCTCCGCGAGGATCGTGTGGTTTGTATAAGCACAGGTCCTGGATACCACATCGATGGCGTCATCCATATCCAGCCCGCGCTGTACGAGCAGGCGGATCATTTCCGGGATCACCATAGTCGGGTGCGTATCGTTGATCTGGATCACTGCATAATCCGGCAGGTCATACAGAGTGCAGCCCTTTGCCGTACACTCATCGAGGATAAGCTGTGCACCTGCGCTCACCATGAAGTACTGCTGGTAGATACGGAGCAGTCTTCCCTGCTCATCGCTGTCGTCCGGATAGAGGAACAGCGTAAGGTTCTTCTCGATATCCTCTTTATTAAAATCAATTCCGTCCTCCACGATCGTCTCGTCGACAGAATCGATATCAAACAGATGGAGTTTATTTGTCTTGTTGTTGTATCCTGTCACCTCGACATCATACATTCTGGCATTCACTTTCAGCCCCTTGAACTCCACCGGGTAGACCACGTCTGTCTTCTTCAGCCAGGATTTCTTCTCGATCCACGGATTCGGAGTCTCTTTCTGGAGTCTGTTCTCAAACTCCTGCTTGAACAGGCCGAGATGATAGTTCAGGCCCACGCCGTCGCCCGCAAGACCGAGCGTTGCGATAGAGTCGAGGAAGCATGCCGCAAGACGTCCCAGGCCGCCGTTTCCAAGAGACGGTTCCGGCTCGATCTCTTCGATCTGCACAATATCTTTTCCGTTTGCCTCCAGAAGATCCTTCACCTCTTTATAAATGCCAAGGTTGATCATATTGTTGGAAAGAAGTTTTCCGATAAGAAACTCTGCAGAGATATAGTAAAGTTTTTTCTTGCTGTCTGTACGTTCCTTTTCGGCAGCCATATCCTGCACGATCGTCAGAAGCGCATAATAAATCTCTTCGTTTGATGCCTGCGCGATTTCTTTTCCAAGAATCTGTTTCAACTTTTCCTGAATGTTCATGGTACTGCTCCTTTCAAAAACCATTCGTATTCCTTAGTACTGTTCACCCCTGACTGCCAGCCACATGAGCACGGTGTGATCAGCAACTTTCTATCCTGCATTTTAATACGCTTTCTCCTGTTTTTCTTGCAAAATACTTTCACTTTATTGTACAATACTATCATTATATACTCGACTGCATATTTCTCCGCTCCGCCGGCGTACCTGCAGCGGAAATACACCCGGAAAGGAGTCTTTTCACCATGAACCTCAATGAATACCAGAACTATCACGAGACAAAGAGCCATACTGCATCGGAGTTTCCCTACACCACCTATCTCTGCTCCATCCCGCTGGACTTCACCCACGTGCCGCAGCACTGGCATTCCGAACTGGAGCTGATCGTGATCAAAAAAGGGAAAGGGATCGTATCCGTGGACTTCCGGCGCCGCACGGTCACTGCCGGGGATATCGTATTCATACGCCCAGGTCAGCTCCACTCTATCGAGCAGGACGGGCACCGTTCCATGGAATACGAAAATATCATCCTGAAGCCTGAACTTCTCATTTCCGGAGAATCCGATCTCTGTGCCGTGCGTTTTATCAATCCTCTGCTTGACGGGACGATTCCCTCCGAGTCCTTTATAACGCCGGCGCTCTCCTACTATAAAGATACTTCTGAATGCATCCGCCAGATCGACCTGCTCTGCGATACGCAGCCGGAAGGCTTCCAGCTCGCCGTAAAAGCTTTCCTCTTCCAGTTCTTTTTCCTGCTCGTCTCCAACCGGTTAAAAAGTGAGAATGAACCGGCTGTTCAGACGAAAACACTGGAAAAGCTCAAAACGATCCTGAAGTATGTAGAAGAACACTACGCTGAACACATCACGATCGAAGACATGTCCGAGCTGACCTTTTACAGCAAATCTCACTTCATGAAGTTCTTCAAGGCGCATATGGGGAGCGGCTTTGTTGAATATCTGAACGACTACCGGCTCACCATGGCGGAGCGCCTCCTGAAGACCACAGACGCCTCTGTCCTGGAGATCGCTGCAATGAGCGGTTTCGATAACCTCTCTTATTTTAACCGCATTTTTAAAAGGAAATACGGACAGTCACCGGGGAAGTGGCGCGGGCAGGAGCTTCCCGGATAAGAAGAAAGACAGGCACTTTCTTACTGTTTTCATCGTATCTGAAAACAGCAAGAAAAGTGCCTGTCCCGTTTTTCCTCAAAAAACCGCCGTCACGAATGATAGTACAGCTCAATGGGATCGATCGGATCAAAAGGATGCTCTTCCTCCATCTTCTTATTCCTTCCCCGGCGCTTCAAGAGCTCTCCACTCTTATTGTATACCCAGAAGGAATAGACGAGCAGCTTGTTGACCTTGCCGATCTTCTCCTTCGTCGTCTTCTCGTAGAGCACGCCGCCTGCCTTGAGCGGCGTCTTCTTATGGATCAGAGAGATCAGCTCCGTCTCACATGTCACCGGCTCCGGAAGGATCGTATATCCTCTTCCGACACAATCCGGCTTGTGGGAATCACTCCCGCCTGTCGTGACCTTCCCGTACTTCTTTGCCAGCTTGAGCGCTCCCGCATTCGATTCCACAGATTCACAGCTGTTGAACGCCTCCACAAAATCAAACCGCTTCACGATCTCCGGCGACTGGTAGAACCGGCGCGCATTCGTAAAACTCATATACTTCTCCCCGCACGGATGCGCAGGTCCGAGCACGCCGCCGTTGCGGTGTACAAGATCGATCAGGACCGCCAGCGGCATCCCTCTCATCTCCAGCAGCCGCATCTTCACCCCCTCCGGCATGATCACGAGGATATGTCCCGCATCTCTTGTGTCGTACTCGATTCCCTTGAGCACAACAAAATCTGTATGCTTCTTTCCTTTTATATTATTTTTCCAGTAACGGTATCCGTTATACGTATCATGGTCCGTTATGACCATTCCCTGAAAGCCATGTTTTTTGAGGATCGTGATATACTCTTCAAGACCTACTTTGCTGTCAATGGATCCCTCCTTGACGTGACAGTGCATATCTATCTTCATAAGCAAGCCTCCTTCCAGTTTATTTCCACAAAGGATTTTTCTGAAAATTATATCTATTCTTATTATAACGCCTTAGGCTTTTTCTGACAACTACGGACACGTTCTTTTCAGGGTTGTTTCATGAACTATTCATGAGCAGCACTACCTTTTATAATCTTATTATTACATCCCCATATCGTTTCTGGTAAGCTGATCACGTAAAAAAACGCAAACTATCTCTCTATCTCTTTACAAGACTTTTTTTCAGAGGTATTCTCTATATATAGTCAATACAGACTGGCTATGCCTTGAAATACATACTGTTCTCGCAAGGTGGCATTGTCACAAAAGCAGTCCATCATTTCTGTCATTATATTTGTCAGACCTGTCTCGTACATTGCCAGGCGCAGGATGTTGTATGCAAATTTTCTGATGAGCGACAGATTGTTTCGGGACTTTTTGGCTGGCGAGCGATCTTCCCTGAATGTGTCGTCCAGTACATGATGGAGCCGGTTCTCTATTGACCAGTGCATTCTTTTTATGCTTCCCAGTTCCTCTGCCGTGAGGATAAGGTCTGAAATCAGTGCCGTACACTGGATGTCTTTTCCAATTCCCTCTTCAGCAGAAGGGACTGGGACTCTTCTTGAGCCTTTTTTCAAAAACTCTTCTTTTGTCGGAGTGATATCATTCCCCTGGCTGTCTTTTTCAACAGGAATCCTCACCTGCTTGATCCGCCCAATGCTCTGAACGTGGGGCCATTCTTTTGTTTTTTCGTCAGATTTGATGCATTATTACATATCTGGCAAGTCCTGTACTCATTTCTGTCCCGATTTTTTTCCATCTGATTGATCTCTTCATATTTCCCAAGATAATCCTGCATAACAGGATCTGGAGTTTCACTTTTTCCTTTTTTCTCCGCTTCTTCTTCCAGTTTATCCAGGAACGTATGGATCTCCTCATAAGCGTCTGGCTGATTTTTCTTTACTGTAAATACAAAATGCCCTTCCTGTTCATGTATCTGTTCCATGATTGCTGTCTGTGTCCCAATCGCATCAATCGTTATAACACTCCCTCTGATATCCAGAAGTTTCAACAATTCCGGAATCACCGTGATCTCATTCGTCTTTGAATCGACCGGAAGCTGTGCAAGTATCAATCCTCGAACCGTTTCCACTACATTCAACAGCATCGGTGCTGTCCCGCTTTTCGTCTTTTCCGCTGCGCCGCGTAATGCTTTCCCATCAATAGCGAGATGGGTATTCTTCGAGTCCACGATCTCACCGATCCATTCCATAAAAGCATACAAGGCTAATTCCTCATCAATCCCAGACAGCATCCGGGTAATGGTGGAAGGCGAAGCAATCCCGTAGTTCAATTTCATATGTTTCCGCAGCTCTTCCAGGTGGTTTCTACACCATTTCAGGCTCCTGCGGATCGTCGTCCTGCCACAAAGGACTCCGAGAGTGACACATACCAGCATTTCTGCAAGGTCATGTTTTTTCTCTCTGTCGCACCGGTAATCCGGAA